>Ga0335078_10000004_pt1 | contig 691230 bp, 582 predicted proteins | sample Lox_Sample_32_FD_206711 | JGI IMG/M metagenome (GOLD analysis project Ga0335078, IMG submission 206711) | Soil microbial communities from Loxahatchee National Wildlife Refuge, Florida, United States - Lox_Sample_3.2 | ecosystem: Environmental > Terrestrial > Soil > Wetlands | place: USA...
GGCTCAAGCCGGGCCGGGCTGGACAAAAGGGGGAGAAACAAGGCAAGTAGGACAAGACACGCCGATGCCGGAGCTAGGGGGGGAATGCTTTTGCAAAAGCGGGGTCCCATCCTTCTGCAAACCGACACTCAGCTCGCGGCGCAGGCGTCCGATCCCCACCCTCAGACGCACCCGGTGCGATGCATTTGGCCGGTTCGCCCCGAACGCGCGTTCGATGAGGTGCTGGCGCGCCGCCTCGCCGGGCCACGCCTCCGCGAGACCGCAGAGCAGCGCGAACAACACCGGCCGGCGTGCGAACCGCACGACGCACTTTCCACGGCGCACCGCCCGTCGGCAGCCGTCCACGACGAGGTCCAGTGAGGCGAGTACTGCTTCGGCCTCGGGCAGGGTCAGAGACCGCGACAGACCCGCGGTGACGAGGCGCGCCGCCGGCAGGACGAGAACCCGTCCGGCCTGCTCGACCTCCGCGCGCAGCGCACCGATGCCCGACCGCTCCGCCGCGCCCCTCGCGGCGGCGAGAGCCTCGCGCGCCTCATCAACTCGCCCACGACGAAGAGCGATCTCGAAAGTAACCAAGGCAGCCATGGCCACGAGTCGGTCGGGCCCAGTCCCGATCTCGAGCGCATCGCGTGCGGCGGCCGCCTCATCGACCCGGCCGAGCACCAAGAGACGCCGGATCTGCAGCAGGCGAGCGTGGGCCGCGTTCTCCTCGTCCCCGTGAGCGACGAAGATGCGGTGGGCTTCCTTCAGCGCCCGCGGCGACCAGGCGAAGTCCCGCTCCGCCAGGGCGACCTCCGCCTCGGCCGCCAGGCAGCGCGCCCGCCCTGCTACCTCTCGTGGCCCAAAAGCGCGCGCCGCACGCCGCAGCAGCTCCCGAGCCCGCCCCATGTCCCCGAGCTGCGCCATCGCGATCCCGCGCAGGGCGAGAGCGTCTGGGTCGTCCCTCAGGGCGACGCGCTTGAGCGCGCCAAGCGGATCCCCCGCGCGCAGCGCGCGTCCCGCCGCCGTGATCGCCGGTTCCATGGTCGAACCCAAACCCGTCGCCGTTGTTACTCCCGTAGGGCCTCGGCGCTCCCTATTTCTGCTCCTGGGTAGGGACAGAAGCTGCTCACACGGGGGGTCCTTTGACTCGCCCCGAGGCAGCGAGAGGAGGAGCGATGGCGAAGCACACAATTGGGACACGCAAGGAGTGGCTCGCAGCGCGGCTCGAGTTGCTCGAGGCGGAGAAGGAGCTCACGCGACGAAGCGACGAGCTGGCGCAGCGGCGGCAGGAGTTACCGTGGGTTCGGATCGACAAAGAGTATCGATTCGAGACAGACGAGGGCAGCTCCTCCCTAGCCGATCTCTTCCGCGGCCGTTCGCAGCTCCTCATCTACCACTTCATGTTCGGACCCGACTACACGGCAGGTTGCCCGTCCTGCTCGGCGATCGCGGATGGGTTCAACGGGCTCGCCATCCACCTCGCTCACCACGACGTCATACTCTCGGCGGTGTCGCGGGCGCCTCTCACGAAGCTGCAGGAGTACAAGCGACGCATGGGGTGGACGTTCCCCTGGGCGTCCTCGTTCGGCAGCGACTTCAATCGAGACTTCAACGTCCACTTCACCGAGGAGCAACAGCGTGCGGGGCGCATCGAATACAACTATCGACGCGAAGAGCCAGGGCCTGCACGCGCGGAAGGCGGGGAACCCCCCGACGAGGGCCCTGTCGGACTGATCGCGGCCACGACTGGAACCGATGCAGCCACGTACACGCGCGAGAGGCCGGGCATGAGCGCGTTCGTGCTCGAGGACGAAGTCGTCTTCCACACCTATTCCACCTATGCGCGTGGACTGGACGGCCTCTGGGGCATGTACCAGTGGCTCGACCGGGCCCCTAAGGGGCGCAATGAAACGGACATCTGGTGGCGTCGCCACGACGAATACGGAAAAGGGTAGCGAGCGCGGGTTGTTGTGGCACCGACCGCAGATTGATCCCATGGTTCATGGCTTCACGCGGGCGTCCCGACATGCGTGTCGGTGCTCCTCTTCGCTGTCAGGCCTACCGCGACCATCTGCTGGAGCGGCTTCATGCTCGGCGATGGTCGGGATGCCGATGCCCGCTGAGGCATGTCAGCGTGGATGCGGACAGGCGTGGGACTGACCGACGACGATGGATCGCTCATGGTCAGCGCCTCTCCGTCCCGGCGCGGGACGCGAATTCTCACGACAGGATGGTCTCGCGTGTGACAGTCGCTCCGTCCGTGACGGTGGCTTCGGCGCTGGTATCGCAGGCGCACCCCTCCGCGGCCGACGCTGGAGACCTCTCTCGACAGGAATCCGTAGACCTGCCCCCTGCGGCGCGTTCAGTTCTGCGCGGCAGGCCCAGGTGAGCCTTGAAGGGTCTCCAGCCGGGTCCCGTAGCAACTGGATGAACCCCGCTGAGCCAGGAAGGTGCGCCCCGCGAAGGGTAACCGAGCCCTACGCCTGTACCGTGAACAGCTTTGCGCTAGGCGGTCACCGAGGGAACGACCATGCACATCTTCCGTTTCTCCATCCAGCCTGAGCTCACTCAGGCACTCCTGTTCCCCGAGGTCGAGAGCGCGGCTCACCGGTCGACACGAGCCGAGCCGGGCGGATCTCGCGGATCTATCGTCCCCGCGCCAGCCTTCGGGAACTCGTCCGAGGGGTTGGAGCTCCCATGAGTGCTCCGCAATCCGACGCCCTGGCTTTCTTCGGAGCAACGGGCGATCTCGCTTACAAGAAGATCTTTCCTGCCTTGCAGCGGATGGTCCAAAGCGGTGCTCTTCGAGTGCCCGTCGTCGGAGTCGCCAAGGCGGGATTTGGCCTCGACCAGCTCAAACAGCGCGCCCGGGCGAGCCTCGTCGAGCACGGCGGCCTCGATCCCGAATCGTTTAGAAGACTGTGCGAGCTCTTACGCTACGTCGACGGTGACTACGCCGATGCTGCGACGTTTCAGGCGCTGCGCCGGGAGCTCGGTTCGGCCAATCGTCCCACCTACTACCTCGCCATTCCTCCATCCCTGTTCGGGCTCGTCGTAGGCCAGCTGGCGCGATCGGGATGCAGCGGTGGAGCTCGCGTGGTGCTCGAAAAGCCCTTCGGACGCGACCTCGACTCGGCTCGCGAACTCAACAAGATCCTCCTCGCCGCTTTCGACGAGTCGCGCATCTTTCGAATCGACCACTATCTTGGGAAGAACGCGGTGCAGAACCTCACCTTTTTCAGGTTCGCCAACGCCTTTCTCGAGCCCATCTGGAACCGCAGCTTCGTCGAGTCCGTGGAGATCACGATGGCGGAGCGATTCGGCGTGCTAGGGCGCGGGGCCTTCTACGAACAAGCGGGAGCTCTTCGTGACGTCGTGCAGAACCATCTCCTGCAGGTGCTCGCCAACGTCACGATGGAACCCCCCCCGGGGACCGGCGACGACGAGAGTGTGCGCGACGAGAAGGTCAAGGTGCTGCGGGCCATCCCGCCCCTCAAGCTGACCGACGTCGTGCGCGGCCAGTTTCGCGGATACCGGAAAGAGGCGGGGGTGTCGCCGGACTCGACGGTCGAAACCTTTGCCGCCGTCCGCCTTCACATTCAATCGTGGCGTTGGCACGGCGTGCCCTTTGCGATCCGGGCAGGCAAGTGCCTTGCCACCACGGCGACGGAGGTCTTCGTGAGGCTCCGGCGCCCGCCTCCGCTCTACGCGGCACTGCCACCCGCGAACCACTTCCGTTTTCGGCTCGGACCAGAGGCGACCATCGCCGTCGGTGCCATGGTCAAACGGCCGGGCGAACTGCTCGTCGGCGAACAAACCGAGCTCGTCGTGAGCCACGAACAAATAGAGGACGAGGGTGCATACGAGTTCCTGCTCGGAGATGCCATGAAGGGAGAACCGTTTCACTTCGCTCGAGAGGACTACGTGGAGGAAGCCTGGCGCATCATCGATCCCGTTCTGAAGGCCCGGACACCCCTATTTGATTATGAGCCAGGCTCCTGGGGCCCAGGCGAGGCGGACGCACTGGTTGCGCCTGGCACCTGGCACGATCCCACGCCGTCCCCACATCCGCCCGGCTTGGAATAGACCCTTCGACCGGAAACGTGGCCCCTTCCATGGCTGTCGTGGGATGTGCCGTGCCCTGGAAGCCACCCAGACCCGGAATGAGAGTGAATACCCCGGCGGGCTTCCTTACACTCCACGCTCGGATCTCACTTGGGGCCCGCGAGAACGCGGAACCAGCTGCTCTCCGCTCCTATACTTCCCTTGTTTGGCAAGGAGGTTTTCATGGCAAATCCGCTGCGCGAGTTGACCCGGTTAGGCCAGAGCGTCTGGTATGACAGCTTCCGCCGGGGCCTCCTCTTGTCGGGCGAACTCGCACGTTATGTCGAGGAAGACGGTCTCACCGGCCTCACCACCAATCCCGCCATCTACGAGAAGGCCATCTCCGGCAGTCGAGACTACGAGGCCGAGCTGTCGTCGCTCCTGCCGCGGCGAGACCTCGACGCCAAGGCTATCTACGAAGAACTTGCGCTGCACGATATCAAGGCTGCGGCTGACCTTTTGCGGCCAGTCTACGAGCGTACCGACCGCCGCGACGGCTACGTGAGCCTCGAGGTTTCGCCGGTACTGGCCTTGGACACCGACGGCACGCTTTCCGAGGCGCGGCGGCTGTGGCGAGCCCTCGGCCGCGAAAACGTGATGATCAAGGTCCCGGGGACCTCCGAGGCACTTCCCGCCATTCGACAGCTCCTCTCCGAAGGCGTGAACGTCAACGTGACGCTGCTCTTCTCGCGCGACGCCTACTCACGTGTGGTCGAGGCGTATCTCTCCGCCCTCGAGGAACGGGCTGACCGCGGCGAGGACCTGAGGCACGTCGCCAGCGTTGCGAGCTTCTTCGTCTCCCGTGTCGACACCCTCGTGGACAAGCTCCTCGACCGCTTGGCGAGCCAGGGTTCCGACGATCGTCGAAAGCGCGGTGAAGCACTGCGCGGTCGCGTCGGCGTCGCGAACGCCAAGCTCGCGTACCAGGATTATCGGACCCTCACGCGCTCGGCCCGCTTCACGCGCCTCGCCGAGCGGGGAGCGCATCCGCAGCGGCTCCTCTGGGCGAGCACGAGCACCAAGAATCCCCGCTACCGCGATGTCATGTACGTCGAGGAGCTCATCGGACCCGACACCGTCGACACCATGCCACCTGCCACCTTCGAAGCCTTCCGCGACCACGGCCGCGCGAAGCCCACCCTGGAAGAGGGGATCGAGGGCGCCCGTGCGGCTTTGGCGGAGCTGGCTGACCTCGGCATCTCCATTGACGACGTGACAGACCAGCTCCTCGCTCAGGGAGTGCAGCTGTTCGCCGAGCCGTTCGCGAAGCTCCTTGCCGCCGTCGAGACGCGACGTTCGTCCTCCGCCGGCACGGGCGCCGCGGCTCCTTAGCCCAGCGTCACTTCACCTCGAACACGTGCACCCCCCAGGGCGGGAGGTCGAGGTATAAGCCGCGGCGCACGAGGTCGTCGCCATCGCGCTCGTAGCGCGACTCAGACATGAGGTCGACGAACGTGACCCTTCGTCCCGACAGCCCTCGAGGGGATAGCGCGACGAAGCATTGTCCGCGGGTCGGAGCGTAGTTCACCGCGACGAGGAGAGACCCCTCGGACTCGCCGTCCCAGCTGAATGCGATGAAGGCTTCCGAGCTGCCGTTGCCGGGCCAGGCCGGGAGAATTTCGTTCGCACGAAAGCTCGAGCATGTTCGAGTCCGGCGCACGCAGGCGAGAAGACGGCGGTAGAAACCCTCCAGCTGTGGATCGCTAGCTTCATCGGGGCGGCGGGTGAGATGGGGAGACACGTGCACCCTGCGCCCCTCGAGCTGTCCCTCGTGGAAGAAGCGGAGGCCGGGCGCGAGGTAGGTCACGACCGCGGCCGCACCGTGCGCAGGCCACGTCCATGCAGCCGCCGCTCGCGGCTCGTCGTGGTTCTCGAGAAAGCGAGCCGACCGATCCTGGAAGGACATGGGCGCTTCGAGGTGAGTTCTTACCCGGAGAGGCGATCCGGATCGCAGCCAGTCGTACAGGCGCTTGTCGTAGGCGACGTCGAACCCCTGCTGCAGGAGCTCGCCTTCACGATCCCAGTAGACCTCCGCCAAGAAGAAGAAGCCCGGGTGCTCGCGACGAACCGCGTCGATGGCCTCGGGCCAGAAGAGGGCGTCGACGGGCGTCGACCCGTCCGCCGGGACAGAGCTTTCACCCCACGTGCGCTCGATGACGTCGGGGAGGAGGAGCATGGCCATGTCGCAGCGAAGCCCGTCGCAGCGTTGCGCGATCTCGCGCAGCTCACCCTCCATCGCCTGGCGCAGTCCGCCGTGGCGATAGTTGAGCTGGAGTGTGTCGGCCCAACCCGGGAAGTACGGATCGCGGCCATGGGCCAACAGATGGGTCGTACCATCGCTCGAGAGGATGAGGCAGTAGTCGGCCGGTCTTTGCTCACGTTCCCTTCCGCTGCCATGAATGTAGTACTCGGGGTGCAGAGAGGCCCAGGGGTGGTCGAGGGCGGTGTGGTTCGGCACGAAGTCAAGCATGAGCCGCAGCCCACGGCGCGCGAGCCGTTCGCGGGTGCGAGCCAGGGACTCCTCGCCGCCGAGGACGGTGTGCACGCGGTACGCCTTGACCGCGAAGGGAGAGCCGCCGATGTCCTCCTCCCTCAGGTCGGGGAGCGCCTTCCGGAACTCCTCGCGCCATTCGGGCCGGCTCTGAGAAGCCCGCCGGCCAGCGTCTCCGGTTTGCCAGACGCCGAGGAGCCACACCCAGTCGAACCCTTGCGCCCTCACGCCGTCGAACAGCGCGTCGGGGAGATCGTCGAGCGTAGCGGGGCGGCCGAGTCGCCGCGCCTGCTCGGTCAGAAGGACGCGGGTGTTGATCTCGTACAGCGCCGAGCGAGGCGGCGGAGCGTACCTCGGGCCCTTTCCCACCTTCGGCCCAGGTTCCGCGACCCCGGCGAGCGCCTCCACCTGACCGCCCACGTCACCCTGCGGGCGGCTGGAGATCCGACTCGGACTCGAGGCCTCGCGCGATCTCCTCCTGTCGCGGCCGCGCTGCGGAAGGGGCCACGGTCCCGCACACGGGGCTCACCGTCTCGGCCAGCCGCACAAAGCCGACGACCTCGCGCGAGAGCCGCCCAGCGAGGGACGCGTCTTTGAGTTGTCCGCGCTCGTCGAAGGCCTCGTTCGCGTGCGGGAGCGCGAACATGTCCGGAAAGACGAGCGCTCCACATGCTTCGAGCGGGATGCGAGTCTGCCATAGACCCCGTATCCCGCCCATCGGCGACGGCGAGGCTGACATGAGATAGATGCTCTTCCCACGCCACGGCATGGGTCGTACTCGCGAGATCCAGTCGATCGCGTTCTTGAGCGGCCCCGCGATGGAGTAGTTGTACTCGGGCGCTGCGATCATGACGGCCTCCACCCGTTCCAGCCGGCGCTTGAACTCGCCCCCGCCGGGCGGCAGACCGGACTCGGCGTCGAGGTCGCCGTCGTAGACGGGAAGCTCAAATTCTCGGAACTCCGCGAGATCGACCGTGGCCCCGGCGCGGTGTGCCACCTCGGCCGCGTAGCGAACGAGCTTGCGGTTCAAGGAGGCGCGACGCATCGAGGCCGCGAAGGCGAGAATCTTCAACATGGCTCTCTTGTAAGTCGCCACCTTCGCGAGTTCCCGGGGGCCATGCGCTCTCCCTCGCCTGGGTACCTTGGAGACAGGGGCTGCCATCTCTTGAAGGGGTCTCGAGCCCCGGCTGGGGCCGTGCCGAGTTCCTGAGGGGGTTGTAGGCCAGACTGGAAGCGAGCCTACGGACCTCATGTGGAGAAGAGGGAGACGGGCGTCGCCGCCGCCCTGCCCGAGAGGTCGGGGATTGCCGCCGAGTCCAATCCGGCACTCGCTCTACGGAGCGTGCTGAACCTTGCGTCACCAAGAAAGCCGAAGGCCCTCCTGCGCGGAGTCGGCACGCGCTCGCCTCGACACGAAGGCCCAACGGCGAAGACGGTCGAAGCGAGCGAGGCCCCCGACGAACCCTCGCTGCGCGCGAGGACTTTAGCGGCTAGCCTTCTCTCGTGCAGAGGCCGCTTCTTCTGTTCGCACCCGGGGCGGGTGCGAGCTCGAGCTCCCCTTTCATGGAGCACTGGGCTCTTCGCCTCGCCACGGTGGGGGACGTCGTCCGGTTCGACTATCCCTACGTCAAGGCGGGCCGTAAGAGCCCCGACCGGCTTCCAGTTCTCATCAGCGCGCACCGCGCGGCACTTGTGCAGGCGCGCACGGCGCGGGAGGGAACGGTCGTCCTCGTCGGGAAGTCCATGGGCTCCCGCATCGGATGCCACCTGGCCCTCGAGGAAACCGTCGGGGGTCTCGTCTGCCTGGGCTATCCGCTGCTCGGCCAGAACGGGCAGGTCCGCAGCGAGGTCCTGCTCGCCTTGCGCACACCCATCCTGTTCGTCACCGGGACTCGAGACCGGCTCTGCCCTCTCGAGTTGCTCGCGGACATCCGCGGCCGCATGTCGGCACCCACGACGCTGCACGTCGTGGAGGGGGGGAACCACAGCCTCGAGGTGGGCAAGCGCGAGCTGCGCGCACGCAACAAGACGCAGGACGCGGTGGATGACGCCACACTCGCGGCCATCGCCCGGTTCGTGGAAGGGCTCGGCAGAGCGGAGAGTCGGGAAGAGCGCTCGCAAGAGTAGCCAGCGAGTTGCGCCCGCGACCCGCGAGCTCGGGTTTCCGAGCCCGCATCACCCCCACGGCTGGCAAGGCCGCCGAACTCGCCCCGGGCGGTGCTGGCGCACTCACCCCCAGAGGGGGTAGCGCGGGGTGCCTCGCCTCGAGCGAGCGGCTGTGCGGAGCGACATCATGCCTCTTGCCTTCGTGGACGGCGGGATGGCGCTAGACGAGCGGTTGCCCAGCTACCCTGACCCTTTCCTCAAGGCTCCGAGCCTGTACTAAGATGTGGCAAACGTTTGCGTGGCTGTTCCCCGGCACGGCTCACGCTCGGGCCTTGCGCGAAAGGATTCACGTCCGTGCCATCCACCGTTCCGAGTCCGAACCCGGCGCGGCCTCCTCCTCGAAACCTCGCGCGCGGGCGCGACGGGGCCCGCCACCCCAACCGCCTCATCGCCGCACCGGCCGAGACCGCGCTCGCCCTCTAGGACCGTGCCATGGACGCGCTCACTGCTCGAGACGTGGTGGACCTCTTCGCCCGGCTGAGGGAAGTCATGGAGGCGAAACGCAACTTCCTCATCGAGCTCGACGGCAAGGTCGGCGACAGCGACCTCGGGCTCACCATGAGCAAAGGCTTCGCCGCCGCGGCCGAGGCGGTCGCCGGCTCGACCGACCCACCGGGCAAGCTGCTCATGCGTGGCGGAATGGCCATCGCCAAGGCGGCCCCCTCCACCATGGGTACGCTCATGGCTACCGGCTTCGTGCGCGGCGGAGAAGCCCTCGAGTCGGCCGCCACCCTCGGCACCGGCGAGGCGCTCCGCTTCTTCGAGGCCTTCCTGAGCGGGATCCTCGAGCGCGGCAAGGCCAAGCCCGGCGAGAAGACGGTGGTCGACGCGCTGTGGCCGGCGGTCGACGCGCTGCGGACAGCCGAGCAGGACCGGCAACCCCTGCCGGCCGCGCTGGCAGCCGCCGCGCGGGCCGCCGCCGAGGGTCTCACCGCTACCCGCGATATGGTCGCCCAGCACGGCAAGGCCGCCTGCTTCCAGGAGAAGACTCGCGGGCTCGAGGACGCCGGAGCCACGGCGGGGTTCCTCCTCTTCGAGACCATGGCCCAGTTCGCGGCGGGTGCCTGACCAGGGAGGGCGGGATGGGATCCGTTTACGTCGAGACGCGCTCGCCGCCTGCGAGTCGTGGCGCGCCGGGCCCCTCGCCAGGAGGCTCACCATGGTGAAGAGGAAGCTCGCCATCTTCGAGGCATCCTCGCCGGAGTTCGTGCGCTACGGCGCGCGCCTTAGCGCGTCCAGCAAGCCACCCGACGCAAGCTGCCCGGAGTTCCGCTGGTGGGCCAACCTGGGGTTGCCCGAGATGGGCGGCGTGCCCTCGGTGGGTCTCGTCGAGAGCACGGGCAAGGACCGCCACGAGTCGCGCGTCTTCGAGCGCCACGCCGCCACGAGTGAGACCCTCATCCCGGTCGACGCCGACATCGTCCTCGTGGTAGCGCGCAGCGGCGCCGAGTCCGGCACCGCGGTCGATCTGCAAAGCGTGCGGGCCTTTCGAGTCCGTCGGGGGGAGGCGGTCATCCTGCACCGGGGCACCTGGCACTACGCACCGCTCACGAGCGCTCCGCGGGCCAGGACCTTCGTCTTCTTCGATCGACGGACGCCCGAGGGGGATGTCCTCACCATCGACTCGGAGGCGGATCTCGGCGTCACCTTCGCCGTCCACTTGAGCGAATTGACGGTGTCGGCCCCATGAACAACCCGCTATTTCGAGCTCTTCGCCTCGCGTGCTGTCGCGCGCTGTGAACCCGAAGGAGGAAGGCTCACATAAACGTGCTGCGCTTGTGGCCCTCGCCGCGGGGCCACCCACGTCAAAGTGATCGCGGAGTGGTGAAACCGGAGAGCGGCCACATGACGGTCGACGGCCGCTCCCACGCCTCCCTCCACCCCATCGACGCCATCTCGCTCTTCCCGGACCTGACCGCGGCCGAGAACCTCTCCCCTCAACACCTTGCTCGACGAGCGCCGCAAGCTCGTCGACTGGCGCAAGATGCGCAAGGTCGCCGACAGCGCCCTCGGCGAGATCGGCGCCGACATCGACCTCGACCGGAGGGTTGAGACCTTGGCAATCGCCGGCAAGCAGCTCGTGGCATCTCCCGCGCCCTCCTCCACGACGTGCGCCTCATCATCATGGACGAGCCGGCCACGCCCTCAGCCCGCGCGAGGTGACCCGCCTCTTCGAGATCGTCAAGGCCATGCAGAAGCGCGGCATCTCGGCCCCTCCGTTTCTCACAAGCTGCGGGAGGTCCTGGAGAAGCGAGCGCATCACCATCCTGCGAGAACGGCCAGGTGGTGCGCGAGGGTCCGGTCGCCAAATTCGACGAGCGCGAGATGGTCCACGCCACGACGGGCCGGGGGCTTGTCCGAAGAGCGTCTCACCTTCGAGCGCGAGGGAAAGCGGCACGTCCTCGAGCTAAGCCCACAAGAACAGCTTCTGCGGCGCGAGCTTCGACGAGGCCGAGGGCGAGATCCTGGGGATTAACGGGCCTGCTCGGCTCGGCCCGCACCGAGCTCGCCCTGCCCTGTTCGGTACAAGGGCCTCACGCCGGCGGAGCCATCCGCATCGACGGGAGGTACGGAAATCGACTCGGTCCCGCCCGCATCCCCACTGGAACGCCTACGTCCCCGAGGACCGTGTCTCCGAAGGACTCTTCCTCAAGAGAGACCACCTGGCGTGAGCGTGATGAGACAGCTGCGCCGGCCAAAGGGCTTGCTCCACTTCAGGCGGGCGGGCGCGGTGGTCTGCAACTCCATTCACGACCTCAACATCGCCACGCCGAGCGCCGAGTTTCCGGCAGTCGCTCTCTGGGCGGGAACCCGCGGCGGGGGTGTTTGAAAAGTGGCTCTCGACGAGCGCGCGCGTCCTCCTCCTCACTGGGCCGACGGTTGGCGTCAATATCGAACCGAAGGCCTCGTCGAGGCGCTCGGCCGACTCGAATGAAAGAGAGGTCGCTGAACCCGCCGGCCACCGGAGCGTCGGCCTTCTCCTCTCCAAACAGGCGTCTCCTCCTTCATGGGGACAGCCGCTGTCTCGGGGGAGGCGCCCACACGCCCGGAAGGTGCGCTGGGGGCGAGATCGGGTTAGGTTCTTTCTTCGAGGCCCACGTGATTCGGAACTCCCCCGACCAAGCCACGGACTCGGCCGTGACCGCCCTGCCGAGTCCGCTGGTGGCGGGCGCCGAGGCGTTGGCGCCGCGCCATCCATCGATATTCGTAAACAGAGAACTCAGCCTGCTTGCCTTCCAGCGGCGGGTGTTCGAGGAGGCTCGCGACAAGTCGAACCCCTTGCTCGAGCGCGTGAAGTTCCTCGCCATCGTCGCCTCCAACATGGACGAGTTCTTCATGATCCGGGTGGCGGGCCTGAAGCAGCAGATCGCGGCCGGGGTCTCCGAGCTCTCGAGCGACGGCAAGACGCCCTCCGAGCAGCTTGCCGAGGTCCGGCGCGAGGCCCTCTCCATCAGCCGCGCCCTCAACGACTGCCTCCACAACGAGCTCATCCCGGAACTCGGGGCGGCCGGGATCCACCTCCTCGACTACCCGCAGCTCAACCCCCGCCAGGTGGCGCAGGCGGCCGCCTTCTTCGAGGAGATGGTCTTTCCGGTTCTCACCCCCCTCGCCTTCGATCCGGGCCGCCCCTTTCCCCACATCTCGAACCTGAGCCTCAACTTGGCGGTGCTCCTCGAGGAGCGGGAAGGGCTCGAGCGGTTTGCCCGCATCAAGGTGCCCGCCACCCTGCCGCGGCTCGTGCCGCTGGGGAGGGCGGCCGGGGTGCGCAAGCAGCTCTCGTCGGCCCATCCCCTCAGCTTCGTGTGGCTCGAGCAGCTCATCGCCGCCCATGTCGACCGCCTCTTCCCCGGGCTCAAAGTGCTCGAAGTCCAGCCGTTCCACGTCACCCGCGACGCCGAGATCTTGCTCCAGGAGATGGACGCGGCCGACTTGCTCGAGACCATCGAGCACGGCGTCCGGCGGCGCCGCTTCGGGTCGGTGGTGCGGATGGTGGTGGCCCCCACGCTGCGGCCGAGCCTGCGCAAGCTCCTCGTCGACAACCTCGAAGTGAGTCCCCAGGACGTGAATGAGCTCGAGGCTCCGCTTGCCCTCTCCGGGCTCGCCGCCCTGGCTTCCGAGGTGGACCGACCCGACCTCAAGTTCCCTTCCTTCGTGCCCGCGACGCCCCCCCGGCTGCAGCGCAAGGATGATGACGACCTCTTCGCCGTCATCCGCCAGCACGACGTGCTCCTCCACCACCCCTTCCACTCCTTCACCCCGGTGGTGGACTTCCTCCAGCTCGCGGCGCGCGATCCCAACGTGCTCGCCATTAAGCAGACGCTCTACCGAGTGGGCCGCAACTCCCCGGTGGTCGACGCGTTGCTCGAGGCTAGCCAAAACGGCAAGCAGGTGGCGGTGCTGGTGGAGCTGAAGGCCCGCTTCGACGAGGAGAGCAACATCGGTTGGGCGCGGGCCCTCGAAGCCGAGGGTGTCCATGTCATCTACGGCCTGCTCGGCTACAAGACCCATTCCAAGATCGCCCTGGTGGTGCGGCGGGAAGGCGAACGCCTCTCGCGCTACGTGCACCTTTCGACCGGGAATTACAACGCGGTGACCGCCAACCTCTACACCGACCTCGGGCTCTTCACCTGCGACCCGGACATCGGCGAAGACGTCACCCACCTCTTCAACTATCTCACCGGCTATTCGCGAAGGGTCGATTACCGCAAGCTGCTCGTCGCCCCCATCGGTCTCCGCGAGAAGCTCCTCGAGCTCATCGCCCGGGAAGCGGCGCACGCGCGGGCCGGACAGGGCGGCCACCTCATCTTCAAGATGAACGCCCTCGTCGACCGGGAAATGATCCAGGCTTTGGCTGCGGCTTCGCAGGCTGGGGTCGAGGTCGATCTCTTGGTGCGCGGGATCTGCTGCCTCAAACCCGGCATCCCCGGCTTGACCGAGCGGGTCCGGGTGGCGAGCATCGTCGGCCGCTTCCTCGAGCACAGCCGCGTCTTCTTCTTCCGAAACGGCGGCGCCGAGGAGGTGTATCTGGGAAGTGCCGACCTCATGCCTCGCAACCTCGATCGTCGCGTGGAGGTGCTCTTCCCGGTGCGCGACGTCGAACTCGTACGTCATCTGCGCGACGAGGTGCTCGAGACCTATCTGCGTGACAACGTGCGGACCCGGACCATGCGCCCGGACGGGACCTACCATAGACTTTCTCCCAGCGACCACCCGCTCGACAGCCAATCCGCTCTTCTCGCGGTCGCCAGCGGTCGGGTCCACCTCGATGGCTAGTCGATGAGCACTCGAGCTTCCCATGGAGGCGAGGGGCCGTTCCCCGGTTCTCGCGGGAGCTTCCGGGGCTCGGCCGAGCGCCAGGACGAGAACACCGGCACGGTCGGCAGCGACGCTCACCAGATCCCGCCCGAGAGCCTGCGGGAACCTTACCCGGGTAAAGCTATCGCCCTCTCTTCCTGAACGATGAACGCGGGCCGCGGCCGTGCCCCGAGAAGAGGGTCCCTCGCGCACCACGCAGTCCGCCGCACGATCAATCCGGCGAAACCCGCGGGCCAAAAGACCCGAACCCCAAGGTCACCTCCGCGCCCCCGGGCCGCCGCCTGTTGACCGGTAGGACGCCCCCCCAGGTCTGGCACTCCCTTTCCTCGCTACGCCTTCCCCAGATCGGTTCCGTGCAGGATGGCGACACCGCTCTCGGCATCGAAGAAGTGCAGTGCTTCGAGGGGAAGCCCGAGCGCGATCGAACTATCCGGCGCCACCCGCACCGTGCGATCGGCGACCACGACGAGGAGGCAGCCTCCGACGTCGATCCCGAGGTAGCTCTGGTCGCCCAGCCATTGGCTCGAGAGCACCGTCCCTTGCACCTCGGGGGCGGACGGGGTGTGACTCGCCCCGATCAGCACCTTGTGTGGCCGGATGCCGATGTGCACGCGCCGGCCCGGCTCGAGCTTTTGTAGCCCGTCGAAGGAAGGCAGCCCGAAGGAAAAGGCGTCGCGGCCCTGCTCGTCCTGGGCCACGAGCCGGCGCGCGCCGGCCTCGAGATCGATCCGGCCCCTGAGGAGGTTTCTCGGCGGTTCGCCGATGAAGGAAGCGACGAAGAGGTTGGCCGGGCGTTCCTTCAGATCCACCGGGGAGCCGAACTGCTGCAGCACGCCCTCGTCCATCACCGCAATGCGGTCGGCAAGCGCCATGGCCTCGGTCTGGTCGTGGGTCACGAAGACCGAGGTCATCTTGTTCTCGATGAGGTAATCCTTGATGCGAGCGCGCAGCTTGGCGCGCAGGTGCGGCTCGAGCTGCGACATCGGCTCGTCGAGCAGGAAGACGTCGGCTTCCCGGATGAGTGCCCGCGCCAGGCTCACCCGCTGCTGCTGGCCCCCCGAAAGGTTCGGCGGATAGAGCTCGAGCAGGTCGACGATTTCGAGTAACTCGGCGATCATCCTCACCTTCTCGGTCGCCTTCTTCTTCGGCATCTTGTTGCGCAGGAGGCTGAAGGCAATGTTGTCTTCCACCCGGAGCGGAGGGTAGAGCGCGTAACCCTCGAAGGCCATCGCCACGTTCCGCTCGGCCGCCTTGAGCCCGTTGAGGACGCGCTCGCCGATCTTGACCGTACCTTCGGTGATCGACTCGAAACCCGCGATCATGCGCAGGGTGGAGGTCTTGCCGCAGCCCGAGGAGCCTACCAGCCCGACGATCTCGCCGTCGTTGATGTGCATGCTGAAGTCCTGCACCGCCCGCGTCGGCGGGTGGCCCTTCTGCTCGTACACCTTGCTCACGTGGTCGAGGTTCAGGGTGGCCATGTCGTTCTCGGACTGTTTCCGCGCCTTGGATAGGAAGGAGCTAGAGAACCCGTGCCCCGGTCGCCCGGTCAAAGAAGAGGGCCCGCTCGAAATCGATACAGGCAAAGCCCTTGCGGTGGCCGCGCGAGGTAGCGAGGGTGTTGTCCTCGGGGCGGCTGGCCAGGAGCTCGGTCGAGTCGGGCGTCTTGAGCAGGGTTACCGTGCGCACGTTGAAAGGGGTGACCGCCTCGAGTTCCACGGGGATACCGTTCTCGGTCGGCTCGAAGGTGAGCGCCACGTCTTCCGGGCGCACCCCGAGGACGCAGTCGCGCCCCCCGAGGACCTGGCGGGCGGCACCGAGCTCGATCGGATGGCCGCCGATCGTGGCCATCACCTTGCCTCGGGCATCTTCCGGCCGGATCTCGATGAGATTGATGGGCGGGTCGCCGAAGAGATTGGCCACCTGCCGGTTCTTCGGGTTGCCGTAGATGCCCCTCGGCGTGTCGATCTGCTCGAAGCGTCCGTCGAGCAGCACTCCGATGCGGTGGCCGAGGGCCAGGGCCTCCTTGTAGTCCTGGGTCACATAGAGCACCGTCGACTGGAAGCGGCGAAAGACCCTCGGAAGCTCGAGTCGCATCTCGTAACGGATCTTAGCGTCCACGTTCCGCAGCGGGTCGTCGAGCATGAGCACCGCGGGCCCGTGCACGAGGCTGCGGGCGAGCGAGGTGCGCTGCTTCTGCCCGTTGGAGAGCTGCCGCGGCAAGTGGTCGAGCACGTGGTCGATGCGCAGCAGGCCCGCGACCTCGTGCACCTTTTTCCGCACCTCGGCCTCGGCGACGTGGCGCGCCCTGAGCGGGCTCGCGATGTTCTCGAAGGCGTCCATGTGCGGGTAGAGGGCGAAGTTCTGAAATGCCATCGCCACCCCGCGCGACTCGGGCCCCACGTCCATGACCGGCTTGCCATCGATCCAGATCTCACCGGCGTCGGGTTCGAGCACGCCCGCGATGAGGCGAAGGAGGATGGTCTTGCCGCACCCCGACGGCCCGAAGACCACCACGCACTCGCCCTTTTCCACCTCGAGCGAGAGGTCTTGAAGCACGTTCTTCTTGCCGAAGGACTTCTTGAGGTTCTTCGCTTCGAGGTAGGCCATCGTTATCCCTTGACCGCGCCGAGGCTCAGACCTTCGACCAGGTAACGCTGCGCGTAGAGAGCCAGGATGAGGGTGGGCACGACCGACAGAACGAGCGAGGCGGCGATGGTCCCGTACTGGATACCGGAGGCGGTCATGAAGGCGAGCGAACCCACCGTCACCGGCTGCACGTCGCTCGAGCCGAGGACGAGTGCGAATACGAAGTTGTTCCAGGCGAAGATGAAGGCGAGCAGACCCGCTGCGGCGATTCCGGGCCGAGCGAGCGGGATGGCGATCTTCCACAGGCTCTTGAACCACGAGTGGCCGTCGAGTCGGTAGGCGTGTTCGATGTCGGGGCTGATGTCCTCGAAATAGCCTCGGACGATCCAGAGGATGAGAGGCAGCGTGATGAGCTGATAGACCCAGATGAGGCCGAAGTAGGTGTCGTAGAGGCCGATGTCCTGGAAGTAGAGCTGCAGGGGGAGCAGGACCAGGATGGGCGGCGCGAAGCGGAAGGAGAGGAGCGTGAAGGCGATGTCCTCGCCCAGGCGGAACTTGAAGCGGGCAAAGGCGTAGGCGGCCGGCACGCCCAGCACCAGCGAGAGCAGCACCGCACCCGCGCTCAGGATGGCGCTGTTGGTGAGGTTCTTCATGTACTCCACGGGCAGGGTCCCTACCGAGGTCGTGATCTTGCCCCCGATGAGCGCCGCATAGTTAGTGAGCGTCGGCGTGAAGTGCAGGCTCGGCGGTGTCCGCAGGATGTCCTGGTTCGTCTGGAAGGACATGAGCAGAACCCAGAACATCGGGAAGAGGAAGAAGGCGACCACCAGCAGGAGCAGCACGCCCCGCACCCACCGTTGCACGAGATCCTTGTTCATGTGCCTACCCCACCCATTCCGGACACCTCGCCTCAGGCCAGACCGCGGGCCCTGGCGCGCAGCTTGAGCCAGTTCTTGATGAAGACGGTGGACAGAAAGTAGGTGATGGCCCACAGGATCATCACCAGAGCCGCGGAGTGTCCGATGTTCGTGAAGTTGAAGGCCTCGAGATACGCTTCGACCTGGAAGACGGTGAGGGTATCGCCCGGCCCGCCCTGCGTCATCGAGTAGATGATGTCGAACTGCTGCATGCTGTCGAGCATGCGGAAGAGCGAGGCGGTCAGGATGTAGGGGGTGAGCATGGGCAGCGTGACGCGGAAGAACACGAAGGTGGCCGGCACCCCGTCGAGTTCAGCCGCCTCGAACGGCTGCCTGGGGAGCGCGCGCAGGCCGGCGAGGAGCAGGATGGTGATGAAGGGCGTGTAAACCCAGGTGTCGACGAGGACAACGGTGAACATGGCCGAGCTCGGCGCCGAGGCCCACTTGAAGTTCTGAACGCCCATGAGGCTCACGAGGTAGCTCAGGACCCCGAAGTTCGGGTTCGTCATGAGCTTCCACATGAGGCTAGCGATGGCCGGGGCCACCATGAGCGGCAGGATGATGAGCACGCTGATGATGTTGTGGGCCCATGTCCGCTCGCGGAGCAAGAGGGCGATGCCGAGCCCGAAGACGAGCTCCACGCCCACCGTGAGAATCGTGTACTCGAGCGAGACCCTGACCGTGTTCCAAAAGGCCGGGTCCGTGACGAGCGAGATGAAGTTGCCGAGCCAGATGAAACCGCGTGTGTCGGGGAAGGCCAGGTTGTAACGCTGCAGCGAGTAGATGATGGCCGTGACGAAGGGGATGAGGATGCCGATGCAGACGAGCAAGGCGGGCAAGCTCAAGAGATAGGGGAGCGCACGGGCGAAGGTCACCCCTCGGCGCCTTGCCACGGAGCTCTCCACCGCCTGGGTTTCGGCCATGTTCCCTCCCTCAATCGGGTCCGCGTGGCCTGCGGGGAGGCGCCCATCCCGCGAGGGCGCCTCCCCACGCCGAACCTGCGTGACGACGAGCGTTAGATTCCGACGGCCTTCAGCTTGCGAGAGAGCGACTCCGCCAGCTTGTCGAGCCCCTCGTCGATGGGGACCTCCTTCGCGTACATCTGTTGCAGCATGGCCGCCCAGTCGGTGGTGAACTCAGGGAACAGCTGCTGCGGCGTGAAGTAGATGCGGGACTGGCCGATCGACTGCTGGAACTGGTTCAGGTAGCCGGGGTAGGTCTTCTCCAGGCGGGACTGGAACTCGGGGACCTTCCACACGGAGTCGCGCACGGGGTCGACGAGGTCGGCGTTGACCGCGCCGAAGGTGCAGTTCTCCGTCCCGGTCGCCCACTGAATGAAGTACCAGGCAGCCTCCTTCATCTTCGAGAACTCGCTCATGGCGAGCGACCAGATCCACACGTTCGGGCTGGGCTTGCTGGCCTGGGGATTCGCCGCGAACGGCATGTAGGCGATGTGCCCCGCCTCCTTCGTCCCGTTCTCCTGGAAGTATCCCAGGATGTCGGCGTCGAAGATCATGGCGGAGTTGCCGGCCCCGAGGTCGTTGCCGACCTCGTACCAGGTGTAGGTGGTCCAGTTCTTCGGTCCGCCCTTCTGGATCATCTCAATCCACATTTTGTGGAATTCCTTGCTCTCCTTGGTGTTCATGGCCGGCTTGAGCTTGCCGCCCTCGACCACGAAGTCGCGCAAGCCGTAGTTGCTGTAGGCCGAGAGGAAGCCGGGATGGATGGTGGCCCAGCTCCGGCTGCCGCGGACGCCGACGCCGTAGTAACCCTTGCCGGACGCGCTGATCTTCGCGGCCTTCTCGATGAGGTCGGGCAGGTTCTTGGGAGGCTCGATGCCGAGCTCGTCCATGATCCGCTTGTTGTACGAGATGTTGTTGAGCTCGAAGCCCCACGGGATGGCCCACTGGTGTGACCCGGGCCCACCCAGCTTCGACCCCGCCTTGCCGTCCCACGAATCCGAAGCGCGCAGGCCTTCCGTCACGTCGGGCCACTGGTAGTTGTCCGAGGTGACCTTGGGATCCTTGATGAAGTGATTGAGGTCGACGATCTGGCGGGCCGGGCCGTACTTCCAGGTCTGGTAGGCGCCGGTCATGAAGGCGTCGTACTGGCTCCCCTTGCTCGCGAGAGCGGTCGTCACCTTGTCGAAGTACACGTCCTCCGGGAAGATGTCATAGGTGACATTGAGGCCCGTCATCGACTTGAAGTTGTCGAGGTTCTTGACGAGCGCGTCCATGTAAGGGTGCTTGTTCATGAGCAGCTTGATGCTCTTGCCCTTGAACTTCATGAAGTCGACGCCGCCCGCCGCGAGGGCCTCGGTGGCCATTCCGTTCAGCATGAAGCTCGTGGCCGCTGCACCCACGCCCAACGCCCCCATGCGCTGCAGAAGCTCGCGTCGGCTCATCTTCTTGTCCCAACAAGCCTTCACGAGGTCCTTCGTCTTCGGGCTCGACATGTGGCCTCCTCCATGTCCTTCGTTTGACTTACCGCGATCGCGATCAGAGCTACAACGCCGCTACTTCGTCCTTGGCGACGGCCACGAACCGTCGCATTTTTCACCATGTCACCTTCGACGGCGGGGGGAACTCGGGGCGATCTCGACCCCACCGGGTCGGTCGTCCTCGCCACCTCGCCCAGCCTGCCCGTGAGAAAAGGCGCGCCGTGGACGGTCCCGGCAGGGCAAGTGGGTCGCCGCTGGGACGCGCCATGCGGATTGCCTCGTCGCCGGTCGAGCCCGGGCAACACCCGGAGACTTGAAACGTTTCAACGACGCGTCGAGCCTTACATCTTTCGCGGCAGGTCGCAATTATCCCTCTTGGGGCTCGCAGGATGCTCCGCAGCCCGCCCCTCCCCCACCCCACTCTTGGTCATGCCTCGCGCGAGGTGATCCATTCACTTTCCGTCGTGAGTGGCCCCAACCGAAGCCCCTCGCTCGGCGTGGGGAAGCCGCAAGCGAAGGAGAGGGCGGGCCCCGGTTCGGGGCCCGCCACGCCGACCCCAGCTCGGGTCGAGCCCGATCTTCACGCCCTTGCCCGCCAGAAGGTCGTCGATCCCGTTCTGGAATTCCCTGAGCGGGAGCCGAGTGGTGGCGATGAGCTCATGCTTCATCACGCCCCGATAGAGGTAATCGATGGCCTTGGCATAGCAGAAGGACCCGAGGTGGGTGCCATGGACGTTGAACTCCTTGCGGTCGCCGATGATGGACCCGTCGGCGGTGGCCTTCTCGCCGACACTCCGCGGGCGACGAAGATCCCGAGCGGGCGACGAAGATCCCGAACTTCGCAGCATGTCGAGGCCCTACACCGGACGCGTAACCGGTGAACACGTCCGTCCCGTATCCATCGGTGAGCGACTTCACCTTGCCAGCCGGGTCGGTCTCCTTCGCGTCGACCTCGTGGGCTCCGAGCGCCTTGGCCTTCTCGAGGTGCTCCGGCTTGGCGTGGGTGACGATGATCCGGCCCCGTTCTTGAGCTTCGAGACCTGGAGCATGAGCAGGCTCAGGGCCGGCCCCGGCTAGCATCACCGTGTCGCCGAGCTGGATTTCGCCCCCCTAAAACGCGTGGATGGCGCAGGCGAGCGGCTCCACCAAGACACGTCACCGCGAGGCCCCACGTCTCGGCCGCTTCCCGCCGAACTCGACCACCGTCCCGAAGAACTCGTGGCCCGGCGTGACCGGCGCCTTGATCCAGGTGCCCGAGAACGATGGCAGGCTCATGAAGCTCTTGCCGTCACTCCCGCAGTGACCCACCACGTCGATCTTGAGGAGCGCCTCGCCCGGGCCCACCTTGGGCCGCGCCGCCCTCTCCAAGCGATGATCGACGGGGGCGCAGTTCCGAACAGCCAGCATGGTGTCGCTCGCAGATACTCCCTGAGGTGCGCTCCAACTGCTTTCCTTGTCCTAGACCAGCAAGGAGTCTCCCCGCAGCAGAAGCTCGACAATCCCGGGGGAATGCTTTTCTGGGGCACGCAATCGGTCAACGCAGAGTAACTAAAAGTGTACCGAGCGAGTCAAGGCGCATCTCTGTGGCCGTGCGATGAAGGCCATGACATACGTGGCCGTCTCTAGCACCTCGCCCCCATTGAGGGGCGCCCACATCGAGAATTGCCCGGGCCCTGCAGGGGGATGTCTAGATGGACAAGGGGCTCGTCAAGGGAAGGTGGCGGGGTTCGCCCGACTTCGTCTCCGAGAGGGCTCGCTCGCCCCGCTGGCCGCGCGGCGTCACGGAACGGCCGCTTGGAGCGCTTTCTCGAGGGAGGTCGCCGCGGTGGAAAGGATGATGGCGCACGAGGTGGCCCCGGCGTCGAGCACGCCACGCGAGCGCTCGCCGAGGCGGCTCGCTCGCCCGACCTTGGCCACGAGTTCGCGGGTCGAGTCGCGACCCTTCTCCGCCGCCGAGGCCATGGCGACGAGGCATTCGGCAAAGGGCCGGCCCGCCATGAGGGCCGAGGCGAAGGCGTCGCGGGCCGGCGCCAAGGCGTCGAGGAGCGTCTTGTCCCCCACCTTGGCGTTGCCGAGATCCTGGATCGCCTTCAGCCCGGCTTCGAGCATGGCTGCGAACCCCTCCGCGTCGAGGTACTCGCGCGTCCCTAGGGCCTCCCCCATGGCAGCGAAGAAGCTCCCGTAGAGCGGCCCCATCGAACCGCCCACGCCCTCGAGGAGCGTTTCGCCGAGCACGTTCAGGGAGCTCGAGAGGCTTTGCTTGGCGCCCGCGAGCCGAGCACCCGCCGCGGTGAAGCCCTTCGCCATGTTGATGCCGTGGTCACCGTCACCGATGGCCCCGTCGATCTCGGACAGGTAGGCCCGGTTGGCGTTGATGGCCGAGACGAGATCGATGACGAGGAAGCCGGCGGCGTCGTTGCGGACCCGTTCCATCGCAGCCTATCCCTTCACCACGGTCAGGCCGACCGAGCGGCAGGGGTGCGCGAGGCAAGCCTTGAGTTCTTCGTCGAGCTTCATGAGGGTCAAGGTGACGCCCATCATCTCGAGCGAGGTGAAGAGATTGCCCACGAAGTTGAAGCGCACCTCGATGCCCCGCGAGGCGAGCACCTCGGCGACGCGCGCGTACAGGATGTAGAGCTCGTCGATGGGCGTCGCGCCGAGACCGGAGATGAGCACCGCCACCTCGTGGCCCGACTCAAAGGGGAGATCGGGGAGGACGGTCTCCAGCATGAGGTCTGCCATCTCCTTCGCCGGCTTCACCTTCATCACCTGAATGCCGGGCTCCCCGTGATGCCCGATCCCGACCTCCATCTCGCCGTCCTTGATGTGGAAGTTGGGTTTGCCCACCGCCGGGATGGTGCAGGCGGACAAGCCGATGCCGATGGACCGGCAATGATCAATCGCCTTCTGCGCCGCGGCGATGACCTCCTCCAGGCTTCCGCCCATGGCGGCCTTGGCGCCCCCCACCTTCCACATGAGCACCTCGCCGGCGACACCCCGGCGCTTCTCACGTTCGGTCTTGGGAGCCGAGGGCACGTCGTCGTTGGCAACCACCGTCCGGACGCGGATGCCGTCCTTCTCGGCCATCTTGATGGCCATCTTCACGTTCATGTTGTCGCCGGCGTAGTTGCCGTACAGGCAGGCGACGCCCCGGCCCCCGTCGGCCGCCTTGAAGGCCTCGTAGAAGCTCTTGGCCGTCGGCGAGGAGAAGATCTCTCCGATGGCTACCGCGTCGACGAGGTTGTCACCCACGTACCCGAGGAAGGCGGGCTCGTGTCCCGATCCACCTCCCGTCACGACGCCCACCTTGCCCTTCGACGGCGCCCGCACGTGCTTCACCACGCGCGGATTGTCGGTGCCGGAGACGAGCTCCGCGTGCACGCGCAGCCACCCTCGCAGCATGTCCTCGACGACCTGATCGGGGTTGTTGATGATCCGATTCATGTCACCTCCGGTGTGCGCGCCGGGCGCGCGGTGACTTCGGGGTTACGGACTGCTCTCCCACGAGGAACTGCCTCGAGATGACCCGCACACAGGGGTCCGGAGAAAGCGGCGGAAGCGGCGGCCCAAAGCCCTTCGAGCCTCTCAATTCACTGACTCGAGACGCGTTATTTGCTCACTCGGTGCCGATATGCCCTGTATGGTTCCAGACTAGCTTGCGGCATATCGAAGTCAAGAGCGTTGTGATCCTTTGCCGTCTGTGATTTGTTGCTCACGAGGCGAGCTATGGCCCATCGGGCGATCACCTCGGGGTACTGCCGCGCTGGAGGCCCGATTCGGCCGCGGTCTATTCCATGGAATGGCAGCACGTGGCCCTTTCCCCCCACGGCCGTCCGGAGCCTCGATAGGGCCCGACCTCAGGCGAGGTCTTTTGGGGAGGGCAGAGCGCCGCGCAATCGCGAGACCGAACCGAGCCCACCGGGCCCTCGTCGTCGCGGCGCGGGGGCCGAGGGCCTTTGTGCCAGAGGGGCAGCCCAACATGCAAAGGCATGAACGCAAGCTCGACCTCGCGGCGCGCGCCGCCTGGCTCTACTACGTCGCGAACAACACCCAGGACGAGATCGCGGCCAAGCTCAACGTCTCCCGCCAAGCGGCGCAGCGGCTCGTGTCCCTGGCCGTCACCGAAAAGCTCATCAAGCACCGCCTCGATCACCCGCTCGCAGACTGCATCGAGCTCGCCGAAGCCCTGCGATCGCGCTTCAACCTCACTTACTGCGACATCGCCCCGAGCGATCCCGACCCGAAGGATCCCTTCGCGAGCCTGGGGGCCTGGGCCGCCTCCTGCCTCGAGGGCTACGTCACCGCCAAGGCTCCCACCGTGGTGGCCCTGAGCTCAGGCCGGGCACTGCGAGCCATGGTGAGCCAGATTTCACCGATGAACCAGCCCCAGCACAAGATCGTCTCCCTGCAAGGCCACATGGCGGCGGACGGTCGCGCGAGCCACTACGAGGTGGTGATGTACCTCGCCGATCGGATCAATGCGCAGGCCTACCTCCTCTCCACGCCGGTCGTGGCGCGCAGCCCGAGCGAGCGCGCTTTTCTGCAGCAGCAGCTCTCCTTCATGGCCGTGCAGGAGCTCGTGAAGCAGGCCAAGGTCGCCTTCGTGGGCATCGGCGAGATCACCTGGAACGGCCCGCTGCAACGCGACGGCTTTTACGGCGACTCCGAGGTGGGAGAACTCCTTGAGCTCGGTGCGGTGGGCGCCATACTCGCCTGGGCCTACGACCGCGAGGGGCGACTGGTGCCAGGTTCCATCAACGATCGGGTGGCGGGCATGCCCCTCCAGGAGCTGCCACCCCATCGGACGATCGGGGTCGCCTCCGGAGCCGGGAAGGTCGAAGCCATCCGAGGCGCTCTCCTCGGCAAGCTCGTGTCCGGCCTCATCACGGACGAGACGACCGCTCGCAGCGTGCTCGCCCTGCATTGAGGGGCCGCGGCAGGTCTCCCGCGGGACGGGTGCTCAGGGGGCGACGAGCCCACCTTCGGCCATCCGTGCGAGGACCCATTTCCGCGCACGGGCCGCCTCGCCCACCGGGTCGGGCGCCTTGTCGGTCCACATCTCGACGAGGAAGCAGCCGCGGTAACGCTGGGCCGCGAGTGCCCTGAACGCGGCGACGAAGTCGACGCAGCCCTCGCCGAACGGGACTTCCCTGAACTGGCCGGGAAAGCCTGGGCGTACCGCAAGCGTGTCCTTCACGTGGACGGCGGCGATCCGACCGGCCCCCCTGGCAAGCTCGGCTCCGACTTCGTGGCCCCAGGCGGAGAGGTTGCCGAGGTCCGGATACACCTGGAACCATGGGCTCGCGATGCGCTCGGCGTAGGCGAGCCACTTCGTGATCGAGTTCATGAACGGCGTGTCCATGATCTCCACGGCCAGCATGACCTGGGCCTCGGCGGCGAGTCCCACCGCCCAGGCCAAGGCGTCCCCGAAGCGCGCCACGCTCTCCTCGGTGGACGGCTCGTAATAGACGTCGTAGCCGGCGAGCTGGATGAGTCTTATCCCGGTGTCGGCCGCCAGGTCCACCGCGCCGCGCATGAGCTCCTCGGCGCGCTGCCGGATGGCAGGATCGGCGCTCCCGAAGGGAAAGCGGCGGTGACCGGAGAGGCAGATCGAGCGGACCGGCATCCCCGTGTCGCTCACTACCCGCGCGAAGGCCTGCTTTTCCTTCGCGGTCCAGGCGACACGAGCGAGCCGCGCGTCCGACTCGTCGATGGACATCTCCACGAAGTCGTAGCCGGCTCTCCGGGCCGCGCCGAGCAGCCCCGGCCAATCGAGGCCGGCCGGCAGCGCCTTCTCGTAAATTCCGAGCGGAGGATGGGGAGTTTCGGACATGCTCTCCTTCGTCCAAGGTGGCCGTGGAGGGTGGCCCACGGAACGACTCAGGGGGCACCCCGCGAGCGGCCCGCGCGCTTTGCCTCCTCGAAGCCCTCGAGCGCGTGGACGAGGGCACGATAGCGCCGGCTCTTGTCCTCGTAGGCTGCGCGCACGGCCCGGTCAGGTTGGTAGGTGCGCAAGGGGAGGCGGAAGGCCCGCATGGCCTGCCAGGTGCTCTCGAATCTTCCGGCGCCGACGGCAGCGGCAAGAGCCGCGCCGAGGCAGCCCGTCTCCTCCACCTGGGGCACCTCCACGAGCAGTCCCGAGGCGTCGGCGAGCATCTGCATCCAGACCTCGGACCGAGCCGGGCCCCCGGTCACCCGCAAGGCCTCCACTGCCGGGAAGAGACGCAGCATCCGGTCGAGGTGTACGAGGTGGCAGTACACTACACCCTCGTAGACGGCCTGGAGCAGGTGGTCGCGAGTGTGGAGTGCGGAGAGGCCGTAGAGGCCGGCCGTCATTCCCAGGCCCGCGTTGGTCCCGTAGAGGAAGGGGACGAAGAAGAGGTCGGTCCCGGCCTTCTTCAGCGCGGCCACCGCTGCGTTCATGGCCGGGTAGTCGAGCTTGCCGAACTGTTCGGCGAACCACTCGAGGTTGCCCGCCGAGGTGGGGCTGCCCTCGTGCACGAAGTAGTGCCCGGGCTCCGGGTGGCGTCCGTAGATGAACGGGTAGCCGAGGCCCGTCTCGAGGCGCTTCGTGACGCCCGTGGTGATGGACCAGGTCCCCATGACGGCGTTGAGCCGGCGCTCGTCCTCGATGCCGGCGCACAGGCAGGAGGAGACCACGTCGAACAGGCCGCCCACCACCTTGGTCCCGGGCTTGAGCCCGGTCTGGCGGGCCGCCTCCTCGCTCACCCCGCCCGCCACCTCGGCGGAGCCCACCACCGGGGGAAGTGCGTCCATCACCTCCGGGATCCCGAGCAGGAAGGCCAAGCGCGGGTCGTAGCGGCCCTCGCGCATGTTGAACAGGTTCGACTGGCAGATGTTGGTGACCTCGCACCCTTTGCGACCCGTCATGCAGAACCGTAGGAAATCGTGACCCATGAGCACGGTGCCGATGGCGGAGTAGGTCTCGGACTCGTGGTCCTTGAGCCAGCGCAGGAGCGATACCGGGTGGCCGGTCCACAGCCCCCCGAGGGTCGAAGGGTACAGCGCCTGGGGCACCTGATCCCTTTCCCACTCGCGTACCAGGTCGACCGCACGCTGGTCGGAGGACAGGATCCCGAGGCCGAGCGGACGGTCCTGGCGATCGAGGAGATAGAGCCCCTTGCCATGCGAGGAGATTCCCACCGCGGCGACGTCGGCCGCCGGCACCTTCGACTTCGCGATGACCTCGCGGATGACCTCGCTCGCCGCCTGCCAGAGGGCGGGCATGTCCTTCTCGGTCCAGCCCGGGTGACGGGTCACCACCGCCACGCTCTTGCGGGTGATGCCGCGTTCCCGCCCGGACTCGTCGTAGATGCCGGCCTTGAGGAACGTCCCCCCGTAGTCCATCCCCAGGTAGTGTGCCATGGCCTCCCCTTAAGCCGCCGGCGCGGGGCGGACGCAGCCCTCGCCGCCACGCGACTATGCCACGGCCAGGCCGGAAGCGGTAACGCGTCCGCGCCGGGCCGTCCGCGGTCGTCGAGTTCAGCGGTCGACCTGACCGTAGTAGGCGTTCTTCCCGTGCTTACGTTCGAAGTGCTTGCGGACGAGCCTCTCGGGAAGGCGCTCCGCGCCCGGCGCGAGCGTGTGGGTCACGAAGGCCATCTTGGCGAGTTCCTCGAGCACGGCGGCGTTGTAGACGGCCTTCTCGGGAGTATCACCCCACGTGAATGGACCGTGCCCGGCCACCAGGACCATGGGCGTGTGCAAGGGTTCGCGATCCTTGAAGGCCGCCAGGATCTGGTGTCCCGTCTCGGTCTCGTAGTCGCGCTCGACGGCCTCGGCGCTCATGAGCTCCGTGCAGGGCACGTCCTCGCCCAGGTGGTCGGCGTGGGTGGTCCCGTAGATAGGGATGGGAAGGCAGGCCTGGGCCCAGCCGGTGGCGTAGGTGGAGTGCGTGTGGACGATCCCGCCCAGGCCTTTGAAGCTCCGGTAGAGGACGACGTGGGTCTTCGTGTCGGAGGAGGGGCGGAGGTGTCCCTCCACCGTCCTTCCCTCGAGGTCGACCACCACCATGTCCTCGGCGGTGAGGCGGTCGTAGTCGACGCCGCTCGGCTTGATGGCGAACACGCTCCGCTGCGGGTCGAAGGCGGAGACGTTTCCAAACGTGTAGATGGCCAGGGCGCGGCGCGGGATCTCCAGGTTGGCGGCGAGGGCACGCTCCTTCAGCTCGCGGTATGTCGAGGCCACAGGTCGCTCCCTAGCCGAGCCGGTAGGCTGCGTCATTCCAGCGCAACTCGTTCTTCAAGGCGCGCAGATCGGTCCCCTGGCCGATGAAGACGAACTCGAGGCCGGCCATGGCCGCGAAGTCCTCCAGGTGGGCCGCCGTCACCACTCGGCTGAAGCCGGTGTGGTGGGCTCCTCCCGAGAGGATCCAGGCCTCGCAGCCCCGCCTGAAGTCGGGCCGCGGGATCCAGAGAGCTCGCGCCACCGGCAGCTTCGGCATGGGTTTGTCGGACTTCACCGCGTCCACCTCGTTCACGATGAGCCGCATGCGCCCCCCCATGTCCACCAGGGTGGCGTTGACCGCAGGCCCGGGCCCGGCCTCGAAGACGAGCCGGCAGGGATCGGACTTGCCGCCGATGCCGAGCGGATGGATCTCGAGGGACGGCGTGGCGGCGGCGATGCTCGGGCAGACCTCCAGCATGTGGGCCCCGAGAACCAGTTCCTGGCCCTTAACGAGGTGATAGGTGTAGTCCTCCATGAAGGAAACGCCGCCCGGGCGACCGGCCGCCATCACCTTCATGGCGCGCACCAGGGCTGCCGTCTTCCAGTCGCCCTCGGCCCCGAAACCGTAGCCCTCGGCCATGAGGCGCTGGCAGGCGAGGCCGGGGAGCTGCTTCAGACCATGGAGGTCCTCGAAGGTGGTCGTGAAAGCGCCGAAGCCGCCCGCCTTGAGGAAGGTGCGCATGCCGACCTCTTGGCGGGCCGCGTCGCGCAAGGAAGCACGCCGCTCGCCCCCCTTGCGCAGCGCCGGAGCGAGTTGGTAGGCCCCCTCGTACTCGGCCACGATGGCGTCTACTTCCGAGTCGCTCACCTCCGCGATGCGCTGGACGAGATCACCCACCGGATAGCCGTTCACCGACCAGCCGAGCTTGATCTGGGCTTCCACCCGGTCCCCGCCGGTGACCGCCACTTCTCGCATGTTCGTGCCGCCGAAGCGCGCCACCTTGAGTTTGCGGCCGTCGGCGAGGGCGCTCGCCGCTCGCGCGAAGGTGTCGAGCTTGGCGAGGACGTCCTCATCCTGCCAGTGGCCGACGATGATCTTGCGCTCGAGGCGCAGGCGAGCGCCGATGAACCCGAACTCGCGGTCTCCGTGGGCGGCCTGGTTCAGGTTCATGAAGTCCATGTCGATGTCGCTGAAGGGCAGCTCCCGATTGGCCTGGGTGTGCAGGTGCGCCATCGGCTTGGCGAGCCGGGTGAGGCCCGCGATCCACATCTTGGCGGGCGAGAAGGTGTGCATCCAGGTGATGACGCCGATGCAGGCCGCATGGGCGTTCGCCTCCTCGCAGATCCTGAGGATGGCGTCGGCGTCGGTGAGCGTCGGCTTCCACACCACCCGCACGGGGAGCCTGCCTGACCCATCCAGGTACTCGGCGATCCGGCGTGCGTTCTCGGCCACCTTCTTGAGCGTCTCCTCGCCGTACAGGTGTTGACTCCCCGTGAGGAACCAGATCTCGTTCTTCTTCAGCTCGATCATGTTACGGCCTCGGTTTCTTGGTCGCGATTCGGGCCCCGGCCCCTGCTACACCGTTTTAGTCTTTTCCTCGAGAGACGTCTCGTCCACGCCATGAAAAGCCCCGGCCTGGCGTGGGCACTCCACGCGCGAGGGCGGCCCCTCGTACCGGCCGAGCGAAAACCCGTTCTTCTCGGGACCCTTCACGGGAGGGCCTCCGACACCAGGGCGGCGCTCATGATGCTCTCCTGGCTCGCTTGGTCGCGCCCCAGGATGGCCTTCACCCTGCCCTCGTGCATGACGAGCACCCGGTCGGACAGAGCCAGGATCTCCGGGAGTTCCGAGGAGATGAGGAGGATGGAGACGCCGCCGTCGGCGAGGTCGGACACGATGCGGTGGACCTCGTCCTTCGCGGCGACGTCGATACCCCGGGTCGGCTCGTCGAGGATGAGGATACGGGGCTTCGTGGCAAGCCACTTCGCGATGACCACTTTCTGCTGATTGCCGCCGGAGAGGTTGTTCACCGACTGCTCCCGGTTCGCCACCTTGATTCGCAGGCTTCGCACGTAGGCGTCGGTGACCTCGTTCTCCTTCTTGCGGCTCAAGAAGGCCCAGGCGCGCCTCAGGGTCCGGTGGATGCTCATGGTGAGGTTCTCGCGCACGGACATGGGCAGGATGAGGGCCTGCACCTTGCGATCCTCGGGCAGGTAGGCGATGCCGTGGGCCACGGCATCCGACGGGCTCTTGATGCGGACCTCCTCGCCGGCGAGCAGCACCCTCCCCTTGCGCTTGGCCGCCGCGCCGATGAGGAGCCGAGCCATCTCGGTCCGGCCGGCGCCGATGAGGCCGGACAGCCCCAGGATCTCTCCCTTGCGGAGTGTGAAGCTCACCCCCTCGATGTTGGGCGGACCGCACAGGTCCTCGACGCGCAGCACTTCGGCCCCCGACGGGCCACCGGCCTTGCGCGCGTAGAGCGAGCCGAGGTCGCGGCCGACCATGTAGGTGATGAGCCGCTCCATCGTTGCCGTGTTCGACTCGAGTTCGCCCGCGTTGCGACCGTCGCGCAGCACCACCATCCGGTCGGTGATCTCGAAGACCTCGTTCAGCTTGTGAGAGATGAAGACGACCGAAATGCCCTTCGACTTGAGCTCGCGGATCACCTTGAACAGCTTCTGCGTCTCCTTCTCGGTGAGCGACGAGGTGGGCTCGTCCATGATGAGGAGCTGCACGTTGGCGAGGAGCGCCTTCGCGATCTCGATCATCTGCTGCAGGGCGGTCGAGAGGTGGCTCACCTCGCGATCGAGATCGACCTTGATGTCGAGGTAGTCGAAGGTCTCGAGGGCCTTCTTCCTCATGGCCGGAAGGTCGAGGAAGCCGTTCTTGAAGATCTCGCGCCCGAGGAAGAGGTTGTCGACCGGCCCCAGGTTGGGGCAGTTGTTGAGCTCCTGGAAGATGATGGTGATGCCGGCTTCCTGGGCTTCCTTGATGGAGGGGAAGCGGACCTTCTCGCCCTTGAAGACCACTTCGCCCTCGTCGGCGCGGTAGACACCGGCGAGGATCTTCATGAGGGTCGACTTGCCTGCGCCGTTCTCGCCGAGGAGGCCGACGACCTCGCCCGGCCTCACCTCGAAATTCACCTCGTCGAGCGCGCGCACGCCCGGGAACGACTTGGAGATGCCGCGCATGTCGAGGAGGGGGGAAGCCATCCCTAGGCCCTCTTCTTGAACCGATCGAGCACCGCGGCGAGGACGATGATGATGCCGATGATGGCGGTCTGCCAGTATGAGGAGACCTTCATGAGCACGAGGCCGTTCTTGATGACTCCCATGATGCAGGCTCCGATGACGACCCCGAGCACGCTCCCCGAGCCGCCGGCGAGCGAGGTCCCCCCGATGACGGCCGCCGCGATCGCGTCGAGCTCCCAGCCCTTGCCGGTGTCGGCCTGGGCGGAGTTGAAGCGGGCGACGAGGATGATGCCGGCGATGGAGGCGGTGACCGCCGAGATCATGTAGAGGACGAACTTGATGCGCCTCACGTCGATCCCGGAGAGGAAGGTGGCCTGCTCGTTGCCGCCGATGGCGTAGGTCCTCCGCCCGAAGGCGGTGTAGGTGAGCGCCAGGTGGGCGAGCACCGCGATGCCGGCCGCGATCCACACCGGGATGGGGAGCCCGAGGAATGAACCCTGGGCGATGGGAAGAAAGGCGGTCGGGATCTCGGTGATGGGCCAGCCCTTGGTGAGACCGAGCACCACCCCCGAGGCGAAGGAAAGCATGCCCAGGGTGACGATGAAGGGCGCGATGCGGGCGTAGGAGATGAGGGCGCCGTTCGTCGCTCCCATGAGCAGGCCCACCCCGATGCCGAAGAAGACCGCCAGCACCGGGTTCACCCCGACCTTCATGGCATACGCCGAGGCCATCCCGGCGAGCGCCATGAGCGACCCGACCGAGAGGTCAATCCCCCCAGTCAAGATGACGAACAGCTCGCCGAAGGCGACGATGGCGACGAAGGAGATCTGGCGCGAGACGAGGTAGAGGTTGCTGCCGCTCAGGAAGTTGGGAGCGCACACCTCGATGGCGGCCATGATGAGGACGAGCGCGAGGAAGATGGCCGATTCGCGGCTCTTCACCAAAGTCGACAGGATCGACGGGCTCCCCGTCCGCTTCTCATCGACCGCCGCCCCGAGCTCGGGCGTCAGAGGCTTCAGCATGGGCTCCTACCGTAGCAAAGCGGGCCGCGGCCCTGCCGCGGCCCGCGCGGTGACTCGAGGCGACGCGCTCGAAGAGGCTACTTGCTCGCGAACTCCTTCTTCATCTCGTCCATGTAGTTGCCCACGTTGTCCTTCGTGACGAACAGGACGCCCGTGTCGGTGACCTTGCTGAGCGCCTTGCCCTTCGACGCGTCGAGCAGCGCCTCCACCGAGAGCCAGCCCATCTTGAAGGTCTTCTGCACGAGGCAGAAGGACACCGAGCCGTCCTTGATCCCTTCCAGGGTATCCTTGAGGTCGTCGAAGCCCGCGAGCAGGACCTTGCCCGCCTTTCGCTGCTGCTTCAGGACGCCGGCGGCCGCGGGGGCTCCCTCGGCCGAGACCGCGAAGATGGCGGTGAGGTCGGGATAGGTCTGCAGGAGCGCCTCGGTCTTGTTGGTGGCCACCGAGAAGTCGCCCTGGACATCCACCACCTCGAGGATCTTCACACCGGGGGCGAACTTGGCCATGGCTTCCTTGAATCCCTGGGTGCGGAGGTTCAGGTTCGCGGCACCGAGGCCGCCCTGCAAAATGACGAGCTGGCCCTTGCCCTTCGTGAGCTCGGCCATCTTCTGGCCGGCCGCGAACCCCGCTGACTTATTGTCGGTGCCGATGTAGGTGAGCGCCGCCGAAGAGGGCGCCGGGGCGTCGAAGGTGATGACCTTGATGCCGGCCTTGGTCGCCTCGGCGATGACGGGGACGAGCCCGGCATCGTCGAGGGCGGAGATGGCGATCCCGTCCACCTTCTGGGCGATGAGGTCCTCAATGACCTTCACCTGCAGCGGGAGCTCGAACTTCTGGGGATCGACCTTGTCGACGCTGACGCCGTACTTCGCGGCCGCCGCCTTGAACCCCTCGTAACAAGGCTCGTAATATGGGTGAACCCCCTTGGGCACCATCACGAAGGTCTTCTGGGCAGCCGAGGCCGCGAACGGCGCGAAGATCGCGGCCACGAGCACGGCGGCAAGAAGAACTGTCCTCTTCATGGAAACTCCTCTCTGGATGGGTGACTCGAGTGGGACTTGCGGTTGGTTCTTCGGCTCTCTTTGCGGGGCTTCTGCTAGGATGGCTGGGACTGTGAACGCTCACATGGACGAAGTCAAGCGATTCGCGAGTTCGGGCCGGAGTGGGTTTCCGACAGTCGCGGTGTGGTGCGGCGCCTCCTGGCGACGTGAGGCGGGCCCATGAGTCCGTACCCGAAACCAGGTAAGAACAGGCCGCTCCGGCGGCGCACGGCGGTGATGGCCGACGTCGCAAACCTGGCCGGGGTTTCCCTGCAGACCGTCTCCCGGGTGCTCCACGACAGCCCTCACGTGCGGCGCGAGACGCGGGAACGCATCTTCTCGGCCATCCGCCAGCTCGACTATCGGCCCAACTCGGTGGCGCAGGCGCTCGTCACGGGGCGATCGCGGTCGCTCGGGGTGGTGAGCTTCGATACCACCCTCTTCGGACCGGCCTCCACCCTTCTCGGGATCGAGGAAGCCGCCCACGACGCCGGCTATGCCGTGAGCATCGCCAGTCTGCGCTCCCTCCACCGCGCGCCGGTCCTCGGCGCCGTCGAGCGGCTGCGCGGGCAGGGCGTCGACGGGATCGTGGTCATCGCTCCTCAGAGGGCTGCCATCGACGCGCTCCTGCACCTGCCGCCCGACGCCCCCGTGGTGGCGGTGGAAGCTGGCCCCGACAACTCAGTGCCGGTGGTGGCCGTCGATCAGTTCGCCGGCGCCCTGGCCGCCACCCAGCACCTGCTCGACCTCGGCCACCGGACGGTCTGGCACATCGCCGGCCCGATCGACTGGATGGAGGCGCAGCAGCGGGTGGACGGCTGGCGCGAAGCCCTGACCCGGGCCAAGGCGCCGGTACCCCCGCCGCTCATCGGGGACTGGAGTGCTCGCTCCGGCTACGAACTCGGCCAGCAACTCCTCGCCGCGCCCGACGTCACGGCCGTCTTCGTCGCGAACGACAACATGGCGCTCGGGCTGCTGCGCCGCCTGGGCGAGATGGGCCGGGAGGCTCCGCGCGACATCAGCATCGTCGGCTTCGACGACATCCCGGAATCCGCCTACTTCACGCCCCCGCTCACCACCGTGCGCCAAAACTTCGCGGAGGTCGGCCGTCGCTGCCTCCACGTGCTCCTCGGACAGATCGAGCGGGGGCGGCGCTCCTTCTCCCGCACGGTCGTGCCGCCCGAACTCGTCGTGCGAAGGAGCACGGCGGTCGCGCCGCAGCCGCGCGCGCCCACGGAGCCTCCCCCCGAAGGGACGTTCAATCCAGCTGCCCCCTGAAGGCGGGGCGGCTCCCATGTGAGCGCTCACACCGACGAGCCGTTTCGAGGCGTCCGTCGCGAGCTCGAGGCCCGGGCAGTGTCAGACCTCTGCTCTCGACTCTCGGTCGAGGCTTCGCTTCGTGGGGTGGAACCGTTACGGGGACAGGGCCGATACAAGGCGGCCCGGGCGCGCGGGAAAGCCCTGCCCCCTCCACTCGCCTCTAGCGGGCGGGATCGAGCACGATCTTGACCCCCTTGCCGGCGAGGAGCGCATCGAGGCCGTGCTGGAAGTCGCGGAGCGGCAGATGGTCCGTCACGATGGGGGAGGATTGCACGACACCTCGGTAAAGGTAGTCGATGGCCTTGGGGTAGCAGAAGGGCCCGAGGTGGGCGCCGTGGATGTTGAGCTCCTTGCGGTCGCCGATGATGGACCAGTCGGCGGTGGCCTTCTCGCCGAACACGCCGAAGGCGACGAAGGTCCCGAGCTTGCGCAGCATGTCGAGGCCCTGCACCACCGCCGGCGCGTAGCCGCTCGCCTCGATGAACACGTCCGTCCCGTATCCATCGGTGAGCGACTTCACCTTGGCGACCGGGTCGGTCTCCTTCACGTTGATGACCTCGTGGGCTCCGAGCGCCTTGGCCTTCGCGAGGCGCTCCGGCTTCGCGTCGGTGACGATGATCTGGCCCGGATTCTTGAGCTTCAGGACCTGGAGCATGAGCAGGCCCAGGGTGCCGGCTCCGGCCAGCACCACCGTGTCGCCGAGCTGGACCTCGCCCCGCTCCACCGCGTGGATGGCGCAGGCGAGCGGTTCCACCAAGACACCGTCCTCCAGGGCGATGTCGCTCGGCATCTTGTGGACTCGCGCATGGGTGCCGAAGCGCATGTACTCGGCCCAGGAGCCGTCCGCGGTGTCCCGCTGGAACCCGTAGATGTCGTGGATCTCGCACATCCAGTATTGACCCCGCCGACAGAAGCGGCAGCGGTCGCAGGGATAGATCTGCTCCGCGATGACCTTGTCACCGAGAGCGAGGCCCCACTTCTCGGCCGCCCCCTCGCCGAGCTCGACCACCGTCCCGAAGAACTCGTGGCCCGGCGTGACCGGCACTTTCACGTAGGGGCTCTTCCCTGCCCAGAACATGTCGCTGCCCGAATAGCATTTGCCGTCGCTACCGCAGATACCGGTCGCGGCGATCCGGATCACCGCCTCGCCCGGCCGGGCTCGCGGCCTGTCGATGGTCTCGAGGCGGTAGTCCCGGGGTCCGTAGTTACGCACGGCTAGCATGGTCTCATTCATTGGCAACCTCACCCTTCTCTCATTCCGGGCCCAGAGCTTCGCCCGGCTCGGTCTTCTCCCTCGCTCCTCCCCCCGCCGCGCAGGTCGAGCCGCGGACGACGAGCTCGGGGGGGATGAACCTCTGCTGGGCCGGGCGACCCTCTCCCTCGAGCAGGCTCAGGAGGAGCGAGCTCGCTTCCCGGCCGAGTGCGACCTTGTCCTGCCTCACCGTGGTGAGGGGTGGCACGAGCAACCGGCTCATCTCGATATCGTCGAAACCCACCAGAGATACGTCCTCGGGCACGCGCAGGCCGAGCTCGACGAGCTTCCGCCAGGCCCCGATGGCCACGATGTCGTTCGTAGCAAATATGGCCGTGGGCGGGTCCTTGCGCTCGAGCAATTCGCCCACCCGGTAACCGAGCTCGATGGCCTGCGGCCCACACAGGACGTCTCGCTCCCGCACCGCGACCCGGTGCTGCTCGAGCTCGACCCGGAAACCTTCCAGGCGCTGCCGCACGTTGCGCACGCCGCTCTCGCCGGCGAGGACGCCGACCCGGCGGTGACCGAGCGCTGCCAAGTGCTCGGCCGCCAGCTCGCCCCCGAGCCGGTTGTCCGTCGTCACCGAGTGCCTCCCCTCGACGGCACGGTCGACGTAGACCACCGGGACGCCGAGGGCCTCCACCCGCTCGGCGGAGGCCCCCCGCTCGCTGCGGATGAGCAAGATGCCGTCGACGCGACGGCTGGCGAGCCCTTCGATGTGCATCCACTCCCGCTCGGGGTCCTGCGACGAGTCGCACAGGACGGTCTGTACCCCCTTCTCCCACAGAGCATGTTCCACGGCGCGGGCGATCTCCGCATAGAAGGGGTTCGAGATATTGGGCAAGACGAGGCCGGCACTGTGGGTTCGCTTGGAGCGCAGGCTGCGGGCGCCCATGTGGATCCGAAAGCCGAGCCGCTCGATGGCCCGCTGCACCTTACGGGCCGTCTTCTCCGCAACCGGGGCGGTACCGTTGAGGTAATTCGAGACGGTACCGACGGCGACGCCGGCTCGCCGGGCCACGTCCTTGATGGTCGCCGAACCGCTCGGGCTCCTCACCGGAGACGACCTCTCGCGGTTGAAACGTTTCAAGGGGCTGACGCTGGCATACCGGCGCGACCCCTGCAATGATCCCACATGGGGCGGAAGAAACCACGCCCTCGCCCTCATCACCGGGCGCAGACGAAAGCGTTCGCCTTTAGGCGAGGCGTCGCTCGGTCTTGGCGTCGAAGAGGTGCAGATTCGCGAGCTCGAGTCGAGCGGTGAGGTGAGCTCCGATCTCCGGGGCGCGGTGGGGATCCTCCCGGTAGACCAGGCTGTCCTCGCCCGCCCGGGCGTGGACGATGACCCCGTCTCCCAGGGTCTCGACGATCTCCACCACCGCCTCGACGGGCGCAGTTTCACCGCGCGCCTCGCGGCCCGGCGCGATGACGTGCTCGGGTCTCACCCCGGCGATGACCTGGCCGCCGTCGTGGCCGGCCGCCGCACCCCGCAGCGCGGCCGGGACCGGCAGCGAGTAGGCCTGTCCTTCGATGAGCTGCCCGCCCTCGCGGAGCACGCCTCGCACGAAATTCATGGGAGGCGTGCCGATGAACTGCGCCACGAAGGCGTTGGCCGGGCGTTCGTACACCTCGAGCGGCGTCCCCACCTGCTGGAGCACGCCATCCTTCAGCACCGCGATGCGGTGCCCCATCGTCATGGCCTCCACCTGATCGTGGGTCACGTAGATGGTCGTCGTCTCGAGCCGGCGCTGAAGCTTCATGATCTCGGCGCGCATCTGGATGCGGAGCTTGGCGTCGAGGTTGGAGAGGGGCTCGTCGAAGAGGAAGACCGCCGGCTTGCGAACGATGGCCCGCCCCACTGCGACCCGCTGCCGCTGGCCGCCGGAGAGTTGCTTGGGCTTGCGTCCGAGGAGGGTCGCGATGCCGAGCACGTCGGCCGCCTCATTCACGAGCCGGTCCATCTCGGCCCGGGGCGTCTTGCGCATCTTGAGGCCGAACTCGAGGTTCTCCCGGATGCTCATGTGCGGGTAGAGAGCGTAGTTCTGGAACACCATCGCGATGTCCCGGTCCTTGGGCGGCACGTCGTTCACCACCCGTTCTCCGACCTGGATCGTGCCCTGGGAGATGTCCTCGAGCCCCGCCACCATGCGCAGCGCCGTGGACTTTCCGCATCCGGACGGGCCGACGAGCACCATGAACTCGCGATCTCGGATGTCGAGGTCGAGACCCTTGATGACGGTGGTATCGCCGAACCGCTTCCCCACACCGGTGAACTTCACCCCTGCCATGGTTCCCCTCGTGCCGGGTTGGGCCCCTCACCCGTCCAACGCCGATTGGCGCGCTCCCCGGCCAATTTAGCGCGCGCACCTCCTCAGGTGGCCGTGCTCGTTTGGGGTACGATGCGCAGCCCCTCGGACCCGACCCGACCGCCTCGGAGATCCGAGCCTCGCCCGCCCTGACTGACCCCAATGCCACTCATCGTGAAGCAGAGCCGCCCGTCGACCCTCAGACCGCTTGTAACCCCCTTCGGGGCTGTTGCCAAGCCTCGGAGAGGAGTGGGATCCTCTCCGCGTTTCTTGAAACGTTTCAAAGGATCCAGCGGATCGCTGTGGGAGGCTACCTCCCCTGCCTAGGCTCCACTCGGCCCAGGTGGAGGTGGGCCGGTGACGTGCGGCGGAGGCAGGCACCGTGGTGCGATCCCTTCCCGGGCTTGTTTTACGTAAGGTCACTGCCCGCCCCGCCGGCCGCAGGCGCGCCTTCCTGGTGCACCGGAGCTTTCGAGCCGCCCCGAGCCCTGCGAGCCGACCGGCAAAAAGGCCCGGACGCCGGGCCGAGCGTGCGCGGGCGGCAGAGCGAGTTCGAGGGGGCTCTCCCCGCCTCACGAGGTCGGGCCTTGTCGCGGCCGCGCAACCAGCCCCGCGGCAAGACACCCCGGAGCGCGGGGGGGCCCTAGGACCGCCCCACCGTAGAAGACCCCTCACCCGTCCCTTTGTGGTCAAGCGCAGTGAAGCAAGGAGGAACCCATGAGGAGATTCTTGCTCGCGTCTCTAAGCCTGGTGGCACTCGCTTCCGGCCTGCCGAAAACGGCCGTCGCGGCCTGGGACATCGCCAAGGCGGCCGCGCCCTACAAGGGCACCCAGCTGAACGTCATCTTCCTCGACCGGCCCGGTTACCGGGCCATCATCAAGCTACTCCCCGAGTTCGAACAGAAGACCGGGATCAAGGTCAACTACGACATCGTGCCCTACGAGAACACCCGCGAGAAGCAGGTCTTGAACTTCAACTCGAAGGGTGACCTCACCATCGCCCTCGTCGACCTCGTCTGGATCGGCGAGTTCGCCGAGAGCGGATGGATCGTGCCCATAGACAAGTTCACGAGCGACCCCTCCATCACCGATCCCAACCTCAACCTCAAGGGCTTCTTCCCCATCCTGCTCGAGGCCTTCGGCTCGTGGGGCGGCAAGACCTATGGCCTGCCCTTCGACAACTACTCCGGTCTGCTCTTCTACAATAAGTGCATGCTGAAGGACGCCGGCTTCAGCAAGCCCCCGGCCAGCTGGGACGAGCTCTACAAGGTGTACGCTCCCAAGCTCAACCATCCGGAGAAGAAACAGTATGCCTACGCGCTCCAGTCGCTGCGCGGCGAGACCCAGTCGTGCGACAGCTTCATGCGGGTGCTGTGGCCGTTCGGAGGTTCGCTGCTCGACAAGAACTTCAAGTCGAACCTCATGAGCCCCCAGAGCCAGGCCGGCCTCAAGTTCCGCCAGGAGCTCATGAAGTACATGCCGCCCGGCGTCGTGAGCTTCGACCACGCCGAAGCCGTGAACGCCCTTGCCCAGGGCGAGGTGGCCATGATCACCGAGTGGTCGGCCTTCTACGGCACCCTCGTCGATCCCAAGACCTCCAAGATCGGCAACTGCCTGGGTGTGGCGCCCGAGCCGAGCGGCCCGGCTGGCCGCCTCCCGGCCCTGGGCGGCTTCTCGCTGGCGGTGGCCTCCCAGGCTCCGGAGAAGGAGCAGAAGGCCTCCTGGATCTTCATCCAGTGGGCCACCTCGGAGGACATCGCCCGCAAGTACGTGGAGGCGGGCGGCGTCTCCGGGCGCATGTCCATCTACCAGGAACCCGACATCAAGGCGAAGTACCAGTTCGTCGATCCCATGGTCGCCTCCTGGCAGAAGGGCGTGCCGGAGTTCCGACCCCGCTTCCCGGCCTGGCCGGCCCTCTCCGAGATCATCGCCGAGTGGGGCACGAAGATGATGCTGGGCGAGGTCACGACCGCTCAGGGGGCCCAGGAGATCGGAAAGCGCATGGAGCCCATCCTGGCCAAGGAGGGCTACTACGACGGCAAGAAGGCGCTGCTGCAGTGAAACGCCGGGACCGCCCCCGCGGGGCGCGGGGGTGGTTTCAAGGACAAGGCGCCGCGCCTCCTCGGTGGGGCGCGGCGCGCGGAGCCGGCCATGACCGACCTCTACCGGGCGGCGCTCGACGACCTCGCCCGCGTCTTCGCGCGACTCGAACCGGGCCCGGTCGAGCGCGCCGTGGAAGCCATCGCGAAGGCCCGCCAGCTCGCACTCTACGGGGTGGGTCGCGAGGGCCTGCAGATGAGGGGCTTCGCCATGCGTCTCTACCACCTGGGGCTAAAGTCGAGCGTGGTGGGAGACATGTCGGCCCCGCAGCTCGGCACGGGGGACCTGTTCTTGGCGTCGGCTGGACCTGGCCATTTCGCGACGGTGGAGGCCCTCCTCGGGGTAGCGCGGCGGGACGGCGCGAGGACGCTCGTCGTGACCGCGGAAGCTTCAGGCCCCTGCGCGCGAGCCGCCGATTTGGTCCTCCTCGTCCCTGCTCAGACCATGGCCCGGGACCAAGCAGCGCCGACCTCCGTGCTCCCCATGGGGTCGCTCTACGAGGGCGCCCTCTTCCTCCTGTTCGAGGTCATGATCCTCAAGCTGCGTGAGAGGCTCGGGGTCTCCGCCGAGGCCATGCGCGCCCGCCACACCAACCTGGAATAAGATGGACCGCGCGCTGCGGTCCCGCATCCGGTTCTCTTCGCGATGGATTCGACTCCCGAAACGAACGGCACCCTGCAGGCGCGTGTCACCCATGCGCGCCATCTCGAGCACGGGCGCTACACCCCCCTTTACTTCCTCGTCCCGGCGGTGGCCGCCCTCGCCATCATCGGCATCTACCCGACCCTCTTCGCGCTCGCCACCTCCTTCCGCCACTACAACATCACGCGGGCTCGCGAGGGCTTCGCCTTCGTGGGCCTCGAAAACTACCGGAGGGTCCTGAGCGACGAGACCTTCTGGGACACCCTCTCCCTCACCGCGCGTTTCTTCCTGTCAGTGATGCCGGTGGAGCTCGTCCTCGGCATCGGTATCGCGCTCATGCTGCACCGGCCTGGCTTCGGTTTCCTGCGCTCGATCGCGCGGGTGTCGCTCGTCGTGCCGCTAGCTACCACCTATGCGGTGGTGGGTCTCATCGGCCGGCTCATCTTCAACCGGGACTTCGGGGTCGCCAACTACTTCCTCTCCCTCCTCGGCCTGCCCCAAGTCGATTGGCTCGGCAATCCCACCCGCGCCTTCCTGGCCATCTGCGCGATGGACATCTGGCAGTGGACCCCGTTCGTTGCGCTCATCTTTCTGGCCGGGCTGTCCATGGTGCCGGTGGAGGTCGAGGAGGCGGCCCAGCTCGAGGCGTCGAGCCATCTCACCCTGCTGCGCTACGTTCAGGGTCCCTACCTCCTGCCCGGGTTCACCGCGATCCTCATCCTGCGCTCGGCCGACGTGCTGAAGCTCTTTGACATGGTCTTCGTGATGACGCGCGGCGGCCCCGGAGCGGCGACCGAGCTGGTCTCGGTCTACATCCAGCGCGTGGGATTCCGGGTCTTCGACATGGGCACCGCGTCCGCCCAGGCCATCATGCTCCTCATCCTCACCATTCTCTTGAGTCGCCTCTACATCCGCGTCTTCTACCGGGAGATCGAGTGATGAAGCGACGGTCGGCCTTCCGGCTCCTGCACGTCCTCGGGCTCTTCGCCACCCTCGTCTTCGCCCTCTTCCCCTTCTACTGGATGGTGTCGGCGAGCCTCAAGAACCAAGCCGACCTCTTGGCCTCCCCGCCGGTCTGGCTCTTCAGTCCCACCCTCGCCAACTACGCCGGCATCTTCGCCGACCGCCGCGTCACCGATGGTGTCACCCACTCGCTCGTGGTGGCGAGCTGCACCACCCTCCTCTCCCTCATGCTCGGGACGCCGGCTGCCTACGCGCTCGCGCGTTTCAACTTCCGCGGCAAGGCGGACCTGTGGTTCTGGTTCATCTCGAACCGGATGATCAGCCCCATCGTCCTAGCCCTCCCCGTCTACTTGGTGGCTCAGTCCCTGAAGCTGCTCGACACCTACACGGTGCTCATCCTCATCTATCTCACCTTCAATCTCCCCATCGCCGTGTGGATCTGCACCGATCAGTTCCGTTCCATCCCCTCCGAGCTCGAGCAAGCGGCTCGCCTCGAGGGCGCGAGCCAGTTCCGCATCTTCTGGCGGATCTACCTGCCGCTCGGGTTGCCCGGCGTGGTCGTGTCGGCCATCTTCTCCTTCATCTTCTCCTGGAACGAACTGCTCTACGCCCTGGTGCTCACCCGGCGCGCGGTGGTGACGGCCCCGGTCGCGGCCACGAGTTTCATGACCGGCTACGAGCTGCCCTGGGGAAAGATCATGGCTACCGGAACGGTCATCGTGTTGCCGGTCACCATCTTCGCCTTGCTCGTCTCACGCCACATGGTGCGCGGGCTCACCATGGGGGCGACGAAGTAGCCCCACAGGCCGGCCATCGGGTGAAGGAGGCCGTCGCGCCGCAGAGGCGCGCGACAGGCCCAGGTGTCCCACAAGAGAGGAGGTGCCGTCATGAAGAAGGTCATATGGGGCGTCCTCGGAACCGCGAGGATCGCACGTCACAAGGTCATCCCGGCCATGCAGAAGAGCGCCCTGTGCGAGGTGCGGGCGGTGGCGTCGCGGTCGGCCGGCAGAGCGCGTGAGTTCGCGGACGCGCTCAGGATCAGGGACGCGCACGCCTCTTACGAGGCGCTCCTCGCCGATCCGGAAATCGAGGCCATCTACAATCCCTTGCCGAACCACCTGCACGTTCCGCTCACCTTGAAGGCCGTGGCCGCTGGGAAGCACGTACTGTGTGAGAAGCCCATCGCCATGAACGCCGAGGAAGCCCGCCAGCTCTCCGCGGTCCGAGGGGTGCTGGTGGCCGAGGCCTTCATGGTGCGCTTCCACCCCCAGTGGTTGCGAGCCCGCGAGATCGTGCGCCAGGGCACGATCGGCACGCCGCGGGTGGTCCAGGCCTTCTTCGCCTACTCAAACCTCGATGCGAACAACATCCGCAACCGTTCCGACGCGGGTGGCGGCGGCCTCTACGACATCGGCTGCTACGCCATCGTATCCGGCCGTTACTTCTTCGAGGCCGAGCCCGGGCGGGTGGTGGCGCTCGTCGATCGCGATCCCTCCTTCGGGACCGACCGCACCACGAGCGGACTCGTCGACTTCGGCGAGGGACGCCGTCTCGACTTCACGGTTTCCACCCAGTGCGCGCCCTACCAGCGGGTCCACGTGTGCGGGACGAAGGGGCGCCTCGAGATCCAGATCCCGTTCAACGCTCCGGCCGACGCCTCGACGCGCCTCTTCATCGACGACGGATCGGCCCTCGACGGGAGCTCGATCCGAACCGAGACGCTCCCCGGATGCGATCAGTACACGCTCGAGGCGGAGGCCTTCTCCCGGGCCATCCGCGGCGAGATTCCCCTCGCCTACGGAGTGGAGGACGCCGTTCGCAATGTGAGCATCATCGACGCACTGTTCCGGTCAGAGAAGAGCCGACGCTTCGAGGACGTCGCCTGAAAGTGCAACCAGCGCTGCGTCGCGATGCTGAGCTCGACCCGACGTTCTGCTCAGGCCGGCGGTGTAGTTGTCGGGCGCCCGAAGGGTTGGGTCAAGGACCCCTCGCCTCCACACGGCTCAGATGGATGTTAGCCACCACGTCGAATAGCCCCAAGCCGGCCGCTCGATGTTGACCTTGGCCGCGAAGCATCGCGCCTCCCTCCCTCGGCTCCAGATCGAAATCGACCAGGAGACCTCGACAGACGTGGTCGGTGGCGAGCCAGAGTTCCAGGAGAGCTCTTCAAGAACGGGCTGTCGGCGACCCTGCCTGGCTGGAGTCGGCGAAAGCGTGACGACGGGGTGGGGGAGGATGGGGCTCAGCCCAACACGGGGACGGAGCTCACGCGGTCACGGGCCTCCGGGATCCGATCGAGCGCGTCCCCGGCACGGGCCTCCACCACGATGGAGGCAGCGGCTGCTCCGAGGCGGGCCGCCTCGGCCGGCTCGGCTCCCTCGGCCAGGCCGAGGAAGAAGCCCGCCGAGAAAACGTCACCGGCTCCGGTGGGATCGACCTGGGTTGTGCTGAACGCCCCCACGCGCACCGTCCGCCCACGCAGGATGATCTCGCAGCCGCGCTCGCTATGCGTGAAGGCCACGATGGGTACGACCGCCGCGAGACGGTCGAGCAGGTCGCCCTGGCCCCGCAGGTCGTCCTCGCCCACGCAGGCGGCGTGGACACCCCGCAGGTCGGCCGGTGAGGGCATCCAGGGCGGCTGGGATACCGTCCCATCCGGTTCGACGGCCCGCACCCAGCCCTGGACCCCGATGCCGATGAATCCCCCGCGCGAGGCGCGCACCCAGGCACCCAGATCGACCTCGCCCAGGATGGGCGCGAGGTGGATGACGTCGGCCTCGAGCCACGCCCTCGGAACACGGGCCGGGTCGAGCGGAGGCGCGGCGGCCTCCACGCGTTGACTCCTTGTCCCATCCGCCGCGTAGGTGTTGACGAAGGTCGTGGTGCAATGCGCTGGCGCCACATCGGCCTTCGCCCCAGAGAGGGCCTCAGCCGGGAAGTCGCTCGAGGCGGCCGTGGCGGCGAGCACCCTCGCTCCCAGCCCGAGGTAGGTCTTCGCCGCGTAGCTGACCGTACCGCCGGGAGTGAAGACGGTTCCGTACCGGTCGAGGCACACATGGCCAGCCAGCAGCACGGTTCGCGGTGAATTCATCAGGGGAGCATCCGGGGGGCTCTTTCGTAGCACGCGGGCCACCTGCCTGGGCCTGCCGCCCGCGCGAGACGCTCGCGCTGAAGGATGAACGCCCCTCCCGGCGTCCTCGGCATCGGGCACCCTTCTACCATGAGGCGCGCGAGATTCTACGAGAAACCCTGCCCGACCGGGAAGCGGGGGCTGCGTGGGGGTAGGACACCGAGGATGGTTCGCCGGCGTCTCGCCTCTGTAGCGGCAGAGCCGATTCCACCGCGTCGCGACGCACGGCGACAAAGGGCGGGGCCTGGCAGGAACTTCCAGGCCCCGCCCCGCCGAGCTCTGCCGCGGCCATCTTCCTCCGCGTGCGAGGGGCTACTTGATCTTCGCGAGGAAGTCGAGCTGCGACTGCGCGTTGTCCTTCGTGATCATCTTCGTGCCCGAGTCGATGCGCTTGTCCACCTTCTCCTTCTTGTGCAGCTTCAGTGCGACCTCAACCCCGAGCTTGCCCATGTCGTAGGGCTGCTGGGCCACCGTTCCGGCCATGTCGCCTGCGAGGATGGCGTTCGCGGCGTCGGCGATGCCGTCGGTGCCGATCGCGGGAACCTTCTTGCCGGCCTGCTGCATCGCGCGCACGGCGCCGAGGGCCATTTCATCGTTGGCGGCGAAGACACCCTTCACGTCAGGCTGGGCCTGAAGGATGTTCTGCATGACGGTCATGGCCTTGTCGCGATCGCTGTAGCCCGGCTGGACGGCGGCGATGGTCATGCCGGCGGCCTTGAGTACCTCCTCGGCCCCCTTCACCCGGTCGGTGCAGGCGGGGTTGCCCGGCGCACCGTCGATGAGCACGACCTTGTCGCCCTTGTTGAGGAGGCTGGCGAGGTACTTGCCACCCTGCTTGCCGGCCGTGACGTTGGTCGTCCCGATGAAGGTTGCCTTGGCGGGCCAGTCCACATCGGTATCGATGAGCACCACCGGGATCCCTGCCTTCTTGTACTTCTCGAGCACGGGGATCACCGTGGGTGGCTGGGAAGGTGCGAGCAGGAGGACGGCCGGCTTCTTCGTCAGGGCGTCCTCGATCATGTTGACCTGCTGCTCGACGTCATCCTCCGAGGGAGGACCGGCGAGCATGAGGTCGACGTTGTTCTTCGCCGCGGCATCCTTCGCCCCGGCGGCCACGATCTTCCAGTACTGGCTACTCAGTGTCTTGAGGATGCAAGCGACCTTCAGCTTCTCGGCAGCGACGGCCGGGGTGGCGAGACCCCACATCCCCAGCATCGCCAAGACGATGCCCATGCGTTTCATCGGTATGTTCCTCCTTGATCTAGGACACCACTGCGCACTTCACTCCATTCGACGGGACGGCACACTTCGCTGTCGTTCACCCCGGCTCACCCGGCGGCCTTGAGGACGCGCTGCCTCAGCACGTCGACGTAGACCGCCACCACGATGACGGCCCCGATGGCGAAGACCTGGAATGCGGACGACACGTTGAGCAGGTTCAGGCCGTTGCGGAGCACGGCGATGAGCAGGACTCCGATGATGGTCTTGCCGATGGAACCCACGCCCCCGAAGAAGCTCGCGCCGCCGATGATCACGGCCGCGATGGCATCGAGTTCGTAACCCTGGCCGGCGAGCGGATAGGCGCTGTTGACCCGCCCGACGAGCACGAGGCCAGCCAGGGCCGCGGTGAACCCACTGATGGTGTAAACGAGCGTCAGGATGCTCTTCACGTTGATCCCGCTCAGGCGGCTCGCCTCGCGGTTTCCCCCCACCGCGTAGATGTACTTGCCGATGGTGGTCCGGCTGAGGAAGAGGTGGAAGGAGACATAGAGCAGCGCCACGAGGAGGATGCTGACCGGGATGGGGCCGGCGAAGCTGCTCCCCAGGAACTGAATGGGTTTGGGAAAGATGCTGACCGGCGCCGCTGCGGTGACCACGAGCGCGATCCCCCTCGCCATGTTCATCATGCCGAGCGTCGAGATGAACGGGTGGGGCAGGTTGAGCCGGGTGAGGAGCAGCCCGTTCACGAGGCCGAGGAAGCTGCCCACGAGCAGGCATCCCAGCATGGCGAGGTAGGGGTCGAAGCCCAAGCTCTTGTTCAAGACCGCCATGAGCATGGTGGAGAGGGCGAGGACCGAACCCACCGAGAGGTCGATGCCGCCGGTCAGGATGGCGAGCAGCATCCCGATCGAGATGATCGAGTTGATCGCCGCCTGGCCCAGGACGTTCATGAGGTTGTCGATCTGGAGAAAGCGGGGCGACAGAAGGGAGAGCACGATACACATGAGGAACAGACCCAGGAGGGCACCCAGATCGTAAAGCCGGGTGGTGAAGGCGCTCGGCGTCCGTGCTGTATCGAGGCTCGTCGGCGGTGTGGCCATGGTCTCCCCCGTCACGGTGCGGCGTTCACTTCAACTCGCCGGCCTAACTCGTGCGATCGCTTGGCCGCGGCGGCCACCTGAATGGCCTTGAGACCGTCCTCCACGGTCGCCTCCGATGGGCGCCCCTCGAGCACGCATTGCACGAAACGCCTGAGCTCGTTCTCGTAGGCCTCGTCGAAGCGCTCCAGGAACCCGGGCACGACGTCGCGGCGGGAGCCGTCCCGGGTGAGCGTCACGCACGCGGTGCGATGCAGTTCACCGACGAGAATCGTCCCCGCCGTGCACACGATCTCCGTCCGGATATCGTAGCCGTACCTCGCGTTGCGGCTTCCCTCGATGTGCCCGAGGGCACCGTTCGCGAATCGAACGAGGAGATCGACCTGATCGAGGTCACCGGCCGCGCCCACCCGCTCGTGCATGAGGACGCCGCCCTGCGCGTACACGCTCGCGATCTCGCTGCCCACGAGCCAGCGGGCGAGATCGATGTCGTGGATGGACAGGTCGGCGATGATTCCGCCCGAGGCCTTGAGGAACTCGAGCGGAGGAGCGTCGGGATCGCGGCTCAGGCAGTGAATGTAGACCGGCCTGCCCACCTCGCCGGCATCGATGGCACGCTTGGCCGCGGCGTAACCCCGGTCGTACCGGCGCATGTATCCCACCTGAACGAAGGCGCCGGTGCGGGACTCCTCCTCGCGGAGCGCACGGCCCTCGTCGGCGTCGAGCGTCAGCGGTTTCTCGCAGAAGATGGCCTTCTTCGCGCGCATGGCCTCCTGCACCATCTCCCCGTGCAGGGTGGTCGGCGACGCGATGACGACCGCGTCGACGTCCGCCGACGCGATGAGGGCGTGGTGGTCCGCGAAGGCCTTCACGGAGGGGAAGCGCTCGACGAACCGCTCGCGCTTTTCCTTCACCGCCTCCGAGACGCCCACCAGGCGCGCCTCCGGCACACGCCCAGCCAGGGTCTCCGCGTGCTTCAGTCCCAGCCGGCCCAGACCGATCACCCCGCAGTTGAGCTTGTCCATGGTTCCCTAGGCCTCGACCCGCGATTGCCCGGTGACTCCGGACGCCGCGAACATGACCCGCTCCTGGGTCGCCTCCTGCCGCGGGAGCTCGCCGGTGAGACGGCCCTCGTGCATGACGAGGATGCGGTCCGCCATCCCGAGCACCTCCGGCATGTCGGAGCAGATGATCACCACCGCCGCCCCTTCCTTCACGAGGCGGTTGATGAGGTTGTAGACCTCCACCTTCGCGCCCACGTCGATGCCGCGCGTCGGTTCGTCGAAGATGAAGATCCTGGCCTGCGAGCATAACCACTTCGCGACCACCACCTTCTGCTGGTTGCCGCCGCTCAGCTGGCCCACGATCTTGTTCACGCTCGGCGCCCGGATGGCGAGTTCCTTGGCCTTTTCCTCGGCCAGGGCGCGCGTCTTTTTGAGATTCACGAACCCGAAATGCGCGTGGCGCTCGAGGCTCACGAGGGTGGTATTGAAGGCGATGCTCTGAATGAGGATGAGGCCCTGGTCCTTGCGATCCTCGGTGAGCAGCGCGATCCCGTTGCGGATGGCGTCGCGCGGGGAGCGGATGCGCGTCTCCCGGCCGAAGACGCGGATGACCCCGCTGTCGATGAGGTCCGCCCCGACGATGGCCCGTGCGAGCTCGGTGCGTCCCGAGCCGACGAGCCCGGCGAACCCCACCACCTCGCCAGCGTGCACCTTGAACGAGATGTCGTGCAGGATCCCCTTGCGAACCAGGTGCTCGACCGAGAGGGCCTCGGCCCCGCGCTTCACCTCGATCTTGGGATATTGCTCGGTGATCTCGCGCCCCACCATGTGGCGGATGATCTCCTCCACGCTCGTCCTCGACATCTCGAGGTCGACCACCTTGCGGCCGTCGCGCAGGACGGTCGCGGCGGAGCAAAGCCGCTTCGCTTCCTCGAGATGGTGCGAGATGAAGAGCATGGTCACGCCCTTGCTCTTGAGCTGGGCGATGATCCGGAAGAGGTCGTCGGTCTCCTTCGCGCTCAGGCTCGAGGTGGGCTCATCCATGATGATGAGCTTCGCGTTGGTGGAAACCGCCTTGCAGATCTCGACCATCTGCTGGTGCCCGATGCCGAGTCGGGACACCTTGGTCCCGGGGTCGAAGTTGAGCGCCAAGTCACGCAGGAGCTGCGAGGAGGCCTGTTTCATGGCCCGCAGGTCCATGATCGCCGTGTTCTCCACGAGCCGGATCTCGCGTCCGAGGAAGATGTTCTCGGCCACGGTGAGGTGAGGCACGAGGTTCAGCTCCTGGTAGATGCAGGCGATGCCGGCCTGAAGCGCGCGTCGCGGGTCGAGATGCTCGAGCCGCTGGCCGTCGAACTCGATCTCCCCGCTGTCCGGTTGGATGGCTCCGGTGAGGATCTTGATGAGGGTCGACTTTCCAGCGCCGTTCTCGCCGAGCAGGCCGTGCACCTCAGCGCGCTGCACCTCCATGTCCACCGCATCGAGAGCGAGGACCCCAGGAAACCGCTTCGAGATGCCGCGCAAGCGCAGGATCGGCTCACCGGGTCGCGGCCCGGCGCTAGCCCCCGTCCCCTCCCCGGGCTGCACGGCAGTCGCGCGCGTCTCGGAGTTTTTTTCGCCAACGCGGGAACTGCCGCCGTCACCGGGCATGTGAAACCTCCGCAGCGAACTGCGAGGCCGACCGTCTCCCTGGACCGGGACGACTGCGCTCGGCGTCCCCGCCGCCCGCCGCCCATCGCCCGGCCTCTGGGCGGGTTTTCCCGGGACGGAGGGCGGTGGCCCGCCGAGCAGCGCGTCGAGCATCCCCCCGCGGAATCGAACGTTCCACGCCCCGTCGAGTGAGCCCACCCAGGGCACCCCTCATCACTCCCGAGCGAGCCCTCCCTTCGAGACGCATCGGCGTCGTCCTCAAGAGTAGAGGGCGGGGCGCGGCACCATCAAAACCTCGGCAGCCTGGCCCGTCTCGAGCGACCGGAGGCCGGCGGCGGCCACGGCGGCCGCCGCGTAGCCATCCCAGGCACTCGCCCCGACTGGCTCCTTCCCTGGCAAGCCCTTCACCCAGGCCTGGAGCTCGGCGCGGTAGGCGGCCGCGAAGCGCGGCCGCCAGTCGCCCGGAAAGCCGAACCCTTCCAGAGCCGAGGTCTTCACGGTGACGTCGTGGGGTGCGCTGAGTGCCACGGCTCCCCGCTCGCATACGAGCTCGGCCCGAACGTCATAACCGTACTGAGCATTAAGAAAGATCTCGGCATCGACGATCACCCCGCCCTCCATCTCGAGCAGGATGAGCTGCGGGTCGTGGAAGGTGGCGAGGCCAGACTTGCGCGGACTCACTACCCGGATCCGCCGCACCTCGCGGCCGAGGAGATGCCGAGCGATGTCGAACTCGTGAACGGCCGAGTTGGCGATCAGCATGGGCGTCGTGGAGTAGGAGGGTGCCACGGCGTTGCGGTGGACGCAGTGCATCAAGAGCGCCTCGCCGAGCTCGCGCGCGTCCAGGCGCCGCTTCATCTCCACGTAGCCCGGGTCGAAGCGACGCATGTAGCCGACCGTCACGAGACGCCGCCTGAGCGCCACCTCCTCCTCGACGACCCGCAGGCACTCCTCGGGGGAAGGCGCGAGCGGCTTTTCGCAGAGGACCGCGATCCCGCGGCGCAGGCAGGCCAGGGTGAACTCCACGTGGGTCTCGTCGGGGGTGGCCACGATGACGGCCCCGACGCGCGGGTCACGTATGAGCGCGAGCGGGTCGGCCCAGGGACGCACCGACGGCCATCGGTCGACGAGCGCACCCACGCGGCCGGCTTCGGGATCCGAAACCGCCACGAGCTCGGCGCCTGATACCGCGGTCGACAGGATGGCTGCGTGATCGCTGCCCATGGTTCCTGCGCCGATCAACCCGATTCCGATGGCCATGCCATCCTCCTCGGCCGCATTCGGCAGCGGCCTGCTCTTCACGGGATGGGCAACAGGGGTGGCCGTCTAGTCCGCGATCTCCGACAACTTGACCGGACGGCCCTCGGCGAGGGACCTCATTGCGGCGAGTCCGATGAGGACGGGCTTCAGCCCGTCGATGCCAGTGACGGGGGTGGGCTTGTTCTCCTGGATGGCCTGGAAGAACTCCCTCACCTCGTCCGTGAACGCCTGCTTGTAGCGCTCGAGGAAGAAGTAGAGCGGCTTGTCACCGACGACGCCCCTCTCGTCGGAGAGCAAGACGCTCGAGGGCGTATCGTTCGAGCAGCCGGCCTGGCCCTTCGATCCGAACACCTCGACCCGCTGGTCGTAGCCGTAGCTCGCCCGCCGCGAGTTGTCGATGGTGCCGATGGCGCCGTTCGCAAAGGTCAAGGTCACCACCGCGGTGTCGACGTCCCCGGCCCGACCGATAGCGGGATCGACGAGCACGGCACCCTTCGCGTAGACCTCGACGACCTCGCTGCTCGACAGGTAGCGGGCCATGTCGAAGTCGTGAATCATCATGTCGAGGAAGATGCCCCCCGAAACCTTCACGTAGTCGACCGGAGGGGGAGCTGGATCGCGCGAGGTGATGCGGATGATGTGGGGCTCGCCGATGGCGCCGCTCCTCACGAGCTCGCGCACCCGGCGGAAGTTGTGGTCGAAGCGCCGGTTGAAGCCCACCTGCAGCTTCACCCCCGCTCGTTCCACCGCGGCGAGCGCGCGCTTCACCTTGTCCACCGCGAGAGCGATGGGCTTCTCGCAGAAGATGTGCTTGCCCTTCTCGGCGGCCGCCACCACGAGGTCCGCGTGGGTGTCGGTCGAGCTGCAGATGAACACGGCACCGATCTCGGGATCCTCGAGGATCTCGCGGTAGTTTGCGGTGAGCTTCTCGATCCCGACCACGGCGGCCCACTCCTTCAGCTTGTCGGCGTAGAGGTCGGCCACCGTCTTGAGCCTCGCCTGCGGAATGAAGTAGCGGATGTTCTCAGCGTGGATCTTGCCGATGCGGCCCGCACCGATGACCCCCACCGTGATCTTCGCCATGGTTTCGCCTCCTCGTGCCTTCCTGTCCGGCGCACGGCCGGAGCGCTCACCGCGTCAGCCGGATGCTCCGCTCACCACCTCGCCATCACGACCTCGACCGTCGAATTCCCTCGCGGGTCACCGGCTCTTCTGCGCCGTCGAACCCGCTTCCTCGCCCTCGTGCCCGTTCACGCGAGCTCGCGGCACGCGAGCCCCGCGGAATCTACCTCGCGCGCCTGCTACGCAGGGAAGCGCCGACCCTTTTCCGCGAGATCAAAGTCGGCGCACGTCGGACTGCCTCCCGAATTCGCCACACCGCGGTCACAGCCGACCCTCGAGGACGATCGACCCGAGGGCGATGTCCCTTCGCAAGATCCCGTACATGCTGCGCATCTGCGAGGCCTGGCCTACCACAGTCTCCCCATCGACGCAATGACATTTCTATTATCGGCGTCATCAGAAAAGCGTTTCTATCTAGACACACCATGGGCCGGGGCCCGATGGACCCTCGCCGATGGGCTCGCCGGTTCGGTTGCGCAGCTGATATCGGGTGCGACGCGAACGGCGAAGCGGCCGGAGGGGCTCGCCTGCATCTCTTCGCGCGAGTGTCCGCGGGTCACCCGCATCCCGCCAGGGCCACCTCGCCGCGAGCGGCGAAGCGCTCCGCCGCCGTGGCCCTCGCGTCCCTCCAGGGTGCACGCGCGCTTCAGGCGCACGGCCGTCCCACGGCGCACCGGCCCGGTCCCTTTTCGGTCATCGACGTCGGACGAGTTGGCGTAAGGTACTCTTGGTGTCCATGAAATGCGGTCTTCGACCCACCTGCAGTTCGCGATTACTTGCCGTGCTCTTGAAGTCGGTTCGAAGCGAAGGCGTGCATAGCGGACGCGAGATCCTATCGAGGAGGTAATCATGCGGAAGGTTCTTCTCAGTGCACTTGTCGTGCTCATGGCCGTGCCGCTCACGGCATCTGCCAAGAATTTGAAGATGGGCGTCACGATCGAAGACTTCAATGACGTCTTCATGCGGTATGCGCTCGACCAGCTCACCGACGAAGCCAAGAAGAACAACATCGAAGTCATTGCGGCGGATGGAAAGCGCGATCCAAACGAGCAGATCAAGCAGATCGAGAACTTCATCACCCAAGGTGTCGATGCGATCCTCATTCACGTCATCGACCAGAGCATCGCGCCGCGCATCACCAAGCTGTGCCTGGATGCCAAGATCCCCCTCGTCTACTTCAATCGCAAGCCGGACGATTCGGCCTTGTCCGCCGGCAAGGTCGTCGCCGTCGCTTCTCCCGAGGTGGTGGCCGGGCAGCTCGAGGCCGAGTTCGTCGCGAAGAAGCTCGGCGGGAAGGGCAACGTCGCCATCCTCATGGGCTCCATGGGCACGGCTCCCCAGATCGGGCGAACGCAGGGAACGAAGGACGTCATCGCCAAGTATCCCGGCATGAAGGTGGTTCGCGAGCAGACCGCCGACTTCGCCCGCCCCAATGCGGTGAGCGTGGTCGAGGACTGGTTGGCGGGCGGTGAGAAGATCGACGCCATCATTGCGAACAATGACGAGATGGCAATCGGCGCCGTCCTCGTCCTCGAAGAGAAAAAGATGAAGGACAAGGTCCTCGTCACCGGCGTGGATGCGACGTCGGACGCCCTGAAGTTCATCGCGGACAAGAGGCTCGACATGACCGTGTTCCAGAACGGCGGAGCCCAGGGGCGGGGCGCCGTGCAGGCTGCCCTGAAGCTCATCAACAAGCAGAGCGTGCCCACGTTCACCGCGATCCCGTTCGAGCCGGTGACCTACGACAATTACAAGAAGTACCTGAAGTGACCGGCGGCGAGCCGGGAACCGGGCGCCTGGCCCGGTTCCCGGCTTTCCTTCATCCGGCGAGGAGGGCGCGCGCAACGTGAACGAGTTCATCCTGCAGATGGAAGGCATCCACAAGAGCTTCCCCGGCGTGCATGCCCTGAAGGGCGTACATCTCGAGGTGAGGCCTGGAACGGTTCACGGCGTCATGGGGGAGAACGGGGCCGGAAAGTCCACCCTCATGAAGATCGCCATCGGGCTGTACCGCCCCGACGCGGGCAGGATGCGGCTGCGCGGGAAGGAGGTCAACTTCGAGAGCGTCCACGACGCCCTCACCCAGGGCATCTCCATGATCCACCAGGAGATGAGCCCCCTCCCCTACATGACCGTGGCGCAGAACATCTTCCTCGGCCGCGAGATACGCAACCGGTTCGGGCTCATCGATCACAAGGCGATCGACCGGGCCTCGGCTCAGATCCTGTCCGAGCTCAAGATCCATCTCACCCCCCGCCAGATCATGGGTGAGCTCAGCGTGGCCCAGATGCAGCTCGTGGAGATCGCGGAGGCGGTGTCGCGCAAGGCGGACCTCATCATCATGGATGAGCCGACCTCGGCGCTCACGGAGAAGGAGGTGGCCCACCTCTTCACGATCATCAAGAGCCTCAAGGCGCGCGGGGTCGCCGTCATCTACATCACGCACAAGATGGACGAGGTGTTCGCCATCACCGACGAGGTGAGCGTGTACCGCGACGGGGAATTCGTGGGCCGGGAGGACAGCGCCAACCTGACCCGCGAGAAGCTCATCCGGATGATGGTCGGTCGCACGATCGAGCAGTTCTTCCAGAAGGAGAGCTCGAGGTTCGGCAAGCCCGCCCTCGAGGTGGAAGGACTGACCCGGCATGGCTATTTCCGCGACATCAGCTTCTCGGTGCGCGAGGGGGAGATCCTCGGCATCGCCGGCCTCGTCGGGGCCGGCCGGACCGAGGTGATGGAGGCCCTCTTCGGCGTCTCTCCGAAGCAGGCGGGCGTGGTCAAGATCCGGGGCAAGCCGGTGCGCATCAACAGCCCCTACGACGCCATCCGCCACGGCATGGCCTTCCTCACCGAGGACCGCAAGCGCAGCGGCCTGTACCTGAACTTGTCGGTGCGTGACAACATCACGATGCCCAGTCTGCGGAACAATCTCCGCGCGCTCCTCATCAACCATCGCGCCTTGCGCAGGCTGTGCTCCGATGCGGTGGGCACGCTGCGGATCAAGACGCCGAGCCTCGATCAGCTCGTGATGTTCCTGAGCGGCGGCAACCAGCAGAAGGTCCTCGTCTCCCGCTGGCTGGCCACCTCACCGTTCCTGCTCATCCTCGATGAGCCGACGCGAGGCATCGACGTGGCCACCAAGAGCGAGATCTATCGAATCATGTCCAATCTCGCCAAAGAAGGGAAAGCCATCATCCTCATCTCCTCGGAGATGCCCGAGATCCTGGCGATGTCGGATCGGATCATGGTCATGCACGAGGGGCACAAGGTGGGAGAGATCGAGCGTGAGCGCGCCTCGCAGGAGAAGATCCTGCACATGGCCACCGGCGAACCCCTCAACACGTTCAAGGAAGCCCACCTCTACTAGTTACCCTCACGGCCCGCAGGAGCGGCGAGCGGGCCGCGTCACGAGAGCCCGGAGGCGAGTCGTGAATGACACCGAGAAGGCCGTAGTGGCGCAGGAGCCCCCAGTGCGGGAATCCGTGGCCCGCGAGTCCAGAGGGCGCGAGTCCGCGGTGCTGAAGTTCATGAGCAAGTACAGCATCCTGCTCATCCTGGTGGGCCTCGTCATCATCGTCGCCATCCTCTCCCGCGGAGTGTCGCTGCGGATCAACAATCTCTTGAACGTCCTGCGGCAGGTCAGCGTGATCGGGATCATCGCCCTCGGCGTCACGATGTGCATCATCACCGCCGGCATCGACCTGTCCTCGGGGGCGGTGGTCGCCATCGTCTCCGTGGTGGTGGCGAGCCTGCTCCAACAGCCGGACGCGATGGACCGCCTTTTCAAGGGCGGGCACCCCTGGCCGGTCGTGATTGTCCTGCTCATCGGACTCGGGCTTGGAACCGCGGTCGGGGCCATCAACGGGGCCATGATCACCAAGCTCAGGATTCCGCCGTTCATCGCGACGCTCGGCATGATGACGTTCGCCCGCGGGTGGGCCTTCATCTACTCGCAGGGCCGTCCGCGTGGCAGCCTGATCGACTCCTTTCAGACGATCGGGCAGGGCTCCATCCTCGGCATCCCCAACCCGGCCCTGGTCATGCTTTTGTGCGTGGCGGTGACCTACGTCATTCTCCAGCACACCCTGTGGGGCCGCTACACGTACGCTTTGGGCAGCAATCTCCAGGCGGCGGTGGTTTCGGGTATCAAGACGGACCGCTATCTCATGCTCGTTTACACCTTTGCCGGCTTTCTCGCGGCCGTCGCGTCGATCGTGCTCACCGCTCGTATCGGCTCCGGCCAGCCCGGCCTCGGGCTCGGCTACGAGCTCGACGCGATTGCCGCCTCCGTCATCGGTGGCACGAGCCTCGCGGGAGGACTGGGCAGCGCGGGAGGCACGCTCGTCGGCACGCTCATCATCGGCGTCATGAAGAACGGCCTCGACATCCTCAACGTCTCGGCCGATTTCCAGCAAGTCGCCCGCGCCATCATCATCGTCGTGGCGGTCACGATCGACGTGCGAAAGAACGTCCGGCACGCCTGACCCGCACGGGGCGACTTCGAAATCTTTCGCCCCGGTCGACATCGCGGGTGCGGGCTATAACCCGAAGCCGCGTCGGCCCGAGATTGAAGGCACCGAGGAAGGCCGCGTCCTTTGAAGCCCGTGGGTGCGCGGGGCCCTCGCCTTCGCGATTGCTCCCGCGAAGCCTACTCCGCAAAGAGGCAAGGGGCGCGGGCGAGCACCGGCCGGCCGGCCCGCCCCGCCAGGGCGGAGAAACCGAGCTCGCGACTAACCCAGCAGGTGCTTCACGCTCCGAAGGATCGCTCCCCTGAGCTCGGAGAGCGCCATGGCACGGATGGACGGTGCAAAGGGCTCGTACGAAATCGGAGCCGCACATCCGCCATCGCACAGGGCTCTCACCTGGCCCCGGGTGTCCATGATGTCCTCCGGCGTGACCAGGATCCGGTCGTCGTCGGTTATGGCGCTCTTCGGCTTTCCCGCCACCACACCGGAGACGTGGACGAGCCCGGTTTGCTTCGGGAACAGATCCTGCTCACCGGAGAGGAAGTGGTGGAACGTGTCGTGGAGGAGCATGAACGAGTCGGGGTAGGCGCAGCGTGCGATGCCGTCCAGCGCCGCCCGTTTCGTGCGCAGTGAAGAAACCTCGAAGCCCAAGGGTTCGATGAGCCCCTTCATGCCGGCCTCGGCGAGGGGAGGGCCGTAGGCGTCGAGGGCGGACACGAGATCGCCCGCGCGCTCGGCCGAGCTACGCCGGTCCTTGGCCTCGTTGAACGGGCACATGACGATGTAGGGACAATCGATCCTCTTCGCCTCCGCCACGAGCAGCTTCAACTTCTCGACGTTCTCCTTCAGCAGCTTCCCGTATTCGAAGGGATACAGGGCATTGATGGACACGATCTTGACACCGTGCTCGGCGAGGGCCTTGCCGAGCTCGCGGTCCGACAAGCCATCCAAGATGCCCTTGTCGGTGAAGTCGTTTCTGACCTCGGCGTACCTCATTCCGAGGTCGGCGGTGAACTTGAGGAACTCGGCGAGGGGGATCTGGGGCTTGGCCACCCGATTGAGCGACAATCTTTCGTGCAGATTCACGTGGTCCTCCTGCTGCGGAAACGTGTTACGGACTTCGCTTTGCTTGCTCGTCGCAGACCGCACCCGGCAGAAGATGCGTGCTCGTCCTGCGCGCACCGGCGAGGGTCGCGTCTCATCCTCATCGTCTTCAGATTACGCGCGGACGCCGGCGCGGTCGAGCTGTAGTTCAAGGCTGCCACCCAGCCTTACCGAGGGCGCCACTCCCGCCGCAGCGCGACCATGGCCGCGAGACCTCCTATGACTCCCCCAGACCTTCGGGCCGCGGCGACTCCGCCACGACCGCGGGCTCAAGCCTTGCGCACGATCCACTCGTGGGCCGGGTCGTTGTGGAAGCGCCACGCCCGCTCGGGACCCGCCATCACGTTGAGATAGTAGCTGCGGTAGCCCCAGGGCACGACCACAGGGTGATAGCCGCGCGGCACCACCATGACGTCGTGGTCCTCGACGGCGTGTGACTCGTCGATGTCGCGCTCGTCGGTGTAGACCCGCTGGAAGACGAAGCCCTGGGAGGGATCGACGCGGTGGTAATACGTTTCCTCGAGGAAGGTCTCGTCGGCCGCAGCCCGATCGTGCTTGTGGGGCGGGTAGCTCGAGGAATGTCCGGTCGGCGTGCGCACCTCGACCACGAGCAAGCTCTCGGCCTGCGCGTCCTCGGGGAGGATGTCGGTGATGTAGCGCGTGTTGAGTTCCTCGCCCCGTACCGAACGCTTCATCTCCTCGGGCCGGATGAGCCGGGGCGGAAGCTTGCCGGTGCCCGGCGCCGTGCAGAGCGCGACCTCGCACGCTCCGCCCGTCCTCACCTCGACGGCAAAGGTGCCCGGGAAGTACGCGGCGAAGGGAGGAACGTCCTCGAAGACGCTCTGGCGGCGCCCGATGTCGCGGTACTCGGCGGAGCCGGAGCGCACGGTGGCGATGCCCGACAGAACGACCACGCACACCTCACGCCGCCCCGCAGGAAGGGCGACCAAATCGCCGGCCCGCAGGCGGTGGGCGCTGAACTCCACGTAGCGCAGGCCGCTCGCGGGTCCCCGCACGGCCACCAGCTGCTGGCCCTCACGCGCGGCCTTGACGAGTAGGCTCATCGGCCCCCCCGCGCGCCCCGCCGGGCCTGGACGAGGCCATCCAGATAATCGTGACCCTTCTTGGCGTAGGCGTAGGGAGGCGCCACCGCCGGATCCTGCTCCGCCTCCACCACGAGCCAGCCCCGGTAATTGGCCCGGTCAAGGATGTCGAGCACGGGCGCGAAGTCGATCCCGCCGTCGCCCGGGACGGTGAAGACACCGTTCAAGACCGATTGGAGGAAGCTCCAGCCGCGGTTGTGGGCGGTTTGCAGGACCGCCGGGCGCACGTCCTTGCAGTGGACATGGCAGACGCGCGTGACGTGCTTCGAGAGCAGGGCCACCACGTCGGCGCCGCCAAAGGCGGCGTGCCCGGTGTCGAAGAGCAGCCCCACCTCCTCGCCGGTCAGGGACATGAGCGCGTCGACGTCCTCCGGCGCCTGCACATAGGCGCCCATGTGGTGGTGATAGGCGAGTCGGATGCCGCGGTTCAAGAGGTAGCGGCCGAAGGCGGTGAGGCGCTCGCCGTAGCGCTTGAAGGCGTCCTGCGAGCTGAAGCGGGGCCGCTCGCGCAGCGGGACATCCATCTTCCCCTGGATCGAGTCGTGGACCTCCCCGTACACCATGACCCGGGCCTCGTTGCCGGTGAGGAGGCGGAGGTGTCCTTCCACCTCGCGGATCTCCTCCTCGACCGAGCGACCGGCCAGGCCGCCGGAGTACCAGCCCGAGACACAGGCGAGGCCGTAGCCGGCGAGGGTGGCGCGCAGCGCAGCCGCCTCCTTGGGGAACTTTCCGCCGAGCTCGAACCCCTGGTATCCGATGCTCTTGCCCTCCGAGAGCGCGGTCTCGAGCGGGGTATCGCCGCCGAGCGAGGGCAGGTCGTCGTTGGTCCAGGAAATGGGATTGATGCCGATCTTGACGTCGAGTGCCATGGCTAGACCTTCTGAGCGCCCTTGGCGCTCTCGTAGGCGGTCCGCGCCCGCTGCACCTTCTCGTTGGGCGAGACCTCGGGGACGGGGACCTCCCACCAGCAGCCGCCCTCGGTGGTGGTGCGGGCGGGGTCGGTCTCGATGCAGATGACGGTGGTGCGATCGGCCTTGCGGGCCCGGGCGAGGGCCGCCTCCAGCTCCGGCACGGTCTTGACGTTCTCGCCGAGTGCGCCGAGGGCCCGTCCGTGCGCTGCGAAATCGATCGGGGGGGCACCGAGCGGGCCCTGCGCGCAATCGGTGAAGAGGTTGTTGAACGCCTCGCCCCCGGTGTTCTTCTGCAGACGGTTGATGCAGCCGAAACCGTGATTGTCGAGGACGACGATCACGATCTTCCGCCCGAGCAGGAGCGAGGTGGCCACCTCGGAGTTGAGCATGAGGTAGGCGCCGTCTCCCAGGATGACGACCACTTCCCGCTCCGGGCGGGCCATCTTGACCCCGATCCCGGCTGCGATCTCGTACCCCATGCAGGAGTACCCGTACTCGACGTGGAATCCTCCCGGAACCCCGGCACGCCACAGCTTCTCGAGCTCGTTGGGGATGGTACCTCCTGCGGTCACCACGATGTCTTCGACGGGCGAGCGGCGGGCGGTCCTCTGGACGGCGCCGATGACGTCCGCGTCGTAGGGCAGCTTCACGTCCTTGCGGGAGGTGAGGCCTTGGACCGCTTCCCGCCAAGCGTCCGACAGCTGCCGCGTCTTGCTGGTCCAGGCCGGGTCGGCCCTGAAACCCTCGAGCCGGGAGCGCAGGGCGTCGAGGCCGAGACGGGCGTCGGCCACGAGCGGCAGGGCGTGCCACTTCACCGCATCGAACCCATTCACGTTGAGTCCAATCAGCTGCGCCTGAGGAAAGAGCGAGTGCGATCCGGTGCTGAAGTCGTTGAGGCGCGTCCCCACCGCCAAGACCACGTCCGCCTCGCGGGCGAGCTCGTTGGCGGCGGGGCCCCCGGTGTGGCCGATGGTCCCCGCCTGGAGCGGGTGGTCCCAGGGGAGCGCGCTCTTGCCGCCCATGGTCTCGGCCACCGGCACCCCGTGCGTCTCGGCGAAGGCACGCAGCGCATCCCAACCCTCGGCGTAGAGCACCCCCCCTCCCGCGATGATGAGCGGTCTCTTCGCGCCGCGCAGGACCTGGACGGCCTCGGCGAGCTCACCTTCGTCGGGAGGAGGCGCCCGGAAACGCACCGTCTTCTCGCGGAAGAGCTCGTCCGGGAAGTCGAAGGCCATCGTCTGCACGTCCTGCGGCAAAGACAGGGTCACCGGACCGCACAGGGCGGGATCGGTGAGCACGTGGAGCGCCTGCGGCAGGGCCTTCACCAACTGCTCGGGCCGCATGATGCGGTCGAAGTAGCGCGACACGGGCCTGAAGCAGTCGCTCGCGCTGAGGGTCCCATCGGCGAAGTCCTCCACCTGCTGGAGGACCGGATCGGGTGCCCGCGAGGCGAAGACGTCGCCCGGCAGCAGCAAGAGGGGGAGGCGGTTCACGTGGGCGGTCGCCGCGGCGGTGACCATGTTCGTCGCCCCGGGCCCGATCGACGAGGTGACCGCCATCATCCTCCTTCGGAAATGGGCTTTGGCGTAGGCGATGGCGGTGTGGGCCATGGCCTGCTCGTTGTGGGCGCGGTAGGTGGGAAGGAGCTCGCGGTAGCGATAGAGCGTCTCGCCGAGCCCGACCACGTTGCCGTGGCCAAAGACGGCGAACACGCCCCCGAAGAGCGGGACCTTCCCGCTCGGGGTTTCCACCTTGTGGGCGACGAGGAACCGGACGAGGGCCTCAGCGGCGGTGAGGCGGATGGTCTTCAGGGCGTGGGGCATGTGCTCCTCCTCAAAGGTCAGACGGCCTCCCGGAGCGCGCGTGCCTGCTGCCAGGCGCGGACCAGGTTCTTGAAGTTCTCGCGCACGCGCATGACGAGCGTGCCGTCGTCGATGCGGCCGGCGAGCCAGTCTCGGCAGGGGACGGCCGACAGGGTGCGGCCCACCACGAAGCCGCGACAGGTGCGGGACGTCGCCGCCTCGCGAAAGGCCTCGCTCAGCGCGGAGAGGGAAGCCTCGAGCCCCAGGATGACCACACCCCGGCAGTAAGGATCGCGCCGTCCCACGAGCGCGTCGACCTCTCGCCAGCCAGCCGACGAGAGGGGGGGCAGCTTCCACCACTCGGGTGCGATCCCGAGGTTGTAGAGCCTGGTGAGCGCACGGAAGAGGACCGAGGCATCCTGCACGACGGGCGGGCCCGGCGGGATGAGCTCGAGGATGAGCTCGTGCCCGCTCACCTGCACCGCGTCATAGAGCACGCGCAGCTGGGTCTCCTGCTCGAGACGGAGGTCGGCCGGGTCGTCCGGGTGGAAGCGCACCAGGCACTTCACCACCTGCTCGCGCGGCCAGCTCGCCAGGCGGCTCCCGATCGATCGCCCTCCCTCGAACTCGAGCGGGCGGGACCCCGGCACCTCCACGGGGCGGCCGATCCACCAGCCCCGCCCGGCGGCCGCCAGGAGGGCCTCGTCCCCGTAGGTGTCGTCGATGAGCGCACCCACCTGGCCCTTCAGGTGGAGCTCGGCCTCGGTCTCGGCCACGGCCTCGACGAGGAGGGTCTTGAGCGGGGTCAACCGGCTCGACGGAGTCCCCGCCTCTCGGGCCCACTCGGCGAACTGGGTCCGATGGTCGAAGGCAAAGACACACAGGTTCTCCCAGTGGCGCCGGGCGGGCGTGACCCGGTGCAGCCGGGCCAGGGCCGAGTCCTCATCGGGGCGAGAGGCGGGATGCCGCATGAACCACTCCAGCTCGGCCGGCGTGGGCATGGAGGCAGAACAGGCGTGGCGCGAGACGACGAGGGCTCCACAGGCGTTCGCGACCCGGGCTGCTTCGGAGAGGGGAAGGCCGGTCAGCCACCCCTTGAGCAGGCCCGCCATGAAGGCATCTCCTGCGCCGAGCACGTTCATCACCTTGACCGGGTATCCGGGGATGGTGGCCGCCTGGGTGACCGCTCGTGGCACCTCGCCTTCGAACACCGCACAGCCGGCGGCACCGAGCTTGAGCACCAGGGTGGCGGGCGTGATCTTGCGGACGGTTTGAAGTGCCTCGGCGAGGTCGGCCCGGCCGCCGGCGATGCGGAACTCCTCTTCGGTCCCGACCACGAGGTCGAAGCGGGGCAGGATCCCCTGCAAGTGCGAGGTGACCCGGTCGCTCGCCACGAAGCGCTCTGCGCCGGCCTCGGGCTTGGTGAGTCCCCACAGCACCGGGCGGTAGTCGATGTCGAGGACCGTTCGTGCGCCGTGCCGCCTCGCGCGCTCGAGCGCCAAGGAACTCACCCGGTGAGTGTGCTCGGTCGAGAAATGGGTGCCGGTGATGACGAGGGCGCGGCTCGCCGCCACGAACTCCTCCGCCACGTCGCTCTCGCCCACCGCCATGTCGGCGCACTGCTCACGGTAGAAGATGAGCGGAAAGGTGTCCCGGTCCCGGATGCCCAGAATGACGAGGGCGGTGAGGCGCTGCGAGTCCACCGAGACATGGCTCACGTCACAGCCCTCGGCGGCGAGGGTCTCGCTGAGAAACCTCCCCATGTGATCGTCGCCCACCCGGGAGGCCATGGCAGTGCGCAACCCGAGACGGGCGCAACCGAAGGCGATATTGGCCGAAGAGCCGCCCAGGTACTTCGCGAAGCTCGTCGCTTCCTCGAGGCGCGCCCCGAGCTGCTGCGCGTAGAGGTCCACCCCGAGCCTCCCCAAACAGATCACGTCGAGCCGCTTGCCGTCGGATGAGGGGCCGCGAGCTGCCAGCGGGTCCATTGCCATCCCTTCGATCGCCATCCGGAAAACACGAGGGGGCCGATGATGCCGGTGGGCGCACGCTAGCAAACGGCTCGCGCGAACGCAATCAGATTTCCAATTATTAGTACAAACAGAATTGGGTTTGCATTTCCGTCTGGCCCGAACCCAAAAAGGGGCTGCCGCCAGGGTTCGCGGCAGGGCCTTCCCGCCCGGCGGGGTACCGCTGCGCGTTTCGGTCGGCCCGAAACTCTTCTGGGGTAAACCCGGCCTCGTGAAGGCGAGGCGACCCGCCATTACCAACTCTCAAACGGCCACGACGAGCGGGAGCTCGCGAGCGGCCCGACAGGTGGCGGGCGCTCGGACCGGCCGAGGGAGCTAAACTATGAGTCGAACCGCCCAGCGCGTGGCCGAAGGGCCGGTGCGCGATATCGGCCACTTCATCGGCGGAGAGGTGCGCCCCGGCACGAGCGGGCGTACGAGCGAGGTCTACAACCCGGCGCGCGGGGTAGTTTCGGGCCGTGTGACCCTCGCTCAGGGCGAGGAAGTGGCCCAGGCGGTGGCCGCGGCACGCGAGGCCTTTCGGCCCTGGGCGGAGACCTCGCCCCTCAAGAGGGCCCGGGTGCTCTTCCGTTTCAAGGAACTCGTCGAACGGGACCTCGATGAGCTCGCGGCCCTCATCACCGCCGAACACGGCAAGGTGGTGGCCGACGCCCGGGGCGAAGTGCAGCGCGGCCTCGAGGTGGTCGAGTTCGCGACTGGAATCCCCGAGCTCCTCAAGGGCGAGTACACCGAGCAGGTGGCGACCGGGATCGACGCCTGGACCCTGCGCCAGCCGCTCGGGGTCTGCGTCGGGGTAACGCCCTTCAACTTCCCCGTCATGGTGCCCATGTGGATGTTCCCGATGGCCATCGCCTGTGGGAATACCTTCGTCTTGAAGCCTTCCGAGCGGGATCCCTCGCCTTCCCTGCGCGTGGCCGCGCTCTTCAGCGAGGCCGGACTTCCCCCCGGCGTCCTGAACGTCGTGCAGGGCGACCGGGTGGCGGTCGACGCGCTCCTCGCCCATCCCGACGTGCAGGCGGTGAGCTTCGTCGGCTCGACCCCCATCGCCCGACACGTCTACGCCACCGGGACGTCGAACGGCAAACGCGTCCAGGCCCTGGGTGGCGCCAAGAACCACATGGTGATCATGCCGGACGCGGATCTCGATCAGGCGGTGGACGCACTCGTGGGCGCCGCCTACGGCTCCGCCGGCGAACGCTGCATGGCCATCTCGGTGGCGGTGGCCGTAGGAGAGGTGGCCGAGCCGCTCGTCGAAAGGCTCGCCCAGAAGGTGCGCGCGCTCGCGGTGCGGGACGGTTGCGACCCGTCCGCCGAGATGGGGCCACTCGTGACCGCCCAGCACCGCGATCGGGTGCTCGGGTACATCGAGGAGGGACTCTCGGCCGGGGCGCGCCTCGTGGTGGACGGGCGTGGCACGCGCGTGGAGGGGCGCGAGCAGGGCTTCTTCTTGGGCGGATCGCTCTTCGACGAGGTGAGGCCCGAGATGCGCATCTACCGGGAGGAGATCTTCGGCCCGGTCCTCTCGGTGGTGAGGGTCGAAAACTTCGGCGCCGCCCTCGAGCTCGTGAACACCCACGAGTACGGCAACGGAACCGCCATCTTCACGCGAGATGGGCACGTCGCTCGCGAGTTCGTGCACCGGGTCAACGTCGGCATGGTCGGGGTGAACGTCCCCATCCCGGTCCCCATGGCCTTTCACAGCTTCGGCGGCTGGAAGCGGAGCCTGTTCGGCGACCACCACGCGCACGGACCCGAGGCCGTGCGCTTCTACACCCGGCAGAAGGCGGTGACCCAGCGCTGGCCGACGCTGGAGAGGAAGGGCCCGGCCTTCGCCATGCCGACCCTCAGCTGAGGCCTCGGCCATCGCCGCCTCTTGCGCGGCCCCGATCGCAGGCGCTTGGAACCCTCGCCTACACGAGCACGAGGCCGTCGTCGCCCCGGCCGCCCATCAGGGCTTCAAGGCTGCGGCGCCGTTCGTCCCCGAGCTCGGAGACCACGGCGAGGACGGGAGGGTAGGCGAGCACCACCTCGTCGAACGCCGCCCGCGGCAAGAGCAGGAGCGTCGTCCTGCGGCGTGCGGTCACCGTGGCGCTGGCGGATCCCTTGCTGAGGCAACTCATCTCTCCGAAGACATCTCCCTCGGTGAGACGCGCCGCCTGGAGCGTTTCCCCGCCGGCTCGCTTCGTCACGTCCACCTCGCCGGAGAGCACGACAAAGAGTCCTTCCGACGGCTCACCCTCCCGGACGAGGACCTCCCCAGCCTGCACCTCTCGGCTTCGGAATCGCCACATGAGCGCGATCCGATCGTCTCGCCCGAAGGGGCGGAAGAGCGGGCTCGTGGCAAGAGCGTTGGAGAGCAGGCGCTGGCGATAGAACTTGGTGAGCGAGGTCGCGACGTGCGGGTAGGTGCGCGAGACCTCCTCGAGCACGTCGGCGCGGATCTCGAGGAGCTCGCAGGGCTCCTCGGCCACGACCGACGCCACCCGCTCGGCGCCGGACAGCACCGCCATTTCGCCGAAGAAGGAGCCCTCGCAGAGCTCGGCGAGCAAGAGCGGCCCGCGCGCGGCGGCCCTCTCCACCCGCACCCGTCCCGCGGCGATCACGAAGAAACTCGTGCCGAGCTCGCCCTCGCGCACGATGGTGGCTCCCGCCTCGACCCGGTGCAAGGTGAGCCGCCGCGAGAGGGCGACGAAGGCCTCACGCGAAAGGTCGGAGAAGAGCGGGATCTCCGGCAACCGGGACGGGTCGGGGATGGGTTGAGGCGCTTCGAGGGGTGCGAAAGGCGCCCCCGGAGCCGACCGATGCACCGGTGCAGGCGAAAGGAGCTCGCCCTCGATCTCGCGCACCGCCGGATCGGAAACCCCGGCCGCGGACGCCTCGCGCGCGGCCGCCACGATGTGTTCGTAGGGGGATTCGAGAGGCGCCGGGAGCACCCGCGGATCGACTGAGGGTGCGATCTCCGCGGCGAGAGGCTGGGCCTCCAGCTTGCCGAGCGGCAGGGCCGTCAAGGTGGTGCCCGTGGTGGTGGTGCCCCGCTCCGGCGCGGAAGGGCTCTCCTCCGGCGCTGGCGCCGCCCTCACCGGGCTCGAGCGGCGCGCGTAGAGGGAGGCGAGCGCCGCCTGCATGGCGTGGTGGGCCGGCTCGATCTCCAGGATCACCTTGCAGATGGCGACGGCCTTGATGAGCTGGCCGTTGGCGGCGTACCGGTCTGCCACCTCGCGGTAGACGCGCACCGCGCCGGCTTGGTCCCCGGCGCGTCTCAGAGCGTCCGCGAGCTTCTGGCGCGAGGCGAGGTCGCGGGGTTCGGCCCGGATCACGGCAGCGAGCAGCTCGGCAGCCTTGCTGAACCTACCCTTGTCGAGGTGGGCGGCGGCCCGATCCTTGAGCTTGCGCACGTCCACCATCCCGGGCAGCCTATCACGATGCCGTACCTCCACCGGCCATCGCCGCGAAACTCTTTGACCTGGCGAGCCGCACCCACCTTACCTCTCCCCGGCGAGGCCAAGGACGGGGCAAAAAGGAGCTGTCATGGACGACCTCGAGAAGGAACGGCTGCGCGTAGAGGCCGAGGAGCGTGAGCTCCTCTTCGATTCGTTCTCGAACGACGAGGCGCTCGAGCTCGGCCTCGCGCTCGCCGAGAAGGCGCGCACCCGCAGCCTGCCGGTGGCCATCGACATCGAGCGAGGCGGGCAGCGCCTCTTCCACTTCGCCGCCACCGGCTCGGCACCGGACAACGCGTTCTGGATCGAGCGGAAGAAGAATCTCGTGAAACGGGTCTTCAAGAGCTCATACGGCGTCGGGCTCAAGCTCAAGATGCAGCACAAGACGCTCGAGCAGAGCATGGAGGTGTCGACCGAGCTCTACGCAGCCCACGGTGGCTGCTTTCCGATCACCGTGCGCGGCGTGGGTTTCGTCGGGACGGTCGCAGTGTCGGGGCTCCCCCAGAAGGAGGATCACGACCTGCTGGTCGAGGCCCTGCGCGAACACCTCGCCCGCAGGCGTCACCGGTAGAGGCGAGGGGGTAAGCCCTTTCCCACCCTCCCCTCCACAATCCCAGCTTCACCTCCGGACAGGAAATCGCCCGCCTCAGGGCGAGCCCACCTTGGCCGCGAGGGGAGCCGGCGCCCACACGGCTCAGCCCGCCTAAGATGGAGCGCGCAGTCCCAAGCTCGAGCGCTCGCATTTCGAGAGGTACGCCATGGCCGATTTCAAGAGGATCTGCAGCGCGATCGATTTTTCCGAACCCTCGCGCATCGCGATGGAGACGGGGGCCGAACTCGCCCGTCGCCTCGACGGGGACTTGACCCTGCTCTACGTCTACGAGGCCCACGCCCCCTCGCCCGAGATCTTGCTCTCGCGACTCGAGCACGCCTCGTCCGAGATCGAAGAACAGCTCCGCACCTGGAAGACGGAAGCGGAGAGAAAGGCGGGGCGACCCGTGCGGACAGTCACACTCACCGGGGCCACCGCGACCGAGATCGTGAGGTTTGCCCGCGACGGCGCGTTCGATCTCGTGGTGCTGGCAACCCACGGGCGGACCGGTCTTGCGAGGGTCGTACTCGGTTCGGTGGCCGAGCACGTCGTGCGCGAAGCCTCGTGCCCGGTCCTCGTGGTCCGCAGGCCCGCCAGCGAGAAGCGCGGGACGTAGAGGCCTCGCCCGGTCCGGGCGCTCCGTTTTCCCACGCGGGGTCGACCCTGCAACGGACGCGAGCAGGAAGGCCCACTGAGCGGCAGGGCCGGAGCCGCTCGGGATCTTCTGCCAGCTTGCCGAGGACCTCTGTGACCGTGAGCTCCGCGGGCCCGCGGGCCGTCGCCTCGGGCGGTTCTTGGTCCTCCTTTCGCGGGCGCAGCCGCGTCTCGCCGGGCCCGTGGACTACCACCTCATGAAGAGAACCCCTCGCGAAAGCTGTGGGATTCTCCACTTCCGCGCAGGAGCCACGGCGGCCGACTGGGTCAGACGCCGGACCGCCGCGACCGCTCCGGTGGCGAGGTGCGCATCATGGTCCGGGCCTCGAGCAAGGCGCTCGCCAGGCTGCCAGCCGCTGCTCTCGCCAAAGGCCTGTCATCTTGGGGCGTTAGCTCAGGACCATAGGCGAGGACATCGAAGCCGGCTTGACCCGAGCCCGAAGGTACGCCCCGCGGCGCAACCGAGGTCATGAGGCTCTGGCGCAAGACCCTCGGGCAAAAGCGCGGGCGTCGCACCCGGCAGACACGGCATCCACTGTTTGTCCCCGCAGGTCGCCCCTCTCGGCGCTGGCAGGGGAAAACCGAGCGAGCTGCCCCTTGACCGTCAGCGCGCGTCCGTCGCAGCATGCGCCCCCCGTGGACCATGACGCGTACGTCTCGCTTCGCCTTCCCGAGTACCGGGCCTTTCTCGTCTCGATGGCTTCGGTCTTCCTCGCCACCCAGATCCAGAGCGCAGTCCTGGGCTGGCAGGTATACGCCCTCACGAGCGACCCGCTCGCGCTGGGATTGGTCGGCCTCGCCGAGGCGGTCCCCTTCCTCGCGCTCACGCTCGTCGGCGGATGGGCGGCCGACCGCGCTGACCGGCGTGCCCTCTCCTTCGCCGGACTCGGCGCGGTGAGCGCGAGCGGAGCCTGGCTCCTCGTGCTGAGCCTCGGCTCGCCGCGGTCGGCGCTGCCGTTCTACGCGGCCCAGGCCCTGGCCGGCCTTGGCCGCGCCTTCTTCCGGCCGGCCTCCATCTCGCTCGGTACCGAGCTCGTCCCGCGCGAGCACTACCACAACGCGGCCACCTGGCGTGCCTCCATCGTGCAGCTATCCATGGTCCTCGGGCCGGCGGTGGGCGGCGGGCTCATCGCCCTCGGTGGCCCGCGCCTCGCGTACGGGGTGGTCCTCCTCTTGTCCGTGGGGGGCTTGGCCACGCTCGCCGCCATCGCCCCGCGTCCACGACCTGCGGCTGCCTCCGGAAGGAGCCTCCTCGCCGGCCTCGCCGAGGGCGTGCGCTTCGTCTTCGGCCAGCAACTCCTGCTCGGGTCCATGAGCCTGGATCTGTTTGCTGTGCTCTTCGGGGGTGCGACCGCGCTCCTCCCCATCTTCGCGCGCGACGTCTTGCACGTGGACGAGGTGGGGTTCGGCATCCTGCGCGCGGCGCCGGCGGCTGGCTCGGTACTCATGTCGCTCGCGCTCGCCCGGATGGGCCAGTTTCGGCGCGCCGGCCGGACTCTGCTCTACGCGGTGGGACTGTTCGGAGTCACCTGGATCGCCTTCGCCTTCTCGCGCGCCTTTGCGCTCTCCCTCGTCTTGCTCGCCTTGGGTGGGGCGCTCGACGCCATCTCGGTCGTGCTGCGCAACACGCTCGTGCAAACCCGCACACCCCAGGAGAAGATGGGACGCGTCTCGGCGGTGAGCAGCTTCTTCATCGGTTCCTCGAACGAGCTCGGCGCCTTCGAGAGCGGGCTCGCGGCGCGTTTCATGGGCCTCGTCCCCTCGGTCGTCTTCGGAGGCGCCATGACCCTCGTCACGGTGGCCCTCGTCGCCCTGTGGGTCCCCTCCCTCCGTCGGCTCGGCCCCATCGCGCCTGACCGGCTCTGACGGCAGGTCCCTCGAGCACCTCGCGGCCCCTCGAGCGTGGGGCTGTCGCGCTGAAGGGGCCCCTCAGGCCCGTGCGAGCGAGATGGGGATGATTCGGTTCGAGAGGTGGCGGAACAGCTTGTTCGGTTTGCCGAAGCCGAGCGCGGCGAACCCGGCCGAGATGTCTCGATAGGCCACGGGCTCCGCCGCCGGATCCACCTCTTCGGTGTGCCCGTAGAGTGCGTAGCCAAAGAGCTTCTCGAAGTCGAAGATGACCCGCACCGAGGCAGGGTTCACCCTGAGATTACAGTAGGTCTTCATGGTCACGCCGTCGCCGTGGAAGGTGGCGACGCTTCCGCCGCGCACCTCGCGATGCCACACGAAGCGCGGCGAAACGTTCACCTGGGGACCGATGGCGATGAGGCCGTGGGTGACCGTACCGATCGTCTCCTTCACCTCCTCGAAGGGCACGCGCTCGAAGAAGTTGAACTCATACGGACCGTGATGGGTGGTGTAGGTCTGACGCGTGCGGAGATGCAGCTCGCCCGGCCCGGGGGACCCGCGCCCGCCGGGGCCCTCGCCGCCCGTCCAGCACGGCGCAGTCTTCAGCTGAAAACCCCGGTACTGCTCATATCGATTGACCGAGAGCGTGACGCACTCCCCGGGGGCGAGCGGGCGCGGCAGCGCGGCTTCGAGGCGCACGTTCACGTCGGTGGGTGCATCCCCGGGCTCGAGGTCGAGGACCCTCGCCAGCGCCGCCTCCGGGTAGACCCCGGCCCTCCCGGTGGTGGCGAGAAAGGTGAGGAGGGACGGCAGGGGCGCCCACGGCACCTGCCGAGGGAGGAGATCGTCGCAGAAGCGCATCACGCCAAGCGCATCGGCCACGAGGAGACCCGTACGCAATGATCATGCCGGCACGATCCCCGCGCCAGGCAAGCGCCAAAGAGGGGTGGCGGCCAACCCCGGGTTGACGGCGACACCCGAGCCACGCCCTCTCAGCTCACAGGGCTATGCAGGGCCTTCCAGAGCGACTCCCCGTCGAAGGGCTTCCTCAAGACGGGATTCGGCCACCCCTCGAGGAAGGAACGGGTGCCCTCGGAGAAGGCGCCGCCCGTCATGAAGACGAGCCGCGAGGCCGCTTGCTGCGAGAAGGTCGCGATCTCGGCGTGCAGCTCCGGCCCGCTCATCTCGGGCATCATCACGTCGCAGAGAATCCGGTCGAAATGCTCTCCGCGCGCGAGAAGGGAGAGCGCCTGGCGGGCGCTCGAGACCGAGACGAGGTCCGCCCGGCGGGCGAGGAGACGCCCGACCGTCGCCGCGACCAACGGCTCGTCGTCCACCACGAGCAGCCGCAGCTTCTCGGTCTGCGTCACGATGGGCGGCGCGGCCCGTGAGGCCTCAGCCGGCAAGGTCTGCGGGGCAGGAGGGCAAGCCGGCAGGACGAGCCGGAAGGTGGTCCCCTTCCCCACCTCGCTCTCGAACGTGATCGTTCCGCCGAAGCTCTCGACGATGTTGCGGGAGATGGACAGCCCGAGCCCGCTGCCGATGCCGACGGGCTTTGTGGTGAAGAAGGCGTCGAAGACACGCCCGCGCGCTTCCGGCGGGATCCCGACGCCGGTGTCCGAGACCTCGGCGAAGGCGGCCCCTTGCTCGCTCGTCCCGACGCAGACGCGGATCTCATGGGCGTCGAGCGAACCCTCCGGGATGGCCTGCCAGGCGTTGATGAGCAGGTTCAAGAAGACCTGGCACAGGCGCACCTCGTTGGCGACCACGGGGGGAGCCGGCGCGAACTGCCGCACCAGACGGGCCCGGTGCTTGATCTCGTGGAGTGTCATCTCGATGGCCGCCTCGGCCGCGGCGGAGAGTTCGATGCGCTCGCGGAGGTCCTCGTCGTCGCGCGCGAAGGTCTTGAGGCCCTGAACGATCTGGACCACGCGCTTCGCCCCCTGACGACCATCGTCGATGGCGGTGGCGAGTTCGGCCAGCATGGCGCAGGCGTCGCGGACGGCCCTGTCGCCGCCGCGGCGCAGGTGCTCCTGGATGAGCGGGATCTCATTCGCCAGGAAGTCGAGATTCCCCGAGAGGTAGCTGAGTGGGTTGTTGATCTCGTGGGCCACCCCTGCCGCCAGCCGCCCCACGCTGATGCGGCGGTCGGCGAGGACAAGCTGCTCTTGCGTGCGGGCCAGCTCCGCCAGGGCGCTGTGGGTGGCCGCCAGTTCTTGGGTCCGCGACTGCACGCGCTCGGCCAGGTCGGCGTTGATGGCGCCGATCTGCACTTGTTGCTCGTAGAGCCGTTCGAGCATCCTCACGAACACCCGGGCGAGCTCACCGAACTCGTCGCGACGGTCGGTGGGCAACTGGTCGACGCTCACCGCCTCGCCCGCCGCGATCCGCCGCGCGACGGAGATCGTTCGCACGATGGGGCGAGGGAGGACCGTGCCGGTGACGAGGGCCACGAGAAGCCCCGCCAAGAGGAACAGCGCCGAGGCCCGCAGTACCGAGATGTGCGCCGCGCGGCGGTAGGCCTGAAATTCCTCGAGCCCGAACCCCAGCAAGAGATAGGCACGGGAGCCCCTGTTCGTCCGCACGGGCGTGCGCACCCGGAGCAGCCCATCGGAGATGACGGCCGCTTCGTCCTTCCCAGGCGATACCCGTACCTCCACCCCCGGTTTCGACCAGGCCGCAACGAGGGTGCCGTCCTCGCCCTCGAGCGCGGCGTACTCGGCCCAGCCACCCGCGCGAATCGCGTCGAGCACGCCCTTCACCGTCTCCTGGTCCGCAGGGTCGACCGAGCCATCGAGCCCGCTCGCGAGCACCCGGGCGAGGCCGAGCGAACGGCCGGTGATCCAGCTCAGGGATTGCGCATCCATCACCCGCGGGATCTCGAAGAAGAGCACGATGAGGAGGATGAGCACGAGGAGCGAGCACATGGCGACGAGCTTCGCCCTGAGGGAGAGGTTCGCGAGCTTGAACACCGTCGCCCCTCGCTCGAAGAAGCTCCGCGCTTTCAGCTTCGCGGCGCGCTTTCCTCGATCGTCCCGCTGTGCTCTTCTCCCGAATCGGGCCCGCGGCGTTGCCATCCAACCCGCGTCGACCGCCTGGGCCGCGTGCTTCACGCAAGATCGTCTCGTCCGGCTCATCAGGAGATCGGCAGCTCAGGAGGCCTCGAAGAGGGGGGAGCGGCAAGGGCCAAAGTCCCCTGTGGGCCATATAGCACGCCAGGGGGTACCAATTTGAGTCCACCCCTTTGGTGTGGGAGAGATCTCCACATCGATTACCTTCCATGCCGACCCGGGGCCGAGAACTCATGCGAAGAGGCCTTCGCACCCTCGGGCCAATCCAGCCCGGACCAGCCCGGAACATGGGGATTCGTCCTTCCCCTGAGCCAAATTCGACCCGGAGCCCCCGATGGCGGGCAGGTTCACCGGCCCACGCACCCTCGGGGCGATTGACCTCGCGCGCGGCTGCAAACAGGTCTTTTCACCTTTGAAACGAGGTCCCTCAGTCCTGGGTCAGGCCGTTGAGGTTCTCGAGGCGAAGGTCACCTCAACGCGCTCGCCCACCTCGGCGACCGTCGCAGGGTGTCGGTCGCCGCGAACCACATCGCACCCACCGGTCTCGCGATGCACGCGTTTCTTCTCAGGCCTCCGCCTCTGTAGCCGATGCCCTGCCGGTCAGCCGGGGGAGGAGAAGCGCTTCGCCACCGCTCTCGAGCGGCGATCCGGCGCACGCGGCCGAGGACGGGTTTGCTCCGATAGACCACCTCGCCGCAGATCTCGCTCAATCGCTCCGGTCCTGCCCCGGGACGAAATCCGCAGCCACCCCTCGGTCGTCGAGCTTCCTCCTCTCCAGCGAAGGTGGCGACCGGACTTGCCCGGCCGCGCGGACCCGCGCACCGGGAGCTCACCTACCCGGCCGAAAGGGAGTCCCCGCGCCCCGAGCGGACTCTGCCTCTGGGGCGGTCGCCTCTTAGCGTCTGCCTCATGGAAAAGCTCCTCCTCAGCGAGGCCGAGTGGCGCAGGCGACTCGATCCGGAGACCTACCGCGTCCTGCGCGAGCGCGGGACCGAACGCCCGTATACCGGCTGCTTCGTGGGTACTCACGAGCCGGGCACATACGCGTGCGCCGGCTGTGGCAACCCACTCTTCCGTTCGGGAGAGAAGTTCGAGTCCGGGACGGGTTGGCCCTCCTTCACGAGACCCATCTCAGCCGAGGCGCTCGTCACCCTTCACGACTTCTCCCACGGCATGCAGCGGACGGAAGTTCGCTGTGCGCGCTGCGACGGTCACCTCGGACACGTCTTCCCGGACGGACCACCCCCCACGGGCGAGCGCTACTGCATGAATTCGGCGGCCCTCCGCCACGTTCCCGAGGGCGAGCCGAACATTCTGGTGGAGCTCTAGGGAGGGTGGGAGCCGAAACACCTCCAGGCCCGCCGAGGAGTAGACTCACCCGTCCTTCGCTTCTCGGAGCCCGCCTTGGGATTTCCTTCGGCCTGGCCCACCGTCCTTCTCCTCGCCGCCTGCGCTTCGCTGAACATGAAGCGGGAGGCGGCAGTGCGCCGAGAGCTCGACGCCTTCGCCTACGGGCAACCCCTCGCGTCGGTCTGGCCCGTCGCCAGGCGCCTGCTCGCCGAACGGGGTTTCAAGCTCGTGGGCGAGGATCGAGCGGCAGTCGGCCAGAAGGCCCAGGGCGAACTCGGCAGGTTCTTCGCCAAGGGTTTCGAGACCCGAAGCAGTGCGGGCGGTGGGCTGTCGCTCGAGACCGACGAGAACGGCGCCTTTCTCCGCTACCGGCTCATCGGAATCGATTCAGGCCACGGCACCTGCCGGATCCGCTTCATCGCGGTGCGCCGGCGAGCGGACGACCCGACCGAGGAGGACCGGCGCGATCTCGACCTCGAATTCGAGCTCGTGCGGCGGGTGTCGCCGGCCGACGCCTCCAGGATGACCGAAGTTTCCGAGAGCGCTGCAAAGTGAGGGCCGGTGCCGCCCGGGCAAGGCAAGGCGTCTTGGGACTTCCCGCAGGCCCGCGCGTCCTTCACGAGCCGGCGCGCCGGAACCTCAGGACGAACCACCACGCCACCCCCACCACCGCCACCGCTAAGCTCAAGTGCACCCCGCTCAGCCCGGGAGCACCCGGCTCGGACCTCGCCGCCCAGGCCGCGAAGACGACGAGCGCAGCCGGCATGAGCATGAGCAGGCTCACCCCTGTGAGGCCGCCGCCGATGCGATAGGGCCGCTCGAGCTCGGGCTCGCGGATGCGTAGCCGGAGGAGCGCCGCGAGTTCGAGGAGCAGCGCGGCACCGTAGAGGAGCACGTCGATCACGACGAGACGTCGCAGCCCGAGACCCAGGCAGAGCCCCGAGAGGACGCCGCCCAGCACGACCGACGGGACCGGCGCCTGGGTGCGGGGGTTGCGCCGGGAGAGCCATCCCGGCAAAGAACCATCCTCCGCGAGTGCCACGGGCAGGCGCGACCAGGAGAGCAAGAGCGCGAGGTACATGCCCACGGCAGAGATGGCGCCCCCGGTGGTGATGAGGGCGCCGAGCACCCCTCCCCCCAGGCGTTCGCCGGCGAGCGCCCAGCTCCCCGTCGTGAAGGCCGCGGGCGGGACCCCCGCCACCGCGGCCGCGCCCACCGCGGCAAGGTAGCAGGCCGCCACAGCGGCGGTGGCCATCATCATGGCGCGGGGGTAGCTCCGCCCCGGGTCTTTCACCTCGCCTGCGAAGGTCGAGGCGTTGTCGAAGCCCATGAGGTTCCACATGGTCAGCATGAGGCCCCCCACGAGCGCCTCGTGGTCGGCAGGCGGTCGGGCGGCGAGCTCCGCCCCCGCTGCCGCGAGGCCTCCCCTGGGGAGCGCGAGGAGCGCGAGGAACACGAGCACCGCGAAGGGCGCGAGGAGGGCGACCCCGAGGACTGTCGAGCCGCGGCCGATCGACCGGATGCCGAGCGCATTCCAGGCGGTACATCCGGCGATGGCGGCGAGGCCCATCCACCAGCCCATCTCTCCCGGCGCCACCCCGCCCACCTGCGGCCAGAACCGGCCGACATACGCGGCGAGCAGGGTTGGGTAGATGGCGATGTCGACGATACCCACGGCGAGGGACAGCCGTGCCTCCTGCAGGCCCCAGAACGGCCCGAGACCCCGGCTGACCCACACGTAGTAGCCCCCGGTGGCGGGGAGTGCCGCCGACAGCTCACCCACGAGCAGGGCCACCGGCAGGCTCCACACGAGCGGGACCACCGTGAGGAGGAAGACCGTACCCCGATAGCCGTATCCCAGGATGACCTCCTCGAGGCCGTACGGACCGCCAGACACGATGAAGAAGGTGGCGGCCAGGAGGCCGAGCGTGGAGAGCCGGTCGCGAGGAGGGGTCGAGTGCACCGGACGACCTCACTCTAGCCGAAGGCGACCCGGAATGAGGGAGCCTCCTTCAAGCCGAGTTGCTCTTCACCTCGGCCACGAGCTTCTCGAGCGAGGCCTTGGCGTCCCCGAAGAGCATCGCGGTGCGCTCCCCGTAAAAGAGCTCGTTCTCGATGCCGGCGAAGCCCGGTTTCATGGAGCGCTTCAGGACGATGACGCTTCGCGCCTGGTCGACGTTGAGGATGGGCATGCCGTAGATGGGGCTCGATCGGTCGTTGCGAGCAGCCGGGTTCACGACGTCGTTCGCGCCGATGACGAGCGCCACGTCGGCTTTTTGGAACTCCCCGTTGATCTCGTCCATCTCCTTCAGCTTGTCGTAAGGAATGTTGGCCTCGGCGAGCAGCACGTTCATGTGGCCGGGCATGCGCCCGGCCACCGGGTGAATGGCGTACTTCACCTCGCCGCCGTTCTTCTCGATGAGCTCGGCGAGCTCGCGCACGGTGTGCTGGGCCTGGGCCACCGCCATGCCGTAACCGGGCACCACGATGACGCTCCTCGCGTAGGCGAGCTGGATGGCAGCGTCCTCGGGTGAGATGGGTCGCACGCTCGAGGCCGAGGCGGACCTCGCCCCGCTCTCGGTTGGCTTCCCGAAGGCTCCGAAGAGGATGTTGCCGAAGGAACGGTTCATGGCCTTCGACATGACCATGGAGAGGATGAAGCCCGAGGCGCCGTCGAGGGCCCCCGCGATGATGAGCACCTCGTTGCCGATGGCGAACCCGGTGGCGGCCGAGGCGAGCCCGGCGTAGGAGTTGAGGAGCGAGATGACGACCGGCATGTCCGCTCCTCCGATGGGCAAGACGATCGAGATCCCGATGAGCAGCCCGAGCACCACCATGAGGTAGAAGGCGACCGGCGTCGCCGGCTGGTAGACGAGCCAGAGGAACAAACCCAGGGTCACCGCAAAGAGCAGGCCGCTCGCCGCGTTCTGGCCCCGAAAGGTGAGCGGTATTCCGGGCAGGAATTCCTGCAACTTGCCGAACGCCATGAAGCTCCCGGTGATGGTCAGGGCTCCGAACATCACCTCGAACCCCAGGGCCGCCATGGTGCCGTGACTCACCCTGGCCCCGTTGCCGAGGGTATAGAACTCGGCGATGCCCACGAGCGTCGCGGCGAGAGCCCCGAACATGTGGGAGATGGCGATGCGCTGGGGCATGGCCGTCATGGGCACGAACATGCCGAGCGGGTAACCGATGGCGCTGCCCACGGCGAGGCCCGCCACGATGAACCGGTAGTCGACGATCTCGTGCTTGGTGAGGGTCCCCACGATGGCGAGCAGCATGCCGAAGGCGGCCTGCCGCATGCCGCGTCGCGCACTGTCCGGCTTGGTCAGGCTCCGCAGGCCGAGGATGAAGAGGACCGAGGCGGCGAGGTAGCTCGCCTGGGTGAAGACCCCGGAGGTCATCCCCCCTGCCCCTTCTTCGGTTTCTGGCCGTGGCGGAACATCTTGAGCATGCGGTCGGTGATGAGGAAGCCGCCCACCACGTTGATGGTGGCGGCGGTCACCGCGAAGAAGCCGAGCCAGGTCGCCACGCGGTTCTCGCCCGAGCCGGCCGCCACGAGCGATCCGACGAGCGAAATGGCGCTGATGGCGTTCGTGGCGGACATGAGCGGCGTGTGCAGGAGCGAGGGTACGCGGGTGATGACCTGGAACCCGACGAACCCGGCCAACACGAAGACGTACAGCTCGATGAACGAGGCGGTGTGCACGGGTCCCCTCACCTCCTGCGCAATTCGCCGCGGTGGGTCACTGCCATCGGCCCCACGATCTCGTCGGTGAGGTCGAGCCGGAGCCGGCCCTCCCGATCGAGGAGATGGTCGAGGAGCGACTTGAGGTTGCGGCTGTAGGTCTGGCTGGCGTGGAAGGCCAAGGTGGAAGGCAGATCGGTCGGCCCCACCACCTGCACGCCGCCCACCTCCACCGTCTCGTCGGGCCTGGTGAGCTCGCAGTTGCCACCCGACTCGGCCGCGAGATCGACCACGACCGCACCGGGCTTCAGGGACCTCACCATCTCCGCGGTGAGGAGGCGGGGGGCGGGGCGGCCCGGGACCTGAGCCGTCGTCACGAGGAGGTCCTGGGTCACCGCGTGGCGCGCGATGATCGCCTGCACCTCACGGGTCTTTTGCTCGCCGAGTTCCCCCGCGTAGCCCCCGGCCGCCTCGGCGACCACGGGGGCCTCGACGAAGCTCGCCCCGAGCGACTCGACCTGTTCCTTCACCGCCGCCCGCACATCGAAGGCCGAGACCACCGCCCCGAGGCGCCGAGCGGTGGCGATGGCCTGGAGACCGGCCACGCCTGCCCCGAGCACGAAGACCTTCGCCGGGGCGAGGGTACCGGCCGCGGTGGTCATCATGGGCAAGACCCGGCCGAGCGCGGCGGCCCCGATGAGGACGGCCTTGTAGCCGGCGAGGTTCGCCTGGGAGCTCAAGGCATCCATGGACTGGGCACGGGTGATGCGCGGAACGAGCTCCATGGCGAGGGCGGTCACCTTGCGCTCGCACAGCACCGGCCACAGGTCCTCGCTCTGAGAGGGAACGAGCAGGCAGATGAGCAACGCGCCCTCGCCCAGCTGAGCCGCCTCCTCGAGGGACGGCCGCCGCACCTTGAGCACGATCTCCGACCCGGCGAGGATCTCCATCTCGCCCGCGCGCAAGGCCGCCCCGGCCATCTCGTACTGTCCGTCCGGGAAGCCGGCCAGGCTCCCGGCACCGCGCTCGACCGCGAGGGAGTGGCCGGCCTTCACCAGGCGAGCGACCACCTCGGGGACGAGCGCCACCCGGCGCTCGCGGGGGAGAGTTTCGCGCGGCACTCCGATGCGCATGGCGATCCGCCTAAGTCGAAGGTCTCCTGCCCAGGGGGGCCTGCGGGCAGTTCCGGTCTTGGGCTGTGCCCCTGCAGTGGGCCTCTCCGTGTACTGCCGAGCGCGCGCCCCATCGCCCTCCGGATGGGTGCCCAAGCCGCACCGGGCGCTCACCCCGTCCGATCATCAGAAGGGGAACTTTCTCGCGAGGGCGATGGCCTCTCCCACGAACCCGCGGCGGAAGAGCAGCACGCCCAGAACGAAGACCGCACCCGTGATGACGGTGGTGTAGGACCCCCAGCCGGCCAGGTAGTTCTGGAGCACGAGCACGACGAGCGCGCCCACCGAGGGGCCGAGGACGGTGCCCATGCCGCCGAGCAGGGTCATGAGCACGACCTGTCCCGACATGAGCCAGTGCACGTCGGTGAGCGTTTCGGATTGAAACACCACCGTCTTCATGGCTCCCGACAGGCCGGAGAGTCCGGCCGAGATGACGAAGACGAGCAGCTTGTAGCGGTCGACGTCGTAGCCGAGCGAGAGCGCGCGGCCTTCATTCTCGCGGATGGCCCGCAGCACGTGTCCGAAGGGGGAATGGATGGTGCGGTGGATGAGGAAGAAGCCGGCGAGGAAGAGCCCGTAGATGAAGTAGTAGGCGCGCAGGTTCCCCTCGAGCGAGATCAGGCCGAAGAGCCGTCCCCGTGGCACGCCCTGCAGGCCGTCGTCGCCACCCGTGAAAGGCATCCTGACTGCCAGGAAGTAGACGAGCTGGGCGAGGCCGAGGGTGATCATGGCGAAGTAGATGCCCGAGCGTCTTGTGGCGAGGCCACCCACCGCGGCGCCGAGCAGGGTGGCGGCCGAGGTCCCGAGGAGGACCGCGAGCTCGGTGGAGAGGCCAAGGTCCTTGAGAGCCCATCCGGCCGCGTAGCCGGCCGCGCCCAGGAAGGCCGCATGGCCGAAGGAGAGCAATCCCGCGTAGCCGAGGAGCAGGTTGAGTGCGCTCGCGAAGAGGGCCATGCAGAGAACGTTCATGGCGAAGACGGGATAGATGAGATGCGGCAAGGCGAAGCCGAGGACTACGAGCAGCCCGAAGCCGAGCCTCACCCGGCCCGGCGACCAGCCGAGCTCGGAGGGATCGCTCACGGCGACCTCCCGAAAAGCCCGGCTGGACGCAGGAGCAGGACCCCGGCCATGACCAGGAACACCACCAGCGAGGAGGCGGGCGGATACAGGTAGCGGGTCATCCCCTCGACGAGGCCGAGGGCGAGTCCGGACACGATCGAGCCCACGATCGAGCCCATGCCGCCGATGACCACCACCGCGAAGACGACGATGACGAGGTCCGAGCCCATGGCCGGCGTGACCTGGTAGATGGGAGCAGCCATCACTCCCGCGAAGGCCGCCAGGGCCGACCCAAAGCCGTAGGTCAGGGTGCGCATGAGGGGGACATTCACCCCGAAGGCCTGGAGCAGGCGCGGGTTCTCGGTTCCGGCGCGCAGGTAGCTGCCGAGGCGCGTGCGCTCGATGACGAGCCAGCAGCCGAAGCACACCACCACCGCCACGACCACCGCGAACGCTCGGTAGAGGGGAAGGTACATGAAGGGGAGCTCGACACCGCCCTTGAGGAGGTCCGGGACCGGATAGGGTCGGCCCGAGTTCCCGAACCGCTCGTGAAAGAGCCCCTCGAGGATGAGGGTGAGTCCGAAGGTGAGGAGGAGGCCGTACAGGCTGTCGAGGCCATGAAGCCTCCTCAACAGCCCGCGCTCGATTCCCAGGCCGAGGAGGCCCACCGCACAGGGCGCGAGCACGAGGGCCGGCCAGAAGCCGATCCGAAAGTCGGCGAGGAGGATCGACGCCACGAAGGCACCCGTCATGTAGAGTGCACCGTGGGCGAAATTCACGATGTCGAGGAGCCCGAAGATGACGGCGAGCCCGAGCGAGAGGAGCGCGTAGAACGAACCGTTGATGACGCCGAGCAAGAGCTGTCCGAAGAGCGCCTGCATGGTGGCTTTCCCGGTCCTCCTCGCGCTCCCCGCGCCTACTTCTTCACGGCGAGCGGGCACTTCTGTTCTTCCACGCTCGGGAAGGCCTGTTCGGCCGGGATGGTCCGGAGGACCTTGTAGTAGTCCCAGGGGTACCTCGACTCCTCCTTCGACTTCACCTCTACGAGGTACATGGCATGCCGGTGCAGTCCGTCCGGGCCGATGCGACCGTTCTTGGCGAAGAAGTCGTTCACCGGCATCTCCCGCATCTTGGCCATGACGGCGTCGGGGTCGTCCGTGCCGGCGGCCTCGATGGCCTTCAGGTAGTGGGTCACGGCCGAGTAGACCCCGGCCTGCACCATGGTCGGCATGGCCTTCTTCTGGTTGTCCGGGTGAGCAAGAAAGCGCCTCGACCAGGCGCGGGTCTCGTCGTCGTGGTCCCAGTAGAAGGCGGTGGTGGCGTAGAGGCCCTTCGCGATGTCGAGGCCGAGGCTGTGGATATCGGAGATGAAGATGAGCAGCCCGGCCAGGCGCTGCTTCTTCGTGAGCCCGTACTCGTTGGCCGCCTTGATGGAGTTCACGGTGTCGGCCCCGGCGTTGGCGAGCCCGACGATCTGGGCTCCCGAGGCCTGGGCCTGCAGCACGTAGGAAGAGAAGTCGGTCGTCCCCGGCGAAGGGTAGCGCACCGAGCCGAGGACCTGTCCTCCGGCCGCCCTCACCACCGCCGAGGTGTCCTCCTCGAGCGACTTGCCGAAAGCGTAGTCGGCGGTGATGAAGAACCAGGTCTTGCCCCCGTCCTTCACCACCTCACGGCCGGTGCCGTTGGCGAGCGCCCAGTTGTTGTAGGTGTAGTGCACCGTGTAGGGGTTGCACTGGGACCCGGTGATGGCGGTGGTGCCCGGGCCAGAGAGGAGCAGGACCCGCTTCTTCTCGGCCGCCACCGGCATGACCGCCAGCGCCGTGCTGGAGGAAACGAGGTCGACGATGGCGTCGACCTTGTCCTCGTCGAACCACTTGCGGGCGATGTTGGAGGCGACATCGGCCTTGAGCTGGTGGTCGGCCGACAAAAGCTCGATGGGTTTGTGGCCCACCTTCCCGCCAAAATCGTCGATGGCCATCCGGGCCGCCAGGACCGATCCCGGACCAGCCAGGTCCGAGTAGTACCCCGTCATGTCGGTGAGGACTCCGATGCGGACGACCCCGTCGGAGATGCCGGTGGCTGCCAGGGCCGGCCGGAAGTAGATGAACGACAGCGCGGCCATCACCCTTAGACCTGTCTTCTTCACGGTATCTCCCTTCGAGCGGTTCAGAATTCGTGGTGGGGCTTCTAGAGGCCGAGATAGCGGTGCAGCTTGTCCACGCTGCGGGGGAAATCGGCCTTGTCCACGGAGTCGACTACCCGTCCGTGCTCGACCACGTAGTGGCGATCGGCGAGCGCCGCTGCGAAGCGAAAATTCTGCTCGACCATGATGAGGGTGAAGCCGCGCTCCCTGAGCGAGCGCACCACCTGGCCGAGCGTCTCCACCATGACCGGCGCGAGACCCTCGGTCATCTCGTCGAGCAGGAGCAGGCGCGCCCCGGTGCGCAGGATGCGCGCGACCGCCAGCATCTGCTGCTCCCCGCCCGACAGGCGGCCCCCCGGGGTGCGGCGCCGCTCGGCCAGGTTCGGGAACATGCGATAGAGCTCCTTCACCGACAGGCCCGCGCCTCCCAGCACCGGCAAGAGCAGGAGGTTCTCCTCGGCCGAGAGGCTCGTGAAGATCCCGCGCTCCTCGGGGCAGTAGCCGAGGCCGAGGTGGACGACCTCGTGGGGGGCCATCCGGATGGTCTCGCGGCCGTTCATCACCACCGAGCCGGTCCGCCGCTCGACGAGCCCGAGGATGGCCTTCAGGGTGGTCGTGCGGCCCGAGCCGTTGCGACCGAGCAGGGTCACGAGCTCACCCCGGCGCACGGTGAAGTCCATCCCGTGGAGGATGTGTGATTCACCGTAGAACGCGTGCAGATCGGTGACGCGCAACAGCTCGAGGGGGGGAACCGTGGGCGTCATGGCGTTCGCCTCAGGCCTCCATCGAGCCGAGGTAGGTTTCGAGCACCCTCGGGTTCTTCGCCACCTCGTCGTAGCTCCCCTCGGCGAGCACGCTTCCTCGGGCGAGGACGGTGATGACGTCGGAAAGGTCCGCTACCACCGAGAGGTTGTGTTCCACCATGAGCACGGTCCGCTTCTCGGCCACCCGCGCGATGAGCTGGGTCACGCGGCCGACGTCCTCGTGGCCCAGGCCCTGGGTGGGCTCGTCGAGCAGCAAGAGTTCCGGCTCGAGCGCCAGGGTGGTCGCGATCTCGAGTGCGCGCTTGCGGCCGTAGGGCAGTTCGACCGCGAGCTGGGAGTACTGTGGAGCGAGGTCCACCGACTCCAGGATCCGAAGGGCCCGGGCGTTCAGCGCCTCGAGCGACCGTTCGCTCCGGTAGAAGTGGAACGAGGTGCCCTGGTCGCGCTGCAGCGCCACGCGCACGTTCTCGAGGACCGACAGGTTGGGGAAGACGGCCGACATCTGGAAGGACCGGACGAGGCCTCTCCTCGCGACCTCGGCGGGTTTCGTTCGGGTGATGTCTTCCCCCCGATAGAGGATGGCGCCCCCCGTCGGCGAGAGGATGCGGGTCAGGAGGTTGAAGACGGTGGTCTTTCCTGCTCCGTTCGGTCCGATGAGGGCGTGGATGGTCCCCCGCCGCACCTTGAGCCGGACGTTATTCACAGCCAGAAAACCCGAGAACTCCTTGCTCAGATCCCGGGTCTCGAGCAGGATGTCATTCGCCATGGGTGAAAGACGGGCGACCCCTCGCTTCATTAAGCAAAGTCGTCCGCGTTGTCGAGGCTCGTCACATCGACTTTGGGTGATTCACGGGCCCTCATGGGCCGACCCAAGCGGTGTGGGCAGGCCCTCGCATCCGGGCTTTTAGGAAGAGGAGACATGGAACCGCGAGAGCGATTCGTCGTGGCGAACGGGCTGCGCCACCGCGTCCTCGAGTGGGACGGGGGCGGACCCTCCACCGTTCTCTGCCTGCATGGGTTTCTCGACCTGTCCTGGGCCTTCCACCGCCTCGCCCCGGCACTCGCCGCCGAGGGCCACCACGTGATCGCTCCCGATCTGCGAGGCCACGGGCAGACCGATCGGGTGGGCGCAGGAGGCTACTATTACTTCCTCGACTACGTCCTCGACGTGGCGGAGCTCGCCGAGGCGCTCGCCCGGGACAGGCTCTCCCTCGTCGGCCACTCGATGGGAGCCGCCGTGGCCGCCTATTTCGCGGGTACCCTACCCGAGCGCGTCTTTCGGGTGGCGCTCCTCGAGCGCCCCCATCTTCGCGACACCCCGCTCGAAGAGGTCCCCGCGCGCACGCAGGCCTGGATCGCCGGCGTGCGCCGCGCCCGGGCGACACCGCCGAGGGTCCACCCGACCCTGGCCGACGCCGCCCTCCGCATCCGGCGGCAGGACCCGCTCTGCCCGGAGGACGAGGCGCTCTTCCTCGCCGCCCACGGCACGCGGAGGGTGCCAGGCGGATTCGCCTTCCTGCACGATCCGCTGCACCTCACTCGTGGTCCCTACCCCTTCCGCAACGAAGTCGCCCGGGTCTACTTCTCTTCCATCCGCTGCCCACTCCTGCTCGTGCAGGGCAAAGAGAGCGAGCCTGCACCCGGCGAGCTCCCCGAGCGCGAAGGTCTCTTTCGGAACGCCCGGAAGATCGTCATCGAGGGAGCCGGGCACATGCTCCTCCGACACCGACCGGCCGAGGTGGCGCAAACGATCGTAGACTTCCTCCGGCGATGACTCACAAGAGAACGGCGTGCCCCTTCTTTCGGCCGGGCCATGGTCCACCCGTTGAGGGTACTTCCGCCGTGACGGGGTGCGGGTGAACTACGAGCCTGCCCGCTGGCTACCCGGGGGCCACGCCATGACCCTCTTCGCCCACCTGGCGCCCCGGCCGCTCGGGCTCACGCCATCTCGGGAGCGTTGGGTCCTCGAGGACGGCGATTTCCTCGACGTCGATCGCTATGGCGACCGCAAAGCGCCCACCCTCGTCATCCTGCACGGGCTCGAGGGCTCGAGCCGTGCGCCCTACGTCGTGCGCCTCGTGGCCTCAGCTCGCGCCTTCGGGCTCGCCGCCGTGGCCGTGAACTTCCGCGGCTGTTCGGGCGAGCCCAACCGCCTCCCACGCCTCTACCACTCCGGTGAGACGGGCGACCTCGCCTCGGTGGTGGGGCGGCTCGTCGAAGAAGAGCGCGGCCGGCCCATTCTGCTCGCCGGGTTCTCGCTCGGTGGCAACGTGGTGGCGAAGTGGCTCGGCGAGAGGGAACGTGCGCTGCCCTCCGAGGTGAGGGCGGGAGCCGTCGTATCGGCGCCCTTCGACCTCGAGCGCTGTGCCCATGTGCTCGACCGGGCGGAAGGGCTCGTTCGGGTTTACCGCGAGCGCTTCCTTCGTTCGCTTCGGCGCAAGGCTATTGACAAGAAGCGCCGCTTCCACTTCCTCCCCTTCGACGTGCGCGAGGTCAGGGCCTGCCGGACCTTCGCAGTGTTCGACGAGCTCGTGACCGCGCGCCTTCACGGCTTCGCCGGCGCGCGAGACTACTGGACGCGCGCCTCGGCCCGGCCTTGGCTCCCGCGCCTCTTCCGTCCCCTTTTGGCCTTGGCTGCGCTTGACGATCCCATGGTCCCCCCCGACGCCCTCCCCGGAGACGAAGCGCGCACGAACCCCCTTCTCGAGCTGGAGGTCTACCCCTCTGGCGGCCACGTCGGATTCGTCGCCGGGGCGCCCTGGCGGTTTCGGTTCTTCGCCCAGGCCAGGATGGCCGCCTTCCTCGCCGAAGCGCTTCGCCGTTGACAACGCAAAGCTCCGGGCGCATGGAAGATCGTGGAGGAACGCCATGCCGGTCAGCAAGAAAAGGAAGAAGGAAGGCAAGCCTGTGAAGCGCCAGGGCCCTTCCCCGGAGGAGGGCTCGGAGGCCGCCCACGACGAGGTCCATGCCGCGCATCCGCAGATGAAGGCGGGCAAGCCCAAGAACCCCTTCATCGCGCACCAGCCCCAGGTCCGTAGCTCGCAGCGCGGGCGATAGCGGACGGCGGTCGGACGCCTTCCGGCGGCCCTCCCCGCCGGCCGGCTTCTGAACGCATCACTCGAGACGCAGGAGCCTACGCACCCGCTCGGCCAGTGCACGGCCGAGTCGCTCGTGGGCCTTCGGGTCGAGATGGACGCCGTCGACGGAACTCACCGCGACGAGCGCGCCGGCGTCCATGAAGTCACACCCGAGGTCCTCGGCCGCGGCGCGGTAGAAGGCGGCGAGGGCGTGCGAGCGTTCCACCGATCGGGCGGTGAAGCCCCAGACCTCGGTGAGCGGCCTCGTGAGCGCCACCGGAGCGGGGGCGACGAGGAGCACTGCCGGCGCGCCGTCGCCCGGACCGGTCCCGCTCGTGCGAATGGCCCGGACGAGCCGGGCAGCGCCCGCGGCAATCCCCGGCGCATCGTGAGGCACGAACTCCTTCACGTCGTTCGTGCCGAGCATGACCACCACGAGGTCAAGCGGGGCGTGCGAGAGAAGGCAGGGGCCGAGGTAGGCAAGACCGTTTCGCCCGCCCTCGAAGGGATCCTCGAAGAGGGTAGTCCGGCCGCGCAGCCCTTCCTCCACGACCTGGCATGAAGCCGGCAGGGCCGCCTTCAGCACGCCGGGCCAGCGCACGTGGGCCGGGTGGCGCCCGCCGGTGGCCGGGTCCGCACCCCAGGTGTTCGAGTCGCCGTAGCACAAGATGGTCGGCAAGGGTCCTCCTTCGTCAACGCTGGCACAGGGTTCGGTTCCCCGCGCTCCACGCGCCCTCCGAGCACGGCGTGCGTGGCGGGCTCCGCGAGTCGCCTCTCCGTGTTGAACGCGCGTGCGGCGAGTTGTCATGGATCGCGTCTGCCGGCGCCGGCCGGTTTCCGGGCCCACCGCCACGGTGAGGACGAGCCCGGCGGACGCGACCTGCGGGTGAGCCGTGGCGGGGAGCAATAGGTAGCCACTTGCGCGAACCCGCCTGAGCGCCCCACCGATTAACCCGTACAAGGAGTCTCACCATCCATTCCCCCGGCGTGAAGGCTCTAACCCTCTTTGTGCCGCCCAGAGCGGAGCAAGGGCAGAATCCGTCCGAGTTCGAGCTGCCGCCGCCAGCTACCGAAGGCGCGACCGCGCGATCCCAGCCGGTCGAGAAAGGCCTGGGTGGAACGGTCGATGGAACCGGGAGGTTCTCGCCCCAGGGGCGTTCCCGGAAGAGGCAGAAAGGCATGGGCGTGGATCCGGGCCCCGCCGTCCGCCAGGAAGGCCATGAGTCGCCTCGTCGCGGCAAGGTCCTCGGGCTTTTCGCCGGGGAGTCCGACGATGAAGTCCACCGACAGCCGGAAGCCGGCCTCCTCGGCCAGGCGCGCGGCGCGTGTCACGTCCTCCACCGTGTGTCCTCGCTTGAGCTCTGCGAGCAATCGATCGGACCCCGACTGGGCACCGACCAGGAGCTCGCGATTGTCGACGAAGCGCTTCAGCACGGCAAGCGCCCGCGGCGTCACGTGCTCGGGGCGGAGCTCGGACGGGAAGGTGCCGAAGAAGAGGCGCCGCTCTGGGCCGAGCTCGTCGCGCAATGCCGCGAGGAGCCCCTCGACCGCCTCGAGCCTGACCTCCTCTCCCGCCGCCCCGTAGGAGAGTGCACTGGGGGTCAATAGGCGCAAGTCTCGGTGCCCGAGCGACACGGCAAAGCGAGCGAAGTCACGCGCGGACTCGACCGACCGGTGTCGAAAGCGGGCGCGGTGGAGGAACGGCGTCTGGCAGAACCGGCAGGCCCATGCGCAGCCTCGGGTGATCTCCAAGGCGAGCGCCTTGCCGAGCCGGCGCGAGTAGCCGGGGCAGGCGTCGAGCGCGACCGGGCTCGGTCGAGCGGAAATCCCAAGTCCCGCCGACGCGCGCCAGGCGAGCCCGGGCACGCCGCGGGCGTCCGCGCCGGCGAGGAGCCTCCCGAGGAGGGCCACGAGGGTGGATTCTCCCTCGCCGCGTGCCACGAGGTCGAAGCCGAGCGCGAGCGTCCCGCCTGGATCGGCCGTGGCGTGCGCACCTCCCGCGAGGTGGAGCACACTCGCTGGAACTTCAGCGCGGGCCCGGGCGAGCTCGCCCTCGACGGCGGCGACCTCCGGCGAGAGGAAGGACCAGGCGACCGCCACCCGGCCGCCTCCCTCCAAGCCCTGGTGCACCGCCTTCGTCACCAGAGGAACCCCGCGCGCCAGGATGAGCTCGACCTTCTCGCAAAGCGGGCTCGCCTCGACTGCTCCGGCCAGGGCGACGAGCGCGGCTCGGCCGGTCGGACGGTCGGCGAGGACGACGGTCATGCCGGAAGGCACGGCGGAAGCTTGTCACGCCTGTCTGCCGGGGTCGAGCGATGGTCACCGGACCCGATGCGCGAGAGGAACTCAAGGACGAAGCAGCTCTAGCCTCCGCGCTCTTCGAGCCACCGGCGAACGGCGGGCTCGGCCCGCTCCCACATGGCCACGTCTTGACGCATGCGCTCGAGCGTCTGCGCGATGGCCTGGCGTGCGGCGGGGACCGGGTGGGCGGCAAAGAAAGCCACCGCCTCGTCGAGATGGCGGCGCTCGGGAAGCTGACCCACCGCCTCCACGACCCGCCTGAGCAGCATGGGCGCACCCCCCACCCTCGTCTGGACGCTCTCCCAGCGTTCGCGCAGCGCCTTCCAGAACCCGTCGCGCGCCGACCGGTTAGCGAGGAGCCCCGCCATGAAGGAGGCCACGTCCTGCAGCTGGACCTCCTCCCCGAAAGCCATCTCGAGCGCGCGAGCTGAGAGGGCCGGCTCCTCGAACAGGGCGAGGCCAAGCAGGTAGCGGCGCCGGAAGGCCGGATCGGATTCTGTGGCGAAGCGGGCCTTCATGGCCTCGTAGCGCTTCTCGTCACCCGCGCGAGCGGCCATGACCACCGCCGCCTCGTGGAGGTTCACCTCCAATGCATCGCGGTCACCGCAAAGGTACCGGTCGACCCGCCTCGCCCCTTCCGCCACCGTCGAGGGATCGCGGGCTACGAGCCCGAGTGCCCGCACCAGGGCCGCTCGCCTCAACCGCTCGGCATGGCCCTCGGTTGCCTTGGCCTCGAACCCGACCTTCGAAAGCGCCGGACCGAGCAAGCCGCCCACGAAACGCTGCAGCCGGGCGCGGGTCGAGGGGTCGAGCAGGCGGGACTCGATGGCCGAAAGGCGGCCCACGAGCTCGTCGAGCACTGCGTAATCCTGCTCTTCTCCGAAGGCGGCCACGAGGTCGAGGAAACTCGACACCTCGCGCAAACCGGCCCGCACGAGCGCCCACTCGTCGCCGAGGAGGCCGACCTTCTCCGCAGGAGCAAGATCGCCAAGGTGGCGAGCGAGGTCCCCTACCCCGGCCGCGTCGTAGGCGACCCGGTAGAACCCGGTCGACCCTGCATTGGCGCACAGCCAGGCTGTCTCTCCCACTGCGGCGAGCTTGACCTCCGCCCTCGCCCCTTCGAGGAGGTGGCGCTCCTCCTTCGTACCCTCTCTGTCTCGGTAGCGGAGTACGAGGGGCACGGGCCACAGATCACTTCCGTTGAGCGGGGCACCCGGTTCGGAGAAGAAGCGCCGCTGGGACAGGTGAACCGAGCTTCCACGCCGGCTCACCTCCACGAGGGGGTGGCCAGGACGACGGATCCAGGCATTGGCGAGCGCCACCACCGGCTGGCCCGAGGCCTCGGCGAGAGCGCCCCACAGGTCGTCGGCGACCGCGTTTCCACGCGCGTGCCGACGCATGTAGAGCCGGATGCCGTCGCGGAAGGCTTCTTCGGTGAGGTAACCCTCGATCATGCGCAGGACGGCGCCCCCCTTCTCGTAGGTGATGAGGTCGAAGCTCTCCGTCATCTCCTCGGGGTTCTTCACCTCGGCGTGGATGGGGTGCGTCGAGCGGAGTGCGTCGAGGTGAAGGGCCGCCGCCTTTCCCGAATCGAAGTCGAGCCACACCCGCCAGTCGGGACGCAGGCCATCCACGATCTTGAAGGCCATCCAGGTGGCGAAAGCCTCGTTGAGCCAGAGGTCGTCCCACCAGTGCATGGTGACGAAGTTGCCGAACCACTGGTGCGCGAGCTCGTGGGTCACCACCTCGGCCACCCGCTTCTTCACTCCCAGCGAGGCGGTCTCCGGCTCGAGCAGGAGGGCCAGCTCGCGGAAGGTGATGAGCCCGGCATTCTCCATCGCGCCGGCCTCGAACTCCGGGACGCCCACCTGGTCGAGCTTGCCGAAGGCATAGGGGAGGCCGAAGTAATCCTCGAGGCGCGGCAAGACCTCGACCGCGATACCTTGCGCGAACGCGGTGAGGTCGACTTTCGCCCGCACCGCCCAGGTGCGCACCGGCACGCCCCGCACGGGAACGGCTGCCTTCGCCTCGAGGGGTCCACACACGAGCGCCACGAGGTAGGTGGGCAAGGGCGGCGTCTCCTTGAAGGTGACCCGCTTTCGCTCACCCTTCTTCTCGACCTTCTCGGGGGCACCGTTGGAGAGCAGGGCCAGCTCGGCCGGGGCCTCGAGGGTGAGCGCCCAGACGGCCTTGAAGGCGGGTTCGTCAAAGCAAGGGAAGACCCGGCGCGCGTCGGCGGCCTCGAACTGGGTGGAGGCGACGCCCTCCCCCTGATACAGGCCTCGTAGCCCGGTACTCATCCGGCCGGCGAAGGCCAACTCGAGCCGGGCCTTGCCGACCGGGGCTCGCCCCGCGAGCACGAGCCGCACCGTCTCGCTCGCGGGAGCGGGTACGATCTGCGTGATCGCGCGGTCACCCTCCGAGGTCTTGAGCACTGCTCGCGTGAGGTCGAGCTCGGCGGCGTGCAGGACGATCTCCTCCGTCGGCGTCTCCACCTCCAAGTCGACGCGGATTTCGCCGCTGAATCGGCGGCCCTCGAGGTCGAGGCTCAAAGACGCCTCGTACCGGGTCGGTCGCGGGCTTCTCGGCAGGCGGTAGTTGCGATCATCAGTGGGATGCGGCACGGCGTGTTCCCTCGGAAGTGAGCCTCGACCGGCAGGGGACTAAATCGAGGCAGGCGATGTTTGGGTCGATCGATCGAGCCGGGATCGGGGTTTTCTAAGAGTCCCGGGCCGAGGTCAAGCGTCGATTGTTCTCCTCGGCTCGGAGCGGACCCCGTGGGTACCCCATCCCGCGTCGCGCCAGCCGCCGGCCGGCTACTTCGGGTCGAGCCTAACGGCGGACCCATCCCGAGGACAGGCCCCCGACGGACGGGCCGACCCCTCCTCAGGAGAGCGTCAGGTACTGCACGCTGAACCACGCGCGTTCATCCGTCCAGGTCCGCTCGCAGCGCCAGCCCGCCAGGCCCGAAAGGCTTGCGAACTCGTTCAGCCCATACTTGTAGGACGACTCGGTCCAGATGGTCTCGCCCTTCTCGAACGTGAAGACCGCGCTTCCGACCCGGACCGCCTGACGTGCCGTCGAGACGAGGTGCATCTCCACGCGGCCGTGGCGTGGATCGAACACGGCCCGGTGGCGGAAGCGATCGAGGCGAAAGTCGGCCCCGAGCTCCCGGTTGGCGCGCACGAGAAGGTTCTGGTTGAAGGCCGCGGTGACCCGGCGGGCGTCGTCGTAGGCCGCCTCGAGCACGCGGCGGTCCTTGACGAGGTCGACGCCGATGAGGAGCCCACCGCCCGGACCGCACTGCTCTGCGATCTGGTGAAGGAGGGCCACCACCTCTGGCCGATGGAGGTTGCCGATGGTCGATCCAGGGAAGTACACCACCCGGCGCTTCGACGAGGAAACCTCGGCCGGAAGAGCCGGCGGCACCGTGAAATCGGCGCAGAGGGGTACGATCTCCAGCCCCGGAAAGGCCTTGTGCAACCGCACGGTCGCCTCGGCGAGCGCGCTCGCGGAGATGTCGATCGGCACGTAGGCGAAGGGCGAGGTGAGATGGGCGAGGAGGAGGCGCGTCTTGAGGCCCGAGCCGGACCCGTATTCGATGAGCGTGGCCCCGGAGCCGAGGAGGCCCGCCATCGTCCGGACGTGGTTCTCCATGATCCCGAGCTCGGTCCGGGTGGGGTAGTACTCGTCGAGCTCGCAGATGCGCTCGAAGAGCGCGGACCCCCGCGCGTCGTAGAGCCACTTGCACGGGATCTCCTTCTGGGGCCGGGAGAGCCCCCGAAGGACGTCGGCGAGGAACTGGAATGTCGTGTCCGCCGGCTGTGGCGTCGCGAGGGCTTGGGCAGGGCTTTCTGGGGTCATCCGGCGTCCCTCGCCAACCGCAGTCCGGAGAATTGCCAGCGGGCATGGGGGGGAAAGAAGTTGCGGTAGGTGATGCGCACGTGACCCTCCGGAGTGGCGCAGGATCCGCCGCGCAGGACGAGCTGATTGCACATGAACTTGCCGTTGTATTCGCCGAGTGCCCCGGAGGCCGGGCGATAGCGTGGGTAGGGGCCGTAGGCGCTCTGGCACCACTCCCAGACGTCTCCGAGAAGCTGAGCCATCCGCTCGTGCCGGGCGGGTGCAGGATGGTAGCGGCCCCCGCCGGCGAAGGTGCCGTCCTCGACCGCCCCCGCGGCTGCCACCTCCCACTCCTCCTCGGTGGGCAGGCGGGCGCCAGCCCACCGTGCGTAGGCATCGGCCTCGTAGAAGCTCACGTGCGTCACCGGCTCGTGGGGATCGAGCGCTCGTGCGCCATGCAGGGTGAAGGTCGTGTAGCCGTCCTCCCCGCGCTCCCAGTAGAGGGGGGCCTCCCAGCGTTGTTCCTGCGCCACGGCGAAGCCCTCGAACAGCCACAGCTCGGGGCGGCGATAGCCCTCGTCCTCCACGAACTCGAGAAACTCGGAGTTCGTGACCGCGCGGGTGGCAAGCGCAAAGGGCTCCAGGAACACTCGGTGACGCGGGCCCTCGTTGTCGAAGGCAAAGCCGCCTCCCGCATGACCGACCTCGACGAGGCCACCCTCGTATGACACGAACCGCACCGCCGGAGCCGCCTTCGTCGAAAGGGGAAGCAGAGGACCGTAGGCCGGCTTGAGCGGATTGAATGAAAGGGCGTGCTTCACGTCGGTGAGCAAGAGCTCCTGGTGCTGCTGCTCATGAGAGAGGCCGAGGTCAAGGATGGCCTCGGCCTCCGCGTCGAGGCCTTTCGCGAGCAGGGCCTCCATGCGCTCGTCGACCTGGGCCCGGTACGCGCGGACTTCTGGGAGGGGCGGCCTCGTCAAGAGTCCCCGGCGCGGACGCGCGTGGCGAGGCCCGACCGCATCGTAGTAGGAATTGAAGAGGTAGCTGTATCGAGGGTGAAACGGGACGAAACCGGGCTCGCGCGGTGCGAGGAGGAAGGTCTCGAAAAACCAGGTGGTATGGGCGAGGTGCCACTTTGCAGGGCTCGCGTCCGGCATGGACTGGACCACCATGTCCTCGGGGAGGAGCGGCTCGCACAGATGGAGCGAGCGGGCTCGCACGCCCCGGTAGCGCGCTGCGGACGAGACCTCCCGAGCGGTAGTGGACAGAGTCCCGGCGGCCATAGGTCCACAGAAGCTGCGTTCCGAGGCGTTTCCCCGCAACCGAATGGGCCGCCGCGACCGCCGCGCGCCCCAACTCGACCTCGCAACGTCACGAGAGGGGGCTCGTCCGGCACGCGATCGGGGCCATTCAGAGGCCGTGAAAGCCCCACGATGGAACGGACGACTTTGGAGCTGCGCCTCCCCAGCTCTTTTCACCCCGCACACGGGGCGCTGCCCGTTAGCCTCATTCGAGGTGCACACCCCGAAGCGCCACCTCCGCGGAGAGCGGTCCCGCCAGCGTCAGCTGGGGCCCCGCACGAGAGCTCACTACCCCTGCACCGTGAAGCAGCGATTACCCGTTCATACGCGGACGAGTCCACATGGCCGTGCCTCATAGCCGTCTGCGCGCTTTGAACGCGGCTCCAGAGCGCGCGGGAGGCGCCTACGTTCTCTACTGGATGATCGCTTCGCGGAGGGCTTCGCACTCCTATGCGCTCGACCGGGTGGCCGAGCTCTCCCGACGGTTCGGTCGGCCTCCTCTCGTCCTCGAGGCGCTCCGCGCTGGCTACCCCCATGCGAGCGACCGGCTCCACCGCTTCGTCCTCGACGGCATGGCCGACAACGCTTCTGCCTTCGCGCAAAAGGGAGTCGCCTATTACCCGTACCTCGAAGCGCGGCCGGGTGACGGCCACGGCCTTCTCGAGGCGCTTTCGACGCGCGCCTGCACCGTAGTCACCGACGACTATCCTTGTTTCTTCCTCCCCCGCATGGTCTCGACGGCTGCGGCCCGACTCAAGGTCCGCCTGGAGGCGGTGGATGGGAACGGCCTACTGCCCATGAGCGCGGCACCGCGGGTCTTTAACACCGCATTCTCGTTTCGGGGCTTCTTGCAGAAGGAGCTCTCGGCCCACCTCGCGGATCGCCCCGCCGCCGATCCGTGGCACCGCCGTGCGCTCCCGCCTCCGCCTGACATCTCGCGCGAGATCGCGCTTCGCTGGCCCGCCGCCAAGAAGGCGCTCCTCGCCCCGGCCTCAGAGGTCCTGGCCGGACTCGAGATCGACCATCGGGTCGCCCCCGTTCCCCTCCGCGGTGGGACCGGTTCCGGGCGAGCGGCGCTGCGCCGCTTCGTCGACGAGCGCCTCACACGCTACGAAGAAGATCGCAACCACCCCGACCTCGACGGCTCGAGTGGCCTCTCACCCTTTCTCCATTTCGGGCATCTCTCCTCCCATGAGGTCTTCGAGGCTGTGACCCGCGCCGAGGGATGGGCCCCTCACCACCTCGGGGCCGAGCGGGGTGGCCGGCGACGAGGCTTCTGGGGCCTCTCCGCCGGTGCCGAAGCCTTCTTGGACCAGCTCGTGACCTGGCGCGAGCTCGGGTTGAACATGTGCTCCAAGCGCGACGACTACCTCTCCTACGACTCCTTGCCCCCCTGGGCACGGGAGACGCTGCACCGCCACGCCAGGGACCGAAGGTCTCCGCTCTACCATCGCGAGGCCTTCGAGGCGGCCGAGACCCACGACCCCTTGTGGAACGCCGCCCAGCGGCAGCTCCTCGGCGAGGGCCGTATCCACAATTACCTCCGCATGCTGTGGGGGAAGAAGATCCTGGAGTGGTCGGCCGCGCCCGAGGAGGCTCTCGCCACCATGATCGCACTCAACGACCGCTATGCGCTCGACGGGCGGGACCCGAACTCCTACAGCGGGATCCTCTGGTGCCTCGGTCGCTATGACCGGCCTTGGGGTCCGGAACGCGCTATCCTCGGCAAGGTCCGATTCATGAGCTCGGAGAACACAGCTCGCAAAGTTCGGGTGAAGCGCTACCTCGAGCGCTACGGCGAGGGGGCTCTTTCCCACCCCGAGCGAAGAGGCCAACTCACACCTGGAAAGGCGAGTTCATGAGCCTGTTCAGCCGTGCGGAGCTCGAGGAAGCGGCCGCGAAAATCCACGAGGTCCTTCCCCCGACACCCGAGTACCTCTGGCCGCTCCTCTCGCGCCGCCTCGGCACCGAGACCTGGGTGAAGCACGAGAACCACTTGCCCGTCGGCGCCTTCAAGGTCCGAGGCGGGGTGCTCGCCTTGCGGGAGCTCTCGGAGCGCGGGGTTACTCACGTCGTCGCCGCCACTCGTGGCAATCACGGCCAGAGTGTCGCCTACGCCGCGCAGCGCTACGGCATGAAGGCCACCATCGTCGTGCCGCATGGCAACAGTGCGACGAAGAACGAGGCCATGCAGGCGCTCGGCGCCGAGCTCGTCGTCCACGGTCACGACTTCCAGGCCGCGCTCGAGCACGCGCACGTCCTCGCCCAGTCGGAGGGCGCCCACTACTTCCCTTCATTCTCGATGACGCTCGTTCGCGGAGTCGCCTCCTATGCTCTCGAGCTCTTCGCGGGCGCGGGAAAGCTCGACGTCGTCTACGTGCCGGTGGGCCTCGGCTCGGGCCTGTGCGGCGTCCTCGCAGCGCGCGACGCGCTCTCCCTCAAGACCGAGGTGGTGGGGGTGGTCGCCGCTCGGGCCCAAGCCTACGCACTCTCGTTCAAGGCAGGCCGCCCGGTCTCGACGCCGACCGCGGATACGGCGGCCGATGGTCTCGCCTGCCGTGTGCCCAACGAGGAAGCCCTGTCGATCATCCTGCGCGGGGCCGCCCGCATGGTCACCGTGGAGGAGGACGAGATTCGAGCGGCCATGCGCCATCTCTTCACCGACACGCACAACCTCGCCGAGGGCGCCGGAGCGGCCGCGCTGGCGGCGGCCTTACAGGAGCGGGAATTGCTGCGAGGAAGGCGGGTGGGCCTCGTCCTGAGCGGCGGAAACGTGGATCCCGAGCTCTTCCTTCTCGCCCTCGGGGAAGGCGAGGTCCCCGCGCGTCGTCCGTGACGCTCCGGGCTCTGCCGTCTCGTTCCTTTATCGGTGTGCTCGCTAGTGGAGGTCGAGTACCCTCCGGCAGCGTGGAGGAAGGCGCTTGCCGCTAACGAACGATCCGCGCGCGCTCCTCGGGGACCGCCTCGCCGCTCGCCGCCTCGCCGTATTCGAGCTCGAGCGTCGCGACGGGCGAATCGCCTTTTCTCGGCTCGCCGTCTTCCTGACGTTCCTCGCCTCTGTACTCGCCTGGCGCGAGCACTGGCTCGGGCCTATTTGGCTCGCCCTCCCCTGTGCCGCCTTCCTCGTCCTCCTGCGTGTCCACGATCGAACGCTAGAGGCCCTCGGGCGCGCTCGCCGCGCGGTGGCATTCCACCTCTCGAACGTCGAGCGGCTCGAGGGTCGGTTCGCCGGCAAGGGGGACCAGGGCCTTCGCTACGCCTCGGACGAGCACCCCTACGCGAAGGACCTCGACCTCTTCGGAGCGGGGTCGATCTTCGAGCTCCTCTGCACGGCGCGAACCTTGCCCGGGGCCGATACCCTCGCCCGCTGGCTCCTCGGCCCGGCGGCTCCAGATGAGTTGCGCGCCCGCCAGAAGGCGGTCGCCGCGCTCGCTCCCCAGCTCGACCTGCGCGAGGACCTCGCCATCCTCGGCGAGGACGTGCGCGCCGAGGTGCACGCAGAGCGGCTCTCGACCTGGGCCGCCGCGCCGCGGGCCTTGCCGGCCTGGCTCGCCTTGCCTGCCTTCGCTCTCCCCGCCCTCGTACTCTGTTCGCTCGCCGGCCTTTCCGCCGGGCTTCTTGCGCCGGTCCCGCTCGTGCTCGCCCTCGCCCTCGAGTGGGCACTCCTTCGCGCCGTGCGGGCGCGCATTCAGAGCGTCCTCGGCGGTGTCGAGCGACCTGGCGCCGAGCTCGCGGTCCTCTCCGGCCTTCTCACCCGGCTCGAGCGGGAAAACTTCGACGACCCACGCCTCCGAGCGCTCCGTGCCGCACTGGGCGACGGACCCCATGCTGCCTCCCGCCGAATCGGTACCCTCGGGCGCATCGTAGAGCGAGCCGAATGGGTGGAGAACCAGCTCTTCGCGCCGTTCGGCTTCGTGCTGCTGTGGCGCCTCCACTCTGGCCTCGCCATCGAACGCTGGCGAAAAGAGCACGGCGCGGACGTCCGTGCCTGGCTCGGCGCCTGTGCCGAGCTCGAGGCGCTCTCTGCGCTCGCGGGCCACGCGTTCCTCCACCCGGCCGACCCATTCCCGGAATTCGCCGATGGCAAGGGCGCTCTGTACTTGGGCGAGGACCTCGGCCACCCGCTCATGGCACCCGCGGCGTGTAGGGCGAACACGGTCGAGCTCGGCGAGGGTATTCGCCTTCTCATCGTCTCCGGATCCAACATGTCGGGGAAGAGCACGCTCCTGCGTACCGTCGGCGCAAACGCGGTGCTGGCTCTGTGCGGGGCTCCGGTCCGGGCAAAGCGCCTCAAGCTCTCCGCGCTCGTGCTCGGAGCGACGCTCCGGATCGAGGATTCCCTCTCCGATGGGCGTTCTCGCTTCTGGGCCGAGATCACCCGCCTGCGGGCGCTCCAGGACCTCTCGACCCACGAGCCGCCCCTCCTCTTCCTCCTCGACGAGCTCCTCGCCGGCACGAACTCGCGCGACCGCCGGGCAGGCGCCGAGGCGGTCCTGCGCGCCTTTCTCTCTCGCGGCGCGGTGGGCCTCGTCACGACGCATGACCTCGCGCTCTCCGAGCTCGCGTCCGCCCTGGAGGGGGTCTCGAATGCCCATTTCGAGGACGAGGTGCGCGGGGGTGAGGTCCACTTCGACTACGCTCTGCGCCCGGGAGTGGCGACGCACTCGAATGCCCTCGCCCTCATGAGGGCGGTTGGCCTCAAGATAGACTGAGGGTGATAGGCTCGCGAGGGGGCAGGCCCAGAGCGCCCAACGAGCCCCGGGGCCGGGGAGGAGTAATGCGCCGCCTCCCCGGAACCGAAGGGTCCCACCGCCTCGACCTTTCGGGCGCGCCTTAACCGCAACAGCCGCGAACGCTGCGGGAGCCCTCCTCCCGTTCGAGCGGAGCGTGGCGCGCCACGAGCTCACTCACCAGGCCGAGGAGGCGCTCGCGCTCACCCGAACCGGCCTTCTCGAGCTCGTAACGTTCACAGTCGGCGGCGACGCGCTCCATCGTCTCGGGCGGCAGCCGCTGCTCGGCCATGGGGTAGAGGATGGCGTCCTCCTTGTGAATGTGCTGGCGAAGCAGGTTCGCGTAGCCATGAGCCGCGCTCACTAGGAGCTCGCGGTCGTCGGCATTCCATCCCTCGGGCTTCGCCACGAGATCGCCGAGTTCCTTCACGAAGGCGCGGCCGTGATCGTGCTCCATGAGCATGACCGCGACCGGCCCCCCGTGTCGCGGAAACCCGGCCTCGACCATCGCGGCGAAGAGGATGTCCTCCTCCTTCCCGTGATGACACCCGTCGGCGAACTCGCGGATGAAGGTGACAAAGCGACCGAGCTCAGCCTTGTCCTCCGTCCCTGCACGGGACACCTCGTCGACGAAGGAGATGAGGGCGTCGATGCCTCGCTCGATGGTCCGGTGTTCGTTCATGAGGGTCTCTATGGCGTCCATGGCTACCTCGCTGTGGTGTCGCCGGCGAAGGGCGCCGCGACCACGCCGGGACCGTTCAGCAAGAGGCCTGCCATTATCAAAAGCTATTGTAAGCAGGAGGAAAACGAAGAGAGACGGCTCCGGGCAACGGAATGCGGTTGTCGCGCACCGAAATATGGGTGAGTCTCCGCTTCCGGCTGGGCCGGGAGGCACCACGCGCCTAGCGTCTTCGAGGCTCATGGGCCATCCTGCCCTCCTAACCCCTTCGGCCCCTCGGGTCGTCAAAGGGTGGCGTTCCCCTCCCGCTAAGCGCCTTGGGATCGCTCGGGGTACCCGCGACAGAAGTGAACGGGCCCGCCGGTCGGAACCGGCGGGCCCCTACATCATCCGACGACCCGTTCTAGTTCTCCGTGAAGAAAACGGAGTCGCCCAGTGCGTTTGGCGAAGAGATGCTGGGTGAGATGACGCAGTACGGCGTCCCACCGGCACCGTTGCTGTTGTAGATGTCGATGTCGATGCTCGTCTCAGTGCCCACCGTTGAGGTGTACGTCCAGGCATTGCTAGTGAGGCCGGTCGTCCAATCCTGACCACCGTCCAGTCCGTTAAGCGAGTCTGCGTCGAGCGAGACGGTCAGGTTGCTGCAACCGCTACCGTACGGCGTGAGGGTGAGTACGTCTCCGGGGTTCATGGCGCCAAAGGTGATCGTGGCAGCTATCGAGTTGGCGCCAGGGATAAGCGGGGCGATGTTGTCAGTCAACACGACTGCTGAGGAGTTCAGATCGAATGTTACAGATGCGCCCGTTTGCATGACCGTGCCGGAGAGGCTGGGCGTGATAACGCACGTGCCGGTGGCGGCAGCATCGGTGTTGAGGATGTCGATGTCGATGGCCGTCTCGTTACCTAGGATCGAGGTGTAGGTCCAGGCATTGCCAGTGAGGCCGGTCGTCCAATCCTGACCACCGTCCAGGCCCCCATTCGCAGTGAACGAAGCTCCGTTGAGCGAGACCTTGAGGTTGGTGCAGCCGCTACCCGATGGCGTGAGGGTGAGGATGTCCCCGCTGGTCATCGCACCGAAGGTGACCGTGGCGACAGCCGTGTTGGAGCCGGTCACGAGCGGATCGGCGTGCTGCACCAACACCGGGGCGGTCCCGGGGTTCAGCGTGATGGGCGAGGAGAGCGCCGTCACGGGGCTACCACCCACCATGATGCTCGCCATGACCTTGCAGTCCACTGCTGCCACGCCGGTATTGGCGTCGGTGACCGTGGCGGTGGTGATGTCGCCCGTGTTGCTGGCGTTGCTCGCCACCGACAGACTCGTGGGAGAGACCGAGCCAGCGGTGCAGGCTGTCGTGCCGTCCGAGGCGAGGACGAGGCTGAGGGTGACGGGGATGTCGGCACCAGTGACGTTGGAGGCTGCCAGGGTCACCTTGATGCCAGAGTAGGTCGGGCCTGCGCCGACCGTGAGAGCCTGCGGGCTCGCGGGCAACACGGTCGAGATGGCCGGCAGCGCCGGGTTCAGTGTGATGGTCCCTGCGGAGAGGGCCGTCACAGGGCTGCCGCCCACCATGATGCTCGCCTTGACCTCGCAAGTCTGCGCCAAGCCGGCGTTGATATCGGTCACCGTCGCGGTGGTGCTGCCCGTGTCACTGGCGTTCTGGGCCACCGACAGGCTCGTCGTGGACAGTGAGCCGCCGGTGCAGGCCGTCGTGCCGTCCGAGGCCAGGACGAGGCTGAGCGTGACTGGGATGATGCTACCCGTTAGGTTCGGCGCTCCCAGGGTCACGCTGATGGCATCGGAGATCGCGGTCCCGCCAACCGTGAGGGTTTGGCCGGTCGCAGGGAGCACGGCGGCGATGGTCTCTGGCGGCGCCGGGTTCAGCGTGATGGTTCCTGCGGAGAAGGCCGTCACAGGGCTGCCGCCCACCATGATGCTCGCCTTGACCTTGCAGTCCACTGCTGCACCGACGTTGGTATCGGTGACCGTCGCGGTGGTGGCACCCGTGTCGCTGGCGTTCTGGACCACCGACAGGCTCGTCGTGGACAGTAAGCCGCCGGCGCAGGCCGTCGTGGGGTCCGAGGCCAGGACGAGGCTCAGCGTGACTGGGATGACGCTACCCGTTAGGTTCGGCGCTCCCAGGGTCACGCTGATAGCATCGGAGATCGCGGTCCCGCCAACCGTGAGGGTTTGGCCGGTCGTGGGGAGCACGGTGGCGATGGTCTCCGGCGGCGCCGGGTTCAGTGTGATGGCCGAGGAGAGCGCCGTCACAGTGCTACCGGCGGACGGGATGCTCGCCTTGACCTTGCAGACCACTGTTGCACCGACGTTGGTATCGGTGACCATCGCGGTGGTGGCACCTGTGTCGCTGGCGTTCATGGCCACCGTCAAGTTCGGAGACACTGAGCCGCCGCTGCAGGCCGTCGTGCCGTCCGTGGCCAGGACGAGGCTCAGCGTGACCGGGATGACGGCACCGCTGACGTTGGACGCTCCCAGGGTCACCTTGATGTTAGGGACGGTCGCAGTTCCACCAACCGTGAGGGCCTGCGCGCTCGCGGGCAGCACGGCCGAGATGACCGGCGGGGCCGGGTTCAGCGTGATGGTCCCTGCGGACAGGGCCGTCACCGTACCGCTGCCCACTGGGATACTCGCCTTGACCTTGCAGACCACTGCCACACCGACGTTGGTATCGGTGACCGTCGCGGTGGTGGTACCCGTGTCGTTGGCGTTCATGGCCACCGACAAGTTCGGAGACACTGAGCCGCCGGTGCAGGCCGTCGTGCCGTCCGAGGCCAGGACGAGGCTCAGCGTGACCGGGATGGCGGCACCGCTGATATTGGGCGCTGCCAGGGTCACCTTGATGCCCCCGTAGGTGGCCGTCCCGCCGACGGTGAGGGCCTGCGCAGCCCCTGGCAGCACGGTCGAGATAGCCGGAGCCGTGGGGCCCATCGTGATGGCCGCGGACTGGGCCGAGAGGGGCACGCCGCCCACCGACATGCTCGCCTTCACGTAGCAGACCTGAGGCGGGGCGGTGTTAGTGTCGGTGACCGTCACGGTGCCCGCGCCGGTATCGCTGGCGTTCGTGGCCACCGTCAACGTGGCCGGAGCCACCGTGCCAGCGGTGCAGAGCGTGCCATTGGCCTGGACCAGGCTGAGGCCCACGGTGATGGGGCTCCCGCTGCCGTTCGAACCGCCAAGCACAACCTTGGCGGGCGTGGTCGTGGCAGTACCGCCGACCGCGAGGGTGATTGCAGTAGCTGGCGGCACCGTGGTGATGGTCGGATTGACGGTGATCGTCTGAGCTGCGTTCGAGTGTTCACCCGAGGGCAGGGTGCCACTCACCCCGACGAGTGTGGTCGCGGTGCTCCCGCCGAGCGGCGGAACGTACAGTGTGAACGGCGCACTCGTCGCACCCTTCGACACGGTCACGCTGGTACCCGAGACCACAGCGGAAGTCGTGGCGAGGGTCACGACCGTGTCGGCCGCCGCAGCTGGCGAGAGGGTGACCGTGCCGCCAACCTGCACCAGGCCGCCCGCGGCGGTGACCACACCGCTTACGGGGGCCGGGGTGGTCAATGCGACCGTGAGCGTGGCTGCCCCGACGGTCGAGACGGCCACCGTCTTGACCGTCGTGGTGCCGGTCACTTGGGCGTTGACCGTGTCGGAGCCGGCCGCCACGCCTTGCACGTAGAAGGCCTTGGCCGAGTCACCAGGGTTGAAGGTCACCGTGGCGGTAGCACCCCAGTTCGAGTTGTCGCTGCTCACCTTGATGACCGACACCGTGTTGCTCTTGATCGAGAGGGCGACGGTCGTCGTGGCCACCGCCGCACCGCTCAGGGACACCGTGCCAGCAATTGAGTTATTGACCGAAACACTCTTCGCAGCGAGCGTGATGTTCGACAAGGTCGGGGCACTCGCGGTGATATTGGCCGACAAGCCCACGCCCAGCAGGCTCGCCACGACCGGCGCAACGGTCGGGACCGCCGCCGCCCGAGTCAGGATCTGTACGGTGCCGGACTTCTGGCCACTGGCGATCGCAATCTGGCCGCTGCAAGAGGGGCCGGCGAAATACACCAACGCCGAGGTCGCAGGTAAAGTGCTGGTGTTACAAATGCTGGGGTCGACCGCAACCTGGATGGTCTGCGCGGTCGGTGCGTTGGCCGCCAAGGTGGCCGTCGCGAGGACGCTCCCGGCGCCGGAAACGGAGACCGGGCTCACCGAGAAGCCGACGAGGGCCGGCCCGACTTTGAAGGTGGCAGTCTTGCCGATGTTGCTCGGCGAGTAGGCGCCCATCGTAGCCCGGACCGTGAAGCTCGTAGAAGCGACGACGGGTTCCGGCTGGACCGTGAACTGGCCAGTCGTGGCGCCCTTGAGTACGGTGACGGTCGCCGGAACGGTGATGCCCGAGTCGCTCGGCGTGAGGGTGACGGGTGTGTCGATCGCGGTGGCGACGTTGAGAGTCACGGTTCCGGTGACGGCTCCGGTGGTACCCGGCGTATCCCACACGATCGTGCTCGCCGGGGCGAGGCTGAGGGATGCGACCAAGGGCGCCGTGACGGAAGCCGTCGTCGTCACGGTCGGGCCGCCCGACTGCGCTGCCGTGATGGTGATACCGACCGTATTCGCGGCGACTGCAGAGGTCGGCAGAGTGAACTTCGTCGTCACGGACCCCGCCGGAATCGTGATCGCACTAGGGGGGTTGGGGATCGCACTTGTATTGCTCGTCGTGATCGTCACGCTCTGGGCGCTCGCTGGCTTGGTGTTGAACGTGATCACGCCGCTGAGCGCTGTCCCACCGGGCACGGAGTTCGGAGAAAAAGTCACGCTGACGATGCCCGGGGGCTGGATCGTCAAGGTCTGGCTCGCGGTGATACCGTTCGCCGTCGCGGTGACCGCGGGGGTCGAGGGCACGCTGCCCGTGATGGAGGCCGCCACGACCTTGAACGAGCCGCTCGAGCTGCCGACCGGGATGGACAGCGTGGTCACCGCGGGCGTCGCACCCGTGCCCACGGTACCAATGGTCACAGGGAGCGTGTAGTTCGCGGCGCCGGTGACAGGCCCGCTCAGCACGACGGTAGCGGTCACCGTCCCGCCGCTGACGACCGTCGGAGAGCTGAAAATGACTGAGGTCGGGAAGACCCCAGTGACTGATGGATTGAGGATGTCCGCAGCATTATGCATGAGGGCCTGAACGTTCAGGCGGCCCGCGTTGGCCGCGATTGGCGTCTTCCCGAAGTTCATGCTGTCGACGCTCCGGACGATCATGGCGCGGAGCTGGTCGATGGTAAGGGCAGGATACTTGGTCCAGGCGAGGGCCGCTGCGCCAGCGACGAAGGAGGCCGAGTACGACGTTCCGTTCACCTGCGCATTGGTGCAGACCGGGGGGGTCGCGCTGTTGCAGCCAGTCCCGTCGCTGTACTCGGAATCCCCGGTGTTCATGGTCGTGATGATGTTCTCGCCCGGCGCGGCAACCGTGACCCAGGTGCCGAAGTTGGAGAAGGTGGAGATCGCATCGCTCCCGTTCGCGGAGGCAACCGAGACAACGTTCTGGTGCGAGGACTGGTAGGCGGCAGGGTACTTCATGGAGGCTGAGCCGTTGGGGGAACCATTGCCTGCGGCGGCGATCACGAGCACCCCCGCGCTGTACGCCTTCTGGATGGCGTTCTGCAGCGTCCAGGAGGGAGCACCGCTTCCCAGGCTGATGAGGGCAATCTGTGCGCGCGGGCTGTAGGTTCCGGGGGTCTGGGAGCTTTCGTTCACCACCCAGAGCAGGCCGGCCGCGATACTCGCGTGGGTCGGGACCTGCGTCGGGCTGGATACCTTCACCGGAACGATCGTGACGAGCTTCGAATCGAGGCCCAGAAAGCTCGGTGCGCTTGCAATACCAGCAATGCCGAGAGAGTTGTTGATCTCGGCCGCCGCGACGCCGGCCACCATCGTGCCGTGGCCATCGACGGAATCGTCGCTGTTCTGGGTCGCGAGGAGCGGGGCGTATGGCGCGGAGGTGACGTCCTCACCTGCCGCGCACTTGTTGGCGAGGTCTTCGTGCGTGCAGCGCACGCCTGTATCGAGCACGGCGATCTGGATCGGGGTCCCCGCGACAGGTACCGAGCCCTGCACGGTTCCCGAGATCAGCCACGCGTTCTGGATCTCGCCCGTGACAATCGTGCTGTACTGCGGACCGAGCCCGTTGTAGCCCGTTCCGCTTCCCAGGAAGTACGGATCCACTCCGACCGTGTCGGTCCCCTCCGTGTGCGCCTGCCAGTTCGGCTCGACGTACACGATGTCGTTCGAGGTGAGCTGCGCGTTCGCAGCTTCCACCGTGAGGCCCTGGTTCAGCTGCACCAGGTAGAAGTTGCCGCTTGCGTTGGAGTTGATGATGGTGCCGACCGTGGCGATCTGCGCTTCGACGCCCGCATCGCCAACCATGCCGGGCGTGACGCCGATGAGCGCCTCACCCGGCATCGCGGTTTCCGCGTCGGCAGTTGGAGGTGTGGTCTGGGAGTTGCCACTGCTGCTGCCGCCACCGCATCCCGCACCGAGGAACACCATCGTGCTCAGCGCAAGCAGGGTACTGAGTGCTCTTCTGTAGGTGTTCGCGGTCACGATCTTCTCCTCTGGGTGCGCGCCGTCCAGCGTGGGGGCGCTAGTCTCTTCTTCGGTCCTTCGCGACGAGTCCTTAAGGCGGCCCTCGCCCGCGCTTCGCTGTCCGGCCCCGGAGGCACCGGACAACCTTGCCCGCTGGCGCGGGACCTTCGGGGCTGCCCACAGCAAGAGCCGATCCACTCAGCTTCGGCGGAAGGCCCATGTGCATCTCGCCGCGTTGCGACCGCTTTCACCGAAGGCGCCCACAGGAGAGCAGGGCTGCCACCATGGGTCATGGCCGGGGGGCGGGTCGCTTCTACCCGAGGGCGAACACCCTCTGCAGCGGTTCGACGCGACCCCTGTCACTCGCTTTCGAGTGTGTGCGCGCTCGCTTCCGCCGGCTTACTAACACCCCATGTCTCCTCTCCCCGTCGTCCCGTCCCACGACGTCCACGAGAAGATCGTGGAGGAAGCCATCGAGGCGGTCTTGTCCACGGTCGACCTCGGGGCGGTCATGGACCGGACCGCCAAGCTCCTCAACCGCCGCTTTGGCGCCACCCGCGTCGCCATCCATAGGCTGTTCGCGGAAGCTCCCGGTCGCGCCCGCGTGGCTCTCGTCTCCGATCCGCTTCGACCCGACGCCCCCGCCGGCGCATGGTTCGAGCTCAAGGGCTCGGCGGCCGGTCTCGCCCTCGCCGAACGGCAACCGGTCGTGGTCGACCCCATCGACGCCAATCGGCCGCGCTTCCGCGAGGAGCCGCTCCTGGCCGAGCTCGGCTACGGCTCGCTCGTCTCCTTTCCTCTCTACTTCGAGGACGAGGCGCTGGGAGCTCTCGACATCGCCCATCCCGAGAAGGAAGGGCTCCTCGACTGCTGCTTCCAGGTTGCGAAGCAGGTCGCGCACCTCGTCGCCATCGCGCTCCACAACAGCCTCATGGTGGAGGAGGTGAGGCGCCTCAATCGCCTGCTCGGGAAGGAGAACGCGCTCCTCAAGGACGAGATCCGCCAGCTGAAGCGCGACGCGCGCTACCTCGCCGAGAGCGACGTCATGAAGGCCGTGGTGGAGCGGGTGCGGCTCGTCGCCCCTTCCGACACCACGGTCCTCATCCGCGGCGAGACCGGGACCGGCAAGGAGGGCCTCGCCCGCTTGGTCCATGACCTCTCCCCGCGCTTCAGCGCTCCCTTCGTGGTGGTGAACCTGGGCGCCATCCCGGAGAACCTCGTCGAGAGCGAGCTCTTCGGGCACGAGAAGGGCGCCTTCACCGGGGCCGTCCGTCGCCACCCCGGCAAGTTCGAGCGGGCCGAAGGCGGCACGCTCTTCCTCGACGAGGTGGGCGATGCCCCGCTCGCCGTGCAGGTCCGCCTCTTGCGCGTGCTCCAGGAGCGCCAGATCGAGCGGGTAGGCGGTACGGAGACGGTATCGGTCGACGTGCGCATCGTCGCCGCCACCCACCGCGACCTCGAGAAGCGGGTGGCGGAAGGGACCTTCCGCCAGGACCTCTATTACCGCCTCGCCATCTTCCCGCTCGTCCTGCCACCCCTGCGCGAGCGAAGAGAGGACATCCGCCCCCTGGCGCGCTACTTCCTCGCGCGCCAGGCCGCTCTCATGAACCGCCGCATGCCCCTCGTGTCCGAGGACGCCTGGGGGACGCTCGAGAAGCACGCCTGGCCCGGCAACGTCCGCGAGCTCGAAAACTTCCTCGAGCGCGCACTCATCCTCTCGCCCGGCCCCGAGCTGCGGCTTCCCGAACTGAAGGTCGCTCCCGGCCCCAATGGCGGGGAGGCGGCGCGGACCACCTCAAACCGCCTGCCCGGCCGCTTCGACGACGAGGTGCGCGACCTCATCGGCCGTGCCCTCGCCGCCTGCTCAGGGCGCGTCTACGGGCCGGGCGGCGCCGCCGCGCTCCTCGGGCTCCGGCCCACCACGCTTCAAGGGAAGATTCGCCGCTACGGGGTGGGCGAGGCGCCTCCAGGCGCCAAGAACGAGGTGTAGCCGCCGCCTACCGCGCGCCGCGCCCTGCCGCGAGCCGGCAGATCTCGGCCAGCACGCCGCCCGCCGTGAGCGATCCCCCGACCCCTGCTCCCTGCACGACGAGCGGCAGCTCGTAGTGGCGGTCGGTGGTGAAGGTCACGTAGGCCTCCACCCCCTGCAGTCCGGCGGCGCGGTGAGTGGCACTCACCTCCACGGGCCCCACCTTCAGGACTGGCCTCGTGGGATCGGGGACGATGCGGACGAGGTAGCGCAGCGCCTTGCCCTTCGCGCGCAAGAGCGCGGTGCGCGCCGAGAAGGCGTCGTCGTGGCTCCGGAGCCGGCCGTACAGCTCCTGGAGCGTGCCCGGCACCAGGGCGTTCGCGGGCAAGAGCGGTTCGACCCCGACGTCCTCCATGTCGACCTTGAGACCCAGCTCGCGGGCCAGGATGACCGCCTTGCGCGCGGCGTCCCGACCCGAGAGGTCGTCCCGCGGGTCGGCCTCCGTGTAGCCGAGCTCCCGGGCCCAGCGCACCGCCAGGGAGAGCGGGAAGCCCTTCATGACCTCGCTCGTCACGAAGCCGAGCGTGCCCGAGAGCGACCCTTCGATCTCGTGGACGCGATCACCCGTGCGGACGAGATCGGCGAGCGTGTCGAGGACGGGGAGGCTCGCCCCCACCGTCGTCTCGTAGCGGTACTGTCGGTGAGATTGACGCCTCACCCCCATGAGCGACTCGCGGGCCGGAAAGGGGACAGCGAGCGGCCGCTTGTTCGAAGTCACCACGTGGACGCCTTGCCGGAAGGCCTCCTCGTAGACGGCCTCCATCCCGTCGGCGGCCGTGACGTCGACGAGCACCGGGAAGGAAAGGCGGGCGAGGCGCGAGAGCACCTTGGTGGAGAGCGGTGGCGCGAAGGGTCCAGTCGTCTCGCTCGCGGCGAGCGTCTCTCGCCACCCGCCGAGCTCCACGCCATCCTCCAGGAAGAGGCTGTGCTGCCGGTCGGAGATGCTCACCACCCGGAGCGCGATGTCGTAGTCCCGCTGTAGGGCCGAGCGCTGGCGGCCGATCTGTTCGAGGAGCTCGCTGCCCACCTTGCCCTTGCCGAGGACGGCGATGCTCACCTCCTGCCGGTCGACGTCGAGAGAGCGGGCCGCCTCTGCCCGTGGCCGAGCGATGGCCGCGCGTGTCACAGGACCTGCCCCACGGAACTCACTCACGAGGCCCGAAAGCCAGTCCACGTCGATGAGGAAGGCATCGTGCCCGTCGCTCGAGGCGAGCCGGGCGAGCCTCGCCCCGGGGATCTCCGCCGCCATCTTCTCCTGCTCGTCGGGCAGGTAGAGCATGTCCGAATCGATGGAGACGACGAGGGTCGGGATGCGGACGGAGCGAAGCACCTCCTCCACATCACCCCGCCCGCGCCCGAGGTCGTGGGTGTCCATGGCGCGGGTGAGGGTGACGTAGGTCGCCGCGTCGAACCGATCGACGAGCTGCTTGCCCTGGTAGCGCAGGTAGCTTTCCATGGCGAAGAGGTCGGCCGTCTGGGGTCGCCTCCCGAAGCGCTCCTCGAAGCTCGCCTTGTGACGGTAGGAGCACATGGCCATCATCCGCGCCGCGGAGAGCCCGGCGGAGGGCGGCAGGGCGGGGTCGTAGCGGCCGTCCGCCCAGCGGGCGTCGGCGTAGATGGCCTGGCGCTGGGCCTCGGAGAGTCCGATGGCCCAGGCCGAGTGGCTGGCGCTGCACGCGACGGGGGCGATCCTCTCCACCATCTCCGGGTAGCACAGCGCCCACTCGAGGACCTGCATCCCCCCGAGCGAGCCGCCCACCGCCAGCCGCAAACGCCTCACCCCCAGGGCGACGAGGAGCTCGTGCTGCAGGCGAACCATGTCACGTATGGTGATGGCCGGGAAATCCCCCAGGTAGGGTCGGCCGGTCTGCGGGTTCCTCGAGGTCGGCCCCGTCGTGCCGTAGCAGCTGCCGAGGATGTTCGAGCAGACGACGAAATCCCGGTCCGGGTCGAGCGCCCTCCCCGCACCGAACATCCCGGTCCACCAGCGATCGGCGTCGGCCGAGCCGGTGAGCGCGTGACACACGAGAACCCCGTTGTCTCCCTCCGGTGAGCGAGTTCCCCAGGTCCGGTAGGCGACACGCACACCGGAAAGGGCGCCTCCCAGCTCGAGCGGGAAGTCACGCTCGAGGTCGAGCCAGCGCGTCTCAGGGGCAACGAAGGCGGCGCGGGCGAGGGCGCTCTCATCGCCGGGCGGCGTCGTGTCGTACATCGTGGAAGGGCGGACGTTAACCGCCGCGAAGAAGGAGTGTCAAGGTCGTGGCGAACGGCTAAGGTCCGGTACTTGGCCCCGATTTCTACCCGGAGAGGGAAGCTCCGCGGTGAGCATGGCCGGCTCGCCTTTTCTTCCTCTCCTCCGTCGATCCCATCTTCGCGCGGGCCTCAACGCTCGCCCCTGTGAGTGAAGGAAGGGCCGCCAGGGACCTCGGCGGCCTCGCATCAACGACGGAAGGCCTCCGGCCGTCCTTTCTTTGACAGCGCCCCCCGCTTCGAAAGCGCACCCCCGGACCGCGTCCCCGGCCCGGTCCATGAGGGAGAGCCAGCCCTCCCCGGAGCCCTTGGCCGGCGATGTGAGGCCCTCACCGTCGCGTTGGGCGGCTACGCACCTCGCCCCACGGCGCGCCTCCTTTCTCCACCTCGTACGTCCCGGAAGCGAGGACCGACGCGGTGGGGACAGGTACCGGTGAGAATGGAGTATCGGGAGGATGCGCTCGACCGCCTCCGGCCGTGGACGCGCAGGGCGGGTGCGAACCTTTTCACCCTCCGTGCTGGCATACCGTCCGTTTGTCCCGTGCCTGGTGGACAATTTGGCCCTGCCGACCGGTGACCTGAGACCCCCGAACGACCCGGGGGGTGACCTCGACTCCCGGGCGGAGCGCGTCAGGGACCGGCCAACTACGCGTTTCTTCGTTGACGCCATCCGGCTGACGTCTTGGCCTTCCGCTTGCTCTAGAGCGCCTCGAACTTGACGGAGGGCGACATGGCGCTGACCGCAACTTCGAGCCACCCGAATCCCAAGACGGCGCTCATCCACGGACCGAACTCGCCCCTCCTCGACCTCGTCCGCACATGCGAGCGCATCGCACATAGCGAGGCGACCGTCCTCATCACCGGCGAGACCGGCGTCGGCAAGGAGGTCGTGGCGCGCCTCATCCACGAGCGCAGCCCGCGCTCCGGCGGCGCCCTCGTGGCCGTCAACTGCGGAGCCATCCCGGAGACCCTCCTCGAGAGCGAGCTGTTTGGGCACGTGCGCGGGGCCTTCACCGGCGCGGTGAACGCTCGCCGGGGCCGGATCGCGGCGGCGGCGGGCGGGACCCTCTTCCTCGACGAGATCGGGGAGCTGCCCTTGAATCTTCAGGTGAAGCTCCTCCGCGTGCTGCAGGAGCGGTGTTTCGAGCCGGTGGGCTCCACCGAATCCGTCCCGGCCGACTTCAGGCTGGTCGTCGCCACGAACCGCGACCTCGCAGCCGAGGTGGCCGCTGGCCGTTTCCGCCGCGACCTCTACTACCGGCTGCTGGTGTGCCCCATCGAGGTGCCGCCGCTGCGCCTGCGCCGAGGAGACGTCCCCCACCTGTTCACGCACTTCTGGCGCGAGCGGGGCGAGACGCGCCCGGTCGAACCGAACGTCCTGAAGCTCCTCGAGGAGCACAGCTGGCCCGGTAACGTGCGAGAGCTCGAGAACTTGGTGGAGCGGTTGTCGGTCTGCACCGAAGGCCCGACCATCCGCATCCCCGATCTCCCCGTTCATCTCCGTCCCGACAGCGCGGAAGTGACCCCCTTCGCCCCTCAGGCCGCCCCGGCGGCCCTTCCCGAGCCCCCCTCGGCGGCCGGGGAGGTCCGTGCCCTCTTCCGCGTGGTGTCGCCTCACGACGAGGAGAGGCCGATCACACTCGACGAGAAGCCGATCGACCTCCCCGCCATGCTGCGCCGGCTGGAAGACGCCTACATCGATGCCGCCCTGGCTCGCAGCGGCGGCAACAAGAAGGCGGCTGCCGATATGCTCGGGCTGCAGCGGACGACCCTCGTCGAGAAGCTGCGCCGTCGGCAGCGTGAGGCCGTCGCGCCAGTCGCCTGACTTTTGGCACCCGGCGAAATCCATGACACGGGCGAGAAAGCGCCGCGCTCGGCCGCAGCCTGCCCGGTTTTCGCAGGCTTGTCTCGAGCACGCCGGTTGCAGAGGGAAGGTTTTGTGACGTGGCTCGTCGCCCTCTTGACGCTCACCGCCCTGCCAGGCCAGCCGGCCTCGACCGCCGTGGCCGCGGCCACCGAGTCAGTCGAGCGCCTTCCGTTGCCGGCGCTCGGGAAGCACCCCGGGGTACGGGTACGCGCACTCGATTCCATGATCGTGCTCCAGGCTCCTTCGACTGCCGCCCCGCTCGCGGGCGCGCTCCGCCACCAGAAGCGCATCCTCTGCCCCACCCTGGAAGAACTACCGGGCGAGCTTCGGCTGCACTGCACGAGTCGCTTCATCATGGCCCAGCTCGTCGAGGAGGGCGGACGGCCCGTGCTCGAGGTGAGGCAAACGCACGCGCTTCCCTGGGAGGGCGTCGATGCTCCGCCGCTCCTGCCCTTCGACCCGGCAGCTTCCGGGCTCGGCGACCCTTGCCCCGGTTCGACCGCCTCTGGCCGCGGGGAGTGCCGCCTGGCCCAGGATGACCGGGCGGGAGCCCGCGCCGCCTTCGGCGAGGTGTTCGAGGGCACACCGCGCGCCCATGCCGACCTTCGCCTCGGCGACCTCGCCTTCGCCGCTGGGGATCTCGACGGCGCCATCGCCCTGTGGAACGAGGTGACGCGACCGCCCTATCAGCGGCTTGCCGCGGCACGCCTGTGCGAGCTCTCGCGCTCCTGTCTCGAGGAGGCGCATCTCGACGCGCTCTACGCGGGGGACGGCCTTCCCGCTCCCCTCGCCCGCGACCTCGCCCTGCGGCACGCGCGCACGCTCGCCTTCCTCGGCCGCCCCGTGGAAGCGGTGCGCATCGTTCTCGCAGCGAGCTACGCGGGAAGCGCCTGCGGGGCGGCTCCCGCGCTCTGCCAGCGCATCCTCAACGCGGCGCTCAAGGACCCGGGCCCCGACGCCGCTGAGGTGCTGGCGGCGTGGGCCGAGCTCCCTGAACGCGACAAGAGTCCCGACGCCTGGGAGACCGACCTCCTCGTGGCCGAGCTCTCCGATCGCATCGGCGCCCCCGCCTACGCTGCGAGCGTCCTCGCCGCTTCGGCCGGCCGGGTCCCTCCCCGCGCACTGGGGGAATACCTCCTGCGCACGGCCGAGCTCTACCTCGAGGCCAAGGACCCGATCCGAGCCGGCGTCATCCTCGAGTTCGCCAAGGGAAGGGCACGCAAGAAGGGCCTCGCCGGACCGCGCTGGGCCGCCGTGATTCGCGGGGTGGCCGGGCCGGCGACGCCGCAGAAGACGCCCCCTCACCCCCCTCCCGCTGCCGAACACCAGGACGAGGCGCTCCTCGCTCGCGCGCAGCACGCCGCCGAGGCCGCTCGCAAGGTGTCGGAGGGGGGCCATCCATGACCACCGCCGCTCCCCGCCCGGACACGGGTCCGTACTTCCCGGCACCGGTCGCGGTGGGGACAGCCATGCGGGAAGTGCTGGAAGCTGCGCGCGACGTGGCAGCCACCCCCACCACCGTCCTCCTCCTCGGCGAGAGCGGGACCGGCAAGGAGCTCGTCGCGCGCTACCTCCACGCGCAGTCGCAGCGACCCGGCCCCTGGGTGGCTGTGAACTGCGCCGCCCTGCCCTCGGAGCTCCTCGAGAGCGAGCTCTTCGGCCACGAGAAGGGCGCCTTCACGGGCGCGTCCGAGCGACGGGCCGGGCGCTTCGAGCAGGCCCAGCGCGGCACCCTCCTCCTCGACGAGATCTCGGAGCTGCCGAGGCCGCTGCAGGCGAAGCTCCTGCGGGTTCTGCAGGAGCGCGAGGTCGACCGGGTGGGTGGACAGCGACCGATCCCGGTCGACGTGCGCGTCATCGCCACCTCGAACCGCGATCTCTGGCAGATGGTGCAGCACGGACAGTTCCGCGCCGACCTCTACTACCGGCTCAACGTCTTCCCCATCACCCTCCCCCCGCTGCGCGAACGGCCCGAGGACCTCCCGGCGCTCGCGAGCGTGCTCCTCGCCGACGCGGCCGCCGCCCTGGGCCGCCTGCCACCCGCCCTGGACGAAGCCGCCCTCGCCGCGCTGCGCAGCCAGGCCTTTCCGGGAAACGTCCGCGAGTTGCGCAATGCCCTGGAACGCGCCCTGGTCCGCTGCCGCGGGTCGGTCATCGGCCTTCCCCACCTCAAGCTGCCGGGCGAACGAACCTCTCTCCTCCCGGTGGTCGCCGGGCCCGTCCTCGGCGATGGCGAGCTGGGTGAGGGAAAGGCCGCCTCGCTCCCCCTCGACCTCGGTGAGCTCGAGCGGCTCGCCATCGGCGAGGCCCTGCGCCGGGTCCAGGGCAACCGGACCCATGCCGCTCGCCTCCTCGGGATCGGGCTGCGGACCCTGCGCAACAAGCTGCGCCGGTACCGCGAGACGGGCTTGGATCTCGAGGCGGCCGAACCTGCCGCCCGGCAACTCTGGCCGGTCTGCCTGTCCGCCCCGGTCCTCGTCCCCGAGGCCGCCCTGGGCGCGGAGCTGGCACGGACCTCGCAAAAGGATCGCTCGTGAAGATCTTCGACCAGACCCTGGGAGTGCTCGAGCGCGCCCTCGACGCCCGCCTGCTCCGGCACAACGTCCTCGCGGGCAACCTCGCCAACGCCGACACACCCGGCTACCAGCCGCGGGACATCGACTTCGCCGCCGCCATGCGCGAGAGCGCGCCCACCCTGGAGGAGTCCCCGGTCCTTCCCAAGCAGAGCATCGACCTCGCGAGCGCTGGCCATCCGGTGGACGACGGAGGCGACATCCCGCTCTCGGCAGCCGGGGCGAGCGCGCTTCCTTCCGTGGGCTCGCCCATCGTGGCGGCCAAGGGCAACGGAGCCGGACTCGACGGAAACGGGGTGGACGTCGACCGGGCCCTCGCCGCCGTCGCCGAGAACGCCATCCAGTACGGGGCGGCCGCGCGCGCCGCCCAGAAGAAGCTCGCCATTCTCCGCTACGTCGCCTCGGACGGGACGAGCTAGCAAACCAAGGAGCGTCATGGACTTCCTCTCTGCCCTCCACATCAGCGCCTCGGGCCTCGCCGCCGAACGGGTTCGGGTCAACCTCGCCTCCTCCAACCTCGCCAACGCGGAGTCGACACGCGGGCCCGACGGCAAGCCTTACCAGCGCCTCGACCCGGTCCTGCAGGCCGTCCCCTTTGGCGAGGAGCTGGCCGAGGCTGGCGGGAAGGGACCCATGGGCGTCGAGGTGGCCACGGTGGCCAAGGACGCGACACCCGGGAGGCGCGTCTTCGATCCCTCCCATCCCGATGCTGACGCCAAGGGGTTCGTGACCCTTCCCAACGTGAACCCCATCCACGAGGTGGTGAACCTCATGTCGGCCTCGCGAGCCTACGACGCCAACTCCTCGGCCCTCGAGACCCTCAAGACCATGGCCCAGCGGGCCCTCGACATCGCCACCTAGGTCTCGACATGACGCCCCTCCCCCTCGGAAACGTCAGCCCGCTCGTCGACGGCCCAGGCCTCGCCCGGGAACCCCAGGCCGGAAGGCCAGGAGCCGCGAGCTTCAGCGATGCCCTCGGCCAGGCTCTCGGCGGGCTCGAGAAGGTCCAGCTCGACGCCGATCACAGTGCGGAAGAGGTGGCGCTCGGCGGCGGCAACCTGCACGAGACCTCGCTCGCGCTCGCCAAGGCCGACACGGCGATGCGCCTCGCCGTGAAGGTCCGCAACAAGATCGTCGATGCCTACCAGGAAATCATGCGGATGAGCGTCTAGCCCTGACGGATGGAACCCCTCGTGAAAGAGCTTCGCGATCTCCCTTCCCGACTCGGTGCCCTCCCTGGCGCGGTCAAGGCCGTCTTCATCGTGGTGGTGGTCGGGGCCATCGCCGCGGCCGTCGCCCTTCAGTCCGCCACCAACCAGGGGTGGCAGTACGCCTTCACCAACCTCACCGCCGAGGACTCGAGCGACGCGGCAGCTCACCTCAAGGCGGCCGGCGTCCCCTTCCGGCTCGAGGCCGGAGGCTCGGCGCTGGCCGTTCCGGCCGACAAGGTCTACGACGCGCGGCTCTTGCTCGCCGGAGAAGGCCTGCCGCGCGGTGGCGGCGTCGGCTTCGAGCTGTTCGACCGCGGCGACCTGGGGGTCTCCGAGTTCACCCAGAAGGTGAACCTGCGGCGCGCCATCGAGGGCGAGCTCGCCCGCACCATCTCGCGGCTCGGGCCGGTCCGCTCCGCACGCGTGCACCTCACCATGTCCGAGAAGGGCCTCTATCGGGATGAGGACCGCAAGGCCGCTGCGGCCGTGGTGGTGAACCTCCAGCCCGGACGCACCCTGGAGGACCGCGAGGTGGCGGGCATTCGCCACCTCGTCGCCTCGGCGGTGCCCGACCTGTCGGCGAGCAACGTCACCCTCGTCGACGGCAAGGGCAACGTGCTCACCACCGACACGCCCTGGGGCGAGGCCAACGCCTATGAACGCAAGCTCGAGAAGGACCTGGAACAGCGGGTGGTCGACCTGCTCGAGCAGGCGGTGGGACCGGGGGCGGTCGTGGCGCGCATCACCGCCCAGGTGGACAGCGCCGAGGTGAGCACGAGCGCCGAGGCGGTCGATCCGGACGCCACCGCGCTGCGCTCCGAACGACACGTCACCCAGTCGCAGAGCCAGGACAATAGCGCACCGGGCGGGGTGGCCGGCGCCGCCGCCAACCAGCCCCTCCAGCCGCAGGCGCTCGTGTCCGCCGCCCAGAACCGGGGCTCGTCCTCGATGCAGGATGAGATCCGCAACTACGACGTCTCGCGCACCACCACCAACACGGTCCAGCGGGTGCCGCGCCTGAAGCGCCTCTCCATCGCGGTCCTGCTCGACGGGGTGGGCGGCAAGCCCAGGCCGGACGCCGAGGTGGCTCGCCTGGGCGAGCTCGCCAAGCGGGCGGTCGGCTTCGACGCACAGCGCGGGGACGACCTCGACATCTCGAGCGCCCCCTTCGTGCGCGCCGAGGACGCTGCTCCCGTCACGACTCCGGCCCCGGCGGCCTCCAAGATGCCGCCGCGCTCCTGGCTCATCGGCGGCGGTGCCGGGCTTGTCCTGCTCGTCGTCCTCGCGCTCGTCATGCGCCGCAAGCCGGCCCGGCCGGCTTCTCCCGAGCCGCAGCTCCTCGCTGGGGCGAGGGTCGCCGACCTCGAGGCGCGCTTCGCCCAGCCCGCCGCGCCGGCCGGCGCCCTTCCGGCCGCCGCACCAGGGGCCACGGTTCCCGGCGAGGACCCGGCCCAGGCCCTCCGCGAACGAGCCAAGGTCCTCGCCGCCAAGGACCCGGCCCGAGCCGCCAGCATCCTCAAGGGTTGGATGACCGAGGGAAAGACCCATGCCTGACGACGCCCAAGGCACACCCAACGGGCCGGGCCTGACCCGCGCCGCCGCCGTCCTGCTCGGGCTCGGCCCCGACACCGCCGGCATCCTCTTCCGCCAGCTCGCCGAACCCGAGCTCCGCCTCGTGGCGAGCGGGGCGAAGGAGCTTCGAAAGCAGCCGCCCGCCGCCGTCCCCGACGCTCTGCGCTCGTTCGTGCAGGCCATGGAATCGGTGGGCGGGGACACCGCCGCCTCCGATCACCTCCTGCGCGAGGCGGCCGTGAAGGCGCTCGGGGTCGACGCGGCGCGCAGGGTCTTCGACGGCGATGAGACCCCAGGGCCCACCGACGACGTGCTGGGGCCGGTCCTCGAGGCCGATCCCGAGTCGCTCGCCATGGTCCTCTCCCACGAGCAGCCGCAGACGGTGGCGCTCGTCCTCTCCTCCATCGACGCCACCCGCGCCGCCGCCGTGGTCGACAAGCTGCCCGAGCGGCTGAGGCCCGACATCCTGCGCCGCATGGCGGTCATCGACTCGGTGGCACCCGAGGTGCTCCGGGAGATCGGTCAGGCGCTCACCTCGGAGCTCAAGGCGCTCGTGGGCGGCGGGATGCGCAAGGTGAACGGCAAGGCCGCTGCGCTCTCCATCCTGCGCCGCTGCTCGGCGCAGCAGCAGGGCGAGGTCATCGCCGAGATCGAGCGCGACTCGGCCCAGCTGGCAGCCGAGCTGCGAGGCCGCCTGTTCACCTTCGACGACATCCGCACCCTGAGCGACCGCGACATGCAGACCCTGCTCCGCGAGATCGACACCAACAAGCTCGCGGTGGCGCTCAAGGGCTCGACGCCCGAGCTCAAGGCCAAGGTCCTCGGCAACCTCTCCGCCCGGGCAGCCGAGATGCTGGAAGACGACCTGTCGGCCATGGGCCCGGTCAAGCTCTCCACCGTCGAGACCGCCCAGGCCGAGATCGCCAAGCTGACGCTCGAGGTGGCGCAGCAAGGCCGCATCACCATCGTCGGAGCCGGCGAGACCATGCTGTGAGGGCACGCGCATGACGGCCACCCCACAAACCCGCCGCCCCCAGTTCCTGACCGACATCCCGGACGTCCCGGCCGCTGCCCCGCTCCGCCTGGCCCCGGCCGGTGCTCGGGCAGCTGCCGCCACCCGTCCGGCCCGTGGAGCCGGCTCATCGCAGGCCCCGCAGCGTCCGGGGGCGCAGGTCGCCGAAGGAGCTCGCGAGGAGCCAGGCGAGGCGCGCAAGGAGGCCCTCGATCGGGTAGCCGCCGCGGTGGAGACCCTGCGGGCGCAGGCCGATCACCTCGGGGAGCAAGTGCGCGCCGACGCCATCGAGATCGCCTTCCTCGTGGCGCGCAAGATCCTGGAGGCCGAGCTGAAGCAGGGGCCGGAAGCCATCTTCGCCCTGGTGCGTTCCGCCGTACGCAAGGCGGGCGCCTCAAGGCGGGTGTCGGTGCGCCTTCACCCCGAGGACGCCGCCCGGCTCGAGGAGGAGCTCGGCCACCGCGAGGACGAGACCCTGAGCGCCGCACGCATCGAGCTCGTTCCCGATACGAGCGTCGAGCGCGGTGACTGCCGGGTCGACACCGATTTCGGACAGGTGGACGGGCGCCTCGGCACGAGGCTCGCCGAGGTCCGCCGAGCCGTGGACACCGCCGGCGAGGAGGGGTCATGAGCCTCGTCCGCATGGACCAAATCGCACGCGCCATCGCCGAGGCCGATCCTCTCCCCCTCACCGGAACCGTCGTGCGCGCCGCCGGGCTCGTGCTCGAAGCTTCCCTGCCGCGGGTGCCGGTGGGCACCTCCTGCGAGATCCTGGGCACGAGCGGTGCCTCGGTCATGGCCGAGGTGGTGGGCTTCTTCGGGCAGACGGCCCGGCTCATGCCACTCGCGGAGATCCACGGCATCGGGGAGGGTTGCACGGTCGTCCCCCGCACTGCGGCCGACACCATTCCGGTGGGCGATGCTTTGCTCGGGCGGGTGGTGGACGCGGCGCTCCAGCCGGTGGACGGTCGACCCGTGCCGGTGCTGCCTTCGCGCGCCCGGCTCCACGCCTCCCCTCCGCCGGCCATGGGGCGGCGCCGCATTGTGCGACCGCTCCCCCTCGGCATCCGATCCATCGATGCCTGCCTCACCGTCGGCGAGGGCCAGCGCCTCGCCATCATGGCCGGCCCCGGGGTGGGCAAGAGCGTGCTCCTCGGCATGCTGGCCCGTTCCGCCGATGCCGACGTGGTGGTGGTGGGTCTCGTCGGCGAACGCGGACGAGAAGTGCGGGAATTCATCGAGCGCGACCTCGGGGAGGGCCTGGCCCGCGCCGCGGTGGTGGTGGCGACGAGCGACGAGTCGGCCCTGAAGCGGGTGCGGGCGGCCATGGTGGCCACCACCGTGGCCGAGCACTTTCGCTCGCGCGGAAAGCGCGTGCTCCTGCTCGTTGACTCGCTGTCGCGGGTGGCTCAGGCTCAGCGCGAAATCGGGCTCGCCGCCGGCGAGCCGCCCACCACCAAGGGCTATCCCCCCTCCTCCTTCGCCCTCCTGCCGCGGCTCGTCGAGCGGGCCGGCAACGACAGCGGCCCGGGCAGCATCACCGCCTTCTACTCGGTCCTGGTCGAGGGCGACGACCTCGGCGACCCCATCGCCGACGCCAGCCGGGCCACCCTCGACGGCCACATCGTGCTTTCGCGCAAGCTCGCCGAGACGGGCCACTTCCCGGCCGTCGACGTGCTCGCCAGCATCTCCCGCGTCATGAGCGACGTGGTGGACGAGGGTCATCGCGACCTCGCCCGCCAGGCGCGCGAGGTCCTCTCCTCCTATCGCGAGGCGGCCGACCTCATCGAGGTGGGCGCCTACGCTGCTGGCTCGAACCCGCGCGTCGATCGCGCCCTGCGCTGCATCCAGGCGCTGCAGGCCTTCCTGCGGCAGGACCCGGGCGAGCGCACCAAGATGTCGGAAGTGCTCGGCCGGCTGCGCCAGGCCCTCGCCGGGCAGGAGGCCGCCCGTGCTTAGGCTCTTCATCGCCCTCGCCCTCGCGGCGAACCCGGAGCCGCCAGCGGCCCCCTTGCCGCCCCGGGCCGAGGCGCCGGCAGCGAACGCCCCGCTCGCGCCGCGACCCGCATCCGGCCCACTCCCCTTCTCCCCGGTCGTCCGGGAGATGTCCCCCTTCTCCGCTCCGCCCGGCGCCGGGAAGCCGACGCGGGAGGAACCCTCGCCGAAGAGCGAGCCCCGTTCGACGGCACCCGAGGGTTGCGCCTTGCCGCCCGCCCTCGCCGCCACGGCCCTTCGCGACGAGCTGCGCCAGGCTCAGAAGCTGCGCCAGGGCGAGCTCGCCAGCATCACTCGCGAGCGGGAGAAGCTCGAAAAGCTCGCCCAGGAGATCGCCTCCGCCCGTTCGGCTCTCGCCGAGGAGACGGCCAAGCTCGAGGAAAAGTCCAAGAAGGCCGAGGCCGCGACCACGGCTGCCCCTCCACCCCCGGCTCACCCGCCGGCAAGCGCACCTGAGGAGAAGGCCTCCGGCGAGCAGCTCGCGAAGACGCTCAAGACCATGAAGGCGGAGCAGGCCGCGACCCTCGTCACCCACCTCCAGCGGCCGCTCGCCGTGAACCTGCTTCGCCGCATGCGCCCGGCCGATGCCGGGGCTCTGCTCGCCCAGATGAAGCCGGAGACGGCCGCGGAACTCTTCACCCTCATGGCCTCCCGCGAGGCCCCAGGAGAAAAGCGATGACGGCCCTCGCGTCCATCAAGGGGACACTCGGTGCGAGCCCCGCCCCTCAAGCCAAGGGAACCTCGCGCACGCCCGCGAGCGAAAGCTTCAGGACCCTACTCGGCGAGGCGCTCTCGGTGGGAGAGGAGGCGGTCAAGACCCCAGTCGCCCAAGCTCGAGCTCTCTCGGAGCAGCTCCTCGCCGGCCTGCACGGATCGGCGGAGAGTAGCAGCCCACAGAGCTCGGCCGCCGCCTCGACGAACCTCGCGCAGCTCAACGCGGGCATGCCAGCCGCGGCTGCCAAGGCGCTCTCCTTGCTTGCCTCCTCGAGCGCCAGCCCGACCGCGGCCGCCGCCCAGGTGAAGACCGCGTTCTCTCCGCGCCGCCGCGGCCGCACCGCCGCTGCGACGGCGGAGTCGCAAGACCCCGCGGCGCAAGGCGCGAGCGCGCAGAGCGCGTCCTCGGGGCCCTCGGCCCCGGCGAGCTCGCCCCAGGCGAGTGGCCAGGGCGGCCTCGTCGGCGCGGCCGCAGCCCGGCTCTCTTCTCCCGTCGCTCGGAAGGTCCCCGACCCGGACCCGAACTCGAGCTCCACGAAGTCGCCGCGCGAAGCCGTGACCACGAATGCCACCGAGAAGGCGGCAGCGGCGGAGGACGCCAAGCCGGCGGCCGCCACCCTGGTGCGGTCCGATCTCGTGCAGGCGCCCGCCGCGGCCGCCCTGCCGGCCCTGTCCGTGCCCGCCGTGGCCCGTATGGCGACGACCGACAGCGCAGCATCGCTCGCGAACGCGCTCCCGGCCGTACCCGCTGGCCAGGAGGTGCAGGGCGCCGTCCTGCAGAGCGCCGCACACCTGCGGGTCGACACCCCGGACCAGGGCGCGCTCGAGCTGCACCTGCGCATCCGTGACGGCGCGGTCCAGTTGCGCGTGGACGGCGACTCGGCCCGCCTCGTCGAGTCCCGATCGAGCGAGCTGTCGCATTCCCTCGCCGGGCAGGGCTTGAAGCTCGCGCCCATCGAGACCACCACAACCCAAGAGCAGCCCGGGCTGCGCAGCGGCGGCGAGGGTGGTCGACAGAGCGAGGAACGCCGCGAGGCCTGGAACGAGGCCCAGGAAGCCCGCGAGCGGGGGACGAGCCCTGCCCCCACCGCCTCGAGCACGCCCTCCGCCACCGAAGCCGGCATCCACGTGAAGGCCTGAGGAGTTCGCCATGTCCGTGTCCCCCCTCACGACGAACAACAGCACGAGCGCGGCGCAGATCGCCGCCGCCACTTCGGGCTCCAGCTCGGCCTCGAGTGCGACGGGCTCCTCCGCGCTCGGCGAGAACGATTTTTTGACGCTCCTCACCACCGAGCTCCAGAATCAGGACCCGACCCAGCCGGTCGACGACACCCAGTTCGTCGCCGAGCTCGCCCAGTTCTCGAGCTTGGAGCAGCTGCAGAACATCGGGACCCAGCTCAACACCCTCATCACGGCGAGCTCCTCGTCGAGCGAGATGGCGGCCGCCTCACTCATCGGCAAGCAGGTCGCCTATGACGCGACCGGGGTCGACCTCGTCTCGGGCACCCCGCCCTCGATCCAGGTTCAGCTGGCGAGCCCGGCTGCCGTCACCGCCGTCGTGACCGACTCGAGCGGCAGCGTGGTGAAGTCCCTGAACCTCGGCTACCAGAACGCCGGCGTCTTCAGCCTGGGCTGGGATGGCACGAACAGCAGCGGCACCGCCCTTCCCTCCGGCAGTTACGGCCTGTCCCTTACCGCCACCGCCAGCGACGGGAGCGCCGTCAGCGTCCAGGCCCAGGCCATGGGGACGGTCCAGGGCGTCACCTACTCCAACAACACACCCGAAGTGGTCATCGGCACCCAGGTCGTGCCGCTCTCCAACGTCATCGAGATCACCCAGTAGCGCCGCACCCAAGGACAAAAGGACAAAGCCATGACGCTCCTCTCCTCACTCTCCACCGGCACGACCGGCCTCAACAGCGCGAGCACCGACCTCTCGGTCATCAGCGACAACCTGGCCAACGCCAACACCGTCGGCTTCAAGCAGGCCCGCGCCGACTTCGAGGAGCTTCTCGCCCAGAACGTCACCGCCGGTAACGGCCAGGTCGGCCTCGGTTCCAACGTGGCCGACGTGCAGAAGCTCATGGCCCAGGGCTCGCTCGAGAACACCGGCAACCCGACCGACCTCGCCCTGCAGGGGAACGGCTTCTTCGAGGTGGCCGGCACCACCACCGCTGGTCTCAGCGGAAACTTCCTCACCCGCGACGGCGAGTTCACCATCAACCAGAACGGCCTCCTCGTGAACGAGGACGGCCTGACCGTCCAGGGCTACACCGCCAATGCTCAAGGGACGATGGGCACCGCCCTCGGCAACATGCAGGTCGGAAACGTCAACTCTCCGCCTTTCGCCACGACCGCCATCAGCCTGCAGGGGAACCTCGACGCCTCCGCGACCACCCCGGCCCCTTTCGATCCCTTGAACCCGTCGGGGACCTCCAACTTCGCCACCACGGCGACGATCTACGACTCCCTCGGCAACGCCGACCAGGCGACCATCTACTTCAGCAACGATGGCGCCGGGAACTGGGAGTTCCACGCGATGACGGACGGCGCGAACGTCCAGGGCGGCACCCCCGGCACCGCCAGCGAGATCGGCGCCGGGACGCTCACCTTCGACACGACGGGCAAGCTCACCGACGAGGCTCAGACGTCCGACTTCAATCCAGCCCGGGGGACCGCACCCCAGGCCCTCACCTTCAACTTCGGCGACCCCACCGACGCCGGCGGCACCGGGCTCGCTGGCCTCACCCAGTTCTCGGGCGCGAGCGCCACGACCAAGGTGGGCCAGGACGGTTATGCCGCGGGCCAGCTGACCTCAGTCCAGGTCGAGGCCAACGGGGTCGTGAACGGCGTCTTCACGAACGGGCAGACCCGCGCCCTCGGCCAGGTGGCGGTGGCCAACGTGGCAGCGCCCGACCAGCTCTCCCGGGTGGGCGGCAACCTCTACCAGGCGACGGCCGACTCGGGACCCGTCGCGGTGGGTACCGCTGGACAGGGTGGTCTCGGGACCATCTCGGCCGGCAACCTCGAGCAGTCGAACGTCGACATCGCCACCCAGTTCGTCGACATGATCACCGCCCAGCGCAACTACGAGGCGAACTCCAAGACCATCACCACCGCCGACACCCTGCTCTCCGAGCTCATCCAAATGAAGCGGTAGGCGTTATCAGACCCGGCGGCCGTGCCGATGATGGGCTGAGAGGGTTTATCCGGTGATCCTGCTTACGCGCCTCGACGGGAAGGAGCTGGTCGTGAACACCGACCACATCCTCACCATCGAGGCTACACCGGATACCGTCCTCCTCCTCACCACCGGCCAGAAGCTCATGGTGGCCGAGCCGGTGGAGGAGGTGATGGAGCGCGCCGCGGCCTGGCACCGCCGGGTCCGCAGCGGCCCCGCGGTCCTGCACGGCAACGTGCTCAACTTTCCTCACCGCCTTCCCCAGGAGTAGCCATGGATCTCACCACGCTGGGCGGTCTGGCGCTCGCCATCGGCGGCATCCTGGGCGGCCAGATGCTGGAGGGTGGCCACGTCGGATCCATCCTCCAGGGGACCGCCGCGCTCATCATCATGGGCGGTACCTTCGGGGCGGTGATGGTGGCCTTTCCCAAGAAGGACTTCGTCCGCGGCATGAAGATGATGGCGATGGCCTTCGTGGAAAAGAAGCAGGACCTCTCGGCGGTGACGAAGCAAATCGTGGAACTCGCGAGCGTGGCGCGGCGCGACGGCGTCCTCGCCCTCGAGGGCAAGCTCCCCGAGATCCAGGACAAGTTCCTCAAGAAGGCGCTCACCTACGTGGTGGACGGTGTGGACGCCAGCGTGACGCGCTCCTCGCTCGAGGCCGCCATCGAGACCGAGCACCAGGAACAGACCCAGGGTGCGAAGGTGTGGGAGTCGGCCGGCGGCTTCGCACCCACCATCGGCATCCTCGGCGCGGTGCTGGGCCTCATCCACGTCATGGAAAACCTGTCCGACCCCTCCAAGCTCGGCGGAGGCATCGCCACCGCTTTCGTGGCCACCGTCTACGGTGTGGGTTCGGCGAACCTCATCTTCCTGCCGGTGGCGACCAAGCTCAAGCGCAAGCTCTCCCTCGCCATGGAGCGCAAGGTCATCATCACCGAGGGGGTGCTCGCCATCCAGGAAGGCCTGAACCCCCGCGTGCTCGAGGAGAAGCTGCGGGCCCTCACCGGAGAGGAAGGCCCGCCCAAGGAGCAGGAGAAGAAGGCCGCCTAAGCACGGGAAGCCCGACGGGGAACGGTCATGGCCAAGAAGAAGCACGAGGAGGAGCACGAGAACCACGAGCGCTGGCTCGTCTCCTACGCCGACTTCATGACGCTCCTCATGGCGTTCTTCGTCGTCATGTACTCGGTGAGCAAGGTCGACAACAAGCGCCTCTCCCAGGCCGCCGAGTCCATCAAGTGGGCCATGCACTTCGGCGGCAACGGCGGCGTCGGTCAGATGCCCATCTTCGACGGCCCGCTCTCCGAGGGCGGCAACGTCATGGGCATGGCCGGGGGGGCCGTGACCGCCGAGGACATCACCGGCCTCGAGAACCTCAAGCAGAAGATCGCGGAGGCGGTGGAGGCCTTCGTGCTGCAGGCTCACGGCAGCCAGAGCGCCGTCACGGTGGCCATCGAGGACCAGCACGTCGTGGTGAGGCTGGCTGCCGCCGACTTCTTCGATCCCGGCCAGGCCGTCTTGCGGCCGCAGATCGTCCCGGTGCTCGACGCCATCGCGGGCGAGATCGTTCCCTTGAAGCGCCCCATGCGCATCGAGGGGCACACCGACGACACCCCGGTGACCGGAACCCGCTACCGCGACAACTGGGAGCTCTCCGCCGCGAGGGCCGCCACGGTGGCGAGCTACCTCGAACGCGCCCACCACGCAGCACCGGGGCTTCTCTCGGCCACGGGCTTCGCCGACACCCGGCCCATCGCCGAGGGCGATACGGCCGACGCCCGCGAGCTCAACCGGCGCATCGAGATCGTGGTGGAGCTCGCCCTCCAGCAGCCCGCCAAGAGCAAGAAGCCCGGGGCGAAGAAGCTGCCCTTCCAGTAGGGCTAGCCCAAGGTCCCGAGGGGCCGCCTCCCTCCTCGGCCACCTCTGCCACGGGCGGTTCTTCGCTCGGCATCCTGCCGCGAGCACGGCCCGCGAACGCTGAGAGCTCGTCTGGGCGCGCGCGAGGCGAACCGCCACCTCGACGAGCGCAGGGCCCGGGCACGCGGGGGCCGACGCGGGCGAGGTGGTGGCGCCGGTGGACCTACTCCATCCGGAGGGACTCGAGCCTTGCGGGCCGCAGAGGAAGCGCCTCCGCCGGGTGGCGCGGCCCGCGCGCCTTGAGAACAGGTGGATGCCGCGTCGAGGACGCCGCGAGCGGCCCACCAAACCATGCTCTCGCCTGCGAGGGACGCCGGGTCCGCCGGCCTCGCCAAGCGGAGGCCCTCACGCAAAGGCAGTCGGGGTTTCCCCTCGTGGTGCTCGCCCTGCGAGAACGAGCGCGCTCTTCGCGAGCGGCGGCGGCCAGGCGGGGCAGCTCAGACGGCGTCCGCCTCGACGGCGCTCAGGATCTCCTTCGCCATGAGGTCGAGCCCGACCACCTTGCCCACCGCTCCCAGGTCGATAGCGACCTTGGGCATGCCAAACACGATGCAGCTCGCCTCGTCCTGGGCGAGCGTGCGGGCGCCAGCCTGCCGCATCTCGAGCAAGCCCTGCGCGCCGTCGCCGCCCATGCCCGTCAGGATGACGCCAACCGCGTTCCGGCCGGCGGTCTGGGCCACCGACCGGAACATCACGTCGACCGAGGGTCGGTGCCGGTTGACGCGAGGGCCGTCGCGCACCGACACGTAGTAGCGCGCACCGGAACGCTTGAGGAGCATGTGCTTGTTGCCGGGCGCGATGAGCACCACGCCCGGTACCACCGAGTCGCCCTCGGCCCCCTCCCGGACCTCGACCTGGGTGACCTGGTCGAGCCGGTCGGCAAAGTACTGGGTGAACATCTCGGGCATGTGCTGGGTGATGACGGTGCCCGGGGCGTTGGGCGGCATGGCGCGCAGGATGTTCTCGAGCGCCACCGTACCGCCGGTCGAGGCCCCGATGGCGAGGATCTGGTGCGTCGTGCGGCTCAAGGCCGGCGCGGCTGAGGGAGGCGCGGGCCGGTCCGCTCCGGGGAGACGCAGGTGCGCCTTCAAGTTCACGTGGGCGGCCGATTTCACCTTGTGGATGAGCTCGGGGGTCATGTCCCCCACTGTGAAGGCTGCCCCGGGCTTGCACAGCACGTCCACCGCACCCGCAGCGAGGGCCTCGAGCGCGAGTTCGCCACCTGCCGGGGTGAGGGAGGAGACCACCACCACCGGCAGGGGGTAGTAGTGCATGAGCTTGCGCAGGAAGGTGATCCCGTCCATGCGCGGCATCTCGAGATCGAGGGTGATGACGTCGGGCTTGAGCTGTACGATGAGGTCGCGGGCCACGTAGGGATCGGGGGCGGTCCCCACCACGGTGAGCTCCGGATCCTTGGCGAGCTCGCGCGAGAAGATCTGGCGGACGACGGCCGAGTCGTCCACCACGAGGACGCGCGTCTTCACGCTCGTCCTCCCGCGAGGCGCGCGCAGAGGTCGATGCGCCTCCCCTCCTCGTCGAGAAGCCTCGCCGCCGCGTCGGCAGCGGCCAGGTTACTCTCGTGCTCGACACCGGAGACGGTCCTCACCCTGGGCAGGCCAAGCCGGCACGGGACCTCGTGGCCGAACAGGCTCACCACGAGAGAGCCCGCCATCATGTTGAGCATCTCGCCGAGCGCATCCTCGTCGTCGCCCACCACCGAAGCCCCCCCCTCGTCCTCGCCGAGGAGGTTGGCGGCGAGGGTCCCGGCCAAATCCTCGCTGCAGGCGAGGAGGAGTTCACCCTCCTGCGGCCCGGAAAAGGCCAGCCGGGCCTCGATGACGCTCCCGGTCAGGTCCGGCTCGACCGCCGCGGCCTCCGCGAAGACAAAGGCGGCCTCCTCCAGGGTCTGGCTCAGCACTTCGACGAGCAGCTCCCGCGAAAGCTCAGCCGGCATGGCCTTCCCCCTTGTCCCCGAGCAGATCCTCGATCACGGACCGGAACTGCTCGGGGCGGAACGGCTTCTTCACGTAGGCTCGCGCTCCGGCGCGCCGCATCTCGTCGATGCGAGCCTGGCTCGATTCCGACGACACGATGACGACCGGGGTGGAGGCGAAGGTCGGATCGGCCTTCATGTGGCGGACGAGGTCCGCCCCGCTCATCTCCGGCATGTTGATGTCGGCGAAGACGACGTCGACCCAGGCGCGGCCGAGCACGGCCAGGGCCTCCTTGCCGTTGGCTGCCTCGTAGACCTGGCTCACCTCGAGACCGGCCATGCTGATGGCCTTCTTCACCATCGCGCGGACGATGGCCGAGTCATCGGCGACAAGTACCGTGTAGCTCATGGGCTGACTCCGGCAGGTGGCGCGAACAGGCACGCCAGCTCGCGAATCTCCTCCAGGCTCGCCCCGGCGACGCGCTCCAGGCGCCGGGGCACGATGCCGAGCCGAGCCTCGGTGGCGGGGTCCACCTGGCGGGCCAGCTCTCCCGCGTCCGCCCCCAGGCCGAGCGCGTGCGAGAGCGCGTCGGCCACGTGGACGAGTTCGACGAGCTCGCGGGCGCTGCTCTCCGGCGCTGCGGAGGGGGTGTGATGCCAGCGCACCACGTCGGCCACCACCGTGGGGAGGCTCCAGGCGCGCGCCAGCGACTCCCCCACCCCGGTGTGGTCGACCCCGAGGGATTCGCGCTCGGCCTCGACAAAGGACAGGCCGCGGCCGTGGATCCCTGCCAGGATCTCGGCGGAGGACTGCGAGACGAAGAACCCGATGGCGAGCTTGCCGATGTCGTGGAGGAGTCCGGCCGTGAAGGTGAGCTCGGGCCGCGGCGCTCCCACCTCGGCCGAGAGGCGCTCGGTCAGGACGGCCACCGCCACGCAGTGCTGCCAGAAGGAGAAGGCCTCCACCTCGTAGCCGGGCAGGCGAGCGGGGATGATGGGGGCGAACCCAGCTGCGGCCGCCACCTCGCTCGTCCGGCGCAGGCCGAGCAAGGAGAGCGCCTGGCGTACCGTCTCCGCCTTGCAGCGCAGGCCGAAGTAGGCGGAGTTCACGATCTTGAGGAGGTTCGTGCTGAGCGCGGGGTCGGGGCGGATGACCGCCTCGAAATCGGCGATCCCCGTCCGCTCGTCGCGTAGCAGCGCGCTCAGGCGGACGACGGTGGCCGGCAAGGTGGGGAGCTGGCGCAGCCGGGCCAGGATCTGCTCGGGGGCGATCACAGCTCGGCCTCCTCGCCTTGCGAGCTCACCGTGCAGCGGCCGGAGCCGACGTGAAGCCGAGTGGTCCGGCTCTTCGCTCCCCCCACGTCTTCGGCGTGGATGATGACGCCGCTCTTCCAGAACATCTTGCGCAGGATGGTGTAGTTGCGCTTGCCGATGTTGAAGAGGCCCTTGTCGTCGTAGAGCGCGCCCCCGCCCGCCACCTTGACCACGAGGTCCTGCTTGCGGCATCCGAGCTGGTACATGCTCTGAAAGAGCAAGGGGATGCCCGTATCGGCGAACATGGCCGGACGCGCGCGAGCCTTCTCGGGCGAGGTCTCCGAGAGGGGGAGCATGTAGTGGATCATGCCCCCCGCCACCCGGACTGGGTCGTGCACGATGACGGCGATGCACGAGCCGAGCGCGTAGGTGACGATCAGGTCCTCGGGATCGGCGCTCACCTTCAGGTCCGAGATGTCGACGGTGAGCGTGCTCATGCGGCGCGCCCCTTGGGTCGCCGGAAGACGGAGGGGCGCTGCATGAGGAAGGTGCTGTTTATCCCGGAGAGGGTCTCGGTGTGGCCGATGCAGAGCAACCCGCCCGGCCGCAGCAGACCCTCGACGGCGGAGATGAGGCGCTGGCGGGTGGGCTGGTCGAAGTAGATGAGGACGTTCCGGCAGAACACGACGTCGAACGGCCCCTGCATGGGGAAGGGCGGCTCGGCCAGGTTGAGCCGGCGGAAGGCGATGCAGTTCTTCAGCTCAGGCTTCACCTCCCACACCTCGCCCTCGGCCTCGTTCGAATCGGCGCGGCGGGTGAAGTAGCGGGTGCGCAGTTCCCTCGGCACCGGCTCCATCCTCGCCGCCGAGTAGGCACCTTGGGCGGCCTGGCGCAGGGTATCGAGTGCGATGTCGGTCGCGAGGATCTTGAAGTCGACGCGCTCGAGGCCGCTCACCTCGAAGGCCGTCATCGCCATGCTGTAGGGTTCCTCGCCGGTCGAGGCCGCGGCCGACCAGACCCTGAGCCTTTTGGCTCCTGCCGCCATCCGCTCGCCGAGCTCGGCCGACAGGTGCTCGAAATGGTCGGGTTCGCGGAAGAAGCTCGTGAAGTGGGTCGAGATGACGTCGAGGAAGCAGGTGAGCTCCTCGCCGGTGCCGTCCTGCTCGAGGTAGCGCAGGTAGGACTCGGGGTCGGGCAGGGAAAGCGCTCGCAGGCGCTTGGCCACCCGCGCCGTCACGAGCGCCTCCTTCCCCGGCTTGATGCTGATGCCCGCCTTGTCGTAGGCGAGCGCGGCGAAGCGCTGGAAGAGCTGGGGTTCCATGGGGCTGTGGGGCTGTGGGGCCCTCTCTCCCTCCTGCCGCCGCACCGCCTGCGCAGGGGCCGAAGGACTGCTCAGCACGGTGCGTGCCAGGAACCCGCTCATCCCTCCCAGCCAGCAACCCCGCGTCCTCCGAGGTTTTCCTCCCTTCCCGCCCGGCGGCCCGGGGGTCTGTTCCCACCCGGAGTCGCGCCCGGGCGACCGGGCTCGCCGCGCGCCCCCAGGCCAAGGCGGCCCCGGCCAGTTCGCTCGCCTCGTTTTCGGAGAGGGCCCGGCCGATGTCGATGAGGGAGATGACTCGACTCTCGGTCTTGCCGACGCCCCTGATGAAGTCGGCGTCGACCGCACCCCCGAACGAGGGTGGCGGCTCGATCTGCTCCGCCTCGATGGAGAGCACCTCCAACACCTCATCGACGAGGGATGCCCATGGCGAGTCTTCGCCCCGCGAGCTCGTACTGCGCGACGATGATCGCGGTCTCGTCCGTCGGCTCGGTGCGCGGCATGCGGGTGAGGTCCATGAGGCCGATGATCTCGCGGACCTCCAGGATCTCGAGACCGTACGCCTCCTCGGCGAGCTTGAATGTCAGGTGCTTGCCGGCGAGGCTCGTCGCCGGAGCGAACGGCCACCCTTCGTGTCCGCCTCGTTCGTCGCGCGTGCCAGATGGCCCATGAAACCCGCCTCGGTGTGAGTGATCGGGGTGGCCACCCACGGCGAGGTCGCCCGCCGCGAACTCCGTACCACCCGCCGGAGCCTCCGAGGCCATGGAACCCAGGCTTTGAAGAACTGGGAACTCAAAAACTCAAGGTCTTCTGCGGGCGAGCGCGACCGAGGACCGAGGTCCGCGCCCGGTCTGACCGCGGCTTTTGCCCACCCGGCGCGGCGAGCTCACGGTCGAGCGAGGTCGCGTGATGCGACTCGCCCGCGCGATGGACCAGGCCGGACCAGGCGCGAGCGCGGTCGGTCGGCTCAGCTGAGAGCGGCCGCCGGCCGGCGGGACCGCTCCGGATCAGAACTCATCGAACGAGGGATCTCCGTCGAGCGGGATGATCTCCTCGGCCTTGACCGCGATGCCCTCCTTGCCGTTGCGCTTCGCCTTCCCCTTCGCCGGCAGAGCCGGCCGCGCCTTGGCGCCGGCGAGCTTCGCGGGGGCCGGACGTGGGGGCTCGCCCTTCTTGGCGAGCTTGGCGGGCGGGTGGTCCGCTCTCACGCTGCGCTCAAGCCGGAAGGTGTGAACGAGGCCGGTGAGTTCGGCCGACTGGCTCGACAGTCCGAGGGCGGCCGAGGAGGACTCCTCCGAGCTCGCGGCGTTCTGCTCGGTGACCTTGTTCATGCGCGATACGGCCTCGGTGATCTTGGTGATGCCGGCCGACTGTTCGCGCGCCGAGGCGGCGATCTCGCCCACGATGTCGGTCACCTTGCCCACCATGGTGGTGATCTCGGAGAGTTTGCCGGCCACGAGCTTGGCGGTCGCGTCGCCCTCGCCGGTCTGACGCACCGACTCGCGGATGAGGGCCTCGGTCTTGTTGGCCGCCTCCTTGGAGCGCAAGGCGAGCGAACGCACCTCCTCGGCCACCACCGCGAAGCCGCGCCCGGCCTCGCCGGCTCTCGCCGCCTCCACCGCGGCGTTCAGGGCGAGCAGGTTCGTCTGGAAGGCGATCTCGTTGATGTCCTTGATGATCTGCGAGGTCCCCTCGGCCGCCGACCTGATCTTCTCCATGGCGTTCGCCATCTCTTGCATGGCGTCGGCGCCGTCGCCGGCCACCGAGCGCGCCGACTGGGCAAGCGCGCTCGCCTGCTGGGCGTTGTCCGCGCTCGTCTTCACCATGCTGGTCATGGCGTCGAGCGAGGTGTTGGTCTCGTCGAGCGAGCTCGCCTGCTCGGAGGCCCCGGCGGCCACCGCCTGGCTGGAGGTGGCGATCTGGCTCGCCGCCTCCGAGACCTGTTCGGTCGCGGTCGACACCCGGCCCAGGGCGTCGTGGAGGGTCTGGGCGGTCTTGTTGATGCGCTCCTTCAGGTCCGCGAAGACGCCGGCGTAGGTGCCGGTCATGCGGACGGTGAGGTCACCCTGAGCCACCCGGTCGAGGACCGACAGCGCCTCCGTCAGCGGGGCGTAGATGCGCTCGAGCAGGTTGTTGAAACGCTCCAGGATCTTGCCGTTGTAGCCGCCGTACCCGCTCGTCTCGGCCCGCGCCTCGAGCTTTCCCTTCTCGCCGGCCTCGAAGAGCGCGGCCAGGGCGGCGTTCCGCCTCGCCATGATCTCCCCGCGCCGATTCATGCTCTCGGCGCTCTTCGCCAGCACGCCGCGGAACTTGTCCTGGATGGGCGGCGCGATCTCGCCCCGTTCCGACCTCTCGGTGTAATCGAGCACGGTGGCGACGTAGGCGGCCTGCCCGTCGATGGCGGTCCGCAGCGTGGCGAACGCCGGGTCGCGCCGGCCGTCCACGGCCGGGGGGCGGCCCTCGGCCAGGGCCTGGGTGAGCTCGCTCACTTCTTGCGCACCAGCCACCGCCGCCGCACGTGCCCGCTGCACTTGGAACAGCCCGAAGGAAAGGACGAGCACGAGGGCGAGGACGTCCGCCACGACGGCCGCGGTCGGCCCGGCGAGAAGCGCCAGAGCGGCTGCGGCGCACAGCGCCCCCGCACTCGCGACCGTGACGACGAGGATCTGCTTGGCCATGTTGGGAAACCGTTCCCTTTCCGGGTGAAGTCTCTCGAGCTGCGGGGCCCTGTCTCGCCGCTCGGGGAGCGGCCTCCCGAGGCCGTTCCCCCGACCCTGCTCACCTTTAGGCGCTCGCGCCCGCAGCGCTTCCCAGCACCTCCCCGATATCGAGGAGGAAGATGACGCGCTCGCCGGCCTTGCCCACGCCGAGGATGAACTTGGACTCGATGGCCGCTTCGCCGAGCTGCGGGGGCGGCTCGATCTGGGCGCTCTCGATGGAGAGGACCTCGAGGACCTGGTCGACCAGGATGCCCATGGTGAGGCTGCGTCCCGCCACCATGCACTGCACGACGATGATCACCGTCTGTTCGGTGGTCTGGCAGGGCTCCATGCCGAACTTCTGCCGGAGGTCAGCGACCGGGATCACCTTGCCGCGCAGGTTGATGACCCCGCGGATGAAGGGCGCGCTCTTCGGCACCCGGGTGATGTCCATGAGGCCGATGATCTCGCGGACCTTCAGGATCTCGAGACCGTAGATCTCGCTCGCCAGCTTGAAGGTCATGTACTTGCCAGCCAGCGCGGCGCCGAGCTCGCCCGCGACCTGTTCGTTGGGGTGGCCCTGGGGGGTGGATTCGCTTCTCATGCGTGTGCCTCCTCTAGGACGGCCCCGGGAGGCGGCGCGATGGCCGCACCGTGGTCGCGGAAGTAGTTGACCGACTTGTGGATGAGCCCGGCCATCTCGTCGACGTTGAGGATGAGGCCGACTTGCCCGTCGGAGAGGATGGCGGCTCCGGAGAGGAACCGCGTGCGGCCCAGCCCCTCCCCGAGGGTCTTGATGACGACCTGCTGCTGGGTGACCACCTCGTCCACGAGGAGCCCGATGCGCCGGCCCATGGCCTCCACCACCACGACGAGCGCGTCGCTCGGATCCGACTTCGCGCCCGTCAACTCGAAGAGCCGGTCGAGCCGGAGGAGCGGCAGGATCTCGCCGCGGAGGTTGATCATCTCGTTCTTCTGGGCGAACGAGACGAGCATCTTGGCGTCGGGCTTGATCGACTCGACGATGGAGAGGGTGGGAATGATGTAGCGCTCCTCGCCGCAGGCGACGAGCATGCCGTCGATGATGGCGAGGGTGAGCGGCAGGACGAGCTTGAAGCGGGTGCCGGCACCGGGCACCGAGCTGATGACCACCCGGCCGCGCAGGGCGTCGATGTTGCGCTTCACGACGTCCATCCCGACCCCGCGGCCCGAGATCTCGGTGACCTTGGCGGCGGTGGAGAATCCGGGGGCGAAGATGAGGCCGTGGATCTCGTCGTCGCTCATCCCCTCGGCCGAGGTGATGAGCCCCTTCTCGATGGCCTTCTTGAGGATGGCCGGCTTGTTGAGGCCGCGGCCGTCGTCGGTCAGCTCGATGACCACGCTGCCGCTCTCGTGGTAGGCGCTGAGCTTGATCTGCCCGACGGCGGGTTTCCCGGCTGCCAGCCGTTCCTCGCTCGGTTCGAGACCGTGGTCGCAGGCGTTGCGGATCATGTGCACGAGCGGGTCGGCGATCCGCTCGACCATGCTGCGGTCCATCTCGGTGGACTCGCCGGAGGTGACGAGGTTCACCTGCTTGCCGCTGCGGCGCGAGAGATCGCGCACCATGCGCGCCATCTTCTGGAAGACGCTCGCCACCGGCACCATGCGCATGCGCATGCCCACGTCTTGCAGGTCGCGAGTCACCTTGGCGAGCTGGCCCAGGCAGTTGCGCACCCGCACCGACGTGGTCTGGGCGATCTCGGGCGCGTTCACCACCATGGCCTCCACCACCACCAGCTCTCCGATCATCTCGACGAGGCTATCCACCCGCTCCAGGTCGACCTTGATCGTCTCCTTGAGCTTCACCGTCTGGCCGGACTCGTTCGCCTCGCGCACCCGGTTCTGCGCCCGCAGGGCTTGCGCCACCTGAGCGGGTTCGGCCGCGCCGATGGCCACGAGCTCCTCGCCCAGGCGCCGGCCCGTGAGCGCCTGGCGCTCCACGGCCTTGGCCACCGCCTCGGCCGGCACGGAAATGGGGGGATGGGTGATGACGTCGCCGAGCCGCTCGCCCTTCTCGGCCGCCGGCAGCTCCCGCTCGGCCACCGCCCGGCCCTCCGTCACGTCCTGGATGGAGCGCACGAGCTCCTCCAGCCCCTCCCGCCGGCTGAAGCCGGTGCCCGCCTCGACCGCCACCCGCACGCTTTCCAGCATCTCGCGGAGGGCCGAGGTGGAATCGAAGACGAGGTCGATGACCACCCCCTCGAGTTCGAGTGCCTTCTCCCGGCACTTGTTGAGCATCGTCTCGGTCTCGTGGGCGAGCGCGACGACCTCGCTGAGCTCCAGGAATCCGGCCGTCCCCTTGATGGTGTGGAAGACGCGGAAGAGGCTGTTCACCGTGTCGGCGTTGATCCCGTCGCGCTCCACGTTCATCAGGATCTGATCGACGCGGTTCAGACCTTCCGCGCTCTCGGAGAGGAACTCGCCAAAGAGGCCCACGGTCTCGGCGTCCCGGCTCACCCGTTCGCTCGCCGGAGCCGCTTCGGCGACGGCCGGTGCGGGCGGAGCTACGGACTCCGCCTGGGGGACGGGTGCTGGCTCGGCGACCGGCGCCGGCTCGACCGCGGTCTTGTCCTTCGGGCCCGGGCCGAGCAAGCTCGACAGGACCTCCTCCGCCTTGGGCCTGGGCAGGCGCATCCGGCTGTAGGACTCGAGGGCCCCCGCCATCCAGTCGCGAACCTTGAGCAGCCGGTCAGTCACCTCGGCCGAGACCCCGCGGGCCTCGAGGAAGTCCTCGGTGGCGTGACAGACCCGCTCGAGGTCGACGAGCGAGAGCACGCCCGCCTCGCCCTTCAGCGTGTGAAGGCGCCGCTTGAAGGCGGCGCGGCTGTCGGGGTCGCCCCGCTCCATTCCGAGGATCATGCCCTCGATCTCCTCGAGGCCGCCCCGCTGGGCGGCGAGGAAATCAGAGAGCGTCTTCTCGTCTCCCCACTCCGGCAGGACGAAGGCGCCCTCGTCGGCCGGAGCCGCCCTCGGCGCCGGGGCGCTCTTGGGGCGAGCGAGGCCCTCCTGCATCCGCGCCACCTCCTCGGAGGCGCTGTCGAGCGCGGAGGCCAGGCGTCTCAGGTCGAAGCTGTCGTCGCGGATCCGCTCCGCCACGGCGCGGGCGGGATCCGCGAGCTCGGGCTGGGCGGCGGCGAGTTCCTCGAAGAGCTCGATGAGCGCCGAGACCCCCGGTTCGTCGGCGGCGTCGACGCTCATCACCGCCGCGGCGAGCTCTTCCAGGATGACCGCCGCCGTCCGCTGGTGCTCCCCGCCCTCCTCGAAGTCATTGCCCATGGTAGCTAGCTCTCCTGTTACGAGCGCGTGCGCGGGTGGACGACGAGGAGTGCCGCCGGCAGGCCTGCCAGGCGCACTGCGGCGGCCGTGACGCCCAGACGATCGGTCGTCTGGACCGGGCCGTGGAAGAAGGTGGGAAGCCCGAGCCCGAGCGTGAGGTCGCTCTTCTGGCGCAGGCGGCGCTGGACCCCGCCGGCCAGCATGTTGACGACCTCGCAGACCGCATCGGCCACGTCCGGCGCGCTGAGCGGCCCGTCGGGAGCGGCCGTGCCGAGAAGTCCCTCCGCGAGCGCCCGGCAGCCCTCGCTCGTGGACACGAGGCCGACCTGGCAGGAAGGCCCATCTGCGGCGAGCAGGGCGAGGTAGGCGCCTTCCATCCCCGAGGGCGGCTCGTCGACGCGTCCGACGTGCTCGACGGAGGCAAAGCCGAGCGAGCCCCGGGCGAGCGCTTCGAACTCCGCCTGCAGGGCCTCGAGCCAGTCGCTGGGGACGAGCTTCGTCATGGGATCACGATCTTCAGGGCGGCCCGCACGGCATCGGGGGTGAACGGCTTGTGAAGCAGGAAGCCGGCGCCCGCCTGCAAAGCCTGGTCCTTGAGATCCGGATTGCTCTCGGAGGTGACCATCCCGATCTTGAGGTTGTGGCCCTCGCTGCGCAGCGCCTTGATGAGCTCGAAACCCGACATCTCCGGCATGTTCCAGTCGGTGAGAACGAGATCGGGGACCGCCTGCCGAACGGCGGCCAGGGCCTCGACGCCATTGCCGGCCTCGCGGCAGCTGGCCTCGGCAAACACACTCTTCACTGCCCTGATCACGATGGCGCGCATCGCCTTGCTGTCGTCCACGATGAGGATGTCCATGCGGGCCTCCCCGCGGGGCCGGTGCACTCCCTGTGCCGCCGGAGGGCGCCCGCGACCGGCCCCGTTCCTCGGTCGGGACCGCCGGTGATCGTGCGGACCTAACCGGTCTTTTTGCCTCGACCAGGCCGGCAAAAGAGAGGTCGAGCGCCGCGGGTCGGCCAAATCCCGGGGTCGAGCAGGCCACCCCCGCTCCCCTCGCCACGTGCGTTGGTGCACCCGGGTCAAGGGTCATGCGGTCCGTGCACAGAGCGGATCGCGCGAGCCGTTCCGCGCCCCGGCGGCAAGCGCGCGTCCCGGTTCCTCTTCTTGGGGTGGAGCCGCTGCACCCGGTTTCCAATCCTGGCAAGGACCGGGTTGTCCGGCCTGGGTCCATTCGACCCGCGGGACTGGGTTGCGCCAGGGCATGGTCACGCGGAAACGCGGGGTTTCGAGGACGCGACCGGGCGTGCGCCTTGCAGACGAGCGGCGCAGGCAACGCGGGAGCGCGCACCCACATGCAACCCCTTCCTCCTCCTGAGCGGATGGCGTCGCTGGTTTCGAATGTCACCGAGACCATGCTCGGCCTCACCTTCGTCCCCGACGCGAGCGCCCACTACCGCGACCTCAGGTGGCGGACCGCCGTTCTGCCTCTCGCCGGCGAGCATCCCATCACGATTGGGCTCTCGAGCGACCAGGACGGCTGCTCCAAGCTGTCGGCGGCCATGTTCGCCTGCCCGGCGGTGGAGGTCGATCAGACCATGATGAACGACGCGCTTTGCGAGCTCGTCAACATGACGGCCGGCGTGGTGAAGAGTGTCATGTCGCTCAACCAGGCGCTCGGCCTTCCCAAGATCATCGCCGGAGACGCGGCTCCCGAGGTGCCCGCGGCCGATGCCCACGCGGTGGTTCTCAAGGCGGACTCGCTCGGACTCGTGCTCTGGATCTACGAGGGAGTAGCCTGAGGAGGCCCCCACCATGCCGACCATTCTCACCGTCGATGACAGCCGCGCCGTGAGGACCATCGTCTCGAAGCAGGTGAAGGACCTGGGCTTCGAGGTCATAGAGGCCGAGGACGGTGTCCAGGGGCTCGCCAAGCTCAACGACTGCCAGTTCGACCTCGTCATCCTCGACGTGACCATGCCCAACATGGACGGGCCGACCATGCTTTCCAAGATGCGCGAGGCGTCGAATATGACCCCCGTCATCATGCTCACCTCGGAGTCGAAGCGATCCATCATCGCCGGGACCATGAAGTCGGGCATCACCGACTACATCCTGAAGCCCTTCAAGCCGGAGGAGCTGCGCAACAAGATCCTCACGGTCCTGCAAGGCGCCGGCGGCAGCGAGGACGTGGTGGAGGCTTCCATGCCGGGCGGGGCCCCGGCGGCCGGGGTGCCCGCGGGAGCGCCCCCCTCCCGCGAGGCCGGAGCGCGCCAGTTCGTGGATGTGATGGTGGTGGACGACATGGAGAACGTCCACAAGCGGCTGCGCGGGATGCTCCCCAACCACCTCACCATGAGCGGGTTCACGAGCGCCCAGTCGGCGCTGGCGAGCGCCCGCGAGAAGGTCTACCGGGTGGCCATCATCGACACCGAGATCCCGGACGTGAACAGCGCGGTCCTGGCGCAGCAGATCAAGGTGCTCCAGCCACACGCCGCCTTCGTCGCCCTGGCGCTGCGCACGAGCAGCACCGACCAGACGAAGGAACTCAAGGAGCAGGGCTTCAGCGACGTCATCTTCAAGCCCTTCAGCCAGGACCACATCGACGACTTCCTCGTCCAGTACTTCGACAACCAGGAATTCCTCACGAGCGAGGACAACCTCCTCAAGGTGGCCCCCTTCGTGGGGAAGCCGGAGCGGCTCGAACGGTACTTCAGCCGGCTCGCTCAGCTCTTCCCGGCCGTGCTCAACAAGGTCGCCTCGGCCTGCTACGAGGAAATCATCCTCGACGTGACGGTGGTTCCCAACCAGGGCGATCGGCTCCCCAAGCTCCTCGCCGCCGTGGCGGTGCAGGCCAAGGAGGCGGGCATGAGCATGTCGGTGGTGGGCACGCCCGAAGTCCAGAAGGTGCTTGCCTCCTTCGAGGAGACCCGTGGGTTCCGATACTTCGGCACCGTCCAGGAGGCCCGCGGCGGAGGCGCCTAGTTCGCGGAGCCGCGGGGACCGACCGGCCAGGCGGCTCCCTTCGGCCCACGCCGCCTCGAGGTCACACCCATGAGCGCCGAGAAGCTCGCCCAAGAGCTGAAGGCCATCCTCCTCAAGCGGATCCAGTCCGATCAGCTGGTCGTCCCCACCATCCCGGCCGTGTCTCAGAAGGTGCAGGAGCTTCTGCGCGAAGGCGACCAGACGGCGCAGAAGCGCGCGTCGGAGGTGCTGGAGCAGGACGCCTTCCTCGCGGCCCGGGCGCTGCGCGTCAGCGGCAACTCCAAGGCAGGCGGCCAGAAGAAGGTCACGCTCACCGAGGCGGTGAACAGCCTCGGTCCGCGAGGGGTCAAGGCCCTGCTGGTGGAGGCGACGGCCCAGAAGGTCTTCGTCTCGCGCGACCCCGAGATCGCCAACGCCCTCCGGCGGATCTGGGAGCACTCGGTCGCGGTCGGCACGCTCGCCCGCGACGTCCTCGCCCTCTCCGGCCACGCCGACTCCGACGCCGCCTACCTGGCCGGTCTGCTTCACGACCTCGGCAAGCCGGTCGTCGCGAGCATCCTCCTCGAGGCCGAGCGCCAGACCACGGAGCTCTATAACCGGCAGTGGATCGCCGCCTCGGAGTGGATCGACGTCATCGGCCGCATTCACCGACCGGTGGGCCAAGCGCTCGCCGAGAAGTGGCTCTTGCCCGAGGGCATCCTCAAGTGCCTCGGTGAAAACCTCGACTACGACAACGCCGACCGCACCTCGCTCACGAACGCGGTGCTCTTCGCGAACGCCCTCGCCAAGAAGACCGGGATCTACGTCGGCACGGTGGACGCCGAGGACCTCGACGCCATCATCATGATCGGCCGCTCGCTCATCGGGGTGAACGACGAGGTGCTGAAAACGCTGCTCAAGGGCCTGAAGGACCGGGTGGACGGCCTGTTCGATTGACGGGCGCCCCGGACGAGCTGCTGCCGCCTGGCGGCCGAGGGGCGAGCGCCTCCTTCATGCCCGCCTCGAGCGCGTAGCGAGGGCGGTAGCCCAGCTCGCGCCTTGCCCGCTCCGAGCTGCAGGTCCAGGCCGCCACCCTCACCTCCTTCAGCTTGTCGAAGGAGAGCATGGCGGGCCTCCGGGTGAGCAGGGCGCCGAGTGCCGCCCCCGCCGCGCCGGCAAACCCCAGGAAGGAGGGCAGGCGCAGCTGCACCGCACGGCGTCCCAGGGCCCCACAGGCGGCCGCCCCGATCTCCGCCCACGGGTGCGCTTCCCCGTCGTCGAGGAAGTAGATGCCCTGGCTTCCCGCGCGCGCGACCTCCCGTCCTCGCTCCGCCACCGCGAGAAGCCCCTGGGAGAGGTCGTGGACGTGGAGGGTGCTGTAACGCTTCTCGCCGAGGCCGGCCTGCACGGAGAGGCCGACCCGGGCCATGCGTGCGAGGAGAGGCAAGAACTCGCAATCGCCTCTGCCGTAGACGATGGGGGGCCGCACGATGCTCGCCTTCACCCGCCCGGCGAACTCGCGCACGGCCCGCTCGCCCTCGAGCTTGCTATACCCGTAGAGGCTGACCGGCGCCTCGGGGTCCTCTTCGCGGCGAGGGCGGTCGAGTGCCGAAGGCCCGGCCGCCGCGAGCGAGGAGAGGTAGACAAGCCGGGGAGGACTCGACGCCCGGGCGCACGCCTCGGCCACGAGGCGGGTGCCTTCCGTATTCACCCGGAGGAAATCGCGCGGGCGGAGGACCTTCACCGCGCCGGCCACGTGGAAGACGACCTCGGCACCCTGCACCGCGGCGAGGAGACCCTCGCGGTCCGAGAGATCGCACAGGACGCGCTCGACCCCGAGCCGCTCGAGAAGGCCCGTGCGGGAGCTCGCGCGGACGATCGCCCGCACGCGATCACCGCGCTCTACGAGCGCCTGGACGAGCGCGCTACCGATGAAGCCGGTGGCGCCGGTGAGGAGGACGCGCATCCTGGCGATGCGTCGTACGAGGGCTAGCTCGTAGGAGCCTCGTACATGCGGTACAGCTTGGTGCGGCTGCAGCCGCAGGCCTCGATGGCCCGGTTGATGAGGTCATTGTCCTCGAGCGTCCAGGAGATCTCGCCGCCCTCGTAGCCGAGCCTGTGGGCCCGGCGCACCGTCTCCACGACGAGGACGGCATCGATCCCCCGGCGGCGCCACCCCGATTTCACCCCGAGGGCCATGAGGCGCACCCGGCTGATGCGGCGGGAGTAGAAGAGGAGCTTCACGAGCCCGATCGGCAGTCCGTAGCTCGTGAGCCGCCCGTTCAGCTTCTTCAGGGCCTGGTTGTAGTCGGGGACGGTGAGCGAGAAGGCGATGGGCTCGCCCTGGCACTCCGCGATGATGGCGAGATCGGGCACCACGAACTGGCGCAGGTCGTGGGCGAGCTTGTCGAACTCCTGGTCGGTCATGGGCACAAAGCCCCAGTTTTGCTCCCAGGCCGCGTTGTAGACCTCCTTGATGCGCGCCACCTCGGCCTCGAAGTGGCGCAGGTTCACGCTGCGGACCTGCACCTGGGCGTGGGCCCTGATCTTGTCGGCGATGCGGGCGAAGCGTTCGGGCGGGGGCGTCGCCGCGGAACGCTCCCAGGCGTAGAGGTCCTTGGCCTTCTTGAGGCCGCACTTCTCGATGAGTTCCCCGTAGTAGCGCGGGTTGTAGGTCATCTGCAGGTAGGGGTCGGAGTCGAACCCTTCCACGAGAAGGCCCACCTCGTAGTTGGTCGAGAGGTTCATGGGTCCGAGCAGGGTGTCGAGCCCGCGCCAGCGGGCCCACTCGCGGGCGGCCTGGAAGAGGGCGCCGGCGACCTCCTCGTCGTTCACGCACTCGAACAGCCCGAAGTAGGCGGTCTTGGAGGTGTGGAAGGCGTTGAAGTTGCGGTCCTCGACCGCCGCGATGCGCCCGACGACCTCGCCCCCGCGCCTTGCGAGAAAGAGGGCCACGTCGGCGTGGAGAAAGAACGGGTTCTTGGCGGGATCGAGGAACTCGTGCCGCTCCATGAGCAGGGGGGGAACCCAGTGCAGGTCGTCCTGGTAGATCCGCCACTGGAACTTGATGAACCGGTCCTTTTCCAGGGCATCGAGCACACGCGTCACCTCGACCTTGCCCTGCTGGGCGGCGGCCGACGGAGCGGCGAGCGAGGCCGGTTTACCGGCGGTCATGTGGGTCCCCTCCTGGAATCAGTGATGGCCGAGGTCCTGGTGGGTCTCGTCGTCGGCGTGGCGATTCGACTGCCTTCGGCTCATCCACTCCATCCCCATGGACAAGAGCCGGTTCTGGACCCGATGCCGCTGAGTCCACAACTTCTCCGGCAGACGCGAGAGCTTGCGCACATCCTCCGGGCCGAGATTCAGGGCGCGCCAGGTCAGGATCTCCGCGGCGTCGGAGAGCCGCTGCCCGAGCGGCTCGGCCCGGTTCAGGAGCACCGCCCCGATCTCGAGGCTGCCCTGCATGGTCGGGGCGGCGACGGCGCCCTCCCGCTTGGACGAGATGAAACCGGTCGAGCCCGGCCGCGCCACCTTGACCTCCACCCGGGTGTGCGGCTTCTCGTAGGGGATGATGCCCACCTCGCGCCCGCAGCGCTTGAACATCTCGAGCGACCGGTCGACCTGATCGTCCGAGTGGGTCGCCATGAAGACGGCCCGCACCAGGTCGCGCTCCACCGCCGGCTTCGTCACCGGTGAGACGAAGAGCCCGGCGTCGGTGAGCTTGCGCCAGAAGATGAAGTTCAGCGCCTGGTCGCCCACCACGATGGGGATGACCGGAGTCACCGAGGGATCGGTGTCGAATCCGAGCAGGCGCAGCTCGCGGTGGACCCGTTCCGAGATGTCCCACAGCCGCTCGCGCCGCTCCGGCTCGGCCTGGATGATCTCGAGCGATTTCAGGGCGGCCGCCACCGCCGGCGGCGTCATCGAGGCCTGGAAGAGCAGCGAGCGCGCCTTGTGCTTCACCCAGTTGATGACGTCGGCGCGCCCGGCGATGACCCCACCGATCGAGGCGAGGGACTTGGAGAAGGTGCACATGATGAGGTCCACCTCGTCGTGGACCCCGAGGTGCTCACCGGTGCCGCGTCCGCTCTGGCCCATGACGCCGAGGCCGTGCGCCTCGTCCGACATGAGGCGCGCACCGTACTTCTTCTTCAGCTCGACGAGCTTCGGCAGGTCGGCGAGGTCCCCCTCCATCGAGTAGACGCCGTCGACCACGATGAGCTTGCCCGCCTCGGCCGGCGCCGCCTCGAGCTGCCGCTCGAGGTCCTCCATGTTGTTGTGGCGAAAGCGCTTGGCCTCGCCGTAACAGGCATGGATTCCCTCCACGATCGAGGCGTGCACCATGCGATCGGCGAAGACGAGGTCCCGGCGCTGGACGAGCGAGGAGATGGTGCCGAGGTTCGTCGTGAACCCGGTCGAGAAGCAGACCGCGGCCTCCTTGCGCAGGAAGGTCGCCAGCCGACGGTCGAGTTCGTCATGGAGGGCGAGCGTCCCGTTCAAGACCCGCGAGCCGCACGTGGACGAACCCCAGCTCCGCGCGGCCTCAGCCGCCGCCTCCCGCACCCGCGGGTCCTGGGCGAGACCGAGGTAGTTGTTGGAGCAGGCCATGATGAGGCGCTTGCCCGCGATCACCACCTCGGTCCCATCGTTGTGCTCGATCACTCGATAGTAGGGGTAGTGGCCGGCCAGCTTTATGAGCTGGACTTCCTTCCACGCTGCACACCTCTCGAAGATGTCGGTCATGCGGCGCAGCACCCCCTGGACGGTCCCTCAAGCTAGGTACCTACCCTGCGGGTAGCAGTCAAGAGAACGGTTGTCTCCACCCCACCGACGCCGGGGTCAAGTCCACCACCAGACCCCGTCCTACGACCTCTCCTAAGAGTCCGTGACCTCAGGGGGTTGCCCCTTTCCTCGGCCGCAGGAGCCAGGCTGGGAGCGCGACCAGGGCCGCGCTGATGCAGGCGAGCTCCCCCACCGAGGCGAGGAGTCCAAATCCGCGCAGCGCCCGGTTGTCGGCGGACAAGAGCGACCCGTAGCCGATGATGGTGGTGAGGGAGCACAGCGCGACCGCTCCGCCCGTCTCGCGCAGCACGTGTGCGAGCGAGCCTTTGCCCTCGATCCTCCAGCGCTGCACGATGTTCACGGCGTAGTCGACGCCGATGCCGAAGGTGATGGGCAGGACGATGAAGTTGAGGAAGTTGAGGCGGATGCGGCCAAACGCGGCGAACCCGACGAGCCAGGTCACCCCGAGCAGAAGGCTGCCGAGCACCTGCAGCGCCGACCTCAGGCGCCGCAGGGCGAGGAACACCAGGACCACCACCGCGCCGAAGGCGAGGAGTGTCGCAACCGGTCCGTCGCGCACGATGGCGTCCGCGATGTCGATGAAGAGCAGGGACTGCCCCACCGCCTGGGCGCGCGCGCCCGAGCGAGCGATCGAACCCCGGATGAGGTTCGCGATCTCCTTCGACTCCTGGGGCGTGATGAAGCCGACCTTCTTGGGGAAGGCGAGCGCGATGCGGCCAGCGGTGCCGTCGCGCTCGACGAGCGGCAAGCGGATGTCGAGGGGCAGATCGGCGAGGGTGACCGGGCGCAGGTCCTTGGGCGGCCGAAGTTCGAGCGCCCTCTTGCGATCGGCGGGGTCCATCTCGTGGATGCGGGCGTCGGTGAGGGTCGAGCGGAGCTTTTCCAGGAGCGGGATCTTCTCGTCCTGATGCCGGGGGATGACGCTGTCGAGCGTCCTCACCTCCCGCAACGGATCGTTCGACCCGAGCGCCTGCCGCTCGCGGTCGAGCTCGGCCACCACCTTCTCGAGCTCGGCCGGCGTCTCGGCCCGGATCACGGTGGGGGTGAGGTAGGTCTTGAAGACCTCGTCCTCCTTGCGCCCCCAGTACTGGGCTCCGTTCTTGGCGCTGCGGGCGGCGCGGAGCTTGTCGAGGTTGTACTCGACGAGGCCTCCCCGGTAAGTCGCCACCCCCACCGCCGCCGCCGCCAAGGTCGCAAGCGAGAGCCAGCGGATGGCGCGGCCGTGGCGGACGCTCAGGTACGAGAAGAGGAAGCCGACCAGGGAGCGCCGGCCGTAGCCCGGGGGCCGCTTGCTGCGCGCGTCGAGGACCGCCAGGAGCGGCGGCAAGAGGAGGTAGGCGGTCACCCAGCAGAGCGCCATGCCGAGTGCGCCGATCACCCCGAACTGGCTGAAGCCGCGGAAATCGGTGACGGCGAGGGACAGGTAGGCGAGGCCGGCGCCGAAGGAGGCCACGAAGGTGGCTGCGAGCGTCCCCGACCAGGCCGTGCGCACCGCCTCCTCGAGCGGCCTCCTCTGCCGGCGTTCCTCGAGGAAGCGCGCCACCACGATGATGGAGACGTTGATGCCGTTGCCGACCACGATGGAGCCGAGGAAGGCGGTGTTGGCGTTCAGATAACCCACGAGGAAGTAGGAGAGCCCGAAGGTCAGGCAACACCCCACCGCCAGCGCGCCGAGGATGGAGAAGATGGCCGTCCAGCGCCGGAAGTAGAACCAGAGGGCCGTGAAGACGAGGACGAGCACCACGACCGTGGAGGAGACCAGATCCGACTCGAGCGCAGCCTGCTCCTCGACGAGCGTCGAGACTTCGCCGTCGTAGCCCACCCGCATGGAGGGGTCGTAGCGGGTGGGCGAGAGTGCCTCGACCTCGTGCTTCACCGCCTCGAGCACGTGCTGGTTCAGCTCGAGCCCGGTCGCCGACTCGGGCGGGCGGACCAGCATGACGAGGAGGTGCCCGTCCTGAGTCTGGAAGTAGCCCTTGCGGAACTGAGAGAGGGCGCCGTTCACGGCGCCGTACTTCGCCTCGAGGTCGCTGAAGTCGAGCGAGGGCGGCGGCCCTGCCTTGTCCTCGTCATCGAGGAAGTGGGTGAGAGGGTTGGCCTTGCGCTTCTCGTAGGCGATGCGTGCGTCGAGGCGCTTCTGGATGGTGTTGAGGTCGTCTCTCGAGAGGTAGAGCCCCCCGAAGCGGCGCACGAACGCCTCCTGGGCGTCGGTGCGATACTCGACCGACTCCACGAGGTCAGGCGGCAGCTTCCGGAGTCGCACCGCCAGGGCGTCCGCGAACCGGTCGAGCGCGTCCCCGTCCCGTCCCTCGAGGACGATGGAGAGGTGGGTCACGTTGTGCAGCTTCTTCGCGATGGTGCGCGAGGCGAGGACGCTCGGAGCGCTGTCCGGCAGCAGCTCCTCGAACCCCGAGCGGAGATTGCCGTAGAGCTTGGCGCTATAGAAGGCGCCGACCGCGCTCACGAGGAGCGCGAGGGCGAGGACGCGCCGGCGGTGGCGCACGAGCCACGGCAGCCCCAATCGGCAAAACAGACCCGGCCGTCCGGTCGCTCCACTGTCGGGTGGCGCCGGCTCCTCGGGAAGCCCTGAGGGGGGGGGTTCCTGCCCCCGCCGCCGCGGCGCCCACTCGTTCACGGCTCGGCGGGCCTCGGGGCGGAGGAAAGGCCGAGCGGAAGCTCGCGGCAGCCTTCGGCCGCCGAACGGTAGGCGGTGGTGATGATCTCGACGCAGCGGCAGGCGTCCATCGCCTCGCGCCCCGCGAAGTCGCCTGAAGCCAGCGCCGCCCGGAACTGGTCGAACATGGCGTTGAACCAGTGGGTGTGACTCGCGTCCATCCAGTCGGAGGCGATGGTGCGCCGCTCGACGTCCCAGGTGACCGCCCCCTGGGCGACGTCCGGGCCCCCGGTGGCTCTCTGGGTGGCGAGCTGGAGCTCGTCATCGTCAATCGTGATGGCGCCCCGCTCGCCTTGCAAGGTGTAGATGACCTTGCGCACGCCGGCGGTCCAGGTGAGGTGTACGTCGGCGAGGCCGCCGGGGAAGGTGAGCACGGCCGAGAAGTTGTCCTCCGTATCCCAGTTCTTCGGGTCCGAGTTCGCCACCTTGGCGGTGACGGCGGTGGGCAGGGCGCCCATCCACTCGAAGGTGAGATAGAAGGTGTGGCTGCCGTGGTCCATGGCGATGCCGCCGCCCGAGTGGCGGACGAGGCGCCGCCAGTGCGTGTTCCACTCGGTGACCCCCTTGGCGTGCGTGTTGCGGTAGGTGGCGAGGGTCACCGAGCGGATCTTCCCGAGCCTCCCCGAGCGCAGGATGTCGCGGATGGCCACCACCACCGGCGCGTGCTTGTAGTTGTGGCAAGGATAGATGACACGCCGGGCTCGCCTGGCGTGCTCGAGGAGGGCGAGCGCGTCGGGGAGGCGCGTGGTGAGGGGCTTCTCGCACAGGACGTGAAGACCGAGATCGAGCGCCCGGTGGCCGATGGGGGCGTGATCCACCGGAGGGGTGGCGATGTCGACGAAGTCGAGCTGGCCCTTCTCCGCCTGGAACAGGGCCTCGGCCGAGTCATAGACGCGGGCGGCCGGGAGCTTCTGAGCGATGAGGGCGCGCCGCGCGGCACACACGTCCGCCACCGCCGCGATGGCCACGTCGCTGCGCTTCAGGTAGGCCGGGACGTGTCCGCGCTCACCGATGAAACCGTAGCCGATGAGCGCGCCGCGCAGGCGCTTGGGAGTGCTCGATGCCGTCATGTACGCCTCACTTGAAGCTGCTCCGGTCGCGGTAGGCCGCTCATCGCCAGCGGCCGCTCGCCGCGAGCCCCCGGAAGACCTCGTCCAAGACGGCGAGGCCCTCGAGCGCGGTGTCCTTTTCGATGGTGAGGGCCGGCTGCAATCTCACATGGGCCGTGTAGGTCATGGCGAGAAGCCCGCGCCGCACGCACTCGCTGTACACCTCGCGCATCACGGCGCCCTCGAGAGGCTCCTTCGTCACCCGATCCTTCACGAGCTCGATCCCGATGAGGAGCCCCAGGCCGCGCACGTCGCCGATGAAGGGATGGCGCTCCTGCATGCGCCTCAGCTCGCCCAGCATGGCGGCTCCCACCACCTCCGCGTTTTGCCAGAGACGCTCCTCCCGGATGGTGCGCACCGCCGCCAGCGCGGCGGCGGAGGCAAAGGCGTTGCCCCCGTAGCTCGACGAGGCACCCGAGGGATTCGACCAGGGCTTCGCCTGCGCCACTTCGTTCCGGGTGAGGACGCCAGCGATGGGGAAACCCGAGCCGAAGCCCTTGCCGAGCGTGCAGATGTCGGCCTTCGCCCCCGAGTGGTCGAGCCCCCAGGGCTTCCCGGTGCGGCCGAACCCCGTGATCATCTCGTCGGCGATGAAGAGGGCGCCCGCCTCATGGGCGATGTCGGCGACCGCCCGCACGAACTCGGGAGGGGGGATGACGTTCCCGGCCGTTCCCTGCATCGGCTCTCCGAGGATGGCCGCCACGGGACCGGCCGGCTGCACCTTCACCGCCTGCCGCACGAAGTCGGCGCAGGCGAGCCCGCACGACGGGTAGGCGAGCTTGAAGGGGCAGCGATAGCAATCGGCATAGGGGACAAGGGTGTTGCCGGCCGGCAAGGGGCCGAGGCCGTGCCGGGCCGAAGAGCCCATGAGGGCCATCACCCCGGCGGTCTTCCCGTGGAAACCACCCCAGAAGCCGACCACTTCCTGGCGGCCAGTCGCGCAGCGCGCGAGGCGCAGCGCCGACTCGACCGCCTCGGCACCCGAGGAGTAGAGCTGGAGCCTGTCGAGCCCGCAGGGAGCGAAGCCACACACCTCGTGGACGAGCTCGGCTCGGGGCACCGAAGTGAAGCTCCCCACCGTGAGACGGCTCGCCTGTTCGGTGAGCGCGGCCACGTAGCGTGGATGGCAGTGCCCGAGCGAGTTCACTCCGATGCCCCCGATGAGGTCGACGTAGGTGTTGCCGTCGACATCGGTGAGCGTGCTGCCCTGGCCGTGGTCCATCGCCACGCCCGCCCACAACGCGAAGCCCTGGAGGCCGGGCGCGAGGTGCTCTTTTTCGCGCTCCACGACTTCCCGGGACCTAGGACCCGGGATTGGCGTGCGGATGACCACGCTTTTCTTGTTCATCGTGACTTTCTTTGGAACATGTGCGGCGGTCGCTAGTTACTTGAAAAGCCAGCCCCTGCCAAGTAGCTTGCCCACGCACGCGCTTCCCGACGCCGCGATGTTGCAAGTGCACCTTGGCTATTCCCTTCTTGCAAAGCTGCTCCGCGAGGTCGCCCGCGACCGCGGCTCTTGCGGTTTTCTGCGGTGGGGCTAGCGCCCCGCCGGCCGCCTGGAGTCGAGGCGGGGGCGAACCCCCACTGGCCGGTGGGTGCAGCGGTTTTTCCAGAGGCTATCTACTTCCGGGCCCAGCTCGCGCCGCGGTGGCGCGGGGGGTCCGCGAAAGGACCCGAATGCGCGCCGTCGCTCTCCTCCTCCTCGCCCTGCCCTTCGCCGCCGCCCCGGCCACCGAGAGCGCGACCGAGGCCTTACGAGCGCGGGACGCCGAGATCCGCGCCGCGCTCCCCCCGGCGGGCACCGAGGTCACCTCGACGAACCGAAAGCGCATCGAGGACATCGTCACCCGCATCGTCGATGTGCACGCCATCGTCGAGGCCGCCATGGCGGCCCGCTGGAAGCAGATCACCGAGTCGCAGCGCCGGCGGCTGGTCACCGCCTTCGAGAACCGCTTCCGCAGCACGAGCGGTTCGGAATTCGACACCTACCGGTCGACCGAGATCACCTATGACCCCGAAAAGGGGAATCCGGACGGCGACGTAGAGGTCCCGACCCGAGTCGTCGTGAAGGGGGAGCCCACCGATATCACTTACGCGATGCGCCAAGAGAGTGGCGCCTGGCGCATCGTGGATATCATTATCGATGGCGTGTCGACGGTCGAGAATTACCGGTCGTCGTTCGCCCGTGTCATCTCCAAAGAGGGAGTCGAAGGCCTCATCAGCCGTCTCGAGAAGGGGCCTTCGACTGGGAAGCAATAAGAACTCAGGGCTTTACCTCCGCTCGGGGGACAGGTAGAAGCAAGAGTGGTGCTGACCGAATACCTCAATTCCCCAGCCCTGCGCTGGGGCCCGCTGCTCCTCACCGGCTTCTTCCTAGCCGCCTTTGTGGCGTTTGCCTTGAGGAGCGCGCTGCACGGCCGCCCTCACACCGCACGGGTCGAGAAGGCAGGTGGCAGCGTCCTGCTCTCGAAGTACATGATGGAGTACGGCCTGTGGGTCTTTGGCCCACTGACGCGCACGGCCATCACGCTCGGCGTTCACCCCGACGCCTTCAGCTGGGCTTCCCTCGTGCTGCAGATCGGCGCGGCCTTGCTCGTCGCGAACGGCCGCTTCGGTCTCGGCGCCTGGGTGCTCGTCTTCGGGGCCTTCTGCGACGCCCTAGACGGGGCCGTGGCGCGGGCTCGGGGCGTCGCTTCGGACGCCGGGGAAGTCCTCGACGCCGCGGTGGACCGCTGGGCCGAGCTGGCCGTGTTCTTCGGTTATGCCTGGTACTACCGCTCGATCTGGTGGGGATTTTTCCTGGCGGTCTCGGCCTGCGCGGGCGCCGTCATGGTGAGCTACGCGAGGGCGAAGGCCGAGTCTTTTGGCATCGACGCCTCGATGGGCCTCATGCAGCGACACGAGAGGGCGAGCTGGCTCGCCCTCGCCACGCTCGGCTCCTCCCTCTGGGAACTCTGGCGCCCCACCCCGCCCGGCGAATTCGCCTACCACTCGGCGGTGCTCTTCGCGCTGGGGATGATCGCCGTCTTCGCCAACTGGACCGGGTGGATTCGAACCCAGTTCACGCGCGAGGAGCTGCGCAGGCGATGATATTCCGCCGCGGGCATGGCCCCGCCGCGGAGGTCGGCCGATTCATCCGCGCAAACCTCTCCTCCTCGGTGGCCACGCTCGTCGACTACGTCTCCGTCGGCTTGCTCCTGCTCGTCGGCGCCCACTACCTCTTCGCAGCCACGGCCGGAGCGCTTTCCGGTGCGGTGACGGACTTCTCGCTCAAACGCCACTGGGCCTTCGATCGCACGACGAAGGGGGCGGTCCACCACGAGGGCTTCCGATACGTGCTCGTATCGGGCGCCTCTCTCCTCTTGAACCTGCTGCTCTCCTACAGCTTCGTCGACGGCCTCAAAGTCAAGGCCCTGCCCGGCGTCATCTTGGCCTCCATCGTGGTCGGTTTCCTGTGGAACTACCCTCTCCACCGGCTCTTCGTCTTCCGGTCGGGCCCACCCGATCGTGCCCCGGCCATGAAGAGCACCTCCGGGGAGGAACCTCCGTGAGACCGTGCAGCGGCCTCTGCGGCTTCGACGACACCTCCACGCTGGAGGATACCGCCGACGCGCTCTCCATCGCCTGCCTCGGCTTCGAGCGTCGGAAGAGCGCCAACGAGGCCTTCCACGCCGGGCGGCGCTCTTTCGAGCAGATCCTTTGCGACATCTTCGAGCCCATCGACGCCCCGCCCGAAGAGGTTCGCGCCTTCGTCTCTCGGCACGTCAGGGTCTGCACAGGCTTCGAGCGGCTCGCCACCACCTGCCAGAGGTTGGCCTTTCTCATCGCCTCGGGAGGCCTCGACAACATTCGCCCCGCCCTGGAGAAGCTGCCCAGGGCTCTTTCGGCGAACCTGGCGATCCGCGCCAACCACGCTTTGTACGCGAAGGGTGGGCTGGCCCTCCGCTTCCCCTGCGAGAACGCCCCGGCGCCTGCGGGACCTGCGGATACTGCAAGGGGGGCGTGGTGGAGGAGCTGAGGCGAAAGCGCCGGTGGGTGGTCGCCATCGGCGACGGCAACGCCGATCGCTGCATGGCCCGAGTCACCGAGCTCTTCCCGCCTGGCCTTCTACTCGCCTGGTGCCCGGCGAGAGGTTACCCCTGCACACCCTTCGAGACGCTCGCTCCGGATCGCGGATCACATCGAGCGCGAGCCAGGGCAAGGCCATGGCTGCCCTGAGGCGGAGCGCGCTCACCCTCGTCGCCCTCGCCTTCCTCGGGCCCGGCCTCTCTTGGGCCGGCCCCTTGAGACCCCTTCCTTTGCGTCGCGCTACCTACAGCGAGACCTTCACCTTCATCGGCGACCTCGACGACGGCACGTACGTCCAGCTCACCCTCTCCCTCACCAATCTCGGCCCGGGTTCCTTGAAGGGGCTGTGCCGGGCCCTCGTCTTCCCGCCACAGGGCCCGGCCTTCAGGGCCTCGGCGCGGGTGGGGCACGACGAGGTGAACTTCGGAGCGGGTCCCCCCGAGCGGCTCGGGGTCGGCTCCTGCAGCGCCACGGCGGACGACCTCGCCACCGTCGCCACCGTGAAACTTGAGGGGGGCACGGTGGAGCTCGCCTTTGCGCAGGCGCCCCTCAAGCACTCGCCTCACGACGCCACCTTCGAGGTCGGGGGGGACCGCTACACGAGCGATGTCCTCATCTACCGGGCGGGGGTGAAGGCGACCCTGACCCTACCCGACGGCAAGGCACGTACGGTCGACGGGCGCGGCTACGTCGACCACTCCCGAACGACCATCCCCCCCAAAAACCTGGCCCGTCACTTCATCCGTTTCCGCGGGCTGCGCGGAGACAAGGGTCTGCTCCTCCTCGGGCGGGAGACTTGGCAAGGTGACTTCGCGCCGCTGTGGGCGTGCTTGGGCAGCGAGGACTGCCAGGACTACCGTTCCTTCCACCTCGATCGGCAAGGATCGGGCAGGGACTCGACCTTTCGCATCGAGGTGAAGGGCCCGGAGGGATCGCTCCTCTTGCGATCGGGCACGCTGCTCTACCGCGACGCCCCGGTGGAAGATCTCGGGCTTCTCGGACACCTCGTCGCTCCCCTCACCGGCTCCCCGGTGACCTACGTGTACCGCGGCACGGCCTCACGCGGCGACGAGACGATCGAGGGGATCCTCGAGGTCGAGCTCCTCGACGACTGACGGAGGGGACGCCCGCTTCACTTGGCGGGGGCAGAGGCCGCCCTGGCGCGCGCTCGAAGGCGGAAGAGCACGCTCTCGAGCCCGTAGGCGATGAGGGTGTAGAGCACGCCCAGGAGCACATCGAGCATGTAGTGGTGGTTCAAGTAGACGGCGGCGAAGGAGACGGTGAGGAACAGGGCGAAGCTCGCGACGTCGAGCCAGCGCTTTCTGAGCTCGCGTCCATAGAAGAAGGTGAGGAGCGGATAGGAGACGTGAAGTGAAGGGATGGCCCCGAACACGTCGGCGCTCCGCCCGTAGAAGCCGGCGAAGTAGTGGAGGTGGGTGATGGCGTCCCAGCGCACCGCGCCGGCGGCCGACGCCTGCGCCGACATCTGGGCGGGACCGAGGCCGTAGTCGGCGACGTACCAGGGCGGGGCGGCTGGATAGAGGTAGTAGGTCGCGAACCCGGCGAGGTTCATGACGAGGAAGGTCCAGCCGAAACGGGCGAGGAGCACCCGGCCCGGTTCGTCGCGCCGAAAGAGGGCGAGATACGCCGCGAAGCCGATCGCCCAGTAGACGTAGATGATGTAGGAGGTCCCGGTGATGAAGTCGACGAGCGGCCAGTGGTGAAGGGCGAAGAACTCGTTCGGCGTGAGTAGGCCCTTCGCCGTCGCGATCCCGAAGAAGCGCTGGTCGAACCGGTAGGGTTCCTCGACGTGCACGTGCAGGTAGCGCACGAGCGGCTCGGTGATGTGGGTGAGGTCGTAGCTGATGCCGAAGAGCAAGAATGGCAAGAGGCCCTTGAAGAACCGGCGGGTGGCGTCGCTGTAGGCCGCGAGGACGAGGAGTGCGCCGCACAGGACGACCTGCTCCACCCGGTTCTCGCCGGTCGCGAGCCGCATGACGGCGAGGTAGGCCGCGAGACCGGCCGCGGTCCAAAAGAAGAAAGGCGGCGGCCAACGCGGGCGCTCGAAGGCCCCCGCCCCCGGCCTCGACGGGCGCCGGGCGGGGGGGGCCGGGTGAGGCAGCTTGGGCATGGAGCAGGCCTAGGTAGCTTTCCCTGCTGCGGTCGTCAAGGCACCGCCCACGGTGGACGACGTCGTCACGCTCCTGGCGCCCGCCCTTTTCCTCCGTCACCCCCCTGACGCACACCCTCTGATCACGCCGAGTTATGCCCCCCCTCCCGGGGAGGCACGGCCCTTGCTGAAGGGCCTCGCGGAGGAGTGAAAGCATGCCCGACGCCGCCAAGACCGAGAAGAAGAGCGAGCCTGGTCCCGAGGCCGCTCCTGCCGCCGCCAAGGCGCCGCCGCCGGCCGGCGGGACGAGCAAGCTCGTGCCGGCGCTCCTCGCGCTCAACAGCCTCATCCTCACTGCCGTCCTGGTGGTGGTGGTACTGAGGCCAGAGGGGCTCGCTCACCGCGCTCTCGCGAAGGAGCCAGCAGCTGACGCCAAGGAAGCCGCCCATGAGGAGGGTCCTCCGGCCGCCAAGGAGAAGGGTGGCAAGGCGGCGGAGAAGGCACCCGGGCCTACCTTGCGGCTGCCCGATTTCGTCATCCACCTGAAGGACGCTGACACGGATCGATACGCCCGCATCTCCTTCGAGATCGAGGTCGACGACGAGAAGGCCAAGGAGGCGGTGACCCTGCGCCTCCCGGTCATCCGAGATTCCTTCCTCGCCTATCTCTCCGACCGCTCCGCAGCCGACCTGCGCGGGGGTGAGGCGATGGCCAAGCTCAAGGGCGCTCTCACCGATCGGCTGAACCAGGTGGCTGCCGGCGTACCCATCCACGCGCTCTACGTGACCGAGCTCGTGGTCCAGTAGCGAGGTTCCTGCCATGCCGGCCACTCTCTCCCCCGAGGAAGTCAAGGCGCTCATGAGCGCCATCCAGGACGGCAAGCTGCCGTCCGAGGGTGGGAGCCGCGGCGCGCACGGCCCGGTCGCCAACTACGACCTGACGAGCCAGGACCGCATCATCCGCGGTCAGATGCCGACGCTCGACGCCATCAACGAGCAGATCGCCCAGCAGCTCGCCATCGGTCTCACCGGGCGCACCCGCCTCGCCATCCGGGTCTCCTCGGCGGCCGCGACCTTGCTCAAGTTCGCCGATCTCACCCCGTTGCTCACTCCGCCCGCCTCGGTCTGCGTGCTCGGCCTCGGCCCCGGCTACGGCTACGGGCTGGCGGTACTCGAGCCGGGCGTCGCCGAGCAGCTCCTCGCCGCGGCCCTCGGCGACCGACGCTCGCGCGAGCCCGAGGCGGTCCCCGAGGCGCGACGCGAGCTCACCACGGTCGAGCAAGGTGTTCTGAAGCGGCTGCTCGGGGTGCTGACGGAGGCCCTCGCCCTCGCCTGGGCCCAGATCATGCCCTTCGCACCCGAGCCGCTGCGCTTCGAGCTCGATCCGCGCATGGCGACCATCGCCCCCCCTTCGGACGTCGGCATCCTGTCGGGCTTCGAGCTGTCCGGGGCACTCGAGGGGAGGCTGCAGCTCGTCATTCCCTACGCGGCGGTGGAACCGGCAAAGCAGCGCCTGAGCGCCCCTCGGCAGCTCTCCCAGCGGGGCGATGACCGGGCTTCCCTCATGATGACCCGCGAGCTCGAACAGGTGGAGGTGAACCTGTGCGGGCTGCTCGGGCGCACGCGCATCACGCTCTCGCGGCTGCTCGAGCTCGAGCCGGGCGAGGTGCTCCTGCTCGACCACGACGAGGCGAGTCCCCTGCCGCTCCTCGTCCAGGGCCGCGAGAAGTTGATCGGATTTCCCACCGTGTCCGGGGGAGCCCTGGCGCTCAAGGTGGAGCGCGGTCTGCTTCCGCTTCCCTACGTGACGCGCGCCCTCGCAGGAGGTGAACCGTGAGCACCCCCCAGCCCCCCGCTCCGGAAGAACAGGCCCGCCGCCTGGACATGCTCCTCGACGTGCCGCTCGACGTGTCGGTCGAGCTCGGTCGTTGCCGCATGTCGATCCAGGACCTGCTCGGCCTTGCACCCGGCTCGGTCATCGAGCTCGACAAGGCGGCCGGGGAGCCGCTCGACATCCTCATCAACGACCGGCTGGTGGCACGCGGCGAGGCCGTGGTGGTGAACGACAAGTTCGGAATCCGCATCACCGACATCGTGAGCCCGCAGGAACGGATCGCGCGCCTGCGCTAGCGAGGGACGAGGCGAATCGATGGAACCTACCGCCCGCGAGGCGACGCTGCCCAGAGGAAGCGAGCTTCCCGCGCTGCCCACCGCCGCGACGACCGCAGCCTCGCACCCCTCCCCCTATCCCACCGCTCCTTCCGGCTTCTCGGCCGGGCCCCTTGCCGCAGGGCTCCTGCTCGCCGCGCTGGCCGCGACGGCCTTCGCCCTCGCTCGCAAGCGCCGCGCGAGTCCCCGTCTCGTCGAGATCCTGGAATCGGCAAGCCTCGGTCCCAAGCGCTCCCTCGTCCTCGCGCGTCTCGGCGACGAGGTGATCCTGCTCGGCAGCTGCGAGGGGGGGATCACCTTGCTCTCCTCCCGGCCCGCGGAAAGCGTCGTTCGGGCCACCGCCGACGGCCCCACCCCCTCTTTGGCAACCCCTCCCTCCGCCTCCACGACTGCCCGCGGATTGGGTCTCGGCCTCCTAAGGGACCTCTTCCCCCGCCGCAGCGCCTCGGCCTCGCCGGCCTTCGAAGGTTACCTGGCCGAGAGCGTGGAGGACGTGGAGCTTCGCCGCAAGCTCGCGGCCGGCCAGAAGGGCCACATCCCATGACCCTCGCGAGCACGGCACTCGACCTCGCTTCCGCGGCTGGCGAGCCCGGCATCTCGCTCAATGTGGCCGGGGGCGGCTCGGCCGCGGTGAAGCTCTTCTTGCTCTTCACCGCCCTCTCCTTCGCCGGAGCGCTGCTCGTCTCCATCACCTGCTTCACGCGGATCGTGATCGTCCTTTCCTTCCTGCGCCAGGCGCTCGGTTCGCCGCAGCTGCCCCCGAACCAGGTGCTCATCGGCCTCGCCCTGGTGCTGTCGGCCTTTGTGATGGCCCCGACCGCGGAGAAGGTGTGGGGCGATGCGCTCTCCCCCTACCTCGACGATCGCATGGCTCCTGGCGAGGCCTTCGACCGCGCCAGCGTGCCTTTGCGCGAGTTCATGCTCCGCCAGACCCGCGAGCAGGACCTCCAGCTCTTCTACGAGATCTCGCACCGGGCACGGCCGGTCAAGGGTGAGGAGATCCCCATGACGGTGGTGGTACCGGCCTTCATGGTCTCGGAGCTCACCACGGCCTTTCGCATGGGCCTCTTCCTCTACGTGCCCCTGCTCCTCGTCGACCTGCTCGTGGCCGCCGTGCTCATGTCGATGGGCATGATGATGGTCCCCCCCACCATGATCTCCCTGCCGCTCAAGATCGGGATCTTCCTCATGGCCGACGGATGGCGCCTCGTGGTGGCGAGCCTGGCGAGGTCGTTCACGTGACGCCCGAACTCCCCTCGGCTCTCCTGCGCGAGGGCCTCGTCCTCCTCGGCACGGTGGGAGCGCCCCTCTTCGCCGCCGCGCTCCTCGTGGGCCTCCTCGTGGGAGTCCTGCAGGCGGCGACCCAGATCAACGATCCCGCCACCGGGTTCTTGCCGCGCGCCGCGGCGGCCGTGCTGGTGGCGTGGTTCGCCGGTCCCTGGATGGTGGGGCGGCTGGCCGCGTTCCTCGCCTCGGCCATCACCCGCATGTCCGGTCACGGCGGATGAGCGTCCCCGTCGCGAGCGCCTTCGCCTTCCTGCTCGTCCTCCTCCGCACGACGGGGTTGTTCGTGTCGGCTCCCGTCCTCTCCGCCCGCGTGGTGCCGGCCCGGCCGCGCCTGGCCTTCGCGGTCGTCGTCGCCTTCGCCGCCTACTGCGGAGCGGGAGCGCCCCGGGCTCCGGTGCCCGAGCACCTGGGCGCCTTCGCCGGAGCCGCCGCCGCCGAGTGCGCGTTCGGAGTCTTGGCCGGCCTCTCCGCCCGCTTCATCCTCCTCTCGGCCCTGTCGGCCGGGCATCTGGCGAGCCTCAGCATGGGCATGGGCTACGGGGCCCTGCTCGATCCCTCGAGCGGAGCCGAATCGAACGCGGCCGCCGAACTCCTCTACACGGTCGCCCAGGCCGGCGCCGTGGCCCTCGGAATCCACCGGGAGGCGGTGGCCTGGCTGGCCCGGTCGGTGCTGGCCTTCCCGCCAGGGGTGGCCCTCTCGCTGCGCGAGCTCGCCGTGCGGGTCATCTGGGATTCGACCGGCGCCGCCGCCCTCGGCGCGAGGCTCGCCTTCCCCATGCTGGCGGCGGTCTTCATCGGCCACCTGGTGATGGCGGTGCTGGGCCGCACCGCCTCGCAGCTCAACCTGCGCACGCTCGGCTTCTCGGTGGCCATCCTCGCCGGCGGAGGCGCCTTCTACCTCGTGGCGCCGGCGGCGGCCGAGTTGGCCGCCCAGGCAGCCCTCAAGACCATGACCCGGTGAGCCATGGCCGACGAAGAGGAAAGTCGCACCGAAGCCCCGAGCGAAAAGCGGCTCCAGAAGGCACGCGAGGAGGGGCAGGTCCCCCTCGGCCGCGATCTTCCGCTCGTGGCGAGCATCGCGGCGGGCACCCTCGGCCTCTACTCTATGGCGGGAACGCTGAGGGCCGGCCTCGTCCACGCCATGGCCGAGGTGGCCGGGTCGGCCGCGAGCACACCCTTCCCCATCCTCCCCCACCTCGCGCTCGGACCCCTCCTGGCGGTGGCAGCGGTCGGCCTGGCCGCCGCCCTGGGAAGCGCACTCGCCACCCTCGTGCAGACGAAAGGTGCGGTGTGGCCCGACCGCTTCTTGCCCGACCTCTCCCGGCTCTTCAACGCCTCTCGGCTGACCCAGATGCTGAGCCGGCAGACCTTGACCGAGATCGCCCTCGCCGTCGTCAAGGTCGTGGCGCTCGGGCTCGCGGCCTACTCGAGCCTGCATGCCGACTTCATGACGCTGCCCGCGCTCTTGGGCGCGCCCTTGGCCGACGGGCTCTCGCGAACGTTCGGGATCCTCTGGCGGGTGGGCCTGCGCATGCTCCTCGCGGCGCTCGTCATCGCCGGCGCGGACCTTGCACTCGTCCATCGTCGGTACATGAGGAAGATGCGCGTGACGCGACAAGAGGCCAAGCGGGACCTGCGCGAGGACGAGGGCGATCCCCTGGTGAAGGGCAAGCGCAAGCAGAAGCATCGAGCGCTGTCGCGCGGGCGAGCCAAGATCGAGGTTCCCCGTGCCGACGCGCTGCTCGTGAACCCCACCCACATCGCCATCGCGCTGCGCTACCGGCGCGACGAGGGCCGGGCCCCGCGCGTGCTCGCCAAGGGAAAAGGCACGCTCGCCGAGTACATGCGCGAGCTCGCGCGCGAGAACGCCATCCCCATCGTGGAGGACATCCCGCTCGCGAGACTCCTCTACCGCAAGGTGAAGGTGGGCGGCGAGATCCCGGCCAGCACCTACAAGGCGGTGGCCACGGTCCTCGCCTTCGTCTATCGGCTCACCGGTCGGCTTCCCGCCGGGAAGGCGGCCACCCCATGACGACCCCGGGCCTCGAAGGTGCCTCTCGAGGAGCCTCCCATGCCTGAGGTCGCCACCCGGACCGCGGCCCGGGCCGAGATCCTGCTCGCCGGGGCCGTCCTGGCGGTGGTGGTCATCCTCATCGTCCCGGTGCCGGCCCCGGCCCTCGACGTCTTGCTCGCCCTCTCGGTGGGACTCGCGCTTCTCATGCTCCTCACCGCGCTCGGGCTCACCCGGGCCCTCGACTTCTCGACCTTCCCTTCCCTCCTTCTCATCACCACCCTCTTCAGGCTCTCGCTCAACGTGGCGACCACCCGGCTCATCCTCCTCCACGGGGGCGAGGGCACCGGGGCAGCCGGCCATCTCATCGAGGCCTTCGGCCGCTTCGCCGTGGGGGGCAGCCTGGTCGTCGGACTCGTGGTCTTCCTCATCCTGCTGGTGGTGAACTTCGCAGTCATCACCAAGGGCGCCAACCGCGTCTCCGAGGTGGCGGCCCGCTTCACCCTCGACGCCATGCCTGGCAAGCAGATGGCCATCGACGCCGACCTCGCCGCCGGCATCATCGACGACCGGGAGGCCAAGAGCCGCCGTCAGATGCTGGAGCGCGAGGCCGAGTTCTTCGGGGCCATGGACGGCGCCTCCAAGTTCGTGCGCGGCGACGCGGTGGCCGGGCTCGCCATCACCGCCATCAACATCGTGGGGGGCCTTGTGGCCGGGCTCCTGCGCGACCACATCTCCATCAGCCAGGCGGCCGAGACCTACACCCTGCTCACCGTGGGCGACGGCCTCGTCACCCAGCTCCCGGCCCTCCTCGTCTCGACGAGCGCCGGCATCGTGGTGACCCGCGCCGCCGGGGAGCACCTCGGCAGCCAGGTCGGCGAGCAGATCTTCGGCCGGCCCCGCGCCCTCTCCACCGCCGCCCTGGTCCTCGGCGCGCTGGGGGTTCTGCCCGGGATGCCGCTTCTCGCCTTCTGGGGCGTGGCGGGCTCGCTCTACCTGCTCTCCCGCCGCGCCACGCGGGTGGAGCGGGAGCGGGCGAAGCCCCAGGCCAAGACCTCCGACAAGCCCAGGGAGAAGGTCCAGGACCTGCTCGCGGTGGAGCCGCTCGAGCTCGAGGTCGGGTTCGCGCTCGTGCCGCTCATCGACCTCGCCAAGGGCGCCGAGCTCCCCGGCCGTGTCACTGCCCTTCGCAAGCAGCTCGCGGGCGACCTCGGAATCGTGCTCCCCTCGGTCCACCTGCGCGACAACCTGCGCCTCGACGCCAACGCCTACCGCGTGCTCCTGCGCGGGCTCGAGATCGGCAAGGGCATCGTGCACGCGGAACGGCTCATGGCGCTCGACCCCTCCGGCAAGCCGCCCGCCGTCGAGGGTCTGCGCGGCCAGGATCCCGCCTTCGGACTGCCAGCGGTCTGGGTGCTGCCCGCGGACCGGGCGCGGGCCGAAGCCGCCGGCCTCACCCTCGTCGATCCGCCCTCGGTGGTGACGACGCACCTCGCCGAGCTCCTGCGCCGCAACGCTCACGAGCTCGTGGGCCGCCAGGAAGCCCAGGAGCTGCTCGCCCTGACCGGCAAGGAGGCCCCGAAGCTCGTCGAGGACGTCGTCCCCGGGACGGTCACCCTGGGCGAGCTCGTGCGCGTCCTGCGCTCGCTCTTGCGGGAGGGCATCTCCATCCGCGACCTGCGCACCATCCTCGAGGCCGTGGCCGACGCCGCCCCGCGCTCGAAGGAGACCCCCTGGCTCGTCGAGCAGGCGAGACGGCGGCTCGCGCGGCAGATCACGGCCCGGGTGGCGGCGACCGATGGCGTGGTGAAGGCCATCACCCTGGAGCGCGCCACCGAGGACGCACTGCGCCACGGCCTCGGCGCTTCCGACGGGGAGCCCGCGCTCGCCCCCGACGTCGATACGGCCCGGCGCCTCATCGCGAGCCTCGAGGGCCACGCCGGGCGCCTCGCCACCTCGGGGCTGCCGGTGGTCCTGCTCGCCCCTCCCGACCTGCGCCGGCCGCTCTTCGACTTCGCCTCTCGCTTCGTGCCCGACCTGTGGGTGGTGTCCGCCCGCGAACTCGTGCCGGGGACCACCGTGGAGCCGGCCGGCCTCTTGCAAGGAGCTCCACCTCAGCTGGAGAGCGCCGCCGCCTAGCCCGAGGAAACCATGAGCGCTACCGTCCGCACCTTTCGCGCACCCGATTCGGCTTCCGCGCTCGCCGCCGTCAAGGCGGCCCTGGGCCCCGAGGCCATCCTCATCTCCTCCCGCACCGTGCAGGGAAGCCTGTTCCGCCGGGCCGAAGTGGAGGTGACCGCTGCCGCCGGCCCCCTCGTCGAGCAGGCGCCCGGCGAGCTCCGCGCTGCGGTGGCCGCCTACAAGAAGAGCGACCGGGAGCCGCGCGACTCCCTGCGCGCCGGCCGCCCGGCCGACGATCAGCTCGCTTCCGAGGTGAAGCTCCTGCGGCGTTCGGTGGAGGAGGCCCGCCGCGCCCTCGCCACGGTGACCCGCGAGGCGCAGGCGAGCCACGACCTGCAGATCCCCCCGGCGGCGGCCATGGTCCACGCCCGACTCATTGGGCGCGGGGTCGAGCCGGTGCTGGCCGAGGAGCTGGTGCGGCAGGCCTTGCAGCTCGCCGCCCGCGCCTCCGGGCTCGCCGCGACGGTCCGCGACCTCGTGAGCGAGAGGCTCCTCCCCTGCCGCGCCCCGTGGCTCCACGAGGGGCGCCACGCCATCGCGCTCGTCGGCCCCACCGGAGTGGGCAAGACCACCACCCTCGCCAAGATCGCCGCCCGCGCCCTCATCGAGGCGAAGAAGCGGGTGGCCCTGCTCACCGTCGACACCTACCGTATCGGCGCCTGCGACCAGCTCGCTCGCTACGGCGAGATCATGGGGGCACCGGTCCTCGTGGCGCGCGACCGCTCCGAGCTCGTCGCCGCCTACGAGCGGGTGCGGGATGCCGACCTCGTCCTCGTCGACACCGCCGGCCGCTCCTCGGCCGAGGATGTGGCGCGGCAGGCCGACCTCGTGCGCGCCATTCCCAAGATCCAGCTCCACCTGGTGGTGTCGGCCGCCACCGGCGCGCTCGAGCTCGCCGCGGTGGGCGAGCGCTACCGGGCCCTCCAGCCCGATCGCCTCCTCTTCAGCAAGCTCGACGAGGCGGCCGGACCGGGCGGGGTGCTCTCCATCGCCGTCCGCATCCCGCGCCCGGTGAGCTGCATCACCGACGGTCAGCGCGTCCCCGAGGACCTTCACGCCCTCTCTGCCGCCGAGCTCGCCGACCTCGTGCTCGAGGACGAGCCCCCCACCCAGGCTTAAGGGAGTCGCACTGTGGATCAGGCCGAAAGCCTTCGCGAGATGGTGGGCCAGAATGGCCCCCGACCCCCCTTGCGCGTCATCGCGGTGACGAGCGGCAAGGGCGGCGTCGGCAAGACGCACATCGCCTGCAACCTGGCGATCCTCGCCGCACGCGCCGGGCGCCGGGTGCTCATCGTCGACGCCGACCTCGGCCTCGCCAACGCCGACATCGTTCTCGGGGTGGCCCCCCACTACCACCTCGGCCACCTGCTCGAGGGATCGGCCTCGCTCGACAGCATCCTCGCCCCCGGCCCGCAGGGCGTTCGGATCCTGGCGGCCTCCACCGGAGTCCAGGAGCTGACCCAGCTCGACGACACGCAGAAGCTGCGCCTCGTCACCGCCCTCGACGCCATCGAGGACCGGTTCGACCTCGTCCTCATCGACTGTGGGGCGGGCATCGGCGACAACGTGCTCTTCTTCGCGGGCGCGGCCCAGGAGGCGCTGCTCGTCATCTCGCCCGAACCGACGAGCCTCACCGACGCCTACGCGGCCGTGAAGGTGCTCTCGCAGCAGGCCGGCGTCGACCGCTTCGCGGTGGTGGTGAATCCGGTGCCCACCGAGGCCCACGGGCGGGAGGCCTTCGGCAAGCTCACCCGCGTCACCGATCGCTTCCTCACCGCCCGGGTGAGCTTCCTCGGGCATATCCCGCGCGACGAGAACCTGCAGCGCGCCCTCATGACCCAGCGTCCGGTGGTCGAGCTCTTCCCGCGCTCCCCCTTCTCGCGGGCCCTGCAGGACATCGCCGAGGACCTGCTCGATCGCGCACCGCCGACCTCGCTCCAGGGGGGCCTCAAGTTCCTCTGGCAGCGGATCCAGCGCGAGAGCCAAGGAGGGTAAGGGTTCCCCATGCACCGCGCGCACGCCAGGTATACCGAGGTCGAGAGTGACGCGGCCCTCATCGCGCGCCACAGCGCGCTCATCGATCGAGCGGCGCGAAGGCTCGCCGCCCGTACCGCCGGCGCGCTTTCGCCCGAGGACCTGTGGTCGGCGGGAGCGCTTGGCCTCGTCGACGCCGCGCGCCGCTTCGATGCCACGCGGGACGTCCGGTTCGAGACCTTCGCCGAGCATCGCATCCGGGGCGCCATGCTCGACGAGATGCGGCGCATGGACCATCTGCCACGGCGCCTTCGGGCCCAGGCCGAGCTGGTCGAGCGCACCCGGGGCCGCCTCACCCAGACGCTGCAGCGCGAGCCGAGTTCGGAGGAGCTCGCCCGCGAGGTCGGGCTGGACCTCGAGACCCTCGACGCGGTGACGACGCTCAGCCAGCCCCACGCCGGTCTCGTCGACCTCCTCGAGAGCTCCGCATCTCCGGCCGACGAGCAGGTCGAGCGGGCCGAGCTCGCGCGCGCTCTCGGCAAGGCGATCGCGGGCCTCCCCGACCGTCTCCAGCTCATCCTCTCCTTGCACTACGTGGAAGGGCTCACCTATCGCGAGATCGCCAAGATCATCGAGGTCTCGGAGCCTCGCGTGTGCCAGCTCCACGGGGAAGCCATGGCCGCCCTGCGGGCACGCCTCGGCGGCGCCTGACCGGAAAAGGTCCGTCGGCGTCCCGGAGGGTGCTCGGGCTTGAGCCCGCGCACGCCCTCAGGCTAGGTCGCCGGCGAGCCGCGCCGCCTCGCGAACCGCCTTCGCGATCTCGGGCCGGTCGCCGCAGGCTGCTCGGCGTTCCTCGGCGAAGCGCGCCAGGCCGACCCTCCCCGCCTCATGGCGACGCAGCACGGCGAGGAGGAGCAGCGCTTCGGGATCGAGCGGCGCGAGCTCGAGCGCGCGTCCGCCCTCGTCCGCGGCCCGTGCGAGCTCTCCGGCGGCGAGCGCGAGCCGCGCGAGGCCCAGCCGCGGCCGCACCGCGGCGAACTGCGCGTTGTCGGTGCGCGGCATGCCGAGACAGGCTTCGTAAGCCCCCCGCGCGCCGGGGAGATCGCCCAGCTTCTCCCTCAGCTCTCCGCGCCTGAGCTCGTACTCGGCCGAGGGGGCGAGGCGCCCGGCGAACGATTCCAGGTAGCCGAGGGCGGCAGCCGGTTCCTCTCGGTAGAGGCCCTCGGCGACGAGCACCGCCAACTCGCCGCCGAAGTGTGCGCAGGCGAGCGCATCGGGGGGTTCCTTGGAGAGAACCGCCGCCGTCTCCGAGGCCGCCTCCTTCCACAGGGCGAGGTCGCTCCAGAAGCGCGCCTGCTCGAGGAGCTTATAGCGGGCGTACAGGTCCCGGGGTTTTTGGGCGAGGACCGACCTCAGGATGCGGACGTCCCGCTCCCTCTTGTTCTTCCGGGTGGCGCGCTCGCGCGCATAGCCGAGGTGCGCGAGCGGATGGACGAGGTCGAGGCGCGCCAGCCCGGACCGCGAGAGGTAGAGGGCCACCGCCTCGCCCACCTCTTCGTGGATGGCGTGACGGTATCGGATCCCGGGATCGTTACGAAACATGCGCAGGAGCCGCGAGCAGCGCAGGTGACCGTGCGGGAGGGTGTCCTCGACGAGCAGGGAGGCCGCCCCGCAGCGGCGGTCCTCGACCGCCCCGCGGATCTCCGACGAGAGAAGGGGTCCCACCCGCTCGTCGGCGTCGAGGACGAGCACGAAGTCCCCCGAGGCCCGCTCGAGCCCGTAGTTGCGCGCCGCCGCGAAATCGTCGTCCCAGGGGCGCTCGAGGACTTTGGCCCCGGCGGCCGAAAGGAGGTCCGCGGTCCCGTCGACGGAGCCCGTGTCCACCGCCACGAGTTCGTCCCAGAGTCCGCCGACCGCCTCCAAGAATGCCGGAAGCATCTCCGCCTCGTCCCGTACGATCATGCACAGTGAAAGGCGCATCGAGACCCGTCGGTAGCTCGCTTCGGGGAGAGGTGAGTGTAGTTTGAGGCCTTGTCGCTTGGAAGGGGGCCGGCCTGCGCCAGGTCACCCTTCGAGGCTCGAGGTCCTGCCGGAGCGAAAGGACGGCTCCTCTCGCCTCAGCGCGCGGAGTTGAAGGCCCGGGTGGCAACCTCGTCCGTGCTGCGCTGGTCCTTCTTCTCGAGGTCCGTCAGGATCTCGGCACGCCGGCGCTCCTGGACCCTCCCGACCACCTCGCGCGCCTTGCGAGCCTGAGCGTAATCGTCGCGAGCCGCCGCCTCGCCCGCGGTTGCCTGCTTGAGTTCCTGCTCGGCGGCCCGGACGCCCTGCAGGGCCTTGCGGCGCACCAGGTCGTCGAGCTGCCAGAGCTCGACCGGCCCCTTCGCTCGCCCGTCGGCCCGAGCAACCTCGCGGGCCCGGACGAGCCGCCGCCGTGCGAGTTCGGTCGTGGTGCGCGCACGCGCGAGCTCCGAGAGCGCTCCGTCCTCGGTGCGCTCCCGGACCTGTACCACCTTGTCGAGCCGTGTCCTCGGTGTCACGACATGCCCCCCCTGGCGCCGGAGCTCTCCGCTCGAGGGCGTGCGAAGGCCGGGCCAGGCCTCGAATAGGCCCTGGCAGCCGCCCAGGAGAAAGGCACCTTCCGCTCACAGGGCCGCTCTGAGGTGGAGGGCGGGCCTCTCCCATGCCGGTCCTTTGACGCCGGGCTCCACAGCGGAACGGTGCAAGTCCCCGACATCGCTAGACCGGCCTTGGCCTTCGCCTTGCTAGAGGAGCAGGTGGAGGTCAGATGGCTGACGGCATCTACGTGACGATGTGCGGAGCGGCGGCGCGGGGCGAGCAGCTCGACGCCGTGGCCGACAACCTCGCCAACGCCCAGACCCCTGGGTTCAAGGCCTCCCGCCCCGCCTTCGAGGCCTTCCTGCCTGCCAGCGGGGCCACCGACAAGTCCTACCCGGCTGCAGTCGCCACCCGCGTGGACCTGCGACCGGGCGCCGTCACCCAGACCGGAAACGCGCTCGATGTCGTGCCCGAGGACGGGGCCTTCCTGTCCGTGCTCGCCTCGGACGGGACGAAAGCCTACACCCGCGACGGGCAACTCGCCGTCGACTCGAGCCGGCGGCTCGTCCAGGCCGGCCGGCCGGTGCTCGACAGGAACGGCTCGACCATCTCCGTCCCGCCGGGCTCGACCCCGCACCTCACGAGCGAGGGGAACGTCGAGGCCGGTGGATTCACGGTGGGGCAGCTAGGCCTGTACCAGCTCTCCGGCGCGGTCGACCGGATTGGGCAGTCGCTCTACGTGCCCGGGGCCCAAGGCAGCGCGAGGCCCCTCGCCGACGGACGCGTTCGCACCGGCCAGCTCGAGCTCAGCAACGCGAGCCCCCTCGACGGCATGGTGCAGCTCATCACCGCCCAGCGAAACTTCGACGCTTCGATGCAGGCCCTGCAGACCTACCGCAGCCTCGACCAGCACGGCTCCGACCTCGGGCGTGTGCGCTAGCCGAAAGGACTCTCGATGCTCCGCAGCCTCTACACCGCCGCCACCGGCATGGACGCCCAGCAGCTCAGCATGGACGTCATCGCCAACAACCTCTCCAACGCCAGCACCACCGGCTACAAGGCCCAGCGGCCCGAGTTCGAGGACCTGCTCTCCGACACCGTGCGCGGCGCGGGAGCCCAAGACGGGCGCGGCGGCACCAACCCCGCCCCCATGCAGGTGGGCCTGGGGGTGAGAGCGGGGGCGACCACCCGCACCTTCGGCGAGGGGACGCTCACCGTCACCTCGAACCCCACCGACCTCGCCGTCAACGGGGCCGGGTTCTTCCGCGTCGAGCTCGCCTCGGGTGACGTGGCCTACACCCGAGCCGGAAACTTCACGCTCGACTCGAACGGCCGGCTGGTGACGCAGCACGGCGAGGTGGTGGACCCCGGCATCACCATCCCGGCCGGCGCCACCTCCCTCACCATCGGCTCCGACGGCACGGTGACCGCCCTCGAGCAAGGCAAGACCCAGCCGACCCAGATCGGACAACTCACCCTCTACACCTTCACGAACCCGGGCGGTCTCTCCGACATCGGCAACAACGAGTTCCAGCCGACCTCGGGCAGCGGCGAGGCCCTGGAGGGCAAGCCTGGGGAGAACGGGGTCGGCACCATCGCTCAAGGGCAACTCGAGGGCTCGAACGTCCAGGCCGTGACCGAGATGGTCAACATGATCTCGGCCCAGCGCGCCTACGAGCTCAACTCGAAGGTGATCCAGACCGCCGATCAGATGCTGCAGAAGCTCACCACCCTGCGCTGACCATGACGACCCTCATCGCACTCGCGCTCGTCACCGCGTTGCCCGCCCGGGTTCCCGCCCCGGTCGTGACTGCGGTGGCCGCGGCGGTGGCCCCGCCCGCTTCGCGCGCGGAAGCGCTCGAGATGAGCGGCTCGCTCCCCGACGAGTGCCTGCTCGTCCGGGCCGAACTACCGAGCCCGGTCACCGCCTCCGGCAGGGTCCCGGTGCACCTCCTCGGCGAGGACACCGCCCGCCACCGCTGCGAAGGTTGGGCCTGGGTGAAGGTGCGGGCGAGTGCGCGTTCGCTCGTCACGACGAGGGAGGTTCCCCAGGGCGAGAGCCTGGCAGGCGCGGTGGCGCCGGCCGAGGTGGAGGTCTTGCAGGGGCGGCCGCCGCTCGAGCATCTCCCCGAGGGCGCAAGGGCCGAGCGTTCCTTGCCGGCCGGCGCCGCCGTCGACGAGTCGCTCGTCCGCGTCGGTCCACGTCCGGGCGAGCCGGTGGAGGTGGTGCTCCACGCAGGCGCCCTTTCGGTGGAGGCGCAAGGCCGGGCCACCCCGTGCCAGCGCGGGCGGGCCTGTGCCCTGCTCGCTTCCGGACGGCGGGTGGAGGGCGAGTGGCACGACGGGCGCATCGTCCTGGAACTGCCATGAAGCGTCAGTTTTCCGCCGCCCTCCTCGTTCTGCTCACCGCCTGCGGCGGGTCCGTCCACATCGACAAGTACGTGCCCAAGCACCGGGAGTACACGACGCCGACCTCCTCCGAGAACGCGGACCAGGCCCCCTCGCCCGGCAGCCTGTGGCGGGACGGGCGCTCCCCGGCCATGCTCTACACCGACGCCCGGGCGCTGCGGGAGAACGATCTCGTGGTGGTGAAGATCGAGGAGATCGCCGACGCCAAGCGGAGCTCCGACACGGACATGACGCATCACTCCGACTTCAACGCCCCCCTCTCCTTCAACAACACGGCGAACCCGCAGTTCCAGTTGCAGGGCGGCTTCGACAAGCGCTTCCAGGGCCTCGGGACCACGGCGCGCACCGAGCGCCTGGTGGCGACCGTTCCCGCCCTCGTCCGCAAGGTACTCCCGAACGGCAACCTCTTCATCGAGGGGCACCGGGTGGTGCTCGTGAACAGCGAGGAGCAGCACTACTACATCTCGGGGGTGGTCCGCCCCATCGACATCGACCAGGAGAACAGCGTCAAGAGTTCGATGATCGCCGACGCCGAGATCGAGTTCACCGGGCGCGGGATCCTGTCGGACAACCAGCACCAGGGCTTTCTCTCCCGTTACTTCGGCTGGATCTGGCCGTTCTAGAGGACCCGCAATGACACGGCGGACAAGCCTCAGAAGAAGGTTCCTCGCGGCGGTCCTCTTCGCCCTGTCCGCCTTTCTGCTGGCCCTTCCCGCGTCGGCCCTCGCCACCGTGCGCCTGAAGGAGATCGCCGACGTAGAGGGCATGCGCGACAACGATCTCTTCGGCTACGGGCTCGTCATCGGGCTCAATGGCTCGGGTGACACCGAGCGCGTCCTCTTCACGCAGCAGTCCATCGCCGGGATGCTGGGCCGCCTGGGCATCCGGGTGGACCCCCAGAAGGTCGGCGCGCGCAACGTGGCGGCGGTCATCGTGACAGCGCGCTTGCCGGTGTTCACCCGCCCGGGCTCGCGGCTCGACGTGTCGGTCGGCTCGCTCGGCAACGCCCGCTCCCTCTCGGGCGGTGTCCTCCTCCTCACCCCGCTCGCCGCTGCCGACGGCCAGGTCTACGCCGTGGCCCAGGGCGCGGTCCAGGTAGGCGGCTACGACGTGTCGGCCGCCGGATCGAGCGTGAGCAAGAACACCCCGACGAGCGGGCGGGTCCCCTCCGGCGCCACGGTCGAGCGCGCCGTCGCCCCGAGCCTCAACGGATCGACCTTGACCTTGAGCCTGCGCCACCCCGACTTCACGACAGCGAGCCGCATGGCCGAGGCCCTCAACTCGGCACTCGGGGGAAAGGGCGCCAAGGCCCTCGATGCGGCCGCGGTCGAGGTGACGGTGCCCGAGGCGTTCAAGGACAACCCGGTCGGCCTGCTCGCCAAGCTCGAAGTCCTCGAGGTCGACGAGGACGTGGAAGCCCGGGTGGTGGTCTCGGAGCGGACCGGGACGGTGGTGGCTGGCGAGCGCGTGCGCATCCGCCCGGTCGCCATCTCGCACGGCGGCCTTCAAGTTTCGGTGACCTCGCAGCAGGTGGTCTCCCAGCCCGCCCCGAACTTCGGCCAGAACCCCAACACCAACGCCCGCACGGTGGTGGGAGAGCAGGCGGTCCCGACCGCCTCCGAGGAATCGCGCGCCACCCTCGCCTTGCCCGCCACCACCACGGTGCAGGACCTCGCCAAGGCGCTCAACTCGCTCGGCGCGAGCGCCCGCGACCTCGTGTCCATCCTCCAGGCCATGAAGGCGGTGGGCGCGCTCGACGCCGACCTCGAGGTCATCTAGGGTGGCCCCGCTCAGCGCACCCGGCCCCGACCTCGAACGGGCGCGCGTCCACGCCGCCGCCCAGGCGCTCGAGACCCTCTTCGTGAAGCAGCTCGTGGTGTCGAGCAAGGCCTTCGGCGGCGGCGACAGCGCGGGGAGCGCCGTTCGCGCTGACATGTTCGCGCAGACGCTCGCCGAGGCCCTCGTGAAGGGCGGAGGGATCGGCCTCACGCGCGAGCTCGAGGAGAGCGTCCTGCCGAGGACCGAGGGCGGTCAGGCGGCCACGCCCGCCCCTCTCGCTCCGTTGCCTCTCTCGAACGCCACCCCCTCCCCCCCCGCTCTGCCGACCATCACGAGTCCCTATGGCCTGCGTCAGGACCCGTTCGACGGCCACATGACGCGTCATGAGGGCGTCGATCTCCGCGCCGCGGAAGGTACCCCCATCCAGGCGGCGGCCTCGGGCGTCGTGCGCAGGGCCGGGCTCCTGGGCGGGTACGGTGAGGCCGTCGAGATCGACCACGGCGGCGGCCTCACCACCCTCTATGCACACGCTTCGGAGCTCCTCGTGAAGGAGGGGGACAGCGTGACCCCGGGCCAGGCCATCGCCCGGGTCGGCCATTCGGGGCGGGCCACCGGGCCCCACCTGCACTTCGAGGTGAGGCAAGACGGTAAGGCCGCGGATCCCGTGGAGTTCCTCACCGAGCAGGGAGGGAGCCGGCCCTTCGTCTCGCCCTTGCTCGCGGTCCCGGCCACCTCTCCGCCGGCCGAGCCACCCCTGGGGGTGGCCACCACCCCATACCCGCGCACTCTTTCTGCCCTTAAGATCTACGGGTTGCGTGCCGAAGAGACTTCCGAGAGCGGGCCCTGACCGCCCGGAGGTCCCAGTATGAAGGTCACGGACGCAAGTCAAATCAATGCATTAGCTCCTAGCAAGAGCCCCGAGCCGAGTCGCACTCCTGATCCCACCGGCAAGGGCGACACCGTCACCACCGACGCCAGCGCCCAGGTCTCCGAGGCCGTCGCGCAGGCGCTCGCCTCGGTCCCGGTGAACCACTCGGCGAAGCTCCAGGAGATCGAGGCGCAGGTGCAGCTGGGTACTTATCGCCCCGACCCCCAGGCCATCGCCGAGCAGATCCTGGACGACGCGGAGTTGGCAGCCCGGTTGCAGTCCTTGTTCACGCGGTAGCAGCGCCTCCGCGAAGTCTCACAACGACTGGGTAGGAACCACATGGACCTCGAGAGAACCCTCGAGATGGCGGGACAGCTGCGCGATCTCATCGCCGGCGAGGTGAGCCGTGCACGTGGGGAGCGCCAGCTCATCCGCACGCTCGACGCATCGGCGCTCTTTGCCCGGGCGACGGAGCGCAGCGCTTTCGTCTCCGAGGTCGCCCGCCTCGAGCGCGAGTTCGCGCTCGCCATCGGGCGGGCGGCCGGAACGGTTGGCCTCGTTCCAGGGACGTTCGAACGGCTGCGCGCACGGGCGCCGGGCGAGACGGACCTCCTCATCGGCATCCTGTCGGAGGTGAGGTCGCTTGCCGCCGCTCTTCAGGAAGTGGACCGCCTGAACCTTCGCCTGGCCGACCGCGCGCTCGCCTGCGTCCGCGGCTACATGGAGGCCCTGCGGCCCTCGGTGCGCGCCTACGACCGGCACGGCCTGCGCGGGAGCGCGCCCGCGCTCGCCATGGTCTCGAGCAAGGGCTAGCCATGGCGAATATCCTCTCCATCCTCTCCTCGGCCGGGACGAGCCTCGCTGCCCAGCAAGAGGTCATCACCGTCGCGAGCAACAACATCAACAACTCGAATACACCCGGGTACTCGCGGCAGACCGCGGTCTTGACCGACCTCGCCCCCACCGACCAGGTGGGCGGCGTCGTGGTGGGCGGTGGCGCCACCGTGACGACGGTGACCCAGGCCCGCGACAGGTTCCTCGAGGCCCAGATCCCGCAGGCGCTCGCCCAGGCCGCCCAGTCCACCGCGGAGTCGAACGCGCTCTCCTCGCTGCAGACCTTCGATACCGCGACGACCTCCAGCACCGGATCGGGGACGAGCACGGGCGGCGCCCTCGCCACCGCCATCTCGAGCTTCTACTCGAGCCTCTCCGCCGCCTCCCAGAACCCGAGCGACCCGAGCCTCCGCGCGGCCGCCCTGGGCGCGGCGCAGGCGCTCGCTCAAGCCTTCAACTCGACGAGCGAGGACATCGCCTCGAACCGGAGCGGGCTCGACACCCAGGCGAGCGGACTCGTCGGCCAGATCAACACCGAGGCCGCAGCGGTCGCAGAGCTGAACGGGGAGATCCAGCAGGCGAGCGCAGGGGGTACCCCGCCCAACGACCTGCTCGATCTGCGTCAGACCCACCTCGACAACCTGGCCACCCTCACCGGCGGGACGCCCATCACCACCTCTCAGGGCTACGTGAACGTGATGCTTCCAGGCGGGCTCGCCCTCGTGGCCGGGACGAGCGCGGGCTCGCTCTCCACCGAACCCGATCCCGCGAACGGCGGGCATCTCGGTATCGTCCTCACCCAGCCAGGCGGGAGCGGCACCGCCGCCATCGCCGCGAGCGGACTCGGCGGGACGCTCGGCGGCACCCTCTCCGCACGCGACGGGGCACTCGCCACCGCGGCGGCGAGCGTCGATCAGCTCGCTTCCGACCTCTCGACGCAGCTCAACACGGCAAACGAGGCCGGCTACGGGCTCGACGGATCAGCCGGAGCCGCTCTCTTCAACACCGGCGCCACCGTCAGCGGTGCCGCCGGCGCCATGACGCTCGCCATCACCAACCCGAGTGGGCTCGCCTTCGCAACGACGAGCGGGGACACCGGCGACGCCACCAACGCCCAGGCGCTCGTGGCGACCCAGACGGCTACGCTCACCGGAGGTGAGGACGTCGAAGGCACGCTCTCCGCCATCACCTCGCAGTACGGCAGCGCTGCCTCGGCCGCCCAGGCGCTCGCCGCCCAGGACTCGGCCATGAGCAGCAACCTCCAGACGCAGCGCGCCTCCTACTCGGGCGTCTCGACCGATGACGAGCTCATCACGCTGCAGGGCGCGCAGCGCTCCTACGAGGCCATCTCCAAGGTCATCACCACGGCCGACACCATGATGGACTACCTGCTCAGCATGACCAACATCACCACCTAGAGGGTTCTTCACCGTGCGCGTCAGCGACAGCCTCATCTTTCAGAACGCCGCCCAGAACACGCAGTCGGCCGAGCAGTCCGTGCAGCAGGCGACCGAGGTCGCCTCGACCGGGCTCAAGGTCACCCAGCCCTCCGACAATCCCTCGGCTGCGGGCCTCATCGTCACCTACACCATGCAGAGCTCGCGCTACACGGCCATCTCGAGCGGCGCTCAGGCCGCCTCGAGCGAGCTCAGCGCGGCGAGCAGCGCCCTGAACGACATCTCGACCCAGCTCTCGCAGGCGAAGGAGCTCGCCGTCCAGTTCTCGAGCTCGACGAACTCGTCACAGAGCGCCTCGGGCGTCGCGCAGGCGAACTCCATCCTTTCCCAGGTGATCTCCGATCTCAACACCCAGTTCGGGAACCGCTACCTCTTCGGCGGCACGATGGATTCCTCGCCTCCCTTTGACGCGTCCGGGAACTACCTCGGCAACTCGGATCTGCGCCAGGTCGAGATCGCTCCCGGCGTCTATGAGCAGTCGAACGTGGATGCGAGCACCGCCATCGCGGGGAACGGCGGTGGCACGAACGTCATCACTGCGCTCCAGTCGCTCTCGGCCGCCATCGGCTCGGGAGACCCCACCCAGGTAGAGGCGGCCATATCGTCGCTCGATGCCTCGATCGGCCAGGTCTCGACCGCGGTCTCCGAGGCCGGCGTCTCGATGAGCACCTTCAACACCGCTGCCTCAGCCGCCACCCAATCCGCGAGCAACTACACCAAGGCCGCGAGCTCCCTCTCCGACGCCGACGTGGTCTCCTCCTCCATCGCCCTCCAGGCCGCCCAGACCGCGCTGCAAGCCTCGCTGTCCGCGACCGCCCAGTCCTTCAAGCTGTCCCTCGTCAACTACCTGCCGAGCTAGGGACGAGCCATGAGAGGGCGCGGCGGCGCAGCTCGAGAGGAAGGGCGCCCCGGCCTGGAACATCGGAGCGCGCGCCGCCCCGCGCGTCCCCCCCTCGGCGACGACGCGCGCCGAGCCCTCACCGCTCTCCTCCGAGAGCGGACGCACGATTCGCCTCGCCTCTTGCCCCCCCGCCTCTCGGCGGCCGCGCGGCTCATTCCCGTCCTCCTCCACGCCAGCTTCGAGAAGGACGGCCTGGAAGGGGACGCTCCGGGGGTGGCCGGGCTCCGGTACCGAAGGCGCTGGTCGAGCCTGTCCCGGGCCTTTGGCCTTCCGCCACCCTGCCGTGCCCAGCGCGGCCGCTGCCTCGTCGAGGCAGTCCTCGTCGTCCCCCGCGGGACCTGGCTCGAGGTCCTGGCGCTCATCGCGCCTGGGCACCGTGATGAGGAAGCCGTCGCCGTCGAACGGCGCCTCTCGGCCATCGAGGGCATCCTCGGCACCGCGGCTCCCGTCGGCACCACGGTCGTGAACCCGGCCCGGCTCGAGGAGGACCCCGCCCGGACGCACCGGCTCATCACCTTCGGGGCGCTCGCCGCGGGGAGGCTCTCCTCGGAAGCCTGGACTGCCCTGGAGAGCGTGCGCGGCCGCATGCCACCCTCCGCGGTGGCCGCGCTCGCCGCACAGGCTCCCGGTCCGCTCGCCACCCTCTGCCTCACGCTCATGACCCGCACCGCCTGCATGGGCCCGCTCGACGCCGCGCTCGCCCTCCTCGTCTCCGGTGAAACCCCGCGCGCGCTGGCCTCGCCGGAGATGTTCTGCTTGCGCTGGGCGCGGCTCGTACCTGGCATTTCCGAGATCCTCTTCGAGCCCTTCCTCGAGGCGGGCACGGCAAGGCCTCCTGCGGAGCACGATGAGCTTTGGCGATTCCTCGAAAAGGCGAGGGCGCTCGGACTCGACTGTGCGCGGGCCGTTCACTCCTCTCGGTTTGGCGAACGCGACCCGAGCGGACGCCGTCGCTGGCTCGAAGCTCTCGGCCCAGGCATCCCGCACGTGCTCCTCCCAGCCCTTGGGGCCCTCTTCGCAGCCGAGGCCAGGCGCCGGCCGCTCAGTCTCGATCCGGTCCGGGTGCGGGGCGGCTACGAGGTGCGCCTCGCCGACGGTACCCCGCTCGGTCGCGGCGCCAGCGCGGTTCAGGCGCGAATCCGCGCCCTCGGGCTCGTGGCGGCCACCGAGGCCGCTCGCCCGAACAGCGCGCGGCCCGGCCGCGAACCCCTGCTCGCCCTGTCCGATCCGACCTGGCGCGAGCTCGGGGCCAGGCTGTCGCGGCCCACGAACGGAACGACCCGGCTCCTCACGGTGGTGGCGGGCAGTGGCGCCCGCCAGGGTTCGCCCACCGACCCCTTGAACCGGGGGCCGGAACGCGCGCTCGATTTCGACGGCGCCCTCTCCGTGCTCCTCGCGCCCGGCCGGCGGCCCTCCGGCCGCGTGCTGTCGCCCGAGGAGGCGATGCGGGCGGTCCTTCACGGCTCCCGGAGCGGGGGCGCGCTCGAGATCCTGGCGGCGGAAGGCTCGGCGCGGCCGGTCGCGGCCCGCCTCTCGCGCATCGCCGCGCTCGTGCGCGAAGCCACTTCCGAAAGGCCGGTGGCCGTGGAAGCGGGCGGTCGTGTCCACTTCGTGGAGGGCCGGCGCGTTCGCGTCTTCGCCCTCGAACGCTTCGCCGCCCGCCCACGCGTCTTCACTCCGGATCTCGAGGCGCCCGACATCTCCATCGCGAGCGGCCGACGTGAAGGCTTCTCCTCACGCAGGGCGGGCGTCGTGCAATGCCGGGTGGTAGCCCTCGACGGCGAGTCGGCCGCACTCCTCTACGCCGACGGGGCCTCCAACTACCTGCGCGAGGTGGTCCCGTACGCGGAGATGGAGGGGCGGCTCGGCGAGGCCCGCATGGTCCTGCGCACCGCCCAGACGCCCGCCGTGTTGGTCGTCCTGTTCTCGGAGGGCCTCGAGCTCGCGGCGCGCCACCTCCCACCGGCCGCAGAGGGCGTGGAAATCGCCGTCTTCGGAAGCTTGCCCTTCGTGGAGGTGGAGATCGGGGGCGAACGCTTCGGAGGTTCGAGCCGCCTCTCCTGGAGCGCGGCGGCCGAGGCCTTGCTCTCGCGCTGGCCGCCCGGCGGTGAAGGTCGGGTGAGCGTCAAGAACGTGTCGGTGACCCTCGGTGGAAAACCGGTCTCGCCGCTCTACGCCCTTTATGCGAGCGCTGTGGCACGGCGGCGCCTGCGCTCCCACCTCGGACGTACGCTTCTTTCTTATCGAAACGCTCACGCGGGCCGAAGAGAAGCGTGAGGGCGGACAGAAGAGGTCGCCCGAACCAAAGGAGAAGTCATGTCACTCTCGATTCGGACCAACATCGCCTCGATCGACGCCCAAAACAACCTGGCGCAGACCCAGAGCTCGCTCACCCAGACCATGGATCAGCTCTCCTCGGGCGATCGCATCACCTCGCCCGCCATCGACGCCGCCGGCCTCGGCATCTCGACGAACCTCGAGGCCCAGATCGCCAGCTACACCCAGGCGGGCAACAACGCCAACGACGGCATCTCGCTCGTGCAGACGGCCTCGGGTGCCTTGAACCAGGTGACGAACATTCTCACCTCGCTCCGCAACCTCGCCATGGAGTCGGCCTCGGACGGCGTCGGCCCGACCCAGCGCGCGTACATCGTCACGGAGGCCGGGCAGCTGCAGGCCGAACTCGACCGCATCAACGCGACCACCGAGTACAACGGCAACCAGTTCTTCGCGAACGGCACCTCGCTGAGCTTCGAGGTCGGCATTCGCGGCACCCCCAACGACGCCATCTCGGTCGACACGACCAACATGAAGGTCGACTCGGCCGACCTCGGTGTGGACGCAGGGACCATCGACCTCAGCACCGACACGGGCGCGCAAACGGCCCTCACCAACATCGACAACGCCCTCGACACGGTCTCGGGCTTCCAGGCGACCCTGGGCGCCGCCAGCAACCGGTTCCAGAGCGCCGCCAACACCATCCAGGCCGAGTCGCAGAACCTCTCCGCCGCCGACAGCCGCATCCGCGACGTGAACGTGGCCTCCGCCACCTCCGAGCTCTCGCGGGAGCAGGTGCTGAGCCAGGCCGGCATCGCCGTCCTCGCCCAGGCGAACGCCGTGCCCCAAGAGGCTCTGAAGCTCCTCAACGGCTAGTAGCACCCTCGGCGACCTCTAGGCCGCCCCCCGGTCAGGATGCCGTGGGGCGGCTTTGCCTAGGAGGATGGAAATGTCAGTGACCAGCAGCGTGGCCGTGAGCGGGCTCGGAACCGGCCTCGCCACTCAGATCAACACTCAGTCGCTCATCTCCGCCCTCGTCGCCGCCGATCAACAGCCCATCACCAATCTCCAAAGCGAGCAGACGGCCACCCAGACCAAGATCTCCTCGCTCGGCAGTATCTCCTCGGCGCTCGCTGCCTTGCAGACCGCCGCAGGGAACCTCTCGCAGTCAGGCGCACTCGGCGTCACTGCCTCCTCTTCCAACGTGGCCTTCAGTGCCACGCCCGGCTCGTCGGCCGTCGCCGGCAGCTACGAGGTCGAGGTGGACCAGCTCGCCTCGGCCGCCAAGTGGCGCTCGGGGGCCTTCGGGTCGGGCGACACCGTGGAAGCGGGAACGCTCACCCTCACCATGAACAACAAGCCGTACACCGTCTCGGTGGCGGCGGGCTCCTCGCTCAGCGATGTCGCGAACGCCATCCAGGCGAGCGGGGCACCGGTCTCGGCCGTGGTCTTGAACGACGGCACCTACAACTATCTCTCCATCACCCCCACCGCGACCGGCTATTCGGGAACCTCCCCCTCCTCCGCCCTCCAGGTGGGCTTCAGCAAAGCGAGCGGCGCGAGCGGTGGACTCGACCCGACCGCGACCCAAAACGGGGTGGCACCCTACTCCCTCGCCGCGAGCAACGCTTCCTTCAGCATCGACGGGCTCCAGTTCACCCGCCCCTCGAACGTGGTGACGGACGCCCTGCCCGGCACCACGCTCAGCCTCGAGCAGGCAACCGGGACGCCCGAGACGCTCACGCTCTCGAACGACGCCAGCACCACCGAGTCCAACTTGCAGGCCTTCGTCACGGCTTACAACAGCGTGATGAGCCTCGTCCAGGCCCAGCTCAACACCACCTCATCGACCGACATCACCACGAGCCTCGCCAGCGACGCCACGGTCGAGAACCTCAATTCCGCTCTGCAGGGGCTCGTCAACTCCACCGTCCCCGGACTCGGCTCGGTGCAGTCGCTCGCCAACCTCGGCCTCATCACCCAGGACGACGGCTCGCTCTCGATCGACGAGAGCGCGCTCGCGGCGGCCATTGCCAGCGACCCCTCGGCGGTGAACGCCGTCTTCTCCACCGCCTCGACCGGCATCGGCGATCTCACCTCGGCACTCGTCACGAACTACACGCAACCCGGGACCGGTCTCATCGCGCTCGACCAGTCGAACCTGCAGTCCCAGGTCACCCAGGAGGGTAACCAGATCACGGCCCTGCAGGCGCAGGAGAGCGCCTACCAGGACCAGCTCACCCAGGAGTTCTCGGCCATGGAGTCGCTCGTCACCAACATGACGAGCATCGGCAACTTCCTCACCCAGCAAGCGAACGTCATCGCGGCCCAGGCAAACTCCAACAACGGCTGAGCGCGCCATGAACCCCATCAAGCGTTACTCCCAGGCCCAGAGCGCCACCGCTTCCCCCGAGCGGATCATGGTCCTCCTCTTCGAGGCGGCTCTCCGCAACATCCGGGCAGGCGCCCAGGCCCTCGAGTCCGGCGAGGTCACGCAGGCGAGCCGCCCCCTCTCCAATGCGGCCGAGATCGTGGCCGCGCTCGACGGGTGCTTCGATCCCACGCGGTTCCCGGCGCTCGCACGAAACCTCGGCTCGATCTACCGATTCGTCTGCCAGCGCCTCGTCCTCGCCAACCTCCACCGCGATGCCGGGATGGCGCGAGAGGCCGAGCGCGTCTTCTTTCCCGTAGCGGACGCCTTCTCGTCTGCAGTCGAGATGGCGAAGACGGGGACCCGATGATGGCCGAGGCCCTCGCCGACGCGTTCGAGCGCGCCCGGCGCGCTCTCGAGGGGGGCCACGTGGCCGAGGCGGCCACCACCATCGCCCTCGCCGCCCAGGCCTGCGCCCGCGCGGAGGAAGCCGGGCTCAGGCTCGAACCGCGGGTTCTCGAAAGCCTGCGGGAGCTTCACGCGAGGTGCCTCGCCAGCCTCGTTACCCTCCGCTCGCACCTCGCTCGCGAACTCGCAACCGCCGGCAGCGCCCGCCGCGCCACCTCCGCCTACCATCGCTGACAAGAGCCCCGTTCGCCTCCCCAGCCGACGGCCCGACACCGCCTCGGTCGCGGCGGCACCGTCGTCGCTTGCCTCTCGCCGTGCCGAAGCTGTCTTTCTGCCTCGCCTCGGATCGAGGAGCGGATGCTCCCCGGCGTGCCTCGACTCCGTGAAGGGCCTCGTCGCCGAGGTGGTGCTCTTCGGACCGCTTCCACCGATGGCACGAAGGGGGTCGTAGGCCGAATGGTGTGGACGACGATTTGGCACCGCCCGAGGAGACTTTGTCCTGCAGCTCGACGCCGACGAGCGGCTGGCCCGGAACTCCGCCGAGGTCCTGCGGCGGCCACCCGAGCGCTGACGAGGACCCGCCCTAATGCATCCGCACGACGCGAGCGGGCTCGATGCCGAGCGAGCGTGGATTGACCTTTCCGGAGCGGCCCGCATCGATAGAGCCCACGCTCGTCCCCCGGCTCATGCGCAGGACTGCCGACCTCGAACACCGCGGTATCGTCCGGGAGCGTCGAGGCCTCGCTCGTCCTACGAGGCCGGCGGGCGAGCGCCCTCCGCGCCCGCCTCGTGCATTTCGGCTCCGTGTTCGCCGTGCGGCGAGTGCTCGGCAAGGGACCTCGACCTCTGGAGAAGGCCTGCCGGACGGAGGCGGACTGTCCCTTCGGATAGCTCGCCATGGAGTGCCCGCTCGCCGGGCGCTTGAAGGATGCGGAGCAGCTGAGGAGGGCCGGGGGTTGCTCGCGCTCCAGCCCCGCTACCGTTCGGCCCACCTGCTCGGGCTCGCACGAGCCCTCGCCCAAGGGCGAGAACCTCGCCGCCTGGCCCCGGCGAAGTGCGCCAGGAAATCCGCCAGCCCTTCCACCTCGGACCGGGAGAACCGGGGCACCGGCAGCGGCACTTCGACGTCGCTCACCACCGCGATGACCTCTCCCCGGCGCGATCGAGGAGGCTCGAGGCGCTTCGGACCGCGGTGGACGAGGACGCGCGGCAGATGCGCCTCGCGGAAGCCCTCCGCCACCACGATCGAGCAGGGCGGGAGGAGCGCGGCGAGCGCCCTGAGCTTCCTCACCGGCGGACCGAAGTACGCAAGCTCGTCCGGTCCTTCGAGAGCGACGGCAATGGCACCGGCCCGCCTGAGCCGCGCGCTATCCTTCCCCGGCCTATCGAAGGAGTGGGGGTGGCCCGAGTGCTTGAGCGCGGCCACGGTGAGTCCCCTCGCCATGAGGGCCGGGATGAGCTTCACGAGGAGCGTCGTCTTGCCCGACCCGCTCGGCCCGCTGAAGACGACGACGGGAGGGCGGCGCGCCGGCATCAGCTTCGAAACCCGTGAAGGCGGGAGGTGAGTACCACCGCGCCCGAAGTCCCTTCGTAGAGCGCCGACGGCCACGCCGTCCCACAGGATGCCACCTTGGAGGTGGCCGACGCCCCTTCACCCAGCCGACTTTCACGCGAGGACGAAGAGGGCGGAGGAGGATCTCGTTCTCGGCCGGAGGAGAGCACAGTGGTCATCACGACGTGAGGACTCTCTTTCGACCTTTCGGGGCACGCGCCTCGGGACTTTCACGGTTCCTGACCCGTGCCACGTCTCTTCCCTTCAGTGCGCCGCGCGTCGCGCGAGTTCTAGCCTCGCCGCGCCTCGAGATCCTCGCAAACGTTGCGCACGCTCGGACTTGATCGGGGCCAAAACGCAGAGGTTGCAGCTTTTTATCGACAAAACACGGGCCTAGCGCATGCAAATGGACGCCGATCAAGCAACAGGGCCCAGGATCGGAGGTCCCGCCGTGCTCTCCAACGCCCCCGTAAACGACTGCAGCGTCTGCACGCTCGGCGTGGCCTCTCAGGGCCGGTGCCGTCTCACCCCAAGTACTCGAGAATCCGGAGCAACCCTCTGCGCCCAGGGCGAGCGCCCTCGCACGGTCTACTTCGTCAAGGAGGGCTTCGTCTCCCTGTCGGCGGTGAGTCCGCGCGGGACGGAGATGACCCTCACCTTGCGCGGGCCGAACTCGCTCCTGTGCACGGAGGCCCTGCATGGCGAGTCGTCGCCCTACGACGTCCGGGCCCTCGCGCGCGTGAAGCTGTGTGGGATCGCGGGTGACCAGATGAGCACGTGGATCGGCCCCGACCGAAGTCCCGCTCGAGCGGTTCTCGACCTGTTGCTCGCCGAGGGAAAGCTGCAGCGCGACGAGGTGAATTACCGTCAGGGCGACTGCATGTCGAGGGTGGCTCGTTTCGCCCTCGCTCACGCCCGCTTCCTGGCCGACCGGCCCAACGCGGTGCGTAAGCAGATGGTGGCACGCCTGCTTGGCATGCGGCCCGAGACGCTCTCGCGCTGCCTCACCCGCCTCGAGCGCGAAGGCGTCGTCGACGCGTCGCGCGGCGTGCGCGTGCTCGATCCACGAAGGCTCTCGACGATCGCAATGGAAGACGTGAACGCCTGACCGAGCGTCGAGGCTCGTCCTCCTTGAGCTCGAAAAATCTACGCCGCTGCGCATCGCCTGCGGGCGACGCGCGGTCGTCTTCTCCGTCTCGGCGGTCGGGTTCGAGCCCCGAAGAGGGCTTCCGGCGGAGGGTTGTGCTCCCCCGCGAGAGGCATCGTCTTCTTGGTGAGAGCCGTCGGGATGCACGCTCAGCGTGCCGAAATTGCGGTGAGGAGCCGGGGTGCTAGCGCTTCGCCCAGCGTCCTCGGGCATACAGCTCCCCGTCCGAAAGGACGGCGCCTGCCCGAACCTCCTCAGTCTCGCGCGGCCGCGAGTTTCCTTACCCGGGTGGCGGGGGAGAATCCGTGGCCCCTCCTTTGCTCTGCTGTGGGGTGAAGTGCGTGGCTGCGCGTCGCCCGCGGTCTGCGAGTACAGACCGCTGGTTGCCTCGTCGAAGGCAGGGGCTCCCGTGGCTTCGGTGAACAGCCCGAAGCAAGAGCGCACGGTCGAGCTAGCCCTCGTCGAAGGCTGGAGGGGGCCTCCGAGGGCCCGCGCGGCGATGCACTTCAGAGTCGGAGGGCGGCGCTAAAACCGCCCTCCGATTTGTTTTCCTTGCGTCTAAGCGCTGCAGGCCTCGCACCGACGGACCTCGGGCAGCGCGCGCAGGCGGTCGCGACCGATGGCGCCTCCACACTCTTCGCAGGTGCCGTAGGTGCCGCTCGCGATGCGGGCGAGCGCGGCATCGATCTCGCTGAGCTCGCGCTGAGCGGAAGAGTCCGGTAGTGAATCCGAACCGGGCCCCGTCCCGGTGGTCCCGCGCATGAGCGCCCTCCGCCTCGAGCGGAGTAATATCCCGGCTTCGCGCATAGTTATCGTCATGGCGGGACTCCCCGCGGACCGGTTTTCTTTACAGGACCTGTGCCGTCGCCGAGAACGCCGTGATATCCGCCACTTGAGGCTTACATCCGCCGCGAATTCTGCGGCGGAGTGCGCTGCGACCGCACCTTCTGCAGCGTCCCGGTATCCGCCCGGGTCTGTAGGGAGGATGCCGCTTCCCGGCCGCCATCTCGCGAGACGCAGGCCGGCGAGCGTTTGCCCTCGCACGGCTTGGCGGGGCGATTCGGGTTCTCGCTAATGTCCTCACGCGGCTGCCGCGCCAGCCGGAAAAGGGGCTTTCGCTCCCTCGTTGGGAGGCAGCCCAAACTCCTCTCCCGGGACGCTTCACACCCCAAAGTCCACCGAATGGCCGCGCCTTGGAGAGGTGGTTTCGCACGGCCTAGTGCGGGTTCCCGCGGTGTGACGGCATGCCGCGGGAGCCCCTCCGACCGGCCCCTCGGCTTGCGAGGTCAGGGCGCAAAGGGGCATACCTTGCGTACGGTTCAACGTTCGAGGAGGCGCGCCATGAGACGCATCCTGGTCGGCGTGGACGGCTCGGAGCCTTCGCTCAAGGCAGCTCGGCTGGCGACCGAGATCGCCCTCCGGTTCGGCGCCAAGCTCACCCTCGCCTACGTCGTGCCGAGACTCGTCCTCCCTCCCGACGCCTATGGACTCACCATGGTGGAGGTGGAGGAAGAGCATCGCGCCTTCGGCGAGAGGACCCTCACCGAGGCCATGACCAAGCTCGGCGAGGCAGGCGTCGAGGTGGAGCCTCTCGTGCTCTCCGGCTCGCCGGCCGAGAGTCTGGCGGAGGCGGCCACCGCGCCCGATGTGGACCTGGTGGTCGTGGGCAGCCGGGGGCGGGCCGCGGTGGCCCGGGTCCTGCTCGGCAGCGTGACCGACCGGCTCGTCCACATCAGCACCAAGCCGGTGCTCGTCTCGCACTAGCGGGGGCCCCTCGCACGCGACGCCACAAATGTGGCAGCATCGACCCAGGAGTCGCGAGCGTTTCGGCGAGGTGCACCATGCGGCAGCCCGAAAAGATGACTGAGGGCCTGGACGGAGGGGTCCGCAGCATCAGCGTCGGCGACTTCATGTCGCGCGACCTCGTCACAGTGCAGGGGACGGACGACCTCGCTCTCGCCGAGCAGATGTTGCGGCTCGGGGGCATCCGGCACCTTCCGGTGGTGGAGAAGGGCAAGCTCGTGGGCCTGCTCACCCACCGCGATCTCTTGAGTTCGGCCATGACGAGGCCGGCCGCCGCTACCCAGGCCAAGGACGCCATGACGGCGGCACCGGTGACGGTGCGCCCCGCCACCTCGCTTGTCCACGCGGCGCGGATCATGCTCGCCCACAAGTTCGGTTGCCTGCCGGTGTGCGAGGAGGACGGGACGCTCGTCGGCATCATCACCGAGGCCGATTTCGTCCGGTTCGCGGCCGACATGGTGCAGGACCTCGACCTCGTCGCGGAGGCGGTCGGCTCGCACAACCGCGCTTGAAAGCTAGGGCGAGGACGTTAGGTAGTCCTGTACTGCCGGTCCCCAGCATTTGATCTCGGACAATGAAAGGGCCTAAAACCGGCTCTGCATGGAGGAGACTCTGCTCGAAGAGCTGAAGCGTTACGTCGGCTGGAGCTCCGAGGACGAGGAGGCGCTCCGGGCGCTGCACGGCGTCGCCGCACCGCATTTCGCCCACATCACCGAGGTGTTCTACGCGATCATCCTCGGGCATGCCGAGGCGAAGACCTCGCTCACCGGCGGGGAGAGCCAGGTCGGCCACCTGAAGGTGACCCTGCAGCTCTGGCTCGATCGCCTGCTGAGCGGTCCGTGGGACGAGGACTACTTCGAGGCGCGTTGCCTCATCGGGCGCCGTCACGTCCGCATCCAGCTGCCCCAGCACTACATGTTCGGCGCGATGAACGTCGTGCGCCGCGAGCTCGAGGCGGTGATCGAGGAGGGTTACTCGGCCCGGCCCCACCTCGTCGGCCCGGCACGGCGCGCCATCGGGCGCATCCTCGATATCGAGCTCGCCATCATGCTCCACACCTACCGGGAGGACCTCCTCGTCCAGCAGGCCCGGGCCGAGCGCCTCGCCACCTTCGGCCAGCTCGTCGGCTCCATCGGTCACGACCTGCGCAATCCCCTCGGCGTCATCGAGACCTCGGTCTTCATCCTGCGGGGCCGGGTGGGCGCCGACGAGCGGGTGACGAAGCACCTCGACCGCATCACCGAGCAGCTCGCGGTGGCGAACGGGATCATCACGAACCTGCTCGACATGATCCGAAACAGGCCGCTCATCCGGGAGCGGGTTCACCTCGGCCCTCTGGTGACCGCGGCAGCCGAGGCGGTGGCGCGCCCTGCCGAGGTGAACCTTTCCGTAGAGGGCCTCGACGAGCTCGAGGTGGACGGCGATCCGATCCAGCTCCGGCAGGTGCTCGTGAACCTCATCACCAACGCGGTCGATGCGACGTCGCCGGCGGGCCAGATCCAGGTGGGCGGCGAGCGGGGGCAGGGCGTGGTGCTGCTCACCATCGCGGATACGGGCCCGGGCGTCGACCCGGCCATCGCCCGCCGCCTCTTCGAGCCGCTCATCACGAGCAAGGAGCGGGGGGTGGGCCTCGGGCTCGCGCTCGTGAAGCGCATCGTGGAGCGGCACGGAGGAACGGTGAGCTACACCCCGCGCGCTCCGAGGGGCGCCCGCTTCACCATCCGCCTTCCCGGGTGAAGGACGCATCGCATGCGCCGCTACCTCATCGTGGACGACAACGCGGCATTCGCCGAGAACCTGGGCGAGATCGTGAGCGATCGCGGTGGCGAGGTGGTGCTGGCCGAGAATGGCGAGGCCGCACTGCGCCTCGTGGGCCACAGCCGTTTCGACGTGGTCGTCACCGACATGCGCATGCCGTTCATGAACGGTGCCGAGCTCGTCCACCGCGTCCGGCGGCTCGACCCCGGGCTCGCCGCCATCGTGGTCACCGCCTACGTCCGCGACAACGAGATCGAGGCCGCCCGCCAGGAGGGCCTCCTCGCCACCTTCCCGAAACCCGTCCCCATTGGCCGGCTCCTCGACCTGCTCGAGCGCGCCCGGCGAGACGGGGTGGCGGTGGTGGTGGAGGACGATGCCGCCCTCTGCGAGAACCTGTGCGAGGCCCTGCGCGGACGCGGCTTCGCAGCGGTGGCCGCCGGCTCGGTCCTGGAGACCGAGCGGCTGGGGCCCATCCGCCCCTTCTGCGCGCTCGTCGATCTGCGCGTCCCGGGCGGCCCGGCCGGCGCCGCCATGCGCGAGCTCTCCACCAAGTTTCCGAAACTGCCCATGCTCATCGTGACGGCCTACCCCGACGCACCGCCGTTGCCGCACGCGGCCTTCTTCGCCAAGCCCTTCGACACCGCCGCCCTGCTGGCCGAGGTCGAGAAGCATCACGCCCGCCAAGGGTGCGCTGAGGGTGCATGAATTCGCCCCAGAAGAAGCCGCGGCTCCTCATCGTCGACGACAACCTCGCCCTCGTCGAGAACCTGAGCGAGATCCTGGAGGAGGCGGGCTACGCCGTACACGGCTATGGAAACTGTGCGACCGCCATGGCCGGAGCGCGCGAGGGGTTCGACGTGGCGCTCGTCGATTTGCGGCTGCCCGACGGCGACGGGACGGCCCTCGCCCCCCGGCTCAAGGAGGCCTCGCCGGACGGCGAGGTGGTCCTGCTCACCGGCTTCGCCACACTCGAGTCTGCGGTGTCGGCGGTCCGGGCCGGCGCCTGCGCCTACCTCGTGAAGCCCTGCGCCACCCAGGAGCTGCTCGTCACCGTCGAGCAGGCGATGCGCCAGGTGCGCCTTCACGCGGAGAAGCGCGAGCTCGCCCGGCGCGCCCAGATGGCCGAGAAGCTGGCGGCGGTGGGCACCATGACCGCCGGGCTGTCCCACGAGATCCGAAACCCGCTCAATGCGGCGGCCCTCCAGCTCACCGTGCTCGAGCGGCGCCTGCAGCGGCTACCGCGCGACACCCAGAGCGCGCTCCTCGAACCCCTGCACCTCGTGCGCGACGAGATCCGCCGGCTCGACCACATCCTGCAGGACTTCCTCCAGTTCGCGCGCCCACGCGAGTTCCATCCCCGCCCGGTCGAGGTGCCGACCGTGCTCACCAAGGTCTTCGACCTCTTGGAGGGCGAGGCCGAGCGGCGCCGGGTGCGCCTCGAGCGCGCCTTCGAGCCCGTCCCGCCCGTGTCGGGAGACGAGGAGCGGCTGCGCCAGGTGGTGATGAACCTCGCCCTGAACGCCCTCGACGCGGTCGAGCGCGGCGGTACGGTGCGGGTCTCCTGCCGCCTGGAGGAGCCCGACGCACGCGAGGTGACCGTCTACGTCGAGGACACGGGTCCGGGGGTGCCACCCGAGATGCGAGACCGCCTGTTCGAGCCCTTCTTCACCACCAAGGCCCAGGGCTCCGGACTTGGCCTTTCCATCGTGCACGCCATCGTCACCCAGCACGGCGGGACCATCAGCATCGAGGACGCTCCCGAGCGCGGGGCTCGCTTCGTGCTGAGGTTGCCGCGCGTCCGGGACGTCTAGTCGACGGGGCAAAGGGGGCGGTGCGCCCCCCTACTCGATGTTCCGCACCTGTCCGCTCTCGGTTTCGGGGCCCTCGCGGGTGGGCTTTCCGCTCGCGTACTCCTTCAGGCGATACTGGATCTTGCGCACGCTGATGCCCAGGATCTCGGCCGCCCGCGAGGTGGATCCCCCCACCATCTCGAGGGTGCGCAGGATGGCCTCCCGCTCGATCTCGTACAGGGTGGCGCCAGGGATGAGCGCGCCGGGGACCCGCTCCCGTGGCCTCGGCCCGCGCAGGGAAGGCGGCAGATCGTCGGCCGTGAGTTCGAGGCCCTTGCACAGGACGACCGCCCGCTCGATCACGTTCTCGAGCTCGCGCACGTTGCCCGGCCAGTCATGGCTCAAGAGGGCGTTGAGGGTGCCGGGGGCGAGCCCTCGGATCTCCTTGCCGTAGGCCCGGGTGTACTTCTCGATGAAGTGACTCACCAGCGCCGGGATGTCCCCCTTGCGCTGTCGCATGGGGGGAAGGACCACCGCCACCACGTTCAGGCGGTAGTACAGGTCCTCGCGAAACTTCCCGCTCTTCACCTCCGCCGATAGGTCGCGGTTCGTGGCGGCCACCATTCTCACGTCGACCTTGATCGTCTGGGTGCCTCCCACCCGCTCGAACTCGCGCTGCTGGAGCACCCGCAGGAGCTTGATCTGGAGCGCAGGCGAGATGTCGCCGATCTCGTCGAGGAAGAGAGTCCCTCCGTCGGCGAGTTCGAAGCGCCCCTCCTTGCGGCCGATGGCTCCGGTGAAGGACCCCTTCTCGTGCCCGAACAGCTCGGACTCGAGCAGGGTCTCGGAGAGGGCGGCGCAGTTCACCTTGATGAAGGGCTTTCCCGCCCGGGGAGATTCCTCGTGGAGCGCCTGGGCGATGAGCTCCTTGCCGGTGCCCGACTCCCCCAGGATGAGCACGGTGGCGCGGGTGGGCGCAGCGCGCTTCACCACCTCGTACACGGCCTGCAGCTCGGGCGCGTCCCCGACGATGTTGTGAAACCGGTAGCGCTCGCGCACCCGCTCGCGCAGGTTAGCCGTGTCGCGCTGCAGCCTGAGTTTCTCGAGGGCCTTCTCGAGCACCACCAGGACCGCGTTCACGTCGAGCGGTTTCACGAGGTAGTTCTCGGCCCCGGCCCGCATGGCCTCCACAGCCGCTTCCACGCTCGCAAAGGCCGTCATCATGACGAAGACGGCATCCGAACCCGCCTCGCGCGACCGCTTGAGCAGCGTGATGCCATCCATGCGCGGCATCCGCACGTCCGCCAGGATGGCGGCCGGCGCAAAGCCAGGCAAAAGAGCGAGGGCCTCCTCTCCGTCGGCTGCCTCGGCGATCTCGTATCCCTCCTCGGAGAGGATCGTCCTCAAGGCCAGGCGAGCGTTCTGCTCGTCGTCGACCACGAGGATGCGTTCCTTGGCCATGCGAGGACCCGCTTTGGCAACGCTCATGCCCACCTTCATTCTTCCCGCGGTGCCGCAAAGGCTGCGCGAGGGACGCATCATATGCACCGATCTCGGCTCGTTATCCAGTCCTCTCGGCCGGGACTTCGAGCGCGGCCGCGGGGCCCCTGCTCGCCGCATCTAGCTGAGACACCGACGTTTTCTGAGGCTACATCGCCCGAACACGCCTCGCGTGCCGCGACCTGTCAGAAGGTCGACCCCTATTCGGCCAATGGGGGTAGCGTCCCTTCGACACGCCCCAAACGGTCATAGGGGCGCCAGCGGAAGCGCGCCCCCAGCGAGATTGCCCGTTCGCGGCAGGCTCGCTCCGAGAGTCCGGGGAGCGCGACGCAGCTCGCGTAGACCTCGAGCCCGGCATTCGCCGACCTGCGGATGAAGTCACAGCAGGCGAGGTAGGCGCGCTCCCCAAAGCGACTCGGGCACAGGGCCCGGTAGGTGGCCGCATCTGGAGCGTTGAGGGACACGCTCAAGGCATCGAGCCGAGCCTGTTTCAGTTCCGGTACCACGTCTCGGCCTTCGCGCAGGCTCGCGAGGCCATCCGTGTCGATCCGGACGCGGGAAACGCCCGCCCGCTTGAGCCGCTCCACGAGGTCGAGGAGGACCCTGAAGCGGCGCGTCGGCTCCCCGAACCCGGTGAAGACCACCTCGGCCCTCCCCTTCAATCCTGCCGCGCAGGCCGCCCGCCACACCGCATCCGCCGAGGGAGCGCGCCTGAGCTTCAGATCGTGGCCTCCCACCACGTAGTTGCCGTCGCGGATCTTCGGGCAGAAGGTGCATGCGAGCGTGCAGGCACTCGTCAGGTTGAGATAGAGCGCGTCGCCCAGCGGATAGGCGAGCACCTCGCGACGGTCGGGCCCGCTCGGCACGGCGACTTCCTTACCAAAGCGCGGGCGCGAGCTCAAACGCGAACGCAAGCGTCGTCCCCGCGAACGCCGATCCGCGCGGCTCTTGGAGAAGCGGCGCTCGAGGCCTTGCGCACCTGCGCCCGGCTGGCCCTTGGGTCCTCGACCTCATGTTACTGTCTTGGCCTTTGGTGCTCGAGGACCTCCATGCGCTTCGCCATCACCGCCGTCGATCGATACCTGGGCGTCTTCGAAGCCCTCGTCCGCGCCGGCTGGGAACCCGTGAAGCTCTTCACCGTACCGGCCCGGAGCAAGCTCGACAACCAGCAGGCCGTCCTCGCGTTCGCGGAACAGAAAGCCATCCCCATCCAGCTCTCCAGATTGACCGACCGTGACATGCAGGACCTTCGTGATCGTGGATGCGAAGCGCTGGTGGTGGCGAGCTACAACTGGAAGGTCCCGGCCTGGGAGCCCTATCTCAAGTACGCCGTGAACTTCCACTCCTCGCCCCTGCCGTACGGGCGAGGCCCCTACCCGCCGGTCCGGGCCATCCTCGACGGGTGGGATCACTGGGGCGTCACCTGTCACCGCCTCACGGCGGGATTCGATGGCGGCGACATCCTGGCGTCGGAGGAGTTCCCCCTCGGCCAAGACGAGTGCCACGAGCGCCTCGATCTCAAGATCCAGATGGCGGCGAAGAGACTCGCCACACGGATCGCCGGCGCCTTCCCCGAGCTGTGGCACAAGGCCCGGCCGCAGGAACAGGGCAGCTACTTTCCGAAATTCAAGCTGTGGGAGTGCGTCATCGATTTCGACCAGCCGGTCGAGCACATCCTGCGTCATGTGCGGGCCTACGGCGCCATCGAGAGCTTCGCCCATGTGAACCACGCCTGGTTCGTCGTGCGGCAGGCCGTCGGCTGGACCGAAGCGCACGAGCACTCGCCGGGGACGGTGGTCCACGTGTTCAACCAGTCCGTGGTCGTCGCGGCACGCGAGGGATACGTCGGACTGCTCGACGTGAGCCTCGCCCCCGCCAACCTGAGCCTCGAAATTGAGGCCAGCCGGAAGACCCCCTAACGGCCGGAGCGGCCCCGAGGCCGCCCTAGCCCGGGAGGGCGCGCCTCACCGCCCCTCCGAGCGCGAGATCGACCCGCTCGGCGAGGGCTCTCGTCTTGAGATCGTACACGCGGACGATGGGAGTTGCGAACTGGTCACGCCCGCGGCTCGGCGAGACCGAGCGCGCGTAGCGGCCGTCTTCGAGTTCGAGCAGGGTGCCAGGCGGGTAGCGGCCGAGGACGTTGACGAGCAGCTGCGTGAGGACGGGGTGATAGGCGCGTCCGCTCGCCTGGGCCATGGCGCCGAGCGCATCCGCCGGCGAGATCCGCCCCTCGTAGACGCGGAGCAGGGTGGCGTAGTCCTCGGCCAGCCGCAGGATCTGGCCCAGGACCGAGGGCCGACCGCGCGGCTCGACGTGATCGCGGTGGTGGTCGAGCACGGCCCGCAGGCGGCGCAGCTTACCCTCGTGATAGCCGCGCTGGCGGAGCATGAGGCGGGCGCCTTCGGCGGGGTGCTTCATGAGCCCCTCCGCGGTGGTGGCGATCTCCTTGGGCAGGGCCGCATAGCCTACGTCGTGCAGGAGTGCGGCGAGCCCCAGATCCTGCAGGACCCCGGCCGGGAGACCGGCCGCCCGCCCGACGAGGACCGACACCAGGGCGACGGTGCTGGCGTGGCGGGCGAGGGGTGAGCCCTCTCCGAGCCCTTCCCAGAGTTCGCAGTGTTCGGGCCCGACGCCGAGCAGGTCCACCACCGCTCTCCGCAGCGGCAACGGGTTCAAGACCCGGCCTGCGGACAGGCCGTCGAAGGTCTCGTCGACGAGGCCCATGGCGCGCCGCAGGGCGGTCTCCGGGCTCTGATGTTCGCCCAGCTCGTCCTGGGTCCGGAACCGGTAGCGGGGTTTGAGTTCCACCGAGGAAACTCCGCGCCGAACGAGGTGCTCCTGGAGCGCCCGCCGGGGCGCCACCTCGGCTGGTTTCTCGGCGAAGGCGGAGACCATGGCGCGCACCCGGGGTACCTCGAGCGCCGCGTGAAAGGTCATGCCCCCCACGTTGTGCTTGGCGAGCTCCGCTCCGAGATCCTTCGCGCCGCCCTTGCCCTCGGTGCGGATGCGTACCTCGTTCACGTACACCTGGTCCTCGACCGCGGCAAGGTGAACCGCTCCGAGGAGGGCGGCGAGGGTCTCGAGAGCGCGGCCAAAGCCTTCCGCCGGGGCATCGAAGGCGCGGTTGTCGGCGGCGTGGACACGGCTCATCTTGAGCAGGCCGCCGAGGAGATGGGCGAGCGATTCCCCACCCTCGCGGACCTTCTGGGCGAGCTCTCGGTCCTCGCCGGCCCGGGCCCGCCCGAGCGCGCGCGAAAGGCTGTGTTGCGCGAGGGCGAGTTCATCCATCGGTCGGGCCACGCTTCTCCTTTCGGCGGCGCGCCAGGGTGGCGAGGCAATGGCGACGCAGCTCCCCCTCGCTCTTCTCGGCGAGGGCGGTCAGCACCGGTTCCGGGTCCGCCCCCGGCAGCTCACCCGTCCCGGCCACGGCGGCCCACTGCTGCGCCCGTTGCTGAGCGGAGAGGCCGCGCATGAAGCGGGCCTTGGGCTCGAGCCACAGCGCGAACAGGCGCCCGGCCGCGATGGGAGCCACCGCGGCGAGGGCGCGGCCGATGGCGTCCGCCTCGCGCGGCGACACCTCGCGTCCTTCCTCCAGAAGCGAGCGCAAGGGGAGTACCGTCGATTCGTCCCCGTGGCGGGCGAGGACGTTCACCACCCGCACGCGCACCGTCTCGGAAGGATCGGCGAGGAGATCGTACAGGGGCCGGAGGGGCACGGCGCCCGGCGCAGCCTCGAGCGCGGCCAGTCCCTCGAGGCGCAAGGCCTCGTCCTTCTGACCCAGGAACTGGCGCGCGACGTCGTTCGCCCGCTCTGGCGCACGGGCGACGAGGCCACGACCGAGCTCCCGGGCGAGCCGGGTCTCGAGCGCGGGCAGCCGGGCCAGCACCGCATCGGCCTCGCGGGGCAGCCTCGCCAGGCCGATCTGGAGGAGCATGCGGCGGCGAGCCTCCGTCGTCTCGAGACGGGCGAGCGCGTCGAGCACGGCCTCGATGCCGAGGAGCGGCAGAAAGGGGATGAGGTCGCCCGGCAAACGGGTCGCCTCCTCGGGAACCGACTCGAGGACGAGCTCGAGCGTGCGCGCGTCGCCCAGGCTGCGCAGCATGTCCTCGCGCAGCTCGCCGCCTCCCGCCTCGCCCAACAGATCGACGAGCCGGCGCAACCCATCGAGCCGACCGTCGGCGAGCAGGCCGTCGCGCAGCTCGGCGAGGAAGGCCGCCAGATCCGGGTTCGGGCTCGGCCAGCTCGCCCGGCTCGCCTCGGCGAGGAGGTCGCGCGCTACCGACAGCCCGATCTCCACCCCGTCGGAACCTGGTTCCCCGCCGCGCAGGGAAGCGAGCTGGGCCTCGTCCACCTCTCGGTAGACCGCGGGAACCGGCTGGGGAAGGCGCGGCAGCGGCGTATCCCATCCACCCACGGGCTGGAAGGTGTGTCCCCGCTCGGCCCCCGCGTCGCCTTCAGGGCTTTCCTCCGCCGGGGTGAATCCCTCCACCGCGTCGAGAGCGATGCCGTGGAACTCGGCGCGGCGCAAGAGGGTGACGGTGTCGTCCTCCTGCTGGCGCACGCCCGTGTAGCGGATGGCCAGGATCTCGAGGAACTTCAGGAGCTCGGCAAAGCCGACCGTGGGGAGGAACTCCAGCCGGCGCACCCCGTCGCGAAAGAGCTTGAAGGCGAGCGACTTCTCGCGATCCGCGTCTTTGTAGACCACCTCGCCGCCCACGAGCATCTCGAAGGGCCGCACGAGGACGATGAGGGGCCCGTGGCGCTCGAGGGCCGCGCGCATCCTCTCTTGGTACTCGGCGAGGAGCTGGCGGACCACCGCGTTCCCCGGGTCGTACAGGACGAAGCTGCGTGCCGCGCGGGCGAGCGAGAGCAGCGCCGCGGCAGCCGCCTGGGCCGCGGGGGCGGCCGGCCCTCGCTCGGCCGGCGCTCGGCCTGGGTCGGGACGCTGTGGGCCTTCCATAGGTTGCCGCCATCGGAACGCCTCGCGGGCCCGACGTCAACCCCGCCGTCCGACCACGCCTTCCGCCTGGTACGGCGATGTGGGAGGAGGCGAGGCGGCCTCGCCCGCCTAGCCGTCCGAGAGGTCGCGGCCAAAGACCACCCTCACCCCCGCCGCGGAGAACGCCTGGTCGGTCTCCGCGCGTCGCTCCGGGAAGACCGCGCGAGTGAGGTCGTCGAGGACGAGAGCCTCGAGGCCGGCCGCGGCGGCGTCGACCGCGCTAAAGCGCACGCAGAAGTCGCGGGCCAGCCCACTCAAGAAGACTCGCCGAACTCCGCGCGCTTCGAGCCAGGCTGCGAGGCCCGTACTCGCGCGCCGACCGTCCGGGCCCACGTTCTCGCGGAAGGCGCTGTAGGAATCCACGTCCCTTCGCGTGCCCTTGCGCAAAAGGAGGGTGATGGCCGAGTCGGGCAGCTCGGGGTGCAGGCGCGCCCCGGGCGTACCCTGGACGCAATGGTCGGGCCACAGTTCCTGTCGGCCAAAGGGGAGCTCGAGGGCGGTATAGGCGGGATGGGGCGGGTGCGAGGAGGCGAAGGAGACGTGGCCGCGGGGGTGAAAATCCTGGGTAGCCACCACCGTCGAGAAGGTGGAGGCGAGCCGCGATAGCGGGGAGACGACCTCGTCGCCGCCCGGCACAGCCAGCGCTCCCCCCGGCAGAAAGTCGAGCTGGAGGTCGACCACGATCAGGGCGTCGCGGGTGTTGTCGATGCGCATACCCCCCCATCATAAGGAAAGCGTGTTGTCTCGTCGCGCGTCCTAAGCTAGCTTCCGCGGACCATGGACAAGATCTGGGTAAAGGACGTGAAGGAAGGCGAGAGCCTGAAGAGCGTCTTCCTCGTCGCCCGCAAGGCGGTCCCGACCGCGAAGAGCGGCAAGACATACCTGTCGGTGACGCTGCAGGACAAGACGGGCGAACTCGAGGCGCGCGCGTTCGAGCGGGTGGAGGAGCTCGCGGCTCCCTTCGAGGAGAAGGACTACGTGGCCGTCGAGGGCCTGGTGGGGACCTTCCAGGGCAAACCTCAGCTCCGCCTCGAACAGGCGACCAAGGCGGACCCGGCCAGCCTGGACGCCGCCGAGTTCGTGTGGGTGCCGCCTCCGGAGCCCAAGAAGCCGGAGAGGACCGGGTTCAGCGAACAGGAGGAGGCCACCTTCAAGGAACTCCTCGCCATCGTCGACGCGGTGAGCGACGAGCACCTCAAGAACCTCATCCGGGCGTTTCTGGAGGACGAGGATCTGGTGAGCCGCCTGCGCCGAGCCCCCGCCGCCAAGTCGGTCCATCACGCCTATCCCGGGGGCCTCCTCGAGCACACCGTGTCCTGCCTCAAGCTCGCTCACCGGCTCGCCGATCACTATCCGCAGGTCGATCGCGACCTGCTCGTGGCCGGGGCCTTCTTCCATGACCTCGGCAAGGTGCGGGAGCTCTCTTACGACCGGCAGGTCGAGTACAGCGACGAGGGCCGGCTCATCGGCCACCTCGTCATGACCGCCCAGTGGGTCCACGACAAGGCCCGCCGGATCGGGGTGCCACGCGACCTCGAGCACCACGTCGTCCACCTCGTCATCGCGCACCATGGTCGGCTCGACTTCGGCTCGCCCAAGGTGCCCATGACGCTCGAGGCGCTACTCACCCACGAGCTCGACGAGATCGACAGCCGCGTGAACTCCTGGCTGAACCTCATGGGCCGCGAAGGAGGCACGCGGCGGTGGACCGATGCCAACAACGTCTACGGCCAGCACATCTGGCGCGGCACGCTCCCCACGGTCCAGGTGGAGAAGAAGGGGCCTCCTGCGGAGGTGATGACGCCCGTCATCTACGTTCCACGCGAAGCTCTCTCGGCCCCGCCGCGTTCCGCACTGCCCCAGAACCAGCGTAAGAAACGGCCCGATCGCAAGCCGGAGCCGCCGCGCGAGGCCGCACCGGCTCCAGGTTCACCCCCCTCGAGCGAGGCAGTCCCGAAGGTGGAAGGCGCCCCCGTGACGCCTCCTCCCCGGCCCGAGCGGCCTCCCCGCCCGGAGCGCGAGCACCATGAGCGCGCCGATCGGGGCGGTTTCCGGGGCCCCGGCGATCGCAAGCGCGGCTATACCGGTCCGAGGCTGCCGGGAGACAAGGGCCCCCAGCCGCGCCCCAAAGCGGTCGGAGCGCTCACCCACAACCCCTTCGCCGCCCTGGCCCAGAAGATCGAGGGAGGCCCGGGTGACGGCGGCGAGGCCCCGCAGGGCACGAGCGAGGCCGCACCCGCCGAGAACCCCGCTGCCGCGGGCGCCTCCGCGGCCGAGGCGACCAACGCGCCTCCGCCTCCCGAGACGACCGCAGCTCCGCAAGAGGGCACTCCACCTTCCGAGGAGCCCAAGGTCCCGACCGGGGATGGCGACGGGACGGGATCCCAGGCCTAAAAGGCGGCCCTCATCGGTCGTCCGCGGCGGGCTAACGCCGGGCTGCTTTCCAGCTCCCCGGTGCGCCCGCTACAATTCGTGAGGCGTGGTCCCCTTCAGTCGCATCGCCGCGGTCTTCGACGTGGACGATTCGCTCCTCGACGGGAACGCCGGCACCATCTTCACCTGGTACCTCTACAGCGAGAAGATCATGCGCCCGGAGATGCGCTCCCGCATCCCTCGCATCATCTACGAGTACGCGCGCCGCCGCCTCACCGAACAGGACATGGTGGAGGTGGGCTCGCGCTGTCAGCAGGGGCTTCGGGCCGACGAGGTGAAGGCGCACGCCCATGCCTGCTTCGAAAAGCACCTGCGCAAGCGCATCACCACCGGCGCCGTGCGGCAGGTGCGCAAGCACCTGCTCTCCGGCCACCTCGTCGTCATCGCCTCCGGTTCGTCGCAGTACATCATCGACGAGCTCGGCAAGCACCTGCGGGTCCACGTGGCGATCGGCACGAGGACGCGCGTCGTCGACGGGAGGATGACCGACCAGATCCTGCCGCCGGTCGTGTTCCGGGACGGGAAGCGGGCCGCGGTGGAGCGCGTGGCGGAGACCTACGACATCGATCTCGCGCGCAGCTTCGTCTACTCCGACTCGGCATCCGACACCCCCCTCTTCGAGGCGGTCGGGCACCCGGTGGTCGTGAACCCGAAGCCTCCTTTCCGTTCGGCCGCCCTCGAGCGCGGCTGGGAGGTCCTGAGCTGGCACGAGCGCACGCGCGGCCTCGTCCCGCCCGACACGGCCGACGAGTGGGGGAGCTGGGACGGCTGAGCTACTCGCGCGTCCGCTCGAGCCCGAAGAAGCGGCGCGCGTTCCTCGCCGTCCTCGACGCGACTTCCTCCATCGAGGACCCCCACAGCTCTGCCACCTTCTCCGCAGTTCTTTCGATGTAGGCGGGCTCGTTGCGCCGGCCGCGATGGGGGACGGGGGCGAGGAAGGGGCAGTCCGTCTCGATGAGCAGCCGATCGCGCGGGATCTCCTTCACCGCCTCGCGGAGCTCGTGAGCCCCCTTGAAGGTGACGACCCCCGCCACCGAGATGGTGAGGCCGAGCTCGAGGTAGGCGCGCACGCGCCTGGCGTCGCCCGTGAAGCAGTGGATGAGGCCGCCGGCCCTGGGGACGCCCTCTTCGGCGAGCACCCGGACACAGGCTTCGTCGGCCTCGCGGACGTGGATCACCACCGGCTTCTCGACCTCCCGGGCGAGGGCCAGCGAGCGCCGGAAGGACGCCTCCTGGACGGAGCGGGGCGAGTGGTCGTAGTGGAAATCGAGCCCGGTCTCGCCCACCGCCACCACCTCGGCCTCGCGGACGCGCCGCCCGAGCTCGCCCCAGTCCCCCTCGGGCACGCGGGCACAGTCGTGCGGGTGGATGCCGAGAGCCGCCGAGAAGTACCTCGGCTCGCGGCGGGCGAGCTCGAGCGCGCTGCCGAACTCGCCGCCTTGTCGCCACAGGCCCACGACGACGATCCCCTCGACTCCGGCCGCCCTGGCCCGTGCCACCACCGCCTCGAGCTCGTCCCCGTATTCCTCGGAGTCGAGGTGCGCGTGGCTGTCGAAGAGCCCCGGCATGCCTACTTCACGCGGGTGCCGGGAGGAATACCTTCAGCCACGGTGACGAGCTCTAGCTGCTCGCCCTCGCCGGCGGCGAGCAGCATCCCCTCCGAGGTGATGCCGCGGAGCGGCCGCGGAGCGAGGTTCGCCACCACCACGATGCGGCGGCCGATGAGGGACTCTGGCTCCCGGAAAGCGAGGGCGATGCCGGCCACGATGGTGCGGGGCCGTGGCTCGCCGAGGTCGACCGAGAGCTTGAGGAGCTTGTCGGCCTTGGGCACCTTCTCGGCGGAGAGCACCCGGCCCACGCGCAGATCGGTTCGGGCGAACTCCTCGTAGCCGATGACCCCCGGGAGCTGGCCGGTCGGGGACTTGGCGGGCGACGGAGCGGGCGCAGGGGGGGCCCTCTGTCCCGGATCCGCCGGGGGCGGAGCGATGAGCTTCGAAACCTGCGCCGCCTCGAGGCGGGCGATCTGCGGGGGCCTCTCCCGCGCCTCCACCGGCGGTCCGGCGAAGGGATCGCCCTTCGGCCAGCATCGGGGGTCGGGTTGCCCGAAGGCGCTCGCGACGCCCTGCGCGAAGACGGGCAGAACGGGCTGCAGCAGGGCGGCGATGACCGATACGGCCTTGCCGAGGCTATAGAGCAGCGCCCGCGATGGGGCGGCGTCGATGGATTCCCAGGGCTTCGCGTCCTGCAGCCGCTTGTTGCACAGGCTGGCGAGCTCGTTAATCCCACGTACCACCTCGCGATACTCGAGGGCGAGGTAGGCCTTCCGGGCCTCGCTGAGGGTCGACTCCACCGCCCGGCGCAGCCCCTCGTCGGCCGCTCCCTCGGCCCGGCCCCCGGCGCGCTTCACGAGCGCGAAGAGACGGGAGGCGAGGTTGGCCACGTTGTTGGCGAGGTCGGCGTTGATGCGGTTCTTGAACTCCTCCAGGGCGAAATCGAGGTCGGAGATGCCCGGCCCGAGCAGGGCCGCGTAGTAGTAGCGCAACAGCTGGGGATCGAGGCCGGCGTCGAGGTAGGCCTGGGCGGTCACGAAGTTGCCGCGCGACTTCGACATCTTCTCCCCGTTCACGGTGAGGTGCCCGTGGACGGCCATGCGGTCGGGCTCCTTCAGGTTCCCGGCCCGCAGCATGGCGGGCCAGAACACCGCGTGGAAGCGCAAGATGTCCTTGCCGATGAAGTGCTCGAGGCGCGAGGGGGCTCCCGGGGCGAGGTAGCGAGCCTCGAAGGCCTCGGCGGAGAGCCGCTTGGGCTCGGGCGCCTCGTCCGTGAAATAGTGCTCAGCCGAGGAGAGATAACCGATGGGGGCATCCACCCAGACGTAGAGAAACTTTCCCGGAAAGTCGGGGTCGTCCACCGGGAAGCCGAAGTAGGGCGGATCGCGGGTGATGGCCCAGTCCTGCAAGTCGGCGAGCCAACCGCGCACCTGCTCCCGCACCGCGGGCTCGAGGTGCCCCTCCCCTTCCACCCAGCGCCTGATTTCGGGTTCGACCCGCCGCAGGTTCACGTAGGCGTGCTCGGAGGCGCGCAGCACCGGGGGGTTGCGGCACAAGACGCAGTAGGGCTCCTTGAGTTCGCGCGGGTCGTAGGTCGTTCCGCACTTCTCGCAGACGTCGCCGTACTGGTCCCTCGTGCCGCAGTTCGGGCAGGTGCCCTTCACGTAGCGATCGGGCAGGAAGCGACGATCGGTTTCGCAGTAGAGCTGCTCCACCGCCTTCTTGTAGATGAGCCCCTTCGCCTTGAGGGCCCGGTAGATGCGGTGGGCCCAGCGCGCATTCTCTGGCGAGTCGGTGGTGTAGTAGGTGTCGTGCGCGATTCCGAAGCGCGAGAACTCCTCGTGCTGGACGCGGCGAAAGCGTTCGGCGAACTCCTTGGGCGAACTGGCGGCCGCCGCGGCCGCGAGCTCGATGGGGGTCCCGTGCACGTCGGCGGCGCAGATCCAGGTCACCTCGTCCCCGAGGGCCCGCCGGAAGCGTACGTACACGTCGGTCTGGACGTGCTCCACGAGATGCCCGAGATGGATGTGGTTGTTGGCGTAGGGCAGCGCGCTCGTCACCAGGATGCGTTCACTCACTTAGGCCACCTCACCGGTCGTCCGGTCCATGAGCCTCCACAGCGCCGCCTCGATCAGGGGCCGTTCCTCGGCGCCGCTCTTCATCTCCACGTCGGCGAGGCCGAGCTCGCCAAGGCCCCGCAGCAGCCGCTCGCGCCCGTAGCGCTGGGCCGCCTCGTACTTCTTCCACAGCCCGAAGGGCTTTCGCTCACCGAGCTCCTCCTTCGCGATGTGCGGCAGGACGAGATCCTGCCAGGCGTCGTAGGAGGCGAGGCGACGATCGCCCACCGCGCGCCGCCCCCGCTCGAGCTCCACGATGAGGCGGCGCAGGGTTCCGGCCAGGGTCTGCAGGATGAGGATGGGGCTCGACCCGTCCTCGAGGTTCCGGTCGAGGATGGCGAGCGCCAAAGCGAGGTCGCGCGCCTCGACCGCGTTCGAAAGCGCGTAGAAGGGGTCCTCGGCCACCCGCGTCACCACGGCCTCCACGTCGCTCGCGGTGATCTTCTTGCGCTCCCCGACGTAGGAGGCGAGCTTCAGAACCTCGCTCGACAAGCTGCGGGCATCCCCGCCGACCCGCTCGGCGAGGGCGGAAAGAGCCCCGGCGTCGACGGATTTGCCGGTCCCCTCGAGGATCGACTCCACCCAAGGTCCGAGGAGCGGTCGCTCCTCGCCCCACCTCCCCTCGCTGGCGATGGCGAGGCTCACCCGGCGGCCGGCCGCGGCGATCCGCTTGACGAGGGGCAACCGGCCGTCCACCTTGCCCGCTGCCACGATGAGGACGTGCCCCTCGGGCAGGCCGCGGGCGAGCGCCGCGTCGAGGGCCGAGGTGTCGTCCCTGTGGGCCTTCATCTCGCGCTCCGTGGCGTAGGCGGCGGCGGCCGACACGAACTGCTCGCCCTCGGCGGTGAGCTCTACCCCGAGGTCTGCCCAGGCCTTTGTCGGGACCTTGACCGTCGCACCGGCCACGAGGTCCTCGGCCCTCACTCCGACCTTCCCGACGAGGGCGAGGAGCCGCCTCGCCGCCTCGCGCTTGCGTCCCTGGGCCCACATCTCGCGGGCCCGCTCGAAGGCCTCCGCACCACCCTCTTTGCCGGTGAGGAAAGCTGGCTCGGAAAGGATCACGACCTTGCGTGAGCCCGCGCCGCCGAGCAGCCCCCGGGTGAGAAGCTCGGCGGCCACCTCGTTTGGCGAGGCCGCCGGGTCGAGCTCGACGAGGTTCAAGTCCCGCTGCGCTTCGGGCACGAGCAAGGCGGCGAGCTCGCGGGCGGCTCGCCCCGCCAGGAAGGCGTCGCCCTCGAAGAGGTAGGCGGACCGCGCCGAACCCGCCCGCACCTCGGAGAGGCAACTCGCGAGTCCGCCGCTCTCGCGCGTCCTCTCTCGGCCCCTACCCTGCGCCATGGAACCACCCGATGAGCATGCGTTCCAGGGCCAGCACCGGCGCCGCGTTCTGCTTCAGACCCTCCGCAGCCTCCCGCACGGCCTCGAGCCGGCGGAGCACCTCGGCGGGACCGAGCGCCGCGCCGAACTCGCACGACCGCGGCGTGAGGTCCTTTAGGGCGAGCGAGACCGGCGACCCTTCCTGCGCGACGAGCACGTCGCGCAGGAAGACCTCGAGCAGGCCCAACACCTCGCGAGCGCCCTCGCGGTCACCCCCGTATTCCCGGGCGAACGCGATCCAGCTCCCGGCATCGTGGGGGTCGAGCTCGGTCGCGGCCGTGACCGCCCGGGCCCGCTCCGAGAGGTCCCGGGCATCGAGTTCGAGGGCGCGCCCGAGGGATCCGCCTGAGAGCGCGGCCGCCAAGCGCGCTTCCTCCTCCGTCCGCCCCTTTGCGCCCAGGCGTGCCTCGAGGACAGCCTCGCCGAGTGGCGCAAAGGCCACCCGCGCGCAGCGCGATCGCACGGTCGGCAAGAGCAGGTCCGCCTTCGAGGCGAGCAGGAGGAAGGTCGTCGCCTCCGGCGGCTCTTCGAGCGTCTTGAGGAGCGCGTTCTGGGCCTGAACGTTCATGGCGTCGGCCGGGTCGAGGATGACGAACCGCGAGCGGCCCTCGAAGCGCTTCAGGGCGAGGCGGCGATCGACGAGATCCCGGATCTGGTCCACCACGATGTCCTTCGAGGGCGTCCGACCGGCCTTGGGCTCCCAGCTCCCGGCCCGGGCCATGACCCGCTCCTCGCTCACGTACAAAACGTCGGGGTGGGTTCCCCGCGCGATCTTGCGGCAGGGCCGGCAGGTGCCGCACGGATCGCGCGCCGAAGGTCCCTCGTCCGAAGGCGACGCCTCACGGACTCCCGCGCTGAGAGCGGGCCCGCCCTCGCAGTTCGCCGACTGCGCCACGAGACGGGCGAGGGTGCCCTTGCCGACGCCGGCTGGACCTCCAAAGAGGTAGGCGTGGTGGAGGGACCTGCGCGCGAGGGCCTGGATGAGCACCCGGCGTGCGCGGTCCTGGCCGATGAGCTCGGAGAAGGGCATGGAGGCGCGCGGACCATAGCATAAGGACCGGCCCGCACCGTCGCTGTTAGTATGGCGGCAAGATGACCCTCGAGGACGTCATCGCCCGCTATGCCACGAGCGCTTTCGGACTGGCCCTGCTCGTGGCCGCTCTCATCCTGCGCTCCATCAGCCGCGAGCAGGCCTACCGGCGCGATCTCAAGGGCGTCCAGGTGTACCTCCTCCTCTTCCTCGGCACGGCCGCCCTGCGCGCGCTCGCCCCCGACAGGTGGCGGCGAGTGGACAAGGCCCTCTTCGTGGCCGGGCTCGTCCTCTTCGCCTTCGCCGTCATCCGGGGTGCCGAGGCAACCTACAGCCACGTCCAGCGCCGACGGACCGGGGTGGAAGTGCCGCGGATCCTGCGCGATCTCTTCGACGGCATCCTCTTCGTGGTGGCCGCCCTCATCATCCTGCAGGCCACCCTCTCCATCGACCTCTCGGCCGTGCTGGCGAGCTCGGCGGTCCTCTCCATCGTCCTCGGCCTCGCCCTGCAGGAGACGCTCAGCAACCTCTTTGCCGGCCTGTCCCTGCAGGCCGAGCGGCCCTTCGGGGAGGGCGACTTCGTCCGCATCGGGACCCAGCAGGGCAAGGTGCTCGAGGTGGGCTGGCGCGCCACGCGGCTGCTCACCGGGGCCGGCGAGGCCCTCACCATCCCCAACAACACGGTGGCGAAGGAAGCGGTCTTCAACCTCTCGCGCCTTCGGACCGCCCAGCGCAAGGTGGCCCTCTCAGCCGGCTACGGCGTTCCACCGAACGCTCTCAAGGAAGCGGCCCTGGCGGTGGTGCAGGCGCATCCCAAGGCTCTTCAGGACCCCGCCCCGGTGGTGCGCACCGTCGATCTCGGCCAGAACGGAATCGCCTACGAGCTCGTCTTCTGGGTGGGACGCTTCGAGGACGGCCTCCCGGTCGAGGACGACGTCCGCACCCAGCTGTGGTACCGGCTGCACCGGGCAGGGATCGCCCTTTCCCCGCTCGGCAGCGAGGTTCGGCTCGCGCGCTCGGCGCGTCCGGCCGCCGGGGTCGCCGAGGTCGAGGTGAAGACCTTGCTCGACCGGGTCGACTTCCTCGCCCATGTCGACGCGCCCCTGCGGGAAGCGCTAGCCCTCCGGGCCCGGGTGGTTCGTTTCGGGCAGGGCGAGGTGGTGGTGCGCCGGGGAGAGGTCGAGCCGTCCCCCTTCTACGTGGTGGCGGCCGGCGAGGTGGCGGTGCGAGTCCGGTCGGTCGACGGAAGCGAGCGCGAGGCCGCGAGGCTCGGCCCGGGCGATTTCTTCGGGGAGATGGGGGTGCTCGCCGGCGAGGCCGGGGAGGGGACGGTGGTGGCGGTCAAGGACTGTGCCCTGGCGGCCCTCGACCGGGAAGCGTTCGCCGAGCTCTTCAAGCAGGCCCCGGAGGCGGCCAAGAAGCTCGCCGAGGTCCTCGCTCGCCGCCGCGAGGCCCTCTCGCAGGCGAGGAGCGAGACGACCGTCCCGGCAGCCCGCCCGCCGGAGGGGCCGGCGGTGCTCGACCGCCTGAAGGGAATCTTCAAGCACCTGCGGTGATCCGCCGCCCCGTTCTTCCTAATTTCGGTTGGCGCGCCCGAGCAACCGGGCCACCGCGGCGGTGAGCTCCCCGGGCTCGATGGGCTTCGCGAGGTACAGCTGGTAGCCGGCGGAGAAGGCCTGCTGCCGGTGTTCCGAGTGCGCGAAGGCGGTGAGGGCGACGGCGGGCACCTGGCCACCCTTGCCCTCGAGGCTGCGCACCTGCCGGATGAGGTCATAGCCGTCCTGACCCGGCATGCCGATGTCCGAGAGCAGGACCTGGGGAGGCTCGCGCCGGAAGGCCTCCAGGGCTTCCGGGGCCGACCCCGCCACTGTGACCCGGGCGCCGGCTTGCTCGAGGAGCTGCCTCACCACCTCGAGGGTGTCGGCGTCGTCGTCGACCACGAGCACGCTCACGTCCTGCAGGGACACCATGTGCGGGGCCGGCGTGGCGGCCCGGGGGGCCGCCCGGGGGGACTCGGCATCTCGCGGCCGCGGCCGATTCTGGAAGATGGGGAGCGAGACCGTGAAGACCGACCCCTGGCCGAGGCCAGGGCTATCGGCCGAGACCGTGCCTCCGTGGGCCTCGACGATGTGGCGCACGATGGACAGGCCGAGCCCGAGCCCTCCATGGGCACGGGTGGTGGAAGAGTCGGCCTGGCGAAAGCGCTCGAACACGTGTGGCAGAAACTCGGCCGGGATGCCGGATCCGGTGTCCTTCACTGAAAGTTCGACGTGGTCTCCCTTGTGGGCGAGGCGGACCTCCACCTTGCCCCCGCTGGGCGTGAACTTGATGGCATTCGTGAACAGGTTCCAGGCCACCTGCTGCAGCCGGCCGGGGTCGCCCGCCACCGGCCCGGCCTTGGGATCGAGCCCGGCCGCGATCGCGATCCCGCGGGCGGCGGCGGCCGGCCGCACGGTGTCGATGGCGGCCTCGATGACCGGGACGAGCTCGACCGGGCGCACGTCGAGCCTCAGCTGTCCGCGCACGATGCGCGCCATGTCGAGCAGGTCGTCCACGATCTGGGCCTGGGTGGTGGCGCCGCGCTCGATGGCCTCGACCGCCCGCCGCGTGCTCGTCGCGTCGAGCTTGCCGAGGCGCAAGAGCCTCGCCCACCCCAGTACCGAGTTGAGCGGCGTGCGCAGCTCGTGCGAGAGGGTGGCGATGAACTCGTCCTTGGCTCGGCTCGCCTGCTCGGCGTCGGCCCGGGCGGCCCGCTCCCGCACGAGCAGGCTGCTTCGTTCCTCCTCTACCCGCCGGCGCTCCCGGATGTCGCGGAAGACGAGCACCACGCCGCGCGGCTGCCCGCGGCCGTCGCGGATGGGCGCGCCACACCCCTCCACCGGGAAGGCCTCGCCGCTGCGCGCGACGAGCACGGTCTCGCGTGGAAGATTCACCGCCCGCATCTCCCGGAAGATGCGGGCGAACGGGCTCTCGATGGCACGCCGGTTGGCGCCGTGCACGCGGAAGACCGCCTCCACCGGCTGCCTCAGCGCGTCGGCCGAGCGGAAGCCCGTCAAGGCCTCGGCCATGGCGTTCATCTCGCTCACTCGACCGCGGTCGTCGGCCGCGATGACGGCGTCGCCGATGGAGGCGAGCGTCGTTCGAAACCACTCGCGCTCGGCACGCAGCGTCTCCTCCACGCTCGTGCGCACCTCGTCCACCCGCTGGAGCGCGCGCGCGTTCCACCAGACCACCGCCGCGCCGAGGACCACCGCCGAGAGCACCACCAGCGACGCACCGACCATCTCCTCGTACTGGCCGGCTCTAAGCCCCCAGACCAAGAACAGCCAGCCGAGCACGATGGGGAGCAGGACGATGGCGACGAGCAGCCGGCGGGCCATGAAGCCGGCCGGGCCCGGCGACACCACCACCCGGACCATGCCGTGCTCGGGCCGCGCCAGAAGGACGCAAGCGCACATCACCGTGAGAGCCGCGCTCCCCGCGATCCCCACCGGCACGAAGGCCGCAGCCCCGTGCGCCGGCTCCACCCCGTAGCAGTAACCGATGATGGCCTGGAGCGGGACGAGGGCAGCGAGGAGCGCCAGAGCCTGCGAGGGACTCTCCCCCCGCCACGCCACCCAGTCGAGCAATAGGATGGCGAGACCGAGGAGGAAGAGCGACCCCGTGGCGAGCCCCGAGGCCGGGTGGATCGACCCCGTCGGGGCGTGGCTCAGTACCAGGCGCTCGATGCCGAGGTCTCGGTCGAGCCCGTGTTCCGCGAGGGAGAGGCCGGTCAGGACCACGACGAACAAGGAGAACACTTCGGCCGCCCGGGCGCCGATCCTCCCCGTGCCCGGCAAGACCCTGAGCGCCAAGGCGAGCCCGCTCGCGAGGAGCAGGATCCCACTGTTTCGGCCGAAGGGGGAGAGTTCCGGCTCGCGGGCGAAGAAGGGCAGTTCGAGGAGCCCAGCGGCGACCGCGGCGGCCCCCGAAGCGGCGAGCGCGATCGCGAGCGCCAGCGCGAGCCGGCGCAGGACGCCCTCCATGGCCACCACTTTCGCTTCCATCGCGTGAAGGACATGTTGTACCTGTTCCTACCGGGACGCAAAGTGCCTGTGGGAGCCCCGTGGCCTCCTGTGGGCCGCCGAGGGAGTCGAAGGACGGACTCGATCGGAGAGGCCGCCCATGATGTTCGCGGTCGCCGGATTCACCGAGTGTGGAGTGAGGAACCCTTCCGGCGGCGCCTCACCGCCTGTTTGAGGGGGAGCGAGGCCCGGCCCGACCCGGCTGGCCCGCGGGGCTGTCCGTGCCTGTAGGACGGAGTGCGAGGAGTTGGACGCGCCTCGTGAAGCGCGGTACGGTTCCGCGTCGTCTCGCCCCGGAGTGGACCATGAAGATCACGCCCCTCGACATCAGCCAGCGGTCGTTCGCCCGTTCGCTGCGCGGCTTCGAGCGCCAGGAAGTGGAGGCCTTCCTCGCCCTCGTGGCGAGCGAGTTCGAGGGCGCGCTGAAGGAGCTGCAGAACTTGAAGGACGAGCTCAGGCGCAAGGACGAGCAGCTCGCCGAACTGCGCGGCCGCGAGCGCGCCCTGCAGGAGACCATGATCACCGCCCAGAAGGCGTGCGAGGAGATCCGGGAGGCGGCTCGCAAGGAGGCCGAGATCACCCTCGCCGAGGCGGAGCTGCAGGCGGAAAAGATCGTCCAGAGCGCCCACCAACGTTACCTGCGCGTCGTCGACGACATGAGCGAGATGAAGCGGCAGCGGGCGCAGTTCGCCTCGAGCCTGCGCGCGGTCGTGGAAGGCCACCTGAAGCTCCTCGAGGCCTTCGGCGAAGGCTCCTCCGAGGGAAGCCTGGAGTTCTTGCCACTGAAGAAGAAGACGGCCGAGGAGAAGTAGTCCCCTCCCCGGCCTCGCCAAGGCTTCCTGTTATCAGTGCGCTTCAGCCCAGCTTCGTCCCTTGCCTGCCTCGACCTCCAGCGGGACGAGCAGTGCGCCGGCCGAGCGCATCTCGATCCGCACGAGCTCGGCGAGCTTGTCCGCCGCGCTCTCCTCCACCTCGAGGACGAGCTCGTCGTGGACCTGGAGGAGCAGGCGGGCGTCCAGTCTCTCACGGCGCAGCGCCTCGTCGACCCGGATCATGGCGATCTTGATGAGGTCGGCGGCGGTCCCCTGAATGGGTGTATTCACCGCCATCCGCTCCGCGGCCTGGCGCAGCGCCGGATTGCGGCTCAGGATGTCGGGGAGCGCGCGCTTGCGTCCGTAGAGGGTGCGGACCTCCCCCTCCTTGCGGGCTTTCCCCACCACCTCGTCGAGCCAGCGCTTCACCGCCGCGTAACGAGCGAAATAGCGATCGATGATGGCCTGCGCCTCCTGGGCGGGCAGGTCGAGACGCTGCGACAAGCCGAACGCACTGAGTCCGTAAGCGATGCCGAAGTTCAAGACCTTGGCGATGCGCCGCTGGTCGCTCGTCACCGCCTCCCGGGGGACGGCGAAGGTCTCGGCTGCGGTGGCGGCGTGTACGTCCTCGCCGCGCTGGAAGGCCTCGAGGAGGGCCGGGTCCTCCGCGAAGTGGGCGAGGATGCGCAGCTCGACCTGGGAGTAGTCGGCCGAGACGAGCAGGCGGCCTTGGGGGGCGACGAAGGCTGCACGAATGCGTCTCGAGAGCTCGGTGCGGATGGGGATGTTCTGCAGGTTAGGGTCGGCCGAGCTCAAGCGCCCGGTGGCGGCGCCGGCCTGCTTGAAGGTGGTGTGGATGCGCCCGTCGTCCTCGACGAGGTGGGGAAGCGCGTCCACGTAGGTACCCTTCAGCTTGGAGAGCGACCGGTGTTCGAGGATGAGGGCCGGCAAGGAGTGCTGCTCGGCCAGGCGCTCGAGCACATCCTGGTCCGTGGAGGGGCCGGTCTTGAGCCGCTTCAGGACGGGCAGCTTCAGCTCCTCGAAGAGCACCTGCCCGAGCTCGCGGGTGGAGGCGATGTTGAAGGACCGACCTGCCGCGGCGTGAATGCGCTTCTGCAGATCGAGGAGCGCCGTCCCGAACTCGGCGCTCATGGCGTCCATGGAGGACGTGTCGACGGCGATGCCGGCGCGCTCCATCCGGACGAGGACGGGCACGAGGGGCCGCTCGATGTCTCGGTAGAGTGAGGAGAGGCCCTCGTCCTCGAGAGCCTGCCTGAGCGAGGGTGCGAGCTCGAGGACCGCCGAAGCCGCGGCACCGGCCACCGGCGCCACCTCCTCCACCGCGAGCTCGAGGGGTGCGCCGCGGCCACGACGGGCCTCCGGCAGAGCCGGCAGCTCCCAGTTCAGCCGTTCGCGGGCCACGTCGACGAGTGCATGCTCCTTGCGGGTCGGCAAGAGGAGCCGGCTCGCGAGCTCGGTGTCAAAGCCCGGCCCCTCGAGCTTCAGGCCGAGCGCGAAGAGGGCGTGCGTCTCGGCCTTGAGGTCGTGGGCGTGCTTGGCGATGGCGGGGTTTTCGACGAGCGCGCGCAGCGCCTCGCAGGCCACCGCCGTGCCGAGCTGGTGGGGAGCTCCCAGGTAACGATGGGCGAGTGGCAGGTAGAAGGCCCGCTCGGCCGTGGCGAAGGCCAAGGCGTACACCCTCTCCTCTCGCGGCCGCTCGCCTTCCCGCAAGGTGGCGAGGCCGACCTCGCTCGCCGCGCAGGCCACCGCCACCGCCTCGCGCAGCGCCTCCGGCGTGAGCAGGACCTCGGTCTTGCCCCGCCGCTCGACCGGAGGCGGCGCGGGGAGATCCTTGAGGAGCCGCGAGAACTCGAGCTCGCTGAAGAGCGCCCGGGTGCGCACCTCGTCGATGGGCCGCCGCTCGAAACTCTTGGGTTCATAGGGCAGCGGCATGTCGCAGCGGAGCTCGACGAGCGCGCGGTTGAGCCTGAGCCGCTCGGCGCTCCTCACGATCTTCTCCTTCAGCTTCTCGCCGCCCCGCGCCACCGCTTGAGGGATCTCGTCCTTGCGGCGCAGCATCTCCTCGACCGTCCCGAACCTGCGGATGAGGGCGGCCGCCGTCACCTCCCCCACCCCGGGAATGCCCGGCACGTTGTCGATCTTGTCGCCGAGGATGGCCTGGTACTCCACCACCCCTTCGGGCGAGACGCCCATCTTCTTTTGTACCTCGTCGCGCCCGGTGAAGCCTCCGCGCCCGCTCGCCTCGGCCATCGGGTCGTAGAGGATGACCTTGTCGGACACGAGCTGGGCGAAGTCCTTGTCCCCGGTGACGATGAGGACTTCCCACCCGGCGTCCCGCGCTCGGCAGGCGAGCGTGCCGATGACATCGTCGGCCTCGAAGCCTGGCTCCTCCAGCGTGGGCACCGCGAGGGCCCGCGCCACCTCGCGCACCAGGGGAAACTGGCGCACCAGATCGTCCGGCGCCTCGGGCCGGTTGGCCTTGTAGGAGGCGTCGAGGTCGTGGCGGAAGCTCTTGCGGCTCGCGTCGAAGACGAGCGCGACGTGGGTCGGCGCATGCTCGCGCAGCGCCTTGAGGAGCATGGTGGTGAATCCATAGACGGCGTTGGTGGGGACCCCCTTCGTGGTGGAGAGATGGGGGAGGGCGTGGTAGGCGCGGAAGACGAATCCCGAGCCGTCGATGAGCGTGAGTGTGGGCATTGAGGGTCGCGTCAAGGATAGCGGCCCCGCGCGGGGAGCACAGCACTATTCCCGCGCCCGCCCCGGGACGCTTCGACGCAGCGCCCTAATGGATGGTGAAGTCGTAAAAGGTGCCGCCCGGGCTGAAGGCCAAGATCTGGTCGTCGAGGTAGAGCGTCACGAAGCGGATGCCGTCGTTGCCGTGGTTGACCGGGTCCTGCACGGTCCAGTCGAATGGGACGACCCCGGTCGGGAAGGCACCGCCGGTGAGGGGCGTCCGGGCGGACTGGACGAGCCCCTGCTGCGTGTTGAAGAGGACGGCGTCGTCGCGGACCGGGGCGTTCGGGCCGAACTGGCCCAGGCGGAAGCGGACCACCGGCCCGGGCGAGAGCGGGTCGGTGATGCGGGCAAAACCCGTGTAACAGCCCACGGTGAGGTTCCCCGGCGCACCGACAGAGCCCGTCATCGGGCAGGGGCCCTCGCTCGGATAGAAGAGGCGCCGCGCCTTGCGCGCCACCGCCAGCGCCTCTCCGGTGAGGGTGGTCTCGTCCTGCCAGGCGAGGGCGAAGTCGGTGTTGAGCTCGGGCCTGCCCAGGTAGCCCTGCTTGGCGTTCCCGAGGACGAAGCCGTTCGCGCGGATGGCGGCGGCCTCGACGACGAACGGAGTTGGGGAGCCCGCCGCGGGAAGGAGCCCGGCAAGGCAAGAAGCCGGCGCGAGCTCTACCGCGCCCGCCGGCAGGCTCACGCCGAGCAGCGTCCCCTGAGGATCGGCCGCCACGAGCGCCGCCACCGTGGTCTCGCACAGGGGCGCGGCGCCGCTGCCCGAAGCCGGGTCGTAGATGAGGACGCTGTCGCCGACGCGGACTCCGAGCGAAGGGTCGAGCACGTTCACGCTCGCCGCGAAGTTCGAACTCGTGGTGAGCTCGGTCGAGGTGAGTGAAGTGGTGGGTGGGGTGAGCGCGGGATCGGTCAAGGTGAAGGTCTGGAAAGCGACGTAGCCGTTTCCCCCGCCGGCCAGGACCTCGACCGGCTGATAGCCGAGCTGGGGCAAAACCCCCTGGTAAACGACGCTCCAGGTGTCGGTGGGCGTGAAGCCCGGCCAGACGTCGATCGCGTTCTCGAGGTCGAGCTGGTCGGTCACGACCGCAAGCGGCACCAACCCGTTGGACGTGTCGGCGGCCACGTCGTTCCAAAGGCCCAACCCGCCCGGCTGCCCGCCGGGCAGGCTCCCGTTCGGCCCCACGTTCTGGGTGGAGGCGGCGATGACCTGGACCCGCGTCGTCGTGATCGTCATCTCCTGCTGGTCGCTCGGCGGCCCCCAGCGCCCCAGGTCATACCAGTAGACGCGCCCATCGGCCGAGGTGACGGCCGCGGCTGCGCTCGTGTAGCGCTCACCGGTTCCGGGGAGGATCTCGAAGAGGGGCGTCACGGTGGCGCCGTCGGTGGGAGCGGTGGTGGGGCAGGTGGGGCTCGGCACGTTCGTGTTGGTGGCTGGCACGTTCGAGCCGGTGGCGACCGTGTAGAGCCGCTGGTTCCCCAGGGCGGGAGCGAAGGCGATGGCGACGTGGGTGGGGACTCCGGGTATCGGCATGGGGGCCCGGTAGCTCTGCGTCGGGACGGCGACCGGTCCGAGGGGGACGTCCGACGGGAGGGGCTGCGCCAGGGTGGCCGGGTCGGTGGCGAGCAGGTGTGTCCTCGGATCGAGCGTGGCGAGCCCGCAGTTCACGGGTTCGTTCACCCCGCAGCTGTTCGGGTCGAGCGCGGCGTAGACGTACAGGACGGGCGTCCCGGAGAAGGTCTCGGTGCTGCAGAAGCCGGCCGAGGGCACGCGCTCGTTCACGTAGCCCGCCGCGAGCGCCACCGTCCCGGCCTTCGCGACGATCGGCGCAAGTAGGCTCGTGAGGGCCGTTCCACCGGGGGGGAGGGTGTCGAGCACCGCCACCCCGAGGTCGCCGGCGCTCGTGACCGGGTCGCGCGTCGCGATGTAGATCTGGGTAGGCAGGCTCCCGTCCGGCCTCGTCCCGCCGAGCGATCCGGGCTCGAGCGCGATGTCGCTCGGTCGAAAGCCTAGCGAGGTCACGTTGGCCGCGCTCACGGCGGGGAACCCGGTAGGGGGAGAAACGACGCTCTTCCCGTCGGTGGCCCGGCCGAACTCGACGGTGATGAGCATGCCGCTCGAGGGACCGGCCGACGTGTCCACTGCGGCGAGGATGCGGGCCGGAACCGCGGCCGCGGTGGCGGTGGCCGGACGCGCCGGCATGCCCTTTAGGGCGATGATCTCGGGGGCCGAATTGGGGCCCGTCCCCGGGATATCGAGCGGGATGCTGTAGGCGACGATGCTGTTCTCGTCCCAGGTGTCGATGACCTGGAGATCCGTCTCGCCGGCGCTCACCGCCACGAGGACGTCCGCGCCGCCATCGCCGAGCGAGGCCGAGGCGAGGAGCAGGGGCCGGGGGTCGGTATTGACGGCGAGCGGGAAGACCAGGCCGGGGCCGACCACCGCCTGCAGGTCGTACTGGTCGACGAACTCGATCTCGTTGCTGGCGCTCGAGGCCACCGCGAAATAGGGGTGAACGGTGAGCTGGCCGTTCGCGATGGGCGACTTGTTCGTCACCCCGTTGAAGGAGACGATCGAGGTGGGCGAGCCGAGGTGCATGGGCACCTGGGGCGCCCCCCCCGTGCACGCCAGGGCCACGAGGGCGAGGAGCGACGCCCTGGCCGCCAAGGGGGACGTCACCCGCCCGGCGAGGTCCCTCCTGTCGCGAACGCGTCTCGCTATCGCGCACTTCACAGGGGATCCGGCACGTTGGAGATCTCGATGTTGGGCCGCTCCTGCCCGATGCGCACCCAGCCGATGGGATCGTTCGAGGGGTTGAGCGGATCGATGGTGATGACGTTCACCCAGCTCCGGTCGTAGGAAGCGACGTACAGGCGCGCGAGCTGGCTGTTCACGTTTGCGGGCGGCGCCCCCGGCGCGATGGGCTCGACGAGGAGGGTGGAAGGCTGCTGGCCGAGGAGGGGCTTGCCGGGATCGCAGGGCGGGGGCGCGTTCTCGTCCCCCGGACCGGGAGCGCCCGTCACGGGGTCGGGCGGGTTCACGCAGAAGCCGTACACGTTGGCGATGGCACCCGTCTCGTCGTCGTAGAGCTCGAGGCTCTCGTCGGTCTCGCTCACGACGGCGACGAGATCGCGAAGCCCGGCGCTTGCGGGCCTGGGGACGACCGCGATCTGGCTCGCCCCGCGCTCGATCGGGACGACGTTCTCGACCGTGATGTTCGAAGGGTCGAGCGCCGGCGCCGAGACGTTCAAAACGACGAGGGCGCCGCCGATGTCGCCGAGCGGCCGGGTTCCGGTCTGGCCGGCGGCCACCGTGTCGTAGAGGCGCATGGCGAGGTAGAGGCGCGTCCGGTCGGTGGAGAGCGCGATCCCGCGCACCTCCCCTCCCCGCACGAACTGTTCCATGTTGAGCGACTGGTAGCCGAGCCCGGGCGAGGCGAGGGTGAGCCAGCGCAAGGGATCGACCCCCACCGCGGCGAACATCTCGGTCGCGAAGAGGCGCGTCGTGACCGGGTCATACACGGTGCTCTCGGCGATGGAGACCGCCAGATCCTGCCAGTAGGGAAGCCCCCCCGCGACGAGGTTCAGTTCCCCCACCCCTCCCTCCGAGTTCGCCACCTGCACGTAGGTGAGGAAGGCGAGCTGCTGGTAGACGGAAGTCGTGTCCCCGCTCGCTTGCCTTGGGAAGTTGCCGCAGACGACCGTGACGCCGTAGGTGTCGTCCGCCGCCGGGGCCGGGTTCGAGAAGTTGAGGAGGTCCACCGTGTGCGACGCGTCGCAGGTGCTCCCCGCGCCTTTGCCGTTGTTGCTGCAGCTCAGCCCTCCGTCGCCCCGGATGTCGATCCGGTAGAGCTCGTTCTGGGAGCGGGAGGTGACGAGCACCTGGCCCGAGACACCCGACGGGAACTGGATTCCGGGACAGGTCGTCCCGTCGAGGATGGCGAGCTGGCCGGCGTAACTGCCGATGCGGACGCCCTGCAGGCTGGGGTTGTTCCCCCCGAGCCAGATGGGGGAGGCATCGTTGTATGAGAGTGGGTCCCTGGCGAGCGTGGCGTTCACGTCCACGCCCAGCACGGTGCCTCCGGTGACCGGGTCATAGGTGAGGTCGGCGTCGGAGGACGCCACGAAGAGCTGGGTCTGGCAGCCCTCTAGCCCGTACAGGCCCCCCGATGCTTCGCAGGACGTCCCTGGCGGCTGATCCACGTGACGCAGCGCCATGCCGGTCGGGAAGAAGAACCGATCGAGGGGCGGAGGGAGGTATTGCGTCTTCTCGTTACATGCCGCCGCGAGGAGGAACGCGAGGGCCGCGCGTCGAATCGAGATCCGGGTGGCCAAGGGCGCGAACCGTAACCGCGGCCCGGAGCTTTGGTCAAGCGAGAACAAGCCCGTGGGAAAAGCGTGCTTGAGCTTAACCTTCCCCCTTCCCCGGAGCTGCCTCGGCCTGGATCTTGCGGAAGTCGGCCAGGTCGCCGAAGAGTTCGGCCACCCGCTTCACCAGGGCGAGCCGGTTCGCCCGCAGGGCCGGATCCTCCGCCATGACGAGCACCTCGTCGAAGAATCGGTCGACGGGGGCCTTGAGCTCGGCCACCGCCCGCAGGACGGCCGGGTAGTCGCGGCGCGCTCGCAAGCTGCCCACCTCGGCCTCGACCCGCTCGACCTCGCGCAGGAGGTCGCGCTCGGCCGCTTCGGAGACGAGCGAGGCGTCGAGCACCTGGGGGAGGTCGCCCTCGGCCTTCTCCACGATGTTCGCCACCCTCTTGAAGGCGGCCGCCAGCGCCGCAAAGTCAGGGCGCCGCTTCACTTGCGCGAGGGCCTCGAGGCGAAGGCGCGCGTCCGGGAGGTCCTCGAATCCGGCCGAGAGCACCGCCTCCACGAGGTCGGGGTCGAAGGTCTCACTCCACAGGGCCTTCAGGCGCCCGCGGAGGAAATCCATCACCTGCCGGCGCAGCCCGTCCCGGTCCTTGACGAGGGAACTCCCGAGCGCGTCGATCGCGGCGTCCACGGCCCCGGCGAGCGGGAGGTGGTAAGAGCGGGCCAAGACGATGCGGAGGATGCCGATGGCGGCCCTTCGCAGGCCGAACGGGTCGGCCGCTCCGGTCGCCTTCTCGCCCACCGCCAGGATGCCGGTGAGCTGGTGCAGCCGGTCGGCCAGGCCGACGAGAGCACCGAGGTCGTTGCGCGGCATGTCCTCGCTCGCCCCGATGGGCTTGTAGTGGTCCTCGATGGCGAGGGCGATCTCGGGCTTTTGGCCCTCGAGCCGCGCGTAGTGCCCGCCCATGATGCCCTGCAGTTCCGGGAACTCACCCACCATTCCGGTGTTGAGGTCCACCTTGGCCAGGCGAGAAGCCTCCCCGACGTCGGCCACGAGTTCCTCGCGGTGAAGCGCTCGCGCCAGCGCGGCCGCGATGGCCGCCATGCGCTCGGCCCGCTCGAGCTCGGTGCCGAGCTTGGCCTGGTAGGTGCGCCGACCGAGGTCGGGGTAGCGGTCCTTGAGACCCCGTTTCTTGTCCTCCTCGAAGAAGAATCGGGCATCGGCAAGGCGCGCGCGCAAGACCCGCTCGTAGCCGCGTCGGCTCACCCGGGGATCCTTCACCGGCGTGCCCGAGACGGCGATGAAGCGGTGGGTGAGTTTCCCTTCCCCGTCGAGGACCGCGAAGTAGCGCTGGTGGTTGCGCTCCTCGGAGAGCACCACCTCGTCAGGCAGTTCCAGGTTCGAGGGGTCGAACTCCCCCAGCACCGCGCTCGGGTGCTCGACGAGGTAGGCGACCTGCTCGAGCAGCGCCTCGTCCTGCCGGACCCGACCCCCCACCTTGTGCGCAGCCCGGTCGAGGGCGCGGACGATGGCCGTGCGCCGTTCTTCTTGGTCAGCGAGCACGAAAGCCTTGCGGAGCTTCTGCAAGTAATCTTGCAGGGTGCCGCGCAGGGGAATCGCCCGCGGGGCCTTGAACCGGTGACCGTAGGTGACCCGGCCCGAGACGACATCCCCGTAGTGGACCTTGAGCGGCCGCTCCCCGTAGAGCGCCACCATCCAGCGCATGGGGCGGGCGAAGGTGACGGTCTCGTTCCTCCAGCGCATGGTCTTCTTGAAGCGGAGCGACGCCACGAGTCGCTCGAGGAGCGCGGGCAGGACCTCTTCGGCGCGCCGGCCCTTCCCTCGCTTCTGAGCCGCGACCCGCTCGCCCTTCGGGGTGGGGACGCGGACGAGTTCCTCCACGGCGACCCCCTGGCTCTTCGCAAAGCCGAGCGCGGCCGGGGTTGGCCGGCCCTCGCCGTCGAAGGCCTGCGCCACGGGCGGGCCGAGGGCCTGGGTCTCCTCGTCGGTCTGCTTCGCGGCGACCTCGCGCGCGAAGACACACAACCTTCGGGGCGTGCCGACGGCCTTGAGCGCCCCGTGGGCGAGCCGCGCCTCGTCGAGGGCCTTCGCCAGATCCTCCTGCAGCTGACGGAGGGCGGGAGGCACGAAGCCGGCCGGGATCTCCTCGCTGCCGATCTCGAAGAGGAGGTCTTTTCCCTTCTTGCTCGGACTCTTCTTCTGGGCTCGGGTCACGAGTTGGCCCTCGCGGCGCGGTTCTTCTGGGCGTCCTTCAGGAGTGGGAAGCCGAGCTTCTCGCGCATCTCGAGGTAACCCTCGGCGCAGCCGCGGGCCAGGGCGCGAACTCGCCCGATGTAGGCGGCGCGCTCGGTCACGCTGATGGCGCCGCGCGCGTCGAGAAGGTTGAAGGTGTGGGAGCACTTGAGGCAGTAGTCGTAGGCGGGGAGCGGCAGCTCTTCCTCGAGGAGGCGGCGGCACTCGGCCTCGTAGGTGGAGAAGAGTCCGAACAGCATGGCCGGGTCGCTCTTGCGGAAGCTGTACTCGCTCTGCTCGTACTCGTTGCGGTGGAACACCTCGCGGTAGGTGACGCCCTTCACGAACTCCACGTCGTAGACGTTCTCCACGTTCTGCAGGTACATGGCGATGCGCTCGAGTCCATAGGTGAGCTCGCAGGCGACCGGCTTCACCTCGAAGCCGCCGGCTTGCTGGAAGTAGGTGTACTGGGTGATCTCCATCCCGTCGCACCAGACCTCCCAGCCGAGGCCCCAGGCCCCCAGGGTGGGACTCTCCCAGTCGTCCTCCACGAAGCGCAGGTCGTGTTCGAGGGGATCGATCCCGATGGCTCGCAAGGAGCCGAGATAGATGTCCTGCACGTCGGGGGGGTGCGGCTTCAGGATCACCTGGAACTGATGGTGCTGGTAAAGGCGGTTGGGGTTCTCGCCGAAACGCCCGTCCGCGGGCCGGCGCGACGGCTCGACGTAGGCCACGTTCCACGGTTCCGGCCCGAGGACCCGCAAAAAGGTCGCGGGGTTCATGGTCCCGGCGCCGACCTCCAGGTCGTAGCCCTGAGCGAGGATGAGCCCCCGCTCCGCCCAGTAGGACTGCAGCCTCAAGATGAGTTCCTGAAACGTCACGCTTCCTCCTCGCTTCCCTCGCCCGGGCCCGAGCTTTGACGGCGCACGGTAAAGTCCGCGCCTCCCCGTTGTCAAAAGGTAACTTTTCGAGAGAGGTCCCTTCGGCTAAGGCTCGAGCATGGGACCCACCTCGTCGAGGAACCTCCGGCTCTCGAGCCTCGAACCGAGCTGGTGTTCGATGAAGGCGGCCAGGGCCTCGCGCGCCTCCCGGCCCGCTCCCGGGGTGAGGGGAACCGCTTCCGCTCCCGAGAGCCCTCCCTGCTGCAACTGCGAGAGCGCGAGGGCGGTGTCGGCGGCAAGGAACCTCACCTCGCGAGCCCGACCCGCGCAGGAAGGGCAGAGGACACCACCCTCGCCCGGGTCGAAGGCCAGCCGTCCATCCTCACCACGGAAGGGGCGGCTGCAGGCCGCGCAGCTGGAAAGGCGCGGCATGAGCCCGACCGCTTCCAGGGCCTTGAGCTCGTAGGCGCGCAGGACGGTCGGCCGCGCCTTCGATCCGTCGAGACGTGCGAGGTAGTCGAGGAGGAGCCCGAGCAGCTCCGGGTGCGGCTCGCCCTCGCGAACCAGGCTTCGCGCGAGATCGCAGGCATAGGCGGCGCACGCGATGCGGGTGAGATCGCCCCGAATGGCGGGGAAGGCGCGGACCACGGCCGCGCTCTCGAGGTCGATGAGGTCGGTGCGGGCCCGTTCCCTCGCCTCCAAGAGCACCAGGGTGAAGAGCTCGAGGGCTCCGCCGAAGCGGCGGCGGGAGGCGCGTGCACCCCGCGCAAACGCCGCCACCTTGCCTCGCTCCGCGGTGAAGAGGGTGACCACCCGGTCCGACTCGCCGTAATCGACGGTGCGCAGCACCACGCCCGACAGTTTGAGGGTTCCCTTCACGCGAGTACCTTCACGAGCCCGATCTGAATGGCGCGCTCCCCCGGAACAGGGCGCGCGGGGATGGCGTCATCTAGCGCTCTTTCTTCCCTTGCTCCTGCGCCTGAGGCAACGTGAGCTCGCGCCTTTCCCGGGGCGGGCCGATGAGTGTCGCCACCGCCATGGCGAGCAGGGCGACGAGGACGGCAAGGGCGATGAAGAGGCGAAGCGGGAAGCGCCGCGCGGCGGGCACCGTGCTCTCCTCCGGCCCCACCACCTCTTGCCAGCGCAGCACGACGTCATCCGGGTCGAGGCCGACCACCGAAGCATAGGAGCGCAGGTAACCGAAGACGTAGGCCTTGGGAGGCATGCGCTCGGGGTCACCCGACTCCAGGGCCTCGATCACCGCCGGGGCGAGCTTCGTGAGCTTCGACACCTCGCCGCGGGCGAGGCCACGCAGCTCGCGCTCCTGGAGGAGCCAGCGCCCGAAGGAGAGGGCGTTCGCGCCGAGCTCGGATTCGCCCTCCTCGCTCGCACTCATCTCAGCGCTCCGGCCTTATCCTTGCACTCCTCGACCACCGGGTCGTCCGGGAGCTCGGCGCAGCGCTCGAAGGCCTTGCGAGCCTCCTCGGGGTCCCCCACCTTCATCTGCGCCAGCCCGAGCTCGAACCAGGCGTCGGCCGAGTTCGCGCACAGCTCGCTATAGCGGTGGAACGAGGCGAGGGCGTCCCGTGCGCGACCCTCCTTCAGCTCGATCTGGCCGAGCTCGCGGTGCCCCCGGCAGTAGCGCGGAGCGAGAGTGAGGCAGGTCTTGAGCTCGCGGAGGGCTTCGCTCGCCCGGCCGAGGCTGTAGAGGGCCTCGCCCTTGTTGCAGCGGGCGAGGTAAGCGTCGCGATAGGTCGGGTCCTCGAGCGCACGGTCGAACTCGGCGAGCGCCGGCTCGAGGCGCTGGGTCTGGGCGAGGAGCTGGCCGAGGGCGTTGTGGGCGTCGGACTGCTTGGGGTCGATCTCGATCGCCCTGCGGTACTCGCGCTCGGCCTCGTCGAGCCTCCCCAGGAACTGCAAGGCGATGCCGCGCCCGAGGTGCGCGAGGACGAGGCGGTCGTCGATCTTGAGCGCCTCGTCGAACTCGTGCAAGGCGTCCTCGCGACGGCCCGACCGCATGGCCTCGGCGCCGAGCTGGTAGTGGATGTCGGCCGACTCGCGCTGCTTGGCGGAGGGCTCATGGGCACAGGAGAGGCCCGCGGCCATGGCCAACAGGGCGAGGAGCAGGTAGGGGACGCGGAGGTGCGCGGAGAGGGACATGTCAGAAGCTCGCCAGCAGGCGGATGAGGGCGTCCTCGCTCGCGTCCACCTTGGCCGCGGCCGCCGGTTTCGGGCGGGAGAAGAGAGGCACGCGCTGCAGGATCCGCTCCTGCTGCTCGGGACTCTGGTTCGAGAAGCGGAGGTCGTCGAGCATGAACCCCATGGACTCGAGGAAGTGGAGGCCTTCATTCCGCGCCGCCCGGAAGGCGTCGAGACCGAGCTCGCGCGGCTCGTAGGCGTAGATGACGTTCTCGGCGCTCTGCGGCAGGTAGAGCCCGACGTAGAGGGCGAAGGCACCGTTCGGCGAGCGCAGCCCACACAAAAAGCCGTGGGCGGCCTGGGAGGGCTTGCTCGGGATCGAGATCTGGGGCTGGTTCAGGCTTTCCACCAGCGCCACCACCCTCTCCCTCGTCGCGTCGACGAAGGGGATGGTCGGGTCGGGACGAAACAATGGGCCTCCGCCTCGAAGCGCCGTCTGCGATACGATCCGCCTTCAGGGCCTTTGCCAGCCGAGGAAGCGGGCCTCTTCGGGCGCCCTCGTTTCCTAGCCCTCCCTGGCCGGGCGCGTCAAGCTCGCTGCCTACCCCCCGCTAGACGCCCCGCGCCTGCGGTCCCCAGACCACCTTGTGAAGCTGGAGGTTCAAGCGGGCTTCGACCCCGCTCTCGAGGATCCAGCGCGCCACCTCGCGCGCCTCGACCGCCCCGTGCACCGGCGAGACGAGGAGGGCCACCCGGCCTTCCAGCCGGTGTTCCCGGATGACCCCCAAGCTGTATCGGAAGTCGGCCTCGGAGCAGACGACGAACTTCACCTCGTCGTGTGATCGCAGCCGGTCGAGGTAGGCGAGGTCCGTCGTCGCTTCGCCCGAACCGGGAGTCTTCACGTCGACGATGCTCACCACCTCGGCCGGCAGTGCATCGAGGGGGCGCTGGCCGTGAGTCTCCACGGTGACCTCGTAGCCCCGGGCGAGGAGCTCGCGGGAGAGCTCGGGAAGATCGGGCTGGAGCAGGGGCTCGCCACCGGTGAGCAGGACGAGCCGGCAGGGATAGCGCGCCACCTCGGCCAGGATCTCCTCGCGGAGCATGCTCCGGCCGCCGGTGAAGGCGTAGGTCGTGTCACAGTAGCAGCAGCGCAAGTCGCAGCCGGTGAAGCGGACGAAGACGCACGGCCGGCCGGCTCGCGTTCCCTCGCCCTGGATGCTGAAGAAGATCTCGGTCACCCGCATGGCGAGATGACGGATCTAACGCTCGAGAGCGGCTGCCGCCTTGCCGTCGTTACCCCGCTCCGACCCGGCGAGTGCGAGCGGGGAGGCCTCGGACCCGTGGCGCCGACGCAACCGGCCGAGTTCCCGCTCGATGCGGCGGGGGTAGTCCTTCAGGCGCTCGGGAACCGAGCCCTCTTCTCCGAGGTAACGCAGCACCCGGTTCGGGCCCGCGTTGTAGGCCATGAGGGCGAGCTCGGTCGACCCGAATGCGCGTACGAGCCGCACGTAGTAGTGGATGCCCGCGCGCACGTTGTAGGCGGGGTCGGCGGGGTCGCCCGGCAGCCCGAAGCGCTCGGCCTCCCGGCGCAGGGTCGCTGGAAGGAGCTGCATGAGCCCGCGGGCGCCGGCCTCGCTCTCGGCGAGCTGGTCGAATCCCGATTCCACGGCGATGACAGCGATGACGAAGAGGGGATCGAGCGAGGCCCGGTGGGCCTCCTCGTAGATCACGTCGGCGAGATGCGTCCGGTCGTTCTCCGAGAGGGCGGGCATGCGCTCGGCGAGCAGGGACTCGAGCTCGCCGAGCCACTTCTGCCTCTCGGGAACGGGCAACGGGGAGCTGCCACCGCGGCCGGAGACGGGGCAGGGGGAGCTGCCACCGCAGCCGGAGGAGACGAAGACCTGAATCCGGGGCAGAGAGGGCAGGTCCGCCATGGCCCCGGGCACGATCATCACGGCCACCGCCACGGCGACCGCGATGAGCGCGCTCAGGCAGCCTCTCGCCGTCGGAGCCCTCACGCCGGGACGTCCTCCTTCGCCTTCGCCTCGGTGCGCGCCTGGTGAAGCGCGTCCACCCGGGCCGCGAGAGCGTCCACGCGCTGGCGCAGCCCCTCGACCTCCTCGCGCGTCGGCAACCGGAAGCGGCTCGCGGCGCGCTTCACCGCCTCGTCGATGGTCTTCTCGATTTCTTTCCTCTGCACCTGCAGTCGCTCGGTGAACTCACGGGCATGGCGCCGCACGTCGTCCGGCGTGAATCCGGCCGCGTCGGCGATCTTGCCGATCACCTTCTCCGCCTCCTGCTCCGCCGCGTTCAGGCCCACGAGCGCCTGCGACCAAGCCTCCTTGAATGTCTCTCGAACGTCGGGCATGGCTTAAACCTCCGCGGGCCGCTTGGCCGGCTTGCGTGATTTGCGAGCGCGGTCGGCCTTGTCGAGCCGCCGCGCCAACCGCTCGAGGTCCTTCGAGAGTTCCTCCACCTGGTCGCGCGTGGCGACGCCGAGGAAGGCGACCGCCTTCGCCTGCAGTTCCTCCATCTTCAACATGGCGTCCGAGCGAAAACTCTCCGCCCGGCCGCGCAATTCCTGGGCCCGCTCCTTGCCTTGCTCGCGCAGCTTGTTCACGCGCTCGCGCAATTCCAGCATGCGCCAGTCCTGCTTCGAGAGGCGCTGCACAAGGTCGGCCACGTCCTTGCGGCTTTCCTTACCTTTCTGCATGAGGTCCTTCAGCACCTTCTGCGCCTCCCCTTCGAACTCGATGAGGCGAGCCTGCGCGCTCTCGAGGGGTTCGCGCAAGAACTCCGGCATCTTGGTACTGCTCGCTCTGTCGGCCATCTAGCCACCTGACTTCGGGATGGGTCGTCATCCGGGGTTCGCCCGACTCGAACCCTGCTGACAGCGACATTAACGCGACGCGTCAAAGCCGTCAACCGTGGCCTATTTGGTCAGATTTGCCAGAGGTGCTGCTTCCTCGCTCGCTCGGCAATCCCCGGACGGGTAGTTAGCCATGATCTCGGGGCAGCGCGCTAGTGCGCGCGCACCGCCTCGACATCGGCCCCGATAGCATCATAAATATTCGAAAAACCATCCCTTTTAAGCAAATCCTCCAGGCCGCGCTGCGCGCTCACCGCGAATCGAGGCCCCCCATAGATGAACCCCGTGTAAGCCTGCACCAGGGTCGCGCCGGCTCGGATCCGGGCATAGGCGTCATCCGCGGTCGCCACCCCACCTACACCGATGAGGGGTACACGGCCTCGGGTGAGGGCGAAGATGCGCCGCAGCACGCGGGCCGCGATGGGAGCGAGCGGCGGACCCGAGAGTCCTCCCTCCTCTCGAGCGACGCTTTGCTCAGCGATCGCGCCGGGCCGGGCGAGCGTCGTGTTCGTGGCGATGAGGCCGTCGACGCCCGCCCGAAGGGCGACTTCCACCGCCTCGGCGAGCGCTTCGTCGTCGAGATCCGGTGCGAGCTTCACGAGCAGGGGCCGAGGGGGCTTGAAGGACCGCGCCTTGCGCAGGCACACGCGGAGCAGATCCTCGAGGGCCGCCCGCCGTTGCAGGTCGCGCAGCCCGGGGGTGTTGGGGGACGAAACGTTGAGGACGAGGTAATCCGCCGAGCCGTGCAATCTCTCGAGGCAGGCGAGGTAGTCCTCCCCGGCGCGCTCGTTGGGCGTCGACTTGTTCTTGCCGATGTTCACGCCGAGAACACCCTGGCGATGGTCCGCGAGGAGCGCGGAAAGACGCCTCGCGCAGGCCTCCGCCCCATCGTTGTTGAAGCCCATGCGGTTCACGAGGGCCTGCTCCGCGGGCAGGCGAAAGAGCCTCGGCCGCGGGTTCCCTCGCTGAGCTAGCGGCGTGATGGTGCCGATCTCGACGTGCGAGAAGCCGAGCGCGAACAGCCCCGGCGCCACGACCTCGCCCTTGTCGAACCCCGCGGCGAGGCCGATCGGATGCTCGAAGGCGAGGCCGAACGCCCGGACCGCGAGAGAGGGCCTCGGCCGGGGCCGCACTCGGCGTGCGATGGGTGGCAGGCCGAGGACGCGCAGCGCGAAGAGCGCCAGGTGATGCATCCGCTCCGGATCGAAGCGGAAGAGGAAAAAGCGCAGCGCGCGCCAGAGCATGGCAGGGCGGGCCTTCTACACCCGCCGGCGGCGCTTGTCACCCTTTACAGGTCGAGCACCATCACGATGGCGTCCTCGCCCTCGTCCACGTAGTAGTTGAGGCGCATGCCCACCTGCCGGTAACCGAGGTCGCGGTAGAGCGCGATGGCCGCGAAGTTGGACCGGCGCACCTCGAGCGTGGAGAGGACAGCCCCGGCCGCCCGCGCCCGCTGGGCTGCCTCGTTCATGAGGGCGCGCCCGATCCCGCGGCGCCGCTCTTCCAGCGCCGTAGCGAGGTTCAGGACGTGCAGTTCGTCGTGCACGAGCCAGTAGACCACGAATCCCACCACCGCCTCGCCGAGGAGGGCGGAGCGGCCGCGCCGCGGCTCGACGGCGAGGAGGATCGTGGACCAGTCGTGCATCATCTCGCGGCGCAAGAGGTCCGCCGACCAGGGGTGCGCGAAGCCGTCCCGCTCGATCTCCATCACGCGATCGAGATCGGGGGGCGCCATGCGCCGGAAGCTGAGCGCCGGGCGGGAGAGCGGCGCGGCAGGGCGGGCCGGGTCCGGTGGCAGCCGCATCACGTTCCCTCCGGCCACTCGGAGCGGACGAGATCCTCGGGGTCGGCGATGAGCCGGATCTCGGCGCGAGCTCGCACCTCGCGGACGAGGGCGAGCGTCTCCTCCGCCACGCGTTCCTCGCCGAGCTTCGAGCGGGCCGCCTGACGGTTCTTCGCCACGGGCTCCGCCCTGTGAGCGGCCATCCAGGCGTTCAGGTCGGCCTCCGAAACCTGCGCGGCATGGGCCACCCGGCTCTCCACGTAGCGACGCACGCGCAGCATGCGCCGCAGGATCGCCTCGAGGTCGCCCTCGCTCATGTCGAGCCGTTTGAGGAAGCCCTCGAATTCGGTTCGGGTCGCGAATTCACGAGCGAACCGGTCGAGCTCGGCTTCGGCCTCGGCTCGATCGGTCTCGAACACCTGCAGCCTCGTCGCCTCAGCATCGAGCAGGATCTGGTCGATGAGCCAGTCGAGACCCGCCTTGAGCGCCGGCGCGTCGAGAGGGTGAGTCGCCGCGAGGACGGCGCCGCGCGAGACGAGAGCGATGCGGGCCTCCTCTTCCACCTCCCCGAGCGTCACGATCCGCCGCGCGGGTGCGGCGGGCGAGCGCACGATCGCCACCACCTCCTCCACCTGCGCGGCGGAGACGAGGCCGGGGGTTCCCACAGCGAGCGCGAGGGCGACCCTGGCCACGAGGGGGACGACCGGACGGGCCATGCGGCGATAGTAGTCACCCTGCATCCGACCGGGCAGTGAAGGCCCGGCCTGGTGGGCGCCAAGCGCCTGTAAGGACGGACAAAGTCTCTCCGGGTGGATTCCCCGGCCTCGCGGGCCGAATGCGCTCATCGAGACTTTCCACATGACGCGCTCTAAAGCGACTCGAAACTCGTTCACCGCCTCTCGATTGACGTGCCCTGCCGAGGCGTTAGGTTGCCTAACGTGCCCGAACGCGATCTGTACGACATCCTGGGGGTACCGCGAACTGCCACGCCGGAGGAGGTGAAGAAGGCCTACCGCCGCCTGGCCAAGAAGTACCACCCGGACATGAACCCGGGCAACAAGGGGGCCGAGGAGAAATTCAAGGAAGTCACGGCCGCGGCGGAGGTGCTCTCCGATCCGAAGCGACGGGCGCTCTACGATGAGTTCGGGGCCGACTCGCTCCGCAGCGGCTTCGACGCCGCCAAGGCGGACGCCTACCGACAGTGGAAGCGCCAGGGTGCCCCGCAGGGGGGCATGCCCTTCGACTTCGGCGACTTCCAAGAGGTGAACGTCGGCGACTTCGGCACCTTCGACTTCGGATCGATCTTCGAGGATCTCTTCGGCGGCCGTGGGCAGCGCGCCAGCCGGGCCACCCCCGCGCGCCAGGGCGCGCACACCGAGGCCGAACTGGAGGTCGACCTGCGCGACGCGGTGCTCGGTGCCGAGCGCGACGTCCGAGTCTCCGGCAAGACCCTTCGAGTGAAGATCCCCAAGGGGGTCACTGACGGATCCCTGGTCAGGCTCAGCGGACAGGGCGCACCGGGGCTGCACGGTGGAGGCGCTGGAGACCTCTATCTGAGGGTCAAGCTGCGCGACCACCCCTGGGTACAGCGGGAAGGCAAGGATCTCTTCATCGACCTCCCGGTCACCGTGCCCGAGGCACTCTTCGGCGGGGAGGTCACCCTTCCCACGTTCGAGGGCCCGGTGCGCTTGCGGATCCCATCGCACACCGAGAGCGGCCGCAAGCTTCGCCTGCGCGGCAAGGGCCTGCCCGACTTGCACGGCGGCGAGCGGGGTGACCTCTACGCGGTGGCGAAGATCGTCCTGCCGGAGAAGAGTGCGGGACTGGAGAAGATGATGAAGTCGCTCGAGGGCCACTACAAGGGCGATCCGCGCGCCCACATCTCGTTGTAAGACCTTGCCGCGGCGACTTCCTCGTCCGCGCGTGGCACGCACAGGGGTGGCAGGGAGGCGGCCGTGGGACTTCTCGGCTTGTTCGGTTCGAAGGGGAGCGGCAAGGGCGCTCTGCGCAAGCAGGCCCAGCGGATCACCGAGAAGTATGGCCCGCCCGAGAACCGCCAGAAGGTCATCGCCCAGCTCGCCGACATGGGGACCCCCGAGGCGCTGTCCGTCCTCTGTCTCCGCTTCACCGTCCGAGCGGATCCGGGCATCACCGATGACGAGGAGAAGGAGAACGTCCGCCAGATCCTGGTCGAGGCCGGCGAGCGGGCCGTCTCGCCGGTGAAGGAGTTCCTCGCTCACCAGGAGTCCGGAGTCTCGTGGGGCCTGCGCGTGCTCGGCGAGCTCAGGCCACCCTCCGAGGTGGTCGGGACCGTGCTCGGCCTGCTCCACCGCCTCGGTCGGGAATACACCCGGGACCCGGAAAAGAAGCTCGTACTTCTCTCCTGGCTCGCCGAGCGCCACGGCGACCTCACCGCGCTCGTCGCCCCGGCGGCGCCGGCCCAAGGCGGATCTTTGCCGCCGCCCGTCGAGGAGGCCCTTCTCCCCCTGCTCGAGGATTTCAGCGACGACGTCCGCATCGCCACGGTGCGCGTGATCGCACTCCAGCCGCCCACCGAGAAGACGCGGGTGGCGCTCGTCGAGCTTTTCTTGCGGGACAAGGACAACGCTCGCGTGCGGGGCGAGGTGCTGCAAGCCCTCTGCGACACCGGCGCCGACGTGAAGGGCTACCGGCCGAGCGTGGAGGCTCTGCTCGTCGAGCCCTACTTCCTCGACCGGGAAGGGCGGGTCAAGAGGCGCGGGTAGGCCTTCACCCTGGCTCGCGCGGCGAAGGCGGGCGGGAGGGCCGTCCCACCCCGTAGTAGGTGAAGCCGGACGCCGCGGCCCGCGCGGCGTCCCACACGTTTCGGCCGTCGAAGAGCACCGTCCCGCGCATGACACGCTTCAGGCGCTCGTAGTCGGGCGACCGGAACTCGTTCCATTCGGTGACGAGGAAGAGGGCGTCGGCGCCTTGCGCCGCGGCGTAAGGCTCGGGCGCGAGGACGACGTGGGGTCCGACGAGCTTCTTCGCCACGTCGGCGGCGACCGGGTCGTGGGCGGTCACCTGCGCCCCCGCGCCGGTGAGCAGCTGGATGAGGGTGAGCGAGGGCGCCTCGCGCATGTCGTCGGTCTTGGGCTTGAAGGCGAGCCCCCACACGCCGAAACGCTTGCCGGACAGCGAGCCGAAATGCTTGGTCGCCTTGTCGAAGAGGAGGCGCTTCTGCCGCTCGTTCGCGCGCTCCACCCCCCGCAACAGATCGAAGTCGAGCCCCGCCTGGCGCGCCATGGTCATGAGGGCCCGTACGTCCTTCGGAAAGCACGACCCGCCGAAGCCCACCCCCGGGAAGAGAAAGGAGTACCCGATGCGCTTGTCTGACCCCATGCCTCGCCGGACTTGATCCATGTCCCCGCCCAGCCGGTCGCACAGGGCCGCCAGGTCATTCATGAACGAGATGCGCGTCGCCAGCATGGCGTTGGCCGCGTACTTGCAAAGCTCCGCAGAGCGCGGATCCATGAAGAGGATGGGCTGCTCGGTGCGTACGAACGGCGCGTAGAGCTCGGCCATGACGGCACGGGCGCGCTCGGACGAGGTGCCGACCACCACCCGGTCGGGCCGCATGAAGTCGTCGACCGCCGTACCTTCCTTCAGGAACTCGGGGTTCGATACGACGTCGAAGGGTGCCCTCGCCACCGCCGCCACCACCTCGGTCACCCTCTCGGCGCTCCCCACCGGGACCGTACTCTTGTTCACGATGACGGTGTACCGCAGAAGGTTCTTGCCGATCCCCTCGGCTGCCGCGAGCACGTAGGAGAGGTCGGCCTCTCCGGTTTCGCCGGGAGGCGTGCCCACCGCGATGAAGGCGACGTCGCAGTCGAGCATGGCCTCATCGAGCGAGGTCGTGAAGGTGAGGCGTTGCTCGCGCACGTTGCGGGCGACGAGCTCCTCGAGGCCCGGCTCGTAGATGGGTATTCCACCCGACCGCAGGGTGGCGATCTTCTTCGCGTCAACGTCCACGCAGGTGACCGGATGACCCGACTCCGCGAGGCAGGTACCGGTGACGAGGCCGACGTAGCCTGTTCCGACGACGATGACCTTCACGCTCGACTCCTCGAGTGGGTGTTGAGGCTAGCACGCCTCGGTCCGGCGCGTCCGGACCGTTCGCCACCGCAAGAGTGCGCCGGAGCGGGCGCGAACACCCCGTCCACAGGCGAGCCGCCCCCGGAATGGCCATCACCGCGGGGGGCAAGGCGCGAGCGCTCTCGCGCTCAGGACTCTTGGCCTCCGCGAGGACCCCGCAGGGCGCGGCCGATCCCGTAGTAGGTGAAGCCAGCCGCCCGGGCCCGGCTGGCGTTCCAGGCGTTCCGGCCGTCGAACAGGACGCGCCCGCGCATGACACGCCTCAGGCGCTCGTAGTCGGGCGAGCGGAACTCGTTCCATTCGGTCATGAGGAAGAGCGCGTCGGCCGCCTCGGCGGCCGCGTAGGGTTCGGCGGCGAGCTTCACCTGGGCGCCGAGAACCTGCCGGGCCACCTTTGCCGCCACCGGGTCGTGCGCCACCACTTCCGCACCGGCCCCCGCCAGGAGCTGGATAACGGTGAGTGATGGAGCGTCGCGCATGTCGTCGGTCTTCGGCTTGTAGGCGAGTCCCCACACGCCGAAGCGCTTCCCGGCCAGCTGTCCGAAGTGCTTCAGCGCCAGGTCGACGAGCACCCGCTTCTGGCGCTCGTTCACCCGTTCCACCGCCCGAAGAAGGTCGAAGTCGAGCCCGGTCTGGCGCGCCATGGCCATCATGGCACGCACGTTCTTCGCGAAGGCAGATCCTCCGAAGCCGACCCCCGGAAAGAGGAAGGGATGACCGATGCGGCGATCCGAACCCATGCCGCGGCGCACCTGGTCGACGTCGCACCCCATGCGCTCGCACAGGGCAGCCATCTCGTTGATGAACGAGATGCGGGTGGCCAGCATGGCATTCGCCGCGTACTTGGTGAGTTCCGCCGAGCGAGCGTCCATGAACAGGATGGGTTGCTCGGTGCGGACGAACGGTGCGAAGAGCTCCGCGAGGACCGTGCGCGCCCGCTCGGAGGCCGTACCAATGACGATCCGGTCGGGCCGCATGAAATCGTCGACCGCCGAACCCTCCTTCAAGAACTCGGGGTTCGAGACCACGTCGAAGGGGGCTCTCGCGATCTCGGCCAAGATCTTGCCGATCCTCTCGGTCCCTCCCACGGGCACTGTGCTCTTGTTCACGACGACGGTGTAGCGCTCGAGGGCCCGGCCGATGTCTTCGGCCGCGCGCAGTACCTGTGTGAGGTCGACCTCGCCCGTCTCCCCTTGGGGTGTACCGACCGCGATGAAGACGACTTCCGCATCCCGCATCGCCTCGGCGACGGACGTCTTGAAGTCGAGTCGGCCCTCCGCTGCGTTGCGCCTGGCGAGTTCCCCTAGCCCCGGCTCGTAAATGGGGACAAGGCCTGCCTGGAGGGTTGCGATCTTGCCGGGGTCCACGTCGACGCAGGTGACCGTGTTCCCGGACTCCGCGAGACAGGTCCCTGTCACGAGGCCGACGTAACCGGCGCCCACGACGACGATCTTCACTTTCTGTTTCCTTTCGGGAGCAGGAAGGCTAACACGCGCGTAAGGTGAGCTACTACCATGTGCTCGCCCCAGCCTTTCGGCGCAGGAGGTCAAGCTCGCTTGGGTTTGACCCGAAACGGTCAGTCAAGGGACGAGCGCGTTCCGTACCACGCGCTTGGCATTGCACGCGACTGCCCTGTCCTCGCAAAATTGTCGTGTATGTCCGCGCAACTCCAGAGTTTAAAACCCGCCTGGGGCACTTGAGCCGGTGGAACGACCGTGGTCATCATGGCAAGTAGTATGAAAGGGATACCGTGTTGAACCCGAAGCCTGGCACGGGTGAAAGCACGGAGCCGCGGCCCGGCGACGGAGGCGGCGCGCCCGTCGTCGTGCACGGGCCCGAGGCACTCCTCCGGCTCGCGCAAGCGCTGAAGCTTCCACCGGGCGCGGCACGCGACGAAGCCTTCGCGTCTGTGCGGAAATTCAGCGCGGCGGCAACCGAGGGCCGACCGCAAGTCGAGCCCGATCCCCAGGAGGAGGCGGCTCGCTCCGGGCCGAGCATTTCAGCCGATCCTCCGCGCGCTTCCCCGCAGCTGGACTTTCCCGTGGGCGGCCCACCGCCTCCGGAGGCCGGCCGGACGCGGGCGCCCCCGCCGGAGTTCGAGGACGATGTTCGTGGGACCGAACGCGCCTCCGATAGGTGGCGGACCCCCTTCGAACCCGAGCCCGAACCCGATGTCGAGCCGGAACCGGAGGAGAATGGGGAGCCGGGTGAGGCGCTGCCGCCCCTCTCCGTGGAACCCGAGCTCATCCGCGCCTACGGACCGCCGCGCAGGACGTGGAGCTCGAAGCTCTACGTCGCTCTGTGGGTGATCGCCCTCCTCATCTCCGGTGTGGTGGGTGCCTGGGGACTGTTCTTCCGTCAGGACGACCAGGGCGGCGATCAGGCCGTGCGCGCGCACAGCGCGTCCCGGGAGCCGCATGCCGCTGTCCCGATGCAGGCTCCCGCACAAGCGCCTGTGCCGCCGTCCCCCACGACCGAGCCTGCCGAAGCGCGTCGCGCGACGCCGACGAACGAGGCCCGACCGGTCGCTCCCCCGGCGCCCCCCCCCACGCGGGCACACTCCCCACCCCCTCCCAGGGAGTCGGCGCGCGGGAGCTCCCTCGCCGTTGCCCCCACCCCTCGGGCTTTAGCCCCGCCCGAGACGGCCCGCTTCGAGAAACTGCATGACCTCCACGCCTGGGACCAGGAGCCACAGAGAGGGCGGACCGGCGATCCGGCCGCGGCTCCCGCCGAGCCCGGCAATGAGCACCCGAGCGGCGAGACGGGCACCCCGCTCGACGGTCCGAGAGATGCCGACTGGATGCGCGTCAGCTGGGGCATGGACGCGAAATCGGTCCTGAAGGCGCTTTCGCCCTTCGCCGTGCCCGTGCACGACGCCACGTTGCGCCGGCCCGACCGGCTCACTCCCTCCGCGTCCTTGTCGGATGCGAACCTCGGTTCTCACCGTTTCGCCGTGCGCTTCCTCTTCGATCAATCGGATGCCTTGGCCGCCATCGAACTCCGGGTTGCCCCGTGGAATAAGCAGGCATTTGACGAGATGGTCGAATGGTTAGCCGCTCGGCACGGCCTTCCCCTCGAGCGCCACAGCCCGAGCAACCCGGGCGACGAGCAGAGCGCCACCTGGCTCACGCGGGGGGGGCTCATCGAGCTGCACGCTCGCCAGGCTGTCGCGACGGATTCCCACGTCTTGAAGCTCGACCTCGGCTCCGGCCGAATTCAGCCCCTGGACAGCGACGACCTCGTCCTCACCTACCGGCGCAAGGCGGGCCCCAACGCGAGTTGACGCATTGGAGGGGTCGGCACCGGAGGAGCAATGGGCAGCCGCGACGCCTTGCGTCATCGCTGGCGGAGCCCCAGGCGCCCGCCTCGACTCATGAGCCCGTGAGGCTAGACTCGTGGCGTGAGTCCCTCACCGTACTCCGGGGCCGCGACGACGGGCTCGGCCAAGGTGCACGCGAGCCTGCTCGACCGCTGGTTCACCTCGGTCAAGGTGCCGCCCGATGCGGCGCAGGAGCTCACTGACCTCGCCCGCCGCGGAAGCCTCGTCTTCGTCATGCGGTCGGCGGGGGTGTTGAACTTTCTCTTCCTGCGCTGGTTCCTGCGCAGGCTCGGGCTGCCGTCGCTGCGCTCGTCGCTCGGGCTCACCGGCATCATGCCCTGGTTCTCTCGGGCGCGCCCGCGGCCGAGCGCTCTCGAGGAGGCGATCGCCCACAGTGAATCGTCGGTGGTGTTCCTCCAGCGCACCCGGGGGCCTGACCCCTTCCCCATTCTCACCGGTGCGCAGCGCCGCGCACGGCGGCCCATCTTTCTCGTCCCGGCTCTCCTCGTCTGGACCCGCCGCCCTCAGAGACTCAAGCCGACCGTCGGCGAGATCCTTTTTGGGACGCCGGACGCGCCGAGCCGCCTCGCCAACGCCATCGGCTTCTTGCTCAATCACAAGAGGGCCGTCTTGAGGCTTGGCGGTGTCTCCGACCTCGCCTCGTTCGCGAGCGAGCGAGCGGAGGAGCCCGACGCCCTGCTCGCGCGCAAGATCCGGGGCGCCCTGCACCTGCACCTCGCCGGGCAGGTGCGGGCCGTGGTCGGCCCTCCCCTCAAGACCGCGGCGCGGACGCGCGAGAAGGTGATGCGGGACCGGAGCCTCAGGCGAACGCTCGAACGCGAGGCCAAGTTGAAGGGACGAAGCCTCGCCGATCTCGAAGGGGAGGCCCGCCGCGACCTGCGGGAGATCGCGAGCCGCTATTCGCCCGCCTTCGTGGAACTCGTGCGCCCCCTTCTGTCCTGGCTCTTCCGGCGCCTCTACGACGCCATCGACGTCGACGAGGAGGGCCTGAGCAGGATCCAGCGGGTGGCCGGCGAGGTCCCCATCGTCCTCTGTCCGAGCCACAAGAGCTATGTCGACTTCCTCGTGCTGTCCTGGCTCTTTTCCGAGCGCGGCATGCCGCCACCCCACATCGCCGCGGGCATCAACCTCGCCTTCTGGCCCTTCGGCTTCATCGCCCGCCACGCGGGCGCCTTCTTCATCCGGCGCGCGCTCAAGGGCAACCGCGTCTACACGGCCACCCTGCGCGCCTACGTGAAGCAGTTGCTGCGCGATCGCTTCCCGCAGGAGTTCTATCCGGAGGGTGGACGGAGCCGCTCAGGAAAGCTGCTCTTTCCCAAGACCGGCCTCTTCTCGATGGAGGTCGACGCCTGGCTCGAAGAAGCGGCGCCGGACGTCCTCTTCGTGCCAGTCGCCGTCGACTACGAGCGCCTCGTGGAAGGCCGCAGCTATGCGCGCGAGCTCGCCGGGGGAGACAAGGAGAAGGAGAACCTGGGCGGCCTGTTGCAGGCGCGCAAGGTGCTGAGGCGGCGCTACGGGCGGATCACCGTCCAGTTCGAGGAGCCCATTTCCCTGCGAGCCTTCGCGCTCGAGCGCCTCGGCGAGGGAGCGAGATCGCTCACCCTCGACGAGGTCATGCCTTCCCCCGATGCCCCGGCCAACGCCTTCCCGGCCCAGGCCGGGGGTGTGAAACGCGAACTCGTCCAGGCGCTCGCTAACCGCGTCGCCTTCGGCATCAACCGCGCCATCACCATGACGCCGGTCGGTCTCGTCGCGGCCGCCCTCCTGGCGCACCTCCGTCGCGGCTTGTCGGCCGAGGAGGTTGCCCGCCGGATCGAGGTCTTGCGCGAGGTGGCCATGGAGAGCGGCGCGCGCTTCTCGCGTGGGCTCGCCCGTGCACCCTGCGATCCTCGGGAGGCAGGACCGGTGGCGGAGGCCATGGCCCGCCTCATCGACGACGGGCTGCTCAAGGTGGAGCAGGCCGCCGGGCAGACCATCTACCAGGTCGTCGAGGAGCGGCGACCCCTGCTCGACTACCACAAGAACGCGGTCATCCATCGCTACGTGCCCTCCGCGCTCGTCGCCATCGCGGTGCGGGCTGTCCCGGCCGGTGGCGAGGTCGCGGCCGTCAAGGAACGCACGCTCGCGCTGTCTCGCCTCTTCAAGCTCGAGTTCCTCTACGAGGTGGGGGCGGACTTCGACGAACTGTTCGAGAAGCATGTCCGCGTGCTGGCAGGGCTCAGGGCGGTCTCGGCGGTCGGCGGTGTCCTCGGCCCGGGGACGGACCGCGCCACCCTCGACTTCCTCGCCGACCTCCTCCGCCCGTACCTCGAGGCATACCGCACCGCGGCGGAAGCGCTCCTCGCCGCCGATCGCGCTGCCCCGGGCGCCCGCATCGACCGCAAGTCGCTCGTCAAATTCTCCATGGAGCACGGGCGCGCGGCCTACGCCCAGGGGCGGGTCGCCCTGCTCGAGTCCCTCTCCAAGGCCACCTTCGAGAACGCCGCCGCCTGGTTCCTGGTGCAAGGGGCGCTCGAGCCGGACGGACCGGCAAAAGATTCGCTTGCAGCCAACTGGCGCGATGCGTTCCTGCCCCAGCTCGTCATCGAACTGCAGCAGGATCTCACCAATTGACATAGATCAACCGCGCCCCTCCTTTCGCTCGCAGGCGAGACTACGTTAGTGTGCGGGTCCACGCAGACGATGAAGGCCCGCTCTCGCTCGCACACCCCCTCTTAATGACCGGGCCTCAGGTTCAGGAGAAAGCAGCCCATGGCCGATCATTCTCGTGTCCTCAACAAAACGATCCAGAACAAGATCATGGCGGCCGAGGAGGCCGCTGCGCTCATCCCCAACGGCGCCGTGGTCGCCATGAGCGGTTTCACGGGCGCCGGGTACCCGAAGGCCGTGCCGCTCGCGCTCGCCAAGCGAACCCTGGACGAGCGGCTGCACGGCAAGGCCTACCGCCTGAACGTCCTCACCGGCGCGTCGACCGGTCCGGAGCAGGACACCGTCATGTCGATGGTGGACGCCCAGGCCTTCCGGTTTCCCTACCAGGGGGACGCGGCCACGCGCGAGAAGATCAACGCCGGCGTCATCGAGTACCAGGACATGCACCTCTCGCACGTCGGCACCCTGGTGCGCTACGGGTATTACGGCAAGATTGATTTCGCCCTCATCGAGGTCAGCAAGATCCGCGAGGACGGCTCGCTCATCTACAGCTCCTCCTGCGGCGGCAACAACGTCTACCTCGAGCACGCCGAGAAGATCATCCTCGAGGTGAATAGCTGGCAGGACGAACGCCTCGAGGGCATGCACGACATCTACTCGGTGGCCCCCAAGCACGGCGAACGGCAGCCCATCCCCATCACCAAGACCGACGATCGGGTGGGGAAGCCTTACCAGCCGATCGACCTCAACAAGGTGGTGGCGGTGGTCCTCACCAAGAACCCCGACCGCAACGCGCCCTTCAAGGCTCCCGAGGTGGTCCACCAGCGCATCGCGCAGCACATCCTCGACTTCCTCGACGGCGAAGTGAAGGCGGGGCGGCTCCCCAAGTCGCTCACCCCTCTGCAGTCGGGGGTGGGCAACATCGCGAACGCCGTCCTCGTGGGCCTGAACGAGGGCACCTTCGAGAACATGACGAGCTACACCGAAGTCATCCAGGACGGCATGCTCGACCTGCTCGACTCGGGCAAGCTGCGCGTGGCCTCGGCCACGGCCTTCTCGGTCTCCCCGGAAGGCCAGCGGCGCTTCAACAACAACATCGATCGGTACCGCAAGCAGATCGTCCTGCGCCCCCAGGAGATCTCGAACAACCCGGAGGTCATCCGCCGTCTCGGTTGCATCGCCATGAACGGCTTCGTCGAGGCCGACATCTACGGCCACATCAACTCGACCCACATCGTGGGCAAGGGCATCGAGAACGGCATCGGGGGATCGGGCGACTTCGCCCGCAACGCGGCCTACACCATCTTCATGTCTCCGGCCACCGCCAAGGGCGGCAAGATCTCGGCCATCGTCCCCTTCGCCACGCACATCGACCACACCGAGCACGACGTGTCCGGCATCGTGACCGAGCACGGCTTCGCCGATCTGCGCGGGAAGAGCCCGAAGCAGAAGGCCAAGGAGATCATCGAGAAGGCGGCCGATCCGGAGTTCCGTCCCCTCTTGTGGGACTACTTCAAGCGCGCCTACGCGCAGCCGAGCGCCGGAAGGCAGTCCCCCCACCGCCTCGACGAGGCCTTCGCGTTCCACACGCGCTATCTCGAGACCGGAGACATGCGCCGGCGCTAAGCCGAGTTGCACCTCGCCCGAAGCGGACGGCGGCCACCCCGGGGGTGGCCGTTCTTTTCTCCATTTCGCGGGCTCCCCTCGGCTAAGTTCCTCCCATGCTCGACCTCGAACTCGCACTCCGCACGGCGCGCCAGGCCGCCGAGGCTGCCGCCCGAGCCGCCCTGGGGCACTTTCGCCGAGGCGTGGGGGTCGAGCTCAAGGCCGACAAGAGTCCCGTGACGGTCGCCGATCGCGAGTCGGAGGCGGCGGTTCTCGAAGTCATCAGCCGAGCCTTCCCCGGGCACGCGATCCTGGGCGAGGAGAGCGGCGCCCACGCCGGGGCCGCGGACTCGCGGTGGATCGTGGACCCGCTCGACGGAACCCGCGGTTTCGCTCGCGGTGAGACATGCTGGGGCCCCCTCATCGCCCTCGAGCACTGCGGAGAGGTGGTGGCGGGCGCGATGGCCCTGCCCGTTCCCGGCGAGGTCTACTTCGCGGCGCGGGGGCGGGGATCCTGGCTCGCGGCGGGAGGCGGAACCCCGCAGCCCTTGCGCGTCTCGACCGTGTCACGCTGGGAGGACTCGACCTTCTCGCTCGGCGAACCCAAGGTCCTGCTCGCCCCTCCCCTCCTCTCTCCCGTGGCAACGCTCGCGACGAGCTGTGCCCGGACGCGCTGCCCCGGCGACCTGGCCGGGTTCGCGGCCGTCCTCTGCGGGCGCGCCGAGGCGTGGGTCGAGGCTGGCGTCCAGCTCTGGGACATCGCCCCGATGAAGGTGCTCATCGAGGAAGCGGGAGGCTGTTTCACGGACCTGTTCGGGAACCCGATCGTCACGGCGGGGCACTGCATCGTCTCGAACGGCTTCGTGCACGAGCACGTCCGGGCGGAGCTCGAACGGGCTCGAGCCTGAAAAAACCTTCGCATCAGGCTGAGATCGACCCCGCCTGGTCGCACACCGCTTGGGCCTGTGGCCACCCCGGTGGGGCAGCGCGGCACCCCTCACCACCTGTGCAGGGTCATGCACGCCCCAGAGCCATGGTACTCACCCTCTCCCACATTTGACACTAAGTCCTTACCCTGTTCGGAAACCCCGCTACACAGTAGCCGTCCGAATGGGGCGGGGTTGGTTGGTCAGGCGGGGGCTCGCGGCATGGGCGTGCGGCTCAGGGGTGGTTCGGCAGCGGAGCATGGGCGGGTCATCGCGAGCGTTCAGCATTCCACCCTCGGTCATGGGCTCTCGTCCACCCTGGCTTCCCCCTCTTTAGGGCCTAGGCAAACGCGGACACCTGCGCGCCGCGCTCCTCGATCGAGCAACCCCAAAGGATCGTCACATCGATTTGGCACACGATTCTGCACACCTATACCCCGTCGTCGGGACACGACATCACAGCGGCGGGGGACTACGTTCATTGGGCGAATAGGCCCCCGATGTCGGACACTCAGGCCGCCAGGATGACCTTCTCTCACTGCCACCGCGCACCCCACCGGTGCGCGCTTTCGCACTCCGGGCATCGGGCCTCTGTGCCGCGCGTGTCGACGAGCAAAGGAGCCTAGATGTCTCAGCCGCTCATCCAGTTCGTGCTCCTCTCCTCGATGGTGGCGCTCGTGCTCGCCTGCGCGTACGTGCTCTCCGTGGCGCTCCTCTCGCGCCTCGCTTCGCCGCCGCGGCACGCCAGTCCCGATCTCCTGTTCCGGAGCACCGCGGCGAGCGACCAGGGCGCGGTCGGTCCCGTTTCGCGCTTGCGCCCATCCACGAGCTCGCGTCGCTACTGCCTCATCACGCCTTGCCGCGACGAGGCGGTCTACGCCCGCCGCACGCTCGAGGCGGTCGTGCACCAGACGGAGTTGCCGGCACTGTGGGTGATCGTGGACGACGGATCCCAGGATTCGACTCCGGAGATCCTCGCCGAGTATGCGGCGCGCTACCCCTTCATCCGCGTGCTCCGCCGACCCGATCGCGGCGTGCGCAAGCTGGGCGGAGGCGTCATCGACGCCTTCTACACAGGGTACGACACGATCGATCCATCCAACTTCGAGTACGTGTGCAAGTTCGATCTCGACCTCGACCTGCCGCCGCGGTACTTCGAACTCGCCATGGACTGGATGGAAGCCTATCCGCGCATCGGGACCTGCTCCGGCAAGCCCTACTTCTACCCGGGCGGCAAGCCCGCTCCCTCCGTTCAATTCCCGCTGCTCGACACCGCGGGGCTCGTCTCCGAGAAGTGCGGCGACGAGAACTCGGTCGGCATGATCAAGTTCTATCGGACCGAGTGCTTCCGGCAGATCGGCGGCTTCGTACGCGAGCTCATGTGGGACGGCATCGACGGTCACCGGTGCCGCGAGCAGGGCTGGATTCCCGTCTCCTCCGATCATCCCCAGCTGCGTTTCGTCCACCTGCGCCCCATGGGGACGAGCCACAAGAATTGGTGGACGGGCCGGGTGCGCCACGGTTTCGGCCAGTACTTCATGGGCACCACTCCGGCCTACATGATCGCGACCGCCCTCTACCGCATGACGCGCCCGCCGGTTGTCCTCGGCGGCATCGCCATGCTCTACGGCTACTTCGGGGCGATGGCGAAGAGGACCGCGCGCCACGGCACTCCGACCTTCCGCAAGTTCCTGCGCAGCTACCAGTGGTCGTGCCTGCTGAGCGGAAAGGCGACCGCGACGGCCGATTGGAACGCGCGCCTCTCCGCCCGCTGGAATCCGAGCAACGCCACCATGCGGCACATGGGCGTGGGGCGGCCCCTCGGCGAGATCCTGGTCCAAACGAGTGCCCTGCCCCTCGACAAGCTCCAGGAGGCGCTGGCCGCCCAGCGCGGCAAGCAGGCTGGGGCGCGGCTCGGCGAGATCCTGGTCCGGATGAGGGCCATCTCCGAGGAGGAAGTTCAGCGCGCCATGGCCCTGCAGTTCGGCCCACGCGCCGGCGCCTCCAATCGTCCGCACTACCTCGCGGACCACAACGCGTCGGGCCTCGGCGCCTGAACCGGGCGGGCTGGCGTCGAACGCGGGCCCCTCGCCCGGGCGGGGGATGGAGTTCCGTGGCCGTCGCGCCTAGCCCCTGGGGCTTAATTCACCCTTAGTGAACTCTCTCCAGGGTGCAGGCCCAGGCCCTGAACGGGTTTCCTTGGCCCATGGGACTCGTCCCATCTGGGCGCCTGGCGCATGCTCGCCGCCGCTAGCGCGTCAGAACTCCATCTACGCGCTCCGGGGAGGGGGCCCCCCGTCATGTTGACTTATTGTCAAGTTCGGCGGTTGGCGTTTGCCTTGGCGAACCCTCGGCGACTCAAAGTGTTGCGTACCGCGCTGGCATTGGCACTGCTCTCGGGATTGTGGGCCGCGCCAACGCTCGCCCGCGCTTCCTGCAGTGGACAAAACTGCACGCTCTTTCCCGCCTCGGCCACACCCGCGGTGGCGGACTCCGGTCCCGACAGCGCGGTCGAACTAGGAGTCAAATTCGAGTCCGCCACCGCCGCGACCGTCACCGGCATCCGCTTCTATAAAGGGGCGGGGAACACCGGCACTCATGTCGGCAACCTGTGGTCGGCGGGTGGCGCGCTGCTCGCCACGGTGACCTTCCAGGGCGAGAGCGCCTCGGGCTGGCAACAGGCCAATTTCACGACCCCGGTCGCCATCGCCGCCAACACCGTCTACGTCGCCTCCTATCACACGAGCGTCGGCCACTACAGCGACGACCAGGGGTACTTCGCCAGCGCGGGCGTCTCGAGTCCGCCCCTCTCCGTGCCGGCCGACGGGGCGTCTGGCCCGAACGGTGTCTTCGCCTATGGGTCGAGCAGCACCTTCCCGACCGGGGGTTGGAACTCCTCCAACTACTGGGTCGACGTCGCAGTGACGACGGCCACCCTCCAGTCCATCACCCTGTCGCCGAGCAACCCGAGCGTCTCCACGGGGTCCTCCGAACCCTTCGCAGCCCTGGGCACCTACAGCGACGGAAGCAACCAGACGCTCACGAGCGGGGTGACCTGGGCGTCCAGCAACACCTCGATCGCCACCATCGGCGCCTCGGGGACCGCCACGGCGCTCGCCCCGGGCACGACGACCATCTCGGCGACTTCGGGTTCCGTCGTCGGAACGACGACCCTCACCGTCCAAGCGGCCCCGCTCACCTTCAACACGACCTCGCTCCCGGCCGGAGCCCTCGGCATGGCGTACTCCGCGCAGCTCGTGGCGGCTGGTGGGTTGCTCCCCTACGCCTTCTCGGTCCAGAGCGGTTCTCTGCCCCCCGGGCTGTCGCTCACCCCGGCCAGCGGCCTCATCTCGGGTTCACCCACCACCGCCGGCACCTTCAGCTTCCTCGCCAAGGTGACGGACTCGAGCAGCGCGTCCGCCACCGCGGCCTTGTCCATCACCGTCGCCGCCACCTCGAGCTACACCCTGTGGCCGAGCACCACCGTGCCCTCGCTCGTCGACTCGGGACCTGACAATGCCGTGGAGCTCGGAGTGAAGTTCCGTTCCGACTCGGCCGGCTACGTGACCGCCATCCGCTTCTACAAGGCGGCCACCAACACCGGGACGCACGTCGGCAACCTGTGGACGAGCAGCGGGACCCTCCTCGCCTCGGCCACCTTCTCGAACGAGACCGCCTCGGGGTGGCAACAGGCCGCCCTGTCCACGCCGGTGGCCGTCACCGCGGGCACCGTCTACGTCGTCTCCTACCACACGAGCGTCGGCCACTACTCGGATACCCTGAACTACTTCGCGACCGCCGGGGTGGACAGTCCACCCTTGCACGCACTCGCGAACGGCGTCTCCGGCGTGAACGGCGTGTATGCTTACGGCGCGGCGAGTGCCTTCCCGAGCCTCGGCTACCAGTCCTCGAACTACTGGGTCGACCTGGTGCTGAGCGCGACTCCGCCAGCCACCCTCGCCTCCATTGCAGTCGCCCCGGCCCAGGCGAGCCTCACCGCCGGCGCGACCCAGCAGTTCACTGCCACCGGGACCTACTCGGACGGCAGCACCCAGAACCTCTCCTCCAGCGCGTCCTGGTCTTCCTCCTCGACCGGGGTCGCGAGCGTGAACGCCTCCGGCCTCGCCACGGCCCTCAGTCCGGGGACCGCCACCATCTCGGCCGCACTGAGCGGGGTCACGGGCACAGCCACCCTGACCGTGAAGGCAGCCCCACTCACCGTCACCACCACCTCGCTACCCAACGCTTCGCAGGGGGTCGCCTACTCGAGCACGCTTTCCGCGAGCGGCGGCCTGCCGCCCTACGTGTGGTCCATTCCTTCCGGTTTGCCCCCCGGCCTCGCGCTCAACGCCTCGACCGGCACCCTCAGCGGCACGCCCTCCCAGGTGGGAGTCTATGGCTTCACCGCCACCGTTACCGATTCGCAGCATGCGACCGCTTCCGGCTCCTTCAGCATCACCGTCAGCGCAAGCCCGCCCGCGACCTACACGATCTTCACAAGCACGGCGACCCCCACGCTGGCCGATGCCGGCCCCGACAGCGCGGTCGAGCTGGGGGTCAAGTTTCGTGCCGATGTGAACGGGGTCATCCAGGGGATCCGCTTCTACAAGTCGAGCGCCAACACGGGAACGCACATCGGCAATCTCTGGTCGAGCAGCGGAACCCTGCTCGCCAGCGCAACCTTCACGGGCGAGACCGCCACGGGTTGGCAGCAGGTGAACTTCCCCGTACCGGTGGCCGTGGCCGCCAACACCGTCTACGTGGCGTCCTACCACGCCACCTCCGGCCACTACGCGGCCGACCAAAACTATTTCGCTTCGGCCGGCGTCGACCGTCCGCCCCTCCACGCGCTCGCTGACGGAGTGAGCGGCTCTGACGGCGCCTACGCCTACGGTGCGACCAGCACTTTCCCGAGCAGCGGCTACAGGGCCTCGAACTACTGGGTGGACGTGGTGTTCGCCGCCTCCTCGGGCGTCGCCTCCCTCGTCTCCATCGCCATCTCGCCAGCGAGTTCCTCCCTCGCCCTGGGAGCGACCGGACAGTTCAGCGCCATCGGAACTTACTCGGATGGTTCGACGGCGGACATCTCGACGAGCGCCACCTGGGCCTCCGCCAACCCGACCGTCGCCACGGTGAGCAGTTCAGGACTCGTCCGAGCCATGAGCGCAGGAACAGCCTCCCTTTCCGCCTCCTTCTCCGGATTCACCGGAAACGCCACGGTCACGGTGCCCTTGCCCCCGCCGCTCGCGAGCTTTGGCCCAGGAGGGCCCATCCTCATCGTGTCGAGCTCGGGATACCCCCTCAGCAGCTACTACGCGCAGATCCTCTTGGCCGAAGGCCTGAACGAGTTCAGCGGCATGGACATCGCCAGCGTGACGAGTTCCGTCCTGGCAGGCTACGACCTGGTCCTGCTCGCGGACCTGCCGCTCACCTCTGCCGAGGCCCAGTTGCTGAGCTCGTGGGTCACGACTGGTGGCAAGCTCATCGCCATGCACCCCGACCCGCAGCTCGCGGGATTGCTTGGGCTGAAACCCACCGGGGCTGCGCTCCCGGAAGGGTATCTGCTCGTCAACACCTCCTCGCCGCCGGGAGCCGGCATCGTAGGACAAACCGTGCAGTACCACGGCTCGGCGAACCTCTACACTCTCGCCGGCGCCGCGCCCATCGCCACCCTCTACTCGAGCGCCAGCGCGGCGACGAGCTACCCAGCGGTCACCCTGGCGAACGCCGGCCTCGGCTTGGCAGCCGCCTTCACCTATGACCTTGCGCGGTCGGTCGTTTACACGCGGCAAGGCAACCCGGCCTGGAGTGGCGAACGACGCGACGGCTCGACCGACCTCACCCGCGCCGACAACCTCTTCTACGGGCCAGCGACCTTCGATCCCGAGCCGAACTGGGTGGACATGAACAAGGTCGCCATCCCACAGGCTGATGAGCAGCAGCGACTCTTAGCGAACCTCATCCTGACCATGAACCTCGCCGAGAGACCGCTTCCGCGCTTCTGGTACCTGCCGTCCGGCTTCAAGGCGGCGGTCGTGATGACGGGCGACGATCACTCCCCCGTCTACGAGACGAACGGCGGCACGGCCGGGCGGTTCACGAACTACATCGCGCAGAGCGCTCCCGGCTGCTCGGTCGCTGATTGGCAGTGCATCCGAAGCACCTCCAACGTCTACCCGAACTCGTCACTCACCGATGCTCAGGCTCAGACGTTCCTGGCGCAAGGCTTCGAGGTAGCCCTGCACGTCACGACCAACTGCCTCGACTACACCTCCTACGCTGACCTCGACTCCGACTTCACGACCCAACTCGCGGCCTTCGCCCCCCACTTCCCCTCCGTCCCGGCGCCCCAGACCAATCGCACCCACTGCATCGCCTGGAGCGATTACGACTCGGAACCGAAGGTGGAACTGGCTCACGGCATCCGCTTCGACACCAACTACTACTACTGGCCTCCGGCCTGGGTGAACGACGTACCCGGTCTTTTCACCGGTTCAGGATTCCCCATGCGCTTCACGGACATTGTGGGCGAGACCCTCGATGTCTACCAGGCCACGACCCAGATGACGGACGAGTCGGGGCAGAGCTACCCCATGACCATCCAGACTCTGCTCAACAACGCGGTGGGCCCGAGCGGCTACTACGGCGTGTTCACGGCCAACATGCACACCGACCAGGTGGCCTCCACCGGATCGGATGCCATCGTCGCTGCGGCCCAGGCCCTCGGTGTTCCCGTCGTGTCCTCGCTCCAGATGCTCGAATGGCTGGATGCGAGGAACGCCTCCTCCTTCGCCTCCATCGCCTTTAGCGGCAACGTGCTCACCTTCGAGGTGACCACCGCCGCCCGCAACATCCAGGCGATGATCCCCGCATCGGTGGGGAGCCTCAATCTCTCGTCCGTCAGCTCCGGCGGCGCGCCGGTGGCGTTCACCACCCAGGCCATCAAGGGGATCACCTACGCCTTCTTCCCGGTGACGACGGCGACGTACCAGGCCGCCTACCGATAAAGGGGTTCCGCAACGCGGACCGCGTTCATGTGATTGCACCGCCGTCACCTTGTGGGTAGCTTTGGGCCTCCACTCGCGAGCCAGGTCGGCCCGGTTGGGGGCGTGGGCCTGACCTCCGAGGCCAGAGCGCAGCGAGTGCGCGTCGAGCGCCTTGGGAGGAGGAGGGTCCGGTGCCGGTCACGCAGAGCGTGGTGCTAGGAAAGAATGTCAGGATCTTCCAACCAGACCTGGTGAACCTATACGGGTGCACGATCGGTGATGAGTCCAGGATCGGCGCCTTCGTCGAGATCCAGAAGAACGCCAGCATCGGCGCCCGCTGCAAGATCTCCTCCCACACCTTCATCTGCGAGGGCGTGACCATCGAGGACGAGGTCTTCGTGGGGCACGGGGTCATGTTCATCAACGACATCTACCCGCGGGCCACCGCGGGTGGTGCCCTCCAGACCGAGGCCGACTGGCAGGTGGTGCCGACGACCGTCAAGCGCGGCGCCTCGATCGGCAGCGGCGCCGTCATCCTGGCCGGAGTCACCATCGGCGAGGGCGCCCTCGTCGGCGCTGGCGCGGTGGTGACCCGCGACGTGCCGGCTCACACCATCGCGAAGGGTGTGCCCGCCCGACTGGGGCGAGACGCCCGGACCGCAAGTCCACCTAGAGGGACCTGAGGAGGAACCGTCGTGATCCGGATCGGCGTCATCGGCTATGGCTACTGGGGACCGAATCTGGTTCGCAACTTCTATGAGACGGGCGGCGCGGAGGTGGCTTGCGTGAGTGACCTGCGCCCCGAACGCTTGAAGCAAGTCACCACGCGTTATCCGACCGTGAAGGTCACCCAGGATCACCAGGATCTCATGGCGGATCCGCGCATCGACGTGGTCGCCATCGCCACCCCGGTCTCGACCCACTTCGATCTGGCCATGCGCGCGCTCGCGGCCGGGAAGCACGTCTTCGTGGAGAAGCCGCTCGCCTCGACCGCCGAGCAAGTCCGCCGGCTCATGGATGCGGCCGACAAGGCCCGCCGCATCCTGATGGTCGATCACACCTTCATCTACACCGGAGCCGTCCGCAAGATCAGGGAACTCGTGGACGACGGGAGCCTCGGCGATCTCTACTACTACGACTCCACACGAGTGAACCTCGGACTCTTTCAGCACGACGTGAACGTGCTGTGGGATCTGGCGGTGCACGATCTGTCCATCATGGACTACGTGATGCCGGTGAGCCCGGTCGCGGTCTCGGCCACCGGCCACAGCCACGTGAAGGGCGGCATGGAGAACATCGCCTTTTTGACCCTCTTCTTCCCCGGCAGCCAGATCGCCCACATCCACGTGAACTGGCTCGCCCCGGTCAAGGTTCGCCGCACCCTCATCGGCGCGAGCAAGAAGATGGTCGTCTACGACGACCTCGAACAGAGCGAGAAGATCAAGGTCTACGACAAGGGGATCACGCTCAACCGCAAAGAAAACCCCCAGCAGGTCTACGACGTCCTGGTCGGCTACCGCACCGGGGACATGCTGGCGCCGAACCTCGACATGACCGAAGCCCTGCGGGTCGAGGCGGCGCACCTGGTGAATTGCATCCAGGAGGAGAAGCAGCCCCACAGCGACGGCGCGGCCGGCCTGCGCGTGGTGCAGATCCTGGAGGCGGCCTCCCAGTCCATGCGCAACCGAGGCATTCCGGTGGAGCTGCCGGCCGCACCGCCGCGGAACGCCCGCTAGGCCTGCGCGCTCTCCAAGGAGGAGCGCTCTATGGCACCCACAACGCCCGTCAAAGCACCGTTTCTCGATCTGAAAGCGCAGTATCGGGCCATCAAGCCGGAGATCGACAGGGCCGTCTTGAAGGTCCTCGAGAGCGGCCAGTTCGTGCTGGGCGACGAGGTGGCCGAGTTCGAGAAGGAGTTCGCCGCCTACAGCGGCGCCTCCCACGGTATCGCCGTCAACTCCGGGACGAGTGCGCTGCACCTCGCCCTGCTCGCCGCCGGCGTCGGCCCGGGCGACGAAGTCGTCACCGTGCCGAACACCTTCGTCGCGACCGTGGCGGCCATCCGCTACACCGGCGCGCGCGCCACCTACGTCGACATCGACCCCTCGCGCTTCACCCTGGATCCGGCCCTCCTCGAGGCGGCCATCACCCCGCGCACCAAGGCCATCATCCCGGTGCACCTCTACGGACAGCCGGCCGATATGGATCCCATCCTGGAGGTGGCTCGCCGGCACGGACTCAAGGTCGTCGGGGACGCCGCCCAGGCCCATGGCGCGAAGTACAAGGGGCGGTCGGTGGGGAGCCTCGGCGACCTCGTCTGCTTCAGCTTCTACCCCGGCAAGAACCTGGGCGCCTACGGCGAGGGCGGCATGGTGGTGACGGACGACCCCGAACGCGCTCACACCATCCGCATGCTCCGGGACTGGGGGCAGGACCGCAAGTATCACCACCTGCTCGCCGGCTACAACTACCGGATGGAGGGCATGCAAGGAGCCATCCTGCGGGTGAAACTGCGCCATCTCGAGGCGTGGACCGAGGCACGGCGCGCCCATGCGGCTCGCTACCGCGAGCTCTTGCAGGGCTGCCACCTCGCCCTTCCCGTCGAGGCCAAAGAGGTTCGCCACGTCTACCACGTGTACGCGGTCCGCGCGCGCGACCGCGACACGCTCATGCGGTCCCTCAACGAGCAGGGCATCCAGACCGGTATCCACTATCCGGTGCCGGTCCACCTGCAACCGGCCTACGAGGATCCGGCCTACCGGCGCGGATCCTTCCCGCGCTCGGAGGCGGCCGCCGATGAGCTCGTCTCCCTCCCGATGTACCCCGAAATGACCGAGGACCACCTGCAGGCAGTGAGCCGAGCACTCCATGGCCGCTAAGAAGCCCGCCGGGCGCGTCGTCAAGGCTGTCCACGGCCTGCGCAAGGCAACAGCCGACCCCGTCTTCCAGGCCGGGTTCGCGCGCTTCCTTGCCGAGGAGTTCGAGCGCGAGGACCTCGTCGAGCTCTTTCACCGATTTGCGACCGGCGATGACAAGTTCGCGCAGCTCATGCGCAGGGTGGTGTTCCGGGCGGTGGCACGGCGCTGTGGCGACGGCCTGCTCGTGGGTAGCCAAGTAGGGTTCAAGCATCTCGAAACCTTCGAGATCGGCAGCGCCGTGTTCATCGGGGCCCAGGCTTACCTGCAGGGTCGCTTCGACGGCCACTTCGTCATCGGCGACAACGTGTGGATCGGTCCGCAGGCTTACTTCGACGCCCGAGACCTCATCCTGGAGGACTACGTGGGGTGGGGCCCTGGCGCCAAGGTGCTCGGCTCGGCGCACACCGGCGACCCTCCCGACGTGCCCATCGTGAAGACCGACCTCATCATCAAGCCGGTGCGGGTCGGCGCCTGGGCGGACATCGGCACCAATGCGGTCCTCCTCCCCGGCGTCACCGTCGGGCAGGGCGCCATCGTGGGAGCCGGCGCGGTGGTGACCGAGGACGTGCCTCCCTTCGCCATCGTGGCCGGCGTGCCGGCTCGGTTCCTGCGCTGGCGCAAGGAAGAGCGCGGCCGCCCCGGCCAGCGCAAGCGTCGGTCCGGGACCTGAAGGGAAGGCTCCGCTCGACTCAACGCCAGGGCCCAGCACCTCAACCGCAGCTGCGTCGAAGAGCCGCGATGACCCGATCTTGTTCGGGCTCGGTCATTTGATGGAAGAGGGGCAGGATGATGCCTCGGTCCTGCGCCCGCTCGCTCTCCACCAAGCGGCGACACGAGCCCGCTTCACAAGTGCAGTCGCGGCTGCCCGGATGGCAGGTCCACGTCCCGGGCGGGTAGGCTGCCTCCCGGTGCGCGCACATGACCCCGCGGCGCGAGGCGATGCCCTGGTCGAGGAGCTCTTGCATGACCCGGCGCTGATCGAGATCGCCTTGGAGCCTTACGCAGAAGCTCTGCCAATTGGTGCGCGCCCAGGGCGGCTCGACCGGCAGCAGGAGGCCAGCACATCCGGCGAGGCCGTCCAGGTAGCGGCGGGCCAGGTATCTCCGACGTTCGAGGAAGCCGGGCAGGCGCCTCAGCTGCTCCCGGCCGACGGCCGCCTGGATGTCGGTCATACGGTAGTTGTATCCGACGAGGGGGTAGTTCTCGAAGATCACCTGCTTCGAGCCGTGGCGGGTCGTGTCGGGGACCGACATCCCGTGCTGGCGCAGAAGGCGCAGCCCGGCGTCCCATTCGGCGTTGTCGGTGGTCAGCATGCCGCCGTCACCGGTCGAGACGAGCTTGCGTGGATGAAAGGAAAAGCAGGCGATGTCGCCGTGCGGTCGTCCAATCTTCTCGAAGCTGCCCTTCCATTCGATCTCGCTGCCCACCGCGCACGCCGCGTCCTCGACGACGGCGAGACGCCGGCGACGGGCCAGGTCGACGATGGCCGACAGCTCGCAAGGCATGCCGATCTGGTGGACGCACAGCACCGCCCGCGTCCGCGGTGTGATGACGGCCTCGACCTTGTCCGGATCCATGTTGAAGGTCTCCGGTCGAATGTCGACGAAGACCGGCACCGCTCCGCAATAGCGGATGACGTTGGCGGTTGCGATGTAGGAATGGCTGACGGTGATGACCTCGTCACCGGGGCATACCCCCACCGCCAGGAGAGCGAGGTGCAAGGCGGTCGTCCCGCTCGACACCGCACAGGCGCGCCGTGCCCCGACGAACGCCGCGAAGTCGCGCTCGAAGGCGGCCACTTCCGGGCCCTGAGTCACCCACCCCGACAGGATCGCGCGCCCGGCCGCCTTCACTTCGGCCTCGTCCATGAGAGGTTTCGCGACGGGGATCATGGGATTGCGTTCAGTCACTGAGTCACCTGACCGAGTCGATGTGGAGGTCAAGCCAGCGGACCAGGCGGGCAAGTCCCTCCTCGAGACCAAGCTTGGCCTGGAAGCCGAGGCACTCCCGTGCCTGGCGCGTGTCGGCCAGCCGGCGCCGGACCTCGACCGCCTTGCGCTCGGCCGGGAGTGGGACATGCTTGGGCTCGAGGTCCGAACCCATGGCCTTGAGAAGCGCGTCGCAGAGCTGCCGCAGCGAGGTCTCCCGCGCGCTCGCCACGTTGAAGACGCGGTCGGAGACCGGCGCCTTGAGGGCGAGGACGTTGGCTCGGGCCACGTCTCCCACCTCGACGAAATCCATGGTCTGGTCGCCCTCTCCGAAGATGAGCGGCGCCTCCCCCTTCTTGATGAGGCGGTACCAGCGGATGAGGACCTCGGTGTACTTGCCCTCGGTGTCCATGCGGGGGCCGTAGATGTTGAAGTAGCGCAGGGCGACGTAGGGCAATCCGTACATGTCGTTGAAGGCCCGGTACATGAGCTCGTTTGCCATCTTGGCCGCGCCGTAGAGGGTACGGTTGTTGTAAGGGTGGTGGTCCTCCCGGGTCGGGAAGAGGTCGGCCGTACCGTAGATGGAGGCCGAAGAGGCGGCCACGAGTTTCTTCACCTTGTGCCGTACACAGGCCTCGACCACGTTGAAGGCCCCATCGTACATGACCTCGAGCGCCTCGCGCGGGTTCTCGGCGCACCGGGTGATGCGAAGGGCAGCCATGTGAAAGACGTAGTCCACCCCAGGCAAGAGATCGTCGAGGAGGGCCCGATTCCGGATATCGCCCTCCACCAGGCGCACCCGTCCGGAACTCAGCGCCTGCTCCACGTTGCGCCTCGACCCGCGCACGAGGTTGTCGAGCAAGACGACCTCGCGCACCCCCTCGCGCTCGAGGAGGGCGTCGGTGATGTGCGAGCCCACGAAACCGGCACCGCCGGTGATGAGGATGCGTGAACCCTCGATGCTCAGTTCGGGACTTGGGCGTGTTTCCATCTGGGCTTTTGCTCCCTTCACGATGAGGCACGTTCGAACATTCAGCGCGTGATGAGGTAGTAGGTCGTCGCCGGTGCGAGTGTAATCGATCGCGCCGAAACTGCGCTACCGACGGGGTAGCCGTTGTCGTCGAGCGGCGCGACCTTCAGCTCGGAAGCATCGCGGCGCTTGAAGCGCACCCTACCCTCGAGGTCCTTCATCTGCCATGGGTCATGGCCGAGGTCTTCGATGCGTTGCACCGAATCCGTGAGCCAGGTGGTCCGGAACCCGGATGTTCGCTCCTCGGACATGACCTGCAACAAGATCCTCGCCGAGGTGTCGAGGGGTTCGCCGTCGAGCGAGACCGCGAGGAGGTGTCCCACCTCCATGTCCGAAGCGATCTCAAGGCCTCGCGTCTCGACAGGACCCGCAGTCTTCAATCGCCCGCTCACGCCTTGCGCGCACGGTGCGTCGATCTTCAAAAAGCCGGTCCGGTAGTCGAGCTTCAGTTCGCCGGTCGAACTGGTGACCGTGCTGCTGGCCCGGTCGATGAGCCTACCGAGGTCGCCCACTCTCATGGCGGCGGGACGATTGGTGAATCGCACCTCCACCCGGCCGGCATGATAGACGAGCGGGTCGAGGCTCGACAGACCGCCGGTCGTCCCACGGAGTGCGAACAGGCTTTTCCGATTGAGGTCGACATCGGCGAGCACCGCCCCGCTAGCGACCAGGCCTCGGCGGAAGAGAAGCGCAGCGGCGGGGAACTGGCCGATCATGGCAGGCGACATGAGCGTCCAGGGCTGCATGACATGCTGCGGCTGCACGCTGAAGCGGTCGCCGTCGAGCTGGAAGTGTACGATGGCATTGGTGTGTGCCAGCGCTCCGAAGGCGGCGAGAAAGAGCGGGGCCTCGGAGCGATACCGGTTCGGCCGGTTCCAGGCGGTCTCGCTCAGGGTGGAGGGCTTCCCGTCGTAGCGCACCTCCATGGCGGGATCTGCGAAGCTCTTGCCCTGGGCGGGGTCGTCACCGTCGAAGCGCAAGGCGCTGCGATCGGAATAGGTGTGGCCCACCTGGAGCGACCACTCGGCCTGGGGCCCCTCGTGGTTGTCGTCGAAATACCCGTGGCGATCGATGAAGTCGCCCGGCGTGTAGCTCAGATTCTCAAGTGGATCCAGGATCTCGGGGCTCGCCGTCCTCCAGTTCGAGGCGGTGATGACCCCTCTGAACCCGAGCGCGCGCAGGTAGGCGTAGGTGTCGGCGTAGAACGCCTGTTGCGTCTCGAAGAGGAACCGCACCGCGTCCTCGTCGCGCAGCGCACGTTTCCGCAACACCTCGTTCCATGGCCTGAAGCCCACTCGGCCCTCTCGGGGGACATCGCGGACGAGCCAGTACCTCTCCGGCGAGCTCACCACCCTTCGGCACAGCGGCTCGAGGATGGTTTTTAGCCCGAACAGGTCGGTGAAGAGGTGACGGCAGCGATCATCCGTCAGCTCCCAGCGACCGAGCGCCGCCTCGAGGGAGCCGTAGCGGCGCGCGAGCCATGCGCCGAACTCACGTTCCACCACCCGGAGCTGGGCGTCGGGGATCGCCTCCTCGCCAAAAGACCAGAAGAGGAGGGAGTCCTCGTTCTGGATCTCGGCGCCCATCACGGCGGGATCATCGACGAGCCGCCGGCTGGTCCGTGGGCTCGGTGTGGTGAGCAGCGCCTTCCACCACGCCCGGTAGTGGGCCTGAAACGCAGGGTTGAACTCGAGCGCTGCAAAGGGGCTGTGCTTCCCGTCATAGCCCTCGAGCCAGGGCGTATTGGGCCCCGGCGTGAACCAGAGGGTGTAGTAGATCGAGAAAAGCGAGTAGATGCCCTCGGCCTTCATGGCCTCGACGATCTCGATGGCGTGATCGATGGCATGGCGGTCCACCTCCCCATCCGAGTCGAAGTAGCGGTGGTGGATGCGGACCAGGTTGACGCCGCGCTTGGCGAGCATCCTCGCGCAGCGCCGCAACGAGGCTCCCTCGAGTTCCCAGGGCGGGCCGTTCACCCCCCAGAAGCGCTCCTCGCGACCGCTTCCCGCGTGGATGAAGTTCCCGTCCTGCACGATGATGAAGCCGTGCTCGCCCGCGAAGCTCTCATTCATCGAACGCAAGTCGAAGGCGGCGTCCCCTGAGTAAGGGTCCGGCCCAGGGTCGTACGGAGACCAGCCCTCCTCACGGCGATCCCGCTTCGTGCCCATCCGGGATTCGACCTCGTCGGCTGCGAGCGCGGGGCGAGGGCCAAAGGCAGAGCGCGGTACTAGGCCAGCGACGAGGAGGAGGCCGGTGCCGAGCAAGCCGAGGGCGGCCGAAGTGAGCCGAAACAGGCTTGGGGCGTGGAGCTGCCGGGCTCGCATGGTCGCTCCATTCTTGCCACGCCCGCGCGCTCGGGGCAGGGCCACACATGAGGGCACCAGAAGGCGCGAGCCGAGCGGGTTCTCCCGTCCATGCGACATCGCAACACGGGATAGGGGCGGAGAAGACTTCGTTCGGCCTCGTGGATACCACAAGTCCATAACCGAACCATAACCGTGGATCCATTGCGATTTACGCTCAGTGCGCGTCACCCCGGGCTCTTTAGCCTTTCCAACGCGGTGGACGCCGGCGGAGGAAGTCCCATGTTGCGAAACTCGGTCCTTGGCGCACTCGTGGCGATGGCCCTCATGTCACCGCTCGCCGCGCGCGCATCCTGTTCCTCGCCAGCGAATGCCATCGAGGCGGAGAACTGCCTCACTGGCACTCCCCAGAGCACCTGGGACATCCCCACCCACGACGCCGGCGATCCAACCATCCAAGGCTTCGCGACCGACATCAGCGTGAATCCGGGGAGCACCATCTCCTTCAAGATCAACACCACCGCCAGTGCTTACAGCATCAGCATCTACCGCATGGGGTACTACCAGGGGAACGGTGCTCGCCTGGTCGCCACGGTGAGCCCCTCGGCGAAGTTACCCCAGAGCCAGCCGGCTTGCCTCACCGACTCGACCACCGCGCTCATCGATTGCGGCAACTGGGCGGTGTCGGCCTCCTGGACGGTGCCCTCGACTGCGGTTTCCGGGATCTACATCGCGAAGCTGGTGCGGACCGACACGGGGGGATCGAGCCACATCGTCTTCGTGGTGAGAAACGACTCGAGTCATTCGCAGATCCTGTTCCAGGCCTCCGACACCACGTGGCAGGCGTACAACGACTACGGGGGCGAGAACTTCTACAGCTGCGGGGTCTCTCCTCCCACCAGCTGGAACTCGAACTGCCGGGCCTACAAGCTCAGCTACAACCGGCCTTTCCACACGCGCGTTTTCGAGATCGAGTCCTGGGTCCTCAACGGCGAGTACCCCATGGTGCGCTGGCTCGAGGCCAACGGCTACGACGTCTCGTACTTCACCGACATGGACAGCGACCGCAACGGCAGCCTCATCCTCAACCACAAGGTGTGGATCTCGAACGGACACGACGAGTACTGGTCGGGGAACCAGCGCGCCAACGTGGAAGCGGCGCGGGCGGCGGGCGTGAACCTCGCCTTCCTGAGCGACAACACCATCTACTGGAAGACCCGATGGGAGAACGCCATTGACGGCTCGGGAACCCCCTACCGCACTCTCGTCTGTTACAAGGAGACCTGGGCCAACGCCGTCATCGACCCGCAAGATCCGCCCACCTGGACCGGCACCTGGCGCGACCCGCGCTTCAGCCCTCCGGCCGACGGCGGCCGCCCCGAGAACGCGCTCTCCGGAACGATCTCCCGCTACGTGGGAGGCCCGTTCGACCCGGACGCCATCACCGTGCCGCAGGCCGACGGTCTGTTGCGCTTCTGGCGCCACACCAGCGTCGCCACCCTCGGCGCCGGCCAGACCGCCACCCTCGCGCAAAACACCATCGGTGACGAGGTGGCCGACGACGAGGATAACGGCTTCCGTCCGCCCGGCCTCTTCCACGTCACCGACACCTCCCTCTCGACGGGCTCGGCCTGCCTCCTCGACTACGGCACCAACGCCGGCGCCTGCAACATCGTGCACAGCGTCACCCTCTATCGCCACCCGAGCGGCGCGCTCGTGCTGAGCAGCGGGACGTACCACTGGTCCTGGGGGCTAGACGTCAACCACGACCCGAGCAGCAACGGCCGGCCCTACGCCACGAGCCCCGACATCAACATGCAGCAGGCGACCGTCAACTTCCTCGCGGACATGGGGGCTCAGCCGGCCACGCTTCAGAGCGGACTCGTTTCCGCCACCGCCTCCACCGACACGACGCCGCCTCATTCCACCATCACCTTCCCCTCTTCCGGAGCCATCCTCTCCGCCGGATCCCCCATCACCATCACCGGAACCGCCACCGACAGCGGAGGCGGGGTGGTGGCCGGCGTAGAAGTCTCGACGGACGGAGGGAACAGCTGGCATCCCGCCACCGGCCGTGGGACCTGGACCTACGCCTGGAACCCCGCCGGTTCGGGATCGATCACCATCGAGAGCCGAGCGGTCGACGACAGCGGCAACCTCGAGACGCCAGGGGCGGGAGTGACCGTGAGCTTGGGCTCGGCCCCGACCTGCACCTCGAATTGCACGATCTGGTCCGCCTCGGCGGTCCCGAACACCGCAGATTCAGGCCCCGACAGCGCGGTCGAGCTCGGCGTGGCCTTCCGCTCCGACGTCGGCGGCACCGTCTCCGGGATCCGCTTCTACAAGGGTACCGGCAACACCGGAACCCACGTCGGAAACCTCTGGACGAGCACCGGTGCCCTCCTCGCCAGCGCCACCTTCTCCGGCGAGACCGCCTCCGGCTGGCAGCAGGTGAACTTCTCGAGCCCGGTCACCATCGCGGCGAACACCGTCTACGTGGCCTCCTACCACACGACCGTCGGCCACTACGCCGACGACGAGAACTACTTCGCCACCGCCGGCATCGACAGCCCGCCCCTCCACGCGCTCCAGAACGGCGTCTCGGGCTTCGACGGCGTCTTCGGCTACGGCACCGCGAGTTCCTTCCCGAGCCAGGGGTGGAACTCCTCCAACTACTGGGTCGACCTCGTGTTCACCCCTTCTGGATCGTCCACCCTCGCCTCCATCGCGGTGACCCCGGCGAATCCGAGCATCTCGACCGGCAGCACTGAACAGTTCACCGCCACCGGAACCTACTCGAACGGCACCACCCAGAACCTGACCGGTTCGGTGACCTGGGCTTCCTCGGCGACGGGCGTCGCCACCATCAATGCGGCCGGCCTCGCCAGCGCGGTGAGCGCAGGCAGCACCACGGTCTCCGCCACGCTCGGCTCGGTGAAGGGTTCGACCTCGCTCACGGTGACGGCGGGCGCCCTCAGCATCACCTCGGCCTCCCTGCCCGGTGCTCTCCTCAACTCCGCGTATTCGGCCACCCTGGCGGCCACCGGCGGGACGCCGCCCTACACCTGGTCCATCGCCAGCGGCCTGCCGCCGGGACTCACTGTCAATAGCACGACCGGCGTCATCTCCGGCACGCCCACCTCGACGGGCTCGTTCACCTTCACGGCGAAGGTGACCGACTCGGCTTCGAACACCGCAACCAAGTCCCTCTCCATCGCCGTCACCTCCCAGCTCACCATCTGGGCCGCTACCGTGGTGCCGACCATCCCGGACTCCGGGCCCGACAACGCGGTCGAGATCGGGGTCGAGTTCCGTTCCGACGTGGCTGGCCACGTGAGCGGCATCCGCTTCTACAAGGGCACCGGCAACACCGGGACTCACGTCGGGAACCTGTGGACGAGCAGCGGGACGCTCCTCGCCACCGCAACCTTCACCGGCGAGACCGCTTCCGGCTGGCAGCAGGTGACCTTCTCGAGCCCGGTCGCCATCACAGCCAACACCGTCTACGTGGCCTCCTACCACACCACCGTCGGCCACTACGCCGACGACCAGAATTATTTCGCGACCACCGGTGTCGACAACCCGCCCCTCCACGCGCTGCAGAATGGCGCCTCCGGCTTCGACGGGGTGTTCGCCTACGGCTCGACGAGCAGCTTCCCGAACCAGGGGTGGAACTCGTCCAACTACTGGGTCGACGTGGTGTTCACGACGCCCTGACCAGACTTTTGCCCTACAAGGCTCGGGCGGCACCCTGCGCGGCGAACGCCTCTCTGAAGGCACCCGCGCAGGTCCACCACCTCCCGGAATGAAGACGGAGACCGACGACAGGGGTTACGCCTTCATCACCCGATCGAAGGTGTCCGTTTTCCCGCCGCGACTCGGAATCATCCCTCGGCCGATGCAGACCCGCCGAGAACCCTTGAGGTACTCGCAAGCGGTCGGGATCCTTAGAGGTGCGGACACCCCAGCCGGTTCCCATGAGCGAGCGACGAGACGCTCCTCATCCCTGCGATTACAATGAGATCCTTGGCGGTCCGGTTGAGGAGTTACTCCTGGCTCGGGTGGTCCCGGTCAAGCCGGTCAGGAGGTGTTACCTTGACCCCTTGCGTGGTGCATCCTGGATGCACCCCGGGCGATCGCTCCAGAATCGCTCACGTCGTGCATACTTCGGAAGGTGACATGCGAAGACCATCGGACGTCGACGCGAGCGGAACGATCACGCGTGAAGCCGTCGACTCCGTCCCCGCTCAGATGGTGGAGATCGCCTCCCGCCAAGGAGTGTTAGATCTCGACCTTCGTTCGCTCTGGCATTACCGCGAGCTCATCTACTTCTTCGTGTGGAAAGAGCTGAAGGTCCGCTACAAGCAGTCCGCGTTGGGGGGGGCTTACGTCATCGTCCAGCCCCTCTTCGCGGCGGCCGTTTTCACCGTGGTTTTCGGACACTTCGCGAAGCTCCCCTCCGACAGCGTCGCCTATGCTCCCTTCGTCTTCGCGGCCGTGGTGCCGTGGAACTACTTTGCGGAAGCCATGCGCGGCGCCTGCTCCAAGCTCGTGGACGAGTCGGAGCTCATCCGTAAGATCTACTTCCCGCGGATCGTCGTCCCCATCGCCATGGTGGCGGCCCCCGTCGTCGACTTCTTGCTTTCCTTCGTCGTCCTGCTCGGGCTCCTGGCGGTCTACCGCATCGTCCCACGCTGGACCGTGGTGTTCGCACCGTTCTTCGTCGTCCAGGCGATGCTTCTCGCCCTCTCGGTCGGGCTCTGGCTGGGCCCGATCAACGTTCGCTTTCGCGACATCAAGCAGACGTTGCCCTTCTTGATCCAGATCTGGATGTATGCCTCACCGGTGGTCTTCCCGAGCAGCATCGTCCCGGCGCGCTGGCACTTCTGGTACAGCCTGAATCCGATGGTGGGTGTCATCGAGGGCTTTCGCTGGGCCGTGCTCGCCAAGACGAGCCCCGACTTTCGTGCCATGGGCGTGAGCGCCGCACTCGTCCTCGTCGCCCTCATCACCGGACTCTTCCACTTCCGCAAGCAGGAGCGGGCCTTCGCCGACGTCATATGAGCGCACCCTTCGCCATCAAGGCCGAGAGCCTAGGTAAGCGGTATCGCCTGAGGACTCGGGCCCACGACACCTTTCGTGACTTGCTCGCCGACCGCTTCGACGCGATCGTGCGCAGACGCTCCTCGGGCCGGCCGTCCAAGGAAGCATTCTGGGCGCTCCGCGACGCGAGCTTCGAAATCAAACCCGGGGAAAACGTAGGCTTCATCGGCCTCAACGGAGCCGGCAAGAGCACCCTCCTGAAGCTCCTCGCGCGCATCACCGTCCCCACAAGCGGGCGGGCCCAGATCCTGGGCCGGGTGGGCGCCCTCCTCGAGGTCGGAACCGGGTTTCACGGCGAGCTCACCGGTCGCGAGAACACCTTTCTGTACGGTGCCATCCTCGGCATGAGCAAGCAGGAGCTGCGCCGGAAGTTCGACGCCATCGTGGCCTTCTCCGAGATCGGCAAGTTCATCGATACACCCGTGAAGCGCTATTCCTCCGGGATGTACGTGCGGCTCGCCTTTTCCGTCGCAGCCCACCTGCAGCCGGAGATCCTGCTCCTCGACGAGGTCCTGTCGGTCGGGGACCTCCCGTTCCAGCGCAAGTGCATGGACTTCGCGAAGCGGCTGCAGCAGAGCAACGCGACCATCCTGTTCGTCTCGCACAACATGTTCAGCATCAAGACCATGTGTTCGCGGGTCATCTACCTCAAGGGCGGCGAGATCCAGTACGACGGCCCGGCCGAGGGAGGAATCGCTCGTTACGAAAACGACTGCCATTTGGCGAGCGTCTCCTGGATCGAGAAGAAACCCGAAGAGTGGCCCGTCCGCATGAACGAGATCACGCTCTCCGACGAGAGTGGGCGCCCGAGGACGGTGTTCGAGTATGGTGAGCGCATGCGGGTAGTCCTGAGGTACGACGCCCGCCAGCCGATCCAGGAACCGAACTTCATCGTGGCCCTGGTCCGATCCGACGGAGTGGCCTGCTGCAACTTCAGCACGACGACGGACGGCCTCTCCCTGGGCGAGGTCCGGGGCGAGGGTACTCTCGAGCTGCTCACCCCTCCCCTCTCGCTCGTGGCGGAGAGCTATACGCTGCAAGTGCTGGTGCGCGAGAAGGGCTTCCAGGATCTCCTGTGCGCACAGATCGGCGCCACCTTCCACGTGCGCCACGAACTCTTCGACACGCACTTCGGCGTTTTTCACCAACCAGCAACCTGGTCGCGTATTTCGCCAGGCTGAGCCGGCCGGACGAAAAGACGGCCCCACGAGTGCGACGGCCTGCGCCCGACGCCCTCCGTGCGCGGTGTCCGAGGTTGGCGGAGTGACCGAGGTCGAAACGTTGTTCTTCGGCTCGGCGATGCGACGTACCTCAGTGGCAGCGCCTCAAGCGGGACCCGTTCCTCGCTCGCGAACCGCACGCGGGAGGAAAGCCGCCGCGAACGGCGCCCGACGAGCACGAGGGTGATCCGCACCATCCTGGAAGAGGCGGCCCATCTCGCGGCCCTGGGGATCCCGCAGCCACGAGCCGGGAGGGGGCGGCGTTTCAGATGTACACGCCGTGACGCTGACACCAGCGCACGAGGATGAACAGCGCCCAGACGCGCGACCAGTAGAGGCCCGGGGCGCCTGCGTTGAAGGACTTCCAGAGGAGCGCCACCGCATCCGGGTCGAGTCCAGTTGCACGCACTGCGTCCGCGTCGCGCAGGGTTGAATCCATCACCTGGGCGAGCCCGCGCCGGATCCAGCGGTCATAGGGGAGGACGAAGCCGCTCTTCGGGCGATCGAACAGGGCCGGGTCAAGCCCGCGCAGACCTATCCTGCGCAGGAGCGCCTTCCGCCGCAGCGGCTGGTAGCGCACCTCGTCGGGCAAGCGGTCGACGGCCTCGAACAGCACTTGGTCGACGAGGGGCAGCCGCTGCTCGATGGAGGCCGCCATGCTCGCTGCGTCGTTGTCGCGCAAGAGCCGCTCACCCAAGAAGAGGCGCTGTTCCATGACGCTGATGGCGGAGAGCGGACCTCGCCAGCGAGTCTCCAGCGCCAGACGCGCGTGCAGGGCGCGGGGCAATCCGTCGACGAGCTCGCCCACTGAAGCATCCGCGAGCAGCTCGCGCTGGAACTCGGGGAGGAATAGCGCATAGGCGAACTGGTACAGCGCCAACAGATCGTCGCCCCGCTTCACCATGTCGGGCAGCTTGGCCCAGCGCGTCTGGGGAGGCACCGCTCCCCGCGACCGTCCCACGGCCGCCGCCACCCTGCGTGCCAGGGCCTCCCGCACCGCGAGCGGGATCCAGCGCATCTTCCTCGACCAACCGAAGAGCGTGGGCAGGTCCCGGAACGAGGTGTAGCCGCCGAAGAGTTCGTCCCCGCCCGTCCCGACGAGAGCCACCGTGAAGCCGGCCTGCCGAACGGCGTGCGACATGTAGTAGGCGTTCAGCCCATCGAAGGTCGGCTGATCCAGGCTCTGGAGCGCCGCCTCGAGCTCACCGACGAACTGCTGCTCGGTGAGCACGACCTCCTGGTGCTCGGTGCCGATGGCCTGCGCCACGCGGCGGGCGATCGGACCCTCGTTGTAGGCGGGCTCCTCGAAGGCCAGGGTGAAGGTGTGAACCGGGCTCGCACTCGCTCGCTTGGCCAGGTTGGCGACTGCCGAGGAATCGACCCCTCCCGAGAGAAAGACCCCGAGCGGAACATCGCTCGCGAGGTGCAGACGAACACACTCGCAGAGCACGCTCTCCAGGGCCTCTTCATCCATCGAGCCCACATCCGGACGCTCTGGGATGGTCCAGTAATCCTCGCGGTGCCGCTCCTTGCCGGAGAGGTCGAAGACGCGCGCCTGCCCCGGCGAGACGAGATCGATCCCCTCCACCGCCGTGGTCGGACCGGCGACGAAGCCGTTCCAGGTGACGCAGGCGGCCGCAGCCGGATGGAGCTTGGGCTTGCCGAGGAGCCCTGAGGCGAGGAGCGCCCTCACCTCGGAGGCGAACGCCACCGCCCAATCGCTGTCCGGGTCGGGGTTTACGGCGACGTAGAGGGGCTTGATGCCGAGAGGATCGCGCGCCAGCGTGAGCGTGCGTTCGGCTACACTGAAGAAGCCGATCGCGAACATGCCACGCAGGGTGGGCAGGGCCGAAAGGCCTTCGGCGCTCAAGGCCCGCAACATGACGGCAGTATCGCCGGTCGACCTGAAGCGGTGGCCGCTCGCCTTGAGCCGATCTCGGAGTTCGACGTAGTTGTAAATCTCACCGTTCAGGACGACGACGTCACCGGTGGTGTCGTCCACCATCGGCTGGGCACCCGCCGGCGAAAGATCGAGGATGGAAAGGCGGCGGTGGGCCAACATGACCCCCCAGCCCCGCTCGTCGACCGACGACTGCCAGCTGCCCTCGGCGTCCGGTCCGCGGTGCGTCATGGCGTCGCTCATCCGCGAGAGCGCTTCGAGGTTCGGGCTCCCAACGCGCCCTAGCAATCCGGCGATGCCGCACATAGTCCTATTCCACCTGGGGCAGGAGAAGCGCTGCGAGGGACCCAAGGAAAACCATGCAGCCTGACCTCCGGGGGAAACGCAGTCATTTTTAAAACCCAATTATTTTCACGACATACGTGGCATGCCAGTCCCCTGACCAAGGGGGAACTCGGAAGAAACCTCCTACGGGGCAGGCTCAGGGTTCCTCAGGCGCGACCTCGCCGGGTCGAGCGCACGGGCGTCTTCTTCGCGCAAGGGAGCGGCCTGTGGGGGGCTTCGCGTGTTGCGGAAGTTAGGCCGGCTTTTGAGGGAGTCGGGCCCCCGCCGCGCCGCGGGCCCCGAAGGAGGTCCCGGTCTCAAGCCACGCTGACGGAGCGCCTGGATGACCGCTTGCGAGGGAGGATGCCCCCTTCTTCTCTCCCGCCTTGGGGTCGCGCGCGCCAAGCCGCTCCCTGTCGCCATCCAGGCCTCCTCGGTCGGGAGGTCCATGGCGATACCGTCCAGCGGGTCCTCGCCTTTTGCCACCTCCGCGGCGGGGGAGCACGCCGGCGTGAGCACGATGACCATCGAGATGATCATGCGGCCGGTGGTCGCCCCTGGCGCTGACCACAGTTGCAGAAACGCTGCCGCAAGAGCCGGCGTTCGCGACGGGCCACCGGTGACTTTGAAAGCTTATCGTTCCCGGACAGCCCGCAGGGTGCTTCTGGGATGGGAGAGTTGGTGGAGAACCGTTCCGACGGCGTCGACGAAGCCGGGAGCTACATCCCCGTGCACAAAGGCAGGATTCGTTATCCTTTCTCTATTTCTGATTGACCAGCACAGCCACTGCCTGGCATCCGTAGGACCAATTCGACTCAACCTCTCCAATAGCAACAGAGTGGCCATCTGCGCGTGGTTGCAGTAGACCCGTCCTTCGATCGTTCCCACGCGGTCTCGAGCCTGGTCCACGAGACGCTTCACGGCAGCGGTGTCCCCTAGCGCGGACAAATAGGCAATCGCGGGAAGGTCGAGACCCCGCCGGATGTCGAAGGCCATCTCCCCGTACAGGCGCGGATTGAAGTCGATGAAGAGGAACCGGCCGTCACGGCGAATGAACTCTGCCTCGAAGATGCCGTAGTAACCCACCCGCTCGCAGAGATCCCTGAGCTTGGCGGCCAGAGTTGGCTCGACTACCTCTTCCTCAAAGCAGAGCCCTACCCCCGTGAGCCGAGGAACTTGCAATACTTTGCGGGAAGCCATAGCCACGAACAGATCGGCACGGCAGTCGACATACCCACTGAGGTTGTAAATGCTGTTCCTCTCGTTAGCCTCAAACGACTGAAGCATGGGCCGGGTAACCCATGGGTCCTGTTGGCAGACAATCTTTGCGTGGCGAGCCGCGGCAGCAAACGAGTTGTACTGTTGGCGCAGCGAATCCGGCTTCAGGACGACCCGTCCCTTGAGGTGAGGCGACAAGAACACCTGCGTCTGTGGCTTGATGAGGAGCGGGAAACGTGCGGACCGGCGGATCCGCTCCAGTTCTCCCTCGTCCTTGGGCAACCATGACTCGGGGGATTCGAGCCCGGCCGCGAGGGCTGCTTCGCGCAATCGCCATTTGCTGAGCAGCGTATAGATCGTCTCGACTGGGGGTGTCTCCAGCACAAATCGGCGGCGAAGCACCTTGCTGTTCTGGGCGAAGAGCCAGGCGAGGTCGTCGCTCGTCGCTATCAGGACATGTCGCTTGCGCTCGCCGAACGCGAGAAGCCAGGCGAGGAAATCATCGGGCTGAGTCCCGACGTCCGGGCAAGAAACGGTGTGGGAGACGAAGCGGGACCAGCGCGCGGGGGCAAGGAGTCGGCGCTCGGCCACCGTGACGCGAATCCCCATCGCACCGAGTGAGCGGGCTGCAGCGAGCGTACCGTAGTAGTTCGCCAGTGCCAGGAGTACGGGGGGGTAACCTGCGCCCGGCTGCGTACCGGCCGTGGGTGCGCCGTGGGAGTACTTGTGTGGCGGCAGATCCTTGAACATTTCCGCATCATCGGCAACGGTGCGACTTCGGGAAAACGTGAGGCGCTAACCCGTCGGTGGCCAGCTTTACCTAGTTGGCTTTTGCCATGGTGCGACTTTCAATCTCGCTCTGTAGCGGCTGTCCTGCCCCCCCACGGCTCCTGACCTCCGCACGGGGCGCTAGGACAACCGAATTCGGCGGTACGGACTGAGTCACGAGCGCGTTCGCCTCGATCTTGGAGCTCTCTCCGATGGTGATCGGCCCGAGCACGGTTGCACCCGGCCCCAGATGTACGTTGCGCCCGAGGTGCGGCGTACCGATCTGGCGCGTGACGGGATCGATGCCGAGGCCGAGGGTTGATTGCAGGTTGAGTATGCAACCGCTGCTGATGTGAGCTCCTCCGGCAATGCCCACCGCGTAGCCATGGGCAATGACGACCCCTGGCTCGAATTCGGCGTCCCAGTGGATGTCCGACCCGTAGACATGCCGGATGCAGCGCGACATGACCTTTGCAGCGAGCGGCCACTTCGCATCGCGAAAGAGCTTCATCAATCGGATGGCGACCATTATTTGCAGCCCGATCCGGTTGACCATGTCCTTGCCTAGCCGTCCGAGCATGGCGTGGTGCTGATACTTACCATCGTACTTCAGAGCCATTTCATGGTCAGCCCTCACCTCCGCCACGAAGCGAGCAACGAGTTCCCGAGGTACTACGCTTCCGCAAGCGCGCTCAGCGAGGCGCGAGAACTTGAGCAGATCGTTCAGCATCGAGACGCCTCCCATGTCCGCTTCAAGGCCGCGGAAGTAGTCCAGTGCGCGGGTGAGGCCCGTTGCGCCGAAAGCAAGCCGCTCGAACCCTAGCCGATTGGCGCCGCAGGCCAGCGCATACGAGACGGTACCCAGCAGGTAAGAGAACGGAGGTACCAGTGCGGGGGCCACCATGATCGGCACGGTGATGGGGCTCAGCGACTCGAGATGGCGCCATGGACTGGCGTGAGGGATGTTCTTGTGCTTGCGAGCGATGCTCCCCTCGTACTGACCGTAGCGGAATCCACGACTTCGCCAGCTGGCGAGACTCTTGTGGTCGGACCCGTTGACCGTGGCCGCCTTGTTCGAGAACGCGATTTCCACCCCCGCCTTCTCCAGCCGCAACCCCAACTCCCAGTCTTCCGAACAGGCCAGGGTCCGATCGAAACCGCCGACCGCCAGATAGTCAACGCGCCGAAACGACAGGTTGGCGGTGTAGAGGTGGTGGCCTCGCAGCTGGATTCTTCCGGAACTCGCATTCTCGGCAAACGCCTCAAGGAGCTTCTGATGCCAACGCTCGAAGAGCGGCATGCGGTGGATATCCGGGGGGGCGAGGATGACCCCCATCACCGCACGCCGGCTGCCGGGGGGATGCGCAAGGAGATGCTCAGCCAAGAGTTCCGGCCCCGCATGCATGTCGTCGTCAAGAATCAGAACGATTTCGCCACGCGCTTCCAGGATTCCTCGGTGCCGAGCTGCTGCGGCACCGGAACAATCCTGGCGCAGCACGCGCAACGGACAGCTCGGCGTGTGGCCCTTGAGAAGCGGCGCCACCGGCTCCGCCGAGCCATCATCCACGACCAGCACCTCATATGAGCCGGTGTCGATCGACTGAACCGCGAGGTCCTGTAGCAGCGACCTCAGCAGGACCGGCCTGTTGTGGGTCGCGATGACTACGCTCATCTTGGGGCCTGCGGCGCCCCTGGGCTTCACCTCGCCGGACGATGTCACCGCAGTCATTTCCGCGCGCCTTTCCCTGGGATCTTCCTACGCGATACCGAACCCTCACCGTAGAGGGCGAACACGGGAATACCCGGAAGGGGCAGAGCCCTCGCCGTCGACCGCTTCTCGTGACGACGGGCGCGCAGTCTTGAGTCCGGGCTCGAGGCGCGCAAACGGCACCAAAAACCCGCAAGACGCCCTAGCCTCGCGCCTGCCGGAGGCACGAGCGCGGGAAGCGGCTCCGAGATGGGTGACAAGAACCGGGAACCGGCCCGTTCGCCTCGGGAGCGTACCCAACTGCTCCGGGCTTTCGTGTATTCGCCAGTGTGCCAATGTACGCTGGAGCGTTCTGTCGCACCTCTCGCAGTAACTTGAGTAGACGACGAGCTTAGCCGTCGGGGCCGTGCTGTAATTGGTGGCCGCCACAGACACGCTTCTCAGCGACGTGGAGCGCCAAGTGCCCGTCTTGCCCAGAAGTCCGGGAGTCCAAGGCGTGCCGACCTCGGCCGAGAAAGGGTTGAAGTGCATTTCCATTTTTCTCCAATGGTGTACTAGAACCCATCGAAACGAGGACTTGCGGTTGATAGACCGCCCGACGAGCAGGAGATTTCTTTGGGAAAGGCGTTACTCACTTCCGTCGTGCTAGCGGCTGTCCTGATCCCGGCTTGGGCTGCGCGCGAAAGGAGCCCGGTGCGCGGTCTCAAGCGGGCTGTCGTGGGTGTGCTCGCGTTCAACGCCTTCTACTTTCTTCTCGTTCGGTTCGTCCTGCCGCGCTTGTGAACGTGGCCCCCGAGTCCGCACCGCCTTCCCGCGATGCCCGGCCACCTGGCCAGGGCATGCAGGCATTCTGGTGCCGTGCGCTTCGCCGGTGGTGGGTTGCCTTGACCACTTTCGCCTGCGTTCTCGGCCTCGGGGCGGGGGGCCTGTGGCTCTTTCCCCAGTTCTGGCACGTCCGTTGCCACCTTCTCGTTCAGGGCAGCCCCTCGTTGGCCGCTCTGGGCAACCCGCGCCGCTCGATACCGTGGGAAACGGACCAGCCTGCGCGAGGGGTCGCCGAGGAGATCCTCTCACAGGCGAGTCTCGATGCGCTCATCCAAGAGACGGATCTCATTCGGCGGACAGCCGCGTCGCGCGCGCCCCTGGCGAAGGCATTCGACGCGATGTATGGGGCGTTCGGAGCATCTCCCACGCCCGAGGAACGGCTCCGCGCGATCCGCAACCTTCTCCTCACGCGACTGCGCGTGACCGAGTACCAAGACTCAGTCGAAATTGACGTTGTGTGGACTGACCGGCAGCTCGCCCACGACATCGCGGCCCGCGCTCAGGAGATTTTCTTTGCTTCGCGCCGGCAGCGGGAAGTGGGCGTCGTCCTCGAAGCCGTCCGGGTCCTCGAGCGACAGCTAGAGGCCGCCGACCAAGAGGTGGATGCGGCCCTGCAAGCAATCGATCGCCTCCGGTCGCGTCGGCGCGTCACCCGACTTGAGACGGCTGCGGGCGTCTCGCCTCCCCGGGAAGCTACCGAAGCCGATGAGGAGGAACTCGCCCATCTCAGGGCGACACTCGAGGAAACTCGCACATCGATCGAGGGCCTGGAGGCGAAGCGATGGCGTGAGTGGACCGATCTCGAGAAGCGTCTCATGGAAGCGGAAGCGCTTGGGTCTCCGGAGTACATCGCAATTCTGCGGTTGCGCCAGGGTGCCGCTGTCTTCGAAGAGGAGGCCAGTCGGCTGCGCGCGCTTCGTATGGACGAGGCTCGCTTCAATGCCGAGTACACGAGCCGGCTCAGTCGCGGCGTCCCTTCCAGCGAGGAGCGGACCGACTCGGCTCAACCCTCTTTGTCTATCCTATCCCCTTCCGAGGGTCCCGAAGAGGAAGAGGAGCAGCCTGTACTGGTCGCGGAGGAGCGGCTTCGTCTCGGCCGCGCGGTCGAGTGGAAGCATCAGCTTTCCGAGAACCTCGATAACGCGAGGATCGAGCTCGCCATCGCTCGCGGTGCCTTGAGCTACCGCTACGCGGTCCTTCGGCCCCCCGAGCTTTCACGGGAGCCTCTCAGGCCGAACCGGCTCGTCGTGCTCTTCGGCACGGTCCTCTGTGGAATTGTACTGGGTGCTTTCGCGGCGGCAGCCGTGGAGTGGCGGGCGACTCGCCCCCGCCTTGACTCGCGCTCCGCCATGGCGACCACACTCCTCGTCACGGCAATCCTCGCGATCGCCACCGTGCTCACGCTCCTATTCGCGCCATCGCCTGCCCTGGCGCTCGCTCCCGCCGCGGTGGCGGTGGTGGCGTGGGCCGTCGCCACCCAGCCCCTACATCGCACCGCCCTGGTCCTCGTGTTCCTCGGCCTCGCCCTCGAGTCGCCCGGCGACGCGAGCAACAAGTGGCATTCGCCTTGGGCCAGCATCGGATACCTACTCAACACGAACCTCAATCTGTCGCTGCCCGTCGAGAGCCTCCGGTTCACGGGGATCGACCTTCTCCTGGGCGCCGTGTCTTTTGTCATCGTCTGGCGCAGGCTCACGCGATCTGCCCTCGACCGGGAGGGGAACGTCCCCACCGCGCGACCGCTCCTCACGGCCGCCGGCGTTTCGATAGCGACGATCTTGCTTCTCATCGCGTACGGGCTCGCGCGCGGCGGCAACCCAGGTCAGACACTGTGGCAATGCCATCAGATCGTCATGGTGCCCGTCGTGGTGATCTTGTTTCACGTGGCGCTGCGTGGGCCTCGCGACCTCCGGGGATTGGGGGTCGCGGTGCTCGCAGCCGCCACCTTGAAAGCCATTCTTGCGCTCTACGTCAGGTACTCCTCAGGGCTCGACGGGGGCGCCCTCCCGACCGCGACGTCGCATGCAGACTCGATGCTCTTCGCCACCGCCGTTTGCATCCTGGTCGGTCTCATCTTCGAAGCGCCCACCTGGCGTGTAATGAAGTGGAGCGCCATCATGCTCCCGCTTCTCGTCCTGGCGATGCGGGCAAACAATCGGAGGCTCGCCTGGGTCGAGGTCGCGGCTGGAACTTTCGTCATGTTCCTGCTGAGCCGCCGGACCCGACTCAAGCGTATGCTGACCCGCGCGGCCCTGCTCTCGTTCCCGTTGCTCCTCCTCTACGTCGTCGTGGGGTGGAATGGCACCTCCCGTGTCTTCGGGCCGGTCGCCAAGCTCCGCTCGCTTGCGGACCCGGCTACGAACCGTTCGACCCTGGAGCACGAGGTGGAGAACTACGAACTTGCGATGAACTGGAGCCAGCATCCCGTGCTGGGCCTGGGCTTCGGCCACGAATACGCCACACGACTTGAGCACGGTGACATCTCGGAGATTTTCCCCCAGTGGCGCTACATACCCCACAATAGCATTCTGGGGTTGTTGGCCTTTGGCGGGATCCTGGGCTTCACCGGCATCTTCCTCGTGCTGACCGTGGGCGTCTTTCTTGCCCTGCGTGCTTACTGGTGGGGACGCGACCGACTCTGGCGCGCAGCGGCGCTTGCCACCGCCGGGGCCGTCCTCGTCTATCTTATCCAGTGTTTCGGTGACATGGGCTTCGTGTCTTGGCAGAGCGTCTTTCTGGTCGCTCCGGCCCTCTGCATCTCTGGCAAACTCGCTGTGGCATCGGGTGCCTGGCCCGCAGTGCTGCGAGTCCCGGGCCGGGTTCAAGCTGCTGCCGGGTAAAGGGAGGAACAAGCTGCATGCAGGAGGAGCCAAACTCGGATCCCAAGACTCACCTTGTGCCAGGGCGGCTCTCGCCCGTGCGAAGTGATCGGTTCTTTCAGCGGGTGGACGACGGTGCCGGACTGCCGGACCGGCTCCAGCTGAGCAAATGGCCGCGCCCAGCATCTCCACGAACGGACGCGTATCGATGCGGCACGCTGCCAAGAGGGAGGTTACGCCGTGCAGCCATGTGAGGAGTCGAACCCTCTCCGAGAGGAGCACCGCTCACGCGATGCGGGCCATGATTTCGTTCCGCCGACGGAGGTGGATCGCAGCAACGAGGGGTACGCGCCCGATCTCATCGCTTGGCCGATCGTGCGCGGGTATACCCGGTTCATTTTTCGTGCCCCCGGGCGCCACCCGTGGCTCGCTTCGCTGGCGATGTCCCTGGTGGTCGCGCTGGCAGCGAGCTCGCTCTTCCTCCTTCCGCGCACCTACCACACCGAGGCGCGGATCATGGCCCAGCGGAACCTCGTCATGCCGGCACTCGGCAACCCTCAGCGCTCGATCCCGATGGACGCCGACGCGCCCACGCGGGGTGCTGCGGAGATCATTCTCCGTGACGACAACCTGCGTGCTCTCATCGATCAAACAGACCTGCTCAGGCACTGGGACCGCTCGCGCTCTCCATTGGGCCGCGTGAAGGACTCCATCCTGGCGATACTGAGGGGTCCGCTCGACGACGACGAGCGGCGGGACGCCCTCGTGTACCTCCTCGAACATTCTCTGAAGGTCATCCCGGGGGATGGCACGCTCACCATCGCAATCGACTGGCCCGACGCCAACATGGCTTACAGGCTCGTGGGGCTCGCGCAACAGAACTTTCTCGAGGCGAAGCATGCGCTCGAGGTCTCGACCATCGCGGAGGCCATCTCGATCTTGGAGACACACGAGACAGCGGCACGAGCACGGGTCGACGGGGCGTTGGAGGACCTTCGACGCGAGCGCGACGCGCGGCGACCGCCCCCGGAGCCGCCCCTCGTGGTGCACTCGCCTCCTGCACCTACGCCGCCGCCTGCGCCCAAGGAGGATCCCGAGCTCAGTACGCTTCGGACCATGCTGGTCGCCAAGCGCAAGGCCCTCCAGGACTTGGAGGAGTTCCGCCGAGCGCGCATCGCCGAGTTGCAGGCTCAGCTTGCACAGCAGGAGGCGACCTACACGCAGGCTCACCCGGCCATCGTCGCAACGCAAGATAGCATCGAATCCCTCATGAAGGACTCACCTCAACTCGCCCTGCTGAGGAGTGAAGAGCAGCAGCTCGCCCGGCAATACCTCGAGCACGGGGGCCAAGACCCCGTGCAGGAGCCCCCGCCCCCGCCTCGGCCGAGCGCCCCGAGCACACCCCGCATACTCGCGTTGCGTGAAGTGCGCGAGCCCCCGCGGGCCGAAGACGACGTCGTCCGCTACTACCGCGGCCAGCTCGACCTGGCGATACGACGTTACGAGGACCTCTCCGGACGCATCGAGGCCGCCCGCATCGAGCTCGACACGGCGCGTGCTGCGTTCAAGTACCGCTACACCCTGGTCTGGCCTGCGGAGGTCCCGAAGCGCCCCACTCGACCGCGTGTCGGGGTCCTCCTGGCCTGCGGATTTTTGGCAGGGCTCGTGGCGGCATACGCGGTGGCAACGTTGCGCGAGCTGTCGCTCGGGGAAAGGCCGGTCGCGTCGTGACCACGATCCCAAGCATATTGGGCCTGCTCGCCGGCGACGCCGTAGAACTCGCCGCCACTGCTCGTGGCAATCGAAGCGCGAAAGCCATCACTGCGGTGGTGCTCGCGTCAGACTCCTACCGGGTGACTCTGCTGAACCGCGGCCGCGAGCTGTGCCGCGCGCTCTCCATCCCGTTCGGCAACCACCTGCTGCGGCTCATGCAGCTTGCGCTCTTCGGGATCGACATCTCGAAGGACGTTTCACTCGGCGAAGGCGTCTACTTTGTTCACCCCGTGGCGGTGGTGATTGGCGGTGACGCCCGTATAGGTGCCCGCGTCCGCTTTTACGGGGGCAACACTGTCGGAACTGTCCGTGACGATGGGTACCCCGTGATCGAGGACGACGTGGTCATCGGCGCGGGCGCGCGGATCCTGGGGCCGATTCGGGTGGGCGCACGGTCCCTTATCGGCGCCAACGCGGTCGTGCTCGACGACGTGCCGCCCGACCACGTCGCCGTGGGCGCTCCCGCCAGGGTACACCCGCGCCGGGACGCTATGGGGGCTGGATCGGCGGCCGGGACCCTCAGCCACTGAAGGGTGCGTGGTGACTCAGTCAGCCATGGGGAAGGCTGATGGCACGGGCCGGATTGCCGACCAACAGCGAGCGCGGTGGTGCATCGCGCGACACCACACTCCCCGCCGACACCGTCGAGCCGTCGCCGATCGTGACGCCCGGCTCGACGATAGCTCCGTGAGCGAGCCAGACGTCATCGCCGATGGTGATGGGGGCGACCCGGTCGCGGGCCCGATCGCACAGACGCACGAATGAACCCAGCATGCACCGCCGCCCGATGCGTATCGCCGCGTGGGCCTCGATCGAAACTGCGTAGTTGACCATGCATTCATCCCCCAGCGCGAGGGTAGCGCCGGGGTGGCTCCTCAGCTCGGTGGGGATCATGCCGCCCACGAAGCAGGCGCGGTCGCCGACGGTGATCTGTCCGTCACCCTCCACCCGAACGAAGCCGAGGGCCGTCGCACCCCGCCCGAGCTGCCGTCCGCGGAAGAGGACAGGCGCCCGCAGCCTGCCCAAGGCGCGCCACCACATTCCCGATGGGTCCCGCCGCAGATTGGCCACGAGCCGCAAGATGAAATCATCAGGCACGCTCTCTCCCTCCTCCCGACCGTACAGAATGGGGCCCGTCGAGGCACCGGGTGGCCGACGCACCACCGTCCCCGGGCGGACGACGGCGCCCGGAGCGACGCGTGCCCCAGGCAAGAGTATCGCGCGCCGCCCGATCACGGCGCTTTCGCCGATGACCACGGCATCCGATTCGGGCCGGTGGTGCCGCGGGGCCATGCTGGCGTGGAAGTGGTTGTCCATGATTTTCGCAAAGGCACCGATCTGCGCCCCCCGGCCCACCGTCACCGATCGCATCGCCTCGAGGGAGGCACCTCCCTCCAGGCGAACGTCGTCGCCGATGGCGAGCTCAGCCCCGGGGCCCGCGTGGAGCTCGATGGGTGCGCTGGCGGCCTCGAAACGCACGCGGCTGCCGACGAGGACCGCGCCTGGGCCGTGGACCCAGAGGCGGCCCTCTACCACGGGGGCATCGCCCACCTGTCGACACCCGCTCAAGGCGAGACGCGATCGCAGGGTCGCCCAGCGAGCGAGCAGCAGGGCGGCGGATCCTGGCGGTTCAGACCCGCGCACGCGTGGCATCCTCACGCTTGCGCGAGACGAACGCCGCGATCCGTGCGATGGATTCGAGGTTGGCCGGGACGGCCTCGCGATCGCTCACCTCCACGCCGAGCTGGCTCTCGAGGAACTCGATGACCTCGAGGATGCCGGTGGAATCAACGATTCCGTCCCGGATGAGCGAGGTGTCGTCGTCGAGGGGCACGTCCCCGACATAGAAATTGCCTTCGACAAACTTTCGAATCTGCCCTTTGATGTCCATAGATTGGCCGTACCTCCCAGTCGGCGGACGTTCGCCCATCACACTCAACCTAATCCCGTCTTCTTGATCTTCCCGGTATCGGTCTTGGGGAGGTCGGGCACGAAGACGATGTGCTTGGGCACCATGAAGCTCTCGAGGCGGCGCTCGCAGGCGCGGCGGACGCCGGCCTCGTCGAGCATCGCCCCCGCCTCGCTCACGAGGAAGGCCTTCACCGCCTGTCCCAACACTTCGTCTGGCACACCGATGACCGCTGCCTCCTTGACCCCCGGGATGTCCACGAGGACGTTCTCGACCTCCTTCGGGGCCACCTTTTCCCCGCGCGATTTGATGATGTCGTCCATGCGGCCCACGAAGTAGAGGTAGCCCTCCTCGTCGAGCTTGCAGTAGTCACCCGTGTAGAGGACCATCTCACCGGGCAGCGGTCCGGGGCGGAGCTTGCGGGCAGTCTGCTCTGGCTTGCCCCAGTATCCGCGCATCACGGTGGCACCCCTGATCACGAGCTGGCCGACCACGCCGGGACCGACGCGGCGGTCCTGCTCGTCCACGATCCAGAGCTCGGTGTTGGGAATGGCGATGCCGACACTGGTGGGCTTGCGAAGCAGGTCCTCGGGTGGGAGGTAGGTGCAGCGCTTGCATTCGGTCAAGCCGTACATAGAGTAGATGCGTGCCTTCGGGAAGAGGTCGCGCAACCTCGCGATGTGCTTCTCTGACAGAGCTGCGGCCGTGTTGGTCACGAAGCGTATGGCGGAGAAGTCGTAGTCGTTCAGGGTCTTCATCTCGCCGAGCAGCGCGAACATGGTGGGCACGCCCGGGAAGCCGGTGACGCGCTCGGCCACCACCCGATCAAGAACCTCGGTGGGGAACGCGAACGAACGCTCGAGAACCAGGCGCGCCCCCATCCGGAAAGCCATGATCATCTGGTAGAGGCCATAGTCGAAGGCGAGTGGTAAGGCGCTCAGGATGACCTCGTCCTCCCGCAGCTCCAGGTAGCTCGAGATCGAGGCCGCCGCAGTCAGCATGTTGCGATGGGTGAGCATCACGCCCTTGGGCTCACCGGTGCTGCCTGAGGTGTAGATGAGGGCGGCGAGGTCGACGTCGAGGTTCCGGCGCCGCGGACAGCGACCGGTCTGACCGGCGGCGAGGAGGCTCTCCAGCGAGGAGAGACCGCGGAGCTCGTCCTGCGCCGGGTAGCGTGGGCCCTGGCCGAAGACGACCGTCATCCGCAGGGGGGCGCTGCGCGCCGCCGGGACGAACTGCGCTGCGAGCCGCCGGTCGGCCACGAGGGCACTGGCGGCGCAGTCGCGCAGAAGGTAGGCCAGCTTGTCGGCGCGCGTGAGCGGGTTCACCAGCGACACGACCGCGTTGGCCTTCAAAACCGCCCAGAACGCTATGGCTGTTTCCACCGAATTCTCGCCATAGACGAGGACCCGGTCTCCCCGGGTTACGCCGCCGCGCTCCAGAGCGCAGGCGAGTGCGTTCGAAGAGGCATCGAGCTCTGCGTAGGTGCGGCGCTCCTCCCCGCAGACCAAGGCGACCTTGTCCGGCAGTCGTCGGGCCGAGTCGATGAGGTATTCATGGAGCAGCGGCACGGCGTTCATGGGCGCTCCCGAGCCGGTCGACGAGGGTGTGGAACGTCAGCTGGGTTCTGGTCGAAGGAGGAGCACGTACGAGCTCCCGGTGGAGGAGCTGAGTGGAGGCCACCCCCACGAAAGCCATGTTGTCGGCATTCGAGAACGGTTCTCCCTCACGGTGTTCGCGGCACTTGCGGGCGAGCTGCGCCACCACGCGTGGATCGAAAATGCCGGCCTCGCGGATCGCCCGCTCTGAGAGCACCTCGCCCACCCACTCGGGGACGTCGCGACCAGAAAAGGCGACCGCGTCGGGAGCGCGGTAGGGCTGCTTGCTGCGCTCGAGGATGGCGCGCGGCACGAGGTCAAGCGCGGCGCGCTTCAGCACATGCTTCTCGTCGAGGCCGCGCAGTTTGTACGATGGGGGCAGAGCGTTCGAGAGGGCCACCACCTCGGCGTCGAGGAAAGGGAACCGCCCCTCCACGGAGTGGGCCATCAGCATTCGATCGCCCTGCGACGAGAGGAGATATCCGGAAAGCAGGGTCCGAATCTCAAGGTACTGATCGCGGGCCAGAAAGGACCAGCTCGCGTGCTCCGGCGGCAGGTCACGGAGGAGGCGCTCCACCACCCCGGCCTCGCCGACGGCGCGCCGCAAGTCGGGTGTGAAGAGGCGGTGCAGCGCCGAGGTGGTGCGCCACCGCGTATCGTGCGCGAAAGAGGGCTCGCGCCAGCGCTCGCGGCCGTGGCCAAAGAACTCCTCGGCGATGGCGCGCTGGGCGACGGGCGAGCGCGCCAGGTAAGGATAGAGGCGCTGCAAGAGGAGGGGCCGGAGCCTCGAGCCCGGCTGCCGGCCCCAGAACCGGCGCACCTTGGCCTCGCGGAAGAGATCGTACCCGGCGAACATCTCGTCGGCCCCCTCGCCGGTAAGCACCACCTTGAGCCCCTCCGAGGCCACGAGGCGTGAGAGGAGGAAGAGCGGAATGGGGGCCGTGCGAAGAATGGGGCGCTCGGTATGGCGCACCACGTCGGGCAGACTCTCGGCGATGTCGCGGCGGCTCACCACGAGCTCGGCGTGGTCGCTCCCGATCCGTTCCACCACCGCCCGTTGGTAGGACGTCTCGTCATACTCAGCGTCCTCGAAGCGCAGGGAGAAGGTGCGAAAGCGCTCCCCTTTGACCCTCCGGCCGAGGGCGGCCACGAGCGAACTGTCGAGCCCGCCCGAGAGATAGCTGCCCACAGGCACGTCCGAGCGGGTCATCCGCAGCTCGACAGCGCGCTCGAGCCGGCGGCGCACCTCCGCGGCGGCCTCGTCGAGCGTGCCCGCGAACTCCTCTGCCGCGCTTTCCGGGTAGCTCGGCTGCCAGAAGCGGCGCTGGCGGGAACGCCCCTCCCGGTCGACGGTGCGCACGTGCCCGGGCTCGAGCTCGATGAGCCCTTCGAAGACCGACTGCGGTGGAACCACCGTCCAGAAGGTGAAGGTCTCGGCCAGCCCAGCCGGGGCAAACTCGCGCGGGAGGCCCGGCTCACCGGCGAACAGCGCCTTCACCTCGCTCCCGAACCAGAGCCGGCCGCGGTGCTCGCACAGATACAGCGGCCGAACTCCCAGCGGATCGCGTGCCAGCACCAGCATCTTCGCGTGCGCGTCCCACAAGGCAACGGCGAACTGGCCGTTCAGACGGACGAAGGCACCCTCCCCCCAGGCCTCGTAGGCGTGGACGATGACTTCGGTGTCGCTGCGCGTGCGAAAAGAGTGGCCCAGGGCTTGGAGTTCCGCCCGGAGCTCGAGGTAGTTGAAGATCTCTCCGTTGAAGACGATCCACAGCGATCCGTCCTCGTTGGTGAGGGGTTGCTGCCCGGTGGCGAGGTCGATGATGGACAGGCGAGCGTGACCGAGCGCCACGCGCTCGTCGCGGTAGAACCCGAACTCGTCGGGTCCGCGGTGACGGACGGCGCCCACCATGGCGGCCACCGAACCTCGGGCAGGGGGGGCCATCCCCTCACGCAGATTCAGCACGCCGGCGATCCCACACATCAGGCGCCCTCGTTGGCAGTCACCATGAGAGGCGGGAGGTGGAGGACGCGAGCGGCGCGGCGCTTGGCCTGGACATCCGCGAAGACCCGTTCGACCTGCTCGGGCGCGAGGCGGAGCGCATCGGCGATCTCTGCGGCCGGCACACCGTGATCCACCGCCCACAGGCAGAGGTCCATCGCGTCGTAGCGCAGCGCGAAGTAGAACTCCTCTTGCGTCTGCGGCAAGGAGTAGGTGTCCGTGGTCGGAGGGCGGCTCCTGATCTCATCGGGAAGGCCGAGGTACTCGGCGAGGGCGTACACTTGAGTCTTGTAGAGGTGCGCGATGGGTTTCAGGTCCGCAGCGCCGTCGCCCTGCTTCACAAAGAAGCCCTGGTCGTATTCGAGACGATTGGGTGTGCCGGCCACCGCGTAGTGCAGCCGATCGGCGTGGTAGTACTCGAGCGTGGTCCTCAGCCGCTGCTTGAAGTTGGTGGCCGCCACGAGCTGGAGGTAGGCCGCGTGCGGCAGGCGCGCGGAGTGGACCTGGCCGGCCGGGTCCACCGCCGTCAGCTGGAAGAGATTCAGGCGGTCTGCCTCGAGGAGGGAAGGCAGGGTAAGCTTGAAGGGCCACGAAAGCTCGAAGCCCGGGAAGACTGTGCGTATCGCCTGTGCCTGCCGCGCGTAGCAGCCGACACTCTCGAGGGTGGGGCCGAGCTCCTCGACGAGGACGGTGATCCCGACGTGCTCGGCAGCGAGTCGGCCCAGCCGCAGCGAATCGCTGGAGGAGTGGCGTTCCGGCATGAGCAGCCCGAGGACGCGGTCCGGCCCGAGAGCGCGCGCGCAGAGCGCCGCCACCACCGAGCTATCGACACCCCCCGAGAGCCCCACCACCGCGCCGCGCCTGCGCAGGGTGACCCGGACCTGCTCTGCGATAACGCGAGCGATCTCGCCGACTGTCGAGGCCGCCTCAATAGCGAGCACGTCGTGCGTGACCATGGAGGCCCACCCTGGCATCGGAGCCGCAGCGGCTTTCGCCTTCCGCGACGCTGGATGCGACCAGCCTACCCAAGCCGTCCCGCTTGTGGCTGTCCCGAGATCGAGTGAAACGCCCGACTCCGACATGCACATCGGAGATTAATCGCCTGTCAGTGACGCGCCCAGGAGCGCGCCACCAGGGCCCCGAGCTTGAGGGCGTAGAACTCGAGCGCCCCTTGCCGCTCGCGGTACTTCCCGTGGAAGATCCGGTACGCTCGCTCGAAACGGCCGTCGCTGGCCTGGGCGGTGGACAGCTTGGCGCCGCCCACGCGGTAGTGGATGACCGTCTGCGGCAGAAAGACGCAGCCGAAGGCCCGGATGGCCCGCGTGAAGAATTCGGTGTCCTCGCAAACCTCCAAGGTGGGGTCGAATCCACCGAGGGGTTCGAGGCAGGCACGGCGCACCATGCAAGCCGAGCAGACGAGCAGGGCCGGCTCGAAGAGCAGCCGGCGGACCATCCCGAGACGCCCGCGCGCGCTCCGGGCCGCGGCCGCGGCGCGCCTGAAGTACGCCCGCTCGCGCTCGACCTCTTCAGGGCAGGCGCCCACGGGCTCGATGGCCCCGAACGCCACTCCGACGCGGCTGCCATCGAGCGCCCGCGAAAGAGCGCCCAGAGCCCCGACCGTGAGGACGTCATCGTCGTCGAGGAACAGCACGTTCCGGCCCGCGCTCCGGGCCACCCCATCGTTGCGGACCAGCGCCGGGCGGCCGCCCGACGATTGGCCGCGGTGGAAGTAGCGCAGGCGCGGGTCCCCCACCCTTTCAACCGCACTGCGGGCCGATCCCTCCGGGCTGTCGTCGACCACCACCACCTCGAGGTCCACCTCCCCTTGGGCGAGGGCGCTGGCGATCGCCTCGACGAGTAACGCCTCGCGCCGGAAGGTCGGAATGACGACCGAGACCCCGGGGACCTTGGCGCCCACGCGAACGGGCTCGGCAGCAGTGGCGGGGGGGCACATGGCTCGTTGCTAGCGCAGGCTCTGGCCTTCAGGCGAGCCCGATTTGCAAGCGCCTCCTTTCAAACCGTGCTGGTTGCCCCCACATGGCTCACCGGTGGTCTTCTCGGCGCTGTTTGCAGTGAGATGGGAGCACGTTCATGTGCAGATCGCAAAGAAACCTTCGCAGGGTCGCTGCGAGGTCCGTTACTGCGTCCTCGACACTCCCCGCCCGACGCGCCGTTCGTGCACGTGCGGCTCGATCCAGTCGAGCTCTCGGCCCGCCGTCCCGGCTCCGGATAGTCACCCCAACCCACACGCACGCGGTTCACGGACGCGCCCTTCTCCTTCAACATCCCCGGTGGCACCTCGCGTACAAGCAGAGGGAGCGTTTCATTCTCCGAGCGAGGCACCTCGGTGCGTGAGGTGCAGGTGTCACGCGAGCTGGATACGTCGGTGCTTTCTCTTCACGCCTCCCGACAATGTGAAGCGTTCCGTCCCGCTTCTCATCGACGATTGGCGTCTGCTGCGGGTGGAAGGCCAAGCCGAGAGAATCCAAGACGCGCCACCTCGCATGGGCATCATCCGACACATCAGGACGAGCCGAAAAGCGCAGGTGAGTCGCACGCCTGCGGCCGCCAAAAACGGCGTGCAACCCCCGCCTCATCCGGCTCCTCGCTCCAGGCTCGGGCCGCAGGTCGAGTGGGCACGGGACCAAAGAGCCTGCTGTACCGGGCGCGAGCGCCCGGGGCGGAACATTGGACTCGAGCACTCGTTTCACCGCCATGTGTGCGCCACGCGCTCTCGCACCGATGAGGAGACTTTCACGACGCCCGGCGGCCGGATGCTATCATCCGCGCAGGAGGACGGCGTGCGTTCTCGTGGAGCACAAGCACAGGCGAGCGCCGCGTCAGGGGCCTCGACAACCGGCGATGCGGCCATCGCCGTCCGCAACAGCTTCAAGCTGGGCGGGTCGCTGGTGTTCAGCTGGGCGGTGGCTTTCGGGGTGCGCATCCTCCTGCCGCGCTTCCTCGGCCCGGCGGCCTTCGGTGACCTCAACCTTGCCGACGCCTTCGCCGCGACCGCCTTCGTGCTCATCGCGCTGGGGGTGGACACGCTCATCCGCAAGGAGGGGCCGATTCGACCGGCGCTCGCCTCCGAGATCTTCGGTGGCTTGCTCGCTCTGCGCCTCGTGCTCACGCTTGCTGTCGGTGCCGGTGCCGCGTGGGCGGCGAGGGCGGCGGGGCGCCCGGCGGCAGTGGCGCAGTTGGTGCTGCTCTTCGGAGCAGGGCAGGCGGCGATGAGTGTGAGCGGTACCCTGGCCGCAGTCCTCCACGCCCGGGGCCGCGTGGGTGGCCTGTCCGTCACGAATGGAGTCGCGAAGCTCCTGTGGGGGGCGGGGATCCTGGTCGGCATTCTCACCGGGCACATCCTCGTCGCCGTTCCCCTGTCGCTCGCGGTCGCCGAATCAGCCAAATGCGCTGTGCTCTACCTGCTGGCCCACCGGCACGCTGGGTTACGCCTGCGCTTCGGCGTCGCAGCCACCTGGGCGGCACTGGCGAACAGCCTGCCCTATTATGTGAACCACGTTGCGGTGACGGCATACGGCCGCATCGACGTGAGCGTCCTCTCTTTCGTCATCCGGGATCAGCGGGAGATCGGCTGGTACGGGGCCGCCTCCAATTTGGCCGGACTGTGTCTTTTGGTCACCCCGCTCATCGGCTGGATCCTCATGCCGCTCTTCGCCCGCGCGCGGGCGCGCTCGAAGGAGGAGCTGCGTCAAACCCTGGCGCGCTCGATGGAGATCGTGCTCGGGATCGCCGCGCCAACCGCGCTGCTCCTCGCCCTCGGCGCGGATGTCTTCGTGGCCATCATCTTTGGCCGGGAATTCGCACCGGCGGCGCTGGCGCTGCGGATCCTGGCCGGAATGTTCGTCCTCACCTACGTCGCGACGGTCAGCGCGACCTACCTCAACGTGCTGGGTCGCGGGTGGCTCGTCACCCTGGTCTCGCTCGGCGGTCTGCTCCTGAACCCATTCCTCAACGTGGCCTTTATCGGCCGGGCGCGCGCCCTCCTCGGCGGGATCCCCGGGTCGGCCGGGGTCGGAGCCGCTCTGGCGATGCTCACGGCCGAGGCGCTCGTCACGGTGACGATGACGTTGCTCCTCGGCGCCGCCGCCTTCGATCGCCGCGGCCTTGCCCGTGTGGGGCGGATGCTGCTCGCAGCAGCCGTGACGGTGGCCATCGACCGCGCCACGGCACGGCTCGGGCCAGCGCGCCTGCTGCTCGACGCGGGTGCCTACCTTTTGCTGGTCACGCTCCTGGGCGGAGTACGGCTGGGCGAGGTCGTCGCGCTCTTGCGGGCGGGTACGGCTCCGCTGCGCGAGCGCGATTGCTAAGCTCGCTTCAGGGACCGACGACCAGGGTGGAAACGCTCAGTGCGGGCAAGCGCACGGTGAACTCGCCACGCGAGACCACGGCGTCGGCGCCCGTAGCCCGGGTCGGGCCCGAGCAGCGTCCCACTTCTCCGGTGAGCTGCCATACCTCGGCCCGCGCGTAGGGAAACGCGCTCGTCAGGACCACTCGCGCATCGACGGGCGCCTGCGACTTGTTGAGCGCCACCAGCACGAGCCGCGGCGGCGCGGCCAGGTCTGAGCTCGCGTAGATGCTGGTGCGCTCCAGGTCCGAAGTGGTGGCGCCAAGCGCGACGTCGCCGAAGGCGCCGCCGCGGCCGTCGTAGTCGCGAAACATCCGGAAGGCGTCAAAAGTGCAGGCGTAGGCACGATCGAGGTCACCTTCGTAGGCCCATGGCGAGCTCAGAGGCCAGAGCGCCGCCGCGAAGACCCCCTCGCGCCCGAAGATCCCGAGCGCATCTGCCTGGGCGACGGCCCCCGAGATGTCGCCACCCCGGTGATAGGAGTACTCGGTGATGGCGATGCGCGTCCCCGGGTAGTGAAGCGAGATCATCTCTCGCAGCCGCGGCACGAGCCGCAGTGGGCCCCCCGCCGCCGCCGCTACCCAGCTCTGCTCGCGGTAGCTCGGATCCCACAAGGAACGAGGGGACTGGACGCGCGCCTCGACCATGGCCGGGTCCTGCGGAGCCCACTCGTTGGACACCGACTGATGGTGTGCGCTCATCGCCTCCGCGTACCAGTGGACATCGAGCACGTCAAGCAGGCGCCGCCCCCGTAAGACTTCGGCGTGGCGCATGGCATCGAGGTAGTACTCGAGGAAGAAGCGGCCGCCGGCCGGGTCGGGAACGCTGTTGTGGTAGAGGTTCGCGAAGCCGTTCCAGTTAGAGAGCACCGGACCGAATACGAGCGCGCCCGGTGCCGCCTCCTTCACCGCGGAGGCGTATTCGCTCGAGAGCTGCACGAGCTCCTCGTATCCCGTGAGGGTGGGCTGCTTGTGAGCCCCTCGGCCGCGGACTTCCTCGTGCGTGAATCCCCACAGGTCGGGCTCGTTGTCGAGCCCGTAGAATATGGTCCGCCGCGGATTCGAGCGTGCGAACGGGAAGATGCGCTCGAGCCAGGCGACGAATTCGTCCTGGTACACGGTCGGCTCGGTCAGGTCGCGAGCATCGCTGAAGGGCCGGCCCTTCCGGGCCCTCGAGGCCCTGAAGCGTTGCGCGAGGCGCTCAGCGGCGGGGAGCTCGAGCGAGACCGGCCCTGCCTTGTCCCCAGCGACCCAGCCCAGCATCGGCACCGTCGCCAGGAAGGCTGCGTCGTGGTCGAAGGCCCAGGCCGCGCGGAAGCGGACCGCCTCGCCGGGCCGATCGCCGCCTCCCAAGTAATCGTCGTTGGGGAAGGCGCCGTTGCAGTCGTTACCGCAGTTCGACGCGTTCGTCTGCCAGTTATAGGCAGTGAGCCGGTTTCCGCCGAAGCGGGAAAGCGTGATGCCCCGCGGGACGTTCTTCCCCCAGACGCTTTCTGCCTCCGCGAAGTTCAGGCCGTAGATGAACGGAGAGATGGGCCGCCGATCGGAGGTGTCAATTCTAACAGTCACGGCTCGAACCTCGCCGGTCGGCTCGAGGGCCGCAGCGGCTACCGCGGCGAGGCAAGCGCAGGTGACCTGCAGCACGCGGGCAGAATCGCACGGGAACTTCGGAGCCGACCGCGCGGCACGTTGCCGCGCGCGTCCGGTATGCTCGCGAGAACCCGGCGGATGGAGCGCACCGTGACGAGTCATAGCGGTCGCCCCGGGGAAGTAGTACCGGGCCCGAAGCGCGATCAGGCGCTCCTCACAGCGGCGGCGGGCCCCGTTCGAGCATCCTCATCGTGAGGCGTTTTCCGCTGCGGGAGTGCACACTTTGGGCTTCAACCGGCGCTCAGCGCAGCTCGGACGAGATCGCTGAGCTCGGAAACGGTCTTCGCGCGCACCACGGCTGCCTCGTCGAGGGTGACGGCGAGGGAGTCTTCGATGGCGAGGAGGACGCGCAAGGCACCGAGCGAGTCCCACTGTGGGATCTCGTTCATGGGGTTCCGAGCAGACACAGGAGACGCTAGTCCGAGCGTTTCTGCCACGATGGCCGGAATGCGTTCCAGCGGGTCGCCTAAGGAATCGGCTTGTCCCCTTGTCACCACGCGCGCCGGGTTCCCCGCTGCGAGTACACCGGGGGGGATGTGACCCGACACGACGCTCCCCGCCGCGATGGTGGTCCCGTCGGAGACCGTGGACCCTCGCAGCAGGGTCACGCGCGTCTCGAGCCTCACGCCAGTACCCACCATGACGGGTGCTGGCACCGGTCGGTCGTCTCGCTCGCCAGCCACGTGGAAGTCGGTGTCCGAGATGGATACGAAAGGACCTAACCACGTGCCCGAACCGATTTGGACGCGCTGAAAGGCGGCCAGGGCAGCCCCGTGGCCGATCGTGACTTCGTCGCCGATCTCCAGGCTTCCCCCGCCCATGATCACGAAGTGGGACTGGACTGGCCGCGAGGCGATGGTGACGCGATGGCCCAGCACGAACCGGCCAGCGTTGTAGATCCAGGGGGCGCCCTCGAGGATCGAGCCGGCGCCCACCTCGTCGCACCTCCGCAGCCGAAGTCGCGTGAGTGCGCGCCCCATTAGCCCTGGCAGCGCACGTCTCATGCCGGCCCTCCCTGCCAGGTGAGGTGTATGCACGCGGGAAGCAGGTACGGGCGCGAGGTCTCCCAGCGAAAGACGTTGGAAGTGGGTGACGAGAAGCCAGTCGCTTTCCAGAAAAGACGGCAAGGGTTGTTCTTCTTCGTCTCGATGAGCCGAGCCTCGACGTAGCGCAGCCCTGCCGCGCGGGACGCCTCCACGGCCATGTGCACCATGGTCTCCTCGACCTTGCGTCCCATGACCCGGCACGAGAGCACGTAGTCCACGATGCGGCCCACCTCGCCGTCCCGATCGAGGCTGATGATCCCCGTCAGGCCGACGTCCCCGAAGCGATCGGCCACGCTGAGGGCCCACAGGCTGTGGCCGGATTCGCGCGCCCAGGCGAGCAACTCGTCCTCCGTGAGGCGGCGCGTCGAGAGGTTCATCTGGTTGGTCTTGTTGAGAAGCTGGGCCACGCGCGGCAGGTTGGAGGCGGCGAGCGGCTCGGCGCGCACCCGCGTGTCGAGCCGCTCCAACCAGGCGTCGAGGGAGGCCAGCTCGACCCGGTTCTTCTCGCGCCTCCGCTCCGAAGCGTAGAGCTGCGTGCGTTGGGCGTCCTCTGTGGTCATCGAGGGCTGATCGAAGCAGCGAAGCGCCTCGAGTGCGCTGGGATAGAGGAGTTTGTCGGCCGGCCACTCTGGAACGAACACCTCGGGCAGCGCCTCGCGCACCCGCCCACGTTCGACAGGGTTGTCGTCGATGAAGACTGCTGATTGAAGACCGAGATTCAGCTCGGCAACCAGGTCTGCAATGTTGTGGGCCTTGTCTTGCCAGTCGATGCGCCAAGCGACGAAATCGTCCTGACGCAGGACCATCCCGGGGTGTGAGCGGATGGCCTCCAGCGCGGTCGCCTCCTCGTTCTTGCTCACGATCGCGAGGAGGACACCTCGGCGGGTCAGGGCCTTCAACCGCTGCTGGAAGTCAACGAGCGCTTCGCCCACCGGATCGTGTCCACCGAGGCGGAGCGCGGGCCAACCCACATCTCCCACCACCCCGCCCCACAGCGTGTCATCCAGATCGAGGATCACGAGCTTGCGCGCACCCCCGAGCACAGCGCGGACCGCGGCTTTCACGTCGCGTGCGGCTTCGCCGAGAACCGCATCACCGAACGCGACCTTGCCTATGAACCAGGCTCGCGGGTTCTGGGCGCTGCGGCCCCCGGCGGCAACCCAGCGCTGGGCGTCGAGGACGAAGACGTTGCCGACCCCGTGGAGGCGCTCCATCAGACGCAGGTTCATGCGCGACAGCGCGCGCGTGGCGCCGAGACGGGCGTCGATGACCCCAAGTCCCCGGCGGTCTGGGGGAAGCGTCCAGGACGGCACCAGCACCTGACGCCAGGCACCGGCCCCCTGGAGCACCAGACCGGCAAAGGTGTCCACCCCCTCCAGGAGCTCATCTTCACTCACTCGCTCGGATCCGAGGACGCGCGCGAAGGCGGTCACCGCGGTCTCGGGGCGCGTCCAAACGACCGCGAAGTCGCTCGCCCCCGGCGAGGGCCCGGCGAGGAGGGACTGAGTCACCTGCCCGAAGGGGGCGACCTCGGCGAGCAGCGAGAAATTGTCCGATCCGTCGGCCAGGAAACGTGCCATCGCATCGATGGTGAAGTCGGCGACGAGGGTTCCGTGCGCGACCGGGAGCGGATTCGTCGCTGGAAGGGTTGGCAGCTCCTTCCTGGCCGTGGGCGATGCGGGCGCTTCGGCTCCCTCCAGTTGCCGCAGTACGCGGGCAGGGACGCCGCCAGCCACCACCCGTGGGGGCAAATCGCTGCACACCAGACTGCCCGCGGTGACGACCGCGCCGGTGCCGATCTTCACGCCCGGGAGCACGGTCACGCGCCCGGCCAGCCAGACGTCGTCGCCGATCTCGATGGGCCGAGCCTCCCCCGGACCGACCTGGCTCCCGGCCGGTGCCTCCGTGTCCGAGATGATGACGTATTGGCCGATCTGAACGCGATTGCCCAGGCGGACCTTGTGTTGGGCCGAGATCAAGGTCGCATAGTTGATGTGCACATCGTTTCCGATCTCGATTCGGCCATGGGGGCTCGTCACGATCTCGACCGGGCACCAGCGGGAAAGGAGCACCACATCATCACCGATTTCGATATGGCCCTCGTTCACGATGCGTGGTGCGCACAGCGTACGGGGCCGTCGGCCCACCCGGTCGCACTTGCGCAAGAAGAAGGGCGCCGTCGCCAGCTGGGCCAAGACGGCGGAGCCGGTGGCAAGGAGGTGAGACACCGACGCGTCGCCGCGCCGGTTCCAGAACCGCTTCGCCCGACTCAATAGGCCCTTCGAAGCCGGAGAGCTCATAGCCTCCCCACCGACTGAGTTCCTTCGGGCGGCGTATCGCCCGCTCAGCGGGCGGTCGAGCTGCGCGCTGAGCAAGTGCTGCTAGGGCGCGATTCCCGCTCGCATCAGGTTACACGATCTGGCACGGCGGGTCCTTTCATCCGCGGCTGGATGTACCTTGGATGAGGGACGCGCCTGGGCTCCGCGTTCCGCGGCACGGCAAAGGCTCGCGCCGAGCGGGGCCTGAAGACCGCTGTTCGCTGCGCTCGCTTCCGTGCCGCGGTTCAGGCCCTCCTCTCCCGCGGCGTGCGGATCCACACTCCGGGCGGGTGGGACCGTTCCCTGAGCGCCAGGCTGAGCTTCCAGAGGGCGTAGACGGGCGCGCGCGCGAGGCTAGCGAGGCCGCGCAGCCCGGTGTGCGAGATCGACCAGCCGCGCGCGACGTATGCGCTGATGGCTACCAGGCAAGCAGCCCACGCCCAGGTCGCGACAAGGGGCGACCCGAGCCAGCCGCTCACGAGGAACGAGAGGCCGAGGCCGGTTACCGCGCTCGCGCCAAGCGTGGCGAGGGGTGGCACGAGCAGGTCGAGCGCCAAGTCGAGCAGCACACCACTCCGAGCGGAGAACGCCCGCCGGAGAAGCGGCAGGGCCTGGCTGTGAACCAGCTCGGCACGTCCCTGCTCCCACCGTCGTCGCTGGGAAGCACTCGGGCGGCCCGCCGTCAGCATGTCGCTCAGCACGCCGGCGTCACCAGCGAAGTTCACGCGATACCCGGCGAGTCCGAGGCGAACCCCATACTCGACATCTTCGACGATCGAGAACGCGCGGTGCGGCACCTCGCCTAACAGGCGACGCGCGAAACACATCCCGTTGCCACGGAGGCCAGCCGAGCAGCGCAGGTGCTCGCGCGCGTTCGAACGAACGTCGTGAAAAAGGGCGAAGGCGATGGCCATGAGGCTCGTGCGCCACGAGTCGCCGGGGTTCCGTACGCCGTACCGCGCCTGGACCGCCACCGCCCCCCTCTCGAGCTGCGCAGCGAAAGCCTGCAGCAGATTGGGCGAGACGACGGTGTCCGCGTCGACCACCACGACCGCATCGGCGAATGAACCGCTGGTCACGAACTCGAAGGCACCCGCCAGTGCATAGCCCTTGCCGCGGTGGGCCTGGTCCTCGCGGCGAAGGACGAGTGCGCCGGCCTCCCGCGCACGGAGGGCGGTCGCGTCGCTGCAGTTGTCGGCCACCACGATCACCCGCTTGAGCGAGGAGGGATAATCAACGGCGAGAACATTGGCGACGGTCGCGGCGATCCCCTCCGCCTCATCGTGAGCCGGAATGACGATGTCGAATCGGAAGCGCGGCGCCCTGGCCGGGGGCGGCCGGGGTTTCCAGGACATAAGGGTGAGGAGAGCCAGGTAAGCCGAGGCGATCAGGGTCGGCAGAGCCGCTGCTATCACCACGGCATCGATAAGCCGCGTCAGGAGTGTGGAGGCCGCCGCAGGAGAAGCACCTTCGGCTTGGGCTCTGCTGGCGAAGAGCACCATGCACGCAAACACAAACCCGCATGCGGGTGAGGGCTGGCCACCGCCGATGCGCCTGATCAGGTTCACCGCTTCTCCCCGCAGGGGCCTTTCTGGCCCATGGAAGCGACGACACAGTCGGGTACAGTGAAACGGTGCACGGCTCGGGCGGGGCCAGCAACCGGTCTGTCGGGGTTCCCACGTTCACGGTGAGGCACATCGTCGCAGTGCTTATCACTCTTAGTGATTTTACTCGTGCAATGCTAATCGGGGCTAGGGATATCGCGGGAGTTCGCAGGTTGGAAAGCGCCCTCACTCAGCCCACGTATCGGGGGCGGCCGGGCGCCAAGAGTTTGATACTTTCGGAGCAGACTCAATCTCACCGTATCGCTCGCGGCGAGCGTCAGCGTATCCGAGTCTGCCCTCCGAAAGCCATAAAGGCCTGGGATATCACCGGCATTGGACCGCCTATCCGTCCGCTTCCCGCGCGCATGCGGGCGGAGAGCCGATAACCGCTGGGACCGCTCAACGTGAGCCTCTGCGAGTCGAGGGCTCAATTTCGACGAGAGGCGTATTGGATTGCGCAGCCGCACCTAATCCGTTCGGGTCACGAGCTGTGCCGGCTGGCCGGTGCGGCGAGTGGCAATCTGAGGGGATGCACACCGTCTGGAGCTCGAGTCCGACCGGTGAAAGGCTGCGGGAAACGAGGGAACCCAGCGCTCGACGGAGCGGACCCCACGTCGAGCGGGAGGCCTTCATCGGGTTGGCATCCTCTTTGCTGCTTTCATCACCACCGAGCGGTGGCATGAGACGCCGCCCTGCCTGAGCTGAGCGACACTCGAGGACGGCCTCATCGCCGCTCGGCCCACCGATGGCCAAGCGATCGCTAGATGGCCCGTGCTGTCCCCGTGCCCCGGGTCCCGCGTCGCGGCGAGCTTCCGTGCTACCGGGTGTGAGAGCGACCGGTGGTTTCCGCTTACGGCGGGCTTGTGAGCGCGTTTAACACGACGACGTCGGGAGAACCCGAGGTTGCGAACGTGTTCGGAGTATTGCTGTCGAGATAGCAGGTATCGAGCGTGACTGGGCCGCTCACGTCCCAGTAGCCGACTGTACCGGAACCATTCGTGCTCGTATCGTCGGATACTCCTTGGGTCATCGTGCAGTTCTGAAAGGTCAGTGGCCCCGCGTGATGCTGCGTGAAGGCTGCTCCGTAGCTCGCGCTGTGGTTATCCTCGAAGACGACGTTGGTCCAAACCGGATGTATCGAGTCGTCGAGAGTATTGAAGTACATTCCGGCGCCCCCGCCCACCGGGCTATCTGTGGAGGTCGCCTTGTTGTGGCGCAGCACGAGACCATTCAGGTGGAGGTCACTCTGCTTGAGGCCACAGTAGCTATTGGGGCAAGAAGGATCGTAGGCAGTGGCGCCGTACACGTAGAGAGCTCCCCGAGAATCATTGTAGTTCGCGTCGCCAAAGGCGCGCGGGTTCGAACGGTCCTTGTTGACGTACTCGATTATGCAGTTTTCGAGATGGTAGTCTGAAACGTCGGGCGCCGTCCCATCGTCGTTTCCATCCCAGATGCGGATCCCATACCAGCCGGCGGTCGGGTCCTCTGCCGTGAAGAGTATGTCCCGCTGCGTGTACGCAGTGCCGCGAGCGTCGATGACCCCGGGTCCCTCCATCCGGTAATGTCCCTGGAACCTGACCTGGACGCCGGGTTGGATCGTGAGACGGTTGTTGCGGGGAATATAAACGTCACCCATGATCCGGTAGGGGGATCCCGCAGCAGACCACGTCTGCGTTGTGATGGCGCCCGCGGCCACGATCGTGCCGGAACCGTCCGAGACGGTCACGGTGGAGGAACCGGTTTGCGTCGGGTCGGCCGTAGAGGTGGCATCCACGTGGCAGACAGCCGCCGAAGCCGGAGCGGTATACAGCCCCGTGGCGCTGACGTCGCCGCAACGCGTTCCTTCCCGCAGGCTCCAGGTCACGTTGCCGTCCTCGCTGCCTGTGACCGTCGCGGTGAACTGCTCGATCCCAAGCACCGGAACGGTCACGGCCGCCGGGGTCACCGCGACCGCGACAGACTGGCTGGCGGTCACCGTGACCGTTGCGAGAGCCTGCATCGAAGCGTTCGTCAGGCTGGTGGCGACCACATGAAAAATACCGGTCGATGCGGGGGCGGTGTAGAGCCCACCCGTCGTGATGCTGCCGCCGGTCGTCCCTTCCTGAACGGTCCACAGAACGCCCTGTGCGGCCGAGGCACCGATGCTGGCGCTGAAACGCTCCACAGCCTGGGGCTCGAGTTCCACGGCTGGCGGAAGTACCGCCAGGGACTCACCGGGCGCGGCGCCCGAGTCGCCGCAATTCACGGTTACCGCGCAGGCAGCGATGATGGCGAGCGTCAGGGTCTTCGCAGCCAACCGGATTCTCATCAATAGCTCCGACGGGCCTGTTCAACTGTACAAGAAAGATGACGCCCCGAATCCCGCGCCGAGCTCGGGTGGTCAAGCTCTCATCTGAGCTCGCCACCCTTGTATCATCTTCGGCCGACTCCCCGAATCCGCCTTCGTGGGCTTGCCACGCAAGGTCTACTTCAGACCACGGGTCCCGGCCGTGGTGGCGCAGGCGGTTCGTGCCCTTTTCGCCTGGCCTCGGACGGGGCGTCAGACTCCCGAGGTGCTTCAGTGCCCGAGGAAGGTGGACAGCAAGGAATACCAGGTTGCGGTGGGTGGCTCGATCCCATCCGTGGACATAAATTGATAGGTATTGTTGTCGTATTGCGGCCAGACAGCAACCTTGGTGAATCCATAACTCGCCAGCGCCTGCATCGCCTGCCCGGCTATGGGATTGGACCCGTTGACACTTGGCATCAACCCGACCACAGCCTTGCCAAAATCCAAGGTTGGACTCGCACCCAGGTTCGGCGTACACATCATGATCATCATGCCCGTGAAGCTGTAGTCGCACCCAGCGGGGCTCGAAGTGCTTAGCAAGGCGGAGCCGTAGTAATTCTTGAGCGGAGACGGGCAGCTCGCCGGAACCGTCCAGCCTGCGGTTTGGAAGGTACCGACGTAGTCCTCGATGATCACGCGGTCGATCGAGGAGGCCGCCAGCAAGCCGAAGTCGGCGAAACCGCTGTTGCCAGAGCAATAGGTTCCATTGATGTTGGAGACGATGACATCCAGGGTCACCAGAGCATTGCTGCGACCGGCCGCCGCCAGGGCGGACTTGAGGGCATTAACGAATGCGACGAAGGAAGTCGCATAGGAAGATCCCACGGAAGAGCCCATCTCCCAATCGAAGTTCCACCCATCGAAATTGTTGCTGACGAGCTCATTCACGAGCGAGCCAATCAAATTCGTTTGAGCGGGACAGCCCGATGCACCGTTTCCCCCGCACAGAATGGCCTGGACGCTCGTGTCCACGCCACCGTTGGCCGATCCGGCATAGATGAGCGGAACGACCTTGAACCCGCGGCTGTGCGCCCAGGACGTAAACGACTGCGTCGTGATCGTCTGGCCGTTGTAAGAACTACTGCTTCCGCTCAGGCCGGTGAAGGTCCCGAAATTGTTGGGGCCGTTTGCGGTGCAGGCGCTCACCCCTCCGGCGCAGGTCACGTAGTAAGGCACGCCCGACAGGTAGGGAGCGGCGTAGTTGAGGTCATAGAACGTTGGGCTGAGATGCGTGAAGCTGTTGACGTTGCTGTCGATGGCCGCGATCTCAGGAGGCCAGCCGGTATTCGTGTTGTACGGCCAGATCCAAGATTCGTTGGCCGAGGCAACGGCGAGCGTCACCGTCACGGTCACGGTGCTCGACTTTGTAGGATCCGCGTGGCTCGTGGCGACAACGTGGCAGGTCGCGGCCGAAGCTGGGGCGGTGTATTCGCCGGCCTGGGAGATCGTGCCGCAGCCCGAGTTTTCCTTGATCGTCCAAATCACCGCCGTATCGCTGCTGCCGGTCACCGTGGCAGTAAACTGTTGCACGCCGTTCGCCGGCACGGTCAACGAGCTCGGAACCACCGCCACCACCACCGTTTGAGCTCCCGAAACCGTGACGGTAGCAATTGCGCTCAGAGTCGGGTCGAGCTGGCTCGTCACGACGACGTGATAGGTACCAGCCGACCCCGGCGCCGTGTAGAGGCCCGAGGAGGTGACCATGCCACCCGCGGTCCCTTCTTCCACGGACCAAGTCACGGCCGTGTTGACGGTGGCTGTCACGGCGTCGGTGAAGGGCTGTTGCGCGCCTGGCCCGAGCGTGGCCGTCGTCGGATCGATGCGGATCGCTGGGGACGAGGTTTCAGAAGATCCGCACGCGAGAACCAACGCCACGAGAGTCGCACTCACCGTCTTGTTCATTCCGTTCGTCTCTCACTTTAAAGGGATGTCACATGAACATGTGAGACAGAACCATGCTTCGGCGAATCTCAATAGGCTCGTATGAGGGATAGGAGAAGAGGGGAGCCCTGCAGATATGTGAGGAAATGTCGGAACAATTCCTATTCGGTGCGCCGGTCGAAAAGTTCGCGGTCAAGGCCCAGTCAGGGCGACGCTGAGATGTGCATTGGGCTATCGATTAGGCTTAATCGATTAGCCCTACGCCGACGGCCTTCTCCGGGTCGACCTAGCCTGCACGGTCCGGCCCGAATAAACCTCAATATTTTGGGCCAGATAACCGAATAACCAATTGGCATGCCTCAAGGAACGCGGTAGAGCCCACTCGCCGCCGCTTCGCGGGCGCGCCTCTGAGGGGCAGGGCTCTGTGTAGCCGCGAGCGGCATCGATCAAGGGTGAGTCCGTGGCTCACGGTGCCCGTGCTCCTCGGACCGCCGTTCTGCGAAGGGATCCAACGGGGGGCACGTCCGAGGTGGGGCGCGTGTAGCGCTCTCAGCTCGGCAGACCAGCCCGATAGTTGGATGCCGTGGTGATGAGCGCGGTCGAGGCAAAATGGCTCCCCTCGGCGCGCCGTGCAGCCGGTGGACCGGCGACGTGTTACGTTTGGGAGATCCTCGGGAGGCCCCCCTGTGAAGGCTCTGGTCACTGGTTCTCAAGGCTTCCTCGGACGCTCAGCCATCCAGGCTCTGAGAGGGCGCGGGCACCTCGTCCGTGCCCTCGACCTCCCCCGGTCCCCGGGAGCCCGCGTCGAGCGTCGAGAAGGCGTCGAGGAGGTTTTTGCCGATCTCTGCGCCTCCGCGGATCTCGCAGCGGCGTGCGAAGGCGTGGGGGCGGTGCTGCACCTCGCTGCGCAGCTGCAGGGCGACGAGGAGTCCCTCGTGAGGACGGCGGTGGACGGGACCTCCCGTCTCATCGACGCCATGGAGCGAGCAGGCGTGCCGCACATGATCCTGTCGAGCTCCCTCTCCGTCTACGATTGGGACACTTCGGCCGAGGTGCTGGACGAGGACTCGCCTCTCGAGCCGGAACCCGAGGCACGCGATGGCTACACGGCGGCCAAGCTCAAGCAGGAAGTGCTGACCCGGGAGCGCTGTGCACGCTCGGGCATTTCGCTCACCGTGCTGCGCCCGGGCCTCCTCTGGGGAAGGGGCCGAGAATATCCGGCCACCCTCGGCCAAAAGCTGGGCCCGTTGCACCTCGTCTTCGATCCCGCCCGCTGCCTGCCGATCGTCCACGTCGACAACTGCGCCGACGCCTTTTCGGCCGCGCTCGATGCAGGGCGGCGGGCCGAAGGCACTTACAATGTCATCGATCATCCGGTCACGGCGGGCCGATTCGTCAGAGATCACCTCCATCGCTCCGGTCACTTCGGCGTCATGGTTTCGGCAGGCTACCTGACCGCCTTGCGCTTCGCGGGCCTCCTCTTCCGGCTGACGCCCTCCTCCATGAGGCCGAGGCTCCCGAACTTCCTGGCCCCGCCACGATTCGCAGCGCGCTACCGCCCGGTGAAGCTCGACGGCGCCCGGTTTCGCGAGGTCCTCGGCTGGAGCCCGCCCTTCAGCTACGAGGAGTGCCTCGATCGCACCTATGGCCCCTTTCCGGCACGCTGACGCGTCGAGCGTCCACACGAGACCAGCATGAGAGTCGCCTTCATCGGCTGCGGTTACGTCGCCGACTACTATGTCGCCACGCTAGCGAACCACCCTGAGCTCGAGCTGGTGGGAGTCTTCGACCGCGACGTCGGCCGTGCGACACGCTTTGCCTCGTCTCACCAGCTCCGACGTTACGCCGGGGCCGAGGAGCTCCTCGGCGATCCAGGCGTCGAGATGGTGGTGAACCTCACGAACCCGCGTCGACACTTCGAGGTCTCACGTGCAGCGCTCACGGCCGGAAAGCACGTGTACACCGAGAAGCCCCTCGCTACGAAGCTCTCGGACGCCGAGGAACTCGTAGAATTGGCAGAGAGCCGCGGGCTCCTCATCTCCAGTGCGCCCTGCACCGTGCTGGGCGAGACCGCACAGACCCTCTGGAAGGCGTTGCGGGACAAGCGGATCGGCACCCCGCGGCTCTGCTACGCCGAGATGGATGACGGCCCGGTGCCCCTCGAGGACTACCACAACTGGACGAGTGGCTCGGGTATTCCCTGGCCAGCCAAGGACGAGTTCGAGGTGGGCTGCACACTCGAGCACGCTGGGTACGTGCTCACTTGGCTCAGCGCCTTCTTCGGCCCCGCGCGGACCGTCACCGCATCCGCGCATGTCATCTACCCGGACAAGGGGGTGCCGCTGGACGTCATCACCCCCGATTTCACCGTGGCCACCATGGAGTTTGAGTCGGGAGTCGTGGCACGGCTGACCTGCGGCCTCTTTGCAACCCCCGATCGGCACCTGCGCATCTACGGCGACCAGGGCGTCCTCTCCACCGACAACACTTGGGATTTCGCCTCGAAGGTCCACCTCGCACGCCGGACGCGCCTCGGACTCAAGAGCGAGCAGAACCCACGACTCGCGAAATGGATGGGGCTCGGTCCACGGGCGCTAGCGCCGGTGCGCCGACCTCACTTTCGCTGGACCGGACGGCGAGCCGCCAATCACATCGACTATTCGCGCGGCGTCGCCGACCTGGCTGCTGCGGTGAAGGAGAAGCGCCCACCCCGTCTCTCGGCTCGCTTTTCGCTCCACGTGAATGAGCTGGCACTCGCCATCCAGGATCCCCTTGAGTACGGGTCACCGCGCAGACTCCGCTCGACCTTCGACCCTCCCTCGCCGATGCCGTGGGCTCGGTGAAGGGACGCAGCAGGAACTCGGATATGAACCGTACGATCGCCTATCTGACGAGCGAGTACGCCCGTGCGGGCGATACCTTCATTCGACGTGAGGTCGAGGAGCTTCGGCGCCGCGGCTTCACGGTTCACACGTTCTCCATCAGACGAGCGGACGAGGGCGCACACATCCCGGAGGACATCCTTCGCGAGCAGCGCACCACCGACTATATCCTGGAGCACGGGGCGGCGCGGCTCGCTCTCTCCTTCCTGTGGATGTCCTTGCGCTTCCCCGGTCGAATGCTCCGTGCAGCGGCGGCGGCGGGGGCCCTGCGGCGCCCGGGTCTGAGGTCGCTCGTCTGGCACGGCTTCTATCTCCTCGAGGCCTCCTACCTGGCCGAACAGCTGGTCGCCCGGGGCGCCTTCCTCTTGCACGACCACATCTCCATGAATTCCGCCACCGTGGCCTTGCTCGCCTCGACTTTGACCGACATCCCCTTCAGCATGACCGTGCACGGTCCGCACGACTTCCTCGAGGCCGAACACTGGAGCCTCGGTCGCAAGGTCGCCCTGTCCTTCGCCACGGTGGCCATCAGCGACTTCGGCAAGAGCCAGTGCATGCTGTTCACGCCTCCCGAGCACTGGAACAAACTCCACGTGGTCCGATGCGGCCTCGACCGGAAGTATCTCGAAAACCCGGCGCCGCCCCCGCCCGATTCGCGCCGGCTGCTCTGTGTCGGCCGGTTGAGCCCGGAGAAGGGCCAGGTGCTCCTGGTCGAGGCCGCCGCTCACCTTCGAGACCACGGCCTCTCGGTCGAAATCGTCCTCATCGGCGACGGTCCCTCCCGGGTCGACATCGAGCGCACGGCGCACCAGCGCGGCGTGCAGGAGCTCATCCGGCTGGTGGGCTGGCAGAGCAGCGATGAGGTCCGCAGGTGGATGCTCGAGAGCAGGGCCATCGTGCTTCCAAGCTTGGCCGAAGGGATCCCGGTCGTGCTCATGGAGGCGATGGCCCTGGGGCGACCGGTCATTGCCACCTACGTGGGCGGGGTGCCCGAGCTCGTGCGGCCCGGCGTGAACGGCTTCCTCGTTCCGGCCGGATCCGTGGCGAGCCTGGTGGAGGCCATGCGCGAAGTTCTCGGCATGTCCTCCGAGGATATCGACCGCATGGGACAGCGCGGCCGACAGGAGGTCCTCGAGCGTCATACGAGTTCGGTCGAGGTCGAGAAGCTGGCCGGGCTGTTCGAGGACGCCCTCGCAAAGAAGGGCACGGCGGGCACACCCTAACTTCCCGGCCCTTTCCTAGGAGCCGCAGGTCCTCTCGAGCACGCGTTCGTAGAACGCCGAGGTGGCCCGCGCCACCACGGGAGGGACGAATCGGGCGAGGTAATCGGCGCGCGCCTGCGCGCCCAGCTGCGCTGCGAGGGACCGATCGGCGAGAAGACGCTTGAGCTGCGCTGCGAGGTGACGGTGATCCCCCGCGCGGAAGGTGAGGCCGTTGACCCCATCCCGGACCATCTCGACGATGCCTCCGGCATCCGACGTCACGAGAGGCGAGCCCACGGCCAGGGCTTCGAGAACGGTCATGGGAAAGTTCTCGTACCTCGAGGCGACGAGGGTCACGGCTGCTCTGCGGCGTAGCTCGCCGATGGCCTTAGCAGGCTGTGACCCGAGAAGGCGGACGCGCCGTCGCTGGGCGCCGTCGGGCAGGCATACCTCGAGGTAGCCGGGAAGGTCGAAGTGCCGGCCACGGTCGTCGACGAGACCGCGATCGGGGCCCACGAAGCAGAGCTCGAGTTCGGGGTCCTCCTGTGCAAGCTCCCGAAAGGCGTTGAGCGCGAGGTCTCCGCCCTTGTGGCGATCGAATCGTCCCACGAAGAGAAGGAGCTTGCCCTGGCTCGAGGCGGCCTTCCAGCATTCCGCCTGCGTAACAGCCGGTCCGGGGTTTGGAATCACCTCGGCGTCGGGAAGGGCGAGACCGTACCTTCGCCGGACCCGGTCGAGCACGTCCTTCGACGGGGCCGATATGGCGCGGGCTCGAGCGATGGAGTGCCCCTCCCGTCTCACCCGGCGACGGAACTCGGCGTCCTCGGGAACGCCAACGGCGGGTCCGTTTAGGAACCACGGTCCATGAAGACGCACCACGAGGGGTACACCGAGATGGCTACCGACGTAGTCGGCCAGCCCGAAGGCCTCTTCGATCTCCGCAATGTGGTGAGGGGGCAGCCCGCCGGGCCTGAAGAGCGGAGCGAGCTCGTGCTCCATCCGCATCGGCGCGCTCCACATTGGGGCTACCCGGTACAGGCAGCGATCGACGACCTTCACGAAGAAGGGGCGAAGCCGCCGCAGATTCCCGACAACGCTCACGTCGGGTTCAACGGGAAGAGAACTGGTCTCACGCGCCACGACATGAGAGTCGAATCCGCACTCGGCGAGCGCACCGCGCAGATTGGCGATGTAGGTGACGATCCCGTTCGGAACTGCACCCGGCGGCCATCCCGGCGAGAAGAACACCACGCGTTTGGATGCAGGCCTCTCCATCCCCACGAAAGGCTAACACAGCCCTCGCGCTGAGAGTTGCAAATGGATCCAACTCGCCCGGTTCTCCAAACCGACCGGCTGGCGTCTCACCTCGCGGCCGACGCCCTGGCCCCCACCCGGCCGGACTCAAGGCTGAAGCGGCCGAAGCGAGCGGGCTCACCAGTCGATCCCGTGACGCGCATGCGTGATGGCGCGCCGAACCTCAACTCCTCGCCGCCCGGCACAGGAGAGCAAGAACTTCGCCCAGGATCTGGGCGACGCAGGAGACTTCTTCAAGGCCTCTCCGTAGAGGTTGCGTGCCTCAGCGACTCGCCCGGCCCGCAGGCGGCGATCGGCGAGCGTGCCAAAGACTTGGCCGGCGACCCGCGACCGTTCGGATCTTCGGGCGGCATACGTGGCACACGAGACGGCGGCCTCAGCGAGGGAGAGCCCGGCCCGCCCACCCTCCAACTCCCGGCGTTCGACGAGGGTGGCGTAGTGCTGGGCGAGAGACTTCCACCACACCGCCGCCTGCCGTTCCAGGTGACACGCGTCCAAGAGACGGGCGACCCGCCAGCGCACCTTCAATTCGTCCTCGTCCAAGATGCGCCTGTCGCGTTTTCTCAGCTGGTGGGTCAAATTGTCCTCGTGCCAGCGATAGCGGACCATGGGTTCGGCGAGGTAGGCCACGTCGTAATAGGCGGCGAAGAGACACCACATGTACCAATCGCCGGCATAGGGAAGATCCAAAGGAAAGACCCCGGCTCGCTCGTAACAGGCCTTGCGCACCAGGACCGCGGGAGCTGGAACACAGTTACTCTCGGCCAGCCGCTCCAAGAACACACGGCCTTCGAGCACCGCGTCCGATGGGGCGCGGTACCAGAAAGGTGAAATGTCCACGGTTCGGTGGTGGACGTGGGGAATGACGGGACAAAAGATGTACCCGAGAGACGGGATGCGCTCCATGAGCCCCACGAACCTTTCGAGGACGTGGGCTGACAACAAACTGTCGTCGGCGGAGATGAGCCAGACGTATTGACCTCTCGCCATCCCGATGCCCTTGTTGTAGTTGGCGAGGTGGCCAAGGTTCTTCTCGTTTCGGATGTGGATCACGCGCGGGTCCGCGTACTTGCGCACCACCTCCGGGGTTTCGTCGGGCGACTGGTCGTCCATGACCAGGATCTCGAGATCGGTGTGGGTCTGAGCGAGGATGGAGTCGATGCACTCGCCGAGTACATGGGCGAGCTTGTAGCAAGGGATCACAAACGAAACCGTCGCGCTCATGTGAAAGGGCTCCCCCAGCTAGGGAGCCCGATGCGAAGGATAGGCACGGGACCCCCTTTCCGCCAGGGGAGGCCGGGCCGTGCCGTTTGAGCAAGGGCCTTTCAACTCCACCCGCGGAGCGTTCCTCGACGAGGAACGAGTTAAGGGCGGGAAGAGTCAACGTGGCCGGCACGCTCGGCGCGTCCATCTGAATGAACGGATCGAGACCACCCGTCCAGTGGCGGCCGAGGTGCTCGCAGCTCGGGGCTCGCGAAAGCCAATCCTCGTCGTAGATGTCGCCCTGTTCTGGCTGTGCGCTTCGCTTCGAATCGCTGGCCGGAGGCCCTCGCGGTGTACTCCGTCCCGCAGCGGTGCTGGACGACCCGATGGGATATGCTTCGAGGCCGCTTTCGCCACCGCCAGGCCATGACGGGAGCCAGGCCGACCTCGATGTTGAAATGACGCGCTTCCCTGTGCGCGCTGTGTTGCCCTGAGCGGGCCCGCCCTTCCTGGGGCGCCATCCCTTCTCAAGACGATGCCCGGCCTGGAACGCATGCTGCCTTGAGCTTTCGGGCGAACACTGAGTTCGGGGCACCCTCATTGGGGTGTGGCACCGGAGACGACAATTTCGACTTTGTCGGCTCACGTCTAAATCCAGCTTTCTGCTTCGGAACGAGGCTGTCCGAGCGCCCCTCGTCTAGATCGACTTGCGGAGTCACGAACGGATGGCCGTGCCCTCGATGGAACCCTCGCCAGGCACTCGCCTGCACGGACCGGGCATCGTCGAATTCTCCGTTCATCTACGGGCTTTTGGCCTGAGATCGTACGAGCTCCATTTCTGCATCGAACCAGTACCGAACTCCCCTCTCGTGCGCATTCCCGCTCACCCGCATTTGTCAAAGTTCGGTGGCTTCCCGCAGTGTTCGGTGCGCCTCGCGTGGCACCTTGGTTTCCGGTTCGTGCCATGGCGTGGCCGTGTGGGCCAGCGCGAAGTCGAGTTCGGTGAATCCTTGGGTTCCTCTGAGGACGCCGCACCCTTCAAACCCGATCCATCGGAACCCGTGCCCCACGATGTGGGGACATGAGAGCCGCGCACAGCTGATAATCTTCTTCCCCGGCGTAACGAACCCGTCAATGACTCGGAGGCAGCGTGGCCTGCGTCGATGTCGTCATTCCCTGCTACAACTACGCGCGATACCTCCGCTCTTGCGTCGAAAGCGCCCTGCTGCAGGAGGGCGTGGAGGTCCGTGTTCTCATACTCGACGACGCTTCATCGGACGATACACCTCGGGTGTGTGAAGCACTTGCGGCTCGCGACCCGCGCGTTCAGGTCAGGCGGCACACGGTCAACCGCGGCCACATCGCAACTTACAATGAGGGACTCCTCGAGTGGGCTTCTTCCCCCTACTCTCTGCTGCTCTCCGCGGATGACATGCTGGCCCCGGGAGCCTTGCGGCGGGCGACCGAGTTCATGGAACAGCGCGGCGCGGTGGGCATGTGCTACGGCTTTGCTCAGGTCTTCACCGATGACGTACCGGTGATTGCCCAAGGCGCACCGGAAGTGGCCGACCAGCTTGAACTCGCGGGAGCGAATTTTCTCCGTTACTGTTTCGAGAACGCAATGAACCCGGTGCCGACTCCGACGGCCGTCGTGCGCACCGCCTTGCAGCAGAAGATCGGCGGCTACCGCCGCGATCTGCCCCACGCCGGCGATCTCGAGATGTGGATGCGTTTCGCGGCGCACAGCTCGATCGGCGTTCTCCGGTGCGTCCAAGCTTTCTATCGACGACACGACACGAACATGAGTGTGCGCTACTCCTTTAGGCCCCTCGAGGACCGAAGACAGGTCGCGCTCGCTTGCCAGGAGATCATCGACCAGTGGGGCGTCCGATTCGCCGATTCTGCATCCTGGCTCAAGTCAGCCCGGCAGAGGCTCTCCATGGAGGCGCTGTGGTCCGCTCGAGATGCGTTCGAGAGGGGCGAAGACAAGGAGATGCAAGCGTGGCTTGACTTCGCGGTGAAGACCTATCCCCAGGTCCGGCGCTCGCCGATTTGGTGGCGGGTTCGAGCCAAGCGCCTTCTCGGGCTCACCCTCTGGCACGCACTCCGCCCCGCCCTGGCACGCTTCCTCGCGAGTGCTCCCGTAACGACGGCAGACGCTGAAGCGGGCGCTTCTTTCGGTGCACTGCAGGGCTGGTGGCCCGGCGGCACGTGACCGAGGTTCTGGTGGGCTCGCTTGCCGCGGGACGCCGGATCTTCGGCAGACGCCTCTTTTTGACGTCCACCGGTCGAGCGTGCTCCGGGGCTGATCCGCCTGTGGATACATTCGGGTACTCGCGGGTTCTGGCCAGAGCGAGTGCCACAGACTGGCACATCGATGGCCGGCGGTCCCAGCGGGGTGGGCGATCCAATCGCCACCTCAGCCGAACTGGATCCTCTTCGGAGGCTGAACATGGCGGCCCAGGTGGTTCACGGCCTGCTTACGCTCATCGACCCTGAACCCACCCGGGGCGTAACACAGCAAGCGGCATGCGGCCACCCTGGGTGGATGAACGGGGATCCTTGGTGCAGCGCGTGCTATAGCCTTTCGCCGATGGATGTCCACGGCGACTCCCCTCGGGGTTCTGTAGACCTTCACGGTCGAGATGCGTGATGCCCACACTCTTCGCCTGGGTCACGCTGGCACTCTGGCCTCTACTCGTCATCGTCATCTATGCCGCACGCCGTGCCAGCGCGCGCCTGGCACGGACCACCGCCTGGATGATGGTCCTTCCAGTGATGTTTCTCCCCACCGGGCTCGAGTTCAAAGTCGCGGGGATCCCCTACATCGACAAGGACCGGATTAGCTTCATCTCGATCGCCATCGCCCTCCAGCTCTTCCATCGCAAGGACCTCCTCGGCAAGGCTCGAGGCCACAACATTCCGAGAGTGGTCCTGCTCGTGCTCCTCCTCGCCACCGTGGTGACCGTGCGCACCAACGCAGACGCGCTCACGGTTGGGCCGACTATCCTTCCCGGCCTCACGCTGCACGACGTCTTCTCGCTCACCGCGGCGCGCCTCCTCGATCTCTATCTCCCCTTCGCGGTCGGTCAGAGGGTGTTCCGGACCGAGCGGGACCTCCGCGATCTCCTCGAGGTCCTGAGCATTTGCGGACTCATCTATGCTCCGCTCTGCCTCATCGAGATGCGGTTCAGCCCGCAGCTGCACTACTGGGTTTACGGCTACTATCCGAGCCAGTTCCTGCAGGCCATTCGCGAAGGAGGCTACCGCCCGGTGGTCTTCATGCGCCACGGCCTCAACGTGGCGATGTTCTTCTTCACGTGCTTCTGCTCTTCCCTCGCCCTGCGCAAAGTGAAGGCCGCCTTGCATCCGGTCTCGGCCGCCGCGCGCGTCGGAGTGAACGGGCTCTTCGTGCTCTTGTGCAGGAGTCTCGCCGCGATCATCTACTCGGCCGGGGCGCTGGTCGCTCAGCTGGCCCTCTCTACCAGGGCCCTCGGCCGACTCCTCACCCTGTTGGTGGTCCTCATGTTCGTCTATCCGGCTTCGCGCATCTCCGGTGCGTTCCCTGTCGAGGACACCATCCAGTTCTTCGCCCGCATCAATCCAGCACGCGCCGAATCCCTCCTCTTCCGCTTCAGAAACGAGAACGCGCTCATCGAGCGCGCGAACAAGCGTGCCATGTTCGGCTGGGGCACCTTCGGTCGCAATCGTATCTACGATCCCTGGTCGGGCAAGGATATCTCGGTCACCGATGGCACCTGGATCATCGAGCTCGGCCAGTTCGGATACGCCGGCCTCGCATCTTTCGGCTCGCTCCTCCTCTTCCCTCTGCTCCGATTCTTGTGGAGGCGCTCGCGCATGCCGCAGACCTCCCAGGTGCTCCTGGGAGCCTTGGCCCTCATCGTGACCGTCTACACCGTCGACCTCTTTCCCAACTCCTACGCCAACCTCCTCATCTTCGCCTTTGCCGGAGCGCTCTTCACGCTTTCGGGAAACTTGCGCCGCCCGCGGCGGACTGCCCCTCGCCCGGTGGACCGCTTCGAAGTCGCGAGTGTGAACCGTGTCCCGGCATGAAAAAGCGGGCGACTTCTCCTCGGCACCGTGGTCGAGGGCCCCGGCTCCACTTCCTTCGGCCTTAAGAACACTCACGTGAAGGGGGGCACGCGCGCAGGCTAGCTTCGAGGTTCTGCTCAGCCGAGGTAAACCGGTTCTCGTGGACACCCCGATAGCGGCTCAGCGATGTCCTCCGCCAACCCCTGCGGCCTCGCCCTCTGGGTGGGAGCCGTGATCGTGCCCGAGAGGATCCCGTCTCGAGTTGGAAGACGATCTGCCTTGGAAAGGTGGGCGTTCCAGGGTCCGAGGCCCCTTCCGCCGGGCTCTCGAGGCCCTGGCAAACCCAGTCCGGCCGAAAGATCACGCTCTTCGACAACTTCTGGCCAAGGCCCTCATCGACCGAGGTGAGACGCAAAGAAGCTCGACCCCGAGTGCTCGCCAGCAGGCGAGCACTCGGGGTCGTGGAGAGCCAACGGCGCCGTGACCTTGGCGGCTAATGGTCACGGCCGGTTAGGGGCCGGCCGATGTTCCGTGATCAGAAGGCCCCGGCATTGGGCGGCATGCTGCGGGAGACGCCGCTGTCGGTGACGCTCCACCCCACGCTGCCGACGGCGAGGGGTGCATAGGCGCTGGGGTTGCCGGATGCGCGGATCGGGCTCGAGCTCGCGGGCGAGAAGTCCCCGTTGGCCGGATTGTTGAAGATCGAAGTGGCGGCTGGCGAGCCGATTGCGCAGTAATTGTGACCTCCGGTCCCGGAACCGCAAGAACCGGAGCTGATCCAGGTCGCGTTGGAATCGATGGTGTGGGTGCCGCTGCCGATGTAGATGCCGGAGAGGCCCTGCGTCCCGCTCGGCAAGTAGGTCGAGTTGTTCTCGATGATGTCGCCGTTCGCCTGCGTGTTGAGAGGGTTGGTGCCGTTGGAGTAGCTGCAGTTGGAAGATCCGCCCACCCCGACCGCAATGGGTTCTCCCACCGAGATGTTGTCGGTGATCGTGCAGTTCGTGCAGCAGCGGATGTCCAGGCTGCCCGAGCCCGCGCCCCCCGAGCCTGGCCCCGACCAGCGGTTGCGGCTGAAGATGAAGTTCTGGAAGCTCGTGCCCGAGTTACCGCCGGAGAGCATGATGCCGGTGCACCAGCCGGCCTGGTTCGTCACGCTGATGTCGTTATTCTCCACGTCCACGTAGCTATTGGTGAAGCAGCCGTGCAGGTCGACGAGGGGCTGGCCCGAGCCACAGTTGTCCATGTGCACGGTGTTGTTCGTGACCACCACCGGCAGGGTACCGGGATTGCCGTCATAGGGCGTGCCCTGCTCCGTGGTGCAGGTGGGCTGGTAGGCCAGGATGTAGATCGAGTGCATGTGTTCCGCGTTGGTGGTGGGGTCGAGGATGCCGTTGTTGGTGAAGGTGTTGCCGGTGATGGTGACGTTCGGTCCGCCGCCCCAGAAGCCGGAGAAGCCCGCATTGCTGATGGTGTTGCCGCGGAAGGTGATGTTGAGGTTGTTCTTGCCGGAAGGCGCGCAGCCAATTCCGAGATATCCACCGTTGAGCGTGTCGCCGCACACGTCGAGGTTGGCCGCGTTGCCGTTCACGTACAAGGTGGCCCCACTCGTATTGGAGATGGCATTCTGGTTCTCGATGTCGATGTTCCAGAGGCGCCACCACTGACCGGTGATGTTGATGTACCAGCCCGACGGGTTGGCATTGATGACGGGCAGCGCTCCGGTCCCGTAGTCACGGATGTCGCAGGTCCCGTTCCCGGAGCTGCAACTGGCCGACAGCGCGCGATTGGAGGTGTCGGACCAGACACCGCCGCGGCAGAGCGCCACCGTGTCGCCCGCCGGCATGGAGTTGATCTCGCTCCAGATGGCCGAGATGCTCGCCTTGGGGGTGGAGGTCGAGAGCCCGTTGTTCGAATCGTTCCCGCTCGGGCAGAAGTAGTGGATGGTCCCGGTGGTCCGGAGCGAGGCCGTCGAGCAGCTGGCCGAGGACGTCGGCGGGGGAGCCGAAGCCGTCACCGTCACCGTCGCCGTGGCGCTCACCGCGGTGTTGGCCGCGCTCGTCACGACCACATGGTAGGTCCCGGTGGTCGAAGGTGCGGTATAGAGGCCACTGGAGCTGATGCTCCCACCCGTCGAGCCCTCCTGCACGCTCCAGGTCACGGATGTGGCGGAGGTACCCGTCACGGCAGCGGCGAAGGCCTGCGTGTGGCTCGGGGCGACCGCGGTGTTCGTGGGATCGACTGAGACCGCGACGGACTGGGCACCCGAGCCGCCATTTCCGTTACTACCAGTGCTCGTGGTCGCATCTTGTCCGCCACAGGCAGCGAGCAGCGCGCAGGCTGCCAACGCGGTAAACAGGCCTCGATCTCGGTTCATTAGTGCCTCAACCCCAGGGTGGCTCCGGTGAATGCCCTTCCGGCTGCCAGCTTGACAGACAGTGAATTTCACTTACTGCGGAATTGCGGCCCCAGATAGCGCGGGGTTCGCGTGTCCTTGCTTCGTGGGACAGGACATTCGCCTCCCGCCTGGTGGGCTCTCAAGTCCCGATGTGCGGACGACTCACACCCGCCTTCCGAGGCCACCATTTCGGATGGGCAGGGCGCAGGCCCCCTTTTCGATGAGTTGCGACGCGAGTCGCCTATGGGTGAACTCGCATCAGCGGGGCCGTGACCCGGCGAAAGTCTCGTCGTTTCCGCGTGACGCCCCGAAAACCGTAGCCCGCGAGACCCGCCACGCCCGGACAGGGCGAGGACGCCCCGCTTCGCTCGACGCGCCAAGCGCGCTTAGGTCCTTGGGACGAGGGCTCGCGTTTCGCGAGAGCTGCCACGCGAAGCCGCAGCGCCGCGGCGAGGCCTTAGAGGGAGGAGCCTCTCCTGATCGACGCGGAGCCGATCAGGTACCGCTTCCGGGCATGGCGCGTCGGCCGCCCCCCAAAGAGAAGGCCCTCCATCGAGCGACGGGGGTCCAATTCCACACGGGACGGGAGATCCGCCTCTCGCCCTGCACCTCCTTCGCCACGAGACGACCTGTGCGTTCGCGGGTGGCTCGGTCTCTTCGACGTGGAGAACTGCGCGTGCCATGCCGCGAGCACGGCGAAACGCCCGCTCCCCCTCTACGCGAGCGAGCTGAAGGTCGGGGCAAGCCCGAAGGCTCCGTCACTTCAACGCGCCGATGTCGATGGGCACCCTCCGGACCACCCCCGGGTCGGACGGGCTCCACAGGGCAGAGCCGATGGCGACGAGGGAGTAGTAGGTAGCGTTGCCAGCCCCGACGAGCGGTCCCGGTCTGGTGGGGGTGAAGTCGCCTCTCGCCGCATTCACGAAGACCTTCTCGAGCGGGTCACCTCCGCTCTTGCGGCAATAGTTGTTGGCGTTCACCGCCGCGTCGCCGCTCACTGAGCAGGCGTTTCCGTTGGCCCACACCGCGTTGTTCGTGACGACGTGGCCGCCGCCTTCTACCGTCAAGGCGGTGCGGTTTCCGGACGCGAGGTAGATCGAATTGTTCTCCACCAGGTTCGTGCTCGCCGAGGCCCCGTTGGTGCACGATCCCACCGCGTCTCCGATGTTGAGGGAACCGTTGTCGACGAGGTTATCGGTGACGGTGCAGTTGAGGCAGCAGTTCACTTCCACGCCTGCCGCATTCCCGGTCCCGATGTAATGATTCCGCCGCAGGACGAACTTGTTGAAATAGGATCCCGAGTTCCCGGCCGCGATTTGAATCCCGAAGCAGTTGCCGTCGGTGCTGAGGGTCGAGAAGTGGTTGTTCTCCATGATGACTGCGGTGTTCTTGAAGACACCGTGCACCACCGCCATCACGCCTCCACAGCGGCTATCGGTCTTGAGCTGGTTGTTCGAGAAGACGAGGGGCAAGGTACCCGCGTTTCCGTCCCAGGGCGCGCCTTGCTCGTGACCGTCCCCCACGGAGTGGCCGATGAGGTACACGCTGTGCATCTGGGGGGGCGAGCTCGGGTTCAATCCGTTGTTGGTGAAGGTATTGCCTGTGATCGAGACGTTGGGGCCCCCGCCGAAGAATCCCGTGAAGTAAGCGTTGGAAATCTGGTTGTTGCGTACGGTGATGTTGAGGTTGTCGGTGCCCGAGGGTGCCATGGCGATGGGCAGGTAACCCCCGTCGAAGTTGACGTTGCAGACGTCGAGGTTTCGCGAATCGTCCCGCACGAACAGCGTATTGCAGCTCGGCGTCGTGCACGTCTGCCGCAGCTCGAGATTCCAGATGCGGACGAAGGACGCGTTGTCCACGTTCAGGGCGTCCGACTCCGTCTTGAACTCCAACCGCGGTCGGTCGGTGCTGGCGGTCGCCCACGTTGGAACATAGGAGCGGATGTCGCAGGTGCCGGGAGAGGCCGCACACCTCGCGCTGACCTTGAGGGGTCCCACGTTCGACCAGCTGCCCCCCATGCACAGCGCGATGGTGTCGCCCATCGCCATGCTGTTCAGGGCGCCCTGGATGGCCTCCCAGCTCTTCTTAGGGGACGAGGCGGTCGTACCGCGGTTGCCATCTCGACCGCTCCGACAGCTCGGGTCGGCGTTGGCGTCACAGTTGCAGAAGTAGCGCACCGTCCCAGTCGAGCGAAGGGGTGCGCTGGCGCAGTCGGGAGAGGCGGAGGTGGCCGCCATGGAACCCGCGCCCTCGGCCACCTGAATTGGACCGGCCTCGGAGATGAGCAGAGCCGCGGACAGGACGAGCAGAGCCTTGCAGCATCGACCGGCGATCATTCGGGGCTACCCTTCGATTTCGTGCGCCAGAGGCCAAGGGGTGGACACCATGCGACCTCGGCATCTTAGCGCCAACCACCCCTCCTCCCCGGCACTTACTTTCGGCCCCAAGCAGGGCACGGCCGGCGGCTCTTCCCTCGCAGCCGAGCATCACGTGCTTGTCCCCCCTGGCAGCGCCAGACGAAACGACGAGCGCGCCCACCCTCGGGACCACTCACCGTGACACGCGGACGAGGGGTCCGGCCGGCCGAAGCCAGCATGGGGTTTACCTTTTCGCAGTAAGGACTCAGGGCCGAAAAGCGCGGTGCCTGCGGGCAAGACTCCCAGGCGCCGGCTCGGAGTACGGCCTCTCTTTGGGTCGACGATCGAGCAGGGCCTCTTCGAAGGGGTGGGGGTGGAGTGAATCGGGCTCGACGCGTCAATCGCTCCCGGGCGTGAGCGGGGCCAAGATAGGGCGGCGCGGGCGAGAAGCCACACGTCGGCTTAATGTCCCGGGGAGCCGGCAGGCGCATTCGAGGTTCCGCTCGCTTCTCGGATCAAGTGATGGCCTCGGGAGGGTTCGACGGCCTACTTGTACTCGATGAGCGCGCTGCGACGGCCGCGCAAGCGGTTCATGCGGTACTTCACGATGCCGACGAGCTCGGGAAACTTTCCGAGGACGCATGAGGCCCCGTAGAGGGCCGCGTCGAGCCATCCGTCCTTCATAGCCGCCCGGCGCACGGTGACGCGCGCCCACTGGAGAGGATAGGCGAGGAAGAGCAGGAGGCCGAGCCCGGAAGTGAAGGCTGCGGTGGCGAGCGCGGTCACCGGAAAGGCGCCGGCCCACAAGGCGATCGAGCGGTTCTTGTGGGTGCACATTCCGGGGTGGAGGGCTTCCAGCTCAGCGTAGGCGTGGCCTCCGCGCTGGGTTCGGCGCCACCACTGAGAGAAACGCGACATGGCCGCGTCGTGAAGGGCCATGTCGACCGCGATGCGGAGGATGCGATTCCCGCCCGCGCGCAGGCGGAAGCACAGATCCGGTTCCTCGCCGGCGATGAGCGCGTCGTTGAATCCGCCCACCTCGCGAAACGCTTTTGTCCGCATCATGGCGATGCCGCCGGAAGCGTCAGTCTCCCCTTCCGGCGTGTCCCATTCCAGATCGCAGATCCGGTTGTACAGGGTGGCGTTGCGGAAACGCTCCCGGAGCCGGCCGCACACGACCGCGATGCGCGGGTCGGACGCCATGTGTTCGAGCGCGCTCTTCCACCAGCCTGGCAGGAGCTCGCAATCCCCGTCGACGAACTGCACGAACTCCAGACCAGGGTCAAGCGACAGCAATCGGTTGAAGCCCGCGTTGCGGGCGCGGGCCGCCGTGAAGGGGATCGACATGTCCAGAAGGACCACCTCAATAGCGCGCTGGCGCGCCTGCTCTACGCTGTCGTCGGTCGAGCCCGAGTCGACGTAGACCACGCGTCCGATGCCGTCCGGCACCGAATCGAAGCAGCGCGCGAGGCGCTTGCCCTCGTTGCGGCCGATGGCCACCACCCCCAGGCGAGCCAGCGTCACCCGTCGAGCCTCCTCTCCCCGAGCACGCAGCCGCGAATCCACGCGAGGTGGGTCTCATCGCCGTCCGAGAAAAGGGGCGGGCCGCTCATCCTTGGCTAGGCTTGGGGGCCGCCTCGCGCAGAGCCGGGTTTTCGACCTCCGTCACCGCAAAGCCCGTCCGGAACACGCTGTTTCGGAAGGCGTCTGCCAGCATGTGAGGCGGATCCGTGTCTGGTTTTCGTTGAATTCTGCGGCGCAGGCGCCACAGGGCGAACCCGGAGATGAAGGCCGCGTCGACCACGGCTGTGTACAGGGCGCCATGGTTCTTCAAGAAGAAACGGCGACGGGCCTGGAACCAGTAGGCGGGACGCCGCTTGATGATGCGGTTGGCGATGCCGGTCGAGGAGCCTTCGAGGTGGGTGATGCGGCTCTCGGGGACGAACCAAGTTTCCCAGCCCGCCCGCCGAGCCCGCAGGCACAGGTCGATATCGTCGAAGTAGGTGTAGAGCCCCTCGTCGAGCAGGCCGACCTCGTCAAGCATGGCGCGGCGCAAAACGATGCTCGCGCCGGAAACCCACTCGACCGGCGAGGCGGCGGTGGGAGTCGGCGGGATGAGACCCCAGGGCGAGAGAAGCCTCGAGACGAGTCCCAGCCTGAGCCCGCGGTCGAACTCGGTCGCGATCCCGTGAAAGCGGAAGGGCGAGGCCTGAGCCACGCCCTCGGGCGAGAAGAGGGCGCTCCCCGCGATCCCCGCCCGCGGGTGGCGGTCCATGAATTCGACGAGGGCCTCGAGCGCTCCCGGCTGCACGAGGGTGTCGGCGTTGAGGAGCCACAGGTACTCGGGTGGGTCGAGCGAGGCCAGAGCGGCTCGCATCACGATGTTGTTACCACCAGTAAATCCTCGGTTCGGGTGGACGGCGGTGAGGTCGACCCAGGAACCCCAGCCGTTGTCGTCGATAGCACGCTCGAGCCGCTCGAGTGCGTCCCCGCCCGTTCCGTTCTCGCAGACCGCGACCCGGGCGCCCGGAACTCCTGCGATGCAGCGTGAAAGCGAGCGCAGGCAGTCGATGGTGAGATCGGTCACACGGTAATTTAGAATGACGATGAGGAGCTTCATCGAGGCTCGGACCTCGCGGCGTGGTAATGTCCGGAGCGCGGTCGCCCGGGGGCAAACCCGTTTGGGCAGGACTGCTCTCATTATAGTTCAGGATGGAGTGCCGACCATGAAGAACGACCCTTCCGAAGTCCCCGTCTTCGTGCTCTGTGGCGGCCTGGGAACGCGCTTGCGGGAGGAGACCGAGGTGCGCCCCAAGCCTATGGTACCGGTCGGGAGCCACCCCATCCTCTGGCACATCATGCGCACGTATGCGCGTCACGGCTTCAGGAACTTCGTCCTCTGCCTGGGGTACAAGGCCGAGGTGGTGAAGTCCTACTTCCTCAACTACGCCTCGATGAACAGCGACTTCACGGTGGAACTCAAGACCAACGCCACCACCGTGCACTCCATCGACCACGACCAGGACTGGCGCGTCACGCTGGCGGACACGGGCGAGCTCACCATGACCGGAGCCCGCATCGCTCGGGCAGCCTCCCGCTACCTGGGTAGCGCCTCGCATTTCGCCGTGACCTACGGCGACGGGCTCACCGACGTCAACCTCGCCGAGGAGTACGCGTTTCACCTGAGCCAGGGCCGGCTCGGCACGATCCTGGGTGTGAACCCGCCCTCGCGCTTCGGCGAGCTCAGAGTGGACGGCGCCGACGTCCAGGAGTTCAGCGAGAAGCCGGATTTCGCCGACAGCTGGATCAACGGCGGGTATTTCTTCTTCAACCGAGAATTCTTGCCTTATCTCTCCGCCGAGGAGTCGTGCGTGCTCGAGCGGGAACCGCTCGTGCGTTTGGCCAGGGACCGCCAGCTCAGCATCTACAAGCACCGCGGCTTCTGGGCTTGCATGGACACGCAGCGCGACCGCGAGCAGCTCGAAAAGCTGTGGGTCTCGGGGAGAGCCCCCTGGTCGGTGTAGACCCGAGCGGTCAGGCCGCCTGGAGCTCCTGGTAGTAGCGAGCGAAATCGTCCCAGGCGGCGGACTCGTCCCACCCCAGGAGGCGTCCGTCTGCCGGGTCCGTGTTGATCCGGATGCGCGGTTCGGGAAAATCGGTCTGGGCCTTCAGTTCCACTGCACAGGGCAGCTTGAGCCTCGAGCGCATCTCTTCGGCCAGCCGATGGGTGAACGCCCCCTGGCTTTCGGCGTAACCGCTCGGGTTGATGCGGCTGAACCCGGGCCGCGGGGGGAGTTCCTGGGCGAACCGGACATAGCTCTTGGCGAGGAGCGAGACGTGAATATTGTCCCGCACGTAGGACGGGCTTGCGCAGGTGGCCGTCTTTCCGGAGAGCCAGCTCTTCATGAGGTAGGCGGTGTAGCGGAGCTCCTCGAACGGTCCGAAGGGGTTGGGGATGACGAACTTGCCCAGGCTCATCCCGGCCCGGCCGCAGTAGAAGCGGAAGGCCTGCGCGGTGAGCGCCTTGGAGAGGCCATAGGGAGAGAAGTGAGGCAGTCCCTCCGAACCGGCACCCTCGTCGCCCTCGAAGACGCTGCCGGTGAGGAGGACTCTCCGGCAACCACCAGCGCGTAGGGCCTCGAGCACGCGGGCGAGATCGCGCGTGTTGTTTTGCAGGGCCCTTGCCACCTCGAAGTTCGGGCTCTTGTAATCGGTGACGTCCGCCGCGTGATGGGCGAGGAGGTCCCAGGCCTCCTGCCGAGCCAGAGCGAGGAATCCCTCGTCCCCGAACGCCAGGCCGTGGATGGCGCGGCAGTACTTGGGCAAGAGGCCCACCCGAAGAGCACGGGGGCCTTCGCCCTCGTACTCGCCAGGGCTTCGCCTGAACGTCGCCGTCACCTCGTGACCCGCGCCGGCGAGCTCGCGCACGAACCAGAACCCGCTGAACGAGCTCGCTCCGGTGAAGAGGATTCGCACGTACCCCCCTTCTCTACGCTCCGAGATGCCAGCTGGCGTCGAAGTCGCGATGAGCGCGATCCTTGTCGGAAATCACCACGGGCTCGATGGGCCAAGGGATGGCGAACCGGGCATCGTTCCAGCGGATGCCCCGCTCCTGCTCCGGAGCGTAGAACTCGTCCACGAAATAGAAGGCTTCGGTGTGATCGCCGAGCGTGATGAACCCGTGGGCAAAGCCCTTGGGCACGTACATCATGCGCCGATTCTCGGCGGACACCTCGGCGCCAAAACTGCGGCCGAAGGTGGGCGAGCCCCGGCGCAGGTCGAGGATGACGTCGTAAAGCGCGCCGCGAATGCAGCGAACGAGCTTCGTCTCCGCCTTCGGGGCCAGCTGATAGTGCATGCCCCGCAGCGTCCCGCGCTGTGCACTGAGCGAGTTGTTCACCTGCACGAAGTGGGTGGCGAGCGCATGGGCTCCGAACTCCTTCTCGCAAAAAGCTCGTGCGAAGAAGCCGCGCTCGTCCCCGCGTTTCTCCAGGTCGATGAGGTAGGCTCCTCTCAGGGGTGTCTCGGTGAAGATCATGGGGGCCCCCTCAAGAAAGCAGATTCATCCGATCCTTCAAGGCCCTCAGGCGCACGAAGCGTGCACCTTCGAAGTCCGCCTTGGAGAACCCGTGCTCCCGCATCCTGCGATAGAGCTCTTCCATCCCGCTCGCCAGGTCGTACTGAAGGCGGAACTCGGGAAGGAGTTGGCCGAGCAGGTCGAACTTAACCCGGTAGTTGCGCGGATCGGCGCCCACCTCGCCGGTGTAGGTGACCTTGGCCGAAGGCACGAGGCGCTTCACCTGGTCGGCGACGTCACGCACCTGGTAGTTCTCGCTGTTCCCACCCACGTTGATCGCCCGGTCGTGAATGGCGGAGCGAGGCGCCTGCGCAAAGGCCAGGAAGGCCCGGGCGATATCGCGACAGTGGATGAGAGGGCGCCAGGGTGTGCCGTCCGACTGGATGCGAATGTCACCGTAGGCGAGCGCCGAACCGAGCAGGTTATTCACCACGAGGTCGATGCGGAGCATGGGCGAGTGCCCGTAGGCAGTGGAGTTGCGCAGGTAGACGGGGCTGAAGCTGGGGTCGGCCAGCTCGGAGACGGCCTTCTCCGTCTCGATCTTCGACTGCGCGTAAGCGGTCAAGGGGTTCAGCGGATCGCCCTCGGCGAGGTCAAGTTTCTCCCCCTTGCCGTAGACCGAGCAACTCCCGGCGAACAGGTAGCGTGGAACGCCGGCCTTCTTGGCGATGTGCGCCAGACGGATGGAGGCATCCCGATTCACGTCGAGCGTGAGCTGCGCGTTCAGGGCACCCATGGGATCGTTCGAGATCGCGGCGAGGTGCATGACGCAGTCGCAACCCTCGAGGTCGCGTGGCTCGACTTTCCGTGTGTCCTTCACGAGGTCCACGTCGGGCTTCACGACCGGTTCCCATCCACACCCATCGTAGAGCCCGAGATCGCAGCCCACCACCGTGTGGCCTTCTTGCTTCAGGACATCGACGAGATGACTGCCGATGTAGCCGCGATGCCCCGTGACGAAGGCTCTCATGGAAAAAAAGACTCCTTTCAGGTACGGCTGAACGCTCAACACCGGGGTCCCACGTGACCCCGGCACCGGACGTCGACAGGCGATGGCTTCGCCCCAATATGGTACGGGCGGCAGTGATGCAATATCCCTTCGTCTTGCGACACGCTCTGGTGGGCCTGCGAGCCTCCCGAAACCGTGTCCGCACAGGCTGTGCATCGCGAAGCGGGAGGTCCAGGCGCGCTCTCGCTAAGAAGCGTGAGCTCTTTGGGCGTCAGCCTCTCGGGGTAGCCGATCGCGCTCGTCCCCCGTCAAGGGTACAGCGGCGACGCTTGATCGGTTTAGTTCTCAGCATGACACTCCGTACACGCTGACGAGCCGACCAAGTGACGAACACCACGTCGTTCAACCCGCCTGGTGTGCCGTGATGATCCTGCCCCGACTACGCATCCGCGCGTCACTTCTCATTCTCGCCCTGGTGAGCCTCGCCTGCGCGAGCCCCGGCAGGTACGTCTGGGTCGACGACTACGCGGATACCGATCGCGACGCCAGGACGCCCCTCCTCATCGCGGTGGGCGACGTCCTGCAGGTCAAGGTCTTCAACCAGGAGCAGCTCTCCACGAAGACGCGCGTCCGCGAAGACGGCAAGATCTCGATCCCGCTCGTGAACGATGTGACGGCCGCAGGCTTGACCCCGGTCGCTCTCGCCGGCGAGTTGCAGGAGCGCCTGAAGGATTACGTCAAGTCACCCCTCGTGACCGTCTCCATCGAGGAGACGCGTCCACCGACCGTCTACGTCACGGGCGAGGTCACCAAGCCGGGCGTGTACCCGCTCGAGCCGCCAGGGAGCGTCCTCGCCGCGCTGGCCAACGCAGGGGGGCTCACCCAGTTCGCGAGCACCAACCGCATCTTCGTCTTGCGACAGAAGCCGGTCGAGACTCGAATCCGATTCACCTACGATGCCTTGACTCACATGGCTGGCAAGGCGGCCAGTTTCCGTCTCCGGCCGGGCGACGTGATCGTCGTGGAATAGCGCATGGCGGCTGCCCTCGCGGCGAGCTTGCTCCTCGCGCTCGGCCAGGTCCCCTGGGAAGCGGGACTGAAGGTCCAGGAGCGCGTCCTGCAGGGCGGCGCGGGCGACCTCGTCTTCGATCCCACCCTGGCCGCCGGTCTCCAGGCCAAGACGGCCCAGCTGCATGCAGTCTACGACCCCGAGATCCTCCTTCGCGAACCGAGTGACCGCGGCACCTTCAACGACCTGCAGCGCGCCGACTTGACCGGTTCGATCGACTTCAGCCCACGGACGCACATGGCCGCGGACGAGCGCTTGTCGATCGGGGCGACCGACCTCTCGTGGCTGGCCCTTGCGCCCGATGCTCCTCCGCCCTTCGTCGTCCAAGGCGTGACGAGTACGACGGTGGACACCGTCGACGAGGTGAGCAGCCTGACCCTCGACCACGCGCTCTCACCGCGGACGCGCGTGAGCGGGACAGCGCGTTTCGAAATCGCGGGAGGCCTCGGCAGCGACGAACTCGCTTACCCTCGCATCGACACAGCGTCCGTCTCCGCCACCGGTTACTACGTGGCCGCGCGTCGCGACACCCTGTCGATCACGGTCACAGGCAGCCGAGGCTGGCTGCCCGCGACGAGCGGAACGACCCTCGATTTCGCGACGTCGGCAACCTGGCAGCACACCTTCCTGGGGCACGTGGAGGGGAGTCTCGGTGGCGGCATCGCCATCCTGGGCGGCGATGCGCAGGAGCAGCACGGCGTGGTCCCGACGGCTGCGGCCACGCTCCAGCACGAGGTGGGCACGAACCCGGGCTCGCTCGGCGTCCGCCTGGGCCTTCACTACACACCCGTGTTGGATGCGGCCACCGGGAGCCTAGCCGCACAATTCCAAGGCTCGGCGTCTCTCGACCTGCGGCTCGCCAGCAAATGGGTCGGAAATGCGAGTGGCGGCACCGCCTTGACGCCGAGTCCCCCGCCTTTCACGCCGAGCCAGCTCAGCCAGGGTGCGCTCGGACTCACCTACGAGGCGAACCGCTGGCTCGCCTTCCTGCTCGCAGCGCGGGCCGCCTCGCTGCCCCAGTTCCAGTGGGCCGGCGTCCTCGTGACTACTATTTCCCTGCGCGGGCGGCTTTAGACGCACCCAAAGGGGGAGATGAGCGATGGCCATGCAGCGTATCTACCCTGAGCTTCCAGCGCCTGACGGCGCTGACAGCGAAGAGGGGTCGGGACCCTCGCTCGTCCATTGGGGCGTGCTCCTCCTCACCGCCGCCATGCGCCGGAAGATGGTTGCGGTTGGGGTATTTCTCGTCTGTGCCGCTGCGCTCGTCGGCTACTTCAAGTTCAGGACGCCGCTCTACCGGGTGGAGGCGAGCATCCTCGTCCAGCCGACCACGCCGCTCGCCCATTCGTCCCCCGAGGATCCGGAGCGTTCGGCGAGCGCACTCGTCCACCGGCGAGAGAACCTCATCGACCTCATCAAGCAGACGAACCTGCTCGACGCGGAGCCGGCCCCCTTGAAGCGGAGCGGGCTCGCCCTGCCTACGTGGTTGCCCGATTTCTTCGGGCGGGCGCCGGCGAGCAAGGACGATCCGCTGCAAAGTCTCGTCTTGCGGCTCGACCACGCCCTCGAGGTCACCACCGGGATCGACGATACCATCAACATCAAGATCGACTGGCCGAACCCGCAGAAGGCCTATCAGCTGGTGGAGGCGGCACAACAGGATTTCCTCGAGGCGCGCCACGTGCAGGAGATCAACGAGATCGAGGAAGTCATCGCCATCCTGCAGGGTCAAACGGCCCAGGCACGCGGACGGCTCGACAAAGTCATCGACGAGGTGCAGCGGGCCGTGGCACGCGACAGCGCTGCTCGCGATCTCGACAACATGCTTCGCGTCTCCTCGCGGCCGGATGCCACCCCGACCCCGTTGTACAGCGAAGAACTCGCCACCATGAAGTCGCAGCTCGACGCGAAGGAACACGCCCTGGCGGATGTGGAGGATTTCCGTCGGCGGCGCCTGGCGGACTTGCAGGCCCAGCTCGACGAGAAGCGCGGGATCTACTCGGACGCCTACCCGGCCGTCGTCACCTTGCGTCAGGATATCGAGGCCTTGACGAAGGATTCACCCCAGGTGGCGGCGCTCCGCGCCGAGACCCAGAAGCTCCGCAAGGACTATGCCGCCCGCCTCGCTCAGGAGATGCAGAAGGGGCCCAACGCAAACCCGTCCGGCCAGACGCGCCCGGCGCGGCCCGTCGACACGGCAGCCGTCGACTCGAACGAGCGGGTGCGCGAAGCACGCGCGCAGTTTACGGCCATGCTCGACAAGCTCAACGCAGCGCAACTCGAACTCGAGACCTCAAGAGCCGCATTCAAACACCGTTATAAGGTCACCTGGCCGGCTGAGGTGCCGACGACGCCGGTGAGCCCCAAGCCGAGCAAGGTCTTCGGCTTGGGCCTGTTCGCCGCCCTCGTCTTCGCCTTGTCGTGCGCGGCCGCGCCCGACCTTCTCGCCGGTCGCATCGTGCAGCGGTGGCAGGTCGAGAACGTGCTTGAGCTCCCCGTGCTGGCGGAGCTCAACCGGGGCTGACCGCTTGGCGGAGCGCTCCCGGAAGCCCTGGGCTACGGCGGCCTCGCGCACGCCCGGGTGTGCCGTGTCGGGCCGAGCCCGCATCGCGCCCCGAACCGAGTCGGCACTCGACTCAGGGGAGAGTCCCGCGGGCAGGTCACTTCTTGGCCCTCCCCGAAGGCCCGACTTGTCGGCCTCGGGGTCTCCGGCCCTAATATAGAGGCGAGAGAACTCCAGATGAGTCCACTTGGCAGCCTACGCGGCTCGACCGAACCGGGCGTGACATCGTTGGCCTTGACCGAGCCGGCCCGCCTTTTCATCGGCCACCTGGCCATCGATCGGGTGACCCTGTCCACGGCGATCGATGAAATCGATGCCCTGGTCGCGGCCGGACGGGGTGGCATGGTCGCCACCCCCAACGTCGACCACGTCGTGGTCGCGGAGCGGCGGGAAGATTTTCGCGAGGCCTACGCGACGGCGGACCTGGTTCTAGCGGACGGCATGCCGATCGTCTGGGCTTCGCGCTTATTGGGCGCACCCTTGCCAGAGAAGGTGTCCGGCTCCGACCTGGTCTTCCCCCTCATGGAGCGAGCGGCCGAGCGGGGCTGGCGCGTCTTCCTGCTCGGTGCGGGACCCGGGATCGCCGAAGCGGCCGCCGAGAGCTTGCGCCGCAAGCCCGGTGTCGAAGTCGTGGGCACGGCTGCGCCCCATGTCCGCTGTGGCCAGGGCGAGGACGACCCGGAGGGTGACGCCGCCGCCGGAGTGATCCGGGCGGCGCGCCCGCAGCTCCTCCTCGTCGCCTTCGGCGCTCCCAAACAAGAGCTGTGGATGCACAAGCACCGAGTTGACCTCTCACCCGCCGTGATGGTCGGAGTCGGCGCGAGCCTCGACTTCCTGGCTGGCCGCGTGCGGCGTGCTCCGCGCTGGGTATCCCGTGCCGGGTTCGAGTGGCTGTGGCGTCTCGTCCGGGAGCCGCGCCGGCTGTGGAGACGTTATCTCGTGGATGACCCGCGCTTCCTGGGCGTGCTCTGGAGGACGTGGCGCGAACGAGGTGCGGCCGGCGGGAGGTGACGCACTTCCGCAATCCCGAAGCCTGTCGGGCCGTGCTCAGTGGATGAATACGCAGCCGGTGACCCGGTCTCGGCCGATGAGCTCGATGGTGCGGCGGACCGAGGCGAGGCGCGTCTGGCCACGCTCGATGCAGATGACCACAGCGTCTGCTCCGCGAGTGACCGCCAGTCCGAGTGGCTCCACGAGGACGGACTGGACCGCCACGATGGTCTTCTCACCCGGGAGATCGGTGCGCAGAGAAGCTCCCTTGCCGCCGGTATCGACCGGTCCCACGATCTCGGTCGCGGGTGAAACTTGGGTCGCGGACACGTAGTCGAGGGGGTCCGACATGATGAAGAGGGTGACCGGCGTCTCTCTCAGCCAGCGGGCGACCTCGGCGAGAGAGTGGGCGATGAGCGCCGCCGAGACGCTGGCGTCAGCGGGCACGAGGACCATCGAGGTCCAGTTGAGGCGTGCCAGCGTGAACCAAAGCTCCTGGTACTGGCGTTCCGGTGCATCCACCCGCAGGGCGAGATCCTTGTTCACCGGCGCAGTCACGGCCACCATCGCGCGTTTTCTCCGCTTGCTCATGGGCAAGGCCCTCGCATGATGTAAGGGCTGGTGATCGGCACGGTCAAGTCACCTGAGCATGCTGCACGTCAAGGCCCCGCACGAGCGCCTGCCCAATAGAGCTTCGACGCTCACCCCCCGGTCCTCTCAGCGTGCACCGATGAATCAACCCTCGCTGTCGCCAGCCGAATTGGCATGCCTCGCGCGGCCGGGGTCCAGCGAGATGGCTTCAACCAACTTGGGGGGTACGACACGGTTCGGGGCGGGCACCACCACGGCGCCGGCCGGGACATTGCTCGTGACGACGCAATTCGCCCCGATCTTCGCGTGATCGCCGACCACGATGTCACCGAGGACCCGGGCGCCGACATAGATATCGACGCCGTTGCCGATCTTGGGCATCTCGGGGGCGCAAATGTTGGTACCTATCGTCACCTCGTGGAACACGAGGCAGTCCCGACCCACCTCGGTGGCGGGGATGAGCACGCTGTGCGGGTGAATGAGACAAAGCCCGGGGCCGATGCGCGCCGCCGGATCGATCTGGACGTTGAAGAAGAGGCGCCAGGGCAGCCGCACCAGATAGTAGAGCGCCATGAGGGGAACGCGCAGGGCGGCATAGCGAAAGGAGTGCGCCCAGGCGCCGAAGCGGTAGGTCGCGCCGACGTAGAAGCCAAGGTTCCGATACCAGCCGCCGAGCTGGACGTAGCGCACCGCATCGCGCCGCAGGGAATCGAACATGGCCTAAGCTCGCTCGGACCGTCACCCGGACGCGCCTGGATCGGCGATGAGCAGCAACTGCTTACCCCGATTCTCTCCTTGGAACAAGCGCGCCAGAGCGCTCGGCGCGTTCTCGAGGCCCCGCTGCACGTCGACGCGCTCCTTGATCTTTCCCTCGCGCACCCACCCGGAAAGCGCGGCGATCGCTTCGTCCACCCGCTCCAGGTAGTCGAGAACCAGGAAACCCTCCATCCGGCCGCGCTGGACGAGGAGCTTCAGGTGGTTCTTCGGGCCGAGGGCCGGCGTATCCTCGTTGTAGGTGGAGATGGCACCACAGACCACGATGCGCCCTCGCAGAGCCAGATTCACGAGGGCCGCGTCGAGAATGCGGCCGCCGACGTTGTCGAAGAAGACGTCGATGCCGCGCGGGCAGGTCTCGCGCAGCCGGCTCACCACATTCTCCGACTTGTAGTCGATGGCGGCGTCGAACCCGAGCTCCGCGGTGAGGTACCCGCACTTCTCGGCTCCTCCCGCGATTCCGATCGCCCGGCAACCCTTGATCTTGGCGATCTGGCCCACCACGGCCCCGGTGGCTCCAGCGGCCGCCGACACCACGACGGTCTCGCCAGCCCGCGGGCGCCCCACCTCGAGCAGGCCGAAGTAGGCGGCCCAGCCGGTGTACCCGAGCACCCCCATGGCACTCTCGAGGTTCGCGCCGGGCGGCACCGCGATGGGCGGACAAGAGCCCCCTGGACGCGCCACCGCGTAGTCCTGCCAGCCGAAGAAGCCCTGCACCCACTGTCCCACGGCGAAGGACGAGGTGTTCGACTCGAGGACCTTGCCCACTGCCAGTGATCGCATCACCTCGCCGATCCTGACCGGCGGAAGGTAGGTGTTCCCGGCCATCCAGCCGCGCTGGGTGGGATCGCAGGACAGGTAGACGTTGCGGACGAGGAACTCGCCCTCGCCGGGCCTGGGTGCGAAAGCCTCCTCCAGCCTGAAATCGTCCGCGCTGACGAGGCCCTGGGGTCGCCTCGCCAGGAGCCATCGGCGGTTCAGGCGAGGCGTTCCTGGGATCTTGGGGAGGTCGTCTTCTGCCATCAAGAAACCTGACCGGCCCCCAGGTCCTGCGGGCTCCATCCGAGCTCGTCGAACCAGCGGCCACCGAAGGGGCGAGTGATGGGATACCGCTGATCGGCGAGGCCGCCGTAAAGGACGAGGTCGTTGCGCCGACCGATCTCGCCGCGGAGGGCATCGAGCTCGCGACGCCGAGAGGCCCCGTCCTCGAGGAGGTCGATCTCGTCGAGCACGCGGGTGAAGGCGAGGGCGTCGTCGATCCGAGCGGCGAACTGTGCCGCCCGTGGCACCGAGAACAACCGGGCTTCGGCCTTGGCTGTCATGAGCCGGCGGACGGCGCCGAGGCCAACCGAAAAGATCTCTTCGCGCTTGAGCCAGCGCGTCTCGTAGTTGATGCGGCGGATGGGCGAGGCTCGCTGCGCCGCGGTTCGGTGCTCCTCGACCGTGCGATAGAACAGGCGATAGCCGTGGTCTTCCGGCCGTTCAAAGAAGTCCGATGCCGGGTCGAGAAAGGGCATCATGGGGCAGATCATGGGATGCACCCGGCCATGCTCGAACCTCGCGAGGAGTCGTTCGCAGTAGTCGAGCGTCCTCTTGACCGAGTCCTCGTCCTGTCGAGGCATGCCCACGAAGTACCAGACGTCGATCCGGTATATCCCGCCGTCAAGGGCCCTCGCGATCCAGTCTTCCATCTCCTCATTGGTGTAGACCCCGCGCCCGGCCAGCCTGGCCACCTCGAGGTCATGGCTCTCGGGGGAGAGGGTGACGGCGGTGCGCGGGTTTTCCCGCACGGCGCGCCGCACCCAGGACTCGGAAGGCAATTCGAACTGCTCGTAGTTGACGGAGGCAAAGCCTGCCTGCCCGACCTGCTCCAAGAGCAGTTCCAGCCCCGGTCCATCTTCGTTGTAGGTCCCGAGCGAGTAGAGGTGGGTCTTCCGGATGCACGGCCTCTTCTTCGCTTGCTCGAACTCGTAGCGGACTTCGGACGCGGGCTTGCGGACGAGTCCCCGCGCCGTTCCATAGATCCGATGAAACGCGCGCCCCGAGCCACCGCACCACCCGCATTGACGTAGGCACCCGGTATTCGGGCTGGATAGGATCTCGTTGGAGGCGAGGAAGGAACCGTTCTCGCTCGGGGCAGTCGACCAATCGATGCCGCAGCCGAAGCGGCTAACCCGGTACGAAGTTCCATTGTCCCGGACGAGGTTCTCTCCTGATTTCCAGAGGAGGTTCGGAACCCGACCGAGGTCTTGCCTCGCCTCGAGGGTGGCGAGGAGCTGTGCCATCGGCTCGAGCGTGTCGTAGCCGCGCATGACCATGTCGACGAAGGGATAGCGGATGAGCTCCTGCGCGTAGTAAGTGGCCGAGATCCCGCCGAGGACGACGGGCGTCTCGGGGTGCGCCGCCTTGACCCGCTCGGCGACGGCCAGGCATCCCTGGACGTGCACCATCCAGTGCAGGTCGATGCCGACGAGTTTCGCCCGGAGCGCTCGCGCCACCGCCTCGAGGTCCAAGGCTCGGTGGGTGAGGAGCAGGCTGCAGAGGTTCACGATCCGGACGTCATGCCCTCGCTCGCCGAGAAAGCGCTGCAGTTCCTTGAAGCCGAGGGGGAAGTGATCGTAGAGCGGCGTGATGGGGATGTCGCCCGAGGTGCCGAGGAAGGGGAAATAGCAGTCACCTCGCCGAAAGTCGTAGTGGGCCGGCGGATGGAGCAGGATGAGATCGGCGCTCAGGGTCGGCAGCGAAGCGGGGAGCGACGGCTCGCCACCCCCGACCCGAAGGGTCCCTTCGAGCCCGGTCATGCCGTGAGGCCTCCGTCGAGGACCAGGGTCTGGCCGATGAGGTAGGGAGGAGCTTCAAGCGCGAGAAACCTCACCAGGGTGGCCACCTCCGCTGCGGTACCAAACCGGCGCAGAGGAACGCGCTGCTCGGCCGCGCTGCGCTGCTCGGCGGTGAGGGCTCCGACCATGTCGGTGTCGATGTATCCGGGCGCAACCGCGTTGACGCACACGCCCCAGGCCGCCATCTCCTTGGCGAGCGCGCGGGTGAACCCGATGATGGAGGCCTTGGCCGTGCAGTAGTTCGCCTGCCCGGCCATGCCGATGAGCCCGGAGACGGACGTGATGTTGACGATGCGTCCCGAGCGCTGCCGCATCATCTGAATGGTAGCGGGCTGCGTCGTGCCGAAGAGCCCGTTGAGGCTCGTCTCGAGTACCGCGGACCACTCCGAAGGGGACATCATGGGGAACAGACGATCGGCCGTCACGGCCGCGTTGTTCACGAGCACGTCGAGGCGTCCGAGCTCGGCGATGACCTTCGCCACGAAGGCCCGGCAGGCACCCGCATCGCGGCCGTCGACCTGCTCGGAGGCGACCTCGCACCCGGCCCGGCGCAGCTCCTCCTCAAGGAGGCGGGCCCGTTCCGCGCTCTTCAAGAAGGTGAACCGCACGATGAGACCCGCTCTCGCTAGCTCCTCGACGACCGCCTTTCCGATGCCGCGTGACCCGCCGGTCACGACGGCCACCGCCCGGCGCGGGGTGAGGGCTTCAGGGGTCATCTTGCACCGACAGCAGCAGGGCGGAGCAGGCTCCGGTCGAGGAGCAGGAAGTGACGAGTGCGCTCCGCGTGGTCAGCTCGACCTCTTGCCGGGGGTAGAAGAGCCCGGGGAGGGCGGGTTCCTCGAGCCGGGCGATGGGCGGGGCGCGGCGCTCTCGCAGGGCGGTGAGCGCCGCCACGACCTCGACTAGCCCGCTCGCCTCGAGGCACTCGCCCAGGTTGGCCTTGGCCGCCATGAGCGGAGTGCGCGCGGCGCGGTCGCCCATGAGCTCGCCGAGGGCCAGCGCCTCCGCCCGATCATCCGCCGCGGAACCGTTGGCCCCCGAGCTCCACAGCCCGACCTCCGTCGGGTTGAGCTCGGCCCTCGCGAGGGCACTCGCGCAGGCGCGTCTCAGCGCGGAGGCCCGCTCGCCCCCGCTCGAGGCGAAGCTCGAGGCGTGACCACGGAAGACTGCCCTTGCGGGCACTCCGCGCTTGTGGGCGTCCACCGTGCGTTCGAGCACCAGGGCGACGGCCGCTTCCCCCAGAGCGAGGCCGCAGCTTCCCCGATCGAGAACACGGTAGCCTTCGGCCGGTGCCAGGAGCGCGGCTCGCCAGGCGAGGAGCGCGAGCTCGTGACAGTGCGCCGAGGCGGCGACCACGACGCACGCTCGAGCACGGCCTTTGCTGACACACCTCGCAGCGACGCCGAGCGCGTCGAGGGAGGAGGCTCCGCCGTCGCTCACCGTGACGGAGAAGGCCTTGGCCCCGAACCCGAGTGCGATGGCCGCACCCGGCGTGCTCGGCAACCCGAGCGGCATGAGCGCGGGGTTCGTGCGCTGGAGCCCGGCGGTGAGCAGGCTGCGGTCGTACTCGAGCAGGGTCTCGAGGTGTCCGAAGGTCGAGGCGCAGACGAGCCCGAGGGACTCTCCCGCTACCGCCTGGGCGCCGTCCAAACCGGCGTCGGCGAGGGCGAGCTTGGTGGCGCAGATCCCGAGGCGCGTGGCGCGACTGTAGAGCCTCATGCCGCGGACGTTGGCGTAGCGAGTGGCGTCGAAGTCGTGGATCCGCGCGAGGCCGCTCCCACCGAGTTCCGGGACCGACTCGACCGCCACCCGACCTGCGCGCATCGCCCCGAAGAGTGCGCCGGGTCCGTCGCCGAGCGGGGTCAACACGCCCACGCCCGTCACCGCGATGGACGAGGTCTCCGTGCCGGGGAGCGGACCGGTCATGGGGCCCTCGAGAGCGCGAGGCAAACGGCCGAGCCACCGAAGCCGGCCGAGAGGTTGAGACAGGTGCGCAGAGGCATCGAACGCCCCTTCAGGGGCACGTAGTCCAGATCGCACTCTGGGTCCGGTTCGGTCAGATTGGCGGTAGGCGGGACGGCTTGCCGTGAGAGGGCGAGCGCGCACACCACCGTCTCGATGGATCCCGCCGCCCCGTTGGTATGGCCCAGCATGGACTTCACGGAGCTCATGGGAATGTCCTTGGCGCGGCCGCCGAAGACCGCCTTCATGGCGCGGGTCTCGGCCAAGTCGTTGTAGAGCGTGCCCGTGCCGTGGGCGCTCACGTAGTCCACCTCCTCGGTGGAGAGACCGCTCGTGGCGAGCGCTTGCTTCATGGAGCGGGTGAATCCGTCCCCGTTCGGTTCCGGCGCGGTGATATGGTAGGCGTCGTTGCTGAGTCCGTAGCCCAGCACCTCGGCGTAGATGCGGGCTCCTCGGCGTCCGGCGCGTTCGAGGTCCTCCAAGACCACCACCCCGGCTCCTTCCCCGAAGGAGACCCCGTCGCGACGCCGGTCGAAGGGACGGCAGACGCTCTTCGAGAGCGCGCCCATCCGCGTGAAGCCGGTGTGGATGAGCCGGGTGTGGGTGTCCACTCCGCCGGCCAGCATGACCTCGGCTTCGCCCGAGGCCACGAGGTCGTAGGCGAAGGCGACCGACGCATTACCGGAGCTGCATGCGGTGGCCGCCAGCATGACCGGCCCGCCCAAGCCGTGTTCGCGCGCGATGCCGGCGGCGAGCCGGTGTCCGTCAAGGCGCTCGTAATATCCGCCGTCGACCTGTTCGGATCCGCGAGCCACCCACGCGTCGTTGAAGTCGCTCACCTGACGCTCCTCGGCCATGGTGCTGCCGAGGACGACGCCGGCGCGCTCGCGTCCGCCGGTCGGAAGTTCTCCCGCATCGGTCAGGGCCAGGCGTGCGGCGAGGGAGACCAGGGCTCCACACCGCTCCCGGGGGGAGGCCGGGCGCTCTGCCTCGGGGAACGTCACCTCGGCGCCGAGCACGACCTCGAGGCCCGCGCAGGAGAACTGGCGCAGGGTCCCGATGTGGCACCGGCCGGCCATGAGGTCCATCCACAGCCGGTCGAGCTCCGCGCCCGCAGCCGTCACCACGCCGCAGCCGGTGATGGCTACCCGTCCCATGCCCGAGGCCCCCTTCCCTCAAGCTCATGCCGGCGAAGCCGCAGAGCGCTCCCACCTCTCAGGCGGCCACGGTGTTCTGGAGCGAGGCCACGAGCTTCAGCAGGCTGTCGAACGTCCGCACCTCCCCGTAACGCCCCTCGGGGATGACCACCGAGAAGGTCCGCTCGATCTCGAAGACGATCTCGAGAGCCCGGACCGAATCGACGTTGAGCTCTTCGCGCAGGTTGGCGTCCGCGGCGAAGTCAGGAGTGGTCTCGGCGATCTTGGCCACGATTTCTCTAAGAGTCTTTTCCATGGTGATCTTCTCGTCTAGCGTCTTCGTCACTCAGCGAGAGACTTCCCGGCCGCCTTGGACTGCAAGTGATCCGTCACCAGCCGAGCGATCTGGCGGACGGAACGAAACGTTTCCGCGTTGACCTCCGTGGGCTTGAGCTGCACCTCGTAGGTGTCGTCGAGGAAGGCGACGAGCGCCAGCGTGGAGAAGGAGTCGAGCACCCCGCTCTGCTGCAAATCGGTTTCGTCGTCGAAGCCCCGCTCATCGCCGCTCAGCCAGGTGGCGACGATGTACTTCCTGAGGCTGGACCTGATCTGCGCTTCCATCGAGTAGCCCTCTCGTGTCGACATGTTACACCGGACTCACAGACTTCGCGTGTCCCTCCAGCAAAAGCTGCCGCGTGCGCAGCCGGTCGGCCTTTCCACTCGAGGTGCGCGGAAATCCGCTCAAGATCCGCACCTCGCTCGGCACCATGTAGCGTGGGAGCCGCGCCGCACAGAAACGCTTCACCTCCAGCACCGACAGGGAAGGATCGGACGGCACCACCGCCGCTACCAGACGTTGGTCCCACTCAAAGACGAGGGCCTCCTTCAGGCCGGGGTGGCTGAGGAGGGCGGCCTCCACCTCGCCGAGCTCGACCCGGAAACCGTGCACCTTCACCATGTGATCGCGCCGACCGTGGTACCAGAGGTTCCCGTCCGGGCCGCGTGAGACGAGGTCGCCCGTCGGGTAAGGCAGGGCCGGGGGCGTCCGGCGCCCGCCGTCCCAGTATCCGAGCATCACCGTCGGGCCGCTCACGAACAGCTCGCCGATTTCGCCTTCCGCCACCGGACGGCCGTTCGGATCGAGGAGGGCGATGCTATCCCCACAGCTCGCTCGCCCGATGGGGATGGCGGAGAGTTCGAGAGGGGGGGGAGAGGACACCTCGTAGGCCAGGCAGACGTTGGTCTCGGTCGGACCGAAGAGATTGAAGAAGCGAGCCTGCGGGATGGCCGCCATCGTGCGCCGCAGGTGACGGACCGGGAACACCTCGCCGGCGAAGAAGACCGCCCTCAGGCTTCTTGCACCGCGGGTGTCGAGACCGCCGGCCTCCAGCATGAGCAGGAAAGCCGAGGGGACGGAGTACCAGACCGTGATCTCCTTCTCGTGAAGAAGGTCGACCATGCGACGTCCGGAGGCCACCGCCATCTCGTCGACGATGACGAGGGTGGCACCCCGTGAGAGCGACCCCCAGACGTCGAACACCGACAGGTCGAAGTGGAAGGGCGCGACGCTCGCCACTCGGTCCGACGCCGCCAGACCGATGAGCTCGCTCGCCCAATCCACGAAGGCGAGGGCGTTGCGGTGGGACAGCATGACGCCCTTGGGCACGCCGGTCGACCCCGAAGTGTAGAGGATGTACGCGAGGGCGTCGGGGGCCGCGCCGAGGTCTAAGGAAACGGGACTCGCACTCTGGATTTCCGCCCACGGATGGACCTTGGCCGACCGGGCGAGCGGGGAGACGGCCCCATCGGTGAGGAAGAAGTGCTCGACCGCGTCCGACGAGGGCTCCCCCTGCCAGCGGTCGAGGAGCTCCGGGGAGATGAGGACGTGGCGCAGGCCGCAGTCGCGGGCGATGAGCTTCACCCGAGGCGCGGGAGACCCCGGGTCGAGCGGGACGTAGACGGCTCCGGCCCGGAGTGCGCCGAGCAGGGCGGCCACCGCCCGCCCCGAGCGCGGCAGGTGAACGCCCACCCGGTCGCCCGGGAGGACGCCCGCGTCGCGCAGGACGCGCGCGATGCGGTTTGCCAAGAGGTCGAGGGCGCCGTAGGTCAACAGCCCGTCGGGTCCGTCGACGGCGACCTTTTCGGGCGCGCGGCGAACGAACGGAGTCGCCAGGAGATCGAGTCGCTTCATCGAAGCCCCAGCACGCGAGCGACGATGGCCCGCTGGATCTCGGAGGTCCCGGAGACGATCCTCCCCGGGATCGCGTCGCGCAGTAGGCTGTCGACGCCGGTTTCGGTCGCCACGCCCGATCCCCCGAACAACTGGACCGCATCGAGCCCCGACTGTACCGCCGACTCGGTGATCCAAAGCTTGCTCAGCGCAACGGCCTCGTCACAGCGCTTCCCCATCCGATGCAGCTCGCACGCGCGGTAGAGGAGCAACCGGCTCGTCTCCAGGCGCAGCTTCATGTCGACGATCCGGTGCGAGACGGCCTGAAACCCCCCCAGTGGGTGTCCAAACTGCTTCCTCGATCGGACGTGCTCCAGGCACTTCTCGAGCGAACGGTCCATGGCGCCCACGTAGAAGGCCATGAGGCAACCGCGCTCCCAGATCATCGACTCCTCGAAAAGTGCGGCCCCCGACCCCTCGGGCCCGAGGCGGGCCTCTTCAGAGACCTTGCACCCGTCGAGGTAGACCGTGCCCCAGGGGGAGGTGCGCAGCCCGGTCTTGTGGTGTTCGGGCACGACGCGCAGACCCGGCGTGTCGCGCGGCACGAGAAATGCGGTGACGCCGAAGAGGCCGCGGGACGGGTCGGTCGTGGCGTAGACGAGGAAGAGATCGGCGACGGGGGCGTTGGTGATGAAGCACTTCACTCCGTCGAGCACGTAGTCGCTGCCCTGCCGTCGCGCGGTCGACTTCATGGAGAAGACGTCGGAGCCGGCCTCCGGTTCGGTGGTGGCGTTGGCACAGATGAGCCTTCCTTCGGCGAGGTCACGCAGGTAGCGCTGGGCATGTTCCACCGACCCGGATCGCCAGATGGGTACGGCGGAGGCGAACATGTGCGCACACAGAGAGAAGACGAGGCCTCCGTCCTCGCAGCCCTTGCCGAGGGCCTCGACCATGAGGGCGGTGTCGAGGGCGTCGAGTCCGCTTCCGCCGAAGGCCTCGGGAATGGGCAACCCGGCCAGCCCGAAGGCGGCCGCTTCGTTCCACAGGTTGCGATCGAAGACCGCATCTTCTTCCCGTCGGCGAGCGCCGACCGACAGTTTTTCGCGAGCGAACCGCAGCACGGAATTGACCTGCTCGCGCTGCGTAGCCGACAATTCCATGATTTCACGAAGATGGCGTTCGGTGGTGCCAAACGTCAATGCCTCGACGGCGGGACGCGAGGCGATGGAGTCGTGTGCTCCCGGGCGCGATCATCGCCGTGATCCCTCGCACTCCGGGGCACGCGGCACGAGGTCGCGGGTTTGACGGCACCCGTGCCATGTACGTGGTAGCGTCACGTTCACCCACCTTGTCGCGCGCGCACCCACGCGCCCGCCCCGGATTCAACATGGGCACGTGGACTCGAGTTTCGCTCGCCCCGCCACCTGCCCCAAACGGGGCAGCGCACATTGAGAGAGGTCCGCGCGCCCGGCAACGCGGCTCAGACGGGAGGCCAAAGGGACCGACTGGCCGGCCGGAGCCGTCATCCGGTCGTCTTGCGGAATAGATCCACGACGACCGACTCGCGACCGGCGAGGCGCGCGCGACCGCGCGCCCACTCCCGCAGCGCCTTGATCTGCTCCTCGTAGGTCCGATAGAGGGGCACGAGGTCCTGCGCCAGCCGCCGGAGGTCCTGCGTTTCCACCTCGCGCTTCAGCGCAAAGGCGCGGTGTAGGGCCCCGACCACCACCTGCTCGAGTTCGGCGCCCGAGTAGTCGGCGCACACCTCGGCGATGGCCGCGAGGTCGAATCGATCGGGCTGCCGGCCCCGCTTCGAAAGGTGCAGGGCGAGGATGGCCCTGCGCGCCTCGGGGTCAGGCAGGTCGACGAAGAAGAGTTCGTCGAAGCGGCCGCGCCTGAGGAGTTCAGGGGGCAGGCGTGTCACGTCGTTGGCGGTCGCCACCACGAAGATCGCGCTGCGCCGTTCCTGCAGCCAGGTCGAGAAGGAGCCGAGGAGGCGGGCCGCCCGGGCGTCCCCCCCCTGTCCGGGGGCGCTGCCTGCGAAGCCCTTCTCGATCTCGTCGACCCAGAGCGCCACCGGTGCGATCGCCTCGGCTGCTTCGAGGGCGCGCGCCAGACCTTCCTCCGCCCCTTCTCCGGCACCGAGCACGCGTGGGAGGTCCAGGCGGAGGAGGGGGATGGCGAGGAGGCCGGCCACCGCCTTGGCGGCGAGCGACTTGCCGCAACCCTGCACGCCGAGCAGCATGACACCTCGCGGCGTCGGCAGGCCAAAGCGACGCGCGTCGGGGGCGAAAGCCAGCGCGCGTTCCGCGATCCAGGCCTTGAAGCTTTCGAGGCCTCCCACGTCTTCCGGCCGCTCGCGCACCTCCACGAGTTCGAGGCCGCGATCGCGGGCGAGGAGGCGCTTCTTCTCCTGCCAGATGGCCGAGACCGCCGGGGGCCCGAGGGTCGGGTCGAGGTAGAGGGCGCGGTTGAAGGCCCGCTGGGCCTGGGTATAGGTGAGGCCGTTGGCGGCGAGGAGCGCGGCGTGCACCGCCGCGTCGTCGGGGCGAGCTCCGGGCGGCCACAGTGCGGTCAAGGCCCCGGCGAGCTCCTCCTCGGCCGGCAAGGGCAGCCTCAGCACCGTCACCTCGCCCTCGAGGCCCTGGGGGACATCCAGGCGCGGGGCGATGATGACCGCGCATCGCCGCCTCGGATAGAAGGCCGCGAGCAGGTCCCTCAGCCGTCGCGCCACCGCGCGCTCACTCAACTCCAGGTGAAAATCGAGGAGGAGGCCGACCAGCGGCTCCCCGCCTCCCCGGAAGAGCGCCTCGAGCGCCTCGAGCCCGCTGCGAGCCGACGGGTCGAGGCCCTCGAAGCCGCGCGTGCGCGACCAGACCGCCACCGCCGCTCCACCCTCCCGGCCGGGATGCTGCTCGAGCGCGGCGCGGCACAGGGCCACGGCGCGCTCCTCCTCGTCGGTCACGAGGTAGAGGATCCGGGCACCCGTCCGGTGGAGTTCCGCAACCTCGTCCACGAACCCCATCAGCGCCAGCCCTCCACATCGGAGGTGCCGCGGAGGGCCTCCTCGAAGGAGGTCACGCCGGCGGCCACCTTGCGCACGGCATGTTCGCGGAGCGTGCGAAACCCGTCCTGCCGCGCCGTCCTGAGAAGCACTTCGGGCGTCTCTCCCTCGGCGACGAGGTGGCGCAGGCGGCTGTTGAGCGGCAGGATCTCGAAGATGCCGGTGCGCCCGTAGAAGCCGGTGAACCGGCACTTGACGCAGCCCTGGCCGCGCCGCGCGACCAGCTTGCCGGCCCAGTCCTCGGGGTGCGTCACCCCGAGCAGGGCCACCTCGTCGGAGGTGAGCAGCACGTCCTCCGCACACGAGGGGCACACTTGCCGGACCAGGCGCTGGGCGACGACCCCGGTCAGCGTGGCGCCGATGAGGAAGCTCGGCACGCCCAGGTCGCGCAGGCGGGCCACCGCACCCACCGTGTCATTCGTGTGGAGGGTGGTGAGCACCATGTGGCCGGTGAGCGCGGCCTGCACGGCCTGGGCGGCCGTCTCGGCGTCCCGCACCTCGCCCACCATGATGACGTCAGGATCCTGCCGCAGCACGTGGCGGAGGGCCTCGGCGAACCCGGTTCCCGTCTTGGGGTTGGCGGCGATCTGGTTGAAGTCCTCGTGGACCATCTCGATGGGGTCCTCGATGGTCACCACGTTCACCTCGGGCGAAGCGAGCGCCTGGAGGGCCGAGTAGAGCGTGGTGGTCTTGCCGCTCCCGGTTGGCCCCGTCACCACCACCAGCCCGTGCGGCCGCTCCAGCCACCGCTCGAACTGGTCGCGCTCGTCCTTGAGCAAGCCGAGCTCGGAGAGATCGCGGACGAGGACGTTGGGATCGAGGATGCGCACCACGATCTTGTCGCCGAAGGTCGTGGGGACGGTCGAGACGCGCAGCTCCATCTCGGCGTCGCCGCGGGAGGTCCGGATCCGACCGTCCTGCGGGCGCCGTGCCGCGATATCGAGGCGACTCATGATCTTGAGCCGGTTGGCGATGGCCCCGTGGACGGCCTTGGGGATGCGGTAGACCGGGTGGAGGACCCCGTCGATGCGCATGCGGATGGTCGATTCCTCCCGGCGCGGTTCCACGTGGATGTCGCTCGCCCGCTGCTCGAACGCATAGTGGAGCAAGTACTCGACCGCGGCCACCACGGGTTCGCTCGAGGCCTCGAGCGCCTCCAGGCCGGCCAGGTTGACGAACTGTTCGAGGTTACCGACGTCAGCCGAGGCGCCGGTCTGCAGCTGTTGCTGGGCGTCCCGGATCTGCTGGCGAAAACCGTAGACCTCGGAGATGGCGCGGTGGATGTCGGTCGGCGAGGCCAGCACCGCCTCGATCTCGCTGCCGGTGAGCCCACGCAGGTTCTCGAAGAGCTCGCGGTCGAAGGGGTTCGCCGCGGCCACCACCAGCTTGCCGTTGCGCCGCTCGAGCGGGAGCACCGAGTGCCGTCGGGCGTAGGGCCTCGAGAGGGTTCGGGTGATGAGCGCGGCATCCAGCTTGAGCGGGTCGATCTTCCGAAAGGGGACGCCGGACGCTTCGGAGACGGCCCGAGCCACCTTGTCCTCGTCGACCGTTTCCCCTTCGCGCCGGGCGTCGCCAAACCCGAAGGAAGCGGCGAGCTCGACCGGAGACAGCTCGGCGCGGCGCAGGGCACGGCCACCGCTTCGGCTCGCGTGCTCGCGGAGCAGGCGGGTGCGCTGGGTGCCCTCCCGGGCGAGGGCCATGCGCCGGGCGTCGTCCGAGATGAGGCCGCGCTCGGCGAGGAGGTTGGCCACGAACTCGAGGGTGAAATCGCTGGCGCGCCGAAGCCTCTCCACGAAGGCGAGTCTATCGCGCGGCGGCCTGAGGCAAAAGCGCGGGCCCGAGCCGAAGGCGAGCTCGCCCGAGGGCCCGTCCTCAAGATTTGGCGTCGGAGAATCCGGCCTCGATGTAGGCGCGTTCGAGGACGATGGCCGAGCGCGCGCGCCGCTCCGAATGCATGACGAAGACCGCCATCGCGATGAGCATGGCCACGCCGGCCGCGAACACGAGCATGGGCAAGCCCAGCGGAACGGGAAGGAATCCGGCCGCAAGTTCCAGGAAGGAGGTGGCGACGAACGAGAGGAGCGCCCCGTAGTCGAGCAGGAGGGCGTTGATGAGCAGGCGGTGACGCTCGTCGAACGAGGCCACCTGCTGTCGCACGATATCTCGGCGACGATCGCTCGAGGACAGCTCGCGAAATTCCCGGGCCAGCTCACGCAGGCGGGCGCTCATCCGCGCGGCCTGGTTGTCGAGGCCCAGTGCGGTGAGGGCACAGGCCGACACCATCACGGCCGGCGTCACCGCCACCGTGATGCGCTGCAGTGCGTCCACGGGGCTCGGCATCCGACACGGTTTAGCAGTTGCGCGCTTCTGCGGTCTGCCCCGTCAGGGTCACTCCTGTTGAGCCCCGTTCGCTTCCGGAACCGGACGGGGTCTTCTCCGCTCATCCGCGGGCGTGGCAGGCTTCGAGTTTTTAGAGGTACTGAATGGAAACGGAACCGGTCGGGACCGCACAGCTGGGCGATTTGGTGCCTGCATGGCGACTTGAGCGCACGGTGCACGAGGGTAGCCTCGATGGAGCCACCCTGACCGGCGAAGCGGCACGTCATCCCCACGCGATTCGGATCGGACTGTGGCTCGACGAAGCCGGTGTCGTGAAGCAGGCGCGTTGGCGGGCGGACGATACCGTCCTCGGGGCCTATGCCGAGGCGGCCTGCCACCTCGTGGAATCGGGTGTGAGCCCCTTCCTGCTCCGCGGGGACGCGCTCAGGGCCGCGGTAGCTCAAGCACCGGGTTCCGACCACCACTCCGAGCTCGTGGTGTGCGCCCTCGGCTCGGCCCTTCTCCTCTGGGCTGGAGCGGACGCTTGAGCGTAAGCCGCCTGTAGCCCGGCATCTGGGCTCCGCGAGCGCGCACCTCCTGCGTTCCGGAAAGGGTCCGCGCTGGGCAGGACCCCCCTCAGATGCCTCCGCCGAATTCGAACCCAACCTCGCGCACCTCGGCCTGTGTGACGCGGCTGCCCGGCGGAACGCCGTGGGTCAGCCAGACGTTGCCCCCGATCGAGGAGCCGCGTCCGATGACCACCCGCCCCAGGATGGTGGCGCCCGAATAGATCACGACATCGTCCTCGACGATGGGGTGTCGGTCGATCCCCTTGATCGGGATCCCGTTCTCGTCCTTCGGGAAGCTCTTCGCCCCGAGGGTCACGCCCTGGTAGACCCGGACGTTGGAACCGATGATGGCCGTCTCGCCGATGACGACGCCCGTCCCGTGATCGATGAAGAAGCGCTCGCCGATGCGAGCCCCGGGATGGATGTCGATGCCGGTGAGCGTGTGGGCATCCTCGGTGATCATGCGTGGAATGAGGGGAACCCCGAGGACGTAGAGTTCGTGGGCGATGCGCTGGCTCGTCACCGCCAGGATGCCGGGATAGCTGAAGATGGCCTCGTCCTTGATCTTGAGGGCGGGGTCGCCGTCGTAGGCGGCCTCGACGTCCGAGGCGAGGAGCCGCCTCACTTCGCTGAGCCGCCCGAGAAACGCGTTCGTCACCCGGGTCGCGGTCTCAGCGCAGTGCTCGCAGGTCTCGAATTCGTGTCGCTCGGCGAAGGCGATTCCACGGCGCACCTGTTCGCTTAGCGTATGAAGAACCCGATCGAGGACGGCACCGACGTAATAGTGGAGGTGCTCGTCCGAGAGATCCGTCTCGCCGAAGTATCCGGGGAAGAAGACGGCGCGCAACTCCGCCACGCACCGGATCACGGCGTCGCGAGAGGGCAACACGATCCGCCCCCGCCCGCGAGCACCGCCGAGTTCGCTCGAACGCTGGCACAGCTCGTCCACCACCGCCGCGAGCCCGTGATCAAGGGTCCTGCGCCCGTCGTCCATGCCCTCCTCCAGAGGCTGCTCAAGGCCTTCCTGCTCGAATAAGGCGCATCTGAGCTCGGAGCAACCTCGGCCGTCTGCTCAGCATTCGGGATCCATGGACTCGCCTGAGAGCGCCGAGTCGATGTCCCCCTCGGTCGGCTCGCCCTCCGCCGGGGCGGGCATACCCCCCTCCAGGCCGGGCCCCACGCGGTGAAAAAAGTCCCACACCGCTTGAGCAGCCTTGGGCCCGAAGCCCTCGACCTGGGCGAGTTCCTCGAGGCTCGCCTCCTTCACGCGCTTCAAGGAACCGAGGGTGCGAAGGAGCGCCTTGCGCCGACCGGCCCCGACCCCCGCGATGTCTTCCAGCACCGACCTGAGGTTACCCGAGCGCCGGAGCTTGCGGTGAAAGGTGATGGCGAAGCGGTGAGCCTCATCACGCAGCCGCGTGAGGAGGAAAAGCTCCGCGCTGTTCTGCCGCAACACGATCGGATCCTTGCGACCGGCCAAGAATACCCGCTCGGGCGTCCGATCCATCTCGGGGACGAAGCCTCGCTCGGCCACCTCGGCGGCTTCGGCCAAGGCGGTCGCGGGCCCGGGTGGGCGCCGCCGCCCCGAGACCACGTGCGCGGTCCCGAAGTTGACGAGCCGGCTCTTCGCGAGGCCGACCATCTCGACGTAGGGTGCTCCCTCATTGCCGGGCACGGGCTTCACCGGCACACCGAGGTCATGGGCAGCCGCCAGGGCGGCATGGAGCTGACCCTTGCCGCCATCGATGACGAGGAGGTCGGGGAAACAGCCTTCGGCGAGGGCGCGCTTGAGCCTTCGGGTCACCACCTCGTGAAGCATGGCGAAATCGTCCTGGCCCGAGACGCCCTTCACCTTGTAGCGGCGATAGTTGGCCCGGTCCGGCTCGCCGTCTTTCATCGACACACCCGAACCCACCGCGAGCGCCCCCTGGAAGGTAGAGATGTCGTAGCACTCCATCCAGCGTGGCTCCTTGCCGAGCCGGAGGGCCCTCGTGATCGCCGCCAGGGCCTGTTCGCAGCGCTCATCTCGGGCGTGCCAGCTCTCGAGCCCGAGGCGCGCGTTGCGTCCGGCCACTTCGAGCAGGTCCGCCTTGGCCCCTCGCTGTGGCGTGAGCAGTCTCACCCGGCGCCCGCGCCGCTCGGAGAGTACCTCGGCCAGGCCGGAGGCCCCTTCGACCTCGAAGGGAAGGAGCACCTCTTCCGCCGGCGAATTCTGCTCGTAGTAAAGCGCGAGGAAGGAAGAGAGCGTCTCCTCGTCCGGGAACTCCTGCCCCCGGAACGGGTAGCGGCGCACGTCTTGGAGCTTGCCGCGCCTCATGGCCACCGCGGCGATGACGAGGTCCGGCCCCTCGCGGTACAGGCCGAACACGTCGCGATCGGCATCGTCCGCCATGAGCACGCGTTGCTTCTCGAGGCTGCGCTCGACCGCGAGCAGCTGGTCGCGCAGGCGCGCCGCCTCCTCGAAGCGCAGATCGGCCGCCGCGCGTTCCATCCGCTGGCGCAGTCGCGCGGCGAGCTCGCCCTCCCGGCCCTCCAGGAACTCGACGGCGTCTTCCACGTTCTGTCGGTACTCGTCGGCTGGCACCTCGTAGACGCACGGCGCCGGGCAGCGATGGATCTGGTGGAGCACGCATGGCCTCTTGCGGTGGTCGAGGACGTGGTCGGTGCAGGTGCGCAGCTGGAACCAGCGGTTCACGATGCGCAGGGTTTCCCGGATGGAGCTCGCGCTCGAGTAAGGTCCGAAATAGCGCGCGCCGTCCTCCTTGCGCTGCCTCGCCCGGCGCACTTCCAGGCGGGGGTAAGGATGGCTCTCGTCCAGGCGCAGTACGATGAAATCCTTGTCGTCCCGCAGCCTGATGTTGAAGCGAGGGTGGTACTTCTTGATGAGCTCGTTCTCGAGGAGGACGGCCTCCTTTTCCGAGCGCGTCACGATGACGTCGAGGTCGCCGAGCAGGCCGTCGAGCAGCGCCACGAAGGCCCGTTCGTCACCTCCAGACCGATCGAAGTAGCTGCGGACCCGGGCGCGCAGGCTCGAGGCCTTGCCGACGTAGACGACCGCGCCCTCCTGGTCCTTCATGAGGTAGCAGCCGGGCTCGGCCGGCAGGTCGTCGATCTTCCTGCGGAGGGTGGCATCCACGAAGTAGGATTCTAAGCGCGATCTGGGTTCTCGACCGGGGTAAGGGGGCCACCCGCCGCCGAGGCCATGGCCTTTCTCATCGCCGGCGCCGTCTCATCGCCTGGGGCCGCCGTGGACCGCGGCTCAGGGCCGCAGCGGCCGCAAGGTTCGCTCCGCTCCCCATGAGGCCCTTCATCCCCGCCGACCGCCGCGGCAGGCCGAGCGCCAGGTCCTTCAGGGCCAGGATCCGATCGCGCACCTGGGCCGCCTTCTCGAACTCGAGGGCCTGGGAGGCCTTTTGCATCTCGCGCTCCAGTTCCGCCACGATCTGGGGGATCTGGTCCGGCTGGTATTCCGCGCCGTCCGTGGGTGCGACCGGGACGGTGACGTAGTCGGCCTCGTAGACGGCCATGCCCAAATCGCTGATGTTGCGCTTCACCGACTGCGGCGTGATGTGGTGCTCCTCGTTGTACTGACGCTGGATCTCGCGCCGCCGGTTCGTCTCGTCGAGGGCCTTGCGCATGGACTCGGTCACCGTGTCGGCATAGAGCAGAACCCGCCCGTTGAGGTTGCGGGCCGCTCGGCCTATGGTCTGGATGAGCGAGACATCGCTGCGCAAAAAGCCTTCCTTGTCGGCGTCGAGCACCGCCACGAGCGACACCTCCGGGATGTCGAGCCCCTCGCGCAGGAGGTTGATGCCGATCATGACGTCGAATTCGCCGCGTCGGAGATCGCGAATGAGTGCGCTGCGCTCCAGGGTGTCGATGTCGGAGTGCAGGTAACGACAGCGAACGCCCACGTCGGTGTAGTACTCGGTGAGATCCTCCGCCATGCGCTTCGTGAGCGTGGTGACGAGGACCCGTTCGCCCAGCTTCTCGCGCTTGCGGATCTCGGCGAGCAGGTCGTCGACCTGGGTCCCGACCGGGCGCACCTCCACCTCGGGATCGGTGAGGCCGGTGGGGCGGATGATCTGCTCGACCACCACCCCAGCCGCCTGCCTGAGCTCGTACCCGGCCGGCGTGGCGGACACATAGATCGCCTGATTCACCGCGCGCTCGAACTCCTCGAACTTGAGGGGCCGATTGTCGAGAGCGGACGGCAAGCGGAATCCGTACTCGACCAGGGTTTCCTTGCGAGAACGGTCACCCCGATACATCGCTCCGATCTGCGGCACCGTCTGGTGCGACTCGTCGATGACGAGCAAGAAGTCTTTCGGGAAGTAATCGATGAGGCAAGGCGGAGGGTCGCCGGCCCTCCGCCCGGAAAGCCAGCGCGAGTAGTTCTCGATGCCCGAGCAGAAACCCATCTGCTCCAGCATCTCCAGGTCGAAGAGGGTGCGCTGCTCGAGGCGCTGCGCCTCGACGAGCTTGTTCTGCCCCTTGAGCTCGGAGAGCCGTCCCCGCAGTTCTTCCCGGATCCCGGCGATGGCGCGCCGGCGGGTCTCCGGTGCGGAGACGTAGTGGCTGTTCGGGAAGATGGCCACCTTGTCGAGCGCGGCCAGAGTCACCCCGCGGAGGGGATCGAACTCCTGGATGCGTTCGACCGTGTCGCCGAAGAACTCGATGCGGACGGCCCGCTCCTCCTCGTAGGGCGGGAACACCTCGATCGTGTCTCCGCGCACCCGGAAGGTCCCCCGGTGGAAGTCGAGATCGTTGCGCTCGTACTGGATGTCGATGAGAGAGCGAATGAACCGATCGCGCAAGAACTCCTGGCCCTGCTCCACCTGCTGGAGAAGCCCGTAGTACGCTTCGGCGGTGCCGAGGCCGTAGATGCAGGAGACCGAGGCCACGATGAGCACGTCGTTGCGCGTGAGCAGGGCGTGGGTGGCCGCGTGGCGCATCCGGTCGATCTCGTCGTTGATGGACGAGTCCTTCTCGATGTAGGTGTCGGTGGAGGGGACGTAGGCCTCCGGCTGGTAGTAGTCGTAGTAGCTCACGAAGTAGTGCACGGCCGCGTCGGGAAAGAGCTCCTTGAACTCGGCGTAGAGCTGGGCCGCCAAGGTCTTGTTGTGCGCGATGACGAGGGTGGGCCGCTTCACCTCGGCCACCACGTTCGCCACCGTGAAGGTCTTGCCCGAGCCGGTGACGCCCAGGAGGACCTGGTGCCGGTCCCCGCGCCTCAGGCCCTCGGCGAGCTCGCGGATGGCGGCCGGCTGGTCGCCGGTGGGCTCATGGGGGCTTTTGATGAGAAAGGGCACAAGCCGAATCTAACAGGACCCGCGAGAGCCGGCATAACGGTCCCACTCGTGAACCGGCGGCTCTCGCAGCGGTGGGGACGTGCCCGCCCACCGCCCTACCCTCTCCAGGCGGCCTCGACCGGTCGTCACTCCACGTCCCAGGCCGTGCCGGCCGGTCCATCCATGAGCGAGACCCCCTGGGCGAGGAGCTCGTCGCGGACTCGGTCCGAGCGCGCGTAGTCCCGGTTGCGGCGCGCCTCCTCGCGCTCGGCGATTCGCCGCGCCACGAGGTCCTGGTCGATCCCGCGCCGGGCCGCGGCGCGGTCGCGCAGGGCGAGGAGTGCGCGCGACGGATCACGCTGCAGGAGGCCGAGTTCCTCGCCCACCTTTCTCGCCTGGAAGGCGAGCCGGGAGAGGAGAGCTCGCTCCGCGGCGGTCTTCTTGCCCTTCTTGTCGGCGACGGCGTTCGCGGCAGTGAAGGTCTCGGCGAGGAGTCCGAGCGCCTGGGGGGTGTTGAAATCGTCGTCGAGTGCGGCGCGGCAACGTTCGACGAGGTCTTCTCCCGCCTCCCCGCCCCCCAGGTGCGCCGCCAGGCGATCGGCTTTCTCGAGCGAGCGGTACATGTAGCGGAGGCGGCGCTCCGCCTCGCCCAAGATGAGGTCGGAGAAGTTGAAGTCGTTTCGATAGTGGGTGCCGAGCAAGAAAAGGCGCAGGGCCTCGGCGTCGAAGCGCTGCAGCACGTCGCGGATGGTGAAGACGTTGCCGAGGGATTTCGACATCTTCTCGCTGTCGATCTCGACGAAGCCATTGTGCATCCAATAGCGCGCGAAGGATTCGATCTTGAGCTCGTCGGAGAGGGCGGCCACCGATTGAGCGATCTCGTTCGTGTGGTGGGGGAAGACGAGGTCCTTGCCGCCCGCATGGATGTCGAACGGGGCGCCGAGGTGGGCGAGGGTCATGGCCGAGCACTCGATGTGCCAGCCCGGTCTCCCCCGCCCCCACGGCGAGTCCCAGCTCGGCTCGTCGGGTTTGGCCGCTTTCCAAAGGGCGAAATCGAGCGGATCCCGCTTCGCCTCTCCGGGCTCGACTCGGGCGCCCACGAGCAGGTCCTCGAGCCTCCTGCGGGCCAGCCTCCCGTACTCGGGAAACTTGCGGACTGCGTAGTAGACGTCTCCGTTGCCCGCGGGATAGGCAAAATCGCGCGAGACGAGCTTCTCGATGAGCGCCACGATGCCTGGCACGTGGGTGGTCACCCGCGGCTGCTCGTCCGGCTTGAGGTTGCCGAGGGCGAGCATGTCCTCCTCGTAGGCCGTGGCGAACCGGTCGGCGAGGGCCGCCGGCTCCTCACCCCGCTCACGGGCCCGTCGGATGATCTTGTCGTCCACGTCCGTGAAGTTGCGCACGTACTTGACGAGGTAGCCCCGGGCCCGCAGGTGGCGCACCACCACGTCCCAAACCACGTAGCAGCGGGCGTGCCCGAGGTGCGACAGGTCATAGACGGTCGGACCGCAGACGTAGAGGCCGATGCGGCCGGGCTTTAGCGGCGAGAACTCCCGCTTGCCTCCAGACAACGTATCGTACAGCACGATCGCCATGTCGTTCTTCGGCCTCGAGCGGACGCTCCTAGTCGATTCTTAGCAAAAGCGCCACCGCGTGGGCGGCAATTCCCTCGCCGCGGCCCACGAAGCCCAGCCTCTCGCCGGTGGTTGCCTTCACGTTCACCTGCGAGGGGCTTATCCCCATGGCCTCCGCCAGGCGGCCCCGCATCTCCTCCGCCCGCGGGGCGATCTTGGGCCGGCGCGCCGCCAGGGTGACGTCGCAGTTCCCGACGGCAAAGCCGGCTTCCCTGGCCTTGTGCGTGATCTCGCGCAGGAGGACGAGCGAGGAGACGCCGGCGAGGAGCGGGTCGGAGTCCGGGAAGTGCTTCCCGATGTCACCGAGGCCCGCCGCGCCGAGGATGGCATCCCCGATGGCGTGCGCGCAGATGTCCGCGTCCGAGTGGCCGAGCAGGCCGTCGCCTTCCCCCGCGAACTCGACACCTCCCAGGATGAGCTTGCGGCCGGGAGCGAAGGGATGGACATCATAGCCAATCCCCGTCGCCACCTTGGGCAAGAGCTGCGCGCGAGCCCGCGCCACGTCCTCGGGGCTCGTGATCTTGAAGTTGCCCGGCTCGCCGGCCACGAGTGCCACCGGCTGTCCGATCCTCTCCACGAGCGCGCACTCGTCGGTGGCGTCGCCACAGGCCGCGCCCGCTGCGGCGAAGGCCCGCCGGAGCAGCTCGGTCCTGAAACCCTGGGGGGTCTGAGCGAGCCACATCTCGCGGCGGTCGAGGGTGGTGCGCACCCGGGGCAGGTCAAGGCCGGGCCGCCCGTCGTGCGCCGCCAGGGCGGCGGCCACCGGGTCGAACCCTTCGGGCAGAACGGCCCACTTCACCGTGTCACTCGACGGCACGGCCGCCAGGGCGGCGCCCGCACGCGCCGCGGCCAGGGCGACCGACCGGACGAGGCCAGGCGAGGCGAAAGGGCGAGCCGCGTCGTGGACGAGGACGAGCTCACAAAGCTCGAGCGCGTCGAGCCCGCGGCGGACCGACTCGGACCGGCGCGCACCGCCGGCCACCACCGAGAGCCTCCTCCCCGGCATGACCGGCCTCAAGAGGGCCTCGGCCCGTCCCTCGTCGCCGGGGGGGACCACCGCCACGATCTCGTCCACCAGCTCGCAAGTGGAGAGCACCCGGGCCGCCCGGGCGAGGACCGTCTCGCCGCCGAGCTCCAGCCATTGCTTCGCCATTCCCGCGCGTGTCCCGGTCCCCGCCGCGGCCAGGATCGCCCCCACGCGCTCGCCCTCGATCATCGCCGATGCTCCGCCAAGCAATAACCGCGGCCCGGACCTTTCGAGTTCGCGCTTGGGCCTCGGAACTCATGGCCCACAAAGCCGCCGCGCGGACGGTAAAGTCCGCGCGGCGGGAACTCCAGAGGCAACCACGCGTCCTTGGCCGCGCGGGTATCTCAGCAGATGTTGAAGATCTTCTTCAGGTCCGCCTCGACGTCCTGCTCGTCGCACTCCTTCGCGATGGCGAGCTCCTTGATGAGGAGCGACCGTGCCGTGTCGAGCATCTTGCGTTCCCCGAACGAGAGGTCCTTGTCCGAACGCAAGAGATAGAGGTCACGCAAGACCTCGGCGATCTCGAAGACCGAGCCGGTCTTGATCTTGTCCATGTACTCGCGGTAGCGCCGATTCCAGGTGGTCGAGTCGACCGAGACTTCCTTCTCGCGCAGGATGGTGTAGACCCGACGCACGTCCTTCTCACCGATGATCTCACGCAGGCCCACCGAGCCCACCTTGTTCATCGGGATCATGATCTTCATCCCGTTGTCGAGGATGCGCAGCACGTAGAAGGACTGCCGCTGTCCGGCGACCTCCTTGTGCTCGATTCCCATCACTTCGCCGACCCCTTGTCCGGGGTAGACTGCCTTGTCTCCTACCTTGAAGCTGTGGCCAACTGGGATCGTCTGCGTTGCGGGCATCAGTTCCTCCGGCCCTCGCCTCGAGTGGCGAAACCTGGGTCCCCTAACCTTTTGGGGTCACAGGCAGGGCGCCGAGGTGCGAACCTTAGCACAACGTGACAAATGAGTCAATCCTGTAAATCGGTCCTATTTTCAGGCGATTGCGCCTAGGGCGCTGGGAGGACTTCGCAGATCGCGAGGTTGTAACGGTCCGATGTCGGGGCGGTGTCGTCGAGGGCGACCGCCGTCCCCGCAGCGGGCGTGGGAGCGCTCTCCCGCTGGACCCAGTAGGTATCGCCCGTCGGCGTGAGGTCTTCGTGCACGACGGTCTGGGAAGGTCCCGGCGTGCGCGCGATGGCGTTGTCATAGTCGTTACCCACGCCGAACACCCACGAGTTGTTCCTCGTCGTCAGGAGTTGAGCACTTGGCGCCCCCGAGGCGGCACCGGCCGTGGCGATGGCCCCGATGGCGCCCGATCCGCCGCTGCCGCTCGTATCCACGCCCGCGATCGTGACCACGGTCATGGAGGAGACGACGCTCCCGGAGAGGGTCGCGGTGATGGTCGCGGCGGAGAGGGGCGCAGGCGCGAACGCCCGCCAGATCTCAGAGCCGCCACTCTCCTTGTTGGCCCTGGCGACGAGGGTGAAGGCGAGGCCAGCCCCGCTCACCCCGGTCACCGTGGTGTTGGGTCCGGTGAGGTAGTCGGTCGCGATGAAGGCGAGGACGAGCTCGTTGGCCCTGCTCGTCGAGAAGACCGGGCTCGCGATGGAGCTGCTCGGCGTGCCGTTGTCGGTGGAGAAGTCGGCGTCGAGAGCGAGCCCGCTCGAGGCGGAAGCGACGACGAGGGTCACGGTGACGGTAACCGGCGAGCCCGCCAATCCCACCGCGGTCACGGTGACGTGCCCGGTGTAGGTACCGGCAGCCAGCCCGGCAATGGAGGGTGTGAGCTCGAGCACTTGCGGGATCGTTCCGGCGCTGGGCGTGACGGTGAGCCAGGCGCTGTCGGCCGAAGCCGTGTAGCCCTGGCTCCCGCCCCCGGTCTGCCCGACCGTGACTTGGGCGGGCGCGGGGTTGGCCCCGCCCACCACGGCATCAAAGGTCGCCGAGAGAGGTGCCACCGCCAGGCTTGGAAGGCCCGGCAGCGCGAAGGCACCCACGATTCCGCCGCCCTTGGCGAGGCTCTGCCACGACCCGACGTAGAGCTTGCCCCCCGCCACGACGGGCGCCGCGAAGGTGGCTGCTCCGGCAAAGGTCGTGCCGCTGTGCCACAGCTCCGTCCCGGTCGACTCGTCGTAGGCGTGGACGATCCCGGTCACGCCCTCCCCCACGAAGAGCAGGCCGTTGGCCACCGTGGGCGTCGAGTTCGGGGTATCGCTGCCGCCGAGCGGCTCGCTCCAGGCGACCCGTGGAACGCAGTCGCTGCCGACGGTGAGGGCGACCACACCCCCCGACACTCCGCTCACCCCGGGTCCCGCATCGGTCACGTACAGCGAGTTGGTGGCGGGATCCCAAGCCGGGACCCCGCCCACGCCGCCGCTCCCGAGCGAGTCGTTCGGTGCGTTGAGGGTCAAGACCTCGAGAGGCGCGCCGCTCGCCGCAAGGTCGGCGGCCCGGAAGACGTAGAGATTGCCGTTCTTGCTTCCGGCGGCCACCAGGGTGGGGCACCCGGAGGGCGCGAACACCGTCGGCGTCGACGCGAAGTCGAGGTCGCAGGGCGCACCGTCGCAGGGTATGGACGAAGGGTCGGGCCCCTGGAAGTAACCGAGAAGGTTCAGGTTCGTCCCGAGGGCAACCATGCTGTTCGAGTAGAGGGCGGTATTCTCGTTGCCGTCCGCGGAGACGACCGAGTCGAAGGAAGTGGCGGCGTAGACGTTCCCGGTGGCCCAGTCCGCCGACACGCCACCGTACCCCCAGATGCCCCCGCCACCGTTGGGAGCGGCGATGGAAGGCACCACCACGAAATCGCCGACGAGCTGGGGAGCCGCGGAGACGTTCACTTGGTAGACCTGCCCGCGCCAGGGCGCGATGTCGCCCCCGTTGCTGGCGGAAGCCACGTAGATACTGTTGCCGATGCGGTTGAGGCCGCCCCAGACCTTGTTGGTGACCGGATTCACTATGAGCGCTAGGGCCGGGTAGACGTCGGTACCGTCCACGAGGGAGATGACGTGGAACGCCCCGTCGGTCGACACGGTGTAGAGCCTTCCCGCTGCCCGGTCGATGTAGGGGGGAGCCTCGATCCCAAAACCATCGGGCAGGCCCCAGGTGTTCGGCGTGCTCGCGCCGAAGTTGCGGGTCCACAGGACGCTCCCGCTGCCCGCGTCGAGCGCATAGAGGGAGTTGCCACCCGTCCCGATCACGAGGACATCTCGGGTCTGGCCCGCGACCTGAACCGCGTGCAGGAACAGCGGCTGCGCGGTGACGTTCCCGTCCACCCCGGTCGACCAGGCGAGCGTGAGCTCCGACACGTTGCTCGCGGACAGCGTGGTCTCGTCGCTGGCCTTGCCGGTGCGTGCCGGATCGTGATCGATCGTGATCCAGTCGGTTGCGACCCCCACGCTCAAGGTGACGCCGATGGTGGCGGGGCTGCCGCTCGAGGGGGTGAGGACGACGTTCCCGGTGTAGACCCCCACCGCCAGACCCGCGATGGACGCCGAGAGCGTCACGGCTGCCGGCGTCGTTCCACTCGCCGGGGCGACCGTGATCCAGGCACTGTCGGCCGCGGCGGCGAAGGAGACCGACCCACCACTCGTGCTGTTCACCTGCACGGTGACCGCTGCGGGGTTCCCGCCTCCCTGGTTGGCAGAGAGAGCGACCCCGGCCGGGATGGCCGAGAGCATGGCAGGGATGACATTCGCGGTGAAGTTGACACCGCCGAGGTCAGCCCCGCTCACCGTGACCGACTGGCTGAGGGGCGTGAAGGTATAACCGGCCTGGCTGGGAGTGACCGTGTAAGTCCCGCTCGCCAAGCCCTGGAAGGAGTAGTTACCGGAAGCGTCAGCACTGGTGGTGGCCAGGGTCGACGTTCCCTGCGTGAGCGCGACCGTCGTCCCGCCCGTGGCCGGCGTGATGGTCCCCGAGATGGCGTAGGTCGGGGGCGAGCCGGTGGCGGGCAACACCTCCACCAGGCTCAGGTTGTAGCGGTCCGTGGCCGGCGCCGTATCGTCGAGGGTGACGGAGGTCCCTGAAAGCCCCGTCGGCGCGTTCATCATCTGGACCCAGTAGGTGTCGCCCACGGGCGGGAAGTACTGATGGACGAGGCTCTGGCCCGGTCCGGGCGTACGGGCGGTGGCCGTGTCCCAATCATTGCCCACGCCAAAGACCCAGCTCCCATTGCGTGTGGTGACGAGCGTGGCGGTGGGCGCACCGGGATCGGCGCTGCCGCTTTGCACGGCTCCAATCGCCCCCGAGCCGCCCGTGCCCGAGGTGTCGACGCCGGTGAAGCTCAGCACAACCAGGGAGGAGGCCACCGCTTGCGAGAGCGTCGCCGTCACCGTCACCGCGCTCAAGGGCGAGGGCGCGAACGCTCGCCAAATCTCCGCCGTACCCTTCTGGGCATTGGTGCGCCGGACGAGAGCCCAACTGAGTCCTCCTCCCGCAACCGCGGTAACCGTGGTACTCGCCGCTTTCACCTGATCGGCCGAGACGAAGGCGAGGAGCAACTCATTCGGCGAAGTGGTCGAGAAAGCGGGGACTGCCACGGTGGTCTTGGCCGAGGATGAGTCTCCCGATACCTGCGCGTCGATGGAGAGAGCCGCCGCCGTCGCTCGGGTGGAGCCGGGGCCGGGGCCGGTGATCGAAGCGTCAGGCGGACCTGCGCAGGACGTCGCGAGGAGTGCGCCGCAGACGAGGGAGCACATGCTCGGGCCAGCGATCGCTCTAGCTCTAGCGAGCACCGTGCTCGGCCTCCGCCCTGCTTCAGTCCGACGCTCTACGATGAGTTTCAAAGCGGCCTCCCCGGCGCAAGCACGCCAGCCAAGGGCACCAACGTGCGGGCGAGCGTGCGCTAGATCACTCACCTTTCGGGTCGGATCGCGTTACCCGCATGGCGGCCCTCCCGCGGGAGGGTCGCCCTGCCCCACGACCGCCCGACGAGAAGCGTGTGTGTCAGGTCGAGCCCCGCCCTCGGGGACGCAATCGAGGTCGCAGGCGCCGAACCAGCAGGGCGAAGCCCAGCATCCCGATGGCGGCCGGACCGCCCGAGGAAGGAGAACCGCAGCCGCCCGTCATCCCGTCCGACACGGTGATGCCAAGGGCCTTGGTGCTCGTCTGCGAGCCCGAATCGACGACCTCGACTGAAAAGCTGGTCGAGCCGGTGTTGGTGGGTGTCCCCGAGATGACTCCGGTCCTGCCGTCGAGCACGAGGCCCTTCGGCAACCCGCTCGCGATGGACCAGCTATATGGGGGTGTCCCGTTCATCGCGGTGAGTGTGGCAGCGTACGCGGTGCTGATCACGGCTCCGGGCAGGGACGTGGTCGAGATGCTGAGCGCCGACCCGCCGGCCGCGGCCGGCTCGAACAGCACGTCGACCCAGTAGTTGGAACCGCTGAGGCCCTGGTCGGGGAAAGAACTGGCCGAGCCGTAGGAGAAGACGCCATTGGGCCCGGACGCGCCGCTCGCCAGCGCGTGAAGGGGTGGGGTATCGACTCCCGAATTGGCGAAATAGTTCTGATCGTCGCTGTAGTGGCCGACGGTCACGTGATAGGAGGCGACATACGGGGTGTTCGCGGCAATGTCGACCGGCACCGAAAAGGACGCTTGCTGCCAACCGGAGGCGGTCTCCTCTGTGAAATCGGCGCTGGCGAGCAAGGTCCCACTGCTCGACCAGAGGTTTCCAACGTGGGGACCGACGTTGGCGGCGGATTTGTAGAACCTCACCCCGAGGACGCTGCCGGGAACGTCGGACCGGAAGACCACACCGAGCTCGACAGGATTATCCGCCCCGGCGTCCGCGAGAGCCGGTGCGGCCGAGGAGGGCCAGATGGTGTCGCCCTGTGCCTGCACGGTGAGGGTGAGAGGTTCTGTGCTCGAGCCCGAGGCCGCATCCGTCACGCGCACGCTGAAGCTGTAGGACCCCGCGCTCTGTGGGCTTCCCGAGATGACGCCGCTCGTGGCGTCGAGCGCGAGCCCCGGTGCCAATGCTCCGAGGATAGCCCAGCTATATGGCGGCACGCCTCCGATCGCGCTCAAGCTGGCAGAGTAACTCAAATTCACGATCCCCTCGGGCAGGGTCACCGCCGAGATGGTGAGCCCTCCAGGCAAGGCGGTGAGGGCGGTCTGGCCAACGACGCTGCCGAGTGTGGCCGACACCGTGGTGCTTCCGACGCCGAGCACCGTGAGGAGCCCGTTACCGTCGATGGTGGCGACGCTGGGACTCGAGCTCGCCCAGGCCACGGAGGGGGTGACGTCCTGGGTGCTGCCGTCCGAATAGGTCGCGGTGGCCGCATATTGCTCGGTACCGCCTACCTTCGCGGTCGCACCGGCCGGCGTCACCGCAATGGAACTGAGCGCGACCCCGACCACCACGGACACCCGAGCCGAGGGAGTCTCGAGGTTGCCGCTGTCATCGACGGCCCGGCTCTCGAGCGTGGCCGTCCCGGCCGGTCCCGTGGTCCAGCTGTAGGTGAAAGTCCCGCGTCCGGTGGCCGGATGCCAGGTGACGCCTCCGTCGGTCGAGACCTCCACGCCAGCCACCACCCCTCCCCCGCTATCCAGCGCGGTCCCGCTAATGGTGACGGTGGTCCCGACGGCAAAACTGGAACCGGGTGATGGCGACGTGATGCTCGACGCGGGCGGGGTGAGGTCGGTGGAGGCGCTCGCCGAGACGAGGCCGGCCTGGAGGGCACCCGGCTGGGCACCCATGTCCGCCAGAAAGTTCACCGTGGCCTGCTGCATCCGGATATCGGGACTCGTCGCGAAACCAATTCCGTTGCTACTCGGATCGTGATTGACGTCGAGGCCCCACACCCAGTGATAGGTCCCGGTGCTCAACACCAGGGCACCGCTCGGGTGACGATACAGCGTGACCGCGTGCACGATGTCGCAGGAACCGGTAGTGCTGCCATAGTCGAGTAGACAAGCGCTGCTCGTGGTGAGGGGCGTCGTCGAAACGTGAAACAGCCCGGGCGGGCGAAATCCATTGTCCTCGTCGTCGTCGACTTCGTCTCCGATGGTGTTGAGGGCGAGGGTGGCGGTCTCGCCGGAGGCCAGGGTGGCGACGCTCGTGTTGCGCCAGAAGCGCATCTGTCCGTCAGCCTGCGAGACACTGATGGAGATAGGCGAGAACCCGCCCCCGGCGTAGCGCGTGATGGTGCCCGCGAGGGCGTTCTCGGGGCGGCCGCCGTCGGCGGGAGGGCTGAAGCGCGGGTCGCGCCAGGTGCCGGTCCAGGTGGGCGGGTCTTGCGGGTCGATGACGGCGTTGGCCCAGGTCTCCTTGTAGCAGACGAGGGTGCGGTAAGGCGTCCCCGAGCCGTCGATGGCGTTCTCCCAGCGAGTCTTCCAGTACACGCTGTTCCCGCTCAAGAAGGCCAGGTTCACGCCCGCCGCGCGCGCCGCCTCCACGTTGGCGCGCTGGTTCCCTGACCAGTACTCGTCGTGCCCATTCGATATCCACACCTTGTGGTTCAGGATGAGGTTGCCGTTGCGGTCGCTGTCGGTGTCGGTGAAGTAGGAGACGTCGTAGGCGTTCGCCTCGAGCCAGCGCACCATCGGGTACTCCGAGTTGAAGACCCACGACTCGATCTCGAAAACGCGCGTGTGAAAGGGCCGGTTGTAGCTGAGCTTGTAAGCCCGGCAGTTCGAGTTCCAGCTGGTGGGTGGGGAGACCCCGCAACTGTAAAAGTTCTCGCCCCCGTAGTCATTGTAGGCCTGCCAGGTCGTGTCGGAGGCCTGGAACAAGACTTGCGAGTGGCTCGAATCGTTCCTCACCACGAAGACGATGTGGCTCGACCCCCCGGTGTCGCTCCGCACCAGCTTCGCGAAGTAGATCCCGGACACTGCGTTCGACGGCACCGTCCACGAAGCCGATACCGCCCAGTTGCCGCAGTCGATGAGGAGCGTCGCCCCGTCGGTCAGGCAGGCCGGCTGGGTCTGCGGCAGCGCCGCGGACGGATTCACCGTGGCCACCAACCGAGCTCCGTTTCCCTGATAGTAACCCATCCGATAGATGCTGATCGTGTAGGCCGTGGCCGTGGTGTTGATCTTGAAGGAGATGGTGTCGCCCTGGTTCACGCTGATGGCGGTCGCGTAACCCTGGATGGTCGGATCGCCGGCGTCATGAGACGGGATGTCCCACGTGCTCTGCGGAGCACCCGCCAGGCAATTCTCTGCCTCGATAGCATTCGCGGGAGATGCGCACGAGGCCCGCACGGTCAACGGCACCACGACTCCCACCGTCACGAGCACGGCCATCATGGCATTCCGGAACATTTGCGATCCTCCGTCCCGCTGATTCCCCACCCCCAGAGCATGAGAGGGTATTCAGCGGGCCTTGCGCGGGATGGTCACGCCACACGGCGGTTTGGCGCACCCCGCGCTGTGCGCCAAGATCGATTCACGTCGCTTCGTCTTCCTCGGCGGGAATGACACCCGAAACCCTTCTCCGGGCCACACAGGCTTCGCGGCATCGGCGGGCTCTGCCGTCCCGCGTGGTCCGGCGAGTGCGCGTCACGTGCGGGCGCGCGCCTTCGGCGACCGGCTCGCTCTCAACCCTGAAGAGGAGCGGCATGACCGCATTTCTGCGGTCCCTGCACGTTGTTCTCGGGGCCCGCCTCGACCCGATAAGACTGCCCCCACCCTTCAACTTCGCGAGGCCATTCATTCGCCCCGCCCTGCCGTGGAACGTGCCCCTTTGTGCCTGAAAAAGAACCATGCCTTGCTCAGCGAAAGCACATGGCTTCGCATCAAACGCGGCCGCTCACGAGGTCGAGCCTCGTCCTGGCCGCAAGTCACGTTATGGGCCCGCGGTTGAGCTCAAATCTGCATTCACCAACACGCCTACTGCAGTTGAGCTCTCTCCGTGAATCATGTGACGGTTTTACCCTTAGCAAGGACACTTCACCCCTGCATGGCCCACGGGGGCATGCCAACTTCGTCATCCGTGTACCCTGTCGCAAGGACGGGCTCGTCTCATCCCTTGATCACGGGGCACGCCCGCCTCGGTTGAGGGCCAATGCCAATCCCGCCGCCGACCGATTTGGCCTCGGTCCTTACGAAAAGTCCCTCGAGCTCCGAAGAAGGTCAGCCTCGCGGTTCGAGCACTGGAAAGGACGAGCCCGCGCGCTCAAAAACGGCGCTGCTCTCACGGGAAAGGAGCGTCGGTCGCGGCTCGCGCTCCCATTAGGCGGCACCCCCTCTTCGAGTCCGGGATCCTCGCTCGCAATTAGGTCAAAGCGCACGTGACCCTATCCGCAAAACGCGCGGTATCGCAGGTGCCACGGCAGTTCTGGCGGGTCTCTCGCCGCCTCCCCCTCCCTCACCGGCGAAGCGAAGACTCGTGGCGCGAAGGGTTACGGCAAACAGCGGAATCCGGATGAATCACTTACCGACGAAGGGCCGCAGATTTGCTTCGCGATCCATCCCGCGGGAGGCGGGTTTCGACATCGGGCGCTCCGAACCAGGTGCGCAGCCTTGAGTCGGAGGGAGGCGCGGCCGGGCTTCGTTCGCCGGGCCCGCCCACTCTCCATCGAGCGCCTTCCCAGAGTCGGAGCGACCAGAGCCCTTCTGAGCCATGGGAACCTGGGCCGAGGAAGCCCACACGCTGTCCATGCAGACGCCGACGCTGACACTCACGCCCCCCGAGGGAACTTCGATGTTCCCGCTATCGTCGACGGCGCGGCTCTGAAGGGTGGCCGGGCCAGGCGCCTCGGTCGTCCAACTGTAGGTAAACGAGCCTCGTCCGGTCGCCGGATGCCAGGTGGTGCCTCCGTCAGTCGAGACCTCCACGCCGGCCACCAGCCCGCCCCCGCTGTCGACGGCTGTCCCGCTCACGGTGACGGTGGCCCCGACCGCAAAACTGGCCCCGGGTGGTGGCGACGTGATGCTCGACACGGGCGGGGTCTGGTCGGTGGAGGCGCTCGCCGGGAGGAGACCGGTTTGGAGTGCACCCGGCTGGACCCCCATGTCGGCCAGCACGTTCACGGTGGCCTGCTGCATCCGCACGTCGGGGCTCGCCCCGAAGGGAAGTTCGCTGCTGCTCGGATCATGATTGACGTCGAGTCCCCAGGACCAGTGATAGGTCCCGGTGTTCAGCACGAGGGCGCCGCTCGGGTGACGATACAGCGTGACCGCGTGCACGATGTCGCAGGCGCCGGACACGTTGCCGTCGTCGAGCAGGCAGGCGACGCTCGTCGTGAGCGGCGTCGTCGAGAGGTGAAACAGCCCGGGGGGCCGAAAACCGTTGTCCTCGTCGTCGCCCACCTCGTCACCGATCGTCTGCGGAGCCAGGGTGGCGGTTCGGCCGGCGGAGAGCAGGGCGACGCTCGTGTTGCGCCAGAAGCGCATCTGTCCATCGGCCTGGGTCACGGTGAGGGCATCCGGCGTAAACACACCGCCCGTATAGCGGGAGATGATGCCGGTGAGCGCGTTCTCGGGTCGGCCGCCGTCGGCGGGGGGGCTGAAGCGCGCGTCGCGCCAGGTGCCGGTCCAGGTGGGCGGGTCGTGCGGGTCGATGGCGGCGTTGGCCCAGGTCTCCTTGTAGCAGACGAGGGTGCGGTAAGGCGTCCCCGAGCCGTCGATGGCGCTCTCCCAGCGAGTCTTCCAGAAGGCGGTGTTCCCGCTGAAGAAGGCCAGATTCACGCCCGCCGCGCGCGCCGCCTCCACGTTGGCGCGCTGGTTGCCTGACCAGTACTCGTCGTGCCCATTCGACATCCACACCCGATGGTTGAGGATGAGACTGCCGTAGCGGTCGCTGTCGGTGTCGGTGAAGTAGGAGACGTCGTAGGCGTTGGCCTCGAGCCAGCGCACCATCGGGTACTCCGAGTTGAAGACCCATGACTCGATCTCGAACACCCGGGTGTGAAACGGCCGGTTGTAGCTGACCTTGTAGGCCCGGCAGCCCTGGTTCCAGGTGGTGGGTGGAGAGTTCCCGCAACTGTAAAAGTTCTCCCCCCCATAGTCGTTGTAGGCCTGCCAGGTGGTGTCGGAAGCCTGGAACAGGACTTGCGAGTGGCTCGAGTCGTTCCTCACCACGAAGACGATGTGGCTCGATCCCCCGGTATCGCTCCGCACCAGCTTCGCGAAATAGATCCCGGACACCGCGTTCGACGGCACCGCCCACGAGGCCGAGACCGCCCAGTTGCCACAGTCGATGAGGCGCGTCGCCGCGTCGGTGAGGCAGGCCGGTTGGCGCTGCGGCAGCGCCGCCGACGGTTTCACGGTCGCCACGAGGCGAGCCCCGTTCCCCTGGTAATACCCCATCCGATAGATGCTGATGGTGTAGGCCGTGGCCGTGGTGTTGATCTTGAAGGAGACCTTATCGCCCTCGTTCACGCTGATGTCGGTCGCGAAACCCTGGATGGTCGGATCGCCGGCGTCATGAGACGGGATGTCCCATATGCTGGGCGGGGTACCGGCGAAGCAGTTCTCGGCCTCGATGGCATTGGCAGGCGACGCGCACGAGGCCATTGCGGCCTGCGGCCAGGCCACCCCTATCGCCATCAGCGCGACCAGGACCACGCTGCTCATGGTCTTCGCCCGTTCGCCCCTCTCGGAACTCTCGCGATCCTCGCCCCCACCGCTCCACGATCGCTCCCGCCACCAGGCCCGGCCGTTTCGAGGCGATCTGCCCCTGCTGCGCCAGGCCAAACCTTCCGAAGCGACAGCTTGCGAGTAAAAACGCAAGAGGCTGCGGCTGTAACCGGGCTCTTCATGAGACAGAGTCGATTGCCCGTTCGCAAACTTCGCATCGGCCGGTGTCGAATGCAAATAGACGCGCGTCCTACCGAGTTCCCAAGTGAGCCCGATGTGACTTGGGCGACCCCTACGCGCCAACGACCGTCTCCCCGCGCACGCCTCCGCGCACCACCAAGACCCCACGTCTCGAATCGCGCTCACCGGCGCGGGTTCTTGATGTGCATGACACACCCAACCTAGAACCCCCCACCGGGGCCGCCGCTCTCAGGGATCTCTCATGAAACTGGAGCCGGCTAGCTGCACTCGCCGGGATTGAGCCCGGAGGGGTTCGAAAGCTCCTTGGGGAATTGTGTTTCGACTCAAAGGTGACGCGCGGCTCGACGGTTGACCGTGGCGTCTGTGCGCCACGGCAGATTGATCCCGGTCGGGCTGTCCTGCGGGGTACCCCTCTCGCCACCCCGCCGGGCAGAAATGCGGCTCGGGGCCCCTGCACGTCACGGCGGACGGGCTTGGGCCCCGAGCTGTCAGACACCGGGCCTATGGCCAAAGCCGGCCGGTACCCATGGAGAAGGATCCTCAGTTCGTGGCGACGTTCTGGGTTGCGGTGAATTGCCCACAGGTGGTGGTCACGGTTGCCGAGAATTGCACGGTCCCGCTGCCCGGCACCGACACGGCTTGCGGGCTCAGCGCCACGCTCAGGATCTGGGTCGCCACGGTGAGCGTCGCCGTGGCGCTCTTGGTGGAGTCCGCCTGGCTCGTCGCGACGACGTGGTAAGTACCGGGTGCTGAGGGCGCGGTGTAGACGCCCGAGGAACTCACGCTGCCGCCCGAGGCGCCCTCCGCAACCGACCAGGTCACGGCAGTGTTGGTGGTGCCGGTGATGGCGGCTTGGAGCGCGAGGGTTTGACAGGCGGAGACCGAGCCGGTGGCTGGGGTGACCGAGACGGCGACGGTTGCGGGCGGGCTTCCCCCCGTGGCGGGCGGGCTGACGGTGACGGTCGCCGTGGCCGTCACGGCGGGGCTGGCGTGACTCGCGGCGATGACGTGGCAAGTCGCGGCAGCGCTCGGGGCCGTGTAGAGACCGGCCGACGAGATGGAGCCGCAGCCTGAAGACTCCTGGATGGACCAGGTCGCCGTGGTGTCGGCCACGCCGGTCACCGTGGCGGTGAACTGCTCGGTGCCTCCCGCCGCCAAGCTCGCGCTGGTCGGCGAGATGGCGATGGCGGGGGACGAAGCGCTCGCGGTGGGCAGGAAGGCCACGTCGACCCAGTAGTTGCAAGCATTCCAGCCCTGGCTCGGGAAGCTGCTCGTCGTCCCGTAGGCGTAGACCCCGTTCACGCCCGAGGCGCCGTTCGCGAGAGCGTGGAGGGGCGGATTGTCGACCCCCGCGCTCGCGAAGGCATTCTGGGTGTCGCTGTAGTGTCCGACTGACGTGTGGTAGGAGGCGACGTAGACGGTGTTCGCCGCGATGGCGACCGGGGTCGAGAAGTTCACCTGCTGCCACCCCGAGGCGCTCTCTCCACTGAAGGTCGCAGTGGCCAGCAGGGTCCCGCTGCTCGACCACAGATGGCCCACGTGGGTCCCGGTGTTGGCGGCCGCCTTGTAGAACCGGATGCCGGTCACCGTGCCCGCCACGTCCGAGCGGAACTTCACTCCCACCTCGACCGGATTGTCCGGGCCGCTGTCGACGGTACCCGGGACCGCCGTCGCCGCCCAGATGGTCGTCGCCGTGGTCGTTGCGGCGGCCGGGGCGAAGGCCACGTCGACCCAGTAGTTGCAAGCATTCCAGCCCTGGCTCGGGAAGCTGCTCGTCGTCCCGTAGGCGTAGACCCCGTTCACGCCCGAGACGCCGTTTGCGAGAGCGTGGAGGGGCGGATTGTCGACCCCCGCGCTCGCGAAGGCATTCTGGGTGTCGCTGTAGTGTCCGACTGACGTGTGGTAGGAGGCGACGTAGACGGTGTTCGCCGCGATGGCGACCGGGGTCGAGAAGTTCACCTGCTGCCACCCCGAGGCGCTCTCTCCACTGAAGGTCGCAGTGGCCAGCAGGGTCCCGCTGCTCGACCACAGATTGCCCACGTGGGTCCCGGTGTTGGCGGCCGCCTTGTAGAACCGGATGCCGGACACCGTGCCCGCCACGTCCGAGCGGAACTTCACTCCCACCTCGACCGGATTGTCCGGGCCGCTGTCGACGGTACCCGGGACCGCCGTCGCCGGCCAGATACTGAGCTGCGAAAGCGTCGCCGCGGCCATCGTGGCCGGCGACGACCGCGTCCCGCCACATCCTGCAACCGCGGCGCCGACGACGAGCACTAGGAATGTCGACCTCTTCATGTTTGAGATGCTCCTTGCTGGGGATACCTGGGTTGTTCGGACGCCGGCTGGAACGGGCTCAACGGCGGGGCTGCGCGCCCGTTTGTGCCTTGACCATGGGATGGCCTGAAGATCGCGGCGTTGACTGAGGGACACATCACCTAAGAGCCTGTGAAACACGGGTTTTCATACAACTAGGTGCAATGCACGAGGCCTTTGACATCCTCTCTGCGTGAGACCATCGATCGAAGGGAAACCCTGGTTGTCCCTTGATCGAGTTACGTTCTTATGAGTTACCGATATAGGGGGGCAAGGCCTTAGCACCCTACAGGGTGAGTGCCGTGGGGAAGCCGACTACAGGTGCGTAGGGAACGCCGGGTTCGACACACCTCCGCTCTCGGTGAAGGAAGCCGCCGCTTCCCTCGCCCACGCCAGCCTCGCGAGCGCAGATCGGAGCTCGACCTCGGGACCCGGCGACGAGCTCGCGAGGGGACGCCGCCCGAGCGCGCGTTCACCCGCCACGACCCACAGAGCGCCGATCCGTCCGGACCAGGCTCTCAGCTGAGAGGTGCCCTGGCACGGCCGCTCGAGGTGAACGAGTGCTGGGCTCAAGCCTGCCGGCCACGGAAGAGGAGACCGCGGGAGCACTCGCTGACTCATCGTGAATACGCCCGGAACCTCCTCGACCTCGAGCGGCCCGCAAGCCCTGCTTTACAGCCGGCCGGGCTCGCGCCACACTCAAGCATGCTTCGCGTGGCCCTTCCCGAAACGAGATATAGCCCGCCGCGGGCGGGACTCGCTCTCTCCGCTCTGTTGGCCCTCCTCGCGGCGACGCCCCCGGTCGCCGAGCCCGCCGAACCGAGCGGGCCCCCAGAGCGTGAAGAACACCACCCCGGGATCCACGGCGGCGACCAGCAGCCGCGAGTTCGGACCTACTACGTCGCCGCCGACGAGGTGGACTGGGACTACACGCCGCACGGTCGAAACCTGACCAAGACGCCGTCCCCGGGAGGGGAGGCGGCTCCAGCGGCCCATGTCTATCGCAAGGCCATTTACCGGGAATATAACGACGCCACCTTCACCGGCTTGAAGGAGCGCCCGCCCGCCTGGGAACACCTCGGTATCCTGGGCCCACTCCTCCGGGCGGAAGTCGGCGACGTCATCCAGGTGTTCTTCAAGAACAACACGAAGCTCATGGTCACCATGCACCCGCACGGTTTGCAGTACGAGAAGAACTCGGAAGGCGCGCTCTACGATGACGGCACCTCGGGCGCCGACAAGAAGGATGACGCGGTTCCGCCCGGCGGAACCTACACCTACCGGTGGTCAGTCCCCGAGCGCTCGGGTCCGGGGCCGCACGATCCGAGCTCGATCGTCTGGATGTACCACTCCCACTTCTTCGAGCCGCGCGACATGAACACCGGGCTCATCGGACCCATCATCGTCACGCGCAGAGGATCGGCAAGGCCAGACGGTACACCCAAGGACGTGGACCGGGAGTTCATCACCGATTTCGCCATCTTCGACGAGACGGAGAGCTGGTACTTCGAAGCCAACACCATGGGCCAACAGCGCTACTCTCCCGTGCTGCGGGCCATCGACCCGGCCCTGCGCCTGCGCAACCTGTTTTACAGCATCAACGGCCTTATCGAGGGCAATCTCCCCATGCTCACCATGAAGCGCGGCGAGAGGGTCCGCTGGTATTTCTTGACCAATGACAACGAGGACGACCTGCACACCCCGCACTGGCACGGGGTCACCGCGATCATGAACCACATGCGCACCGACACCATCAGCCTCACGCCCATGTCCATGGCAGTCGCCGACATGGTCCCCGACAACGTGGGGATCTGGCTCTTTCACTGTCACGTGAACGAGCATTTTCAGGGAGGCATGGTGGCTCGATTCACGGTCCTGCCTTGAGCTCTTGCGAATCGGCGGGCGGGCTCGCGACAAGCCGGACTCGAGGAGTGAGAGGACCCTCGCCCCGCCCTACGGCTGCGTCACCCGGACGTACTCGACCGACAAGCTGGCCGGGAGGTAGGCGTTGTTCGGGGTCCCGCCGTTGCCACCCGTCTGCGTCTGGATGAGCAGGAACATGGGATCGCCGAGCTTCTGGTTGCAGTTCGTGACCGCGGTCCCGTCCATGTATTGCGCGATGCCGCTCGAAGTCCAGACGGTCTTGAACGTGTGCCAGTTGGTATCGACGGCGTACACCGCATCGCAGCCGTTGCCGAGGCCGAAGCCCGGGTTGGCGACGTGGAACTGACACCAGCCCGACCCGTAACACTCCGTCATGTCGATCTCGCTGTACCCGGCCGCACCCAGGCTGGGACAGCTGCCCACTCCCGACTGACCCGTCTCGGGGTTGGTCGCCTGGCACTTCGAGTCGAGCAGCCAGGCCGCAGGCCATAGCCGCGTGCGCTGATCCGGGAAGCGGGCCCGGAGCTCAATCGTTCCGTAGGTGAGGTTGAACCTGGCCCACTGGATGTCCCCGGTGATGTAGGGCCACTCGGCGGGGGGGTGCCACATGCTTCCGTTGGGGAGGAAATCCCCGCACACCGCATTCTGGGCAGCGGTGGTGATGGTGAGGCCATCGGCCACGCTCACCTCCTGCGGTATGTTGCACTCGGTCTCGTTTTGACTGTATTCGCCGTGGCGATTGATGATCGTCCAGGAGGGACTCAGGCTGTTGCCGGGAAAATCATCGAAGAAGACCACCCGCGAGCTATCCCCGAAGATGGAGGCTGGGCACACCGCCAAGGAGGTGCCGGTGATCCAGGACCGGGGCAAGCTCGTGAGCGTGGCGCTCGCGCTCGCCTCGCTCGCGCATGCCCCGCGCGCGTCTCGATACGCCAGGGTGCCGTTCCCGGTCGCCAGGATCGCGATCCAGTAGGGAGTACCCGCCACGAGCGCTGTGGCCGGCAGCAAGATCGAGTTCCAGGCTCCCGTGAGCGGGTGGGAGTTGACGGCCTGGCCCAGGAGGGCGCCGGGATGCCCTCCGGCGTCGGCGTACAGGCCGGCCACGAGCTGCGACGCCGTCGAGGATGCGTCGAGGTAGATGACAAGGGAACCGAGGCTCCCGTTCGAGAGCGCGGTCGACTGGAAAGCCGCGGCCTGCCCTGCGGGGGCGGTGTCGATTTGGCCTTCGACGGCTTGATCGCCGAGCAGCACACCATCGGCCACCGGGGCCGTGACGTTCACGACGACCGAGAGGGAGGCACTCGCGTCGGCCTTGCTCGTCGCCGAAACCGTGTAGGCACCGGGCGCGGCAGGAGCGACATAGAGGCCGGTTGCGGAGATGCTTCCGCCGCTCGCGGACCAGGCGACGTCGTTGCTGTCCGCCCCATCCACGTTTGCGCTGAACTGCTCGGTTCCTCCGGCGAGGAGCCAGGCCGAGGTCGGCCAGAGCGAGACCGCGGCTCCAGAGGAGGGCGTGAGCGCGAAGTCGACGCCGCCCTGGCTCGCCCCGCGCACAGTGAGGACGGCCTTCGCCGGGTTGGAGGTGAAACCGGGCTTCTGCGGGGTCACCGTGTACTCTCCATTGGCGAGTCCCGCGAACACGTAGTTCGCGTTCACGTCCGCCGAGGTGGTCGCGCTCGCTGGCCCCGAGAGCGTCACCCTTGCGCCGGCGGCACTCACCGAGGGCGTGAGCGATCCGGAGATGCTGTAGGGACCGGCGAGCCCGCCCCCGCCGTCCATGCCCGTACCCGTGCAGGCGGACAGCAGCACGAACGCGACACGGGAAACCCATCGCCGAGCAGCCGGGTGCTTGTCGAGGGGAGACGAGCAAGCTCCCTTGGCGAGATGCGACATCCTCTCGTTCGAACCCCCGAGGCGCCCGCGGGTCACGAACGCGCGCGTGAACCAAGAGGGTTCGGGCCCGGCATCGAGACGCGTCCCCGGCATCGGTCACCCGCTCGGGTAGCGTCAGCGCGCCCTCGCCAGGCCGGCGTGCTCCAGCACAATCTGGCAGAGTTCCCGATGACGGGCGAGCAGGCTCGTGAACTCGACGAGGCCGCGCCGGGTCAGTACGGCATAGAGGGTGCCCGCCACGCTCGGGCGCACCTCGACCTCGAGGATGTCGTCCCACTTCAACGGGATGCGGTGAAGGACGCTCCGGAACACGATTCCCTCCGGCCCGACGACCACCGCGAGCCTGACGTAGTGAGCACCAAACACGAGGAAAAAGGCGAGGAAGAGGACAGCTGAGATCACCGTGTGCCATTCGGCTCCCGGCAGGAGCACCACGGCGACGAGCACGGACGCCCAGAACGCCGTCGCGGCAGCCATGGCCACCCGCAACACGAGACGCGTCCGAAAAACCCTTGCGCCCACGCTCTCAAACTTAGGAGCGCGCGAGGCTCGCGCAAACTAGACCCCTCTCGGGCCCCGCGTCACTCAGCCGCGCGAAAGGGCGACGGTCGGGGGACCTTGAAAGGGTTCTCGAGCAGGATCGTCTCCGCGCGCTCGGCCCCCACCGATACGGCGACCACCTTCACTTTCACGAGAGAAGCCACCCGCTCCACGTAGATCCGGGCCGCCGCGGGCAGGTCCTCCCAACGCCGGGCTCCCGCGAGAGGCTCCTTCCAGCCGGCCAGCCTCTCGTAGACGGGCTCGCATCGCTCGAGCGTCTCGAGGTCGCTCGGCATCTCGTCAAAGGTCTTCGAGCCACAGCGGTATCCGACGGCGATCTTGACCTCCGGGAAGCCGGTGAGGACGTCGATCTTGGTCAAGGCCAAGCCGTCGAGCCCGTTCACCCGGGCGGCGTAGCGCAAGGCCAGCGCGTCGATCCACCCGGTCCGTCGCGGACGTCCGGTGGTGGCGCCGAACTCACCGCCCAGCCGGCGCAGCCGCTCTCCGGTCTCGTCGTTGAGCTCGCTCGGGTAGGGTCCGCTCCCCACCCGCGTCGAGTAGGCCTTGGTGATCCCGATGACGCGATCGATGGAGGTCGGGCCCACCCCGGCCCCGGTAGCCGCATTGCCCGCCACCGTGTTGGAGCTCGTGACGAAGGGATAGGTTCCGTGATCGACGTCGAGTAACGTGCCCTGGGCGCCCTCGAAGAGGAGAGACTTGCCGGCCTGCATGGCGAGATGGAGCCAGAGCGACGCATCCTTGGCGTAGGGCGCGAGCGCGCGCCCCAGGCCCGCATACTTCTCGACGAGGGCCGACTCCTCTTCGTCCAAGGAGCTTCCCAGCCGGCTGAGCTCCTCTCGTGCGAGCGAGATCCGCTCCTGGACTTTCTTGGCGAGGCGCTCCCGGTCGAGGAGGTCTCGGACGCGCAGGCCGCGGCGTGCCACCTTGTCCTCGTAGGTGGGGCCGATCCCACGTCCGGTGGTCCCGATGCGCGAGGCCCCCATGCGCTGCTCGCGCGCGAGGTCCAGGGCCTTGTGCCAGGGCATGATGACGTGCGCGTCGAGCGAGAGCACGAGCTGGCCGTCGTCCTCTAGGAAGCCCCGCGCCTTCACCTCGGCGATCTCCTTGGCGAGGACTTCGGGGTCGACCACCGTGCCATTTCCAATGACACAGGCCTTGCCGGGGTGGAGGATGCCCGAGGGGACGAGGTGCAGGACGGTCTTCTTGCCGCCGACGACCAGAGTATGTCCGGCGTTGTTACCCCCCTGGAAGCGGACCACCACGTCGGCATAATCCGTGAGGAGATCGACGAGCTTCCCCTTCCCCTCATCGCCCCACTGCGCTCCGATGACGACCACGTTGGGCATGCGAAAAGGCTCTCCTCAAGCCAAGGCCACGATAGCAGGGGGGCTCTCCGGCCGCTAGCGGAAGCACTTCGGCTGGCGCGGTCGCCCCGCAGTTTTCCCGGCGCCTCGATGACCCATTTCCCGCTCGAGGGCGTTCGTAGCGAATTCCAGATCCACCGCGAATCCGATGGCGGGCCCCGGCCGGCCGAAGCGCGCGAGGAGCGAGTCGTAGCGTCCGCCGGCCGCCACCGCGCCTCCGGCACCCCGCGAATACCCGGCGAAGGTGATCCCCGTGTAATAGCCCTGGCCACGGACCTCTCCCAGGTCGACCGCCACGTTCGAGAGGCCGCGCGGCCGCGCTCGCCGCAGGGCCTCCTCGACCTCGGCAAGCGCCGCCGCCGCCCGAGGCACCGCCTTCGCCACTGCGCGGGCGCGCTCGAGAGCACCCTCGCCGTACAGCTCGGCCAGCAGTGGCAGGGCGCGCCGGGCCGCCGAGCTCCCCCTGGCGCGACGGGCGAGGGCAGCGAGGGCGCTCTGGTCCTTGCGGGCGAGCGCTACCGACCCTTCCTCGCGGGCCCTCGGGGAGAGGCCCGCGCTCGCCACCACCTCCTCGGCGAAGCGGGCGTGGCGCACCTCGATGACCGCGCTCCCCAGGCCCACCCGCTCGAGCGCGCGGGAGAGCAGCACCAAGACTTCGGCGTCGGCGCGACCGCCCCCTTCTCCGAGGAGCTCCACCCCGGCCTGGTAGACCTCGCGAGGGCGCCCGGCCCGGGCCTCGTGAGCGCGCAGGACTGGGCCGTCGTAGCAGAGCCGCGCCGGGGCCGGCAAGGCGTCCGGGCGCGCGGCGTAGAGGCGCGCGATCTGGGGGGTGATGTCGGGACGGATGGCCACCACCTCTCCCGAGCCCGGCTCGACGAACTTCAGGATGCGGGCCAAGGCCGCCGAGGAGAGGCCGCGCTCCACCACCTCGAGGCGCTCCAGAGTGGGCAAGAGGACGCGGCGGTAGTGGAAGGTCGTGAAGACCTCCTGCAGCTTTCCGGTGAGCTCGGCGAGGTGGGAGGAATGGTCGGGTAAGAGGTCGCGCAAGCCGGCTGGCAGGGAGAGATCGAGCATGGTTCATCCGGGTCCGGACGGCGCGCTTAAGGGCCGCCCTTCTGCTTCCTGCTCGAGCCTGGGCGGGCCTTTGCGAGTTGCGCGGTCGCGCTCCTCTCCGTCGTCTACCGGCACCGTCGACACGGTCGTCTATTTCACCTAGAGGCTTATCGGGGTCACCTTCCTCACGTGCTGCAGCCGGCGCAGCTTCTCCAGGATCTCGGGCGTGGGCGGCGAGTCGACGTTGATGAGCGAGAAGGCCGAGCGCCGCTCGGCATCGCGGGAGAGGAAGATGCGCGCGATGTTCACGTTGGCGGCTCCGAGGGCGGTGCCGATGTTGCCGACCACCCCCGGCGCATCGTCGTTCTCGCACAGGATGATGTCACCCTCGGGCACCGCCTCGAAGCGGAACTGGTTGATCCGCACGAGCCTGAGCTCTTGCTTGCCGATGACCGTCCCGGCCACTGTGGCGGCCCCGCCCGGGCCGCGCAAGTTGACGGTGAGCCTCGAGATGTAATCCTGCGCCTCCGGGTTCAGATCCTCGTGCAGGATGAGGCCCCGCTCCTTGGCGATGGCCGGCGCCGAGACCTCGTTCACCGGCTGATCGAGCACGTGGCGCAACAGTCCCTTCAGCACCTGGGCCGCCAGGGCGCGATGCGGTGCCCGCGACAGCTCGCCCGCGAGCTCGAGGTGGACCTCGTGGATGGAGGAGGGAGCCATCTGGGCCGCCAGCGAACCGAGCTTCTCGGCGAGGGCGAGGTAGGGCGCGAGGCTGTCCAGGACCTCGCGGGGGATGCTGGGTAGGTTGACCGCGTTCTTCACCTCGCCGCGGGCGAGATAGGCGACGAGCTGCTCGGCGATGGCGACCGCCACCGCGGCCTGGGCCTCCTCGGTCGAGGCGCCGAGGTGCGGCGTGCAGATGAAAGTGTCGAGCTTGAGCAGCGGGTGATCGGGGGCCGGCGGCTCCTTCTCGAACACGTCCAGGGCGGCCCCCCCCAGCTGGCCGGAGGCGAGCGCGGCGGCGAGGGCGCGCTCGTCGATGACACCGCCCCGCGCGCAGTTCACGAGCAGGACCCCCTTCTTCATCCGCGAGAGGGCCTTCTCGTCGACGAGGTTGCGCGTCTGCTCAGTGAGTGGAACGTGCAGCGAAACCACGTCGGCCTGGTCCCACAGCTCATCGAGCGAGACCTGGGTCACCCCGAGCTTGGCGGCCGCCTCGGGGCTGATGAAGGGGTCGTAAGCGATGACGTGCATCTTGAGCGCGCGGCATCGCTCCACCACCACCGAGCCGATGCTCCCGATGCCGACCACGCCCAGGGTCTTCCCGGCGAGCTCCCTTCCCTGGAACTTCTTCTTCTCCCACTTGCCGCTCTTCACGCTGGCGGTGGCCTGCGCCACGTGCCGCGCCAGGGCGAGCATATGGGCGAGGGTCAGTTCGGCCACGGTGGTCGAGGAACCGCCCGGCGTGTTCATCACCACCACCCCGCGCCGGGTGGCGGCGGCGATGTCCACGTTGTCGACTCCCACCCCGGCCCGCCCCACCACCTTCAGCTCGTGGGCGTGCTCGAGGAGGGCCGCGTTCACCTTGGTGGCACTGCGAACGGCCAGCGCAGCGTAGCCCCCGATGATCCTCTGCAGCTCGTCTGGCTTCAGGCCGACCCGCACGTCGACCTCGAGTCCGGCACTTCTCATGATTTCGATTCCCTCGGGGGAGAGATCGTCGGAGACGAGGACACGCGAGCCCATGGGGGCCTCCCTTCTGTGTGGTGTGCTCGGGTTCGAGGCCGAGACCTAGCAAGCTTCATCCGGGTGCGTCAATTCAGTCGTTCGGTGGTCGCGGGTGAGCCGCCACGCCCGAAAGGACGAGCTCCACGACCCCGCGTTTCACCTCTTCGATCGCCTCCTCGCTCGAGTCCCCGAGGATTCCGGTGACCATGGCGGTGAGGGTGAGCTCGAGGGCACCGAGCATGCCGGCGGCGGCCACCAGCGGATCGAGGTCTGACCGGATCTCGTGCCGGTCCTGACCGCGGCGCACGATGGCGCCCACGATGCCGATGGCCTCCTTGAAGGTCTTCTGAGTGGAGCCCGCGCGGAAGGCGTTCGGCGCGCGGCTCACCTCGAGGAGCAGGACCCGCACCGCCGCCGGCGCAGTCCGGTACACGTCGATGGCGAAGCGACACACCCCGGCGAGCTGTTCCGGGGCACCCCCCGGGCCTTCGCTCACGGCCCGCAGCGCATTGAGGAAGATCATCCACTGCTCGGCGAAGACGCTCTCGAGCAGGGCCTCCTTATTCTGGAAGTAGTGGTAGACGAGGCCGTAGGCTACTCCGGCCTGCCGGGCCACGTCGGCGATGCGGCATCCTTGATAGCCCTTCTCCGCGAACACCTTCACGGCCGCGTGCAGGATGGCGCGCCTCTTCTCGGGCTCGCCTTCCTCCATGCCGACCGCCGGCGCCGGCCCTCGGTGCACGTGACGCTGGGTGGACACGATCGCTCCCTTGCCGCCACGCTATCCGCCGCGCGCCGGGGGTGTCAACGGCCGCGAGGTCCGTCCGCCCCTCCTAGTGCGCAAAGCCGCGTTCGGTGAGGGAAGAGAAGTCCATGAGCAGCTTGTAAGTGAGCCCGGTGCACTCGTTCTCGACGAGGGTCACCCCGAGCTTCCAGCAGTGACAGGGCGAATCCCAGACCAGGGTCCCCACGTGCTGGTAGACGTGCGGGTTCGGCGAGGTGGCCGCGCAGGGCAGCTGAGCGGGAGCGAGATCCCGCGCGTAGTAGAAGGCGTCGTAGCTCAGCGTCCCTCCCGAGACCTTGGCCACCACCCCCATTGAGCCGGAAGCGAGCCCGTCGAAGGCGAGCGGCCTGGGGTCGAAGAGCGGCTCCAGCCCGGCGGCCAGGCGGGGCGATCCTCCCTTGCCCACGGCGATGAAACCGGCGTGGACGTCGTCGCCCCGCTTGTCAGCGAGCCGAGCGTAGGCCTCGAGCGAGGAGAAGGCGTCGAAGAACGAGTCCGGCTGGGTGGTGGTCACCGGTCCGCTGCCCTGGGTCCGAGACCCCAGGGCGAGGACGCGGGCGGTGACGCTCGTCGAGAAGAGGCCTTCGCTCAGTGCCGCCTGCAGCCAGGTTTCGGAAAACCGTCCACTCCCGACGTCGAAGTCCTGGCCGAGGGTGAGGTCGAGGGTGGTCTGGGAGAGCAGACCCGCCGGAAAACTCACTCGGTTGCGCAGTGAGAGCTGGAGCTGGCTGAACGCTTCTCCGTTGGGAGTGGCCGAGAGGCTCCGGCGCACCGGCACGTAGGGTTCGCCGCTCACGAGGCCCGGGAGCGGGGCCGACACGTCGTACTCATCGTAGGCGTAGTTCGGCAGACCGGGACCGGCTTGAGCCGTGCCGGCCACCAAGGCGAGCCTTGGCTCGATGTCGTGCCGTATGCGCTTCGTCCCCTCCCCGAAGGTGCGCGAGAAGCGGCTCGTAAAATCGAGACCGGCCACGGCACGGGCGTCCACCTGGGCCGGGACTGCCTGGTCGAAGGCATAGGCGGCGCCGGTCGCCGCGAGCCAGGGCTCGAACCCGAGAAGGCCCCAGGCAGTGAAGGGAGCCCTGAGCTCGAGCCGGGCGAGCGCTCGCGTGACGGCTAGCCTTTCGCTCGGCTGCCAGGCGCCGCTGCCCCCGAAGAGGCCGCAGTCGGTGGTGGCGTTGGGCATGCAAGGCCAGTTGTGCTCACCGGGGCCCCATCCGTTCGGGCCTTCGTCGCCGATCGAGCCGTGAATGGGGGCAAAGCGGGCGACGCTCGCCGTGCCGGAGACACGCAGCGGTCCCTGCCAGTGCTCGGGCAAGAAGGTCACCGAAGCGGAGGGCAGCCGGTGAAAGGTACCCACGTCCGACCCCACGAATCCAAAGGGGGCGCGTCGGCAGCCCTGCGGATAGTAGGAGGACGGCAAGAAGGAGCAGTCCGCATCGAGGTCGATGAGGGGGAGGAGATACGAGGCCTCGAAGTCGACCCCGAACTCGTCCCGCCGATGGGTGAGCGCGATGCCGCTGCGCCGGTAGTCCACCACCCGGAGGAGCACGTCGGTGTTGAAGTCTGCCGTGTAGTAGGGGTCCTGCACGAACCCCAGGTCGGCCTTGAGGTAGGTGAGGTCCGAGAAGCGCTCGTCGTGCAACAGGGTGAAGGCTATCCGGTTCCCGCCAGGTGGCGTCGCCGCGCCGGAAGGCCACTCGGGGATGGTCGAGTGCAGGAGCGAGAAGCGGGCGATGCCCCCCACCCCCTGCGCCGGGGCCCAGCGCAGCTCGAGGTCCGCTCCCAGCCCTTTCACTCCCCGGTCGTTCGCCGCCACGAAGCTCGGGCTCGATCCGGAGATGTAGCGGGCAGTGATGGTGGCATCGTAGCTGCGGCCAAAGGTGAGAAAGAGCGGCTCCGAGATGATGGTTCCGTTGTTGCCGCCCCACTCGAAGTCCGGAAGCAAGAAGCCGGATTGCCGATCGGTGAGAGGCACGTACATGACCGGGAACGCGAAGACCGGGATGGAGGGGAGCTCGTCGTGGTGGCCGAGCAGCTCGCGATGCCAGAAGAGAAAGCGCGGCGTGATGTAGAGCACCGGCCAGATGAGCCAGGCATGGTCGTTCGGGATCACGGTGGCGTGCCGGGCCCGGAACTGCCAGGAGGGGGGAGCGGCACCGCAGTCGCACAGGGTGATGCGCATGTGCTCGACCTCGAAGCCGGGTTCGCGCGCGTCACCGTTCATCTCCTGTCCGTTCAGGGTGACCGCGTTGCGCCCTGTGGCCCGGCTCTCCTCGAGGGTCTTGCACCGGGACAAGTCGAGCGGCGCGTCCTTGAGATAGGCCACCACGTCCCGGGCGTGATAGGGCCCGTCGAGGATGAGGTGCATCCCGCTCGCGGCGAGGGCGCGGCCTGGTTCGGTGAGCAGGACTCCTCCCCACGCGTCCACCTCCCCGGTGCGATAGTCGTAGGTGGCGCTCTGGGCGCGCACGACGACGAGGCCGCGGCGAAGCACCACGCCCCCGGTCGCCACCGTGCGCTCCGTCAGCGTGTCGTAGCTGAGTTCACCCGACTCCAGCACCTCGATGGGAGGTGGGGGCGGCTCGGGTCGCGGCGGATCGGAGGGCCCGGAGAGGGCGAGCGCGAGCACGGCGGCGACGAGCACGCGCCCGAGCCTACTACGAACCCGGCCCGGGCCAAGGAACCTGGAGGGACATCAACTATTCGTGATTAGCCTGCGCCCGCGGCCGGAGGGCATCCGGCAGCTCGAAATCGATGGAGAGGGTGTCGCCGTCCACCCGCTGCTGATAATTGACCTTCTCCTTCAGCGCGATCTCGAGGACGGTGGAACGCCCGTGGCGACGGGGCGTGACGGTGGCCACCGCGCCAGGGAAGAAGGAGGTGTCGAGCGGTCGTGCGTAGTTGTGATGGCCGACCACCGTGTTCGGCAGCTCGACGCGGATGAGCCGCTCGCTCGCCTCCACGATGGTGAAGCGGGGCTCAGCCGAGATGCGTACGAAGACGCGCGAGGCCTCGGGCAGCGCTCGGAATCCCAGGTCGCGCAGCACGCGGGGCCGCTCGGTCGCCTCGAGGGTGGCTCGGGCCGCCTTGGCCTCCCGCCGCACCTCGGCCTTCGCAGGCCTCTCGGCGTGGACCTTGTCCTGCCGCTCCTTTTTGGCCTGAGCCCGGTGGCTTCGCTCCTCGGGTGGGAGCGAAAGCTCGGCCACGGGGGCGGGGACTGCCGGGGCGGCGGACGGACTCACCTCCGGCTCGGCCTTCGGGCTGGCCACGGGGACGGGAACCGTCGCCACTTCCGTCTTCGGAGCGGGAGCCTTAGTCGGCTCGGCTGCCGGTGGCGCCACTGGCGCCTTCGCGCTCGAACTCGACGCAGTGGCCGTCGCCGCTTCCGATTTCGCAGCGGGTGCTGGAACCGGCTCGGCGGCCGCTGGCGCCACTGGCGCCTTCGGGCTCGGGCTCGACGCGCTGGCCGTCGCCACTTCCGATTTCGCAGCGGGTGCTGGAACCGGCTCGGCGGCCGCTGGCGCCACTGGCGCCTTCGGGCTCGGGCTCGACGCGCTGGCCGTCGCCACTTCCGACTTCGCAGCGGGTGCTGAAACCGGCTCGGCGGCCGCTGGCGCCACTGGCGCCTTCGGGCTCGGGCTCGACGCGCTGGCCGTCGCCGCTTCCGACTTCGCAGCGGGTGCTGAAACCGGCTCGGCGGCCGCTGGCGCCACTGGCGCCTTCGGGCTCGGGCTCGACGCGCTGGCCGTCGCCGCTTCCGACTTCGCAGCGGGTGCTGGAACCGGCTCGGCGACCGGCGGCGTCAAGGGTTCCGCCTTGGGGGTGGGGGCGGCCTGCGCTCGGGGCTCGGCCGCGGCGGATGGGGTGGACTCGGCGAGTTTCGCTTCCTCGGCCTCGCGCGCGCGTTCCTCTCGGGCGCGCTGCACCCGCATGCGCGCCTCTTCGGCCGCCGCCTCGTTCGCGTCTGCCAGGGCCCTGCGGTGGGCCTCCTCCTCGGCGGCCGCCTCGGCCGACAGCCGCGTCACCTCGGGCTTGGCCTGCTCGGTGTGCTGGTCCTCGGACTGGCGTGCGGCCTTCCAGGCTCGGATCTCGTCGTTCTCCCGCTGCTGGTCCACGGCCTCTTGCGAGGAAGCGGGAGCGGCGGCCACGGCCGGAGCGGGCTCGGCCGGGGCCGCGGACGGCGCGGGTGGAGTCGCGACCGCGGCGGTCCGGTCGTCAGGCTTCGCGAGGGCGGCCGGAGCGAGGTCCGCCGCCTTCGCAGAGGGTGCAACCTGGTCCGCGGCGGCCGTCGCGGTGCGGGCGGGCTCTGGCGTCGCGGGAGCCGCCGCAGCGGCGAGCGGCGCCGCAGGAGGGCTCGCCGCCGGAGCCGACGCCACCGCCGCTCCGGACGCCGGCTTCGACACCCTGACGACGAGCGCCGTCCCCACGGCCGCCACCTCGGGCGGATCGACCTCGCGCTGGAAGGCGATGAGAACGCGCGCGATGGAGGTGGTGTCACTGCCGTAGGACAGGTTCTTGATGAGCTGGATGGTCCCGTCCCCCACCGTGCTCGTCTCGGGCAAGTTCTTGAAGACCGCCTCCGAGATGTCGATGACGAAGCGGGGCGGATCGGTCATCGAGAAGGTGGTGAAGCTGGGAGGCTTCGAGCCCTCGATCGTCACCACCACGGCGCCGCCTTGGTCGCTCACTTGCACCTTCGTGACGACGTTCTGACCTGGGTTCTCGGCCCAGGCCATACCCGAGGTGGAAAGGAACGTCAGGGCGATGAGGGGAGAGAGACGCATCGGGCACTCCAGTCGAAGATCGACTGCACGATAACACGCCCCTGCGCGCGCCCCAATAAAGCGGGCAGCTTCCGCGATGTGGGTGTTTCACCCCGAGACGAGCAGAGCGGCGCCAGACTCGCTCCCCGGTCCTCGCCCGCGCACACGTGGCGCAGACCTCGGCCCCGTGCTAGCAAGTTTGGCCGAGCAGGCTGCGCGCAGCGCCGACGAGGTAGAGCGAGCCCGCGACGCAGCAAAGCCCGGCTTCACCCGCAGCCCGCCTGGCGCACTCGAGGGCCTGCTCGACCGAGGCATGCACGTCGACCCGTTGTACGAGCGCACCCGCGAGTGGGCGATAGCTCTCCACGGTCCGGGCGCGGGGAGAGGGAGGCTCGACGAGGTGCAAGCCGCGGACGGCGGGAGCCAGGGCCTCCAGCATTCCCCGGTAGTCCTTGTCGGCGAGGACCCCGAAGACGAGCTCCACCGGCCGCCCCGGGTACACGGCCGGCAAGGCGGCCGCCAGGGCCGCCGCGCCGTCGGGGTTGTGTGCCCCGTCGAGCAGGACTCCGCCCACGAGCTCGAGGCGCCCCGGCCAGCGCGCCAACTCGAGCCCCGAGGCGATGGCGTCCTCGGGCACCGGCAGGCCCTGCGCGCGAAGCAGCCTGAGGGCGCTCGCAGCCAGGGCGGCGTTGCCCCGCTGGTGAGGCCCGGCCAGGGCCAAGGGTCCCGGGTAGCTCTCCTCGGCGACAACGACGGGTGTGCCCCTGCGCACCGCCTCGGCCCGCAGGGCGGCCATCGCTTCCTCGGGCTGCGCCGCGGCCAGCGCGGCCGGCACTCCCGGCTTGAAGATGCCCGCCTTCTCGCGGGCGATGGCTGCCAGGGTGTCGCCGAGGAGCTCGGTGTGGTCGAACCCGATCCGCGTGATGGCGCAGGCGAGCGGCCTCACCACGTTCGTGGCATCCAAGCGCCCGCCGAGCCCGACCTCGAGCACGACCGCCCTCGCTCCGACCTTCGCGAAGTGGAGCAGGGCAAGCAGGGTTGCGAATTCGAAATAGGTGAGACGCTCCGCCTCGTCGCCCCGGTCGTGCCACGGGCAGGCCCGCCTCAGCTCGCCAGCGAGCCGTTCGAGCGCGGGGTCGCTCACCGGCTCGCCGTCGAGCACGATGCGCTCGTTGAAGCGGACGAGGTGGGGCGAGGTGTAAAGGCCGGTGAGATGGCCCGCCTGCTTGAGCGCACTCGCCGCCATGGCGCAGGTCGAGCCCTTCCCGTTGGTGCCGGCGACGTGGAGGATCTGCAGCCCGCGCTCGGGATGGCCGAGCGTGTCGAGCGCCCGCTCCATGCGCTCGAGTCCGAGGCGCATGGCGAGGGGCTTCAACGTAGCGAGATAGTCCTTGAGAGCGGCCATCCCTGGCCTTCCTTCTCCGAGCAGGAAATAGCTCCCGCCTCAGGCCAACAACGATAAGAGCTGTGCGAGTTTCTGCCTCATCTCGGCCCGGGGCACGATGGCGTCGATCATGCCGTGTTCGAGCAAGAACTCGGATCTCTGAAAGCCGGGGGGCAGCTTCTCGCGGATGGTCTGCTCGATGACGCGGGGACCGGCGAATCCGATGAGGGCTTTCGGCTCGGCCAGGACGACGTCGCCGAGCCAGGCGAAGCTCGCCGCCACCCCGCCGGTGGTGGGATGCAACATCACCGAGACATAGGGTTTCCCCACCGTCCTGAACCGGTTGAGAGCCGCGCTGGTCTTCGCCATCTGCATGAGGGAGAAGATGCCTTCCTGCATGCGGGCACCGCCGGTCGAGCTGAAGACGAGCGCTGGCAGGTGACCCTCGAAGGCCCGATCGAAGATGCGCGTCACCTTCTCGCCCACCACCGAACCCATGGAGCCACCCATGAACTCGAAGGCGAAGCAACCGACCGACACCCTTCGGCCCTCGATGGCTCCCGTCCCCGAGATGAAGGCGTCCCTGAGGCCCGTCGCCTTTCCGGTGCTGCGCAACCGATCGCGATAGCGCTTGGAGTCGACAAAGCCGAGCGGGTCCTGGGGGACGAGCTCGCGGTCGAGCTCCTCGAAGCTGTCCGGGTCGAGCACCATGTCGAGCCTCCGCCGAGCCGGCAGTGCGTCATGGTGGCCGCAGAGCGGGCAGACGTTGAAGTGGCGCTCCCAGTCCTGCGTGTAGATGACCTCGGCGCAGCCATCGCACTTCTGCCACAGGGCTTCGCCCTTGGCGGCCGGTTGCGGTCCGCCCGTGACCTTCGCGCCCTCGTGCGGCTTCAGCTTCTTCTTCTTGGAGAACCAGGCCATCGAATCCCCCGCGCTCTGGGCCAGGCCGACCTGAGCCCGGCCCGCGTCGCCCTCGCCGGCCCGCTGCGGCGGGCACCCTGCTTGCCGAACTGGAACTCGTCGCCCCGCTTCAGGATGCGGACCCCCTCGAGCTTGAGCCTCGCCACCTCCCGGCGCAGCTCGCGCGAATAGGCCGGCTTCAGGTGGTAGAGCAGAATGGGATAGCCGTTCCCCTCGAGCTTGGCGAGCTCGCTCGCGAGCGTGCGGGGGGTGAGGTGGCCCGAGACGTCGGCGAGCGCCTGCAGACGGGTCGGAAAGCTCGTCTCCACGAGCAGCGCCCGCATGTTGACGGTGCTGTTGACCCTCCTCCAGAAGGCGGTGGTGGGCCCGGTATCCCCCGAAATGGCGATGGCACACTCGCCGTCGGAAAGGATGAGCCCGACCGACTCCACCGGGTGAACCACCGGAACTGGCTTCAGCGTGTAGCGCCCGATCTTGAAGGGGCGGCGAGGGTCGAAGGTCCTCAAGGAGAGCACCGGATTCTTCTCGTCGGGAAGGCGCGTGAAATCGGGCCACAGCTTCCCGTTGAACAGGTTCGTCCGCAGCGTGCGCGCACAAGCGGTCGAGGCGTGGACGACGAGCGGGGCGGCGCGCCGGCCCGCCACCAGGTCGGCCAGCAGGGCCACGTCCTTCACGTGGTCGAGATGGGAGTGCGTGAGGACGATATGGTCGATGGCGGTGAGCTCGTCGAGGGAGAGCGCCGAGGTGAGCGCGCCGGCATCGAGGGCGAGGGCCCCGTCGACGAGGAACGAGGTGGTCCGGTGCCTGCGCAGCTCGCCTCCCGAGCAGCCCAGGACGCGCAGCCTCATGAGGCGTCCCCAAACTCGGCCTCAAGCCTCAGGAACTCGAGGAAGTGGCGAAGCTTCCCCGGGTCCGGGACGATGACGCCATCGGCCTCGAGGCTCACGAGACCGGACTTTTTGAGGCGCTCGAGGACCGCCTCGACCTCCCTGGGGGAAGCCCCGGCCATCGCAGGAATCTCCTCCCGCCTGGCGAAAAGCTTCACCGGCCCCGCTCCGTGAGCCAGCCGCTCGGCGGCGGTGGTGAGGAAATGCACCACTCGGCTCGACTCATCGCGCAAGAGCAGGTTCGAGATTTGGTCGTCCGCCGCCTGCAGCCGCTCGGCGAGCTTCTTGATCATGAGCAAGGCGACCTCGGCGTGCGAGCGCACCATGGTCTCGAATGTGCGCGAGTCGATGACGAGCAAGGTCGCATCTTCGACCACGGTGGCGGTGGCCGAACGGGGCCGGCCGCACAGGATCGACATCTCGCCGAAGAACTCCCCCTCGCCCAAGGTGGACAGGAGCTTCTCGACGTCCCCGACCTTCTTCGAGATGGCGACCCGGCCGGACCGGACCACGAACATCTCGCGGCCGGCATCGCCCTCCCGGAAAAGGAGGGTGCCCTTCGCAAATTCCCGTCCGAAGCGATGGAGGAGCGGGTCGTCGCCCATAGAATCGCTTACCGCTTAACGGAAGGTCCTCGCAGCTGTCAATAAACCACCGAAATCGAGAGAAAGCGGTCCGGAAACTCCCATCCGGGACGGGGCTCGTGTATCCTCGGGCGAGGAAGGTTTCTCGTGTCCGCTCTCCCCTATCTCCTCGCCGCCGCTCTCCTGTGGGCCCTCGCCGTGACCGGCCCCGCACTCCACGAAAATCCACGCCAGGCCTCCGCCGAGTTCGGGGCTGGCCCTGCCCCCCAGGCTCCCCCCAGGGGCGCCACGCTCCCGCGCTAGCGGGGAGTTCCCCCGCTTGCAGACATCCTCGCGGCGCGGTAAGCGGGGGCGCCATGGCCCTCACCTATCGCGACTCCGGAGTCGACATCGACGAGGGCGACCGCCTGGTCGAGATGATCAAGCCTCTCGCCCGGCCGACGCTGCGTCCCGAGGTCCTCTCCGGCATCGGCGGCTTCGGCGGGCTCTTCGCCCTCGACCTCAAGCGCTGGAAGGAACCGGTGCTTGTCTCGGGCACCGACGGGGTGGGCACGAAGCTCAAGCTGGCCTTCCAAGCCAACCGGCACTCCACGGTGGGTATCGACCTCGTCGCCATGTGCGTGAACGACGTGGCGGTGGTGGGGGCCGAGCCCCTCTTCTTCCTCGATTACTACGCGACGAGCAGGCTCGAGGCGGAGCGGGCCGCCGAGGTTGTGAAGGGCATCGCCGAGGGCTGCCGGCTCGCCGGCTGCGCACTCATCGGGGGAGAGACGGCCGAGCTCCCGGGTTTCTACTCCGCCGGCGAGTACGACCTCGCCGGCTTCGCGGTCGGTTGCGTGGAGCGCTCGCGCATGGTCGACGGGCGGACGGTCGAGCCGGGCGACCTCGTGCTCGGCATCGCCTCGTCCGGCCTGCACTCGAATGGCTACTCGCTCGCGCGCAGGGCCCTGCTCGAGCGGCACCCGCTCGATCGAGCCTTTCCCGAACTCGACGGCGCCACCCTGGCCGAGGCGCTCCTCACCCCCACCCGCATCTACGCGAGGCCGATCCTGGCGCTCTTGGCGCGGGTCCCGGTGAAGGCTCTCGCCCACATCACGGGCGGCGGATTGCCGGGCAACGTACCGCGCAACCTGCCCGAGGGGATTAAGGCCGTGCTCGACGAGCGTCGCTGGCCGAGACCCCCCATCTTCGACCTCGTCGAACGCGAGGGGGCGGTGCCTCGAGAGGAGATGCTGAAGACCTTCAACCTGGGGCTCGGCCTGGTGGCCGTGCTCGCCCCTTCGCAGGTGGCGAGCGCCAAGGCGGTGCTCACCGAGGAAGGGCTCTCGAGCTGGGTGGTAGGCGGGATCGAACGCGGCTCGGGCGAGGCGATTTGCGAGGTGGTCGGGTGATCCGCATCGCAGTGCTCGCCTCGGGGAGCGGGACGAACCTCGCCGCCCTCGTGAACGCCTGCGCGCAGAAGAGGATCGACGGCCGGGTGGAGGTCGTCCTCTCCGACGTCCCCGGGGCCCTGGCACTCGCACGGGCCCGAGAGGCCGGCGCGGCGGCGGAGCTTTTGCCTTCGCGCGGCGTCACCGATCGCACCGCCTACGATGCCGAGGCTTTGGCCCGCCTCGCGCGCTACGCCCCGGACCTCGTGTGCCTGGCCGGCTACATGCGGCTGCTCACCCCCGTGTTCCTCAGGGCCTTCGGACCCACCCCGCTCAGCCGAGGCTGTCCGCGCCTCATGAACATCCATCCGGCGCTGCTCCCCAGCTTTCCGGGCCTCCACGCGCAACGACAGGCCCTCGCCTACGGGGTGCGCTTCAGCGGGTGCACGGTGCACTTCGTCGACGAGGGCACCGACACGGGCCCGATCATCATCCAGGCGGTGGTACCGGTCCTGGAGGACGACTCCGAGGAGACCTTGAAGGCCCGCATCCTCACCGAGGAACACCGGATCTACCCGCGCGCCGTCGCCTGGTTTGCCGAGGGCCGACTCGCCCTCGAGGGTCGCCAGGTGAAGGTGAGCGGAGCCCGGGCCACGCCCGCCGTCCTGCGCCATCCCTGGGAAGAGTAGGAGAGCGAGAGCGTTGGCCCAGACTTTCAAACCTCCGGCGACACAGCGCATCTACGATGTGTGCGTCATCGGATCGCAGCTCGGCGGGGTTCTGGCGGGGGCTCTTTTGGCGAGGCGCGGTTACCGCGTCCTCCACGTCGACCACGATGGGCTCGGCGCCGCCTACGAGGACGGCGGCTACGTCCTGCCCTACGCACCGGCCCTCTTCCCCTCGCTGCGGCTGTTGCCCGCCGCCGAACTCGCCTTGCGCGAGCTCGGCCTCACCACCGACACCCTGCGCGCCCTCGAGCCCTGCGCTCCGGACCTGCAGATCCTGCTGCCGCGTCACCGCGTCGACCTCGCCCACGACGCCCCCCGGCGCCTGGCCGAGATCCAGCGTGAGTGGCCGAGCGACGCCAAGCGGCTCGAGACCGCCCTGAAGGACTTGACGCGGTACTTCGAGGCCGCGGCCCCGTTCTTGAAGGCCTTGCCTCCCCTGCCTGCCATGGGCTTCGGCGAGCGCCGCTCCGTCGCCAAGGCCCTTCGGTTCGCCGCGTCCGCCCCCGGCGCCCCCTCGGCCAGCGTCGAGGAGGCGAACGCCTTCCAGGGCCTCGAGGACCACCCCCTCGTCTCCGCCCTGCGCACCGCCGCTCGCTTCCTAAACTATCTCGACGGCGAACCCTCCCCCATGGGCATGATGCGGCTTCTCGGGGGGATCTTGCGAGGGAGTTACCGGCTTTCCGGCGGCTACCAAGGCCTGCGCGAAGCCATCCGGCGCAAGATCGCGGAGTCGCGGGGCGAGACCCTGGGTGGCGACGAGAACGTCGCCATCGCCGAGCGGCTCGAGGTGGACAACGCGCGGGTGGCCGCCGTGCGGTTGCAGAGCTCTCCCAACGCCTGGGTGGCGCGGGTGTTCATCGCCGCCACCGACGCGCCCGCCTTGCGAAGGCTCCTGCCGCCCGCGGAGGCGGAGGGCAAGCTCGGCCAGCTCCTCCTCGGCGTGCGGCCGCGCCGGCAGCTCTTCGCCCTGAACCTCGTCGTGAAGACGGCGGCCTTGCCGCCCGCCCTCGGGGACAGCGTGCTCGCGCTGCGCGACGCGGGGGGACCCGACGCCCTCGACAATGCCATCCTCTTGCAAGTCTTGCCTGCCCGGCGCGACCGCGGCAAGGGCGCAACCGAGCTCGTGGCCGACGAGCGCATCGTGTGTGCCGCCGGGTTCGTCCCGGCCGACGCTCGCGATCGCGGCGACGACCACCTCGCCGCGATCGGAGCGCAGATCAGGGAGGCCGTGGCCGACGCGGTCCCCTTCTTCGAGCGGCACCTCTTGCGCGAGTCGCTGCCGACGCTGGCGGCGCCATCCGGCCGGCGCGGTTCCCGCCTCCTGCCTCACCCCCTCTATGGGGTGGAACTCGAGCAGACGCTCGGACTCACAGGGCTCCCACGCCGCTCTCATTTCAAGAATCTGGTCTTCGCCGGGCGCGAGGTCGTACCCGGCCTCGGGCTCGAGGGAGAGTTCCACGCCGGTTTGCAGGCCGCAGCCGAGGCCCAGGAGCTGCTCGGCAAGAAGGAGCTCTTGCGGTAGCAGGGCTCCTGTTCGCCGGGTTTCGTTCCGCTTTTTGGCTGAGGCGCCGCGCCTCGCTTGCTTTTTTGAGCGCTTTGCCTAATTATCCGCCGCTCTTTCGAGGGCTTATCATCATGGCACGTCGCTGCGAACTGTGTGGGAAAGGGCCGCTCGTCGGCAACAACGTCTCCCACGCCAACAACAAGACGAAGACGCGCTCCCTCCCCAACCTGCGCTCGGTTCGCGCCGTACAGGACGGTTCGGTGCGGCACGTGCGCGTGTGCGCCCGCTGTCTCAAGGCGGGCCGGGTGGCGAAGGCCGGACGCGGCAAGCCGCGCGCAGCCGCCCAGGCCTGACCCCCGGCGAGGTGTGCCGCGGATGCCCCGGCTTCCGCCCACCGAGCGGGCGCATCCGAGGTCGAGGGGGCTCGAGGCGCTGCCGCTGCGACGCCTCCTCTCGGTGCTCCACGAGAGCGATCGGGAGGCCACCCGTGCGGTGGGGCACGCCGTACCGGCGCTGGCACGGCTGTGCCGGCTCGCCGGTCGTTCCCTGGCTGCCGGGGGCCGAGTGGCCTACATCGGTGCAGGCACCTCGGGAAGGCTCGGCGCACTCGACGCGGCCGAGTGGCGTCCCACCTTCGGCCTCGCCAGCCATCGCGTCCTCGCGCTCGTGGCCGGGGGAGACCCCGCCCTCTCGCACGCGGTGGAGGGCGCGGAGGACGACGCTTCTGCCGGCCGAGCGGCCGTGCGCCGGGCTCGGCTCGGGTCGGCCGATCTCGCCATCGGCATCAGCGCCTCGGGAATGACTCCGTTCGTCCTCGCCGCGCTCGCCGAGGCCAGGCGACGCGGAGCGACGACGAGCCTCATCACGAGCAACCCCTCGCCGAAGGCGGAAGGCGTCCTGCGCGTGGTGCTCGCCACCGGTCCCGAGCTCGTGGCGGGATCGACGCGCATGAAGGCCGGCTCGGCCACCAAGATGGCGCTCTCCTTATTCTCGACGGCGGTGATGGTGCGCGCGGGCCACGTGCGGCAAGGCGGGATGATCGACCTCGTCGCCTCGAGCGACAAGTTGCGCCGGAGGGCGATCCGCCTGGTGAGCGAGCTCGGCCGGGTGAGCCCGAGCCAGGCCGAGGCCGCCTTGCTCAACTGCGGCTGGCGCGTGCGCGCTGCCATTGAAGAGGTGGAGAAGCTGGCACGACAACGGGGGAAGCATTCGTGAACGGAGGTGGAGAAATGCCGCTCGACGCGGCGACGCTCACCGAGGCTCGGCGCGCGCTCAGGCAGGCGCACGGGCGGGAGCGCCTCGAGCTCATCCTCGGCAGCGAGAACCCGGCGGCGCTCGTGCACGCGCTGCCCGCCGACGAGCTCTATTTCACGGTCTGCGAGACGGGACTCGCCGACGCGGCCACCCTGGTACAGCTCGCCACCCCGGAACAGTTTCGCATCTTCCTCGATCTGGCCAGCTGGCGGGGGGATCGGGTTAAGCCCCGCGAGGCACTGCCCTGGCTGAGGGCAGCCCGGGCGGGCTACCTCGAATCGCCAGCAGCCGAAGCGCGCTTTCGCGCCAAGGTCGAGGGGCTCGATCTCGAGTTTCTCGATCTCGTCCTGCGGGCCAGCCTGGAGGTCCACGACCTCGAGGACGAAGAGGATCCCCTCCTCGAGAGCGAACGGTTCATGCGCACGCCCGAGGGGCGCTTCATCGTCGAGTTCAAGGTCGACGGGGCCGAATACGCCTCCGTGCGCGGCCTCCTCGACGACCTCTTCGCCCTCGACCCATTCCGGGCCACCCGGCTGCTCTCGTCGATCCGATGGGAGCTGCCGAGCGAACTCGAAGAGACGGCGCTGCGCTGGCGAAGCGGGAGACTCGCCGATCTCGGTTACCCGCCCCGTGCCGAGGCGCTCTCCTGGTTCTCCCGGCCGCTCCCGGGCGCCACCGAGGCGCCCGCCGGCTTGCCCTCCCGGCCGGGCGGCTTCTTCCTCGAACGATTCGGCCTGGGCTCGCTCCTCGCCCGCGCCGCCGGGCAGCTCACCCAGACCGAGCGCGATCGCCTCGAACTCGACCTCGTCACCGCTTCGAACGCCGCGCTCGTGGCCGACCTCGTCGACCTGCAGGATCTCGAGGCCGTGCGGCGCGCGGTCGAGATGGCCCGTGCCTTCGTGGAGATGGGGCTCGCCGAGGCCTCGGCGGGCGACGAGGCACGGGCGAGCGAGATCGTGGCCCGCACGCCGGTGAAGACGCTCTTCCAGCGCGGGTTCGGACAGGTGCTCGCCCTGAAGTGGCAGGCAGAGCGACTTTTCGCCTCGGGCAGGGCCGGCTCACCCGCAACGCCCTTCTTCGATCCCCCGCTCGGCGAGGCGCTCTCGGCGCTGGCCCGGCGGCGCCCGCTCTACTTCCCGGGACTCGACGAGCCGAGGGAGAGGTGGGGCTCGCCCTACGAGGCCGCCTTGGAGGCGCGTCCCTTTGCCAACGCGCTCGAAGTAGCACGGACGAGGGACGCGCTCGCGCTCGCGGAAGGCCTCTCCTCGCTCGCGGACCGGCTCGGTCTCGGCCCGCGCGGAGAGGGCCCGCTCGCACCCCGCCTGTCGACTCTCTATCTCACCGCGCTCGCCCACGAACGGCTGGGACGGCCCTTCGCGCCTGCCCCGCTCTTTGCTCGCGACCTCGTGCCCGCCGCGCACGCCCTTCGCGCCCTTGACGACGCCCGCCTCGCCGGGCCAGGCGAGGCGGAGCGGCTCCTCGCCGCCCTGGTCCGGGCCAAGGATGAGGAACTCGCCCAGCTGCGCGAGGGCCACGTCCCAGCCGCGGAGCAGGTGAGCGCGCTCTGGGTCTCCGCCCCGGATGGCCCTTGAGCGGCCCCGGCACCCGAGGCTGATGCTCCCGGCGCTCGAGACTTCGGGCCTTTTGATTGGAGAGGACGGAGGCCCCCTTTCTCTCGCGCTGGGAGCGGCGTTCGCACCCGTAGCCGCCTTCGTCTTCGGCCTCTGGGCCGTCTCCTTCCCCTGGGTCTTCCCGGACGTCTCTTCGGCCGCCGCGATGCCCTTGCCCGGTGGACCGCCAGCTCGGCTCTCTGGATCCAGTCGCGGCTGGCCTTGCCAGAGCGGGGCGGACAAGTCCGGCGAGGGCGAGCCGGTCACACCCATCCCAGCGAGCTTCGCCACGCTGTTCTCCTGGTGAAGGCTTTAGGTCCTCGAGGGTTGTAGCGCGTCTCGTCCGAGGAGACGGAGAAGGAGGTGAGGTCGATCATCTCGAGCAACCACTTCGGGTCCACCTTCACGAAGTGTCGAGGGCGCAGGAGAGACGCCTACGGAGCTTCGGGAGTCCTGCGAGGACGTTCGGCGTCCCAGACCTCGAGCCCGCGCCGCGCCGCCCTTGCCGCCCCGTGGCGGGGCCGACCCCGTCAGCCGGGCTCGGCCTCGTCCGGCGCCGCCTCGGCGGGGGCCCCGAGAGACAGTCCGCAGTCCGGGCACTCCGCCTGATTCGGGCTCGCCACGAAGCGGTGACCACAGGCTGGACACTCGATCTCGCCGCCGGCGTCGAGGTCCACCCCCTTCATGCCGCGCGCGGCGGCCTGGGCAGCGGCAGGGTCAGCGAGCAGGTCGGCCCAGTCGCGGCGCAAGAACTCGCTCGCGGTGGCCGCCTGCTCCTCGGGGACGTAGATGTTCCACAATGGGTGGATCTTTTCCTCGGGACGGCGGGGGGGAACCTGCTCGATCTCGGGCGAGAGCCCTTGTTCCTCGAGGAGCTCCATCATCTCGCGGATCGAAGCGTACCCCGAGCGGAGGAGCAAGCGCAGGCCCTGACTCGTGGTCCGGCAGGTGACGCACGTCCCTTGCGCGTCGAGCGGGGTGTTGCAGGCGCTACAGGTCGGGGTGTCGTCCATGGTGCCTCCGATGATCCATTTTAACTCCGGACGCCCTCTTTCGAGTGTGGACCCCAGCCGTGACGGGGCGCGGACGGCTTCGCTATACTTCCGGCCACATGGCCACGATCATCGACGGCAAGGCGGTGGCGGCGCGGGTGAGAGCCGAGGTCGCGCGGGGCGTCCAGGAGCTCAAGGCGCGCGGCATCGTCCCCGGTCTCACCGTGGTCCGCGTCGGCGATGACCCGGGTTCGGCCATCTACGTGCGGGGCAAGCGCAAGGACAGCGAGGAGGTGGGTTTCCGTTCACAGGAGCACCACTTGCCCGCCACCACCACCCAGGCCGAGCTGCTCGCGCTCGTAACCGAGCTGAACCAGGACGCGTCGGTGCACGGCATCCTCGTCCAGCTTCCGCTCCCCCCCGGGCTCGACGAACGCGCCGTCCTAGAGACCATCGACCCGCTCAAGGACGCCGACGGGTTCCACCCTTACAACGTGGGAGCCCTCTGCATCGGCCTGCCCGGTCCGCGCCCGTGCACGCCCTCCGGGATCATGCGTCTGCTCAAGGAGACCGGCGTCTCTCCGCGCGGGCAGCGCGCCCTCGTCGTCGGCCGCTCGAACATCGTCGGCAAGCCCATGGCCATGATGCTGCTCGAAGCGCATGCCACGGTGACCCTGGCCCACTCGCGCACCGTCGCCCTGTCCGAAGAGGTGGCCCGCGCCGACATCCTCGTCGCGGCCGTGGGCAAACCCGAGCTCGTCAAGGGAGCCTGGGTGAAGGAAGGCGCGGTGGTCATCGACGTCGGCATGAACCGCCTGGAGAGCGGGCGGCTCGTCGGGGACGTGGAGCACCGCGCGGCGGCGGAGCGCGCCTCGGCCATCACCCCGGTCCCCGGCGGCGTGGGACCCATGACCCGGGCTATGCTGCTCGTGAACACCCTCGAGCTCACCCGCCGGATGGAAGGCGCACAGCACACGCGGTAGAGGGGGGTCGCCGCTTCCGGGTCACTTTCCGGGCCCGTGTCCAGCTCCCTTGAATTCGAGGACGCCCCCGATATGATGCGCCGGCTACCCTGAAGCAGGTCCCTCTATGGCCCAGCGCACGCCGCTTCACGACGTCCACGTCCGCGCCGGCGCGCGGATGGTCGAGTTTGCCGGATGGGAGATGCCGGTCCAGTATCAAGGCATCCTTTCGGAGCACGCGGCCGTGCGCGAGCGGGCCGGGCTGTTCGACGTCTCGCACATGGGGGAAGTGGTGTTCCGGGGCGACAAGGCGCTCGAGTCCCTGCAGCGGCTCTTCACGAATGACCTCGCCCGCTGCGCCGATGGACAGGCTCAGTACGGTTGCCTGTGCCGGGAGGAGGGCGGCATCGTCGACGACGTCGTGGTCTACCGCCGCTCGGAGCATGACCTGCTCGTGTGCGTCAACGCGAGCAACCGGCAGAAGGACTACGACTGGCTCTCCACAAAGGCCTCCGGCGCCGAGGTCACGAACGAGTCCGACGCCTTCGCGCAGCTCGCACTCCAGGGCCCGCGCTCCGCCGACGTGCTCCAGCGGCTCACCGGGCTGCGCCTCTCCTCCATCGGGACCTATCGTTTCACGATGGGCGAGGTGGCGGGCGTGAACTGCCTCGTGGCCCGCACCGGCTACACCGGCGAGGACGGTTTCGAGCTCTTCGCCCCGCCCGATCGGGCTGCCCAGCTGTGGGCCGCGCTCCTCGAGGCGGGGCGCAGCCTCGGCGTCGCCCCCTGCGGGCTCGGCGCGCGCGACTCCTTGCGACTCGAGATGGCGTACCGCCTGTACGGATCGGACATGGACGATCTGTCGACCCCGCTCGAGGCCGGGCTATCCTGGGTGGTCAAGCTCGACAAGGGCGAGTTCGTGGGCCGCGAGGCGCTCAAGAAGCAGAAGCTGTCCGGCCTGTCACGCAAGCTCGTCGGCTTCGTGCTGACCGAGCCCGGCATTCCCCGTCACGGCTATGCCGTCCTGCAGGAGGGCAAACCGGTGGGGACCGTCACGAGCGGAACCAAGTCGCCCACGCTGGGGACCTCGATCGGCCTCGCCTACGTCCCCCCCGCGCTCGCGGCTGAGGGCTCTACCTTCGAGGTCGACATCCGGGGTCGGGCGGTGCAGGCCAAGGTCGTGAAGACGCCCTTCTACAGCCGGAAAGGTGACCGCGCCGGCGGCGCCACCTAGGAGACCCGTATGAACTTCCCCGACGACCTCAAGTACACGAAGGAGCACGAGTGGTGCCGCGTGAAGGGCGGGCGCGCGGTGGTGGGGATCACCGACCACGCCCAGGACCAGCTCGGCGACATCGTCTACGTCGAGTTGCCCGAAGTGGGCGACCTCGTGAAGAAGGGGGAGGCCTTCGGCGTGGTCGAGTCGACGAAGGCCGTCTCCGAGCTCTTCGCGCCGGTGACGGGCAAGGTGGTGGAGGTGAACGATCCGCTCTCCGACGCCCCCGAAACCATCAACGAGGACCCCTACGAAGAGGGCTGGATGATCCAGATCGAGATCTCCGATTCCAAGGAGCTCGAGGGGCTCTTCGACGCGGGCGGTTACCGCAAGTTCCTGGAGGAGGAGGTCGAGTAGCCGTATTCCCCTTCGCCGTAGGGAGCCCCCGTGCGCTACCATCCCCACACGCCGGAGGAGATCCAGCAGATGCTGGCCGCGGTCGGGGTCGATAGCCTCGACGCGCTCTTCCGCTCCATCCCGGAAGAGCTCCGCCTCTCTCGCCCGCTCGATGTTCCCCCCGCCCTCGACGAGATCGCGCTCTTCGCGGAGATGCGCCGGCTCGCCGCCAAGAACCAGGTCGACCATCCGCCCTTCCTCGGGGCGGGCGCCTATCCCCACCACGTCCCCCCGGTCGTCGATCAGCTTCTCTTGCGCGGGGAGTTCTTCACCGCCTACACCCCCTATCAGCCCGAGGTGTCGCAGGGCACGCTGCAAGCGCTCTTCGAGTGGCAGACCCTGGTGTGCCTGCTCACCGGCATGGAGGTGGCGAACGCCTCGATGTACGACGGCGCGTCGGCCACGGCGGAGGCCGCCCTCATGGCGGTGCGCCTCACCGGGCGACGCAAGGTCATCGTCTCGGCGGCGCTGCATCCGAATTACCGACGCGTACTCCGCACCTATCTCGCCTCGACCAGCAACGAGGTGGTGACCATCCCCTACGACCTCGACGGGCGCACCGAGCTCGAGGGTCTCGGCCGCGCGCTCGACGCGGGAACGGCGGCCGTCATCCTCGGCTACCCCAACTTCCTCGGCGTGGTCGACCGGGTGGACGAGGCCTCGAAGCTCGCCAGCAAGGTGGGGGCGCTCTCGGTGGCAGTGACGACCGAGGCGGTCTCGCTCGGGCTCCTCAAGGGCCCGGGCGAGCTCGGCGCCGACGTCGCCACCGGCACCTTCCAGAGCTTCGGCAATCCCCTCAATTTCGGCGGTCCGGCCCCGGGCTTCTTTGCCACCCGGGACGCCCACATTCGCCAGATGCCCGGACGCCTGTGCGGAGCGACGGTCGACAAGAGGGGACGGCGCGGCTTCGTGCTCACCCTCTCCACGCGGGAGCAGCACATCCGACGCGAGAAGGCCACCTCGAACATCTGCACCAACGCGGGACTGTGCGCGCTCGCCGCCACCATCCACCTCGCCCTGCTCGGCCGGCGAGGGCTCCACGACCTCGCCCGCCTCAATCACGCTCGCGGCGTCGCCCTGCGCGAAGCCATGAAGCGCGCCGGATTCGGGCTCCTCTTCAGGGGCCCCACCTTCAACGAGATGGCCTTCGAGGTGGGCGACGGCGAGGCGGTGGTGGCGCGCCTGGCCTCGCGCGGGCTCGCGGCCGGCGTGCCGCTCGGGCGCCTCTACCCCGACGACCCGCGCCTCAAGGGAGGGCTTTTGTGCGCGGCGACCGAGCTCCACAGCCCCGAGCTCATCGCCATGTTCGCCCGGGCGGTGCGGGAAGCGAGGGAAGGCGCATGAGCAATCCCACCGGCTTCCGACCCAGCATGGAGAAGGCGACCGGCCCGGCGGGGGCAGCGGCCGAGGTGGGCGCCGGCGGCGCCACCCGCGGGCTCGTCTACGAGGAACCCCTGCTCTTCGAGCAGGGCGCGCTCGGCGCGCGGACGGGCGTCTCGCTGCCCGCGGTGGAAGGCGACGCCGGTGCGGGCGGGCTTCCCGCCGAGTTCGTGCGCGGCGAGATCGACGGGCTGCCGGCCCTGGGCGAGCTCGAGGTGGTGCGCCACTTCACACGCCTCAGCACCTGGAACCATGGCATCGACACCGGGTTCTATCCGCTCGGATCCTGCACCATGAAGTACAACCCGAAGTCGTCGGAGGCGCTGGCGCGCCTGCCCGGCTTCGCGAATGCCCATCCCCTGCTGCCGGCCGAGCTCTGCCAGGGCTCTCTCGAGCTCATGTACGGGCTCGAGCGGGCTCTCTCCGAAATCTCGGGCTTCGCGGCTACCACGCTCGTGCCGGCCGCGGGCGCCCAGGGCGAGCTCACCGGGGTCATGATCGTCCGGGCCTGGCACGTGGCGCAGGGCAACCCGCGCCGCAAGGTGCTCGTCCCCGACACCGCCCACGGAACGAACCCCGCCACCTGTGCCCAGAATGGCTACCAGGTCGTGCAGCTGGCGAGCGGGCCCGACGGGCGCCTCCACCCCGAGGTGGTGCGCGCGGCGATGGACGACGACGTGGCCGGCATCATGATCACGAACCCCAACACCCTCGGCATCTTCGAATCGCACATCGCCGAGATCGCCGAGATCGTGCACGCGAAGGGCGGCCTCGTGTACGGGGACGGCGCCAACCTGAACGCGCTGCTCGGGGTGGCCCGGCCCGGCGACATGGGCTTCGACGTCATGCAGTTCAACCTGCACAAGACCTTCGCGACCCCGCACGGAGGAGGAGGCCCCGGCTCAGGGCCGGTGGCGGTGGTGGAAAAGCTCACGCCCTTTCTCCCGCTGCCGCTCGTGGTGCGGGAGAAGGAGCGCTACCGCCTCGTCACCGAGGAGCTCGAGCGGCCGAGGACCATCGGTCGGCTCCGCGAGTTTCACGGCAACTTCGGGATGTTCGTGCGGGCGCTCGCGCTCATCCGCGAGTACGGTCCGTCCGGTCTGCGCTCGACCGGGCAGCTCGCCGTGCTGAACGCCAACTACCTTCGAGCGAGGCTGAAGGACGTCTATCACCTTCCCTACGCCACCGACTCCCTGCACGAGGTGGTCTTCACCGACAAGGCGCTCAAGCCCACCGGGGTGAGCACCATGGACGTCGCCAAGCGCCTCATCGACCACGGCTTCCATCCGCCCACCGTCTACTTCCCGCTGGTGGTGCAGGGCGCGCTCATGATCGAGCCGACCGAGACCGAATCGAAGGAGACTCTCGATCGCTTCGTGGAGGGCATGCGCCAGGTGGCCGACCAGGCGAAGAGCGATCCCGACTCGGTGAAGGCGGCGCCGACGAAGCCGGTGCGCGCTCGGCTCGACGAGACGCGGGCGGCTCGCAAGCCCGTCCTGCGCTGGCGGCCGGGGATGAAGGTGGAATAGTCCAGAAGCGTCACTCGCCGAGAGGCGGCGCACGGCCGAACAGGCTCGAGAGCCCGCGCCCGACCTCGAAGCTGAATCCGAATGTGAAGGCGATCTCGCCGCGCTCGTCGGCGAGGCCGCGGGGCGGGTTCACGAAGGGCTGGGCGCGCCGGAACGCCTGGACGGCCGCGGTATCGAGGAAGTCGAGCCCGCTTGAGCGCTGCACCACGACGTCCTTCAGCCCGCCCTGGTCGTCGAGCCTCACCGCGAGCACCGTCAGCCAGTCCCGTGGGCCGTAGCGCGAGCCGGTGGGGTCTCGCTCGCGCATGGCCGTGCCCGGATCCCAGGTATTGCGCAGCGCGCGGGAGATGCGGTTGAAGTAGCTCGCGTACTTCCACTCGCGCGTGTTGAGATAGGTCCCTTCGCCCTCCTCCACCCCGTCGAGCTTGTCCGGCGCCGGTCCGCCCGCCAATCGATCGTAGGCGGCAGCGGAGGGCCGGAGCTGGAGCGGACCGGGCTTGCCCGGGATGCCAAGCGGGCCCGCTTCCCCGGGCGTGCCGGGGGCGGGCGGAATGGAGCTCGGCGAGGCACCCCTTCCTCCATCGCCCTGCTCCACCTGCCGTTCGCTCTTCGCCCGACGCTCGCCCTCGGCGTCGAACTGCATCGCGAGCTTGTCGCGGCTCGCCTTCTCGGCGGGTTTCGCAGGGCCGCCGGCGGACGCCTCGCGTTCGGCTTGCTCACCCTGATTGCCTTGCTTCCTGACGCCCTCCCGGCCACCGCCACCCGAGGCCACCTCGGGCTCGGGCGGAGACTTGCCGGAAGCGCCCGGTTCGGAGGGCTTGGGAAGCGGGTTTTCGTAGTTCGGGCCGCGGTAGCGGGAACGGGTCTCCTTCTCGACGGTGGAGTTGTGCTCGGCGAGGAAGCGGCTCTCCTTGGGCGGAGTCTGGTCCTTGGAGGGCGCCACGTCGACCACCTGGCCCGGAGCGCGGGGCGGTGGCGGGGGTGGTGGCGGCGGGGGTGGGGGTGCCACGGCGAGGGGGGCGGGCGAGGGTGCGACCGGGGCCGTCGGCGACGGCTTGAGCGTTTCGGGCGACCGGTTCTGCGCCCACTGCTGGGCGGTCAAGGGTGCAAGTTCCACCGCTTGGGGCGAGGCGAGCGGCTGCCCCACTCTCGAGGCACCGATGACGCTCCCGACGCTGACGAAACGGAGGAGGGCGGCGTTGGCGAGGAGGGACAGGCCGAGGGCCACCACCGTGCGGACCCACGGACGGGATCGCTTGCGGGTCCGACGCAGGCTTGGGCCGAGGTAGTTCACAGCTATCCCTGTGAGATTCTAACAGATCCTCCTCGTCGCGCAGCCTGGGGCACCTCGAGGGTGGATCTCTCCTCTTCCATTGACCCGGCGCGGCGCCTGGCATTAAAACGCGCGCGGTCGCCATGTGTTCCGCGCCAAATGACTCGCCGGACCCACCCGACCCAGCCCCCGGGCGTGCCTCCCTGAAATGGAGGGGCCCGCTGGGCTTGCGGCTCGCCGGGGTCCTCCTCGTCCTTCTCATCCTCCCGGCCTTCCCGTGGTTCGTGCTCGGCTCGGCCCCCATCCGCGCCCGGGTCCGCGCGATCGCCGCAAGCGCGATCGCCTCGCGACTGCCCGGCGCCCGTCTCGAGAGCGATGTGCGTTTCGACGGGCTGTTCCGCATCGTCCTCGGGCCCATCACCCTCGCCTCCCACACGCCGGGCGCTCCGCTCCTGCTCTCGGTCGCGCGCGCGACCGTGCGCCCCAGCCTCACCGCTCTTTTGGGCGGGCGGCTCGAGGCCGCGAGCATCGGGCTCGAGGGTGTCAGCATCGGGGCGGGGCGGCGGGGGGAAGGGATGGAGGAGCTCATGGCGCTCTGTCAGTCCCGCTCCCCCTCGAAGGGTAAGGCTGCTTCGAGCTCCCGCCCTCCCCGCGTCACTTTCGACGAGGTCACGGTCCTCCTCGGCAGCCGTTCCTTGGGGCCGTTCTCGGGGGCGCTCGACCTCGTGCGCGCCGGAGAGCTCACCACCGTCGATTTCAGTCTGCGCCTCCCAGGCGGCGGGCGCGGCTCGTTGCGGGCGCGGCTCGCACCCGGGCAGCGCGCGCTCGAAGCCCACCTGCGACGGCTCTCTCCCGGTCCATTTCTCAAGGCTGCACGGGCCCATCTTCCCATCGAGGTCGAGCGCGGCACGCTCGACCTCACCCTCGTCGTTCCGAGGCTCGAGAGGTTCGCCTCGGGGGAGGCTCACTTCACGGCCTCGACGGTCGGGCTCGTGTTGAGTGGAGCTCGGCTCGCGGCGGAGCCGGTGGGCCCGCTCGCCCTGCGAGCCCGGGGAACGGTGCGCTGGAGCCTGGCAGAGCGCTCGTTCGCGCTCGAGGCGACGAAGCTCGACCTCGGGGCAGGCCTCAACGCCGAGGTGCTCTTGAGGCTCGAGGTGGCGGCGCAGCCGGAGCCTCGTCTTCGCCTGGAGCTGCGAGCCGAGGGCCTCGACTGGGAGGAGGCGATGAGCGCTCTTCCCCCGGCCCTCGCGCCCCCGGCGGAAGCCCCTCCCCTGCGCGGCGTGCTGAGCGGGTGGATCGCGGTCTCCGGGCCGCTGAGACAGTGGGAGCGCTGGCATCTCGAGGCCGGGCTCGATCCTGCCCATCTCGTGCCTGCTCCGCCCCGCCCGCGCACCGTCGACCTCACGCACGCCTTCACCTTCCAGGCCCGGCAGCCCGACGGCACGAGGCAGGGCGTGCTCATCGGGCCGGAGAACCCGAGCTTCGTCCCCCTCTCCGCGGTGCCGCCGCATGTGGTGCGGGCCGTGCTGGCGAGCGAGGACGCCGGGTTCTACGGACATCACGGGTTCGACTTCGGCGAGATGCAAGAGGCCCTTTCCCAGGCGACCATCCGCGGGCGCCTGCGGGGCGCCTCCACCATCTCGCAGCAGGTCGCGAAGAACCTCTTCCTCTCGCCGGAACGGACGTTTGCCCGCAAGGTGCGCGAGGGGCTTGCCACCATCGCGCTCGAGGTCGCGCTCGGAAAGAAGCGGATGCTCGAGGTCTACTTGAACCTCGTCGAATGGGGACCGGGTGTCTACGGCGTCGGCGCCGCAGCACACCACTGGTTCGGCAAGGACGTCCGGGAACTCGATCCCAAGGAAGCGGCCTTCCTCGCCTCCGTCATCCCGAACCCCATCCGCTTCGAAATGTACCGGCGCCGAGGTGCGCTCACCGAGGCCTGGGAGACCCGCGTCCGCGGCCTGCTCCTCAAGCTCCGCGCCATCGACGCCATCAGCGAAGAGCAACTCCACCGCGTCTGGGACGAGCGGCTCAACTTCGCCCACGGCGCGTGAGGAGCGCCGAAGACCCCGCTCGAGATCCTCGCAGCTGGAAGGGCTACTTGTCGCGGTAGGTGATGCGACCTCGGGTGAGGTCGTAGGGGGAGAGCTCGAGCTTCACCCGATCGCCCGGGATGATGCGGATGTGGAACTTCTTCATCTTTCCCGACGCATATGCGAGGACCGTCGGGCCCTGGTCCACCTTCACGCGATACATGCCGCCGGCGAGCGCCTCCTCGACGGTGCCCTGGACTTCGATGCCGGCTTCCTTTTCGCTCATAAGCTCCTGGATTCGAATTTCGATAAAGCCAAGCGGCCTCGCGAGCGAGGCCGCCTGATCCGCCAACCTGGCCAAAAGTCTAGGCGCGTCGCACGTTCGCGGCCTGCAAACCCTTCGGCCCGCGCACGACCTCGAACTCGACCTTCTCACCCTCCTTGAGGGAGCGGAAGCCATCCATGTTGATGGCCGTGTGGTGGACGAAGACGTCGTCACCCCCCTCCTGCGAGATGAAACCGAATCCCTTGGCGTCGTTGAACCACTTCACAATCCCGTTGGCCATGTGCTTCTGCGTCCTTCTGCGATGAGTTGAGTAAGGGGAGGCCTTCCTTAGCCCGAAACGGAAGCCTCAAGTCCCCCTCACCGGGCGCCGAATATCCTGAGTTTGGCCCTCAACGTCAAGCGATCGGGCGTCGCGCGCCCGTCACCTTTGGCGACGAAGCAGCGGCCTGGGGCCTCGACGGTGGAGTGAACCCACCGCCCCGCCTCCGGGAGTTCGCGGCGCGCATCCTCGTGCCTCTGCCTCTCCGGGCGGCTGACCCATTCCAAAGGGGGGATGCCGGCTGCTCGAGGGCGACGTGCCCAAAGTGACCCTAAAACCGGTCGAGCGCCTTGCCGGCCGGAAGCTCGAGCTCTCGGGCGATCGATCGCCCGCCCCATGCGGCTCGAGCGTCGTCCCGGCCGGTCTTTCCCAAGGTTCTCGGGGCACTACGCACACAGGGTGGTTTGACGGCGCTTCGGCCTGGAGCCTACATTTTCTTCGATGAGGTACCTGGGAGTGGACCTCGGCAGGGCCAAGATCGGCCTCGCGCTCGCCGACGACGTCCTGCGAACGGCGAGCCCACTTAAGACGGTGCGCAGGACGAGCGCAGTCGCCGACCTCGCCGCGCTGCGGCTCGTCCTCGAGACGTACGAGGTCGAGCGGGCGGTGGTCGGTCTGCCCTTCAACATGGACGGGACGGAGGGAGCCTCGGCGAGGCTCGCCCGCGCCTTCGCAAGGAGCCTCGAGGAAGAGCTCGGAGTTCCGGTCGAGCTCTACGACGAGCGGTTGTCGACCTTCGAGGCCGAGATGCGAATGAAGGAACGCCGGATCGCCGGACGCGACCAGCGCTCGAGGGTCGATGCCTGGGCCGCCGCCGTCATCCTGCAAGGCTGGCTGGAGGCACGCCGGTGATGCGTGTTCTCGCCCTCCTCCTGCTCTGCGCGGCCGCCCTGGCCGGAGCCTTCGCCGTGGGCACGTTCCAGAAGCTCGCCACCTTTCGGGACACGCGCTACGGCTCGGGCGAGGAGAAGGTGGTCGAGATCACCCCGGGTACCGGCCCTCACCAGGTCGTGCGGCTCCTCGCCTCGGGGGGCGCGCTCTCAGACGAACGCCTGGCCTGGCGTTACCTGCGCTGGCTCAAGCGCGACCGACGTCCTTTCAAGGCCGGCGAGTACGCGTTCACGGGAGCTCTCACCCCTGACGAGGTCCTGGAGAAGATCTACCGGGGTGAAGTGAAGCTCCACCAGGTGACCATCCCGGAAGGGCTGAGGATGGACGAGATCGCGGCCCTGGTGGAACAGGCCGGCCTCGGCCGGGCGAGCGTGCTCTTGCCGCTCATGCACGATCCTTCCTTCGCCCAGGAACTCGGCGTCCCCTCCGCGAACCTGGAGGGCTTCCTCTTCCCCGACACCTACTCGTTCCCGCGGGACCCGAAACCTCGGGCCGTGCTCGCGGCGATGGTGGCCCGCTTCGAGGAGGCCTGGCGGGCCGCCGACGCGCAGAGGCTCCCCGGGGTGAGCTTGGGCGAGCTCGAGGCCGTGACACTCGCCTCCATCGTCGAGAAGGAGACGGGCCGGCCGGAGGAGCGCCCCCGCATCGCCTGCGTGTTTCACAACCGCTTGAGGCGCGGCATGCGGCTGCAGACCGACCCGACGGTCATGTACGCCACCATGCTTCGCCACGGCGGACAGTGGTCCCAGAACATCACGAAGAGCGATCTCAGCGCGCCGAGCCCGTACAACACCTACACCGTGGCGGGCCTTCCCCCGGGCCCCATCGCCAGCCCGGGTTCGGCTTCGCTCGAGGCGGCGCTCCACCCGTCCGACTGCGGGGACCTTTACTTCGTGTCGCGCAACGACGGGACGCACGAGTTCTGCCAGGACCTGCACTGCCACACGGCGGCCGTTCAAAAGTGGCAGATCGAGTTCTTCCGCCCCCGGCGCCACGACTGACCCGCCCGCCCTCTCTGATTGGCCGCGCGGGGCGGTCACAGGTTGGCGGCCGACCCTCCTCCCTATTATGCAAGGCCCTGACCTCGGTCGGGTGCGAGGGAAGGGCCCCCTCGAAAGGGATCGGCCGGGTGGTCGGCCTCCTCGAGGGTCTCGGGAGCCGAAGGAGCCGTCAATGCGAGAGGTTCGGGACGTGGTGAACGGTGGATGGCTGTCCCGCATCGCCGACATGCAGGATCGGAGGAGCTACTCCGAGCAGCACTGGGAGGGCGCGTTCGAGGACTACCTCGAGATCGTGCGCAAGAACCCCAAGGTCACCCGGACAGCCTTCCAGCGCGTCTACGACATGATCCTGTCGCACGGGAAGACCGAGTACCTTGACAACAAGAAGCGGCTCGTCCGCTACAACTTCTTCACCGACCCGGAGTTCGGCGGCAAGGACGCCATCTTCGGGCTCGACATCGCGCTCATGAAGCTCGTGAACGTCTTCAAGAGCGCGGCCCAGGGGTACGGGACCGAGAAGCGGGTCCTCCTGCTCCACGGCCCGGTTGGATCTTCGAAGTCGACCATCGCCCGGCTCCTCAAGAAGGGGCTCGAGGCCTACTCCAAGACGGCCGAGGGCGCGCTCTACACCTACGCCTGGGACATCGAGCGCATGAACCTCGACGGGCAGCGGCGCAAGGAGCTCATGCCTTGCCCCATGCACGAGGAGCCCCTCCACCTCATCCCGCAAGAGTGGCGCGAGCGGGTCTACGCCGAGCTCTCCCCTTCAGAGAGCGGCTACGCCATCCCCGACACGGGAGACCTGTGCCCGGCCTGCCGGTTCGTCTACGGGGAGCTCATGACGGAGTACAAGGGCGACTGGCAGAAGGTCATGAGCCACGTGCGGGTGCGCCGCCAGATCCTCTCCGAGAAGGACCGGGTCGGGATCGGGACCTTCCAGCCCAAGGACGAGAAGAACCAGGACTCGACCGAGCTCACCGGCGACATCAACTACCGCAAGATCGCGGAATACGGGTCCGACTCCGATCCGCGCGCCTTCAACTTCGACGGCGAGTTCAACATCTCCAACCGGGGCATCATCGAGTTCGTCGAGATCCTGAAGCTCGACGTGGCCTTCCTCTACGATCTGCTGGGGGCCACCCAGGAACACAAGATCAAGCCCAAGAAGTTCCCGCAGACCGACATCGACGAGGTCATCATCGGGCACACGAACGAGCCCGAGTACCGCAAGCTCCAGTCGAACGAGTTCATGGAGGCGCTCCGCGACCGCACCGTCAAGATCGACATCCCTTACATCTCCAGGCTCTCCGAGGAGGTGAAGATCTACGAGCGCGACTACAACGCGCACAAGATCCGGGGCAAGCACATCGCCCCGCACACCCTGGAGATGGCCGCCATGTGGGCGGTCCTGACCCGGCTCGAGGAGCCGAAGAAGCACAATCTCACGCTCGTGCAGAAGCTCAAGCTCTACAACGGCAAGACGCTGCCCTCCTTCACCGAGGACAACATCAAGGAGCTGCGCAAGGAGGCGCACCGGGAGGGCATGGAGGGGATAAGCCCGCGCTACGTGCAGGACAAGATCTCGAACGCGCTCGTCTCGGACAAGGGCGACGGCTGCGTGAACCCCTTCATGGTCCTAAACGAGCTCGAGGCCGGCCTGCGTCAGCACTCGCTCATCAGCTCCGAGGAGCAGCGCAAGAAGTTCCGCGACCTGCTCACCGACGTGAAGCGCGAGTACGAGGACATCGTGAAGAACGAGGTCCAGCGCGCCATCAGCGCCGACGAGGACGCCATCACGAAGCTCTGCGCCAACTACATCGACAACATCAAGGCGTACACGCAGAAGGAGAAGGTCCGCAACAAGTACACGGGCCAGTACGAGGAGCCGGACGAGCGGCTCATGCGATCGATCGAGGAGAAGATCGACATCGCCGAGAGTCGCAAGGACGACTTCCGGCGCGAGATCATGAACTACATCGGGGCCCTCGCCATCGAAGGCAAGACCTTCAACTACCGGACGAACGAGCGCCTCCACAAGGCGCTCGAGCTCAAGCTGTTCGAGGACCAGAAGGACTCCATCAAGCTGAAGAGCCTGGTGGCGAGCGTGGTCGACCGCGAGACGCAGGAGAAGATCGACGTGGTGAAGGAGCGGCTCGTCAAGAACTACGCCTACTGCGAGATCTGCTCCACCGACGTGCTCAATTTCGTGGCCTCCATCTTCGCCCGCGGCGACGCCAAGGAATGAGGGGGGCGCAAAAGCGCTGACTCACCAGGTCCGCATGTCGCTCAAGATCAAGCAAGACCACGCCCGCTTCCGCGACATCGTACGCGGCCGCATCAAGCAAAACCTCAAGAAGTACGTGCAGAAAGGGGAGATGATCGGCAAGAAGGGGAAGGACTTCATCACCATCCCGGTGCCGACCATCGACATCCCGCGCTTTCGTTTCGGCGAGCGCCAGCAGGGCGGGGTGGGCCAGGGTGAGGGCGAAGCGGGCGACCCCCTCTCCCCCTCGCAGCCAGGGGACGGCTCCGGCCAGGCCGGCCAGGGCGAGGGTCAGCACCTCCTCGAGGTGGACGTCTCGCTCGACGAGCTCGCCGACATCCTGGGCGAGGAGCTGCAGCTCCCGCGCATCGAGCCGAAGGGCAAGGACCGCATCATTGCCACCCGGCTCCGCTACACCGGGGTTGCCCCCTCGGGCCCCGAGTCGCTGCGCCACTTCAAGCGCACCTACAAGCAGGCGCTGCGCCGCCAGATCGCGAGCGGGTCCTACAACTACCTGCGGCCGGTCATCGTGCCGGTGCGCGAGGACCGGCGCTACCGGACCTGGAAGGAGGTCCCGCTCCCCGAGACCAACGCGGTCGTCATCTACATGATGGACGTCTCCGGCTCCATGGGCGACGAGCAGAAGGAGATCGTCCGCATCGAGTCCTTCTGGATCGACACCTGGCTGCGCAAGCACTACAAGGGCCTCGAGACCCGCTACATCATCCACGACGCGGTGGCGCGCGAGGTCGATCGCGACACCTTCTTCCACACGCGCGAGTCGGGCGGGACCATGATCTCCTCCGCTTACAAGCTGTGCAAGGAGATCGTCGACGCGGACTACGGGCCCTCCTCCTGGAACATCTACCCCTTCCACTTCTCCGACGGCGACAACTGGAGCGCCGACGACACCCGGCTCTGCGTCGAGATCCTCAGGAGCAGTATTTTGCCCGTGGTGAACCTATTCTGTTACGGGCAGGTGGAGAGCCCCTACGGCTCGGGTCAGTTCATCAAGGACCTGCGCGACACGGTGGGTCCGTCCGAGAACGTGTCGCTCTCCGAAATCGCCGACAAGGACGCCATCTACGGGAGCATCAAGCAGTTCCTCGGCAAGGGGAAGTGAAGGCGGAACGCGAGAACAGGTCGAGGCCACCCCCCCATGCACGAAAGCCACCTCCCCGCCCATCTCCACGACATCCGCCAGCAGGTCGAGCGCCACGCTCGGGACTACGGTCTCGACTTCTACGACACCATCTTCGAGGTCCTCGGCTTCGACGAGATCAACATGGTGGCCTCCTACGGCGGCTTCCCCAACCGATATCCCCACTGGCGCTTCGGGATGGAGTACGAGCGGCTCAGCAAGGGCTACGAGTACGGGCTCTCCAAGATTTACGAGCTCGTCATCAACAACGATCCCTCCTACGCCTACCTGCTCGAGTCCAACATGGACGTGGACCAGAAGCTCGTCATGGCCCACGTCTTCGGCCACGTCGACTTCTTCAAGAACAACTTCATGTTCCGGCACACCAACCGGAAGATGATGGATCAGATGGCGAACCACGCCACCCGGGTCCGCCGCTACCAGGACGAGCTCGGCGTGGAGAAGGTCGAGGACTTCATCGATCGCTGCCTCTCCATCGAGAACCTCATCGACTATCAGTCTCCCTACGTCCGACGACGTCCCGACCCCAAGGTGGAGGCCGAGCAGCAGGCCGCCAAGGTGGCGGTGGGGTTCAAGACCAACCGGGAGTACATGCAGGGCTACATCAACCCTCCCGAGTACCTGCGGGAGCAGCAGCGGAAGATCGAGGAGGAACAGCAGAAGCAGAAGAAGGTGCCGGAGCGCCCGGAACGGGACGTCCTTCAATTCCTGCTCGAGCACGCTCCGCTCGAGCCCTGGGAGCACGACATCCTCGCCATCACCCGCGAGGAGTCCTACTACTTCGCGCCCCAGGGGCAGACCAAGATCATGAACGAGGGATGGGCCACGTACTGGCACTCCACCATCATGACCCAGCGGGCGCTCACCGCCGCCGAGCTCATCGACTACGCCGATCACCACTCGGGGACCCTCGCCACCCAGCCCGGGCAGCTCAATCCTTACAAGCTGGGGGTCGAGCTGTGGCGCGACATCGAGGATCGCTGGAACAGGGGACGCTTCGGCAAGGAGTACGACGAGTGCGACTCCTTCGAGGAGCGGCGCCGCTGGGACACCCGGCTCGGACTCGGTCGTCAGAAGATCTTCGAGGTGCGCAAGCACTACAACGACGTGACCTTCATCGACGAGTTTTTGACCGTCGAGTTCTGCCGCGACCAGAAGCTCTTCACCTTCGGCTACAACGAGAAGCACCAGCGCTGGGAGATCGTGGAGCGCGAGTTCAAGAAGGTGAAGGAGAAGCTGCTCCACATGCTCACCAACTTCGGCCAGCCCATCATCGTGGTCGAGGACGGCAACTACGAGAACCGGGGGGAGTTGCTCCTCGTCCACAAGCACGACGGGATCGATCTCAAGATCGACTATGCGCGCGACACCCTCAAGAACCTGCACTCCATGTGGCGTCGGCCGGTGAACCTGGTGAGCCGCCTCGAGGGCCGCGGCGTGCTCTTCCGCTTCGATGGGCGCGACCATTCCGACCGCAAGGTCGACCTGTGAACGCGAGACTTGCGAGGGGACCGCACGGCCCGAAAGGTCGTCTCCCCTCCCACCCGAACCCACTCGGCAGGCGATTTCACCGTTCGAGTTTGCGCTCCGGTGCTGCTAGAGTGGGAGGGGCGTGCCCACCGCTCGACCGCCCCCCCCTCGTGCCCGCCATCTCCCCGCGCTCCTCGCCCTGGCCGGCCTGACTGCGTCCTTCACCGTCGCCCTTCTCCTCGCGCTCGAACCCGCCCCCGCCGAGGTCGAGGGCTCCGCCGCCGTGGCGAGCGCCGCGCCAACCGCGGTGCCGAGCGTCCCGCCCCGCGCCGTCCCCGAGGCTCCACCGCTCCGCCTTTCCGTCCTGACGGTGAAGCTCGCACCGAACCAGACCCTGGGCCAGGTCCTGGCGCGCCTGAAGCTCGCCCCGGGACAAGCCCAAGGCATCCTGCGGGCGCTCGCCAGCAAGTTTCCACTGAGGCGCGCCCGGCCGGGCGACCAGATCCGGCTCGAGCGGGTGGAGAGCGACCTGTCCCTGCGCCGCCTCTCGTACCGGCAGAGCCCGGCCGAGGAGTGGACGGTGACGGCCGGGCAGGACGGCGCCCTTAAGGCGGAGAAGCGCACCGTGGCCTTGAAGACCGAGCGCTCCCGGGTCGATGTCGAGATCACGGGCTCGGTGTGGGAGAGCCTGCAGAGGGCAGGAGAGGATCCGGTCCTCGCCGTCATCGCCTCGGACGTGCTGGCCTGGGACGTCGACTTCTACCAGGACGTGCGTTCCGGCGACCACTTGAAGGTGCTGGTCGAGAAGGTCACGGTCGACGGCAAGCTCCTCCGCTACGGCGAGGTGCTGGCAGCCGAGTACGACGGCTCGGTCACCGGGCAGCGGCGCCTCTTCCGCTACGAGGACCCCCAGGGCTTCGCGAGCTATTACGACGACGCCGGCAACAGCGCCCGCAGGGGCTTCTTGAAGTCGCCCCTCAAGTACGCCCACCTCACCTCCCGCTTCGGGAGCCGCCTCCATCCCCTGCTGGGATTCGTGCGCTCTCACCTGGGCGTCGACTACGGCGCGCCGGTCGGCACGCCAGTATGGGCCGTGGGGGACGGCACGGTCAGCCAGGCCGGCAACAACGGAGGTTGCGGCAAGTCGGTCACCCTCCGCCACCGCAACGGCTTCGAGACGGTCTACTGCCACCTGTCGGCCATCGCCGTGCACCTCGGCGCGCGCGTCGCACAGAAGGAGGTGGTGGGCGCGGTGGGCCAGACCGGGCTCGCCACCGGACCCCACCTGCACTTCGCGGTGAGACAGGGAGGCATCTTCGTGAACCCGCTCAGCCTGAAGGTGCCGCGCGAGGCGCCCATCGCCCCCGAGCAGCGAGCCGACTTCGAGGAAAAGGTGGCGCCCCTCAGGGCGGCGCTCGACGCCTCCCCGCGGGCCTGAAGGGGTCCCGCGCCCTAGCGGCGTCGGCGCCGCGCCCGTTCCGCGGTGAGGGTCTTCCCCTCGAACTCCTTGCCGTTTAGGGCCGCCACGAGCTCGTCCACCGCCTGCTGGCCCACCTCGAGGAAGCTGTGGTTCTGGCGGACTTCGACCCCTCGCACCTCGAGGGCGGGGAGGAGCGCGGACACGAGGTTGCGCACCTTGGCTTCGTCGGCCCCGTCCTTTTCGCCGAGCGTGACGAAGACCCGGCCCTTGGGGCTCTCCGGCTCGGCCAAGGCCTTCGGCCGTTCCAAGCTCACCTCCTGCACCACCGGCGCGCGCGACCTCTCCGGTTCCCGCGGGCTCCTCGCCTCAGCGCTTCCGCGGCCCGGGCGCGAGCCCCGCTCGCGCCGCCGGCGGCGACCCTTCTCACCGGCGCGCTCGGCGGAGGCTCTTTCCTCGACGGGCGCGTCCGGGCCCCGCTGCTCCCGCCGCTCGTGCTCCTCCCGCTTGTGCTCGGCCTTCTGCAGCATCTGGGCCCGGTCCATCCGGTGGCGGGTGAAGAAGTACTTGAGGGCAAAGGCGAGCAGCCACTCGCCGTCGGGCCGCAGCTTGAGCTCCTGCGCGAGCGGGATGTAGGCCTCGAACACCGTCGCGCTCATCATCTCCTTGAGCTCGGCCACGTGGCGCTCGGTCCAGGCCCGGCGCGCCTCCTCGGGGGCGGGCAAGACCTTTTCCTCGAAGGCGATCTGGTACTTCGTCTGCAGCGCCTTCAGCGTCATCATCTCTGCACCCGACACGAGCGAGAGGGCGGTACCTGACTTGCCGATGCGGCCGGTCCGTCCCACCCGGTGAAGGTAACCGGCCGGATCCTCCGGCAGCGAGTAGTTGATGACATGGGACAAATCCGAGATGTCGATGCCGCGGGCGGCAATGTCGGTCGCCACCATGAAGCGGAGCTCGCCCCGCTTCACCTTGGCCATGACGCGCTCGCGCTCCCGCTGCGGGAGATCCCCGTTCAAGAGCTCGGCGTCGTAGCCGTTGCGGTTCAGGACGGCGGTGACGAGACCCGTGTCGCTACGGGTGTTGCAGAAGACGATGGCCGACTCCGGCTCCTCCATCTCGATCATGTAGACGAGGTTGCGAGGCTTGGGATAGGCGTCCACCGTGTGGAAGAAGACGTTCCGGATGTTGTCGACGCGGTACTCGTCCCCGGAGAGGAGAATGGTCTCGGGATGGGTCAGGTAGTCATGGATGAGCTGCTCGATGTCCTCCGGCACGGTGGCCGAGAAGAGCAGCTGCTGGCAGTCGTCGGGGAGGTGGTCGAGGATGCGCGTCACTTCCTCGAAGAAGCCCATGTTGAGCATCTCGTCGGCCTCGTCGAGGCAGCACAATTGCACGCCCTCGAGCTTGAGGGTGCCGCGACGGATGTGGTCGTAGATGCGTCCTGGAGTGCCCACCACGATCTCGGCGCCTTGCTTCAACCGGTCGAGTTGCTCGCTCATGGAGGCACCGCCATACACCGCCACCACGGAGACGTCCTTGTGACGGCCGAGGGCCGCCACCTCGTCCGCCACCTGCAGCGCGAGCTCGCGCGTCGGGCACATGACGAGGGCGCTCGGTCGCCTTTGCCCGGAAGGCACCCTCTCCAGGATGGGCAAGGCGAAGGCCGCCGTCTTCCCGGTGCCGGTCTTGGAGCGGACGATGACGTCCCGGCCGTCCATGATGGGCCGGAAAGTAGCCGCCTGGACCGGGGTGGGTCGTTCGTAGCCTCGCTCGGCCACGCCCAGGCGTATCTCTTCCGAGAGGTGAAAGTCCTCGAAGGAGCTGCTCGCCACGTAATCGGAGGGCGGCGCCTTGTCGCTCGCCGCCTCGTTCGAAATCTCCACGCCCTGCTCGCTTTCTAGCGCACCCGCCCGACGGAGGGACGGGCTCTGGCTATTTGCGGCGCATGGCGGCTCGCGCAAAGGCGTGGACCCCGGTCCGCCCGGGACCGGTGGCCGCGCCATCTCGCGAACCCGCCATGCGCCAGACACGCCTTGATCCCAAGGCGGCCCGCTTATATCACAAGGGTCGGGCTCTATCGAAAGTTCCCCAGCGAGGATGCGCTCGAAGCCCATGGAGTCGAAGCCCATCTCCCCCGCCAAGAAGACCCCGGAGCCACCGCGGGCCCTGCCCGACTCACAGGGCCGGGCCCACGAGGGCGGGCTCGTCCGCTACGACCCGCTGCGGGCCTACATGGCCGAGGTGTCGCGCCACCCTGTCCTCTCGCGCGAGGAAGAACACGCTCTCGCCCTGCGCTACCACGAGAGCGGCGACGTCGAGGCGGCCTACAAGCTCGTCGCCTCCAACCTGAGGCTCGTGGTGAAGATCGCCCACGAGTACCGCCGCAGCGCCTTCCACCTGCTCGACCTGGTTCAGGAAGGCAACATGGGTCTCATGCAGGCCGTGAAGAAGTACGACCCGTTCAAGGGAGTGAAGCTCTCCTCCTACGCGGCCTGGTGGATCCGCGCCTACATCATCCGCTTCATCATGGACAACTGGCGGCTCGTCAAGCTCGGGACCACCCAGGCGCAGCGCCGCCTCTTCTTCAACCTGGCCAAGGAGCGCGAGAAGCTGCTCGCCCGCGGCATCGAGCCCACGCCGCGCCTGCTCGCCAAGAACCTGCGGGTGGAGGAACAGGATGTGGAGGAGATGACGGCGCGCATGGGCAGCGAGGACGTTTCGCTCGACGCTCCGGTCCGCGGTGACGACGAGGGGACGCGCCAGAACCGGATCGATCGCATGCCCCAGGCTGCGGTGGGACCCGACGAGGCCCTGGGGGACCAGGAACTCCGACGCGTCTTCCGCCAGAAGCTCGAGAGCTTCGCCTCGAACCTCACCGACGAGAAGGAGCGCTTCATCTTTCAGCACCGGCTCCTCCCGCCCGACGGCCAGGAACCGCTCACCCTGCAGGACGTCGGCGACAAGTTTCACCTGACCCGCGAGCGCGCTCGCCAGATCGAGGCCAAGATGGTGAAGCGGCTGCGCGCCGAGCTCAAGGCGGAGATCCCCGACTTCGAGCTCATGACCCCGCCCGAGTGAAGGCCCCGCTCGACACCACCTCTCGCGTGACGCGCCTCTTTCCCCGGAAGGCGACCCGTGGAGACCGGCCCCACTTCCGGGGTCCACTGCGGTGACGGCCGAGGTCGCCCCTTGCGGCTCCCCGCCCGCTCCCGACCGCCCGCTGTCCGGGCGCGGCTGGGTCGTCCTCGCGCTGTGCGTTCTCGCCGCCAACGTGTCCCTCCTCCACCACCTCCTGCGGGGTGAGGCGGCGGCCAGCGTGCCCGGGCCCTCCTTCGAGGACCGCTTCGACCGCGCCGCCCTCGGTCCGGACTACTTCGCGACCGGCGGGCACTGGCGCATCCGGCGCGGGGAACTCTTGGCGCCCGCCGTGAAGAACAATCCCCTCTGGCTCAAGATGCGCCTCGCACCCGAGGCGGTCGTGGAGTTCGACGCCCGCAGCGAGACCCGGACGGCGGATCACGGCGGCGACATCAAGTTCGAGATCTTTGGGGACGGACGCAACCACGCCTCCGGCTACGTCTGCATCTTCGGCGGATGGGGGAACGCCATCAGCGTCATCGCCCGTGAGGACGAGCACGGTGCGGACCGCCGGGAACGTCGCGACAAGAAGGTGGAGGCCGGACGGACCTACCACATGCGTATCGAGCGCCGCGCTGCCGACCTGCGCTGGTACATCGACGGCGAGCTCTTCTTGCACTACCTCGATGCTCATCCACTGAGCGGCAAGGGAAACGACCGCTTCGGGTTCTCGGGGTGGATGAGCGACGTCGTGTTCTCGAACCTGAGGGTCTCCACCCTCTCGCCCCCCGGCCGGCCTTAGACGGAAGAGGGGGGCGGTCCCTCCCCGCCTCTCGGAGGTCGCGCGCGCGCGGGGAGCGGACCGTGCCCGAGCTGGAAGGCCGCTCCCGCCACCGCCAGCACCGCTGCCGCGCACCCGAGCACGAGCGGGCGGCGCGCGAGCTCGGCCACAAGTCCCACCCGGCCGGAGACGGCCAGCGCCGCGACGGACACGAGGATGGCGCCTGCCACGGCCGCGGTCGCTGCCAGGACGACCCGGCGAGCGACGAGAGCGAGGGCGAGCCCGAAGACTCCGAAGACGAGGCTCCCGAGGAGGGAACTGCCCGCGATGGGAACCCTCGTCCCCAATAGGGCGCCACAGGTCGCACCCAGCGCGATCGGGTAAAGGGCCGGGGCGAGCGCGCTGCAAACCCCGAGGAGGATGGCGATGCTCATCGACGCGAACCTCTCCGGCATGAACTCGGCCGTGAGAGGCGCGAGCATCCCGCCGAGGAGCCATCCGAGGATGGCTCCGCCCAAGGCGGTCACCACCCTGCCGAGCCTTAGCCCTGCCAGCAAGAGCCCGAGGCCTGCCAGGCCGATCACCGCGGCGAGAGGCCAGGAACCCGGCTCGAGGCTCGCGGCCCACACGGGCACCTTGGCGAGCACGCGCTCGGCGGCCGCAAGCAAGCTCCTCAGGAGACCGAGGGCAACGGTCATGTCCTACCGGAGATGAGGACGAAGCAGAGCGCAGCCACGAGGGCACTCACCCAGTCGGGACGAGTCCGCCAACTCACCGACGCGGCGCGCTCCCGATCGGAAGAGCAGGTGGACCTATGGGCGAGGGCCCGGCGAGCGAGCGGCAGGGCGAGCTGGAAATTCCCCGCCTCGAGATGACGGGCGAGCTCCGCCGCGACCACCCCCTCGCCCCTCGCTCGACAGTCCATGCCGCACCGCAATCTACTTCCGCAAGGGGCCCTTTGAAAGTCACCGGCGTAGTACTCTCCTCGAGCCTCCGCCGAAGGAATGGCGGAGAGCACCGGTTGTTGCCACCTGCGAAAGCGATGCTCCGTCGCGAGTTCCTACGGCTTTTCACCCTGGGCGCCGCCGCCCTCGCCTCCGCGCGCCGAGCGGCGGCGCTGCCCGATACCTCCAAGCTCGTCATCGGGCAGCTGCAGTACGGCGGGCGCTGGAATCCGCGACCGAGCGCGCTGCGCCGCCTGCAGTGGGAGATCTCCCAGCGGACGAGCGTGCTCACCGGGGCGGACGGGGTGCCGCTCAGGCTCTCCGACCCCGGGCTGCACCGCTTTCCCATGCTGTATCTCGCCGGTGACGGAGCCCTGCCCCCTTTCTCCGAGGACGAGCGGGCCAGCCTGCGCCGCCACCTGCAGTACGGCGGCCTGCTCCTCGTCGACTCGGCCGACGGCTCTGACGGCAACGGCTTCGACGGCTCGGTGAGGCAGGAGCTGGCACGGCTCTTACCGTCCTCCCCGCTGAGGCGCGTCTCGCGCGAGCATGTACTCTACAAGAGCTTCTACCTGCTCGATCACCAGGGCGGACGGCTCTCGGTGAAGCCTTACCTCGAGGCCCAGCTCCTCGATGGCCGCCTCGCCGTGCTGTACTCACAGAACGACCTCGGCGGTGCGTGGGCCCGCGGACCGCTGGGCGACTGGGACTACCCGTGCACGCCGGGAGGCGAGCCGCAGCGCGAGACGGCCTTTCGCCTCGGCGTCAACATCGCCCTGTACGCGCTGTGCACCGACTACAAGGACGACGCGGTCCACCTCCCCTTCATCATGCGGAGACGGAGCTAGTGGAGGGCGCCGGCTACAACGCGTGGCGGTTCACGCTCTTGTCCCCCTTTCCGCCGTGGCTCATCACCCTCATCGCCATCGCGGCGGTGTGCTCGGTGATCCTCGCCTGGCGCGGGCTCCGGTCCGAGGCGCGGCCTCACCGCCGGGCGATCCTCGTCGCCCTGCGGGCCGCGGCGGCCTTGCTCGCCCTCTTCCTCCTGCTCGAGCCGGCGGTGAGGCTCTTGCAGACTGCGCGGGTGAAGAACCGGCTTGCCGTCCTCGTCGACGCCTCGCGCTCCATGCACTTCCCGGTGGCGCCGGGTGGGCCCTCCCGCGCCGAGGCCGCCTCGGCCTTCATCGCACGGCACCGTGCGGCGCTCGAATCGCTCTCCGACCGGGTGGCCGTCGAGTGGTACACCTTCGAGCGCGATCTCGCCCCCGCCGATCCCGCCGCGCTGGCGCAAGGCCTGGCGCCCCGCGGGGGGCGCACCGACCTCATGGGCGCTCTCAAGGCGGTCTCGGCCGGCAGCGGAGCCGGCCGCAAGCTCGCCGGCGCGCTCGTCATTTCGGACGGAGCCGACAACGTCGCCCTGAGCGAGGGCATGACCCCCTCCGCCCGGGCCGAGCTCAAGGCGCTCGGCATCCCGGTGACCACGGTGGCGCTCGGGTCGGGTTCGCCCAAGGATCTCGCCATCGAGCGGGTGGCGGTGGACGACTTCGCCTTCGTGCGCAACACCGTGGTGGTGGAGGTGACTTTGAGCGCGCGCGGCTTCGGGAACGAGGAGGTGCCACTCGCCCTGCGTCGGGAGGGCACGGTGGTGGCCCGGGCCACCGTCAAGCTCGAATCCGGCAAGGAGCGCTACACCGTCCCGCTCGCCTTCGCCCCCGACACCATCGGGACCTTCGTCTTCACGGTGGCCGCCCCCGTCTACCCGGGCGAGGCGGTCGCCGAGAACAACGCGCGCTCCTTCGTCCTGCGCGTCATCCGCGACCGGGTGCGGGTCCTCCTCGTTGCGGGAAGGCCGAGCTGGGACGAGCGCTTTCTGCGCGGGCTTCTGAAGCAGGATCCCAACGTCGACCTCATCAGCTTCTTCATCCTGCGCACGAGCACCAACACCCCGGGTCCCCAGGACGAGCTGTCGCTCATCCCCTTCCCGGTCCCCGAGATCTTCGGGGAGCAGCTGCGCACCTTCGACGCGGTCTTCTTCGTCGACTTCGCCTACCAGCCCTACCGCTCGCTCGACATCGAGCGCTACCTTCCCGCGCTCAGCGCCTACGTGCGCAACGGCGGTGCTTTCGCCATGCTAGGCGGCGAGCAGAGCTTCTCCGACGGTCACTACGGCGAGACCTCGCTCGCCGACATCCTCCCCGTCGACACGCCCGATGGCCTCGCCATGACCAGCGAGTCGGTGCACCCCCGCCTCACCGTCGAGGGCCGCCGCCATCCGGTGACGAGCCTCGCCTCCGGCGACGGCGCCAACGAGGCTGCCTGGGCCGCTCTGCCGCCGTTGCCCGACCTCAACAGGACCCGGCAACTGGCGGCGCCGTCGGGAGCGAGCGTCCTGCTCGAGGCGCCCTCGGTGGTGGTCGATGGACGGCCCGCACCGGTGGTGGCGGTCCGGGAAGTGGGCTCCGGGCGCACCCTCGCCGTCACCACCGACTCCTCCTGGTTCTGGGGATTCCTCGCGGCCGGGGAGGGCGGCACCAACCGCGCCTACCAACGCTTCTGGAACAACGCCCTGCGCTGGCTGGTGCGCGACCCCGCGCTCACCCCGGTGCAGGTCGAGCCGGACAAGCCCGCCGTCGAACCGGGCGAGCCGGTCGGGCTCTCGGTCTCGGTGCGGGCCCCGGACTACGGCCCCGGTGCCGGCACCCCGGTGAGCGCCGAACTCGTGGCCGAGGATGGGCATGCGGTGGCGCACGGCGAGGCGGTGGCCGGACCCGACGGCGTGGCACACCTCGAGCTCGCCCCCCCCGGGCCGGGCGCGTACAAGGTGGTGGCGAGTGCCGGGCCGCGCTGCGGCTCTCCCCCCTGTCCAGCCGGCGCACCCGCCGAGCAGGCCACGGCAGCGGTGGCCGTCCGCGCCGCCGGGCCGGAAGACCTCGACGCGGCACCGCGGCCCGACCTCTTGCGGGCCGTGGCGGAGGCGACGGGAGGCGCCTTCTCGAACGGGGATCGCCTGCCCGAGGTGCGGCTCGCCGAACCCGAGGTGGTGGAGATCGGGCGGCGGAAGGACGTCCCGATCTGGGACCGCGCCCTGTTCCTGTGCGGCCTCGTGCTCGCCTTGTCGGCCGAATGGGTCCTGCGCCGCCGCTGGGGGTACTGGTAGGCTCGTCTTTCCTTATTCACAATAAGTGAACACACTCCTCGCGGCGCCGGCGGCGGCAAGCTCCGCTCGGGCCGCTGCCCGCTCGACAGCTTTCCTCAAACCCGCTATGACGTGCCTGGCCCCGGCGCGCCTCGAAAGGGGCTGGGCAGGCGACCTGGCGCACGACGCGTGATGTCATGAGCCGCAAAGGCATCATCTTGGCAGGGGGCTCCGGGACTCGGCTGCATCCCGTGACGCTCGGCATCTCCAAGCAGCTCTTGCCCGTCTACGACAAGCCGATGGTCTACTACCCGCTCGCCACCCTCATGCTGGCGGGAATGCGCGAGATCCTCGTCATCTCGACGCCCCAGGACACGCCTCGCTTCCGACAGCTCTTGGGCGACGGCTCGCAGTGGGGCATCGAGCTCACCTACTGCGTGCAGCCGAGCCCGGACGGTCTCGCCCAGGCCTTCGTGCTGGGGCGCTCCTTCGTGGGTGAGGACGAGAGCGCCCTCGTGCTCGGCGACAACATCTTCTATGGCCACGACTTCGCAGCGCTGCTCAAGCGTGCCGGTGAGCGGCGACGCGGCGCCACCGTCTTCGCCTACCACGTGCACGACCCGCAGCGCTATGGCGTGGTGGAATTCGACGCGGAAAACCAGGCCGTGAGCCTGGAAGAGAAGCCTGTTCACCCGAAGTCAAGCTATGCGGTGACCGGCCTCTACTTCTACGACCGGCAGGTGTGCGACATCGCCGCCTCGCTCGAGCCGGGGGCGCGCGGCGAGTACGAGATCACCGACGTGAACCGGCGGTACCTCGAGCAGCGGGAGCTGCGGGTCGAGATCCTGGGCCGCGGCTACGCCTGGCTCGACACCGGAACGCACGACAGCCTGCTCGAGGCCTCCTCCTACGTCGCCACCCTGGAGAAGCGCCAGGGCCTCAAGATCGCCTGTCCGGAGGAGGTGGCCTGGCGCAGCGGCTGGATCAGCACCGAGGCGGTGGAACGGGCGGCGACGGCCCTGGGCAAGAGCGCCTACGGAGAGTACTTGCGGCGCATCGTCACGGAACGGGTGCTCTGATGAAGTTCACGCCGGCCGCCATTCCCGACGTGCTCGTCTTCGAGCCTCGGGTCTTCGCCGACGAACGCGGCGCCTTCTTGGAGAGCTACAACAAGCGCGGCTTCGACGCGGCGGTGGGGCGCGAGGTGACCTTCGTCCAGGACAACCACTCGCGCTCGGTGCGGGGCGTGCTGCGCGGCCTCCATTACCAGGTTCCGCCCCATGCCCAGGGCAAACTCGTCCGGGTGACGAGCGGAGCCGTCTACGACGTCGCGGTCGATCTCCGTTCCGACAGCCCCACCTACGCGCGCTCGGTGGGCGTCGAGCTCACGGCGGAGAACCACCGGCAGGTCTGGATACCCCCGGGGTTCGCCCACGGGTTCCTCGTCCTGAGCGAGTCCGCCGACTTCCTCTACAAGACCACCGCCTACTACGCCCCCGAAGCCGAAGGGTCCGTGCGCTGGGACGATCCTGATCTCGCGATCTCCTGGCCCGACCTCGGCCACCCTCCCCTCCTCTCGCCCAAGGATGCCCGGGCCCCCCCGCTCAGGGCCGCCCGACGTCCCGAGCGTCCCTGAGTCACCCGAGAGGCGGGCCCTTGCACCGGCAGGCGGGTCGAATCTCGGCTCCTACCGGGGGAGGGTCCCGTCGGGCGCGTCCAGCGTACCCCGTCGAGCACATCGAGGACCTGGGTGAACGAAGAGATGGCGAGCGGCCAGCGCGCCGACGAAGGCTCGGCCATGTGCCGGCGGGTCACCGAGGGCGCAGAGATGACGGCGAGCCGCTCGCGGTATTCCTCGGAGACGTAGGTTCCGTACTCGGCCCACACCCCGAGGACACCGCAGGCCGCGGCCACCGCCATGTCCTTCTGCGGGCTGTCCCCCACATACACCACCTCGGCACCCCGCAGATCGAAGTCGGCGAGCACCCGCCTCAGGCCGGCCGGGCTGGGTTTCTCGGCGCGCCGCGGCAGCTCGACCACCCTCGTCTTCTTGGCGCGGTAGTGGCCGGCGGCGTCGCGACGCCGGATCTCCGGGTGGACGTGGTCGGGCAGATCGTATCCGCGCAGGGTGTAGACCGCGTCGAACAGGCCGTCGAGCGAGAGGAGCCTCATGCGCATCTCGACCGCGTTGCGGGGCGCGTCGGTGAGTGCGACGAGGAGGACGCCCCGCTCGCGCAGGCGTTCGAGGGTCTCGGGCACGCCGGGGTAGGGCCTCAAGTAGCGCCGACGGGCCTCCTGGAAGGCGCGCTGGGCGGGCTTGATGACGAGCGCATCGAACGAGGCGAAGTCCCGCCGGTAGGGCCGGAAGAGGTCGGACTCCTGGATGGCGAAGGGATACTCGTTCGACTCGTGGCGAGCGTAGACCGCCTTGAGCGACTGGACGATGCGGATGCGCGGCAGCCCGGTCGTGCCCTCGAGCGACGCCACCATCGCCTCCAGGCTGGGCACGACGTAGTCCACCCAGGGGTAGAGCGTGTTGTCGAGGTCCGTGACGACGGCGCGAAGCCTCACCCGGCCATCCTACTCGGTCGTCTCGCAGGTGGCGAAGCCGCAGGTCCGGCAGGTCTCGCAGCCCCCGCTCCGCACCAGGCGGCCGCCGCACTGGGGACACTCGGCCGGCCCCGTGCCCACGAGCCCGCTCGTGAGCACTTGCCCTTCGCGCGTGCCATCCCGGTAGACGGTGATGCCCTTGCAGGAGAGCTCGTGGGCGAGCACGTAGACCCGGCGCACGCGCTCCACGCTGACCTCCCGCGGCAGGTTGACGGTCTTGCTCACACCGTTGTCGACGTGGCGCTGGAAGGCCGCCTGCATCCGCACGTGCACCTCGGGCAGGACGTCGTGGGCGGTCGCGAACAGGCGCCCGATGGACTCGGGGACCCCGGGTACGCCCCGGGCACGCCCGGTCTCGAGGATGCGCGGCAGGGCCCCCATGGCCCCGAGCGCCCGCAGTTGCCCGAGCAGCTCAGGGTGCTCCTCCTCGAGGTGCACGCCGTCGAGGGCGCGGCGCACGTACGCCACGGCAAAGAGCGGTTCGATGCCCGAAGAGCAGCCGGCGATGACGGACAGCGTCCCGGTCGGCGCGATGGTGGTGACCGTGGCGTTCCGTCGCGGCGCGTCGCCGGCGGCTGCCAGCCGGCTCGCCGGAAAGCCCGGGAATGCCCCGCGTTCCCGGGAGAGGGCCTCGCTCGCTGCATGCGCCTCCGCCTGGATGAAGCGCATGACCTCGTCGCCGAGATCGAGGGCCGCCGGAGCATCGTAAGGGATGCCCAGCCGGACGAGCAGGTCCGCCCACCCCATGATGCCGAGTCCGATCTTGCGGTTGCGTCGCGAGATCTCGGCGATCTGCGGGAGAGGCCAGGCGTTGACGGTGAGCACGTCGTCGAGCATGCGAACCCCGTCATGGACGCAGGCCTTCAGCCGTTCAAAGTCCACGCTTCCCGCCCGCGTGAAGAGCCCGACGTTGACGGACCCGAGCGTGCAGGCCTCGAAGGGGAGGAGCGGCTGTTCGCCGCAGGGGTTCACCGCCTCGAGGCGGGCCACCTCCGGGGTGGGGTTGTGAGCCTCGACGCGGTCCTGGAAGACGAGGCCGGGCTCGCCGGAAGCCCAGGCCGCACTGGCGATGCGCTCGAGGAGAGACGCCGCCTCGATGGTCTTCACCCGCTCGCCGGTCTTCGGGTGAACGAGGTCGAAGGGGTCCCCCCGCGCCGCCGCCACCATGAAGGCGTCGGTGACGGCCACCGAGATGTTGAAGTTGGCGAGGCCCGCTCCCCGCTTGGCGTCGATGAATTCGAGCACATCGGGGTGATCGACCCGCAGCACCGCCATGTTGGCGCCGCGCCTCACCCCGCCCTGCTTGATGGTCTCGGTGGCCGCGTCGAAGACCCGGATGAAGGAGAGCGGCCCGCTCGCCACCCCGTGGGTCGTGCGTACGAGGTCGCCCCTCGGACGCAGCCGCGAGAAGGTGAAGCCGGTGCCGCCGCCCGACTGGTGGATGAGGGCCGCCCATTTGAGAGCGTCGAAGATGGAGCCGAGGTCGTCCTCGATGGGCAAGACGAAGCAGGCCGCGAGCTGCCCGTGCTCGCGCCCCGCGTTCATGAGGGTCGGCGAGTTGGGCAAGAACTCGAGCGCCGCCATGCGGGCCTCGAAACGCTCGGACCACTGCCCGCGCCCCTGCGGCTCCTCCGCCGAGGCCAAGGCTCGCGCCACCCGCCGCCACAGCTCGGGCGGACTCTCGAGAAGGGCTCCCGTCGGGTCGCGCAAGAGGTAACGGCGCTCCAGCACCGCGAGGGCGTTGTCGCTCAGGACGGCCATCTTCATGGAATTGTAGCAGCGCCCGCCCTCCATCGCCTGCCGCCATGCCCGGGCGGCCGCAGCTTGCCCCCTATGGAAGCCAGGGCGGAGCTCAACCGGGCGAGTTCGCCCCTCGCATGGCACGATCCGCCCCTCCGGGCCCATCGGACGCTTTTCAGGCGCCGCGAGGCGTGTTAAGCGCGAGCCATGCTCATCGACGTCCACGTCCATAGCCACCACTCCCCGGGCTGCCTGCTCGCGCCGCGCGACATCGTGCGGAGGGCCAAGGAGACGGGGCTCGACGGAATCGTGCTCACCGACACCAATACCCTCGACGGCCTGGAGGAGATCCGGTCGGCGGGGCGCGAGGAGGGCCTGCTCGCGCTGTGCGGGGTGGAGCTCGTCACCGACCGCGGCCACTACCTCTGCTACTTCCCCGATCCGTCACGGGTCCCGACACCGCCACAGATGTTTGGACACACCCCCTGGGCGGTGCGCGAGGTGCTTGACCGGGTTCGGTCGCTCGGCGGGGTCGTGGTGGCCGCGCACCCGTACGACAAATCGGTGGAGCGTCCGAGCGGCGATTTCATCTTCACCCTCGAGGGCATCTGCGCCCTCGAGGGCCTGAATGCCCGCCGGCGGGGGCCGGCCAACGACCTCGCCATCGAGGCAGCCGATCACATGAACCTGCCTTGCGTCGGGGGTTCGGGAGCTCTGCCCACGCTCGACGACATCGGTAAGGCGGCGACCCTCTTCAAGGAACCGGTCGCGACCGAGGCGGACCTCGTCCGCCAGCTCAAGTCCGGTCAGGTATTCTGCGTCTCGATCGGCGCAATCCCCGCAGCGGCAAGGGCCTCGAGGCAGGGAGAGCGCCGCGAAGCCCGAGGCGGAGACCGGCGAGGTGGGCGGGGCCACCGGCGGGGAGGTCACGACCGGCGCTGACCGGCGGAGGGGCCGGCCTTCAGGGCGGGGACAGCGCGAGGCGCCCGCCGTGAAAAAAGGCGGTTCTCTTGCCGCCGCTCCAGGTCCAGGCCTCGGTCTCGGACGGCCGATCGATGACCCTCTTCTCGGGGTAACCCCAGGCCAGCTCCACGGCCCGCGGCGACATCCCGTCGATTAGTTGCTTGTGCGAGATGGCCGCCCGCTGCGCGTCGGGAAGGGCGCGGAATTCCGAGCTCGGGTCGGTCGGACCCACGAGGCGCTCGAGTTCCGCCCGCGCCTCCTCGGTGTTGGCCACGAGCTGGGGAAGGACCACGATGAGCGGTCGGGCCTCCCCCGCGAGGGCGAGATAGATCCACGGATGGTAACGTGGAGTGTGCAGCATGCGCCGTGCGATGACGAACCCGGTGGGAAACTCCACCCGGGTGATGCGCAAGGGTGTGCCTGGCAAGAGCACGCGCTCGGGAGGCGGTGGGAGTATGGGCTCGCCTCCGGGCGTCTCGAGCAGATCGAGCTCCGAGGAGGGCTCGGCGCACAGGAGCATCTTCGTTTCGTCGCCGAAGAATTGCGAGGCGTAGGCCGCCACCTGCAAGTACTCGAGGCGGCCCTCGAGCTCCCGCGAGGCGCGCGCCCTCTCCTCGTCGGGGATCTCCACCGGAGGGACGCAGGAAGCGAGCAGGACGAGCGGGATGATGACGCGGCGCATGGCCCTCTATCGCACCCCGGGGCGCGAGGCACAAGCGCTTCGCTCGCCTCGCCGCGAGGCTGCGAGGCCCCGCGTGCCGGCTCCCTGCCCCGGGGGATGCGGGCTTTCCCCTGCCCTCCTTTCGACCCACGGACGCCTGTTCCCGAGGTGAGGCCGAGCACGACCCACGCGCTCGGTGAACCGGCCGAGTCGGGCGTGGCCCCGGGCCCGCGTCCGCGGGCGCCTCGGAAAGGCCGCGTTCGCTTTGACAGGAGCACCCCGCATGCCATACTCAGAGGATCTCGACCCTTCGGGGGGTGACGGCGTGAGCGGGTCCGACGGGAGCGGTGGACGCATCACTGGGGTCAGGGTGTTCTCGGCGACCAAGGCGAAGGAGCGGGAAGAGCTCGGCGAGAGCGTCACCCGCTGGCTGAGGTCGAACGCCGATCTCGAGGTGGTGGACCGGGTGGTCACCCAGTCCTCCGACAACGAGTTTCATTGCCTCACCATCGTTCTCTTCTACCGCGAGCGGAGCGCGACCTAGCAAAGGTCCGCCTCGCCGTCAGGCAAAGGTGCATGCGGCTCAAGCAACGGCCGGAGGACTTCTCCGTCACCGAATCGTGGCGTTTCGAGCGCGACCCTCGTGGCGCGTGGTTCGTCTACCTCATGGACAAGCAGAAGCTCTCCACCTTCGAGGCAGTGGAGCGCATCTGCGCCAAAGCTCGCGTGCGGCCGTCCGATGTCTCCTTCTGCGGCCTCAAGGACAAGCAGGGGCGCACGAGCCAGCTCGTGGCCGTCCGCAACAAGGCGATCGAACTGCAGGACCCCGACCTGCGGCTCAAACCCCTCGGCCGCACTGGGGCCGCGCTTTCGGCCGCCAATACCACCTCGAACCGCTTCGCCGTCACGGTGCGCGACCTCGATGAGGACGACCTCGGCAAGCTGCCGGCCGCGGTCGCCGAGGTGAAGCGCATCGGCGTCGTGAACTATTTCGACTCGCAGCGCTTCGGTTCGTTGAAACACGGCCAAGGCTTCCTCGTGAAGGACCTCATGCGGGGGGACTACGAGGCGGCCCTGCGTAACTTCCTCGCGCGGCCGAGCGAGCTCGATCGCTCGGAGGATGCTCGCGTGAAGCGCTTCTTCGCCGAGCACTGGGGGGAGTGGCAACGGAAGAACCCCCATCCCGGCGCGCTGCGCTACGCGCCGGTCCTGCGCTGGCTGCGCCTGCACCCCACCGACTACCTCGGCGCCTTCCTCCGCACCGAGCCACGCTGGCGTGCGCTCCAGGTGTTCGCCTACCAGAGCTGGCTTTGGAACGAGGGAGTGAAGCAGTACCTGCGGGCCCGGGTCGGCATCGGCCGGCTCGCCGCCATTCGCTACCAGGCCGGCACCCTGCTCTTCCCACGCACCCTCGACGCAGCACAGAGCCGATCCTTGCGGGCCCTCACCTTCCCCCTGCTCGCGCCGTCCTCGGCCTTCTCCGATCCCGCGATCGAAGAGGCCGCCCTCTCGGTGCTCCGAAGGGAGGATATGACCCTCGAGAGCCTGAGGGTGCCCGGTGCCCCCCAGATCCACTTCGAGCCCGAGGAGCGGACCCTCCTCGTCTTGCCCGGCAAGCTCGTGGTCTCGCAAGCCGAAGCCGATGAGCTCAACCGCGGGCGATTTCGCGTGCACGTGGCCTTCACCCTGCCCCCGGGGGCCTATGCCACGCTCGTCGTGAAGCGGCTGTTCTGGTGGACCCTGGAACCGAGGGCGCGGCCGGCACGCTCGGCTAAGCCTCCCCGGCTCACGGCCGAGGAGATCCACGCCGAGCGCCGACGGGTGGGCTTCCTCGCCAAGAAGCGCGAGCGGAAGGCGGCGCGGGCTCGCACCGTACCTTGAAGGTCGTTCGGGGGTGACTCACCTCGGTCCGAGGCGGGCGGCGAGCGCCAGAGCGAGCGCCCCGCCGGTGGGCGTTTGGGGTACCACCGCCACCGCGAGGCCCTGGGATTCCAGGGCGGCGCGGGTGGTGGGACCGATGGCGGCGATGAGCACCCCCTCCAGCACGGCCCGCACGCCCGGGATGGCCAGCACGGCCCGCACGGCCGAGGGGGAGGCGAAGGTCACCGCGTCGAGGGAGCGCGCTTCGAGCGCGGCCCGCAGGGGTTCGAGGAGGGCTGGGGAGGCCTCCACCGTGCGGTAAGCGGAGGGCGCGGTCACCAGGGCTCCCGCACGCACGAGGCCTTCGACGAGCTCGGGACGGCCCTCCTCGGCCCGAGGGACGAGCACGCGCCGGCCCCCCACCCGGTCGGCCAGGGCCCCGGCCAGGGCCTCGCCTCGCGCGAGCTCGGGGACGAGGTCGGGGGGGCGCACGAGTAATCCGAGCCGGTCGGCCGTGGCCGAGCCGACTGCGGCGAGGCGTCGGCTCGCGAGCCTCCCCCGCTCGATGCCCAGCGCGGCCATCCGGTCACAGGTGCGCTCGACTGCGTTGGCGCTCGCGAAGACCACCCACTCGAAGTCCTGCAGGGCCCGCAGCGCACCGTCGAGCTCCTCGAAGGAGGTGGGGTCTGAGAGGGCGACGGCCGGCGCCGGGAACACCGTCGCTCCGAGCGCGCGGAGCCCCGAGGTGAGCGCGTCCTCCCCGGACGCCTGGCCGCGCGTGACCGCCACGGTCCTGCCGCGGAGGGGCTTGTTTTCGGGCGGGGTCAAGGGACGTTCGCCATCAGGTGAGACGCACGTCGGGGGGCGCGGACTCGAGGTCCCGCAGGATCTGGGCCGCGCCCCGTGCGAGGAGTTCCTCGGCGAGGGCCTCTCCGAGCGCGCGGGCCTCGTCGGCCGAACCGCTCTTCTCCCCGCGCACCAGGCGCTCGCCGTCGAGGGAAGCGACGAGAGCGCGCAGGGTGAGCTCGCCGCCCTGGACGGTGGCGTGGGCGGCGATGGGGACCTGGCAACTCCCCTCGAGACGCCTGAGGAGGCCGCGCTCCGCCTCCACACGCTCGCGGGTTTCGGCGTGGTCGAGCGGGGCGAGGCGCTCGAGGGTCGCCTGGTCTTCGAGGCGCGCCTCGAGGGCGAGAGCCCCCTGTGCCACCGCCGGGAGCATCTCGTCGGTCTCGAAGACCTGGGTGGCGTGGGCGGCGAGGCCGAGGCGGCGCAGCCCGGCATAGGCCAGCACCACCGCGTCGAGCCCTTCGCTCGCCTTGCGCAGCCTCGTCTCGACGTTGCCCCGCACCATCTCGATCTTGAGATCGGGCCGCAGCGCCTTGAGCTGAGCGGCGCGCCTCAGGCTGGAGGTGCCCACCCGGGCGCCGCGCGGAAGAGCGGCGAGGGTGCGATGGCGCGGCGAGCACAGGGCGTCGCGAGGGTCCTCCCGCTCGGGGACCGCAGCGACCACGAGCCCCTCGGAGAGATCGGCCGGCAGGTCCTTCATCGAGTGGACCGCGACCTCGGCGTCGCCCTTCAGGAGCGCATCCTCGATCTCCTTCACGAACAGGCCCTTTCCACCCACCCGGGCGAGCGCCACGTCGAGGATCTTGTCGCCCCGAGTCACAAGCTCGCGCAGCTGAACCTCGAGTGCTCTGTCGCGCGCCCGGAGCAAGTCGGCCACGTGGTTCGCCTGCCACTTGGCGAGAGGGCTGCGGCGGGTTGCGATCCTGATCATCGCTTCTCCGAGAGGGCGGCCACGCTGTCGTTCGCCTCCTTCGCCTCGGCGCTCGATCCATCCGACTCGAGGCCGAACAGTTCGGCGGCGGCCCCGGGGAGGGAGCTGTCGCCCGAGCTGGCCGCCTCCTTGAGACGGGCGGTCGGTCCGTGGAGCAACTTGTTCACGATGGCCCGAGCCATGGCTTCCACGCTCTTGCGCCCCTTTTCGTCGAGCTTGCCGCCGACCTGGACCAAGGTTCGCTCGGCCTCGGCGAGCGCGATCTCGTCGGCCCGGCGCCGCAGGGCGGCCAGCACCGGCAGTGCGGCACGGGCCTCCCGTTCGGCGTGGAAGGCCATGAGCTCCGCCTCGACGATGGCCTCGGCGCGCAGAGCCTCCTCCGCACGCGCCTGCTTCGTCGCGTGGACCACCCTCTGCAGATCGTCCATGTCATAGGCGTACAGATCGGGGAGCTCGCCGCAGCGAGGGTCGACGTTCCGCGGCACGGCCAGGTCGATGAGGCAGATCGAGCGATGGCGGCGCGCCTTCATGGCGCCCTTGACGAGGTCGGTGGTGATGACGTAGCTCGGCGCGCCGGTGGAGACGAGGACGACGTCGCCCTCCACGAGCAGCTGCGCCAGCTCGGAGAAGTCGCGGGCGTGGCCGCCGGTCTGGGCGGCGAGGTCCTGAGCCCGCTCGAGCGACCGATTCGTGACGAGGACCCGGCTCGCCCCCAGCGAGGCGAGGGCTCGGGCCGAGAGGGCGCCCATCTTGCCGGCGCCGACGAGGAGGACCGTTTTGCCCTGCAGGTCGCCGAAGATCTTCTCCACGAGCTCCACCGCCACCTGGGAGACGGAGCTCGCCCCGCGGCCGATGTCGGTCTCGGTGCGGACACGCTTGGCCGTGGCGAAGGCGCGGTTGCACAGCCGCGAGAGGAAGGCCCCGGCCGCCGCGACCGCGCTCGCCACCCCGTAGGCTTCCTTGACCTGTCCCAGGATCTGCTGCTCACCCAGCACCATGGAGTCGAGGCTGCTCGCCACTCGGAAGAGGTGGCGGACGGCCTGGTCGTCGCGGCGCTCGTAGAGGTGACCGTCCGCGGCCGCAGAGCGGTCGAGGAAGAACCGGCGCGCCGGCTCGGCGGTCTCGGAGAGCACGAAGACCTCGACCCGATTGCAGGTGGCGATGATCATGGCCTCCCGCACGCCCGGGCGGCCTTTCAGCTCGCGCAGCGCACTCTTGAGCTCCTCGCCGGAGAGGGCTACCTGCTCGCGCACCGCGATGGGTGCCGAGTGATGGGAGAGCCCGACGAGGAAGACTCCGCTCACTGAAAGTTACCCCTGTGCCGGGTCACGTTCGGAACCGCGCCCATGACGATCATCGAGACGACGAGTGCGAACCCAGCCAGGGTGAGCAGGGCGTACCGGCGGCCGTGCACGCCGATGTGGCGCAGCTCGACGAGGCCGAAGTAGAGCAGCCAGACCACGAGCGAGGCCACCTGCTGGGGATCCCAGCCCCAGAAGCTGCCCCAGGCGTTCTTCGCCACGAGCGAACCCGTGATGAGGGCCACCGTGTACACCACGAACCCGACCCGCACCAGACGCTGGTTCAAGCGATCGAGGGCGTCGAGGGAAGGCAGGCGCGAGAAGAGGGCCCCGAAGTGCTTGCCCTTCACTTCCCGCTCTTGCAGGAGGTACATGAGCGCCACCCCGAAGGCGATGAGAAAGAGGGCGACTCCGCCGAGGGCGGTGGAGATGTGGACCGTGAGAGCGGGCTTGCCGATCACGTTGGGCAAGGGACCGTGGGCATGCGGTCCGAGGCCGAAGAAACCCGGCAGGACCGCCATGAGGACGAGCGGGAGGATGAAGGCCCCCACCGCCGGGATGGGATAGAAGCGCTGGAGGAGGAGGAAGGCCCCCGCCCCCACCCACCCGAGCAGCCCAAAGCCGCCCCGCAAGTTGAAGAACTCCGTGCCGCCATACTCCTTGCAGGCGGCACCGATGGAGGCCGCGTGGACGACGAAGCCCGAAAACACGAGCCAAAAACCGAGGCGGACCGCCCGCACGTGCCTCGGCCGGGCGAAGTACACGATGTAGGCCGCAGCGCCGCAAAGGTAGAACACCGCGGCAAGCCTCAGGATGGTGATGCTCATGGTGACACGCCCCTCCTCAGGGATCCCGGCCCCGTCCCTACGACGGCGAGCCCCGCCCTGGCAATACCGGCCTCGGGTGCCCCGGCCGCGAGCAAGGGTTCCCCGCTCGTTGCCGCGCGGTGTCGTCGGGTGAGCGAGGAGAGACCACTCGCGATCACGAGAGCTTCTCGATGAGGAAGCGGGCGAGCGCCTCAGCGCCGTCCCGTTCCTGGCTGTCTCCGGGCGCCTGCGCGCTCCCGGCCGCTTCCCCCGGAGCCTCGGAAGCCAGGTAGCCGGATTGGACCTCGTAAGCCACCTCGCCCATGAGGACGGAGTCTCCCAGGCATTCCGCGCCGAGCAGGCGCAGTTGAGCGTTCGTCTTCACCTTTCCGACGAGGGCGTGCCGATCGGCGACAGCTCCCACGGTCTTCACGAAGCGGACTGCCGGGTCGATGGCGTAGCGCCGGGGACCCTTTCCGGGGACGAGGAACATGGCGCCGTCCTGGTACTCCACGTCACCCCGCTCGGCCCAGGAGTCGATCACGACCTGGGACAGAAAGAGGAGCCCCGGCATGCGAGCCTCATGCGATCGCGCGACGAAAGATCGCGCGAACCCGGGAGGTTAGCACGCTCGCTGCGCGGCTTGCCAGGCCTGCTCAGGCGCGTTACACCAGACGCCATGGCATCCAGCGACGTGGTCACGCTCGAGGACAAGACCTTCGAGCAGGAAGTCTTGAAGAGCGAAACTCCAGTCCTCGTGGATTTCTGGGCGACCTGGTGCGGACCCTGCAAGGCGATCGCGCCGGCTGTCGACGACCTGGCGCGCGAGTTCAAGGGACGGCTCAAGGTCGCGAAGCTCGACATCGACAGTCACCAGGCGGTACCTCAAAAATACGGAATCCGATCCATTCCCACCCTGCTCGTCTTCAAGGGCGGGCGCGTCGTTGACACCATCGTCGGGGCGGTTCCGAAGTCGAAGCTCGTCGACGCGGTGAACAGGGTCGTCTGACCGGCTTCAGGGACAACTCCGGTCGCGCGCGTTTTCTGGGCGGTGAGCTCCCGTCCCGGGCGGTTGCCTCTCAGTTGACGAAGCGGCGCATGGCCACGTTGTTCAGGAGTCCGATCCCGATGAGGATGGCCATGACGGACGAGCCCCCGTAGCTCATGAGGGGCAAGGTCACCCCCACCACCGGCAGGACGCCGGTCACCATCCCCATGTTGATGAAGGCGTGCCAGAAGAGCATGGCCGACACGCCTACGGCGAGGAAATGGCCGAAGCGGTCGCGGGCGTTCCCGGCCACGCCGAGGGCGCTCGCCACCAGGGCATAGTAGAGCACGAGCAAGAAGACGCATCCGACGAAGCCGTGCTCCTCGGCCCAAACCGAGAAGATGAAGTCGGTGTGCTGCTCGGGGAGGAACGAGAGCAGGGTCTGGGTACCCTGCCCCCATCCCTTGCCGAGCCCTTGCCCCGAGCCCACGGCGATCATGGACTGGGTGGCGTGGTAGCCAGCCCCGAGGACGTCGCCCTCCGGATCGAGGAAGGTCTCGACCCGCTTTCTCTGGTAGGGCTTGAGATGCGGATAGGCGAGGACGGCGGCGGTGGCCACCGCCGCCAGCACCGCCACGAGCGCCTGCCAGCGCACCTTGGCGAAGAGGATCACGGTGGCGCCGACCGCCACCACGATGAGGGCCGTGCCGAGGTCGGGCTGCTTCAGGATGAGGAGGGCCGGGACGAGCGTGAGGACCGCCGGGATGGTGAGGCCCAGGAGCCCGTAACCCTCGCTGCGCTTGCTCGCGTCCATGTGGAACCAGCGCGCCAGGGCGAGCACGACCGCGATCTTGGCGAGTTCGGAGGGTTGCAGGTTCATGGGCCCGACGACGAGCCAGCGCCTCGCCCCCATGACCACCCTTCCCTTGAGGAGGACGGCCACGAGGAGGAGCACGACGAGAAGGTAGAACGGGTAGGCGCCCCGCATGAAGCCGCGGTAGTCGAAAAACCCGAGGGCAAGTGCGGTCAGGGCGCCGGCGCACATCCACCAACTCTGCGAGATCCACACCGGGGCATGGGCGCTGCGGGAGGCGGAGGCGAGGTTCCAAATGCCGAGCGCCGCCACGGCGAGGACGAGCAGAGCGATGTGCCAAGGGTAGTGTCGGAAGGCCCGCTGGTGACTCGAGGGCAGGCCCGCCCGCGGCAAGGAAAGGTCAAGCGCCACGCCGGTCCCCCTTCACCGCCGCCTCGGTGGGCGTGGCAGGCTCGAGGACCTCGGGAGCCGGGTTCACCCCATCGCCGCCCTTGGGCGGGGGAGGCGGCGGACCATAGGCGGGCATTCCCGATTTCACCATCTCGTCCTCGAGCTTGAGCTCGAAATAGCGCCGCACCACCGCGCTTGCGGTGGGGGCGGCGTTGGATGCGCCGAAGCCCGAGTGCTCGTTCAGGACGAGCACCACGATCTCCGGGTCGTCGAGGGGGGCGAAGGCAGCGAACCAGGCGTGGTCTCTCTCGAAGTAGGACACCTGGCTCGCCTTGAGACGTTTCGTCCCGAGCTTCACCACCTGCGCGGTGCCGGTCTTGCCGCCCATGACCACCGGGTGCCCGTCCTCGAAGATGTCCTTCAGGCGTGAGCCGTAGCCGGTCCCGAAGGGCTCGTTCACCGCCGCCCACAGCCCCTTCATCACCTGGTCGCGCGTCTCCTTCTTGATAGGCAACCGTCCCCGTTCGGAGGGAGCGAACTCCTGGATGGCCTCGCCGTTGGGGTCCTCGATGCGCTCCACCACCTGGGGCTTCCAGACGATGCCCGAGGCGAGCGCCCCGTACAGCACGAGCTCCTGCATGGGCGTCACGTTCACGTCGCCCTGGCCGATGGCGATGTTGAGTGACATGCCGTGCTGGTAGCCGCCGGGGATGTGCTTCTGGTGCCACTCCTCGTCGGGCATGACCCCCGGGGCCTCCCCACCGATGTCGAAGCCGGTGGGCCGGCCGAGGCCGAGCAGGCCCCCCCACTTCGCGATGCGGTTCGTGCCCAGGCGATCCCCGAGCGCGTAATAGAACACGTCGCACGAGGCGCCGAGTGCGTGCTCCAGGTCAACGCTGCCGTGCCCCTGCTCCTTGTCGCAGCGCCAGCGGTGGTTGCCGAGGGTGTAGTGGCCCGGGCAGAAGACCGTGCCCCCGGGTTTGAGCGCGCCTTCCTCGAGGGCTGCGATGCTCGTCACCACCTTGAAGGTCGAGCCGGGGTGATAGTGCTCCTGGATGGCCCGGAACAGCTCGGGCCTCAAGGGGTCATTGTGGATGGCGAGGAGCTCGGCGCGCGAGATGCGCCCGGAGAGCTTGTTGGGATCGGGCGCCGGGCGGTCGACGAGCGCCAAGAGGAAGCCGGTCTTGGCATCGAGGGCGAGCACCGTCCCCGCCGTGCCCGGGAAGAACTTCTCGGCGAATTCCTGCAGACGCCAGTCGATGGAGAGCACGAGGTTCTCCCCGGGTCGCGAGGCCTCGAAGCGCTGGCTCTCCGGGATGAGGTCCTCGAGCTCGCCTCCCTTGGCGTTGCCCTTGGCGTCGACCACCACCCGCCGGCGTCCGTCGACCCCGCGCAGCTGCCGCTCGTAGCGCCGTTCCAGGCCTCGCCGGCCGATGTAGTCGCCGAGCTGATAGGGCAGTTCACCGTCGTTGGCGAGGGCGATGTCGTCGTCCGCCTTCTTGAGCTCGTCGGGGCCGATCTCGTTCATGTAGCCAAACAGGTGGCTGCCCCAGCTGCCGAAGCGGTAGTTGCGGTGGGGGGCGGGGATGACGTCGACCCCCGAGAGAGCCCCCGGGACCCGGTGCGCCTCCACCACGTCGAGCTCCTCGCGCGCGATGTCGACCTTGACGGTGAAGGGCCTGAAGCGCTCGAGTCCGCGTGCGGCGCGCAGCCGTTCCTTGGAACGCTCCAGCTCCTCGTCGGAGAGTACGAGGAGCTTCCCCAGGTCGGCGAGGACGTCATCGCAGGTCTTGCCGCAGAAGTAGGGGGTGAGCGTCACGTCGTAGGAAGGACGCGAGTCGACGAGGATGCGGCGGTTCTTGTCGAGGATGAAGCCCCGGTCCGCCGGGACGCGCAGCTCCTTCACGAAGTTCTCGTCGGCGCGCTCCTTGTACTCGTCACCGCGCAGGATCTGCAGCTGGTAGAGGCGGCCGATGAGGACGAGGAAGGCGACGGACACGACCGCCGTCATCCAGAAGATCCGGGGGCGGAACTCCCCCGGGCCGGCAGCGGGTGAAGCGGGAGGCGGGACACCGACCATCTAACTGGGCTCCTCGGCCGACCTCGAGGGATTCTCGTAGGAGGTCCGTTTCATCGCAAGGTGAGCAGGCTCGGGTCCTCGCGCTCGAAGAGGCTGTCGAGGCGGCGCAGGCCGATCATGACGAGCGGAGCCAGGGCTCCGGTGCAGAGCGCCTCGAAGCACAGGCGACCCGCGAGCGCCAGGGTGGGCGCGCTCTCCTGGGGGGAGACGGCCCGGATGAAGAGCAGCGCCACGAGGTCGTAGAGGAACGTCCCCACCCCGCACAGCACGGCGAACCCGGTCTTCCCCTGCACCGAGAGCGCCGCGCCGGTGAGCCGGCTCCCGAGAAAGAGGACCACCGCGAGGGAGGTCATGAGGCCCTTCGGTCCGCCCGCCATGAGGTCGAGCACGTAACCGACCGCCGCCGAGCCGACGGCCCCGTCCACGTTGCCCGCGCGCAGGCCGAGGTAGACGACGACGGTGAGGGGCAGGGCGAGCGACACCGACCCGCCCCCCAGAAAGTGCAGGAACGTCCCCTGGAGTGCGGCGAGGGCGAGCGCGCACAAAAAGGCGATGACCGGTCTCACGGCTTCCCCCCGACCGGAACGCCCGAGGCCGGCGCGGCCGCAGTCTGGGGCGCCTCCTCGGGGCGCTCCACCTGCAGCATCACCAGCACTTCCTCGAGCTTCGTCACATCCACCGCCGGCTTCACCTGCGCGTTCTGGTAGAGCCCCTGGCCGCCCTTCTTCAGGCCCGAGATCCAGCCCACCGGCAGGCCGCGCGGGAAAACGCCGTCCGTCCCCGCGGTGACGAGCAGGTCGCCGTCGTTCATGTCGTCCGAACGCAGCGCATACTCGAGCCGGCAGCTCTCGGGGACGCCCGTGCCGCGGACGTTCGCTCGGGCCCGCGACCGATCGATGCGCACGGCGATGGAGCTGTTGCGATCGGAGAGGACGAGCACGTCCGCCGTGGTGGTGGTGGTGGTGTGGACCCGGCCTACCACTCCCTGCCCGACGACGACCGGCATCATGGGCTGGATGCCGTCCTTCTCGCCTCGGTCGAGCGTCACGAGCTGAAGACCCTTGGGGTCGAGCCGCACGCCGATGACCCGTGCGCCGAGCAAGTGGGGCTCGGGGAGCGTCTGGGCGAATCTGAGCAGGCGACGCAGTCGCTCGTTCTCTTCCTTCACGCGCTCGAGGTCGCTCTTCTCGAACTCGAGCAGGTTCACCTTGCGCTGGAGCTCGATGGCACGCCCGCGCGCGTGCCGGAGCGCCACGTAGCTCTGGAAGGTGTCGAGCGCGCCCACGATGGCGAAGGCGAGCCCTTTCTCGAGGGGGCCGGTCACGGTCAGGATGACTCGATCGAGTCGCGATCGCTCGGCCGGATGCTTGGCGTGCGCGAAGTAGAACAAAAGCGGCAACACGAGCAACACGGCGACGAGGATGAGCTCGCGGTACCGCTTCAGCAGTCCGACCACACCGGCTCCCGCCGAGGCTTCCCTCGCCCCGCGATTCCCAAAAACCCTTGCATTTTAGCCGATCTTGACTAGGGTGTACAACCTTTCGGCCCGGCCGCGCTTCGCGGCGTCGCCGGCTTCAACAATCCGGAGCACGGTTCCATGCTCGACACCCTGAGGGCGAACTCCCGCAGCGTCCTCACCTACGTCCTCTTTGGCATCATCATCGTGGTCTTTGTCGTCTCTTTCGGGCCTGGTTCCAAGGGGTGCGGCTCCCTCGGTCGGACCGAAACCTGGGCGGCCCGCGTGAACGGGACCACCATCCCGCCCGGCGAGTTCGAGCAGCAGTTCGCCCAGCTTTACCAGATGTACCGCCAGCAAGGTCAAGGCGAGCTGAACCCGCTCGTGCAGCTCAGGATCCGCCAGATGGCGCTCGACCAGATCGTGCAGCGTGAACTCATCGGGCAGGAGGCGGCGAGGCACGGCATCGTCGTCACCGACAAGGAGGTGGCGAGCGCCATCCAGGCGTATCCCGCCTTCCAGACCAACAACCAGTTCGACTTCGAGCTCTACAAGAGGCTCGTCGCGGCCAACTTCGGCTCCCCCGCCAAGTACGAGGACCAGATGCGCCGCGATCTCGCCTACCAGAAGATGCTGGCCGTCCTGCGCGACACCGCCCGGGTGAGCGACGAGGAGGTGGTGAAAGCCTGGCGGGCCGACAGCGACAAGGCCAACCTCGAGTTCGCCCGCTTTCCGCTCGCGCTCGCGAAGAGCGGCCTCGCGCCGAGCGAGGCCCAGGTGAACGAGTTCGCGGACAAGAACGGGCCGAGCATCGAGAAGTATTACAAGGACAACCCGAGCCGCTTCGATCGCAAGAAGGAGGTCCGGGCCCGCCACATTCTCATCAGGGTGGATCCGAAGGCCTCCGCCGCGGACGTGGAAGCGGCGAAGAAGAGGATCGAGGCCATCGCCGAGCGCATCAAGAAGGGCGAGGACTTCGCCAAGGTGGCCTCCGAGGTGTCGGAGGACCCCGGTTCGAAGAGCCGCGGCGGCGACCTCGGCAAGTTCGGCCAGGGCGTCATGACCAAGACCTTCGAGGACGCGGCCTTCGCCCTCAAGGCCGGGCAGGTGTCCGATCCGGTCCGCACCCCCTTCGGCTGGCATCTCATCAAGGTGGAGGAGGTCCAGGAGCCCGAGGTCCTCTCCCTCGACAAGGCGCGCCCGGAGATCGCGAAGGACATGCTCGTGGACGACCTCGCGAAGAAGCTCGCCCTCGACCTCGCGCAACAGACCCTTCACAAGCTCCAGTCCGGCAAGAGCTTCGCCGAGGCGCTGCCGGCCGACGCGCCCAAGGACAAGAAGGGCGGCGCCGAACCGGTCCGGCTCGGGGGCCAGGTCGTGAAGCCCGAGGAGACGGGCTCCTTCTCCGCTTCGAGCTCGCCCAACCTTCCGCGGCTGGGCCCGGATCCCGAGCTCTTCGCCGCCGTGCTCAAGGCCTCGGCGGGTGAAGTGCTCCCCAAGGTATTCGAGGGGGGGGGCGGCTTCGTCGTGGCGCGGGTGAAGGAACGCGAACGACCCAACGAGGCCCTGCTCGCCTCGCAGAAGGCGCAGGTCGAGACCCGCCTGCGCCTCGAACGCGAGTCCCAAATCGAGCGCGCCTGGATCGAGGGGCTGCGCAAGAGCGCCAAGATCGAGACCAACTCCTCCTTCCTGGCCGGCAACCTGGGCGGTGCCCCGGCCGAGACTGACTGACGCGCCGGAGCCGCCATGACACTCACCCTCGCCTCGAGGAGCCCTCGCCGCTTCGAGCTCCTCGCCCAGCTGGGGGTGCCGCTCGAGGTGACGCCGGCCGACACCGATGAGACGCCCCGCGAAGGCGAGTACGCGCTCGACTACGTGCGACGCGTAGCGCGGGAGAAGGCCTTCTCTGTATCCGGCGAAACCGTGCTCGGCGCCGACACCGCGGTGGTGCTCGAGGGCGCGATCCTCGGTAAGCCAGAGGGCCCCGACCATGCCGCGAGGATGCTTCGCGCCCTGTCCAGCCAGGCGCACGAGGTGCTGACCGGTGTGTGCGCAAGGCGCGGAGAGAGGGAGGAGACCCTGGCCGTGCGAAGCGTGGTCCGGTTTTCTCCCCTCAGCGAGGCCCAGATCGCCTGGTACGTAGCCACGGGGGAACCCCTCGACAAGGCAGGCGCCTATGCTATCCAGGGCCGCGGGGGTGCCTTCGTGGTGGGGGTGGAAGGCAGCATCTCCAACGTGGTGGGCCTTCCGCTCGTCGAGACGCTCGGTCTCCTCGGGCGGCTGGGGTTCGCCTTCCCTTGGGCAGGCGAGAAGTGAAGAGCGTCGCGGAAAACCTGGCGCTCGTCCGGGGGCGCATTCCCCCGGGCGTAACCCTCATCGCCGTCTCGAAGTCAAAGCCGGTCGAGGCGGTGCGCGAGGCCTACGGGGCCGGGCAGCGCGATTTCGGTGAGAACTACGCGCAGGAGTGGCGCGACAAGGCGCTCGCGCTCTCGGATCTGCCCGGTCTGACATGGCACTTCATCGGGACCCTGCAGTCGAACAAGGTGAAGTACCTCACCGGGAGCGGACCGGAAGCTCCGCGCGCGGCGTGGATCCACACCGTCGACCGGCTACCGCTGGCAGTCGAGATCTCGAAGCGCTCGAGCCGCCTCGGACAGACGACTCGCGTGCTCATCGAGGTGAACCTGGCCGGCGAGAGCTCGAAATCGGGCTGCCCGCCTGCGGCGGTGCCGGCCCTGGCCGAGGCCGTGCTCGAGCTCGAGGGCCTGGAGCTGCGCGGGCTCATGGCCATTCCACCGCCCGAGGGCGACCCGCGACCCCACTTCGCACGTCTGCGCGGAATGAGAGATGCCCTGGATCTCGGCCTGCCCGATCTGTCCATGGGGATGAGCAGCGACTACGAGGCGGCCATCGCCGAGGGGGCGACCCTCGTCCGGGTGGGAACGGCCATCTTCGGGGAGAGGACGAAGGCAACCTAGAGAGTCAGAGCTCGCGCAGGCGCAGCCGGTTGCCCGACCCGGCCATCGCCTCGTAGTCCTGCCCACAGTAACAGCAGCGCACCTCGTCGCCCACCCGGAAACCGTCCTCGTAGGGGTTGTGGGCGTTGCAGGAGGGGCACTCGAACTCGCGGAAGATCGGACCCCGCGCGTCTTCCTGCGCCTCCTCCTCATCGTCCCAAGCGTGCGGATCGTAGGGCATGTGGACCTGTCGCGGGCTCGCTTCGCTCCTCGAAGCCGCCTGGGCGAGCATACGACAGTTCGGTCCTCCGGAGACGGCGCTCGTCGCCGCAGGCTGGCGCCCACCTTTCCCCGCCTTCGTCGCCGCTCGGCGCTCCGGCACCGATGTGCCAGGCGCATGAACACCTACCCCAGGCTGCGGCCCGGGCTCGAGGGCGGAGGCTCTCCACCGAGGCGAGCTTCACCCCGCTGCCGGCCGTCGGCGAGGCGGTTTGCGATGAGAGCCAGGCGGCGGCGAAGGCTGCCGAGCGTCCGCCCGAGCTCCTCCACTCCGTCCTGAGCCTCACCCTGCATCGCGAGCGCCAGCACGTCCGCCTTAGCCGCGGTCGGATCGCAGAGCCGTTCGGCGGCGCTCGCCACGTACTCCGACAGGGTTGCGATGAGGTCCCGGGCCTCGTGGAGGTCGTCCTCCAGGAAATCCAAAAGCACGGCCTCGGCCGCCGACGCGCCCGAGCGGGCGAGGCGGCGACGGAGGGAGGCGAGCCCCTCATCGGAAGGCGTCTTCGCAGCATGGGCCAGGGCAAGTGTCGTCACGGGCTCATCCCTCTCTCGAGCGGGGCTGAAGCCCCCTCGGCTCGTCGCGTCACCGCGCGCACGCACGCGGCGATCTGGCGCGGGGTGGCGCCGTCCCGCTCCAGGGCCGCGAGTTCCTCGGCGGCGGTGGCCCAGGCTTCCGGGCAACCGCGGGCCCTCGCGAGTTCACGTGCGAGCTCGTCTCGCGGGATACGGCGAGGCGCCTTCTCGAAGAGCGCTGCCGGCGCGGGCGCGGCCTTGTCCGCTCGACTCTCAGCCCGGCCCGGCCGAGCGCGGCCGAGGAGCACGTCGTCGCCGACCGGCTCGCCGAAGGCCTCGGCCGGGAGGTAGACGCGAAACAGGGTCCCACGGTTGTCGCGGTGGAGCGGGCGCACGAAACCTTTCGCCAGCAGGGCGTCGAGGATGCGGGCGAGACAGCGCTCGGAAAGGCCGAGGCGGCGCAAGAGCTCTTTCTTCGTGGCCCGGCAGAAGTTCCGCCCTTCCCCGTAGGCGAGCCGCATGAGCTGGAAATAGGCTCCCTGCTCATCCGCGGCGAGCACCTCGCCCACGCGGTCGAACGCCTCGAGCGGCATGGCGGCAAAGCGCGCCCTCACGCGGGCTGCACCGAGGAACTCACCCGCGAAGGCCACCCGGAGCATCTCGCCGGGGCCGAGCGACTCGGCGCGCGCGATCTCGGGGACGCCCGACAGGCGCTCGGTGAGAAGAGCACTCGTCCCGCTTGCCGTCCGTTGTTGTTCGCGCGCCGCCGCCACCCAAGACCTCTCCGGGCACGAGCCTAGACGAGCGATATCGATGGTCAAGAAAACGGCCAGGAGAGACCAGTGCCGGAAAAACGCCCAGCTAACCTGGCTAGATGAGGCCGCGCGAACGCCTGAGGAGGTCGATCGTCTTCTGGTACTCCACTTCCCAGGCGCTCGTTCCTTCCTGCAGGTGCTTGAGGCGCGCGCGCGCCTCGCGATCGATTTCCTCGTCGACGTCGAGGTGCTTCTTGAAGAGGGCGAACACCTTCTTCCGGATGGTGGTGTCCTCGGCGTACACCTCTTCCACGTTTCTCGAGATGAGGAGGAATTCGATCATCTGTCCGATGACGTATTCGATCCCCTCGTCTCCCATCTTGAAGCCGCGCACGTCGGCCATCTCACGCTTCACTTGGTTGAATCGGGAGTGATCGTAGCCGCGCCGCTCCAGGGCCTCGCGGGTGGCCGCGTTCACGCGCTCCTCCGCCGCCAGGTATTCCTTCATGATGGCGGCCATGTCCATCTCGGCGTCCGAGATGCGGAGCGTCTCGATCTCGACATCGCCGTCCTGCATCAAGGTCTGGATGACCTCGCGAGCGATGGTCGGGATCACCTTGGGATAGAGGCGCATTTCCGGTCTTCCTCGGGCCTGGGCGCTACGCCATCGGCAGCCGCGGCCGCGAGCGTCCTGACGCACGCAAGGTCCGCGATTCAAAAGGTAAATCCGTATAAACCCCGGCCGCCGCGGGTGGCAAGGGAAAAAGGCCGGACGCCTGAAAAATCTGGGCAGGCCATGTTTGACCCTGCGTGCCGCAGGAGCCCGCCGTGCGCCGCTCTCGGGCCCCACCCTTGCCGAGGCGCTCGACCGTGCCCGCGGGGCGGCTCCACGTTGAGGCTTCGAGGCCCGTTTTGGCACCCAGAGGCCACCTGGGGCCATGGCCCCCCGTGCAACTCGAAACAGCGGGGTGCGACTCTCCGAGCCGCCTGCCCCTACCGGGAAGACCGGCTCCCCACCGGTTCTCCACCTAGCTCGTGTAGACCTTCATGACGTCGGCGAGGAGCTTCAGCGCCTCGCTCTTGGGTCGCTGGAAGGCATTGCGTCCCATGATGGACCCGAAGCCCCCACCTTCCTTGATGCCCTGGACCTCCTTCAACACCTCCTCGGTCCCCTTCGCCTCTCCTCCCGAGAAGATCACGATGCGTCGACCGCTGAAGGCGCCCTGGATCACGTGGCGAACGCGATCGGCAAGGGTCTTGATGGGGATGTTGTACTTCTCGTAAACCTTCTTCGCCTCGGGGTTCTCCACCAGTTCCTTGGGAGGCTTCACCTTGATGATGTGCGCTCCCATCTGGGCGGCGAGCTGGGCCGCGTAGGCCACGATGTCGACGGCGGTCTCCCCCTCTTTCGACACACCCCCGCCGCGCGGGTAGCTCCACACCACCACCGCGAGTCCAGACTCCTTCGCTTCCAGGGTGAGCTCGCGCAACTCCTCGAGCTGCAGGTTGCGGGCATCCGAACCGGGGTAGATCGTGTAGCCGATGGCCACACAGCCGAGGCGCAGCGCGTCCTTGACCGATCCGGTGACCGCCGAGATGGGGGCACCGCCCAGTTTCGAGATCGAGTCGGAGTTGTTGAGCTTCAGGATGAGCGGGATCTGTCCGGCGAACTCGGCAGCCCCGGTCTCGATCGAACCGAGCGGGGCTGCATGGGCGTTGCAGCCGGCCTCGATGGCGAGCTGGAAGTGGTAGCGCGGGTCGTAGCCCTCGGGGTTCGGGGCGAACGATCGCGCGGGACCGTGCTCGAAGCCCTGATCGACCGGCAGGATCACGAGTTTGCCCGTGCCCCCCAGCCGCCCGTGCATGAGCAGGCGCGCAAGGTTCGTGAGGGTCCCCGGGTTCTCAGACGAATACCAGGAAAGGATCTGCTTCACCCGATCGGTCATCTTGGTTTCCATGGTTCCTTCTAACCTGCCTCTCGCTTGTCCAAACCGCGGCGACCGGCCCGAGCCGGCTCACCTCTTCCGTGGAAGACGAACGCCTCCTGTATACCTATCTATCCTCCGCCCGGGACGGCTCAACTAAAGCGTCTTTCATGGCGCTTTCAAGGAGGGACCCCTTGCGAGAGGAGTCGACCGCCCGGAGGTGAAGAGCCCGCTTCACGCTTCGCTAGCGAGTTTTCAGCGTCTCGGCCCACAGTAGCCGGGAGTCGTGGCGCGCCCCGCTGCTCCTTCGGGGACACCGCCCTCCTCGGGTCAGGATCCGGCGCGCCGGTAGCAAAAGGGGACGTAGCCGCAGGCTTCAGCCCGACAGCCCGGAAGACTGCGACCGAGACCCTGCGGCAGGGCAACTCGCGCCAGGCCGGAAGCGGCCTCCGCCGCCAGGCGCGGGGCCGAACTGGCGAACTCCCGGATTTCCGACGCGCTTGGGGTGAGGTCGAAGCAGGCACACCCGCCGCGCAAGTACTGGATGCTCGCAGTGACCCGACGGCCGGGGCGCGCCCGGGTCGCGGCGAGCACGTAGGCGAGGAGCTGAACGCGGTAACGCAGCTCGGTGCCGGGTCGCCCGAGCGCGTACTTGAAGTCGAGCACGTCGAGGCGATGTCCATCGTCGACGAGGGCATCGAGCACGCCGGTGAGGTAACAGGGGCCCGAGCCCTGCGCCTCGAGCTTGAGGAGGAAGGGGACCTCACGCCGGAGGATCCCCGCCCGCGCCGCTGCGGCAAGCCGCTCACCGGGAGCTGTCGCGAGGAAGCGGGTCAAGTCGGCCATGATCCGGCGCACGAGTGCCTGCCCCGGGTCGTAGCCCAGACGGGCAGCGGCCGCGGCGAGCTGGACTCGCCACTCGAGCGGCGGGGCCGCGAGGTCGGTCTGGGCCAGCATGGCGTGAGCCAGGGTACCGCGCGCCGTGGCGCGTTCCGGATCGTCCTCGGGCGAGCGGTGAGCCATGGGGCGCTCGGGCAGCATGAGTTCACGCGCGAGGTACAGGCGCCTCGGACAGCGCAGATATTCGGCGAGATCCGTCACCGCGATGCGCACCGCCGATGGGGAGGCATTCCGGGAGAGCAGCGGCGCCTCGAGGCCCCCCTTGCGCTCGTCCGCTCGCCCCCGCCCCGTCGATTCACCCTCGAGTTCACCCTTCGCGGGCGCCGTGCACGGTACACGCACCGCCAGGTCCGGTCGCGCTTCGAGAGCTCCTTCGAGATGGGAGCGCCAGCTCACGCCGCGGCGGGCCTCTCCGGAGAGCACGATTCGGTCACGCGCGCGCGTGAGCGCCACGTAGAGCAGGCGCCGCGACTCCGCTGCGCCGGCGCGCCGCATTTCCTCGCGCGCCGCCGCGAGCCCGCTCGTGAGATGGTGCAGGTCGGCCTCCACGTCGTAGTAGGAGGCGACGAGTTCCCCGTCGGGTCCCCGCAGCGCACGGCGGGTGTCGACGGGGGAGACGGCCCCGAGGTCGGGCAAGAAGACGACGGGCCACTCGAGCCCCTTCGCCTGGTGCACGGACAATAAGGCCACCGCGTCCCCCACCTCGAGCTCCGCCTCTGGTTCGCTCGGAGGCCTGAGGGCCATCGTGCGCAACCGTTCGACGAGCGCCTTCAGGCTCCCGCCTCCATCCGTGAATCGCTCTGCCAAGAGCAGCGCCTTGCGCAGGTTGCCGGCGCGCCGTTCGCCGTCGGGCGAGGCGAGGTGGGCGGCCTCGAGGTCGAGCCGCTCGACGGCCCGATGCAACAGATCGGGCGCGCTCAACCGCCCCTTGAGCGAGCTCAGGGCTTGCCACTCCCCGAGAAACCGCACCAGGCGAGTGGCCTCGGTGGACGGGAGGTCGGGCGAAGGCCACGGGTGCTCCAGCGCGGGATAGAGAGCCAGGACCGAGCTCAAGACGTCTTCGGGCGCGCGACGAGCGAGCGCTTCGAAGCCCACACGCGAGACCGCAAACAGGCCACCGTCCGAGAGGCCGCACATGGGCGAGCGGAGCACGGCGGCCCAGGCGAGCGCGTCCCTGGGATCGGAGAGGGTGGCGAGGAGCTCACCCAGGTCGCGGACCTCGGCAGCCTGGTAGAAGCCTCCTCCGCGCGCCAACCGGTAAGGGATTCCGGCCTGGCGAAGGGCGTGCTCGTAGGGAGCCACCTGGGTGAGCCGCCGGAAGAGCAGGCCGATGTCGCCAAATCGCGGGCGGCGGTGGCCCTCCTCCCTGCCCAAACCCGTCGGCCGCTCGCTCACCTCCAGGCCGGCCTCTCCCGACACCAGGGCCTTGATGCGTGCCGCGATCGCCCGGGCCTCGCGCCGCCGCCGCTCCTCGCCGTCCTCCCCTCCCTGGTCTTCGAGGACTTCGCAGGCTGCGCCTGGACTTCCCGCCCGCACCGGGACGAGCCGGTCGGCCGGGCCGAAGGCGAGTTCGTAAGGGCGCGCTCGCGGCCCCTCGGGCTGCATGCAACGCGCGAAGACCTCGTTCACGAGGTCGAGCAGCGCCGGTCTGGAACGGTAATTCGTCGAGAGGTGAAGGACGCGCCCTGCCGGCTCGGTCTCGAGTCGCCTCTGTAACCCGTTGAAGACCGCGACGTCGGCACCCCGGAAGCGATAGATGGACTGCTTCAGGTCCCCGACCGCCACCAGGACCGGCCCACGCAGGCCCTGCTCCTCGCGAGTCAACAGCTCGAAGATCGCGTGCTGGACGGGGTTCACGTCTTGGTACTCGTCCACGAGCAGCGCGCGCAGCCGGCCGCGCAGCTCCGCGCGGACTTGATGCTGGCTGCCGAGGAGGTGGAGGGCGCTCGAAAGGAGGTCGTCGAAGTCGAGCACGCCCTGGGCCTGCTTCAGCTCACCGTAGCGGTGTTCGGTGTCCGCGACGAGCCTGCAGAGCTCGGCCTTCTGCGGGCCGGCCAAGGCTTCGGCGATGCGCAGGGCCAAGTGCTCGCAGTCCTCGAGGAGGGCCCGGCGCTGGTCGCGCTCCTCGGCACCGCCCCCCCGCAGGCTGCGCAGCGCTCGCGCGAGCCCGCTCACCCGCCGGAGCGTCTCGGGTCGCAACGGCCCTTGCCAGCCCTCCAAGCATCCCGCCGCCTCGGCCAGGCGGGCCCGAGCGCTCGGGCCGCTCGCCTTCGGCACCTTCGGCGCCGCGAGGAGTGCGCCGAGCGCGCCGAAGACCTGGCGGCGGGCGGCGAGCGCGGCTTCCTCCTCGTCCGCTTTGGGCCTCATGGGCGAGCTCTCTCCCAGGGTCGCCCGCTCGCGCACGATGTCGCTCACGGCCTCGATGAGCCCGGTGCGCTTTCCCCCGGCCCCGTACGCGGCGCACAGGACCCTCGCCTCGTCGCTGCCGCGGTCGAGCGCAGCCAGCAGGGCGCTTCGCGCCGCTTCGCGCCTCAGGGCATTGGCGGCCTCCTCGTCGATGACGCTCCGGTCAGGATCCAGGCCCGCTTCGAGCGCGTGTTCGCGCAGGAGTTGGCGGGCGAACCCGTGGATGGTCCCCACCGCCATCCGCTCGAGCCCGTGTAGGCGGGATCGCCAGGCCCGCCCCTCCTCCTTTCCGCCACAGCGAGCGCGCTCGGCGACCTCCGCCCTCAGCCGATCCTCGAGCTCGGCAGCCGCCTTCTCGGTGAAAGTGATGGCCGCGATCTCGGAGGGTTCGAGGGGGGAGCCGGTAGCCTCCCCCGACATGAGCCTCATGCAGAGCTCGACGAGACAGGTCGTCTTGCCCGAGCCCGCTCCGGCCGAGAGTGCAGTCGGTCCGGTGAGCGCGAACAGCGCCTCGGCGGCCTCGCCGAAGGCCACTCCGGCCTTCGCCCCTTCGGCGACGGACTCCTCGTCGGGCAAGGCTTCCTGTCCCGGCGGCCGGCGCGACGACGACCGCTCGGCGATCAGGGCGGTCACGACCGGGCCTCCGCTTGCGTCTCGAAGCGGCACAGCGCCCCGTAGGCGCACCCACCGCAGTCGCGGGAGACGATGGGCATCTCTCCGGAGCGGATGCGGCGCACCGCCGCCACGATCCCCTCGGAGATCTGGAACAGGCTCGCCGCCCGCACCGCCTCTTGCGGATGGGAGTCTCGGGCGAGCAGCGGGTGCTCCGGGTGGGCCACGAAGGGGGGGAGGCGCTCGCCGGTCCCAAGGAGCAGGTAGGTGGCCTCGAGGCGGCTATGGCCCGGCAGGTCGCGCGCGGCGACGAGAAGGTAGACGGGAACCTGGAAGCTCGTGACTCCGAGCGCGTCGTCCCTCAGCTTCCCGCAAAGGCGGTCGCGCCTCTTCCCGCTCTTGTAATCGATGAGTACGAGCCTCTCGCTCCCGGCGTCGACGCGGTCGATGCGTCCGCGTAGACGGATCTCCCCGCCTGGACTCTCCGCGTCGGCGAAGGCGAGCGGGGGTATGCCCGAATCCCCTCCGAATCGGTACTCGAGCAGGACCGGGAGGGTCCCCTCGGAGGCCTGGGCTTCTGTGGCGAGCACGCGCCGAAGTCGCGATAGGAGCGCTTCTCGGCGCCCTGCCCACACGGCTGAATCGCCGGTGCGACCCTCGGCCTCGAAGGCGGCACAGACCTCGGCCACCACCGCTGTGAGTTCGGCGTGCTCCTCCGGCTCGTCCTTGAGCGGCAGGGCCCCGCGGACCATCCGGGCACGCATGAAGCGCTCGAGGACCAAGTGGGCGAGCTGGCCCTCGTCCCGCGGATCCGGGTCGAGGCCATCGGCCTCCGGCTCCTTCAGCCGCAGCACCACGGCGGAGAACAGGCGATAGGGGCAGCGCGCGTGTTCCTCAAGCTCGGACGGGCTCCATTCGGCCGGCAGCACACGGCCGAGCTCCCCGAGGAGATCGGCCGGCAAACCACCTGCGGCCGGGCTCGCCCGGTGAGCCAACACGGCGCGCGAGCGCTCATCCTCCACCATGGCCCTCGCCAGGACCGACGCGGTGCGCGCGGCAAGAATCGACTCCGTCGGGAATCCGTCCTGGGCGGAGCTTCGCCCGCGCGCACTCCGGGCGAAGGCGGCGAGGGCCTCGCCCGGGCAGCGGCTCTCGTAAAGAGAAGGTGCCCTCGCGACCTCTCCTGGCAGCTCGACGCCCGCCGCGAAAAGTGCCTCCTCGACGAGAGGGGCCGGAGCGGCGCCCGCTCCTTCCGGTCCTTTCCCTCGCCAGAGGAGCGCGACCGCTTCCCGGCCCGCGGCGAGGGCGCAGAAGGCGACATGCATTGCCTCGGCGCGCCGCATGGGCGCGGTAGCAACGACCGCTCGTCCCGCCGCGCGGGCTAGGGCCGCACGCTCGGCCTCGCGCAAGAGCACTTCGGGAGGCAGCGGGGCCGGAAGGTGGCCGCGCTCACACCCGAGGACAATGCAAGCGCGAGCGCTCAAGCCCGGCGCCTCCCCCAACGGCCACAGTTCCACCGCGCCGGCCGCGGGCTCGTTCGCCGCACTTGGGAGGGCTGCCTCGCCGATCGCAGTCTCGAGCAACCTCGCCCACGCCCCCGCGGCGAGGGACTCCTCTCCCCGGCCCAGGAGCCCGAGTGCACGGGCGAGTTCGTCGGAGACTTCCTCCAGCCGCCTGAGCGCCGCGAGGTCGCGCCGAGCCACCTCGAGTTCCCCGCGGGCCGCCCGCCGTCTCACCCCGGCCGAGGCGACGAGCGATCGCAGGCGCGCCGCGTGCTCTCGCGGCCGGGCGGCCATCGCGAAGGGGCGCAGCGCTCGGCCGAGATCGGCCAGAAGAGCGGCCGCACCCAAGAGCCCTGCCCGTTCCCCTTTCCTCCTTCCCGCGCTGAGCGAGGAGGCCCGCCGTCGCAGAGCCTCTTCCGGATCTCCCCGGCCCTCGAAGGCCCCCGCCCCATCGAGCCAGCGACCGAGATCCGGGAGGGAGTGGAACCCGAGGTACGGTGAGTCCACCACCCTCTCCAGGGCAGCCCGGCTGGGATGGACTGCTCCGTTGAGGGCATCAAGTACCGCCCGCACCGGCGGCTGAGAGGCGAGCGGCGCTCCACGCCCGGGCGCGAAGGGAATCCCAAGCTCTCGGCAGGCCCGGCCGACGGCAGCCGAAGCCCGTTCCGGAGACGCGGAGAGGATGGCGATCTCGTGAGGGGCAAAGCCCGCCTCGAGCAGCCGAGCCGAGAGCTGAGCCGCTCGCTCGAAGGTCCCCTCCTCGCCGGCCCCCAATTCGGCGACGAGTAGCCCATCCCCGCCCTCGCCTTCCCCGGCCACTCCACCGGCCACGGTCGCCAAGACCCGGGCCAGTCGCGGCTTTCGCGCGGTGCAAAGGTCCTCGAAGACGATCTCGACCTCGCGACCGCGCGGGAGCCCGTGGAACCCCTCGAGCCGCCGGACTAGCCCCTCGGCCGGGAAGGACAGGTCGGCTCGCTCCGGAAAGTAGGGCATGCGCACCTGGGTGCGGCGCGATCGCCCGGCGAGGGCGCGGACGAGGTCCAACGCGGCCGGGGGCAGGGCCACGAAACCCTCGAGCACCAGGTAATCGAGGTCCAGCGTCTCCTCGCTGCTTGCGCCGCGCGCCAGGGCGTCCGCGGCCCGTCGCATGGCACCCGCACGGTCCAGCACGCCACGTTCGAGGAGCCGCTCCTCGTAGCGGCTGAGGACCGCGGCGAGTGCGGAGAGCCGCTCCCGGGGTCCACCGCTCAGCCCCGCCGCCGCGGCCCGGGCGACTTGAGGCTCGACCTCGCCTCGCCTCAACTCGCCGATGGAGGAGACGAGCTCACGAGCGAGTCCATGGCCCTGGGTGACACCGGCGAGCACGCCTCCCTGCTCCTGCCCGATGTCGAGGACGAGCAGCCGCTCGGCGAGGGGCGAGAGTGAGGGTTCGCGGACACCGGAGGCCGCCAGGAGGCCCGGCACGAGCCCCTCGAGGGTAGTGACGCGCGAGTCGAGCAGGACACCCGCCTGCGCGTCACAGAGGCGCCGGGCTGCGCGCTGGGCACGCAAGGCCGTAGGGACGAGGCAGAGGACCGACACCGAGCGAGGCTATCAGGGCACTCTGACCGCCACTTGGGTGGGTCCTATTCCTCGCGATAAGTCGCGAGCGAGCCCTCGTTCTCCCAGACCTCCACCCTCGCGACCTTCACCCGCCCGCCCTCCAAGGTGGCGAGCCGTGCGTTCGCCTCGCGGTAGACGTGGCGAGCGATGTTCTCGGCGGTGGTGTTCACCTCGTCGAAGGGGGCCACCTCGTTCACGTTCCGGTGGTCGAAACCGCTGCAGATCTCGCCCAGGATGCGCTGAAGATCGGCGAAGTCGATGACCATCCCGATCCGGTTCAGTTCGGCGGCGCGAGCGTGCACCCTCACTCTCCAGTTGTGCCCGTGCAACCGCTCACACTTGCCCCCGTGCATCCGGATCTGGTGCGCGGCGCTGAACGTCACCTCCTTGGCCACCTCGTAGACGGGCGCTCCCATAGAGGCGCAATATATCCGCGGCCATGCCCGAAAGCAGCACGCGCGTCCGGGACCTCGCTCGCCCGGACTTCTATGCGGTTCCGCTCGGGAGCACGGTCGAGTCGGCGGTGGATGCGCTGCGCTCCTTGCCCGACAAGGCGGTCTTCTACTGCTACGCGGTCGACGAGCAGGGCCGCCTGGCCGGCGTCGTCCCGATACGGCGCCTGCTCACCGCGGCGCGCGGGACGGCCATCGCGGAGATTGCATCACCGAACGTCATCGCGCTGCCGGCGGACGGCGACCGTGCTCTGCTCGAAGACTTCTTCGCCACCTACCGTTTCCTGGCTTTCCCGGTGGTGGACGAGAACCGCCGGCTGCTCGGGGTGGTCGAGGCCGACACGTTCAGCGATCAGCTCATGGGCGAGTTCGAGGGGCGCGTCCGCCATGACTGGCTCGCCTCGCTCGGCGTCTCGGAAGAGGAGGAGCACTCCGGCTCGCTCGGGATCGTGCGCTTGCGCCTACCCTGGCTGCTCCTCACGGTGGGGAGCGGGCTTTTGTCTGCCCTCATCGCGGGGCACTTCGAGCGGACGGTGGAGAAAATCGTGGCGCTCGCCTTTTTCGTTCCCGTCGTCCTGCTCGTGGCCGAGAGCGTGGGGGTTCAAACTTCGGCCATCACGGTCTCCTCGCTCTCGTCCGACGTGCCCCCGCCGCTGCGCCGGTTGTTTGTGCGGGAGATCGCGGCCGCCGCGCTCCTCGGCCTCGCCTGTGGCCTCGTGGTGGGCACCGCGTGCGCGGCCTGGCTGGGTGACGCCCGATTCGCCGTGGTCCTCGGCGCGACCATGACGCTCACCGTGACCACCGCCTCGGCCCTGGCCGTGGCGGTGCCCGGGTTCTTCCGCCGCGTGGGCCTCGATCCGGCCCTGGCGGCCGCGCCGCTCACCCTCGCCATCACCGACAATCTGACGCTCCTCACCTACCTCACGGTGGCGAGCCAGGTGGCGGCGAGGTGACCTACCTCGACGCCCGAGGCCTGGAGGAGCGCTCCCTCGCGAAGCCCCCGAACGAGGCCCCGCTCGGCCGACTTGGAGGCGGACCCCGGCCCCCCAAGCGTACCCTAGACCGCGAATTCAGCTGCCATGACGGGAGGTCATGTCGCTTACAATGGCCCGACGGCTCGCAGATCACGGTCGACGGAGGTCATCCACGTGGAAGCTAGTCTGAAGGCGTTACTCGACTTCCTCGAGCTGCAGAAGACGAGACAGGCCCCGCACTTTCCCACCGTCCGGTACGAGAAGGTCCTGTCGTTCATGGGGACGACGAGCCTCGCCGGCACCCATGCTTCGCTCGCCGTCTGCCCGATCAAGAGCCTCGAGCCAGGGGCCTCGCCCCAGGAGCTCGAGGTCCACCTGCGCGGGCCCCTGCCTCGCCGGCCCACCCGCGGCGAGTGCATCACGGTCCACATCACCAACGTCGAGCAATACCAGGGTTACCAGGTGAAGACCCGGCCCCTCGTCTCCGAGGACAGTTGCGGCCCGCTCTTCGAGCTGCACGGCGAGGACCTGGCCGTCCACGGCAACCAGATCTTCACCGTGCACCATAGCCCTTACACCATGAAGTTCTTCGAGCAGATCCCGTTCGAAGAGGTTCAGCAGACGGTGGGGAGGATCCCGTACGCGCTGGTGGCGGTGGGCGAGACGGCCAACATCTCTCCACGCTTCGTCTACCACGTGGAGACGCGGCAGGAGCGGCCGGTCCTCTACCACGGCGACGGGCTCGCGCTCAAAACCTACATGAACCTCAAATCGAACCGGATGGAAACCCGGCTCGTGCTCGACCTCGACGATTTCAGCGGGTACGTGCTCTACGGGGTGGTCGAGGAATTCCAGCCGCACCAGAACCCCGAGGCCTACGCGCGCATCTGTCAGGGTTTCACCGCGGGAGATTGGGGCAAGCCCTCGCGCACCTTCCGCTTCGTGGCCGAGAGCTGGCGTCCCATCGCGCCCACCGGGCCGGCGGTGCGCCGGACGGCGGCCTAGGATCCCCCCTGCCCTGGCCAAGCGCCGTCAGCCTCCGGCCATGACCGCGACGATCTCGACCGCATCGCCCACCTTGATCACCCGGCCATCGTAGCGGTCCTTCGTCACGACTTCCTCGTTCAGCTCGACCGCCACCCTCTCTCGCCGGACCCCCAGGTGCGCGAGGAGTGCCCCGACGTCGATGCCGTCGGGGACCTCGCGCAGTTCTCCGTTGAGCTTGACGCGCATGACCGCGCATCTAGCCACCGGGGGACGGGGCCGTCAAACCGGTCCGTTCCGGTCGCCAGGCCCCGCTCTTTGCGCTAGGATTCCGAACTGGGGTCGGGTCCGCGTCCGGCCTGGTGGGCCGGATGGGCATGGGGCGGTGGGGTCGGAGGGTGGATGGGCGTCGTGGGGACGGGCGTGGCGGTGCGGGAGCAGGCGTCGGCTGTCGAGGCATCGCAGCCGAGACAGGTCGTACCCCGGCCGCTCACCCGCTTTCATCAGCGGGTGGCGGCCGAGGTGCTGTCGGCGCGCAGTGGAGGGGGTGCGGCGCGCCTCGCGCCCGCGCTCGCCCAGTCGGCGGTCGACCTCAATCCGCACCAGATCGAGGCAGCCGCCTTCGCGCTCAACGCGCTCTCGACCGGGGGTTGCGTGCTCGCCGACGAGGTAGGCCTCGGCAAGACCATCGAGGCCGGTCTCGTGCTCTCCCAGCTCGTGGCCGAGGGTCGGGGCCGGGCCCTCGTCCTCACCCCGGCTTCTTTGCGCGTGCAGTGGCGGGAAGAACTCGGCGCCAAGTTCGGGCTCGAGGCGACGGTGGTGGACGGCGTGAGTGCGCGCGCCGGAGCCAAGCAGGGCCTTTCCAAGAACCCGTTCGACCGTCCCGGGATCGTGATCGCCTCCCACCCCTTCGCGGCCTTGCGATGGGACGAGGTGGCGCGCTTGCCCTGGGACGTGGCGATCATCGACGAGGCGCACCGCCTGCGCAACGCCTACCGCCGCGACCACAAGACTGGCCAGGCGTTGCGGCGGGCACTGCGCAAGTGTCCGAAGCTGCTCCTCACCGCCACCCCGCTCCAGAACGACCTGCTCGAGCTCCTCGGACTCACCTGCTTCATCGACGAGGCGCTCCTCGGGGCGGAGGACGCCTTCCGCCTCAAGTTCGCCTCCGGCGACCTGAGCGAGGAGAAGACCGCCGACCTGAAGGAACGGCTCGCGCCGGTCTTCGTCCGCACCCTGCGACGGCAGGTGAGGGAGTACGTGAAGTTCACCGCTCGCCGTTCGCTGGTGGAGGACTTCGCCCCCACGCCGGAGGAACAGGCGCTCTACGAGCGGGTCTCCGACTATCTCCGCCGCGAGGACGCGCTCGCCATCCCGACCTCGCGCCGAGCCCTGCTCGTCCTCGTCTACCGCAAGATCCTGGCCTCCTCGAGCTTCGCCCTCGCCGAATCGCTCTCGAGGCTCGCCGATGGCCTCGAGGGCAAGCTCAAGGGGGCGCAGTGCGCCGAGAGGGCCGAGGCGCTCCTCGACCTCGCCGGCTTCGAGGAGGAAGCCGAGGAGCTCGCCTCCCCCGCGAGCGGCGAGGGGAGGCCCGCCCGGGCCGCGCTCACCCGCATGCGGGCCGAACTCGCCGAACTGCGCGCTTGCCAGAGGCTCGCCGCCTCCATCCGCGTGAACGCCAAGGGCGAGGCCCTCGTGCGCGGCCTCGGGCGCGCCTTCACGGTGGCGCGCGCCTGCGGCTGGCCCGAGAAGGCCGTGGTCTTCACCGAATTCAGGAGGACCCAGCAGTTCCTTGGCGAGCTGCTCGAGCAGCACGGTTACCCCACCACCCGCCTCTCCGGCGATGCGGGTGGCCCCGATCGGCGCCAGGCGCTGGTGGACGAGTTCGCAGGGCGCAGCCGGATCTTGCTCATGACCGAGGCCGGGGCCGAGGGCCTGAACCTCCAGTTCTGCAACCTCGTCGTGAACTACGACCTGCCCTGGAATCCCCAGCGCATCGAGCAGCGCATCGGCCGTTGCCACCGCTACGGCCAGAACCGGGACGTCCTCGTCCTAAACTTTATCAACCGTCACAACGCCGCCGACAGCCGCCTCTACGAGCTCCTCGAACAGAAGCTTGCGCTCTTCGACGGCGTCTTCGGGACGTCCGACGAGATCCTGGGTGCGCTGGGGAGCGGAGTGGATTTCGAGAGGCGGGTCCTCGACATCTACCAGTCCTGTCGCTCGAGCGAGGAGATCGACAGCGCCTTCGATCGGCTGCGCCTCGATCTCGACGGGCGCATCGAGGCCCGCCTGTCTGCGGCCCGCGCCTTGCTCTTCGAGAAATTCGACACCGAGGTGCGGGGCAAGCTGCGCCTGGCGGAGCGGGCGGCCCGTGAGGCCGTGGCTCGCCGGGAAGCCGAGGAGGAGGCCCTCGTGAGGAGCGTCTTCGACGAGGAGCTCCCCTCGCCCGCAGACTCCGGCCGCAGCGATGTCGGCCCGCGAGCGCGGCGGGCCCGCCTGGCCAAGCAGGCCGTCGAGGCGGTCCGTTCGCGGCCGCAGGAGTCGGTGGCCTTGCTCGAGCTCGACGCCCACGCGCTCCCCCCCGAACTGCTCGAGCTCTCTGGCCGTGAAGGCTGGTGGTTCGTCTACAAGTTCGGCTTCGACGCGCTCGCCGCGGAGGAACGGATCGTTCATCTGATCCTGTGGGCCGACGGCGATCGTTACCGTGTGCTCCCCGAGGAGGCAGCCTCGCTCTTCACGGCCCTGCCGGCCCGCGAGTCGCGGGCGGGTCCCCGCGGCGGGGCCCTGCCCTTGAGCGGAGCCCAGGAGCAGGGGCTCGCGGCGGTGTCGGCGCGCCTGCTCTCCGATTTCGCCGAACGTTCAGGGACGTGCTACGACGAGGTCCGCGAGCGCTGGGATCGGTTCGTCGAGGACGCCCTCGCCTTGCCGAGACGGGTGGCCGAGGAAGCGCGCCTTGCCTGGGAAAAAGCCCGGGCGGCCCTCCTCGAGAAAGGTGAGCTCGCCCAGCGGGACAGGCGCAGCCTCCTCGAGCGCGCCGAGCGCGACTACCGCAGGCGTCTCGAGGAGCTTCGCGCGGCCGAGGCCCAGCGATACGGGGAGAAGGACCGCGCCCTCGCGGAGCTGAAGCGGCGAGCGGCCCCCAAGGAACAGCGAAGCCTCGTCGCCAGCGCCTATTGGCGCTGCTGTTAGGGAGAGCCCTCGGGCGATTGCAGCTCGAAGTGAATTGGGATGGTGGCCTGCCCGGGAGGCCCTCGGAGATCGGCGCGTGCCAGGACGGAGGTAACGCAGCGCGTCATGGGCTCGTCCTGGAGGGATTCCATGGCGGCGCGCACGTGCCGCTCGCCTCCGTCGGCCAGGTCCACCTCCGCCACGTAGGCCCCGTCGAGCCCAGGATTCGCCCTCAAGGCTTCTTGATAGCAGTTCGTGAGGGCTGGCTTCAGACCCTCGACGGCTGCCTTGAAGTCAGTTGCCCGCGAACCTTCAGCTTCCTCCACGAGGACGCGGGGCTTAGCTCCCTGCGCAGCCGTGACAAGAGGCTTGTCCCCCCCCTCGCCGCCCCGGGCGAGCACACGATCCCCTTCGCGATATTCCCAGCGGAACGGCTCCACGCCGAGGCCAAAGTATCGGGAACCCGCCACGTGTGCGCAGAGGACCTCGTCCGCGTCGTCGGGCAACGTGAACACGAGGATGAGCGCGAGCGTCTTGTGCTCGGCGGCGCGCACGATCCGCGCGGCCGACCCGGAGTCGGCGTGCACCGGAAGGCCGGGATCGTGGACCGCCCAAATCCAGAAGCTCCCATTGGCCCCGGCGAGGAAGGTTCGGTAGGACAGGCTGAGGACACCCTCTTCCGGGTCGTACGGCGCGAAATGGAGCGATTCGCCGCGGACCTTGACTCGATAGAACCCGCCCAGAGCGGCCTCGCGGCGCGCGTCATGGTCGGCCTCGGCCCGCGCTCGTGACACCACGTCGAGCCTTTCGTAGAGGCGCTCGGCAGGCTGGAGCGCAGCGCACAGCGCGGAAACCGAGCTGGCCGTCTCGAGTGCCGAGGGTTCAGGGGCGCCGCCCCCCTGTGCGGCAGGTGACATGGGTTCCGACAGCGCGCGCAGGAGAGCGAAAGGGAGAGCGAGCCGTAGCATGTCTAGAAGCTAAGCATCAGGGCGCGTCCTGGGGCGGTGCCTGGACCTGCAACGCCCCTGGAAGGACGACAAAACGGGCGGGAAGCATCCCCAGCTGCTCACCATCCACGTCGAGCAGGATTCGCGCATCGCCAACCGGCTCGGCCTCGAGGATCGAGGCCTTGAGCGTGCGTGTGTTGGAAAGGCGGACGTGCGTGCCGTCGTAGAGCATGCCCCTCTTCAGGATGAAGTCGGACAGGCCGAGGCCCTTCCACACCGTCACATCGAACAGCCCGTCGTCGAAGCGAGCCTGCGGCGCCACCGTCATACCCCCACCAAAGTAGCGCCCGTTGCACACCGCCAGGGCGGTGAGGCGCTCCTCCTGCCAGGGTCCTCCGTCCGCCCGCCAGCGGACCGGTTGGTCGCGCCACCCGACGAGTGCCGTCGCCGCGGCGAGGGAGAAGGTGAGCCGACCTCCGAGTGCCTTGCCAAGGCGTTCGGCCTTCTCCACCACGCGGCCCGAGACCCCAAATCCTGCCACGTTCGCGAAGTGGCGAACGCGCGGCTTGCCGTCCGGCCCCGTGAATTCGATCCTCCCCACATCAAGGCTTCTTCTGGTTCGCTGGGACAGGAGGGCGGCCGCGCTATTCAGGTCGCGAGGAATACCCAGGCTCCGCCTGAGGTCCCCTCCGCTCCCCCTGGGGATGAGGCCGAATGCGGGGCGGGCCGCCGCGCTCCCCGACGGTGGCGAGAGGAGCCCGTCGACCACCTCGCTCGCCGTTCCGTCCCCTCCCACGGCCACCACGAGTCCCGCCCCGCTGCCGGCGGCCCGGCGGGCGAGGACCGCGCCGTCGCCGCGGGCCCGGGTGAAGGAAAACTCGAAGTCGCCCACCGCCTGCCTGACCGAACGGGCGATGTCATCGAAGTGCCGGCCGGTCCGCCCCGCAGCGCTGACCGGGTTGACGATGAGGTGAGGCCTCACCCCTCGACCATACCGCATCGCGCTTCACCGGTCCGCCTCGTTCGCCTTGCGGACCGTCCCTACTTCGGCTCGTAGGTGCTCTTCACGTACAGATCGCGCAGCTGCCTCGGGTCCACCTCCCCTGGAGCTCCGGTCAGCAGATCGACTCCCTTCTGTGTCTTCGGCCAGGCCACCACGTCGCGGAGCGACTCGGCGCCGGTGAGGAGCATGACGAGGCGGTCCATCCCCAGCGCGATGCCGCCGTGCGGGGGCGCACCCATCTTGAGCGCGTCGAGCAAGAACCCGAACTTGGCGCGCGCCTCCTCGTCGCCGATTCCCATGGCCTTGAGGACGCGGGCCTGCACGGCTGGATCGTGCAGGCGCACCGAGCCGCCCCCGATCTCGAATCCGTTGAGCACGAGATCGTAGCGGTAGCAGTTGACTCGACCGGGGTCGGTCTCGAGGTAGGGCAGGTCCTCGTCGTGCGGGCGGGTGAAGGCGTGGTGGGCGGCGGCCCAGACGCCGGCCTCCTCGTCGTACTCGAAGAGCGGTGGATCGACCACCCACAGGAATCGCCAGGTTCCCCCCGAGCCGTATTCCGGGATGAGCCCCTGCTTCTTGGCGAGGTGGACCCGCAGGTTGGCGAGCACCGTGTGGACGGTGCTGGGGCGCCCGAACTGGAAGAGGATGAGGTCGCCCGGTTCGGCGGCGCAGGCCGAGTTGATGGCCTCTCGCAGCTCGGAGGTGATGGTCTTGGCGAGCGGCGACTGGGTCCACTCGCCCCCTTCCGTGATCTTGGCGCGTGCGAGCCCCCTCGCGCCCATGCCCTTCACGTAATCCTCGAGCTTGTCGATCTCGGTGCGCGAGAAGCTCATGCTGGCGGGCACGCGCAACGCCTTCACGATGCCCCCGGCCGACACCGCCTCGCGAAGCATGGGCACGCCGCCGCCTTGTGTCCTTTTCACGAGCTCGGTGAGCTCGACGTGAGGCAGCTCGAAGCGCAGGTCAGGCTTGTCGTTGCCGTACTTCGCCATCGACTCCGCGAACGGCATGCGGGGGAACGGGCGCGGCAGCTCGAGACCGAGCACCTCCTGCCACAGGCGGCAGATGAGGCCCTCGATGACGGCGAAGATATCCCCTTGCTCGACGAAGCTCATCTCCACGTCGATCTGGGTGAACTCCGGCTGCCGGTCGAGCCGCAGGTCCTCGTCGCGGAAGCAGCGCACGATCTGGAAGTACCGATCGAAGCCCGCCATCATGTAGAGCTGCTTGAACAGCTGAGGGCTCTCGGCCAGCGCGTAGAATTTCCCCGGATTCAACCGACTGGGAACGAGGAAATTGCGCGCTCCGCCCGGCGTGTACTTCACCATGAACGGGGTCTCGAGCTCGAGGAAGCCCGATTCGGTGAAGTAGTTGCGGGTGAGGTGGTTCACGCGGGCCCGGGTGATGAGCGTCCTCTGCATGGGCGCCCGGCGCAGGTCGAGGTAGCGATACTGCAGCCTCTTCTCCTCTCCCGTTTCGATCTTGTCCTCGATGGGGAAGGGCGTCGGCTCCGACCGGTTGAAGATCTCGAGCTCGCTGGCGTGGACCTCGATCTCACCCGTCCTCAGCTTGGGATTCGCGTTCTCGCCGCGCGACACCACCTTCCCGCGCACGCCAACGCAATACTCCAGCCGGAGCTCGCCCGCCCGCTCATGGACCTCCGGTCGAACGTCCTCCTCGAACACGACCTGGGTGAGGCCGTCGCGATCGCGCAGGTCGATGAAGACCGCACCGCCGTGGTCGCGTCGGTTGTTGACCCATCCGAAGAGCACGACCTCCTTGCCGAGATCGTCCCTGGAGAGTTCACCACAGCTATGCGTGCGCTTGAGGTCGGTGATGAAGCGGGCCAAGCGGTCCTCCTTAAGATCATGGCAGGTACCATCCGAACACTCGACCCGTCAAGGATAGCCGTGTGGCCGGGGAGTGCCGCGGCCGCCGGCCACACCTCCCGGATCGTTCGATGGCGCGGCCGCTTCCACGCGTCGTGACATCCGGGTTAACGCGCCCCGCCCACCGCGAGATGCCTTGGTTGCGCTCAGCCGGTGAACGCAGGGGTCCGGCCCGCCGTCGAAGCGGCTTTCCGGCGCCACGGGGGCGCGCGCGGGCAGGACCAGGTCGGCCGAGATGCGACCGCGGGTGGGCGAGCACCCTTTCGCGAAACCGCACTCCTCCTCGTCTGCGAACCGAGCGAATCGCTCTCCACTCGGCGACCTCTTCCGGCCCCCCGTACGCCGTCCGCACGGAGCACATGGTGTTGCGATCCGCCATCCCCGAGGGTCTTCTCATCGAGCGTGCCCCCTCGGCCGGCAGGACGCCGGGGTGACGCCTCCGGGACGAGCGCGTTCAACCCCAATCGGTACAACCTGCCAGGTCCCAACCCGAAGGGGGCGCTAGCGTTTAACGAGTCTGCACGCTCGAGGGTTCGACCGGCGCGCCTGGCAACGAGCGACGCCCCTCACGGCCGACCACCCGCCGGCTCGCTGCCACGGGCCCAGGACCGAAGCGTCGTTTCCCATATGGCCATAAACACATGGTGACTTCCACATCTGCCGGTCGCGGCCACATCGGGCGACGACCTGTGGACCCGGCCTCACGCCTGGTCGGCCTCCCTGGTGCGGACGAGTGAGTTCAATGGCGCCCAGCAGACCGCGTGCGCCCGGGCCGGGCGGGACGTTTGCGGTGCTTTGCGCCCATCCCTCGCGGAAGGATCCCCACTCGATGACATCGCGCACATGGCCGGCCGTCTCGTTGCTTCTCGCGCTCGGCGCTGGGTGTGGCTCGAACAGCCCAGGTCCGTCCTCGGCCGGTCAGGGCTTCCAGCTGGCGAGCCCCGCCGCCAACGTGATGCCCATCACGGTGAACGGTTCGTTGTGTCTGGCGAGTGCCTACCTGGACGAGCCGTGCGTCAGCGTGACGGTGTGCTCCCCGGGGGGAACCACGAATTGCCAGACCATCGACGGCATCCTGCTCGACACCGGGAGCACGGGGTTGAGGATCTTCCAGCAGGCCCTCATCGTTCCCCTACAGCAGGTCGCGAGCGGCAGCGGGTCCCTCGCCGAGTGCATTCAGTACGGCGACGGCTCGTCCGATTGGGGACCGGTCCAGATGGCCAATGTGGTCCTCGGAGGCGAGCCCGCCGTCGCGGTTCCCGTCCAGGTCATCAACGCCTCGTTCTCCAGCATCCCGAGCGCGTGTTCCGGTGCCGACCAGGATCCGACCGACGCCGGCTTCAACGGCATCCTGGGCATCGGGATCTTCGCGCAGGACTGCGGCGCGTCCTGCACGTCGAGCGGCGGCAGCGGTTGGTACTACAGCTGCGACGCGGCAGGCAGCGGTTCGGGCTGTGCGCAGGTCGCGGTCCCGCTCGACGCCCAGGTGCCGAACCCCGCCGTGGCGCTGCCCCAAGACAACAACGGGGTGATCGTGCAGCTCCCCAGCGTGCCCGCCGCCGGCACCCAGTCCCTGACGGGAGCCCTGGTGCTCGGGCTGGGCACGCAATCCAACAACAAGGTGCCTTCGACGGTCGCCATGTACTCCGTCGATCAATATGGTGAGTTTGCCACGCAAGTCGGCTCCCAATCCTACGCGGCCTTTCTCGATACCGGTTCCGACGGACTGTTCTTCGCCCCGCCTTCGGCGAACCAACTCCCCACCTGCACCTGCCCGGCGGGCGCCTCCGCGTCGCAATGTGCGGACTACGCCCAGTGGTTCTGTCCCGCCGCCCCCGTTGACCTTTCCGCGACCAACTCGGGAGCCACCGGGACGCCCATCGGATCGGTCCCTTTTCAAATCGTCAACTTCGAATCGCTCGGCAATAGCCCCAACAACGTCTTCCCGAACATCGGCGGCCCCTTCCCCTCCGGGGAGTTCGATTGGGGCCTCCCGTTCTACTTCGGCCTGGACGTCTACTTTGGATTCGAGGGAATGTCTTCGAGCCTGGGGAGTGGTCCGTACTACGCCTATTGACTCGCCGTGCTGCCCGGCGACCAGGAGGACTCGTCCCCGGCCAGCCGCCCTTTCCCGGTCGGAGCCGCCAGCCCCCGGCGGTGCGAGACGGCTCTCGCCCTCCCGGGATCGGCGACCGGCGGGAAAGGAAGCTCACGCCCCTCACGAGCCCTTGTTGACTTTCCGAGATACCTTTCCAAGCCGCTCGCCGGTGGCAAGCAGCAATCGCTCTCGGCGCAGGAGGCTCCGGACATGATGGTCCCCATCAGGCTCACCTGGGAAAGAAACGCGCATTCAACCTCCAAGTGAAACTCGACGAGCGGGAAGGAGCGGTGGGTCGCTTCTCACGGTTGCCGGGACGGCCTGAGTTCGCGATGAACGCGCGACCTCCGCAGACGCACACGCCCCGCCTTCAACGGCGGTGACGCGTGGCGAAGAATGCCCGTCGTCTCGGCGCGAGGGCATACGCCCCGTATCGATCTGCGGTTTCGACACTGAAGCCGGCACCTTCGAGCCAGCGCTTGACTTCCCGAATCTCGAAGGTGCACGCATCGTGAACTTCGCGGGAGCGGCGATAGCCGGTCGTGCCCGCGGCTTTGCTGCGAAAGGTCTCGATGTGCCGGGTGATCCGCCGGGCGGCCCGATCCTCGCGCGCTTCGTAGAGGATGGCCCAGTCGTCACCGCTCGACCATCCGCGTGCATCGAGCGGCGCCCCTTCGGCCTCGATGAGATCGAAGATCATCAGCCCGCCGGGAGTGAGCGCACGAGCCGCCCGTTCGCAGAAGGCGTGCAGGCGTGCGTCCGCGTCCATGTCCGGCCCGTGATAGGTGAGGGGCTCTCCGAGCGCGAGCAAGGCCTCGCAGGGCTCGAGCGCCACCTCGTGCACGGAGCCGAGCTTGAAACGAGCGCCGGGTGCGGTGTTGCGGGCGATCGCGAGGAGCGACGCCGAAGGCTCGATCGCCACGGTGTCGAATCCGGCGTCGACCAGGGCGCGCGTCGAGATCCCGGCTCCGCAGCCGACGTCGACCACCCGGCGCACTCGTATGGGCGTCGCGCGCAAGCGCTCGATCACCGCCGGCATGGCGCCTTTTGCGAGATCGCCGAACGCAACCGCCTGGATATATGCGAGGTCCTCTTGGTAGTGCGGCATCCGCGTGATCCCCTGATCGCGGTTCGCTTTTGTCGAAGTGACGGCAGCGTCGCCGCCTGCGGAGCCTACCCGTCCCGCGAGGTGATGCTTGCGGCAAATGAGGTGACCCCATCCAGGGCCGATAGGTTCGGTGCGGCACGAGGCGATCGCTGATCCGTGCCGCGAAGGTCGAAGTCGCGTGTGGGCGGACCTCGGGCCGGCCTGCTTGAGGAGCACGAGCCGCCGCAGGTCTGTCCCGCCGGCGGATCGATGATGGCCTTCACGTCTTCAGCAGAGGGCCCGCCTCGATGCCGCAGAGGGCGTGGGTTTTGAGCACGAGGAGCGGCTTGCGCTTTGCGGAAGTGGCGTGCGAGCAGCCCGCGCGGCGTGACCCGCTCCCGGTCGGCTCGAGGCGGGGAGTATACGGTGCTTGAAGGGCCGGACCTGGCGGGTGTTCCACCTATCCAGAAACCGACCGCAGGTCTTTGATCTTGAGTTGCAAGCGAGCGGGTCCGTCGAATGCATCGAAGGCGAGGGCCACGGCCGCTTCCACCTCGCCCCGGCACAGCTCCAGCCGGTCACCCAGCGAGAAGCCGATGGCGTCCAGGCCCGGCCCGAAGGCGAGCTTGAGGTGCACCCCGTCCGCCCCGACCGTGCGCGCGCGGGCGGGAAGCCCGCGCAGCGCGAAGAGCGGCTCCGGGTGGCCGGCACCGAAGGGAGCGAGGCGCTCGATCGAGCGTGCCGCCCTTTCAGTCACCTCGCCCGGCGCGCAGCGCCCCTCGATTCGACACCTCGGCACGAGGTCCTCCGGGGCCAGCCGCTCTGCAGCCCTAGCCTCGAAGGCCTCGCGAAAGGCCGGCAGAGCCGAGGCGTCGAGCGTGACTCCGGCAGCATGGCGGTGCCCCCCGAATCGGGTGAGGTGCTGCGCGCAATGCGCGAGCGCCTCGTGCAGGTGGAAGCCCTCGATGCTGCGTCCGGATCCGCGGCCCACGCCCTCGGAAACTCCCACCAGCACGGTCGGCCGGTGAAAACGCTCCACGATTCTCGAGGCCACGATCCCGATGACGCCGCTGTGCCATCCTTCGCGGCCGAGCACGAGACCGCGCGCACCGGCGGAGACGCGCTCGGTGGCGAGAGAGGTCGCCTCCTCTAGGATCTGCCGTTCGATCTCCTGCCGGGCCCTGTTCTCGCGGTCGAGCTCCTCCGCGAGCGCCATGGCGGCCGGCTCGGCTCTCTCGAGCATGAGCCGGACCCCACGCGAGGCATCGTCGAGCCGGCCCGCCGCATTGATGCGCGGTCCGAGCCGGAAGCCGATTTGCCCGGCGCTCACCGGAGCCCCCTCGCTGAGCCCCGCGACGCGCTTTAGGGCGCGCAGTCCCGGACGGCGCGTGTTCGAAAGCGTTTCGAGTCCGAAGCGAACGAGGATGCGATTCACGCCGGTGAGCGCCACCACATCGGCCACCGTGCCGAGCGCGACGAGGTCGAGCGCCTCCCGCAGGTTTGGCTCGGGCCGGCCCCGCTCGAACCAGCCCGATTCGCGCAGCCGCTTGCGCAGAGCCATGGTGAGGCAGAAGGTGACCCCGACGGCGGCGAGCGGCTTGTATGGGTAGTCGCAACCGGGCTGGTGGGGATTCAAGATCGCCACCGCCCTCGGCAGCTCCACCGGAGCCGTGTGGTGGTCCACGACGACCGCGTCGACGCCCTGGTGGGCTGCCTCCTGTACCTCCGCCACGCCGGTGATGCCGCAATCGAGCGCGACGAGGAGCCGTGCGCCCCGGGCGGCGAGCCGGCGCACGGCCTCGACGTTGAGGCCGTACCCCTCGGTCAACCGGTGCGGCACGTAGGTGATGACGTCGCCTCCGACCGCCTCTAGGAAACCAGCGAGAAGTGCGGTCGCCGTGACCCCGTCGACGTCGTAGTCCCCGTAGAGGGCGATGCGTTGCCTTTCCCTGAGCGCGCGCTCGAGGCGCGCCACGGCGGGCTCCATGCCCTTCATGAGAAACGGATCGGGGAGATCGGCGAGGCGGCTCGCCAAGAACTGCTCGGCCTCGGCAGGCTCGGAAAGCCCCCGGCAGGCGAGGACGCGCGCCGCCAGAGGTTCGAGGCCCAGCTCGCGAACGAGCCGCTCCACCTTGCGCTCGTCGCACGCCACCTCCACCCAGCGCCTCGCCGCCACGGAGAACTCACTAGCACGCCGCCCTGACAGGCGAGCCCCGCCTCCCTCGCGGTGGGCTCCGCAGCCTGGGCCTCGGCGCCACCGACAGTCCCGACCGCGTCAAAAGGCGAGGCACTCGAGGCCAGCCACCGCGCCAGGACCGACGTTCTGGCTGCCGAACAGGTGAGTCAGCAAAGGAATCTCCCCGCGCACTTCGAACCAGATGGGCCCGCCGAGATCCAGGTAGAGGGCGGGTGCGAAGGCGAGGATGGTTCCCCCGGTATTGGCGACGGCCTGGCCGTACTGCCCATCGGGCGCGGCGTGACGGCCGTCGATGCCGAGGTCGACAGCGAGACGCGTGGCTGTGCCCCACTGGCCATGCAGACTCCACACGAGGGAGTTACCGCGGTGATAGCCTGCTCCGTTTCCCGTCTGCAGGCGCTCGGCGGCGCTCGCAAGCCAAGTGAAGGCTTCTCCCTCGCTGCGGTAGGACAGGCCGAGATAGGGGCCGAAGGCCCCGCTCCCAAGCTGTTCCTGCTCGCTCACGGGACGTCCATCCACGGCCGAACGGCGCAGGCCGGTCGGGAGCGAGGACCCTGCCAGAACGGCCAGCGTCTCCTGCCGATCGCCCGGGGCGCCTGGCCGCTCGAACAGGACGAGACGGGCGCCCACGTCGACGTCCGAGAGCCCCGAGAGGTCAGTCTCTGTGCCGTCGGCGCCCTCGGCCTCCTCGTGGACCAAGGGAACGCGGGCGACCAGGCGGAGCGCTTCGAACGGCCTGTAGACTGTCCCGAGCCTCAGGCTGAGCTCGTGCTGCAGGTCGCGCAGCGGTCCCGACTTCGCCTCGAGGTACTCGGTCTCGAGGCCGAGCACGAGGCGGCCGCGTACGGCGACCGGGTCGGTCGCGCTGAGCAACGGATCGCCGCAGTCGCAACCCGCGGCCGAGGCCACCTCGGGCCGCCCGATGAGGAGTGCCAGGAGCGCCGCCCCGCAGCGAAGGCCGAAGGTGCGACGCGGCCCGGTCCGACGCCAGAGGAGCGCGGCGAGCGAGGCGAAGAAGGCGGTCCCGGGCGCGGCCAAGACCCCCGACCGGCCTAGCGGGCCGCGCGTGCGGCCGGGCTGTCCGAGCGCGCCGCCACCTTCCTCCGTTCGGAGCGCTCCTCGAGCCAGATGGTCATCGGGGCGGCGATGAACCAAGTAGAGTAGGTGCCGGAGACGATGCCGACCATCATGGCCGCCGAGAAGTCGAAGATGGTCCCCACCCCGTAGATGAGGAGGCCCACGAGCGACAGCGCGGTGGCAAAGGAGGTGAGGGAGGTCCGGCCCAGGACCTCGTTGATCGACAGGTTCACGAGATCGGCCAGGTGCTTGCCCTTGAGCTTCGCCTGGTTCTCGCGGATGCGGTCGTAGACCACCACCGTGTCGTTCACCGAGTAACCGACCACGGTCAGGATGACCGCTACCGCGGTGAGGTTGAACTCGCGGCCGCTGAAGGCGAAGTAGCCGAGCGTGATGACGGCGTCGTGGATGAGGGCGATGATGACGCCGGGGCTGAAACGGAAGTCGAAGCGCAGCCCGACGTAGATCACGATGAGCGCCATGGCGTAGATGATGGCCTTGAAGCCCTGGTCTCTCAGTTCGCGCCCCACCGCCGGCCCCACGTACTCGACCCGTTGTACGTCGGGTTTAGCCGCCCCGAAGCGCGCGCTCAGGTCGCGCTCGATCTTGTCCTGGATGCCTTGGGTGATGACCGCGAACGACTTGGTCCCGGCCGTGAGGCCCGCCTCCTCGCGCACCTCGCTCACCCGCACCCCGGCGCTCTCCACCGCCGCCTTCAGCTCGTCCGGCGTAGGGGGCGTTCCCTGGAACTGGAAGTCGATCTTGTCCCCCACCTCCGGGTTGAAGTGCGGAGGTCCCTGGACCTTGAACTTCGCCTCCACCGCCTTGGCCACCCGGTCGACGTCTTCCTGGCGCATGAGAGCGATGCGGCCCACGCGGATGAGGTAGGTGTGTTCCGCCTCCGCGCCGTACGTCTGCACCGAGGCGTCCTTGAAGCCCAGCTGCTCCACGCCCTGGCGGATGGCGGCCGGGTCGACCGCCTGGGCGAACTTCACTTCCATCTCGGTGCCGCCGGCGAAGTCCACGCCGAAGTTGAGCCCGTGTATGGCCGGGATCGACCAGAGGATCACGGCAGCGTTCGCGATGAGGGAGAGGGTCACCGCGATGTGGCGCTTGCCGACGAAGTCGATCTTCGTGTCGTGCGGAATGATGTCGAAGGTCTTGAATTGCATCAGACGCTCAGCCGCGCCGTGTCGTGGCGCGTGAAGTAATCCATGAACGCTCGGGTCACCACGATGGAGGTGAACATCGAGGCGACGAGGCCGATGGCCAAGGTGACCGCGAATCCCCGCACCGGTCCCGAACCGTATTGCATGAGCACGAGGGCCGCGACGAGGGTGGTCACGTGGGCGTCCACGATGGTCCAGAACACCTTGTCGTAGCCCTGGTCCACCGCCTGCCGGACGCTGCGCCCGGTGCGAAGCTCCTCGCGGATGCGCTCGTTGATGAGCACATTCGCGTCGACGGCCATGCCGAGCGTGAGCACGAACCCCGCGATGCCAGGCAGGGTCAGGGTCGAGCCGATGATCGACATGATGGCGAGGACGATGAGACCGTTCAGCACGAGCGCCAGGTCGGCGATGAGTCCGGTGGCGCGGTAGTAGGCGATCATGAACAGGACGACGAGCACGAGCCCGACCAGGGCAGCGGTGGTGCCCTTCTTGATGAGTTCAGGACCGAGGGTCGCCCCCACGGTCCGCTCCTCGTAGATGGTCACGGGGGCCGGCAGGGCGCCTGCCTTGAGGACGAGGGCGATATCGTTCGCCTCCTCGTACATCTCCTGGTAGGGGCGCCCTGACCCCAGCGTGATCTGGCCGTTGGTGGAGATCTTGCCCTGGATGTACGGCGCCGTCTCGACCATGCCGTCGAGGACGGTGGCCATGCGGCGACCGAGGTTGGCGGAGGTGAGCTTCTCCATGAGCCGTCCTCCCTCGGGCGTCATGGTGAAGACCACCACCGGTCGGCCGGCGCCCTGCGAGTTGTCCATGGCGGCGCGTGCGTCGGAGATGTAGTCCCCGGTGAGCTCGGTCTTCGCGTGCAAGAGGTAGGTCCGATAGTAGTGTTCCTTCACGACGCCCGAGCCCACCGTGGCCTCGCCGATGCCGATCTCCTGGCCCGGCTGGAGCAGCGGTTTCGCGAACTGATCGACCGCGGCGTTGAGCTGGTTGCGGTTGTTGCCCGCGAGGAAGGTGACCTGGCGCGACCCTCCACCGGGGAGTTCCACCCCCTCCACCATGTAGCATCCGGTGTCGGGAAGCGGGAAGCGCAGGACGCCCTCGTTCACCGGACAGGGCGAGAGCTTCCCGCGGACGGCGTCGAGCACGGGTGACTCGTCGTCGGCGATCTTGAACTCGAGCTGTGCCGTGCGTCCGAGCAGATCCTTGGCCTTCTCAGGGTCCTTGAAACCGGGGAGCTGGATCTGGATCTGGTTATTGCCCTTGCGCTTGATGTCGGGCTCGGTCACCCCCCACTTGTCAACGCGGTTGCGGATGGTCTTCTCGGCTTGATCGACCGCCCTGGCTTCGAAGTCTTGGATAGCCTTGGTCTTGAAGCCGAACCACACCATCCCGGCCGGGGCTCCCGAAGGTGCGGTGAGCTCGGAGCCGTACTGGTCGAGCACGATCTGCTGCACGCGGCGCGGATCGGACGTCTTGACCGCGATGCGCGAGCCATCCGGCGAGGGAGCCGACGACTCCACGGGGACGTTCTTCTCGCGCAGGAAGTCGCCGATCTCGTCGGCGCGGCGAGCCACCTTGGCCTTGACCGCGCGGTCGACGTCGACGCCCATGGAGAGCAGGATCCCGCCCTGGAGATCGAGCCCCAGGTTGAGGTGGCGATGAGAATTCGGGGCCCAGCCCGGCACCGACTTCTCGTAGCGCTCGCCGTTGCGCTCGTCCGGCGGGAGCCGGAAGTAGAACCAGCTCGGCACGAGCTGGTAGAGGCTGAACAGCAGGACGCCCGCGATGAGGGCGACCCGGAAATACCAGTTCTGTTCCATTTACTTCTTCGCCTCCGCTCGCCCGCTCTCGGCGGCTTCGCCCTTCTCCTTGAACTCTCCGCCCACGAAAGCCTTGAGGATGCGGACCTTACCCGCCCCAATGTCGAGCACGATCGCCTGGTCCTCGACCTGGAAGACGGTCCCGATGAGGCCTCCCTGGGTCCAGACCCGATCACCCTTCTTCATGCTGTGCCGGAACGATTCGAGCTTTTTCTTCTCTCTGCTCTGAGGGCGCCACAGAACGAAGTAGAAGACAGCGAACATGAGCGCCAGCATGACCGGCATGGACAGGGCGCCGGCCGCACCGGGGCCGCCGCCGTCGCCGGACGATTGGCTGAAGAAAGCTGTGATGAGCGGATGCATGGTGGATCTCCGATCAGATCGGAAAAAGTGCCGTTGTTTAGCAGGACTTCAACGCTTCTCGCAACCTCTATCTTCCAGCCCGGGGAACCCTACAGCGGCCCGGCCCTCAATCTTTCGGCGACCTCGCGGCGATAGGCTTCCAGCCGACCCTCGTCGATGGCCCGTCGCACGCCTGCCATGAGCTCCATGAAGTAGTGCAGGTTGTGCAGGGTGTTGAGCCGCAGGCCCAGGAGTTCCCCCGCCTTGAAGAGGTGTCTCAGGTACGCGCGCGAGAAGGTACGACAAGTCGAGCAGCTACACGAGGGATCAGCCGGCCGCTCGTCGTCCTGGAAGACGGCGTTGCGGATGTTGAGGCGGCCCCGCGTCGTGAAGAGAAGCCCGTTTCTCGCGCACCGGGTAGGTAGGACGCAGTCGAACATGTCGATGCCCGCCGCCACCCCGGCGAGGAGGTCCTCGGGCGTGCCGACTCCCATGAGGTAACGCGGCTTGCCACCGGGAAGTCGCGGGGCGTGAAGGGCCACGGCCGCCCACATCTCCTCGGGTTCCTCGCCCACCGCAAAACCGCCGAGGGCGTAGCCCGGGAGGTCGAGCTCCGAGGCGTCGTCGATCGCACGGCGGCGCAGATCGGGAAAGAGGCCTCCCTGGGCGATGCCGAAGAGCGCAGTGGGACGGGGGTCCTGGCTGGCGCTCGCCTTCCTGCTTTCGGCCTCCCGCCAGGCCACCAGGCAGCGCTCGAGCCACCTCTGCGTACGACCGAGGGAGGCCTCGTGATAGCTGCGGTCCGCCCGTGCGGGCGGGCACTCGTCGAAGGCCATGGCGATGTCGGAGCCGAGGGCTTCCTGGATCTCGATGGATTGCTCGGGTGAGACGAAGTGACGCGATCCATCGAGGTGGCTGCGAAATTCCACCCCTTCTTCGCTGATGCGCACGAGCGGTGGCCTTCCTCCTCGCCCCTCCGCCGGCCGCACGCGGGCGCCAAGGCTATACACCTGGAAACCGCCCGAGTCGGTCAGGATCGCCCCATTCCAAGCCATGAACCGGTGGAGTCCGCCGAGGCGGCGGACGCGTTCGTGGCCGGGCCGGAGGTAGAGGTGGTAGGTGTTGCCGAGCAGGATCCCGACACCGAGATCCTCGAGGTCGCTCGGGGCGAGCGTCTTCACGGTGGCGGCCGTCCCGACGGGCATGAAGACGGGGGTCTCCACCACGCCGTGCGAGGTGGAGAGCCGACCTCGGCGCGCCGCGCCGTCGCGGCCGAGCACCTCGAAGGAGAGCACCGCGCTCGTTTCGCTCGCTCCGGGCTCTGCTGTCAATAGAAGATCCAAAGCTCTTGCCTGCGGGTGAGGACGGCGGAGTCGTGGGGCCTCGCCTCTAGGCCGCGCGAACAGCGGAACGGGCGGCGCCTGACACGACCGACTTCCAGCTGCGCGCCGTCCGCCCCTCCGCCACGATGCGCAAGCCCACGCACCGATCGACGGGGCCACCCACCGAGTTCCAGCACACCACGGCCCTCGAGCTGCTCGCGAAGAACCCGTCGCCGAGCCGCAGGGCGATGACCTCGCCCACCATGGGCAAGGGACCTGGCCAGCTGATCGCGCACCCGCCCTCGGAGATGTTGAGCGTGCGCGTCGAGTGTTCGTGGCCGTCGCGCGTCGCAGTGAAGTTCCGCTCCACCATGTAGCGCGGTGCCCGCTCCCGGTATGTCACCTGTTCGCCGCGCGCCGCGAGCGCGAGAAAGTGGGCGGCCGGAATGCTCATGCGATCGAGGGTGAGCTCGACGCCCGGCGGGAGAGCGGGTCGGCCCACCCGGCGAACGAGCGAGATGACTCCGAAGAGGGTGGCCCTGATGCTCTGGCCGAAGATGCCCACCCGCACCGCCACTTGCTGTCCGACGCGCCCGTCGGACAGGGTGGGTAGGAAGAGCGTCCCCGCCTCCGGCTTCCATCCGGCGAGGTACTGCGCGCCCTCGAGATGCAGCGCGACGCTGCGCAGGTGCCCGTCGTTGCCCATGAGCCTGTTCCCGGTCAGCCGAGCAACATGGCGTCCCCGTAGCTGAAAAAACGGTACCGTTGCGAGACCGCGTGGCGGTAGGCCGCGAGCACCCGCTCCCTCCCGGCAAAGGCGCAGACGAGGATGAGGAGCGTCGATCGCGGCAAGTGCAGATTCGTGACGAGGACGTCGACCGCTCGAAAGAGGTGCCCGGGCTTGATGAACAGACCTGTCCGCCCGGGGCCTTCTCTCAAGGCTCCTTCGTTCCAAGCACTCTCCAGCACTCGCACCGTGGTCGTCCCCACCGCGACCACCCGCCCCTTCCGGGCCCGGCACGCTTCAAACGCGCGCGCGGCCTCCGCAGGCACACAGTACCGCTCCTCGTGCATGTGGTGAAGCTCGACTTCGTCGCTCCGCACCGGGAGAAAGGTACCGGCCCCGACGTGAAGGGTGACGGCGGCGCGCTCGACGCCGCGCAACGCGAGCCCGGCGAGGAGATCCTGGGTGAAGTGGAGCCCGGCGGTGGGTGCGGCTGCGCTGCCGAGCTTATTCGCAAAGATGGTCTGGTAACGCTCCCGATCCTCCTCGCGCGCCTCGCGCCGGATGTAGGGAGGCAGAGGAACACGGCCCTCGCGCGCCAGAGCAGCGCTGAGCGCCGCGCCCGACCTGTCGAAGCGGACGAGGTAGAAACCCTCCCCTTCGCTCGCCTCGACGCAGGCCGAGAGATCGCCGAAGACGAGCCGCGTGCCCACCCGCATTGCCTTCGAGGCTTGGCCGAGCGCGCGATACCGTGCCCCGCCCCCGCCTTCGAGTGGCTCGAGAAGGAGCAGCTCGCTGCGGCCACCGCTCTCCTTGCGGCCGGAGAGCCGCGCCGCCATGACCCGCGTGTCGTTGTAGACGAGCAGATCGCCCGGGCAGAGCCTTTCGGGCAGCTCGCGGAAGACGCGGTCCTCGAAGGCCCCTGCCTCGCGCGCCACGACGAGGAGTCGCGACCCGTCGCGCGGCGAAAGGGGCTCCTGCGCGATGAGCGCTTCGGGTAGCTCGTAGTCGAAATCGGAAAGCAACACTCCGCACCTCGGCTAATACATGCGGACGAGCTCGGTCCCTCGGTAATAGTACGCCAGGATCTGGCGGTAGCTCTCCCCGGCCCGGGCAGCGCCCGCCGCTCCCCACTGGCACAGGCCGGCACCGTGTCCGGCACCCCGTCCGCGAAAGACCGCGGTTCCCCGCTCGACGTTGACCTCAAAGGCCAGGGAGGGCAGCTTCTCGTATCCGAGGCGTTGGCGGAGGTCGACCGCCGTGAGCACCACCTTGCCATCCTTGCCCAGGATCTCGACCCGCGCTGCCCGGCCCGAGCTCGTGTGGGCGACGACCCGGGCCGACACGGCGGGCCCGGCGAGGCCGGCCGCACGCCCCAGAACCTCACCGCTCACCTTCACCTCCCAGCGATAGCGCGGGGAAGCCTGGCAGCGGGTGCAACTCACCGAGCTGAGGTAGGGAAGGTCGCGGCCGAGCGCGTCGGACCCGCGTTCGGTACGGCCTCCGCAGGTGGAGTGAAAATAGGCCTCGATGGGAGCGTGCTCATAGACGAGCACCTCGCCGGCAGTGGCCTCGGCGGCAGCGCGCGCGCGGGGATCGACCCGGGTGCCCCGGTAGACCTGATCGAGCACGGTAGCCCCGAGGTGCCAACTGCGTCCCTCGGCCACCGCCTCGAGCTTCTTGTAGACCGCGAAAGTGCGGGCCGCGACCGCCTGGGCCCGGAGCGCCTCCACCGGAAAGGCGGCGGGCATCTCGGCGCCGACGACCGCCGCTACGTAGTCCTCGAGCGGAAGGGTATGGACGACGAGGAGCCCACCGTTCGCACGGCGAACCTCCACCTCGCCTTCCTCGAGTGCGATGGGCGTCGCGCTCGTGTGCAGGGGCCCCGAAGCGGTGAAGGTGGCCCCGGCCGCCTCGAGAGCGACGCCGTTCACCACCACCGCCTCCCCCGACAGCCCGACCTTGGCCTCGTCGCCCTCGACCTCTCGGAAGACGCCCTGATCGGCGAGCGGAGCCATGCGCAGCTCGTGGCCGTTCAGGGTGACCTCCGAGGCGTCGACCGCCACGGCGATGCGAACCACCTCGTCCGCCCGAGCGTGCAGCGGCAGGAGGAGCAGTAGAGCCAGGGCGAGACGCCTACGCCATTCCCGTGTCGCGGAACGGGAGGCAGCAGGCTTCACACTTCCTCCTGCGAGGACAGGCGGCTCGCTCTGAGCTTGTGCCAGATGAACGCACCGGCCGCCCCGATAAGCAGGAGTCCGATGGCGAGGTCGAAACGGTGGAAAGCCGCCTTGAGCCGGGGATCGCGGTCCCAGCTTTCGCCGAGCTTCATCCCGACCCAGGCGAGCGCGTAGCACCAGGGGTAGGAGCCGACGAAAGTGAAGACCACGAACTTGGTCATGTTCATGCGCGCCACCCCGGCTGGGAAGGCGATGAAGGTGCGGATGACGGGCAGGAGCCGGCCGGCCAGGACCACCCACGAGCCGTAGCGGTCGAACAGGCGATCGGCGAGATCCAGGTCGTGCCGCGCGATGAGCACGTACCGTCCGTAGCGCTCCACCACTGGCCGGCCGCCGTACTGGCCGAGGTAATAGGCCGGAACGGACCCAGCGATGCAGCCCAGGGCTCCCGCCAAGGCGACGCCGTGGAGCGAGAATCGGCCCAGGTAGACGAGGTAACCGGCGAACGGCATGACGATCTCGGAAGGGAGCGGGACGCAAGCGCTCTCGATCGCCATGAGGAGGACCACCCCGCCGTAACTCAAGGTCGAGATGATCCCGGTCGTGAACACTACCAGCACGGCGAGCACCTTCGCGATCACCTCTCCACCCTTTCCAGGCCGTCGGGGGCACCCTCGTAGAACACCTCGTCATACGGGCAGCTGCAGTCCGACTCCGGGGGATCGGGATAGACGTAGCGTCCGTTCGAAGGGTTACGGAAAGCGGTGCCACCCGGAACGGGCCCGAGCCGGTACTCGGGCTGCAACGTGACCTTTCCGCCACCGGCAGGCAAATCGAGCGCGAGATGGGGCACGGCGAGGCCGCTCACCGATCCGCGCAGCGCCTCCACGATGCCGATCCCGCAGGCGAGCGGCGTGCGCAGGTGCGCCGTGCCCTCCGCCACGTCCCCCTGATGCAGGTAGTACGGCCGCACCCGAAAGGTGAGCAGGCGCCGATTCAGGTCCGCGATGATACGGGCCGAAGAGTTGACGCGCCTGAGCAGCACGGTCTGGTTCTCCACCGGGACACCATGATCGACGAGTCGCTCGCAGGCTTCCCGGGCCTCCCCCGTGCATTCCTTCGGGTGGTTGAAGTGGGTCACCACGAAAAGCGGCTTCATGGTGCGAAGGAGGCGCGCCAGCTCGTCGCTGACCCGCATAGGGCAGGTGACGGGCGCTCGCGTGGCAAGGCGGAGGATCTCGACGTGCGGAACGGCCCGCAAGGAACGCAGCAGCCAGGCTAGACGCTCGTCGCCCAGCACGAGCGGATCGCCCCCCGAGACGATGACGTCGCGCACTTCACCGTGAGCACGCACATAGGCGATCCCTTCTTCGGCGGCCGCCCGGTCGAAGGCCCCCTCGTCTCCGCCCGTGACGCGCCGCCGCGTGCAGTGCCGGCAGTAGACCGAGCAGGTGTCGGTACTGAGGAAGAGGACCCGATCGCGATAGCGGTGGACGATGGCACGAACCGGCCGATGGCGATCCTCGGACAGGGGGTCGCGCAGGTCGCCCGGGCTTGCGACGGCCTCGGCCGAGGAGGGAACGGCCTGCATCCGGACAGGACAAAAAGGGTGGCGCGGGTCGATGAGGGAGGCGTAGTAGGGGGTCACGCCGAAACGGAACCTGCCCGCCGCATCGAGGAGGCCTTGGCGCTCGGCCGGGGTGAGCTCGATGAGGCGGGAAAACTCTTCCTCAGTCCGCAGGGCGTTCCTGTGCTGCCAGCGCCAGTCGCGCCACTCGGCTTCGGAGACGCCGGGGAATCGTTCTCGCCCACTCATGACCCGCCGAGGCGCGGGCACCCTAGCGGCCTCGCTGACCAAAGTCAAAGGACGGGACATCGAGCGGGGGCTGCACGCGCTTGCCCACGGCTCAGCCTTGGCGAGATCGGCGGCCGAGCCGCCCACGGCGGGGTCGACCCAAAGCCCCTTTGCAAGAGGAGCGCATCGCACCGATGCCATTTCCTGTTATGGGAGGCGAGGAGGCGGTCTTGGTGGCCTCCTCGAGGAGCATGAACGACATGTCGACGCTAACCGAGACGATCCACCCGGCAGGGCCGACCCGCGACAGCGCGAGCGGGGCAGCCGAACGGCTGCCGGGCCGCTCCTTCGTGTCCGCCCGCTTCCAGCCCGGGCCGCGTTCGATCTGGAGCTCGGTCCCAGACGTTCAGTGGAATGACTGGCACTGGCAGCAGCGTGAGCGCATCACCCGTCTCGAGCAGCTCGAGCGTGTCCTCCACGTCACTCCCGACGAGCGCCGAGCCGCAGTGGAGACCGAGGCCGAGTTCCACATGGGCATCACCCCCTACTACGCGGCGCTCATGGATCCGCTCGACCCCGGTTGCCCGGTCCGCCTGCAATCGGTCCCGACCATGGGTGAGATGCAGATCGCGCCCGCCGACCTCGAAGACCCGCTCGCCGAGGAGCGCGACATGCCAGTACCCGGAATCACCCATCGCTATCCGGACCGGGTCCTCTTCTACCTCACCCACAATTGTCCGGTGTATTGCCGTCACTGTACCCGCAAGCGGAAGGTGGCCGACCCAAGCAGCGCGGCCGCCAAGAGCCAGCTCGAGGCCGGTCTCGATTACATCGCGAGGCACCCCGAAGTGCGCGACGTGGTGGTCTCGGGTGGAGATCCCCTCTCGCTCTCCGACGACCGTCTCGACTACATCCTCGGTCGTCTGCGGGCCATTCCTCACCTCGAGATCTTCCGCCTCGGCACGCGCAACCTCGTCACCCTGCCCCAGCGAGTCACTGAGGACTTCGCGCGCATGCTGCGCGCGCATCACCCGGTCTTCGTGAATACTCACTTCAACCATCCCAAGGAATGCACAGCCGAAGCCTTCGAGGCGGCCCGGCGTCTCGCCGACGCGGGTTGTGTCCTCGGCAACCAGATGGTGCTCCTCAAGGGAGTGAACGACGACCCCAAGGTGGTGAAGCAGCTGAACCACCTCTTGCTCCTCATGCGGATCAGGCCCTACTACATCTACCAGTGCGACCTGGCGCGGGGCATAAGCCACTTCCGGACGCCAGTCGAGACCGGCATCGCCATCATTCGGGCCCTGCGCGGGCACACGAGCGGCCTCGCCGTTCCCCAGTTCGTGGTCGACGCGCCGAACGGAGGCGGCAAGATCCCGGTGAACCCGGATTACGTGGTGAGCCACGAGGGCAAGCGCTGGACCTTCCGCAACTACGCGGGAAAGCTCTACAGCTACGACGAGCCCTGAGGGACGTGGGCGCAAAGGCAGGACCTTCGCGCCGCGTTCGGTGGTCGAGCTGCACAGAGGGCGAGGCGACCTCGCGCGAGGCCCGTTAGAAGCTCGGCGGGGTCGAGGGATCCGTTGGCCAGGTCAAGATCGTGGCCGAGATCGCGCCCTGCGCCGAGGCGGTCGGGATCGGGGAAGTCAGGGGCCCGCTCGAGCAGGTGAACGAGGTCGTAGAGGCCGCTCGGCAAGCTCCGAAGAGACCTCGTCCGCCGCCGGGGAGCTGTCGGCCCTGCTCGCCACCGTTCAGCTCGATGGGGTCGGTCCGCCCCCGAACCGACGCCAGCGCCGGCCGGTCTGCCGCGTCCACTCGAGGTGCCCTTACCCGAGCCCTGCCCTGACGCCCCCTTGGCTTTGCGCCCGGGCGGCGGGGCTCAAGAGAGCGTGTGATCCGGCGCAGGGCACGGGCCCTGCCTTCTTCAGCGCACCGCGACGGCTTCGATCTCGACGAGGGCACCCTTGGGCAGGCCCGCCACGGCCACCGTCGTGCGGGCCGGAGGGTTCGCACCGAAGTGCTTGGCGTACACCTCGTTCATGGCTGCGAAGTCCGCCATGCTTGCGAGAAAGACGGTGGTCTTGGCCACCTCGCCCAGAGCGAACCCTGCGGCCGCCAGGACGGCCTCGAGGTTCTTGAGCACGCGCTCGGCCTGGGCCGCGACGTCACCCTTCACGAGCTCGCCCGTGGCGGGGTCGAGCGCGATCTGGCCCGAGCAGTAGACCGTCCTCTCCGTCGCGTGTTCGTAAACCACGGCCTGGCTATAGGGCCCGATGGCCTTGGGAGCGGAGCCGGTGGCGATGAGCTGTCTCGTCATGGGCGTGGAAAGATAGCCTGCCGTGGTTCGAGATGCACGGCCTCCCGGGGAGGAGAGCTACGGTGAGACCCGCTCCGCCGAGTAGATGCGTTCCACCGACAGCACACCCTCGAGGCCCTGGATGTCGCGCATGACGCCCCGGAGTTGTTTCAGCTCTCCGATGGACATCTCGAAGGTGTTGACGGCGCGCCCGGCACCGGTCGTCCGGCAGGTGGCCTGCGTGATGTTCATCCCCGCCTCGCTGATGGTCTTCGAGATCTGCGCCAACACCCCCGGCCGGTCATCGGTCACCACCCGGATGGAGGCGGGCCGCTTGACCTGGCCGGCGTTCTCGTCCCAGGCCACGTCCACCCGTCGGAGGGGATCGAGGGTGAGGGTCTTCTCGCAAGCCCGGGTGTGCACGGTCACGCCCCGCCCGCGGGTGATGAACCCGATGATCTCGTCCCCGGGCACGGGGTTACAGCACCGTCCGAATCGAACAAGCACGTCCTCGATGCCGGAGATGCGGACCCCGCCCGCGCTGGGCCTGCGCGCCACCTTGCGGAAGAGCTCGGTGAGGCGCGAGGTCGGTTCTTCGACGGGGGGGACCTGGGCCAACCTTTCGGCCGAGAGGAGGTGCTCGGGGATCTGCGACGGGGCGATCTTCCCGTAGCCCACCGCGACCAAGAGGTCGTCGCCACGCTTGTAGCCGAGCTTTTGGGCGGCCTCGTCGAGATCGCCACTCTTCGCGAGCTTGTTCAAGGACGCGCCGTAGCGGCGCAGTTCGCGCTCGGCCACCTCCCGGCCGATCTCGAGCGAGCGCTTGTGCTCGAGCTGTCGGATGTAGCTGCGAATGCGGGCCTGGGCCCGGCTCGTCTTGACGAAGGTGAGCCAATCCTTGGAGGGGTGAGCGGTGGGCGAGGTCAGGATCTCGACGGTGTCCCCGTTCTTGAGCCGGTAGCGGAGGGGGACGATCTTGCCGTTCACCTTGGCCCCCACCGTGTGCTCGCCCACCTCGGAGTGGACCGTGTACGCGAAGTCGACCGGGGTGGCGCCGTCGGGGAGGCTCTTCACGTCACCCCGCGGCGTAAAGACAAAGACCTCGTCGGCGAAGAGGTCGACCTTGACCGTCTCCAGGAACTCCTTGGGATCGGTGAGGTCCCGTTGCCACTCCACGAGCTGGCGCAGCCAGCCGAAGCGGGCGGCGTCCTTGGGGTTCGAGGTGTCGCCCCCCTTCGCCTCCTTGTAGGCCCAGTGTGCCGCCACCCCCTCCTCGGCGATCTGGTGCATCCCCCGGGTGCGCAGCTGGATCTCGATCCGCTCGGCCCGGGGCCCGATGACCGTGGTGTGGAGCGACTGGTACATGTTGGGCTTGGGGATGGCGATGTAGTCCTTGAATCGGCCCGGAACTGGCTTCCACAAAGAGTGAATGATACCCAGTGACTCGTAGCACTGAGCCACGTTTTCCACGATGACGCGGAAGGCGATGACGTCGTAGATTTGCTCGAAGTCCACGTTCTGCAGGCGCATCTTGCGCCAGATGGAGTAGAGGTGCTTCACCCGGCCGTACACCTCGCCCGGGACGGAGGACTCTCCGAGCTTTTCCTGGATGGTGCTCACCACCTCGGCGATGAACTTGTCGCGCTCCTTAGCCCGGCCCTCGACCTTGGCCGCGAGCTCGCGAAAAGCCTCGGGCTCGAGGTAGCGAAAGGAGAGATCCTCGAGCTCGCTCTTCAGCCACTGGATCCCGAGCCGGTTGCAGAGCGGTGCGTAGATGTCGAGCGTCTCGCGGGCGATCCGCTCCTGCTTCTCCGGGGTCATGTGCTCGAGCGTCCGCATGTTGTGGGTGCGATCGGCGAGCTTGACGAGCAGGACGCGAATGTCCTTCGCCATCGCCACGACCATCTTGCGGAAATTCTCGGCCTGCTTCTCCTCCTGGGTGTTACCCGCGCTGAATTGGGAAAGCTTCGTCACCCCGTCCACGAGCTCGGAGATCTCGGTCCCGAAGAGCTCGGCGATCTCCTCCTTCGTGGCGAGGGTGTCCTCGATCGTGTCATGGAGGAGGCCGGTGACGATGGACGCCTCGTCGAGGCGCATTTCGGCGAGGATGCCGGCCACTTCGAGGGGATGAACGAGGTAGGGCTCCCCGGACTTGCGGATCTGCCCCTGATGCACCTTGGCCGAGTAGACGTACGCCTTCTTGATGAGGTCGAGGTCCGGGTCGGGATGATACCGACTTACCCGGTCCAGAATGTCATTCAGTCGCAGCAAGGCGATTATGAAAGCCTATCCGGCGGATTCACGAGGGGCAAGCATAGGCAGCACCGGCTGACGCGTCGCGCCGTTCGGGGCTCGCACAGGCGGTCTGCAGGGGCCCTCCGGTCGCGGGACGGGGCCGGTTGAGGGGGCGGCACGGGCGCGGTAGAAGGATCCGAAGCGGGCGGCGGCCCTCGTCCGAGTGGAAGGTGTGGCCTCGCGCTTCGAGCTCGCGCGCTAAGGTGGGAGCTGTGCTCACTTGCAAGCAGTGTGCGGCCGTTCTCGACCTCACGATGGACGTCTGCCCATCGTGCGGGGCCCACTTGCCGCTCGCCCGCCTCGCCGGGATGCTCGGCCTCGTCTGCCCTGAGTGCGATGCCTACAACGATGCGGGCACGAAGGCCTGCGTCGCTTGCGGCCGGCCCCTCGGCGGGTCACGGTCCACGCAGCCTGCGCCCAAGGCTGCGGCTCATCCGACCCCCTTGGCAAGGATCCGCGTCGAACGGGGCGAGGCGGAGCCGGGCGCCACCTTCGACGTCGGCGGGGACGAGGTCCAAATCGGCCGGGAGGGGACCCTGAGCTTCCCTCGCGACCCATGTCTTGCCCCCCGGCATGCCACCCTCGTGCAGCGCCAGGCAGCGCTCTTCGTCCGGGACGAGGGGGCACCCGGAGGGACCTACATGCGGTTGCGCGGCCTCACCGTCCCTCTCCGGCCGGGTACCCTCTTCGCCCTCGGAGATCGGCTGCTTCGTTTTGGAGGACCTCTCAGCGCTCCCCCCCCGCCCCACGCCGACGGCACTCACCGACTGGGCGCGCCCCGGCCCGATCGGATGGCGGTGGTGGTGGAGGAATGGCTCGAGGGGGCCGTGGGCGGGAGAGCCTACTTGCGCACCGGGCCCTCCATCACCGTCGGGCGAGCCGGTTGTTCCATCAATCTCGGCGAGGACCCTTACCTCTCCCAGGCTCACGCCGAGATCATGGTCGATGGCGAGGGCAACGCGCGGCTGCGCGACCTCGGGTCCTCGAGCGGCACCTTCGTCCGGATGCCGCCCGGCAGTGAACGCGAGCTGCGCGACGGGGATCTCTTGCGGGTGGGGCGCGAGGTCCTGAGGTTGGAGATGAGCTGAAGCGGCGTCGGCCTGCCCGGGGCGGCCTGCGCGGTTCCGGAGGACCTACACCATGGCGATCGTCTTCCTCACCATCACCCCGCTCGGCACGGGCACCACGAGCGTGTCGCGCTACGTCGCCGGAGTGGAGCGGTTGCTCGACGCTTCGGGCCTGAAGCACGAACTCACCGCCATGGGCACCATCATCGAGGGCGACCTCGATGCCATCCTGAAGGTCGTCCGCGCGATGCACGAGCACCCCTTCCGGGAGGGCGCGCAGCGCGTCTCGACCTTCATCAAGATCGACGACCGGCGCGACAAGGAACACAGCATCGCGAGCAAGATGAAGAGCGTGCGCGAGAAGCTATAGGGCGCCGTCCGCTACTGCGAGCGGACGAGCAGGACCGTGCAGCTGCGCGCACCCTGGGCCCCGATGACGAGGGCCTGCTCGATGTCGGCGGTCTTGGAGGGCCCGGAGATGAAGAGGCCGTAGCCGACCGGGCGTGTGGCGAGGCGCGCGTAGGCCTCATGCATGTCGTTCACCACCGCGCCGGCGCCCACCACGAGCACGAGGTGCTCGGCGATGACGTAGAGGGCGCGCTGCACGAGGACCGCCCCATCCACGTAGACCGCTCCGTTCTCGGCCACGGCCAACTCGCCGGGAAGGACGGCGAGATCGAGGCCCTCCAGCTCGCGGGGCTCGGCGATGGCGGACGGATCGACGTTGGCGTGGCCTACGCCGGGCACGAGCGAGACCACCCGCTTCGCCTCCCGGTAGAAGGGTTGCTCGGAAAGGGCCCGGTGGGCGGCGAGCAGGTCCTCGACCTCCAGGCAGTTCCCCCCCACTCCCTTGAGTGCCGAGGCGAACTGGACGACCTTGTCGTCGTAGTGGATCCCGAGCGACGAGAGGTCGGGTCGGGGCACCTCGCGCGGCGCGTTACGGCGCAAGCTCTCCAGCATCTCCTCACGGCTGCCCACGGTACCTCCGGTACAGCGCGCGAAAGCTCTCGCGCGGCAGGGCGGGCAGCTCGCGCTGTCGGCCCCAGGCGTTCCAGCGCCCGTAGAGCACGCCGCGCGGCAGGGCGGGCAAGGTCTTTCGCATGAGGAAGCCCGCGAGCCGGTAGAGGCCACCGAAGCGCAGCACGAATCCCAGCACCTTCATGGCGGCGCGCTTGGGCCAGGGCAAGAGGCCAAGGCGCACCACCTCGCCGCGCCGAGCCAGAAGCTCGTGGTGAAGGTCGATGCCGACCGGGCACACGTCCGAGCAGGAGCCGCACAGGCTCGAGGCGAAGGGCAGCGTGCGGTAGCGCTCCGCGTCCCGCCCCGGGGCCAGGATGCTCCCGATGGGCCCGGGCACGATGTATCCGTAGCTGTATCCGCCGCTGCGGCGGAAGACCGGGCAGGTGTTCATGCACGCGCCACAGCGGATGCAGGAGAGCGACCGGCGGAACTCCTTGTCCTTGAGCTGCGCCGATCGGCCGTTGTCCACCACGACCACGTGCAGCTCGCCGCCGGGCCTGGGTCCGGTGAAGTGGGTGGTGTAGGTGGTGACCGGCTGGCCGGTGGCGGAACGCGCGAGGAGGCGCAGGAAGACGGCGAGGTCGGCTCGGGTCGGCACGAGCTTCTCGATGCCCATGCAGGCGATGTGAACGGGCGGCAGCGCCGTGCCCATGTCCGCGTTGCCTTCGTTCGTGCAGACGACCACCGTGCCGGTCTCGGCCACCGCGAAGTTCACGCCGGTGAGTCCCGCACCGGCCAAGAGGAAACGCTGGCGCAAATGGTGGCGAGCCGCCTCGGTGAGGTACTTCGGATCGCTCGCATGAGCCTCGGTCCCGAGCTCCTGGTGAAAGAGATCGCCGATCTCCTCCTTCCTGAGATGGATGGCCGGCAGCACGATATGGCTCGGCGGCTCGCGACGCAGTTGCACGATGCGCTCGCCGAGGTCGGTGTCGGTGACCTCGATGCCGCGCGCTTCGAGGTACGGGTTGAGGTGGCATTCCTCGGTGAGCATCGACTTCGACTTCACCAGCTTCTTGACCGCGCGCTCCTCGAGCAGCCGGTGGACGATGGAGTTGTGCTCGGCGGCGTCTTTGGCGAAGTGGACCTTGGCCCCGGCGGCGGTCGCCTGCCGCTCGAATTCTTCGAGCAGGTCCGCCATTCTGGAGAGGGTGTGCGCCTTGATCGCCGCGGCGGCCGCACGCAGGGCCTCCCAGTCCGACACCGCGCTCGCCGCCGCGTCGCGCTTGGCACGCACCCACCACAACGCCTGATCGTGCCAGTGGGCCTTAGCGTCGTCGGAGACGAAGCGGGCTGCCGCCTCGGGGTGTCCGCTCGCCATGTCCTAGCCTACCTCTCCCCCGCCGCCGCGAGCAGCTCGGCCACGTGCATGACCTTCAGTCCTCGCCCCTCCCGCCGGATGAGGCCCTCGAGGTGCATGAGGCAAGACATGTCGGTTCCGGTGATGACCTCGGCTCCCGCCCGCTCGTGATCAGCGAGCCGGTCCCGCCCCATCATCACGCTCACCGCCTCCTCGTTCACCGCAAAGGTGCCCCCGAATCCGCAACACTCGTCGCGGCGCGTCAGCTCGACGAGCTCGATGCCCTCGAGCGTCTCGAGCAGGGCGCGCACCTTGTCGAAGGGAGCGACCCGCCGCTCGCTTCCGCTGCCCAGCCGAAGCTCCCGCAGGCCGTGGCAGCTCTGGTGCAGGCCCACCTTGTGGGGGAAGCGGCCCTCGACCCGGTTCACCTTGAGCACGTCGATCAAAAACTCGCACAGCTCGTAGGTCGACCGTCGCAGGTGATCGAAGCCCGGCCGACCGGAGAGGAAACCCTCGTAGTGATTGCGCACCATGGAGACGCAGCTCCCCGAGGGCGCCACCACGTACTCGTAGCCGCGGAAGAGGCGCAGGAAGCGCTCGGCGAGCGGAGCGGCGTCGGAGGCGCAGCCGCTGTTGGCCATGGGCTGGCCGCAGCAGGTCTGGCCCTCGGGATACTCGGCTCGCACCCCGTGACGCTCGAGCAAGCGCAAGCTGGCGATCCCCACGCTCGGATAGAGCTGCTCGATGTAGCAGGGGATGAAGAGGCCGACGGTCAGCATCGCAGGGACGCCACGGTATTCCCCTCAAGAGGACCGGAGCCGCCTCTCCGCGAGGCGGCCCTTGCTTTCGTCTGGGCAGCGCAGCACGAATCATGCCCGGGAAGAGGTGGGCCCGCAACCGCGAGAGGTCTTGCGCGGCGCGGCGAGGGTCGGCCCGGGGCCGACCGCCCCCATCGCGGGACGCGGTCGGCCGCGCCGCCCTGCGGGCGGGCGTCTCGGGCCTCGCGCAGCAGCCCGGAACTCCGTCCCCGGCGTCCCTCAGGCCGGCTTCCCGGCGCTGCAGCGATCGACGAGATAGACGATCGACTGGTAGGGGATGCCGCTGTGCTCGGAGAGTCCGATCTCGCAGGTCCGGCTGTTGGAGTAACCGGACCGGCACTCGGCCGGAATGGCGGCCCTGAGGCCGGAGAGGGCCGAGGCGTTGAGCTCGGGGGTGTTGAACCCCTTGTCGCCGGCGAAACCGCAGCAGCCGAGCGGTGGAACGACGACCTTCTCGGCGCAGGCGCTCGCCACCGCCCGGAACGCTCCCTCGAGCCCCATCTTCTGTGCACTGCAGGTCACGTGGAGCGCCACCGTCCCGGGCTGCTTCGTGATGGAGAGCTTGTCGAGCAGATGCTCGTGGATGAACTCGACCGGCTCGTACAGGCGCAACCGCGCGTCGAGGGTGCTCCTCATCCGGTACAGGCAGGGGCTCGTGTCGCAGAGGACCGGGATGCGCCCGGCTTCCGTCCGCTCGAGCAGCACTTCCTCGAGTTCCTGCGCCTTTGCCGCAGCGGACTCGAAGAAGCCCTTGGATTCGAAGGTGAGCCCGCAGCAGAGCCGCTCGAGATCAGGCGGAAAGAGGACGTCGTAGCCGGCCTTGCCGAGCAAGGACATGACGGCCTCGTGCAGCGCCCGCGCATCCGGGTCGGACCGGGCTGGCCCCATGGCCCGCACCACGCAGGCCGGGAAATAGACCACCTCGCGTCCCTTCCCCCGCCGCACGTCGCGCGCCGTGAGCTTGCGGGCCGGCCGCGGCATGGAGGCGTTCCACTGGGGAAGGCGGCCCAGGGCCGCCTCCCGTGCGGCGCGGCTGAGACCCCTCATGAGCCGGGTTCCCAGGACGGCGTGGGCCCAGGCCGCGGCGGTGAGCCCAGCCCGGGCCCCGCGCACGGCTCCGCCGTAGTGATCGGCGAGGTCAGCGGCGACCTCGCGGGCCTGCGCGCTGCGCCCCTCGGAGCGCAGGTGCTTCGTGAGCTTGCCGGTGTCGATGCCTACCGGGCAGGCGGTCTGGCACAGGCCGTCGGCGGCACAGGTCGCGTCGCCCAGGTAGGCCCACTCTTCCAAGAAGCGCTCGAGCCGCGAAGGGTCCTCCCCGCTCGCCGCCAGGCGGGCCACCTCGCGGCGCGTCACGATGCGCTGACGCGGGGTGAGGGTGAGATTGCGGGAAGGGCACTTCGACTCGCAGAAGCCGCACTCGGTGCAGCGGTCCACGAGCTCGTGGGCGCGGGGTAGCCGCTTCAGGTGGGCGAGGTGGGCCTTGGGGTCGTCGTTGAGGACCACCCCCGGATTGAGGAGCCCTTGGGGATCGAAGAGCTTCTTCACCGCCCGCATGATGGCGTGGGCCTGCTCACCCCATTCCCGGGCCACGAAGGGCGCCATGTTGCGGCCCGTGCCGTGCTCGCCCTTGAGCGAGCCGTCGAAGCGCCCCACCACCATGTCGCACACCGCGTCCATGAACCCGGCGTAGCGGTCGACTTCGCGTGCATCCTCGAACCCTTGCGTGAATACGAAGTGCAGGTTGCCGTCGAGGGCGTGCCCGAAGATGACCCCCTCCGCGTACCCGTGGGCAAGCATGAGCTCCTGCAGCGCCAGGGTTCCTTCGGCCAGGCGTTCGATGGGAAAGGCCACGTCCTCGATGACGACGGTGGTTCCGATGGGCCGGGCCCCTCCGATGGAGGGGAAGACGCCGCGCCGGACGTCCCACAGCCGCTCGAACTCGGCCTTGACGCTCGTGAAGGCCACCTTCTCGAGAGCCCCGAGGCCCTCGACGAGACGAGCGGCTTCGTCCGCCTGCCGCGCCAGGCCCGCGGCGTCGCTGGCTCGCGTCTCGACGAGGAGGGCACAGGCGGCGGGCGGGAGCGAAGACAGCACGGGCGGCATGCCCTTTTGCCCCTCGACCGACCGCAGCGAGGGCCGGTCCATGATCTCGGCTGCCGACACGGGTCCGCCCTTGAGGCGCTGGGTGGCGAGGGCCGCCCGCTCGATGTCCGGGAAGAGCATGAGGGCGCTTGCCCGGTGCGGCTGCTCCTCCACCGTGCGCAGGGTGACCTCCGAGATGAAGCCGAGCGTCCCCTCGGAGCCCACCATGAGGTGAGCCAGGATGTCGAACGGATCCTCGAAATCGACGAAGGCATTGAGCCCGTAACCCGTGGTGTTCTTGATGCGGTACTTCTCGCGGATGCGCCGGGTGAGTGCACCGTCTCGCCGCACCTCGTCGCGCAGCCGCCCCAGACCCTCCAAGAGCGCGCGGTGCGAGGCGGCGAAGGCTCCCCGCGAGGCGGGGTCTCCCGTGTCGAGCCGCGTGCCGTCGGCCAAGACGAGCTTGAGGCTCTCCAGGGTGCGATAGCTGTTCTGGCTCGTGCCGCAGCACATCCCCGACGCGTTGTTGGCGATGATGCCCCCGATCATGCAGGAACCGATCGAGGCGGGGTCGGGTCCGATCTTGCGGCCGAGAGGTGCGAGGACCGCGTTGGCCTCCGCGCCGATCACCCCCGGCTCGAGGACGATGCGTGCACCCGCATCTTTCACCTCGCGACGGGCGAAGCCGCCGGCCAAGACGATGAGGATGGAGTCGCTCACCGCCTGACCGGACAGGCTCGTCCCGGCCGCCCGGAAGGTCACCGGCAAGCTCTCGCGGGTGGCCAGCCGCAACAGCCGTGCCACCTCCTCCTCGCTCCTCACCTTGAGCACCATCTTGGGAATGAGCCTGTAGAAGCTCGCGTCGGTCCCCCAGGCGAGCGTGCGCACCGGATCGCAGGCCATGGCGTGCGGGGGCAACACCCGCCGCGCCTCCTCCCAGAATCGTCGGTAGGCCGCGGGCAGGTCGAGGGCGTCGTGGGAGCGGACGAGGGCGAGCATGGACCGCTCCTACCGCCTCGGAGCCACCGGTTCAAGTGGTGGAGAACCCGCATCCCATCGCGCCGCACGGCGAGTCGCCCGGAAGGCGAGGGCGGACCAAAGGTCCGTTTGACCCCTCGGCCACACGAGGGTAAATGTTTCCATCAGATGCCGGCTCTGAGCTGCCCGCGATGTGGGCGCGAGAACGACTCGTCCCTCGCCTCCTGCCGCGGCTGCGGCCTCTCCCTGAGGCCGCCCGTGAAAAACGAGCGCCGCTGTCCCGTCTGCGGCTCGGCGGTGGAGGCTGGCCACCGCTTCTGCGGGCACTGCGGCCGTTCCATCCCGGCCGATACCGCCACGCCTCCGCCCAGCGCACGGCCCGGCCAGCCAGCGCCCGTCCCCGAAACCGCGCGCGCCACCGCCTCGGCAAAGCGGGCCTTTCGGCTCGTCCCCTTGCGCCACGACGGGGTGCCCGGGCCGATCGTCCCGCTCGGACCCGAGGGCGCCACCTGCGGACGGTTGCGCGGACTGTTGCGCTTCGAGGAGGACGCCACCGTCTCCCCCGACCACGCCCGCTTCACCTACAGAGGCGACGCACTCTTGGTGGAGGACCTCGGCAGCCTCAACGGCACGTTCCTGCGCCTGCGCAAGCCCAGGCCGCTCCTCGCCGGAGACGAGATCCGCCTCGGGCGCCAGCTGTTGCGCGTCGAGCTCATGCCGCGCCCGGCCGACGGCCCGGCCGCGAAGCCCTGGGGATCCCCCGACGCAGGCTACCGAGCACGCCTCACCCAGCTCCTCGATGGAGGGGGTACCGGCGAAACCTTCCCGCTCCTCGCCGGTGAGAACACCATCGGTCGCGAGGTGGCCATGGTGTGCTTCCCGGGCGACCGTTTCGTGTCGGCGCGCCACGCCCGCATCGAGGTGGCCCCCTCCAGCATGACGCTCGAGGACGTGGGGAGCTCGAACGGTACCTTCGTCCGCATCCAGGCGCCCGAACCGCTCGGCGCCGGCGATCAGGTGCTCATCGGGATGCAGCTCTTGCGCGTGGAGTAGCCGCTCCGCCGACCGCAGCCTCAGCCGAAGGACTTCTCCTTCTGCTCCTGCTCTTCCTTGCACCGGATGCACAGGGTCGTGACCGGGCGCGCCTCCAGGCGCTTCATCGAGATCTCCTCCTCGCACTTCTCGCAGATTCCGAAGCCGCCGTTCTCGATGCGGGCGAGCGCCTTGTCGATCTTGGCGAGCAGGAACTTCTCGCGGTCGCGCAGGCGGAAGATCATCGACTGCGAGTACTCGCTCGAGGCGAGGTCGATCTCGTCCGGGAGATCGTCGGTGTCGAAGCTGGACTCCTCGGTCAGGGTCTTTCTAGCCGAGAGGAGGAGCTGTTTCTTCGACTCCTCGAGCATCGTCTTGAACCGCTTCAGGTCCTTCTTGTTCAAGCGCGTACCCTCGTTTTCCAAGGCCAGTTTCCCTGGGACCCGTGAAAAGGACGGGCAAATTAAGACCACGCCCCTCCCGTGTCAAGCGACGGCCTCGCCATGAACGGCGGGGAGGCCGGCCCTCCGAGGGGAACTCTCGGAAATACCATGCGCCCCGGCCTCGAGCGGCACGGAGAGCGCTTGCGAGCGGCCTTCCCGCGATAAGCTCCACCGAGGACCTAGCACTTTCGGACTAATCCGTGTGCCCGTCCAAGACGCGCCCTCGCCCTGGGGGACGGCCCGAGCGGCCGGGGGCCCGTCCTCTGCGCCCTGGGACGGCGGGCAAAGCTCGCTAACCCTGGACTCGGGAGCCCCTGAAGCCCCCGGGGCGCGGGGGAAAGCCCCCCTTCGGCCTCATCTCGAGCGAGACGCCACCTCGACCGCCTCGCCGGGCTTCCCTGTCCGAGCGCCGGTCACTCGGGGAAGGCCTCCTCTCCCGGCGAGCGCGTTTCCTTTACTTGCTGCCCTACCCTGCCCCATGATCGCGAGGTGGCCGACGTCCGCTTTGACCGCGAGTTCGTACGAGCTGCTCTGACCCTCGCCGCGCGAAACGAGGTGGACCGGCTCCTCATCGTGAGCGACCAGCCCCTCCTGCCCTCGGAGATCCGGGGCCGGCCCATCAAGCGCAAGCTCGTCTACGCCGTGACCAACGAAGCGCTTTCGACCCAGCTCACCTCGAAGAAGTACCACGCCGTGGTCATCCCCCCTTACGACTACTCTCGGGTCGAGAAGATCCGGGTCGCGCTCGTGGCCTGCCAGTCGGAGAGCCTCTTGCGGGAAGGGGATACCGTCCTCGCCTTGGCCGGCCACGGAGTGGACCGCAACCTCGACACGCTCGTGCGCATCCGGCTGGGCGACGAGGAAGATGAACCGGTTCGGTTGGATTCCCTCGACCTGCCCCCCGAGTTCAGCTCCCAGGTGGTGGAGGCCCTCCTGCACGTGGCGATGGAGATCGGAGCCGAAGGCTACGAGGGTCATCCCACCGGCACCATCCTCGTCGTCGGCGACTCGACCGCGGTGATGGAGAAAAGCCGTCAGCTCACCCTCAACCCGTTCGCGGGGATAAGCGAGGCCGAGCGCAACTGCATGGACCCGCCTATCCGCGATGCCATCAAGACCTTCGCCGTCCTCGACGGAGCCTTCGTCATCCGGGAGGATGGCGTCGTCCTTTCGGCCGGGCGTTACCTCCAGGTGGTCTCCAAGGACGTGAAGGTTCCCATGGGCCTTGGAGCCCGTCACACTGCGGCCGCGGCGGTGACGCGCGAGACCACAGCCATCGCCCTCACCGTGTCGCAGACCACCGGCAAGGTCCGCTTCTTCAAGGGTGGCGAGATCATCCTCGAGCTGCACCAGACCGCCCGCCGGGTGTAGGACGCTCGGCCCTTCCTCCTCGAAGCGCCCGGCGCCCCGGCGAGCATCCTCTGACCCTCCCCGCCCAAGATTCCCGCGTGCCCATCCCCGCCGCTTCCCCGGACGGAGGACACTCCGGGGCCTTTGCCCTGGCGCTCGCCGCCGCCTCGCTCGCGCTCCACCTGTTCATGGCCGGCCGGGTGGATCTCTCTCCCCAGGAGGCCTACTACTGGCAATACGGTCGTCACCTCGACCTCTCCTACTTCGATCACCCGCCGCTCGCCGCCTGGACCATTCGCCTCGCCACCGCCCTGTTCGGCCAGACCGAACGGGCGGTGCGCCTCCCCGCGGCCTTCTACGCCGCGCTGTTCGCCCTCTTCTTCTACTTGGCCGGGCGGCGTCTCTTTGGGGCGCGCACCGCGTTCTGGGCGCTCTGCACGGTGGGTGTGGCCCCGCTCTTCGCGCTCGGCCAGACGGTCATCACGCCCGACGCACCGCTGCTCGCCGGCTGGGCTGCAGCCTTTTATTTCACGGTGAGGGCCCTCGAGGGGAACGCCGCCTGGTTGCTCGCGGCGGGAGCCGCGGTGGGAGTGGCCACTTTGGGCAAGTACACCGGCTGGTTGCTCGCCCCGCAGATCTTCTTGGCCCTCACCCTCGATCGGCGTGGGAGGCCGTTTTTGCTTTCGCCCTGGCCCTACCTCGCCCTCGGCGTCGCGCTGGCTCTCTTCTCGCCCGTGCTCTTGTGGAACGCACGGCACGACTTCGTGAGCTTCGCCTTCCAGATCGGGTGGCGGGCCTCCACGAGCAGCCCCTTCTCGCCCCGCCGGATGTCGAGTTTCATCGCCTTGCAAGCGGCGGCCATGACGCCCCTCCTCGCCCTGGCGGCCTGGGCTGCCGCCGTGAGGTCCGTGCGGCGAAGCCCCGCCTATCGCCTGTGCGCGCTCTTCGCGCTGCCCCTCTTGCTTCTCTGCTTGGGCCTGTCTCCTTTCGTCTGGGTGAAGGGGAACTGGGCCGCGGCCGCCTATCCGACGGCCCTGCTCGCCGCGGTGGCGCTCTACCGCGAAGCGCCGCGTCCTCGCTGGGCCGTCGCCACCCTGGGCACCGCGCTCGCCCTCTCCCTCTACGCCCACCTGGTCCTAGCCTTGCCCGCCCTGCCCTTTCCGGCCCGCGAGGACGTGACGGCCGGCTGGAGAACGCTAGCGGCGCGGGTCGAGGCGGAGCGCGCCAGGATCGGCGGGCCGAGCTTCGTCGTGGGTTGCACCTACAAGCCGGCGAGCGAGCTCGCCTTTTACCTGCCCGGCCAGCCCGAGACGTACTCGCAGAACGCGCTTGCCGAACAGGGACTCGCCTACGACTTCTGGTTCGACCGGCGGGGCCTCGTGGGGCGGGAGGGGATCGTGGTCCTCGACGACCGCGAGTGGAAGAACTGCCTGCGGCGCGAAGAGCTGTGTCGCCCCCTGGTGGCGCTCGATCCCCTCGTGGTCCACCGCGGGGGCGAGGTGGTGACCACCTTCCGGCTCTGGCGGTGCCGTTATGCCGGGCCCTGACGCTGTCGGCCCGCGCGGAAACCTACGCGGCATGAGGCCCTGAGGGCGCAAGCAAGGCAGCAGGCCTCGTCGCGGCGGACGGGACAGGCGCCACTCATGCCGAGGTGGCAGAGCGCGAAGTCGAAGCGCACCGGATCGTCCGGGTCGATCTTCCGCAGGCTCTCTGTGATCTCTTCGGCGGTGCGCCAGCTCATGTCCCGGCGACGGGTGAGGCCGAGGTAGCGCGCGATACGTGCGAGATGGGTGTCGAGCGGCACGATGAGAGCGGAGCGCGGGACGGAGGGCCAGGCGCCCAGGTCGACCTCGTCGGGTCCCCGCACCATCCAGCGCAGGTAGAGGTTGAGCCGCTTACAGGGACCCGGCCGCTCGGCGTCCGGCAGGAGGTGGGCGAGCCCGCGCGGCCCGCGCTCGCGGAGGAGCGACTCCACGCCGGGCGCCCCGCGTAGCTCGCGTGCGAAGGCGGAAAGGGCACGCCGCAAGGGCTGCGGCTCGCGCCGGGCCGAGCGGTAGAGCTCGGCGAATCGCTCACCCAAGGACCCGTACGCGCGGCGCACGTGACCCACGCCGGCGGCGAGCGCAGCCAGGTCCGGCGGTCGGTTGAAACGGTAGCGGAAATTCTCGAAGGCGCGGGGGAACGGCGAGCGGGCGAAGGCGTCGCAGAACGCGGCCGGGGAGGGCCCCATCGCCGCGAGCACCCGCTCAAGCTCGGACTTGAACACATCGGCGCGCCCGTAGGCGAGCGCCGAGGCGAAGAGCCCCGCCACCTCCTGGTCGGCCCGGTCCCTTTGCCGCCGCGCCAGCTCCACCGGGTCGAAACCGATGCGAACCTTCTTGTCGAAGGAGCGCTCGAATCGGTCGAGGAGCACGCCGAGCTTTCCCAAGCGCTCGCCGGAGAGACGCCGCGAAGCCATGAGCCCTTCAGTGGGCCGCCGGGCCCGCCGCGTCCTTCCTGAGCTCGCGCACGAGATGGGAGAGCTCCGGAGCGATGAGCTTCTCGAAGGCGAGGCGCACCGCCGAAATCGACCCGGGCATGGAGAAGAGCGCGCACCCCCTCCATGCGCCGGCCACCGCGCGCGACATCATGGAGGCACTGCCGATCTCGGCGTAGGACAGCATGCGAAAGAGCTCGCCAAAACCGTCGAGGCGCTTCTCGAGCAGGCCTTCCACCGCCTCGAAGGTGCGGTCGCGGTCCGCGATTCCCGTCCCGCCGTTCACGAGCATGACTTCGGCTCCGGCCACCCGGGCCTCCTCGAGAGCCGCCCGGATACGCTCAGGCTCGTCCTTCACCACCCGGTAGACCACCACGGTATGGCCGAGCGCCGCGGCCGCCCGGCGAAGGAAGGCGCCGCTCTCGTCCTCCGCCTCGCCGCGCGTGTCCGAGGCCGTGATGACGGCCACGCGCACCGAGGGCGGCCCGGTCCGCCGATGATCCTCGTGTCCCATCGAGCGCTTGCCTCCTCGCACCACCGTCAGCGGTCCAGCCCAGGGATGGTCATGTCGCCCCTCAGCTTTTCGACCCGCGCCTCCACGAGGGCGCGATCCGGCGCGTCGGGCGCCAACGAGAGATAGGCGCTGTACTCCGCCACCGCACGACGGCGTTTTCCGAGTGCGAAGGCCGCATCGCCGAGCACGCGACGGGCCTGGGGCAGCTCGGGGGAAAGCTCCGCCGCGCGCTCCGCGTATTCCAAGGCGTCAGCGTGCGATCCCCGTCTCTCGAGCAAGGCAGCCGCCGCCGCGAGCCCCGGCGCATCGTCGAAATCGAGCCGACGCGCCTGGCCGTACCCTTCTGGCCTGAGGACGAGACCGAGGCGCGCCCCGGAGAGCGAAGACCCATCTAACGAAACCTGGAGTGGAAGAAAGCCCGACAAAGTGGCCCGGAAGACATAGACGTGCGCCGGATCCGGCAGGGGCACCGGGTGGCCAGCCGGCCCTGCCGGGGCCCCGTCGACGAAGAGGTCGGCTCGCTGCGGCAGGACCTCGACGAGCACCTCGGGAACGGGTGCGTACCAGGCCTGCTTGTGGGCCGCACAGGCGAGACCCCACACGGCGATCACAGCCACGCGGAAGTGCAGCGTCATGAGGCATGGAAGGGTATATGGGTCGCCGGATGCTCGACAAGCCCGCGGTCGCCCGAGCACTGCGCGAAATAGGCGCGCTCCTCGAGGTGAAGGGCGAGAACCCCTTCAAGGTACGCGCCTATGCCACCGGGGCACTTGCACTGGAGGAGGCGGTGAGCGATCTCCCTCGTCTCGTCGCCGAGGATCGCCTCACCGAGCTGCGCGGCATCGGCCAGGCGCTCGCCAAGAAGATCAAGGACCTTCACGTCACAGGCCACACTGAGCTCCTCGATCGATTGCACTCCGAGCTACCGGCCGGCATCCTCGAGCTGCTCGAGCTGCCCGACCTCGGGCCCCGCAAGGTGGCCATGCTCCATGCGGAGCTCAAGGTGGGATCCATCGCCGATCTGGAGGCAGTCTGCCGAAAGGGCCTCGTGCGGCATGTGCGAGGCTTCGGGCCCAAGACGGAACAGAGGATCCTCGAGGCCCTGACGCGCCGCGAGCGAAGGCAGGCGCGCCTTCTGCTCCCGGACGCACTGGAGGTCGGCCGCGCGCTCGTCGCCCACATTGGCCAGGACTGCGCCGAGCGCCTCGAGCTCGCCGGCTCGGCCCGCCGCGGCGAAGAGGTCGTCGAGAGGCTCGATCTCGTCGCCTCGACCCGGCGTCCGGCGGAGCTGTCTGCCCGATTCCTTTCCTGGCGGCCCGGGGCCGAGGTTCTCGGGCAGGGCGAGTCGGGCCTTCGTTTGCGCCTGGAGGGCGGGATCGAGGTGGCCCTGCGCGGCGTCCCTCCCGCCGAGTACGTGGGCGCCCTCCACTTCGCCACCGGGTCGGTCGCCCACCGCCTGAAGCTCGGCGAGCTCGCCCGGGAAGAGGGATACCATCTCACCCCCAGCGGGCTCACCCGCATCGACACCGGTGAATCCATCCACCTCGACGCCGAGGAGGATCTCTACGCCCGGCTTTCCCTTCCCTTCATCCCGCCCGAGCTGCGCGAGGACGCGGGAGAGATCGAGGCCGCGAGGGCCGGGACCCTGCCGCGGGACCTCGTCGAACTGAAGGACGTGCGGGGATTCGTTCACTGCCACACGCGCTGGTCCGACGGTCGATCCACGCTCGAAGAAATGGCCCTCGCCGCCGACGCGCTCGGCGCCGATTACCTCACCGTGACCGACCACTCCCCTTCGGCGGGCTATGCCGGAGGGCTCTCCATCGACCGACTCAAGGCCCAGTGGGAGGAGATCGCCCGGGTGCAGGAGAAGGTGCGGGTGAGGCTCCTCAGGGGAACCGAGTCCGACATCACCGAGGAGGGCGTGCTCGATTACCCCGACGCGGTGCTCGAAGCTCTCGACGTGGTGGTGGCGAGCGTGCACTCGCGCCACCACATGGGTGAGGAGGAGATGACGCGACGCCTGGTGCGTGCCATGCGCCTGCCCATCTTCAAGATCTGGGGTCACCCGCGCGGCCGGCTCCTCCTCGAACGCGATCCCTTCGCCTGTCGGATGGAGGAGGTGCTCGACGCCCTGGCGAGTTCGAAGGGAGCGGTGGAGGTCAACGGCGATCCCAAGCGCTTGGAGCTCGACCCGGTCGGCCTGCGCCTCGCGCGAGAGCGAGGCATCCCCATCGTGCTCTCCGTCGACGCCCATTCCCGCTCCGCCCTCGGCTACCTCCGATTCGCGGTCGCCACCGCCCGGCGTGGGTGGGTGCGGCGAGGCGAGGTCCTGAACACCCTTTCGCACGAGCAGTTCCGCCAGGCGGTGCGACCGGCCAGCTGAACCGGTGGCCGCCTCAAAGGCGTCGAGCGCTTGGCCTCCCGCAGCCGCTTGTGGGGCTCTCGCCCTTCATCCTAAGCTCCCAGGCCTTGTCGCCCGTCTCCCTCCGATCGAGGCGCATCCAGGTCCTCGGCGCCCTGTCGCTCTCCTCGGGCATGCCTCTGGGCTTCGTCTGGGTCACGCTGCAATTCTTCCTCGTCGATCTGTCCATCCCGAAGGCCACCATCGGCCTGCTCTCCGGCGTGTCCTTGCCCTGGACGATGAAGTTCCTCTGGTCGCCCCTCGTCGACCGCTACGCCCTCTCCTGGCCGGGCCGCCGACGCAGCTGGGTGCTCATCACCCAGATCCTGCTCGCCTTGGCCTTCGGCGCCTTCGCGATGCTCGCCTTCTCCCTGCTCGGCAAGCCCGCCTCGCAGCGGCCGGCTTCGACGCCCGTTCTCATCGGGCTCATGGCCATGGTCATCGCCTTCATCTCGGCCACCCAGGACATCGCCTACGACGCCTACTGCGTCGAGGCGCTCGAGCCGGCGGAACAGGGGCCGGTTTCCGGGCTCAAGATCCTCTACTACCGGATTGGCATGCTGCTCGCCGGCGCCTTCGCGGTGTCGGCCTCCGACTTCGTGCCCTGGCCGGTCCTCTTCTTCGCGCTCGGATGCGTCTTCCTCTTGCTCACCGGGCTCACCCTGGCCGCCGAGGAGCCGCGCCGGCCGGCATCGCCACCGCGCTCGCTCCTCTCTGCGGTGGTGGATCCCATCCGCACCTACTTCCGCCGCGAGAACGCCATCGCCATCGCTCTGTTCATGGTCTTTTACAAGTTCGGGGATTCCATGGGCGGGACCATGGTGAACCCCTTCTTCAAGGATCTGTGCTTCACCAACGCCGAGGCCGGCGCCGCCCTGAAGACGGTGGGGACCCTCGCTACCATCGCCGGGGCGACCATCGGCGCCTACGCGATGACGCGCATCGGGCTCGGGCGGGCCCTGTGGGTGTTCGGCTTCTTGCAGGCGGGAGCCAACGTCCTCTACAGCGTGACCGCCTTCTCGCGCGGAGTGCCGCTCGACGTGCACGCCTGCGGCGCCCTGCCCGCCATCTCCGCCCTGACGCGGGCACTCGCCTACACCGCCATCGCCGGCGAGTACGGCGCGCAGGGTCTCGCCAGCGCGGCCCAGGGCGCGCTCCTGCTTCGAATCTGCGAAAAGCGCTACAGCGCGACCCAGTTCGCGCTCCTCTCCTCCCTCTTCGGCCTCGGTCGCTGGGGGGCTGGCCTGCCCTCGGGCTTCTTGGTCGAGCACCTCGGCTATCCGGGGTTCTTCCTCCTGTCGTGCGCGCTCGCCGCCCCGGGGCTGCTCTTGCTCCAGCGCATCGCACCGGTGCACCAGAGCGAGGTGACCGCGGTGCCGGTGGAGTCGGCCGGGACCTAAGCCCAAGACAGGCGAGGAAGCGAGGCGGGAGAGCGAGCGGTCTAACGGGGGAGAGATTCCCCGCGCGCCTTGGCCTCGGCGGCGAGTGCGCGCACAGAGAAACCCGGGGTCTGGGCGTATTCGTCCTGAGCCACGGTCGGGAAGGGCCGCGCGCGAGCGCGCATCTCGGCGAGCCGGTCGGGAGGGATGGCCGGCGAGCCGCGACGCAGCCAGGGGTCGTACTGATAGGAGACGGGCGGACCTCGGAGGAGTCGGGTCTCATCCCAGATCTGCGCCGCCCGGTCGTAGGAGGGCGGGGCGTGCTCGCCCGTGTCCATCCGGATGGCGTCTTTCGGGCAGGCCTCGACGCAGAAGCCGCACACGACGCAGCGCAACTCGTCGATGACGAATTTGACCGGGTACTTCTCGATAGGGTCTTCCGGGTACTCGCCGGCTTCGATGTAGATGCACTGGGCCGGGCACACCGTGGCGCACATGTAGCAGGCGACGCAGCGGGGCTTGCCGTCCTCGCGCGGGACGAGCCGATGCAGGCCGCGGTAGCCGGCGGGGTAAAGCACGCGTTCCTCGGGATAGGCCACCGTGGCGTTCTGCGACAGCGAACGGTCCCGGGCGAGAAGATCCGGATTCTTCTCGCGCCCGAAGAAGAAGTTCCGCAGGAACTGCTTCATGAGCAGTCCGACGCCCCGGATGGCCTCCGGGAAGTACATCTGCTCGCGCAGGCCGGGCGCTCCGTCTTCGAGCTTGTAGGGCACAGGTCCTCTCTATCTAGTGCGGGGCTGCCGCCACCGCCGCGGCAGCGGCCGTCCGGCCCGCCCCCTCGGCGCGCCGGCTGACCGCCCCGGTGATGACGATGATCGCCACGAGTTCGATGAGACCGACGACGGCCAGGAGCTCAAGGGTGGGATCGATGAGGATGAGGGCCCCGGTGAGGAAGACGTTCCCGAGCGCGACCGGGAGCAGCATCTTCCAGCACAGCTTCTGGATCTGGTCGAAGCGGAAACGGGGGAGCGTCCAGCGGACCACGAGCTGCAACCAGCACAAGAGCAGGACCTTGGCGAGGAAGCTGCCGGCGCAGACCGAGGCGAACCAGGTGGGCGAGAGGGTCTGCCTCAGATAACCCTCGAAGAAGACCGGGTGCCACCCGCCGAAGAAGACGGTCGAGGTGATGGCGGCGAGCACCACCACCTCGATGAACTCGGCGAGGAACATCATGCCGAACTTCATGCCCGGGTACTCGACGAAGTAGCCCACGATCTCGCTCTCGCCCTCCGGCAGGTCGAAGGGGGCGCGCTTGGTTTCGGCGAAGGCCGAGACGAAGAAGATGAGCAAACCGAGGGGCTGCAGGAAAAGGCCCAAGGAGGGCAAGAAGCCGAAGAGGAGCCGCCCCTGGGCCTCCACCATCTGCTCGAGGCGCAGCGACTGGAAGGCCATCATGGCGCCGACGAGCGACAGGCCAAGGGAGACCTCGTAGCTGATCATCTGCGAGCTCGCGCGAACACCCCCCAGGATGGCGAGCTTGGAGTTCGAGGACCAGCCGGCGAGGGCGGTGCCGTAGACGGCGAGCGAGGCCGCCCCGAAGACGAAGAGCAGGCCGGCGTCGATGTTCGCGACCTGCAGGGCGATGCGATGCACCGTCGCCCCCACGTGGAGGTCGACCGGCGGGCCCACCGGCACCACCGCGAAGAGGGCGAAGGAGGGGGCGAAGGCCGCCATGGGCGCGATCTCGTAGAGCACCCTGGAGCGCGCCGAGGGCTCGATGTTCTCCTTCGTGATCATCTTGAGCGCGTCAGCGAGCAGGAAGAAGATGCCGCCCATGGAAAGGCCGAAGGGCCGGATGCGGTTCGGTCCGATCCGGTTCTGGATCATGGCCGACCACTTGCGCTCGCCGATGGTGAGGGCGGCGGCCGTGTTCAGGACCACCCCGACCATGAGCACGAGGACGTTGGCGATGGCCGCGCCGTACCCCGCCGGCAACCCAATCTTGCTGAACCCGAGGTACTCGGCCCATCCATCGACGAAGTAGATGATCCTCGCCAGGAGGACGAGCGCGATGGGAACCGCCACCGTGAATAGCACCATGCCGAGAAAGCGCCGCACGCTCCCCCCTATCTCGTGGCCTCGAGCAGATCGAGCCGCGTATCGCCGTCGGGTGCGCTCGGGACGCGCTCGCGGTACCCGGGAAGTCGACCGTCCACGGTGCCAGCCGCGATGGGCACGAGGCCGTGGCGCTTGCCGGCCGAGGGCAGGCGATCCCATTCGAAGCCGGGGAGAGCCTCCGAGAGCCGTCCCCCGAGCTCCCGCCACACCTCGCGCGCGCTCTCGGCCCGCGCGCCGAGGCCGAGCGCCTGACCGAGCTGAAGGGCGAGCTTCCAGTGCGGCCGGGAGTCGCCGCGCGGCCAGTAGGCGAGTTCGAAGCGCTGCGCTCGACCCTCGAAATTGACGAAGGTGCCGTCGTCCTCGCTGTGCGGCGAGGCGGGCAGAAGCGCGGTCGCGCGGCGAGCGAGTGGTCCGTCCTCCGAGAAGGCCTGGCACACGAGTGCCTCGAGGCTCTCCAAGCGGGCGGCCGCGCCCGGATCGGGCACCTCACCTCCCACCGCCCAAAGCGCCTTCACCTTGCCGGACTCGACGGCGCTCACCAGCTCGGCGAAGGGGCGGACGAGCAGGCCGAAGGCTTGGGCCACGAGCTCGAGCCCCTTGCGGTTCGGGTTCTCGTCGGCCCGCTTGAGGAAGTCGTCCTGCCAGCCGTCCGGCCGGCCGCCCAGGTAGACCTCGGCGAGCCCGAAGCCCTCGCTCGCCACGAGCGCGGCCGCAAGCAGGTCTTCGAGCGAGGCAAGCGGAGAGAAGAGCGCCGCGAGCGTCCCTTGCTCTGCATGGGCCTTGAGGGCCGGGGCTGCCTCTGCCACCGCGCTCGCGATCGAGACCTCGCGCGAGCCGTCCCCTCGCCCCGAGCGCGCTCCGAGCAGCCTGGGGCGGTTGAGGTACTTGTAGGAGACCCGGCCGTCGTCGCACATCCACTCCTGGTTGACGGCGTCGTTCTCGCGGGGACGGTAGCGGTAGGTGGTGTCCTTCAGGTAGTCGAGGAAGGTGTTGCAGCCACGGGCACAGCCGGTGCACACGCTGCGGGCGGACGACATGAACCACACCCGGCCCCGGAAACGGAAGTCCGAGCTGGTGAGCGCGCCCACCGGGCAGATGTCGACCACGTTCCCCGAGTACTTGGAGTCGAGGGGCTGGCCGGGGAAGGTGCAGATGTAGCTGTGGTTCCCGCGCTCGGCCACCCCGAGCTGCGGCTTTTTCGCCACCTCGCGCATGAAGCGCACGCAGCGCGTGCACAGGATGCAGCGCTCCTCGTCGAGGACGACGAGCGGACCGAGCACGACGCGCTTGCCCTTCTCGACCTTGGGCACCTCGAGGCGCGACGGCTTCTGGTCGTACCGCATGTAGTAGTCCTGCAGCTTGCATTCGCCAGCCTGGTCGCAGATGGCGCAGTCGACCGGGTGATTGAGCAGGATGAACTCGAGGGTGGCTCGCTGCTGGTCCTTCACGCGCGCGCTGTCGGTCTTCACCACGATGCCCTCGGCGACCGGCATCTGGCAACCGGGCATGAGCTTGCCGCCGGGGGCGTTCGACATCTCGACGAGGCACATCCTACAGTTGGCCGCGATGGAGAGACGCTTGTGGTAGCAGTAGAAAGGGATGTCGATCCCCACCGACTTGGCCGCCTCGATGACGTTCGTCCCCGGCTTCACCACGGCTTCGCGGCCGTCGATGGTGCAGGTGACGAATCCGGGATTCTTGGGTGGGGGCGGCCCGGGCGGCTTTGCGGCCGCGGCGGGAGGCTTCGTCTCGTCGGCCATCGTGCTCCTCGAGCTGGGCGGGGCTACTGCTCGACCTCCCCGCCGATCATGTTGATGCTGTCGTAGGTGGGGACGAGGTCCGCGAGCAGGGCACCCCGGGTCATGAAGGGAAGGGCGGCCAGTACGGGCCAGCCGGGCGAGCGCAGCCCGATCTTGTAGGGCCGCCCGCCGCCGTCGGAGACGAGGTAGAAGCCGAGCTCGCCGTTGGCCGCCTCGGTGTAGCTGTAGGCCTCGCCGGGCGGCACCTTGATCCCTTCCATGATGAGCTTGAAGTGGGCCATCACCCCTTCGATGGTGCCGTAGACGAGCGGCTTGGGCGGCAGGACGTAACGGAAGTCCTCCACCACGATCTCTCCCGGCTCCATCTGGGCGAGGCACTGGCGCACGATGCGGTCGGACTGCCGCATCTCCTCCATGCGCATGAGGTAGCGGTCAAAGTTGTCCCCGTTGCGGCCGACCGGCACGTCGAAGTCGATGCGGTCGTAGACGAGGTAGGGCGCTGCCTTGCGCAGGTCGTGCGGCTCGCCGCTCGCCCTGAGACAGGGCCCGGTGAAGCCGAAGTCGAGCGCGTCCTCGCGCGAGATGACCCCGGTGCCCCGCGTCCGGTCGATGAAGATGCGGTTGCGGGTGAGCAGGGCGTCGATCACCTCGCGCAGCTCCGCCACGCGATCGAGGCTCTTTAGCACCTTCGCTCCCCATCCCTCGGGCGCGTCGCGCGACACGCCCCCCACCCGCACGTAGTTCGAGGTGAGGCGGGCCCCGCAGATCTCGGTCAGCCGGTCCCAGATGAGGTCGCGCGCCTCGATGCCGTAGAGGAAGACGGTCATGGCACCGAGCTCGAGGCCCATGGCGGAGACGAGGGTCAGGTGATCGCAGATGCGGTGCAGCTCGCTCGTCGCCACCCGCAGGTACTGCGACCGCAGTGGCACCTCGAGCCGGAGCAGCTTCTCTACCGCCAGGGCGAAGCCGACGTTGTTCATGATCGAGCTCACGTAGTTGAGCCGATCGGTGTAGGGGAAGCACTGTCCCCAGGTCACGTTCTCGCAGCTCTTCTCGAACCCGCGGTGGAGAAAGCCGATGTCGAGCCGCATGTCGACCATGGTCTCGCCATCGAGGGTGACCACCGCGCGGGTCACCCCGTGCATGGCCGGGTGGCTCGGGCCGAGGTTCACCACCATCTGCTTGCCGTGCAGGGGCGCGTCGAGCGGTCCCTCCTCGCCGTGAGGGTGGATCGGACGAGGGAAGGCGGCGCCCGCCCTCGCCTCCGGCCCGTCCTGCTTGTCGAGTTCGGTCGCCATCGTCCCTCGCGGCCCCAAAAACGAGCTAGTCCCGCCCGGCCGGCCCGGGTCCACGGTAGATGTCCTTCACCTCGCGCTCGGGAACGAGCGGCTGGCGCCCCCGGAGCGGATAGTCCTTGCGCAAGGGATGGCCCACGAACTCGTCGTACATGAGCAGGCGCCGCAGGTCCGGATGGCCCTTGAAGCGGATGCCGTACATGTCGAAGCAGTAGCGCTCGAACCAGTCGGCGCCCTTCCACACACCCGTCACGCTCGGCACCTCGAGCGCCGATTCGGGAACCTTGACGCGCAGGCGAACCCGGTGGCGGTGGACGGTGGAGACGAGGTTGTAGACGAGTTCGAAGCGGGGGTCGAGACCGAGGTAGTCGACCGCGGTGATATAGGGGGCGAGGTTCATCGCCATGGCCGGGTCGGACTTCAAGAAGCGGCACACCTCGACGATGGCGGAGGGGCGCACGAAGACGCAGTCGTCGCCGCCCACTCCCTCGTACGGATCGTAAACGTCGCCGGGGAACCGCGCGACGAGCGCCGTCAGGACCGACTTGGCCATGCCCCCCTCGTTAGCCCCGCCCCGACGCGCCCGGATTGGCCGGCGCCGGAGGAAGGCGGTCGATGAGCTTGTGCCGCTGATGCTGGATCTTGCGCTGCAGGAGCATGAGCCCATCGAGCACCTGCTCGGGCCGCGGCGGGCAACCCGGGATGTAGATGTCGACCGGGATGACGTGGTCGATGCCCTGGACCGTCGCGTAGTTGTCGTAGAAACCGCCCGAGCTCGCGCACACCCCGAAGGCGACCACCCACTTCGGCTCGCTCATCTGCTCGTAGATGCGCTTCAGGATGGGGGCCTGCTTGCAGTTGATGGTGCCGACCACCATGAGCATGTCGGCCTGTCGGGGCGAGAACCTCGGAACCTCGGCCCCGAAGCGCGCGATGTCGTAGCGGGCGCTCGTCACCGACATGTACTCCATGCCGCAGCAGGCGGTGACGAAGGGGTATTGCCAGAGCGAGTTCTTGCGCGCCCAGCCGAGAGACCCCGAGACGAGCTTCTCGAAGAACCCGAGAGCCTCCTCGCGGCGGGTCGCGATCCCGGGAACGACGTCCAGTTCCGATGCCATCTAGTCGGTCTCCATCTCGAGCGCGCCCTTCTTCCACACGTAGGCGAGCCCCATGACGAGCGTGAAGGCGAAGACCGCCATCGCGATGTAGCCCGGCCACCCAAGCTCCCGCAGCAGGACCGCCCACGGATAGACGAACACCGCCTCCACGTCGAACACGATGAAGAGTAAGGCGACCATGTAGAACTTCACGCCGAACCTCTCGCGCGCGCTCCCGATCGGCTCGGACCCGCACTCGAAAGGAGCGGCCTTGACCTTGCTGGGTCGCCTCGGCCCGAGGAGGGAGGCGAGCCCGACGAGGACGGCGGCCAAGGCGACGGCCACGACCACGGCGACCGCGAGGGGGAAGTAGCTCTGAAGTGGGGTCATTCTCGTTGTGACGTCACGCCTTTTGCGGGCGTCGGGATAGGTAGTCTTCCATCTTCCATCCCCTGCCCTTTGTCAAATGAAAATGCCAGGTCGGGAAGCCGGAATCCTCCGCGGAGTCCGGAAGTTCGGCCGCTTGACAGGGCGAGCCCCCCCGGGGTATTGGCCTCTCTCTCTCCGTCCTAGGGGAATGGCGAGATGGGCTTCGAATTCGGCGCGGTCATCGCTTTCGCACTCATGGCCGTCGGGTTCGCGCTCGGCGGCCTGTCGGCTGGTCGCCTGTTGCGCCCGAACCATCCGAGCCCCGACAAGGCTACCATCTACGAGTGCGGCGAATCCCCCATCGGCGGCGCGTGGATGAACTTCAATCCTCGCTTCTACTTCGTCGCGCTCGTCTTCGTGATCTTCGAGGTGGACATCGCCCTCACCTTCCCGGTGGTGGCCGTCTTCAAGGCCTGGGTGGCGAAGAGCCTTTCGGCCGGTCTCATCGCGCTCGGAGAGCTGCTCGTCTTCACCCTCATCCTGGTCGTCGGCCTCGTGTGGGTGTGGGTGCGCGGAGATCTGGAGTGGGTGAAGCGCCTCGCCGAGATCGACGATAGCAAGGCGCGCGGCGGTCGGCGCGCCGCCTGAAGGCGGGCGCTCGCCGGTTCCGGGAAGACCCAAGAAACGCGAGAGAAACCATGGCTACAAGTGACAGCATGGACGCCGGGATAGGCGGCGACGTTCTCCTCAGCCACACGAGCCAGCTCGACACGCTCATCAACCTGGCCCGGACGAACTCGCTGCACTACCTGCTCTTCGGGCTCGCCTGCTGCGGAATCGAGCTCATGCAGACGGGCGGGCCGAGGGCCGATCTCGATCGCTTCGGGGCCGTCTTCCGGGCGAGCCCGCGCCAGTCCGACTTCATGATCGTGGCCGGGACGCTCACCTACAAGATGGCCGAGCGCTGCAAGCTGCTCTACGACCAGATGGCCGAGCCCAAGTACGTCATCTCCATGGGCTCCTGCGCCAACTGCGGGGGCCTGTTCCAGCTCGCCTACTCCGTCTGCAAGGGCGTCGACAAGGTGATCCCGGTCGACGTCTACGTCCCGGGCTGCCCGCCGAGGCCCGAGGCGCTCACCGAGGGCTTCTTGCGCCTGCAGGCGCTCGTGATGCGCGAGCGCTGGAAGGACAAGACGCGCCCGGCGGAGCGGCCGGCGCAGCCGGCGGCCGGTCGCTTGTAGCTCGGGGTTCACCCCGACTTGAAGGACGCGGCGGCCACTCAAGGAAACGGCCGCCCGAGCCTTGAATCGCTTGAGAGGAACGAGAAGGGCCGATGACCGTCAACGAGATTCACGAGAGGCTGAAGGCGTCGTTCGGCGAGGCGGTGGCCCCGCTCAGCGAGCCCAAGATCGACCCCTTCGCGCGGGTGGCCAAGGAGCGCCTCGTCGAGGTGGCGCGCTTCCTCAAGTCGACCCCCGGCCTCGAGCTCGATCACTGCAACGACATCACCGGTCTCGACTGGCCTAAGCGGAAGGTCATCGAAGTCGTCTACCACCTCTTCTCCTATCGGCACCGCCACGGCATCGTGCTCAAGGTGGAGCTCGACCGCGATGAGCCGGCGGTCGCCTCGGTCGAGGGAGTGTGGAAGGCCGCCAACTGGCTCGAACGCGAGTGCTACGACATGTTCGGGGTGGTCTTCGAAGGACACCCGGATCTGCGGCGCGTCCTGCTCCCCGATGATTGGAAGGGCCACCCGCTGCGCAAGGATTACGCCGAGGCCGGCGGTTACCACGGCATCTCCAACGTCCGCGAGAACCCGCTCGTGGAGCTGCGCAGGCTCGACGAAAAGGAGCGCGCCGAGCAGCCGGCCCCTCCCCCGCCGAGCGCACCGCCGCCGGGGGCAGCAGCTCCCCCTGCGCCGACCGGGCCCGCGCCGACCCGGTCCTGAAGGAGAAGCCTTCCATGGAGAAGCTCATCCTGAGGCGGGTCGGCCATTCCGGCGACGAGATGCTGCTCAACTTCGGGCCGCAGCACCCCTCGACCCACGGCGTCATCAACTTCCTCGTCGACACCGACGGCGAGGTCATGAAACGCGCCGTCCCCGACGTCGGCTACCTCCATCGCTCGCTCGAGAAGATCGGCGAGACGGTCGGCTACCCCGGCTTCATGCCCTACACCGACCGCATCGACTACGTGGCCGCCATGTTCGCGAACGAGGGTTACGCGCTCGCCGTGGAGAAGCTGCTCAAGCTCGAGGTGCCGCCTCGGGCGCAGTGGCTGCGCGCCATCTCCTGCGAGCTCTGCCGCATCGCGAGTCACCTCGTCTCCATCGGCACCATGTCCACCGACATCGGGGCGAGCACCCCGCTCGTCCACGCCCTGCGCGAGCGCGAGGCGGTGAATGACCTGCTCGAGGCGCTGTGCGGCGCCCGCCTCACCTACAACTACCACCGCATCGGCGGAGTAGCCTTCGACCTGCCCGAAGGATGGCGCGAGCGGACCCTGCGCTTCCTCGACCACTTCGACACCCTGATCTTCGAGTGGGACCGCCTGCTTTCCTTCAACGCCATCTACGTCCACCGGCTGGCCCACGTCGCGGTCATCTCGAAGGAGATGGCGATCGACTACGGCCTCGTCGGGCCCAACCTGCGGGGCTCGGGCATGGACTGGGACGTGCGGCGCGACGTGCCCTACGGGGCCTACCCTCACTTCAAGTTCGAGGTCCCGGTGGGCCGCGGCTTCCAGGGCACGGTGGGGGACGCCTTCGACCGCTACTACGTGCGGGTCCTCGAGATGGCGCAGAGCTCGCGCATCGTGCGCGAGGCGCTCGACACGCTTCCGGCCGGCGAGTTCATGGCCAAGGTGCCCCGCAAGGTGAAGCCGGAAGCGGGCGAGGCGCTGAGCCGCGTCGAGTCGGCCCGCGGCGAGATGGCCTACTTCGTGGTCTCCGACGGGACCGAAAAGGCGTACCGGGTGCGGGCCCGCACCGGAAGCTTCATGGCCATGGGCATCATCGAGGACATCTCGCCCGGCCTCATGGTGGCCGACCTCGTCGCGCTCATCGCCTCGCTCGACGTGGTGGCGCCGGAGATCGACCGGTGAGCCCAGGCCGCGCAGGCGAGGGGACCCCCTTCCCCCGCAGGGCCCGCCGCCCTCTTCACCTCGACGTCGCGAGGAACCGCCCGTCATGATGCCTGCCTACGCGCCCCGGCCTCGGCGCACCCCCAAGCTCCTCGTCCTCTTCACCCTGGCCGTGGCGCTCGGACTTCCCGTCGTCCTCCTCGGCGCCATCCTCTTGCTCACCCCCCTCCTGCAGCCGCAGAGCCTCGACGCCATGCTGCTCGAGTGGTTCGGGGTCGAGGCCCTGCCCGGCTGGCCCTGGCACTACGCCCTCGCCCTGTTCGTGCTCGCCTTCCTGATGGTGAACTTCGGCGCCATCTTCTCGGGGGTCATCTCCTGGTACGAGCGGCGCGTGGCGGGGCGGATGCAGAGTCGGATCGGGCCGAACCGGGCGGGCTTCGCCGGGTTCCTCGTGTGGATCGCCGACGCGGTGAAGCTGCTCCTCAAGGAGGACCTCGTTCCGAGCGAGGCCGACCCGGTCCTCTTCCGCGCCGCACCCTACTTCGTGCTCGTCGGCTTCGCGCTCACCTTCGTCGTGCTGCCCTTCGGGCACTCCCTCGCCGTCACCGACCTCAACGTCGGCGTCTTTTACGTGACGAGCGTCACCGCGCTCGTGGTGGTGGGCATCCTCATCGCCGGCTGGTCCTCGAACTCCAAGTGGGCGCTCTTCGGCGGCATGCGCTCGGCCGCCCAGGTCATCTCCTACGAGATCCCGGCCGGTGTCGCCATCTTCGTCCCGGTGGCCATGGCCGGCACGCTCTCCATGCAGGGCATCATCCGGGCCCAGGGAGGCCTGCCCTGGGAGTGGTTCATCTTCCGCAACCCGGCCGCCTTCGTGGCCTTCTTCATCCTCTTCACGAGCCAGCTCGCCGAGGCCAACCGCACCCCCTTCGACCTGCCGGAGGCGGAGTCCGAGCTCGTCGCCGGTTACCTGTCGGAGTACTCGGGCTTCCGCTTCGCGCTCTACTTCCTCGCCGAATGGGGAAACATCTGGGTCCTCTCCGCCATTGCCACCACCCTCTTCCTCGGCGGCTGGCAGGTCCCCTTCGTGAGCGCCGCCGCCATCGATGCCCTGCGCGGAGGGGGTCTGTTCCCCTCGGCCGCTTGGTGGGGCTTCAACGCCCTCAGCCTCGTCATCTTCGTCTCGAAGACGCTCGTCCTGTGCAACGTGGTGGTGTGGTTGCGCTGGACGCTCCCCCGCATCCGCGTCGACCAGATGATGGCCCTGTGCTGGAAGTACCTCGTCCCGGGGGCCTTCGCCTGCTTCGTCTTCACCCTCTTCTGGGAACTCGCGAGCGGCGCGGTGCCGCGGCTCGAGCTCGTGAGCGGTGTCGCGCTCACCGCCGCCACGCTCTTCGTCTTCGTCCTCTTCGCGAGGCGGGTCCGCCTCAACGTCCGGTCGGTGCGGGGCGACCGCTTCGATCTCTCCAACTGGTAGCAGGCGCGAAAGAGTATGCCCGAGACCGAGTATTTCCAGAACGTGAAGGACACCGTAGAGTCCTTCTGGCACGGCCTGTCCATCACCCTCTCCTATCTGTTGCGGCGGCCCATCACCACCCAGTATCCGGACCGCACCCCCATGCCGGTCCACGACATGTTGCCGCCGCGCTACCGCGGCTTTCTCGAGGTGGATGTCTCCATCTGCACGGGCTGCCAGGCTTGCGAGCGGGCCTGCCCCATCGGCTGCATGCAGATCACGCTCGAGAAGGACTCGGCCAATCCCAAGCAGCGCGTGGTCACCCAGTTCGACATCGACGAGGCGAAGTGCATGTTCTGCGGGCTGTGCGTCGAGCCCTGCCCCACCGGATCGATCCAGCACACGCGGGAGTTCGAGGGGTCGCAGCGTTCGGTGAGGAATCTCACCGTGCGCTGGGCCGACCCGAAGAAGCCTTTCCCCGTCTACAAGGTCCCGAAGGGTGCCGAGTACTTCCCGCGCGCGCCCCTGGGTTCGCTCGTGCGCGCCAAGTTCGCCGCGCGGGCCTGGGACGCGAGCGGGCCCGAGTACCTGCCGCCCGAACCCCCCGGAGCGCCGGCCGCCGGCAAGCCCACCCCGGCCAGGAAGGCGACGGCCGCCCCGCCGAGCCCCGCCCCCGCGCCGCCGAGCCCGGCCAAGGCGGCGGCCGCCGCGGCCCCACCCGCCGCTGCCGCCTCTCCGCTCCCGGCCCCCACCGCGCCGGCCGAGATGGCCGAGCGCCCCGAGGGCGAGGGGAAGCTCCCCGCCACGACGCCCAAGGCGTGAAGAGAGGAGAACGCATGCGCCGCAAGATCTTCGGCCTGGTGGTGCTCGCCCTCATCGTCCTCGTCTTCTTGGGCGTCCTCGGCGCCCACGTGACGGGCGACCTCGCTCCGGGCACGAGCGAGCTCGGGCCGGTCACCCTCTTCGACCTGCTCTTCTATGTGTTCGCCGCGGCGGCGGTGCTGGGGGCCTGCGGCGTCGCCTTCTCGAGGAACATCCTCTACAGCGGCATCGGGCTCCTCGGCGCGCTCCTCGGCGCCGGCTCGCTCTACGTCTTCTTGTCGGCCGACTTCCTCGCGGTGACCCAGCTCCTCGTCTACATCGGCGGGGTCCTCGTACTCATCCTCTTCGCGGTGATGCTGACGAACCGCATCAGCGAGGTGAACGTCTCGAACAAGAGCCTCGGCCTCGCCGGCGGGGTGGCCCTCCTCGTCGCCACCTCCCTCCTGCTCATCTTCGTCGCGGTGGCGGCGCCCTTCGTGACGAGGAGCGTTCCCGATCTCGCCCCCACCACCCGGGAGATCGGTGACGCCTTCCTTTCCCGCTGGCTGCTCCCCTTCGAGCTCGCCTCCCTCATCCTGCTCGCCACGCTCGTCGGCGCGGTGGTCATCGCCCGCAAGGAGCTGAAGGAGGAGGGGCCGCAGATGTCGGCCTAGGAGAACGCGCATGCTCCACGTCGGCCTTCCCCACTTCCTCCTCGTCGGCGCGCTCCTCTTCAGCCTGGGGCTCTTCACCGTCGCCACCCGCCGCAACGCGGTGGGCGTGCTCATGGGGGTCGAGCTCATCCTGAATGGCGCCAACATCAACTTCGTCGCCTTCAACCGCTTCGTGACGGGCGGGGTGGGCGGCCAGGTCTTCGCCCTCTTCATCATCGTCCTCGCAGCAGCCGAGGCGGCGGTCGGACTCGCCATCGTCCTCGCCCTCTTCCAGACCAGCCGATCCATCGACGTTCGCCTGGTCGACACGATGCGGGAGTAGAGATGGAACACGCGACGCACAGCCTCGGCCCGATTCTCTTCGAGCAGGCCCGCTACCTGTGGCTCGTACCGCTCTTGCCGCTCCTCGGCGCGGCGCTGAACCTCTGCTTCGGACGTGCCTTCGAGCGGGCGGGCAGGAAGGCCCTGGTCCACGTGGTGGGGGTGGGCGCGGTGGCCCTCGCCTTCCTGGTAGCCCTCTTCGCCTTCGTCGAGATGCTGCAGCTGCCGGCCGAGAGGCGGTTCCTCCAGGACACCCTGTGGAATCTCTTCAGCGCAGGTCGCGTCACCGTCGACCTCGCCTTCGCCCTCGACCCCCTCTCCATGATGATGGTGCTCATCGTCACCTTCATCGGGGCCCTCATCCACGTCTTCTCCATCGGCTACATGTGGAACGACGAGGCCAAGGCCTACTGGCGCTTCTTCGCCTGGCTCAACCTCTTCATCTTCTCGATGCTCCTGCTCGTCATGGGGGACAACTTCGTCCTCATGTTCTTCGGGTGGGAGGGAGTCGGGCTCTGCAGCTACGGCCTCATCGCCTTCTACTACACCGACCGCGAGAAGGCAGCCGCCGGCATGAAGGCGTTCGTGGTGAACCGCTTCGGCGACTTCGGGTTCGTGGTGGGGCTGCTCCTCCTCTTCTGGGGGCTGGGCGGCGCCTGGGCCTCCTCCGGACAGGCCCGCGGCCCCCGCTACGAGCCGGCCCCCGGCCTCGCCTCGATGGCGGCGGCCTCGAGCGCCGCCGAGGCGCTCAAGCTCGCCCCCACCGTCGAGGTAGGCGGAGGCGAGGCCAAGCCGACCTCAGGCGAGGGAAGCTCGGGCCGAGTCAAGCTCGGGCCCACCCTCAACTTCCGCGAGCTGCGCGACGAGGTGGTCATCGAGGAGACCGGCATCGCACAGCACCTGCGCGACGAGAAGGTCTTTGGGTTCGCGCTGCTCGCCCTCATCGGCATCTGCCTGTTCGTGGGCGCCATGGGCAAGAGTGCCCAGCTGCCCCTCTACGTGTGGCTCCCCGACGCCATGGCCGGACCCACCCCGGTCTCGGCCCTCATCCACGCCGCCACCATGGTCACCGCAGGCGTCTACATGGTGGCTCGCCTCAACTTCATCTTCGCCCTCTCGCCAGCCGCCATGGCCTGGGTGGCCTTCGTGGGCGCCCTGACCGCCCTCTTCGCCGCCTCCATCGGCTTCTTCCAGTACGACATCAAGAAGGTCCTCGCCTACTCGACGGTCTCCCAGCTCGGCTTCATGTTCATCGGGGTGGGGGTGGGCGCCTACTGGGCCGGTGCCTATCACCTGCTCACCCACGCCTTCTTCAAGGCCACCCTCTTCCTCGGTTCGGGTTCGGTCATCCTGGGATGTCACCACGAACAGGACATGAGGAAGATGGGCGGGCTGAAGCAGTACATGCCCATCACCCGCCGAACCTACCTGTGGGCGTGCTTCGCCATCGCCGGTTTTCCCTGGGCGAGCGGCTTCTACTCGAAGGACGAGATCCTGTGGAAAGCCTTTAGCTCGGGGCATCTCGCCCTCTTCGGCGTCCCGACCCCCTGGCTCGGACCGGCCATCTATCTCGCGGGCATCCTGGCCGCCACCGGGACGAGCTTCTACATGTTCCGCAGCTACTACATGACCTTCACCGGGCCCTACCGGGGAGGACAGGGACACGGCCACGAACACGGCGAGGACCCCCATGCCTCGGTGGCGGCCCCGCACCATGCCGAGGCCTCGGGGTACCACGACGCTCATCCCGCGCCCGACACGGCCCATCTCGCCGGGCACGGTGCAGCCCAACATGGCAGCCACCGCCCGGTCGAGTCCCCGCGCAGCATCACGGCGGTGCTCGTCGTCCTCGCTGCCGGAGCGGTCCTCAGCGGGCTGCTCGGCCTGCCCAAGGTCTGGACCGGCCACGAGCCCCTCCTCGAACGCTGGCTCTCCCCGGCCCTCACCTCCGAGATCCCCTTCCTCGAGAAGGCCCCCTCGCTCGAGTTCGTCTTCCAGGGCCTGGGGATCCTGGCCGGCGCCGTCGGCTGGTTCTTCGCCATGCTCCTCTACAAGGACGGGCGGAGCACCGTCCCCGCCCGCCTCAAGGCGCGCTTCCTGAGCGCATGGACCGTGGTTTACAATAAGTACTACGTGGACGAACTGTATGGCTTGACCGTCGTGCGGGGCTCGCTCGCCCTCGCGCGCCTGTGCGCCCTCTTCGACGGTCACGTCATCGACGCGCTGGTGAACCTGTGCGCCACGATCGGGCGTGGCTTCGCCGGCATCGACGACTTCATCGACCGCTGGTTCGTCGACGGCGCCGTGAACGCCGTCGCCGCCCTCACGGTGGACGGCGGCCGCGCGCTTCGGCGCGTGCAGACGGGCCGTATCCAGACCTACCTCTACGGCGCCCTGGCCGGCGGCCTCGCCGTCATCCTCCTCAATTTCCTCATTCGCTGACGTAAGGAGCGACAGCCCATGTTCGGTGCCGACAACGTCCTCTGCTGGGCCACCTTCCTTCCTCTCGGCGGCGCGGCCCTCATCGTGCTCCTGGCGGCGCTGCGCTACGCGACCGGCCTGTCCAAGAAGAGCCTCGACGAGGCCTCGCGCGCCATCGCGCTCGTCGCGAGCGGCCTTTCGCTCGTGGCCGCCATCTCGGCCTTCGTCCTGTACGACCCGCACGCGCCGGGCCTCGTGGTGGCCGGCAAGGCCTCCGGGGTCCAGCTCGTGTCGCGCGCGGTCTGGATCCGCGGCTTCAACGTCGAGTGGTTCGTCGGCGTGGACGGGCTCTCCATCTCCCTCGTCTTGCTCTCCGCACTCATCTCCTTTGTCGCCACCATCGCCTCCATGCCCTGGTGGTCCGGGGCGAAGGACCGGGAGCTCGCCGGCATGGTGGAGGAGGATGGAGCCCACGGTCACGAAGGCCACCACCCCAAGCACTTCTCGGTGCGGATGGTGCCCGGTTACATGGTGATGCTGCTCATCCTCCAGACCGGCATGATGGGGACCTTCGTCGCCCTCGACATGTTCCTCTTCTACGTGTTCTGGGAAGTGATGCTGCTGCCCATGTACTTCCTCATCGGGGTGTGGGGCGGGCCGCGCAAGGAGTACGCAGCCATCAAGTTCTTCCTCTACACCCTGGCCGGGTCGGTGCTCATGCTGCTCGCCGTCATTGGCCTCTATTACAACAGCGCCCCCGGGCAACTCGTCGACGGCACCGCCACCACCCACACCTTCAACTTGCTCGAGCTCGCCGCCCAGGGGCAGGCGGGCCAGTTCGCTTCGGCCGCTCCCATCCTCGGCTTCGCCTTCACGAAGATCGTGTTCGTCGGACTCTTCATCGGGTTCGCCATCAAGATCCCCATGTTTCCCTTCCACACCTGGCTGCCCGACGCTCACGTGGAGGCGCCGACGCCGATCTCGGTCATCCTGGCCGGCGTCCTGCTCAAGATGGGGATTTACGGCATCCTGCGCTTCAACTACGCGCTGTTGCCCGACGCCACCCGCTGGGCGGCCAACGCCATCGCCGTCTTCGGGGTGGTGAACATCGTCTACGCCGCCTTCGTGTGCCTCGCCCAGAAGGACCTGAAGAAGCTCATCGCCTACTCCTCGGTCTCGCACATGGGCTTCTCGCTGCTCGGCATCGCCGCCATGACGCCCACCGCCATCTCGGGTGCGGTCCTGAACCTGTTCACCCACGGCATCATCAGCCCCATGCTCTTCCTCATCGTGGGCGTGATCTACGACCGCGCCCACCATCGCGAGATCGAGCGGTTCGGAGGCTTGGCCCAGGCCCTCCCCGAGTACACCACCATGATGGGGCTCGCCTTCTTCGCCTCGCTCGGGCTGCCCGGACTGGCCGGATTCATCTCCGAGTTCATGGTCTTCTCGGGATCCTTCCCGGTCTTCATGACCTACACCATCATCTCGGCCACGAGCGTCATCATCACCGCCTCCTACTACCTCTACGCCATCCACCGCATGTTCCTCGGCAAGCTCAACGAGGCCTACCGGGGCTTCCCCGATCTCAACTGGCGCGAGCGTTTCACCCTCTACCCGCTCGGCGCCATCGCCCTCGTGCTCGGCTTCTACCCGCAGGCCATCCTCGGCTCGATCAACGGCACGCTCCATGCCCTTGTGGACGCCGTCCGCCTCTAGCTCGCGCACTTCGACATGGACCAGCTCATCGCCAACAACCTCGCCAGCATGGGGGCCTTCCGCCCCGAGCTCGCGCTCACCTTCGGTTCGGTGGCCCTCTTCCTGCTCGACCTCCTCTGGCGGCAGGCTCGCCGGCGCCGGCTTTACCTCACCTCGAGCACGCTCGCGCTCCTCGCCCTCTGCGCCGTCTTCCTCGCGCTGCAGCCCTCGCGAAGCAGCTCGCTCTTCAACGGGATGATCGCGACCGACCTGTTCGCCATCTTCTTCAAGTGGATCTTCCTCGCCGCGGCCGCCCTCACCGTCCTCATCGTGGCCCAAGGGGAGGATTTCCCCGACGCGCAGGTGGGCGAGTTCTACGCCCTCATCCTGTCGGTGGTGGTCGGCCTCTTCCTCATGGCGAGCGCGACGAACCTCCTCACCATCTACCTGTCCATCGAACTCGTCTCGATGGTGAGTTACGTGCTCGCCGGCCTGCGCAAGCACGACCGCAAGGCGGCCGAGGCCTCGCTCAAGTACGTCATCTACGGAGCGGTCGCCTCGGGGGTGATGCTGTTCGGGATGAGCTACCTCTACGGCCTGCTCGGCAGCGCCGACGTCCTCACCTTCGGCCCGCGACTCGCCGAGCTGAAGGAGATGAGCGGGCCGGGGGCGGCCGCCTCCAAGCTCGCGCTCGTCGCCGCCATCGTTTTCGTCTCCTCCGGGATCGGTTACAAGATCGCGAGCGTCCCCTGGCACATGTGGTGTCCGGATGTGTACGAGGGGGCGCCCACGCCCTTCACCGCCTTCCTCTCGGTCGGCCCCAAGGCCGCCGGCTTCGCGGTGGCCCTGCGCTTCTTCTACGGCGCCTTCGCCGGCCCCATGGGCGTCGACGGGCTGGCCGACGCGCTCGGGGGCCTGCCCTGGCCCGCGGTCATCGGGGTGCTTTCGGCGGTCACCATGACGCTCGGCAACATGACCGCCCTCGTGCAGACCAACTTGAAGAGGCTGCTCGCCTACTCGTCCATCGCGCACGCCGGCTACACGCTCATGGGCCTCGCGGCGCTCTCGAGCGTGGGCATGCAGGGCGTCCTCATCTACATGCTCATCTACCTCGTCATGAACCTCGGAGCCTTCCTCGTGGTCATCGTGGTGGCGGAGGCCACCGGATCCGAGTCGATCCTCGATTACCGCGGCCTGGCGCGGCGTCAACCGCTGCTCGCCATCGCCTTCGGCATCTTCCTTTTCTCGCTCACCGGGCTCCCGCCCTTCGCCGGCTTCGCGGGGAAGTGGTACCTGTTCTATGCGGTCATCGCACGGGCGTCGGGGCCGGGCGGCTTCTGGTACGGCGTCCTGGCGCTGGTGGGAGCCATCAACACGGCGGTTTCCCTCTACTATTACGCCCGCATCCTGAAGGCGATGTTCCTCGAGGCCCCCTACCAGGAGAGCCCGGTCTCCTCCAAGATCGGATACCAAGTCATGCTCTCCGCCTTCTCGGCCGCCATCCTCCTCTTCGGCGTCTGGTGGTCGCCCATGGTCTCGTGGTCGCAGCGATCGCTGCAGATGTTCCGCGGGTGAATTGCCTGGCCGCCCGCTTCGAGGCCCGCGGGCCGCTCAGCCCCGGAGCGACGTCCGGCCTATAAGAGATCCAGCCGGGCAGTCCACTCGAGGTCGATCTCGTGCGCGATCGACCCCATGAGCGCTCGAGAGGGCTCCCTTCGATCTGGCTCCGGATGGCGACGGTAGCCGCACCCTCCGGCCGCCCGCATGACGTCGATCGCCTCAGGTCTTCCCGAGACGCACCCTCACAGGGGGTGATCCGCGCGTCAGGCGGTTCGAGTAGCGGATACTTCGGCCAGAACGCCCCTCCCTGTGGCCCGGCGAAGGGCCCAAGCGGGGAGGTGATCGGCGAGGAGGCACAGGCTCGCGTCCGGCAGCCGAAGGTCGTTTGACCCGACGAGACCCATCACTCGCCCCTGCTCGTCGAAGACGGGGGCGCCGGAGGTGCCGCTCCGGACGCGGTCGGACTTCGCGAGGGGGGAAATGGCGGTCGCCGTAGCGAGCGCACGGACCCACCGCCTCTCGTGGTTGCAGATGAAAACCGAGCATGGGACAGAGGGCCTCGACGAGACCACCACGGACGGAAGGGCCTCCGCAATCAGGGACGGCGAGTCACTGGACGGGCCAGGGCCCGCGGGCTGTACCTTGACGAGGGCGAGGTCCGAGCAGGGATCCGCGCACAAGACGACGCCGTGCGTGATCTGCCCCGTCGCCGGCTGGCGAACCGGGACGACCACGGGCACCTCACCGACATCGTCCGGGTCGGGGAGGATCACCCTGCCCTTCGACCGTGGCAAACAGTGGCATGCGGTGGCGATGACGTCGTCGAAGAGCCCAAACCCCATGCCCACCGGACGCCCGCCCCGGGCTCCATCCAGGATCTCGACGAGTGTGCGTTCCGCGAGCGTCTGGTCGAAGGCCATCGCAGCTACCCCTGTGGTGCGGACCCGCGTTTTCGGGGCCGGCCCATTCTACCGCACCCGGAGACGAGATCCCCGAGGGCGGCGGCCGCGTCACGCGCCCTCGAGCTACGAGCCGTGCCGCAAGGCCTTGGAGAGACGTCGCAGGTTGTGGAGCCAGGCGACGGTGGCGAGGGTCTCTTTGAATGCGCTCCGGGCGAGGCCCCCGGACACGATGCGCGGGTCCGCCAGCGCGCCGCGAGGCGCCGCCACCCTATGCGAACCGATCCGTCTCGTGACTTCGGCGAGAAGTTGCCGCTATGCTTAGATCTCTTAGGGGTTCTGCGCGGCGCCCACCTCATCCCAATCCATCATGCGGAAGGCGGCGGCCTCGGACAGGTAAGTGCCCGAGTAGAGGTACACGGCGCCGGTCACCGGGTGGACGAGCTTCTTGATGTCCGCGAACTCGCTGGTGGCTTTGGGGAACTCGGCCAGGAACGCCTCGATGTTCGCGCGGGTGAGCCGGAACGCCTGGTCCTCGAACAGCGTCAGCTTGGTCGGGGCCGGGATGACCCGTGAGCGGTCCCGTACGAACTCGGCGATCGCGGGATAGGGCTTGTTCGCCTTGGCCCGCAGCAGGATCTTGCCGTAGTTCGTACTCAGGTGCTCGTCGGAATGGAAGTACACCTCTCCGTCCGGGCCGGTGATCGACTGGATGTCCCGGAAGCGCGGGTCGGCGCGGAGCTCGGCGAGCAGCGCAGCCTGGCGCTCGGGTTCTTCCGAGGGGAGGATGGAACCGAGGTCCTGGGCGCAGGTGAGCAGGAGGTCCCTGGAGTCCGCTCGGATCCGTGCGGCGATGGCGAGCTTGACCTCCTCGGCGAAGGCCGCGGAGGCGGCGGCGGTCTCGCTGAGATAGGTGGTGGAGAAGAGGTAGATGCGCCCCGAGGGGGCCGTCATCGCCTTGATGTCCGAGCAGCTCGCGTCGGCGTCCATGGCGAGGATGATGGCCCGTACACGGTCCGTGCTGAGCGCCCCCGCCAGTTCGAGGATCGCCTGCTCGTCGGTGGGGGCCTGCCTGTCCCTGGAGTCGGTCCGGACCTTCTCGGCGAACCTGTTCTTCAGCTCCGCCGGCTCAATCTCCGGTACCTCGGCGGCCGTCACCTGGAGCTTCTCGGTGGCAGCCGCGGTCGGAACGAACGCTTCCAGCATGCCCGCACCTCACCGTGGAACGCGAGAGCCCTGCTCCACGAGGCCGCAGGGCTCCCTCACAGACCCGGCCCGCCTCCTCACGCCGGAACGGTGATCCCCGCCGCCTGCATCTTGGGGATCATGAACTCCAGACCGAGGGCATTGAGGGTGGTCTGGGTGGGGAGGCCCGAGTTCAGTTCCCAGCCGAGTTGCTGGTACACCAGGCTCTTCGCCGCTTCCGTGTCGCCGACGCCCATGACGTCGAGGTAGGTGGTGGGTGAGCCGCTGTTACCGGCCACGATGGCGGTCCCCGGCCCGTTCTGGGTGCAGTAGTTCCACGGGTAGGCGTAGTCGTGACTAAAGCGCATGTTGTTCCCGTCGCCCGGCAGGTTGGTCGGTGCGAGCTGGGGCACCCCGTAGGACGACGGGATGGTGGAGAGCGGGGTGTACTGACTGTAGGTGGCGGCGGGGCTGGTCTGCAACGTGTAGACGCTGTTCGGGTTTGCGTACTGCATCCTGATCGCGGTGAGGCAGCGGTACAGCGTGAAGTTGCGGAGTGCCAGCGTCTCCAGGGCTTGTTGCGGCGTGGGGTTGGCCGGGGCGGCACCGATGATCGGGCTGTAGGCTGGCACCCCGAGGATGGACTGGGTGAACTGAATGAGGGAGAGGCCGGTGACCTTCTCGAAGGTCTGGGCCTCGAGTGTCGCATCCCCGCGGTAGTTGCGGCTCTTGAGCGGAGAAGCCCATACTGGCAGTGTATAGTTGCATTGGGTGATGGCGTTGTGGAGCTCCATGTTCACCATGGCCGAGGCGGCCCAGGCGGCGCGCGCGGCGCACATGGGGCTGTTCACCGCCGTGCTCACTCCATCCCACCAGGCATAGTTGCCCTGGGCCGACTCGTCGGGCGCGTTGAAGATCGAGTTGCCCTGGGTGGTGAGCTCTTGGCTGATGGCCACCTTCAGCGAGGCGGGCAGGCCGTTCGTGTAGAAGCACTGCAGCGTGTGGTTGTTGGGATCGCGGTTCCTCTGCATCATGTTGATCATGGCGCCGAGGTTGCCGTTGCTCTCGATGCTGTGATGCTTCTGGTGCCCCATCTTGAAGAAGGTGAGCGAGCCCAGGGTCTCCATGGCGGTGAGGAGCTCGGGCCATCCCGGGAAGCCCGTGGAGCTATCGCCGTGCGCGAGCCGGTCTGGCCCAATGCCCAGGTAGTAGCCGAGCGTTCCGTAGACCGTCACGCCGAACGAGTTGACGACGGGCGGATTGTAGGTCTGGTTCTGGGCGATGTACGGCATGATGTACTGCAACCAGCGCGGGTCGCCGTTGTCGAGCAGGGACTGGCTGCTGGCCGTGGTGTTCTCGGCGATGTAGCTCACGCCGGTGGCGGTCGGTCCGAGGTAGTTGGAGGCGAGCGTGAGGGAGGTCGTCGAGTTCACCGTCTGGATGGCGTAGGAGACCCCGGCGATGAGGATGGTGCCGCCGGCGACCACGCCGTTGGCGGTGCTCCAGGTCGTCCCTGCCCCGGTGACCGTCGGGCTCCCGTTCGTCGCCGAGACGGTGCCGGTGGCGTAGCCGGCCGGCCCCATGGGCGGGAGCCCGGACGACCAGAGCGCGGTGGCGGTGAGCGTCTTCCACTCCGCGTCGCTCAGGTACTTCTGGAGCATGGGGATGAGAGCGGGCCCACCGAGCGGGTTCGCGACCTTCGCCTTGTAGTACCACTTGAAGGCGTCGGTATAGCCCTGGTAGTCGCTCCACAGCCCGTAGTCGCCCTCCAGACTGTTGCCCATGTAGGCGAGCAGCATGGGGTTCTGCGAGGGATTGCTGCCGGCGGAGTTCGAGATCGACATGTTGATCCCGTTGTTCCCGGTGCAGGTGTTCATGTTGTACCGGGTGACCCCGTAGTTGAGCAGCTGCGGGTGGTCCGCGGCGATGTGGCAGCGGATAGGGCAAGCGTGGCAGCCGTCCATCCTGACCGTCCGCTTCATGCCCTCGTCGCCGAAGTCGTTGTAACCCTTCTGCGTGCGAAGGCCGATCTTGTTGATCGGGCTCGGCGCCGTGGCGGTGGGATGCTCGACATCGGGGCAGTCGCCGAGATCGCGGGGCGGGGTGGCAGCGCCCCACAGGACGCCCTTCGCCCCCGACCAGCGCGTGCCACCCGGCGAATACTCGGACCAGGCCTGGAGGGTCTTCGCCACCACGCCCTGGTTGTTGCATCCCATGAGGCTCAGGTAGTAGTTGACGAGCGACTTCCAGGTCGTCTTGTCGGCGGCGATCTTGACCGAACCGGTGCCCTGCACGCCGATGGCCTTGAGGTTCTTCGAACCCATGATGCCGCCGACCCCGCCCGCGCGGTGGGAGCGGTCGCAGAAGATGCCCGCCATCCGCACCAGGTTCTCCCCGGTCTGCCCGATGCAGGCCACGTGGGCCTCGGGGCCCATGTCGTTGACGATGTAGTTCGTGGAGAAGTAGATGCCGGAGCCCCAGATCATCGAGGCGTCCTCCAGCGTGGCCGTGCCGTCCTGGATGCGCAGCCACACCGGCGAGGGCGACGCCCCCTGGATGACGATCGCATCGTAGCCCGCGTACTTGAGCTCGGGGCCCCAGTGACCGCCCATCTGCCCGCCGTCAGGTAGCTCATCCTTGTGGACCGGCCACAGGCAGGTGATCGAGGTGCGCCCCGAGGAGGGCGACCCGGAGCCCGTGATGGGCCCGACCCCGAAGATGATGCGGTTGGCGGGATCCCAGGCCTTGGTGGTGACCGGTACCTCGCTCGCGAGCACCCGGTAGCCGATGCCGTGGCCACCGATGTACTGCGTCATGTCGACCACCGTCCCGTCGCTGAGGGGGAAGGCGTTCGTGGGATAGGACACGCAGGTGCCTGCCGTGAGATCGACCCTGAGGATATTGCCCGCCCAGCCATAACTCGTCGCCATGTGTCTACCTCATCGTAAATTGGGTCAAAACCGGTGGGTCAATGACACTGGGTGCAGGTGTTCGCTACGTCCGGCGCCAGCTGGATGGCAGCCGGCACCACCTGGCGCGGCGGGGTGCTCCCCGTCCGGTCCTCCCACGGCACGTACTGCAGCGCGCCCGAGGTGCAGGCGGCCACGCACTCCGGCGCTCCGCCGCACAGGTGGCACTTGTGCGACTTGGTTTCCTTGCCGAGCGGTATCCCGTCGAGCGACGGCATCTCCCACGGGCAGGCCTTGACGCAGATCCCGCAGCCCACGCACAGCGCGGTGTTCACCACACGCGCGTTGACGGGGGGGACGACCTGGATCGCCGCGTGCGGGCAGGCCAGCTGGCAGGGAACCGGGTGCGGACACTGGAGGCAGGTGTTCTGCACCACGGTGAAGTTTCCGTAGATGCCCTGCCCGGTGTTCCCGATGGTGCCGTTGACCCCGTAGAGGAGGTTGCGGTTGATCTTGATGTTCGAGATGGCCGGCTGAGTCATCGTGGAGGCCGTGGAGTCGGCCGTGGTCGGGGCCGCCGGATTGTTGCCCGGCGCGTAGTTGCCCTGATTGAAGGCGACACAGGCCGCCTCGCAGCGGCGGCAGCCGACGCAGAGGGTATTGTCGGCAATGACCAGGCCCTGGGCATTCGCCACGTAGACCTGCCTCGGCGTGGCGTTCTGCACGCTCGAGCAGCCGTACTGGAAGGCCACCGCGCCCAGCGCGCTGACACCCATCGCCTGCAGGAAACCCCGCCGACTGATGGTCGTTCGAATGAACTCGCGGACCTGATCGCGCGTCGTCAGCTCATCCGGAATGACCACGACTGGAAGTTGCTCGTTCCCTGCCATGTGCGATCTCCCTGGCTGGCTCCGAATCGGTCCGTTGGCTCCACCGCTGCGCTACTCCGTCCCGCCCACCGCCTGGCTCGGATCCCCATCGCGCTGGGCCGCGACGCTTCCGCTCGCGCCGCGTCCGGTGACGCGGCCTGGCCCTCCGGACAATGCACCCAGCGTGCCGCACCCCCGGCCAGCGAAGATTCCCGAAATCCGGCGGCTTACGGGCGACCTCGCGCCGCACCGCGGACCGCCCTCCGGCGTTAAGGCCAACTACCTGGGGATCTCACCAAGTGCGACCGGAGCGGCCTGCCCCTTCGCCGCCGCTCGGCAGGCCGATCGGTCAATTCGCCTCACTGGCCACGTCCCTTCGGGAAGTATCATCCAGGCTCAAGGAAGGATGGGTGAGTGGCCGCGCTTTCGAGCTGTCTCGACCGAACGCGCCCGAAGCTCGTCGACGCGTTCGGTCGCCGCCTGACGTACCTGAGACTCTCCGTCACCGACCGCTGCAACTTCCGCTGCCAGTACTGCCTGCCCGGTGGCGGTCGGCACCGCGCGGCCGCTCCGCCTCTCTCGGTGGGGGAGATCGCGCACCTGGTGCGCGGGTTCACCGAGCTCGGCTTCTCCAAGGTGAGGCTGACCGGCGGCGAACCGACGTTGCGAGCTGACATCCTCGAGATCGTGAGCCGCGTCGCGGCGACTCGCGGGCTCGCTCAGGTGGGGATGACCACGAACGGCTATCGACTGCGCTCCATCGCCCGCGACCTTTCGCAAGCCGGACTCACCAGCCTCAACGTGAGCGTGGACAGCCTCGATCCCAACCGCTTCGCCGCCCTCACCGGCTGCCGCAGGCTACAGGACATCCTGGATGGCGTGGAGGCGGCCTTGCTCGCGGGCATACCGCGCATCAAGGTGAACGTGGTGTTGCTCGCCGGGACGGACGCCGGCGAACTGGGTCGCTTCCTCTCCTGGGCCCGCGACACTCCGCTCACCGTCCGTTTTATCGAGCTGATGGAGATCGGCCACGACCCCGCCTTCTTCCGCGACAACCACGTGGCCACGGCGCAGATGGAGCGGTGGCTCACCGGGATGGGATGGAATCGGCTGCCGGCGGTCGCCGGCGAGGGGCCGGCCGTGAACTACGTCCACCCCGGTCACCGCGGCCGGATCGGCATCATCGCCCCCTACCAGAAGGGCTTCTGCAGCACCTGCAACCGCCTGCGCGTCTCGGCCGCGGGCAATCTCAAGCTATGTCTGTTCGACGACCGGGAGATCCCCCTGCGCCACCTGCTTCACTCCGACGGACAGCGTCGCGCCCTCGCCGAGCTCGTGCGGTCCGCCGCCAGCGGCAAGCCCTCCTCTCACCTGCTCGCAGAAGGTCAGCGCGGCCGGCTCGAGAGCCTGGCCTCCATCGGCGGATGACCAACTTGGCAAGACCCCAACCGCCGTCCCCGGGCTCCGTCGGAGGACCCCCTCGCGCCGCCCGGAACAGTTCACCGCGGCTCACGTCGACCGGGGCGGAGCGACCCGCCATCGCCACCGCCAAGAACGGCCGCACCGCTCGGAGGAGACCATGAATTCCACTGTCAGCGCAGAGCGATCGACGCCCCGAGGGGCAGGCCGAGGTGCGTCGTTTCCCTTGATCCCCTCAAGCCGACCGGCGAGGCCGCCCTACGCGCGCCCAATCGAAGTTGGGCTGCGCTCGCTCCACCTCGTCGCGATGGCCTTGGTGGTGGGCGGCATCGCCATGGGTGGAACCTACGAGTCGTTGCGCGGTGCCATCCTGGCCACCCTCTCGACCGGCGCCCTACTCCTCGCAGCGTGCCTGCGGTGGGGATGCTTCAATCTGACCCAGGGCGCGGGCTTCGCCTTTCTCCTCAAGCTCGGGCTGCTCGGGCTCGGCTGCCTGTTCGATTCCGCCCGGCTGGAGTGGTACGTGGCCGCCACCATCGTGGCCTCCATCGGCTCCCACATGACCTCGACCTGGCGCCACTTCTCCATCTCCACCCTGCCCTGGCCCCTGCCCCGGAGGTCGGGAGGACGCCCGGCGTGACCGCCGGCTCGCCGGCCCTCGTTCGAGACGCGCCGGCTGAGGGTGCCGACCCGAGCGCGTCGGTCGACTGGAACGAGGCCTGGCGCATCGCGCGCGGGCGGAGCCCCCGGCGCGCGGGACGCGACACCTGGGACCGGCGCGCCCCTTCCTTTGCACGGAGCGAGTCCTCGACGGGTTACGTGGAGCGGGTGCTCGAGATCATGAACCTCGAGCCCGGCTTGACGGTGCTCGACATCGGGAGCGGGGCCGGAACCCTGACCCTTCCGCTCGCCCGACGCGTCCGCTCGGTGACCGCCCTCGACTTCTCCCCGCGCATGCTCGACCTCCTTCGCCAAGGCTGCGCCCGCGAAGGGCTCGCCAACGTGGCGCCGGTGCTCGGAAGCTGGGAAGACGACTGGGCCGAGCTCGGGATCGCGGCCTGCGACGTGGCGCTTGCCTCGCGTTCGCTCACGGTGGAGGACCTCCGTTCCGCCCTCCTGAAACTCGATCGTTTCGCTCGGCGGCGGGCATTCGTCACTGCTCCCGTCGGAGGCGGACCCGCCGATCGGCGCCTCATCGAGGCGGTGGGTCGCTCGTACCTTCCCGGCCCCGACTACACCTATCCCTACAACATGCTCCGCCAGCTAGGCCTCAATCCCACGCTGGCCTTCATCTCGCATTCCTACGCCCACGAGTACGCGTCGGTAGAGGACGCCTTCGACCGCGTCCTGTGGATGCTTCCCGATCCGTCCCCGCGCGAGCTCGAGCGGCTTCGCGACTTTCTCGCCAGGGCGCTCGTGCCTTGCCCGAAGGGATTCGAGTTCGCCTGGCCGCACCCGGTTACCTGGGCGGTCATCTCCTGGGCTCCCCGAGGTGGTCCGTGAAAGGCCCGGGCGCATCGTGGAGGTGCGCGCGCGCCGTGGCGAAGGCCCGGCTCGCCGCGATCGCCACCGTCGCCGTCTCCTTGCGTTGGAGGACCGCCCTCGGCCACGCGAGAGCGGCTCAATGTCGCGGGGTTCCGGCGTTGACAACCGTCCACGCCTGCGCGACGTTCATCGCCGAAGAGGTCGGCGTGGGAGCGTCGCGATGGACGCACTCCGGCCGATGCCAGCGGATGAGGAAGCGGGCCAAGCCCCTGCCTCGGCGGGCCAGGCTACCGGTCCGGCGCTCGTAGGCCATCCGGAGGCCACGCCGTGGGCCCGTGCCGAGGTGGCGGCCGAGGGCCCTCGCCTGCGCCACGAACCCGTGCAGCGCGACGGGCGGAGTGGCGCGGACCGGGCCGGCGTCGCCCGACAGGGTGCGGCCTGCCTGCGGGCCCTCCCCTCGCGCGGTCGGACATCGGTCGAGCTTTTCCGGCGGCGCGAAGCTGAAGGAGGACCCATGGTGAAGGCCAGGCGTGGCGACAGGGTCAAGCTGCACTACACCGGGAAGCTGGCTGACGGGACGGTGTTCGACTCGACCAAGGACGCGGGAAGCGCGAAGTGGGGGAACTTCAAGGGACGGGGCGTCGCCTTCGAGCCGGCCCAGCTCATCATCGGCTCGGGCGAGATGCCGCCCGACTTCGAAGAGGCGCTCATCGGACTCGAGCCGGGTGACCAGGTGACGGTCAAGATTCCCTCGGAGCGGGCATTCGGTGCGCGCGACGAGGAGCGCGTTCAAGTCATCCCCATCGACGACTTCACCCCCCGGGAGCTGGGCTTGGAACGCTTCCGGGTGGCGGAGGGAAGGCACCGGCCCAACAAGTTCGAACCCAAGGTGGGCGACATCTGGGAGGTGACGACCCCGGACGGCTCGAGCCTCAACACCCGCATCGTCGACAAGACCGACGAGACCATCACCCTCGACGCCAACCATCCGCTCGCCGGCCACGACCTCGTGTTCGAGATCCGACTGGTGGCAGTCCTCTGAGCATTTCGCGCGACCACGGCAAGCGATAGCGCCAGGCCGGGCTCCTGGGGGGCTCAATCTAGACGAGGCGGCAACATGGTGACGGGGACCGTGAAGTGGTTTGACGACGAACGAGGCTTCGGCTACCTCGCCCGGGATGAGGGCGGCGAGGACGTGTTCTGCCACTACAGCGTCATCCTGAAAGACGGCTGTTTCCGGAGCCTCGCCGAGGGCCAGAAGGTCGAGTTCGAGGTCTTCTCGGCGCCCGAGGGGCTCGTGGCCGGCAACGTCCGCAGGGTCTTCGACGCGAACGGCGCGCTCGTCACCGTGCTGTGCGGGGACGCCGTGCAGATCCAGGCGATGCCCTACCGTCGCCCCAACCTCGCGAACATGGCCGATCGGTTGCGGGCGTTCGGCGCGGTGCATGTCTCCGAATATCTGCTGCGGCTGCGTGCACCACCTTACGAGCTGACCCTCTTCGACGACGGCCGCGCCATCGTGAAGGGCACGAACGACGAGTCGACCGCCCGAGCCCTGGTGGCGAAGTGGCTCGGCGTGAGAATCCCGGAGTGATGGTGGACACGCCTGCCCGGCTGCGCGCGGCCCAGGCGGACTCGCGCTCTCCGCCGGCCGGCCCGGGCCGAGCCCGTGCAGGGCCTGCGGCGACTTGAGGAACGCGATCGCGCCGTGAGAAGCTGAGACGGAGCATGGCCTTCGACAAGACAGTGGCCCATGGCGCGCTCGTCGATATCCTCGACGCGCTGAACGGGGACCGCCGCCTCGGAACCGGTTTCCGGTTGCTCGACGACGCGATCGCCACCTCCTGTCGCTGTCTTCCAAGACCGACCGGAACGATCCGCCTGCCCGATCCGGACGTGCCCGGCATCCTCGTGCTCGTGCGCATGCGCAAGCTCGGGACGACGAGCGCCGCATTCGCGGTGGTCGCCAGGGCCGACCCGTTCTCGGGTCTTGCCCTGCTCACCCCGTCGAGCGCAGCCGGACTGGGTGTCCCGGAGGAGCTCAATCCGCTCATATCTCCCCGCGCTCTCATCGATGGGCTCGAGCCGTGCCAGCCCGAGCTGACGCCGAACTGGAGCGGCCCCGTCTCCATCTGGTCTGGCGATGCGTGGGTCGAGGGGACCGCGTGCCAGTCGGCCTGCTCGTTGTCGAGCCGGAACGACCGCCTCCCGAGCACGGCGCTCGGCGCCCCGGTCTTCACCCCGGCAGGCCGCGTCGTAGGCCTCGTGCGTTCGATCGACGAGGCCGGCTCTGGCGCCAGCCTGTGTTCCCTCGCCGACCACCTGCCGGGCTGGTTGCTCCGCTCATCGAGCGGGGATGGCCGGGACCCGGACGGCGCGGTGGGCCCGGTCGCTCGTTGATCGCGTGATCCCTCGCCTCGAGGTACGGAAAGGCGAGCCGGAGTCCGACCGCCCGTCGCTGGGCGCGCCGGCCGACCGAGCGGCGGGCTTCACGCGCCCGTGAGATAGGCATGAGCCTGGCGGAGTCTCTCCCGGATGGCGATGCCCTCCGGGCAGATGGACTCGCATTGCCCGCACGCGACGCACCGGTCGGCACCCTCCCCGGCTCCGAGGATGGCCCGCCGATACTCTTCGGCCGCTTCCGCCTTGGAATCGAACATCGCGTCGTTGTACAGGGAGAGAGCATTCGGGATCGCCACGCCGCTCGGGCAAGCGAGCCGGCAGCTTCCGCAGGTGGTGCAGGGGACCCTCTTCATCGAGCGATAGGTCCGCCGCACTCGCTCGATCCGTTCCAAGTCCTCCCGGGTCAGAGGCTCGGCCACGGCCGCCGCGCCGACACACGCCCGCAGTTCACCCGCCGCGTTCATCGCGGTGGTGGCCGTGACCACCGCGGGGTGGTTCCAGATCCACCGCAGGGCCCATTCGGCCGGTGGCCAGGTCCGCCCGGACGAGGACCAGAGGTCCTCCATCCAGGGCGGCGCACTCGCGAGCGCACCCCCCCGAAGCGCCTCGGCGGCCACCACGCCGACGTCCTTGGCCGCCGCATAGCTCATCTCCTCGAGACCCACGTCGCGCGTCCCGTCGAGAAAACTGAGCTCGATCTGGCAGAAGTCCCAGTCGTGTCCGTCGACGACCTCCTTGAACTCCGTGAACGGTCCGTGAAATGAAAATCCCAGGCAGCCGATTCGTCGGCTTGCCCTGGCGCGCTCCAGGGCGCGCAAGCCCGCCGACCGGTTGACCTCCGCCCAGCGACCGCCCTCGAGCGCATCGAGCAGGCACAGGTCGATCCGGTCGGTGTCGAGCCGGCCGAGTTCGCCATCCAAGAACCGCTCCCAGCCGTCCGCTTCGCGCACGAGCGACACCGGCAGCTTGCTCGCGAGAAGCACCTTCTCCCGCCATCCCCCCTTGAGGGCGCGCGCCAGGAAGGGGCCGCTCGCGCCGCGGTGATAGGTCGAGGCCGTTTGAACGTAGTTGATGCCGGACTCGATCGCGGCGTGCACGAGCTGCGTCGCCGCCCCCTCGTCAATCGCGGCGCCATCGCCCCCGGTCGGAAGCCGCGCGCAATCGACGCCGAGTATCGAAAGGGCGAGTCCGGGCGCCTTGGGGAGCGAGCGGTATTGCATGTCCGAGTGGAGCCGAGCTGACCCGAGCGCCGGGAGGACCCCGCGGACCCGGCCGGCCAATCTTGAACCGGACCGGGGTTCGCCCGGCTTTTGGACGGGCTAGCCCCGCGGCAACCTTTCGAGGTCGGTGGCGAGCGTCTCAGCGGTCGCGGTCGACAGGTACGGTTGGTGGAGGCACCACGAGTGCGGACAGTGCAGGTCAATCCGGATCGGGTTCTTGTTCTCCCCGGCGACCGAGGTCTGCCACAGGTGGCCGAGACGGATGCTATCCACGACCTCCTGGATGGAGTGGTAGGCGCCGTCCTCCGTCACCACGCCCACGATGTGCTCGTGGTCGGGGTTCAGGACGGGCCTCTCCTTGCGCACTTTGATCACGTTGTGGGTTTCCATGGCAGGCCATCTTTCATCGCTCAACCGATCGCCTGCCATTGTCGCACGGCACGGCCCGAATGGACCGTGGTGCTCGGCCGCGGCCCGGTCCGCCCCGATGGCGCCTCGGTCCTCCGACGCGGCGCCATCGCGCCGGGGGGCCGCGAGGGCTCGCGACGACGTATTGCGAGGGGCGTGCCAGCGGAAGGCGGACCGCGCGGATAAGCCAGGCCCGCCTGCCTCAGACCACCGCCGAAGAGCGTTCCTGGGCTCGAGCCGGAGGGCCACCCCGAAGCCGGGGCCATCGCGGCCCGCCCGGCTCGCGCGACAGGACCGTCTCCAGGCGCCCGCTCGCAGGGCGAGGACGCGCCGAGCGAGCGCCCCGGTGGGTCACCGTGACTATGGCACGTAGAGTTCCGCGGCGGTGAAGGTCGCGTCGGCGCCGGCGATCCCGGAGTAGTCCGCCAGGGCCCCGCCGGCGATGAGCACCTCGCCGCTCTTGAGCAGAGTCGCTGAGTCGAAGGCTCGTGGCGTCGTCAGGTCCCCAGCCGCGGAGAAGGTTCCGGCGGTCGCATCGTACAACTCGGCGGTCTCTAGCGTCGGCGGCGCGCCCGATCCGAACCCGCCCGCCATGAGCACCTCGCCGTTCGCGAGAAGCGTCGCGCTATGCAGGTCGCGCGGGGTCGCCATGCTCCCGGTGGCGGTGAACGTCCCGGCGGCCGGATCGTAGAGCTCGGCGCTCCCGAGGATGCCGCCGGAGGACCCGACCTGCGTCCCGCCCGCGACGAGTACTTTTCCGTTGGCGAGCAGCGTGGCGGTGTGCATCTCCCGCGCCACCGTCATGTTGCCGGTGGCACTGAACACTCCGGCGACCGGGTCATACAGTTCGGCGCTGGGGAGGGCGCCCAGATCTCCCGACACCGACCCGAGGGTCCGGTCCCCTCCTGCGATGAGGACGTCCCCGCCTTCCAGGAGGGTCGCGGTGTGCATCTGGCGCGGCGAGGCCATGCTGCCGGTTGCCGCGAACTGGCCCGCCACGGGATCGTACAGCTCGGCGCTGGCGGTCGCGATGGGGGCATTGACGCCGCCCGAGACGCCTCCCGCGATGAGGACCTGCCCGTTGCTGAGGAGCGTCGCCGTGGCGTCCTCCCGCGCCATGGTCATCGTCCCCGCCCGCGCGAAGGCCCCGGTGCTCGGATCGTAGAGCTCCGCACTCGCCAGGAACCCGGCCCCGCCGAGACCGCCCGCCACGAGCACCCGCCCATCGGCGAGGAGGGTGGCCGTGGCGTAGGCCCGGCCGGTGGCGAGGGTCCCGGTCGCCGCGAACGTCCCGGACGCCGGGTCGTAGAGCTCGGCGCTCGCGAGGAAGACGTTGGCGGTGCAGGTCCCCGAGGTGCACACCCCGTTCCCGGCGATGGCGTCGTTGTTGACGGCGAGCCCGCCCACGATGAGGACCTGCCCGCTGTTCAGCAGGGTCGCCGTGTGGGCGTAGCGACCGGTCACGAGGTTGCCGGTCGCCGTGAACGAGCCCGCCGGCGTCGCGGCGGCGGCGCTCACCGCGCTCGAGTTGCCGCTGCTCGAGCTGCATGCGGCGAGCCCCAGGGCGAGGCACATCCATCCGAACCGATTCGAGCGTTTCATAGGATCCCTCGGTCACGTGTCACGGCAGGCCGCTGCTCGGGCAGCCGTGGTAAAAAACGAGTACCTCGCTCGCGTTGCGCGTCGTCACCTGCCGTTCAGGTTGGGATGGCAGGCGAAGTTCGAGCAGTCGCTCTTCGCGGGATGGCAACCCTGGCAGTTCTGCAGGTTCCTCCTCGCGTCGGCGCGGTGGAACGCGACCCAGTTCGGGTCGGCCACGCCCGGAGCGACATAGACCGGCTGATGGGCCTTGAGCATCATCCCGGTCTTGTCCTTCTGGATCCAGCTGAGGTGGCAGTCCGAGCAGAACCGGGCCGATTCGTGGCATCGGTAGCAGCTCTGCGGATCGTCCCGGGCCTGGATGGCGTGGGTCGAGACGAAATCCGCGCCGTGCGATTCGGGCATGGATTCGCCCCTGCGGGAGAGGCTCTTCTGGTCGTTCGAGATCTCTCCGCCCTTGTGGCAGTCGACGCAGAAGGACTGCTGATGACAGTCTTCGCAGTTGTTGGAAGCCTTCTGAGCGAGCAACCGGTGTTCGGTCATGAACTGAGCGCCGTGATTGTCGGCCACCCCGGAGGCCTCGTGGCAGGCCCGGCAGTCGGCGAGCTCGACGTCCCGGTAGGACTTGTGGTCCGTGCGGTCGCCCCGGGCGGCGCCGGGGACGGCCGACAGGAGGAGGAAGGCCGTCCACGTGAGCCGAAGTCGTCGATGGCACCAACCGTTCAGCATGGACTCGCCTCGCGCATCTAGAGGTGGACGTTGAGGGCCACCAGGCCCTGATAGGCATGGCTAAAGTAGAAGTTGAGGTTGTCCTCAGCCCTGGCCGAAGCGCCGAAGATCCGGCTGAACTCGTAGTTGAGGCCAGCCCAGTACTTCTTGGCAGTTCCTGTCCGGCTGCTGAGATCCTCGCTCCGGAAATCGTCGTAGTCGATGCCGGCGAGCAGGGTGGCCATGGCGATCCGATACGAGCCACTGAACTTGAGGCCGTTCAGCCAGCCGGCGAAGCCGGTCCGGACCTGGTAGGTGGCGTTGAGGATGAGGCTCGGCAGCGGCCGGGCAAACACACCGACCACGTACAGGTCGGCCGTGGTGTCCCCGTCGAAGTGCTCGTTGGCGTATTTCGCGTTCAGCCGGTAGTCGGGGGTGAATCGGTACTCGGCAGCCACGCTCAGCTGCCGGTAGTCATTGACGTTGAAGAAACGATAGAAGGAGAAGCGGTCAAAGGTGGGGTGACTGAGATAGTACTCGCCCTTGACGGTCAGGTTACTGATCGGCGTCAGATTGAGGTCACCCAGGACCTCGTTTAGGCGGTCCGAGACGGCGTCGTATCTCGCCCGGCCGACGAGATTGACCGTCTGGAAGGGGGTACTCGAGACGTCGAGCGCTACGTACTCTTGAGCAAATTCGCCTTGGGTGTACTTGACCGCATAGCTCACCTCAGCGTGAGTCGACCTCGGCGCGTCGAAGTAGAGGCTCCCTCCCGCCAGCTCGTTGTCGGCGACCCATACCTCGCTCTTGTTGGTCAAGATGACCCGCCGACCGCCGAAGGCCGTGAGGCCCACGGGTCCCAGGCTCTTCAGGTTGAGATACAGCCCGTCGACGGTGCCCGGAGCGGCCGCGGCGCTCAGGAAGCTTCGCCCCACCTTGAGGTCCAGGTCCGGGATGACGTCCCGGTAGTCGAGGTACAAGTAGTAGAGCCTGCCGACGGTATCGGTCGCGATTTCGGGGCGCGACTCGTCGCTCGTCGCCAGCTGCCGGAGAACTCGACCGTAACCATGGACACTGGCCTTGCCGGCCGGGTCCAGGTTGGTGACGTTCACTCTGAGGTATTCTGCGATGTCGTCTTGATTGCGGTCGGCGGAGAGGAAGTCTTGGTAGAAGAGGTTCTGGGTGGAGCTCGTCACCTGGACATCCGCCGAGCGGGCCAGCAACGGCGCCCCAGCGGCGATCGCCAGGACCAGCGTGGCATTAGTAATCCTCATTCCATTCGCCTCATTCCCTGGTGGCTTCCGAGTGGAGGGCGCAATGCGGCGCGGGAGACCCGGCGAGCTCGGGCAATGCGGCCGGCTGCGGCGGCCCGTCTCCAAGGGTCTCTTCGAGGTCCCATGGTGTGAAGAATGAAGCGTCCGTTTCGAGCAGGAGTTCCTGGCTCGCTTTGCTCGAGCGAGCAACTAGCGTGCCCAGGACGGCATACACCCGAAGCGTGAGTGTATTCAGCGCGTTGGCGGGCCCGGACCGTCCCCGCAGCGCGGGCCGCCCCGTGGAATCACCAGATCCGGGTGGTCGTTTCACCATGTCGGGTCGCCGTGGAAATTGGCCTTCTGGCCGCGCCACTCGCGCCCGGTCGGCCCGCGCACCCGGCGAATCCCTGGCCCCGCGCCGTGCGCGCCGTCGCCCTCGACGACCTCGGTCCAGCCAGTGTGCTGGACCGGCCTCGACCGGCGATCCCCCGGCCAAACGGGCGCAGGCCCGATGTGGCGAGCGTTCCCGGGCCGAGAGGGACTCCCAGCCCGAGCCGGAGCCGCTCTTTGCCCTGGGGGAGAAGACGGCCGAAGCTAGTCCAGGCCGAGCTTCTTCACCTGGTATCGCAAAGAATCGTAGGTCATCCCGAGCAGCTTGGCGGCCTGCACCTTGTTGCGCCCGGTTCGGGCGAGGGCCTGCAGGATGAGGGTGGATTCCAGATCCTCGAGCGACAGTCCACCGTCGGGCAAAGTGATGTCGGTCGTCGGGCCGGGGGGAGGGACCGCCGGCCGTTGCACGACCTCCTTGGGAAGGTACTCGGGGAGGATCGTGGGTCCGCTTTCCAGCACCACGATCCTCTCGATCGTGTTCCTGAGCTCCCTTACGTTTCCGGGCCACTCATAGGCGAGCAGCAGTTGCTCCGCCTCCGGCGAGAAGCCGGTGAAGGCGGCTCGCCCGTACTTCGCCGGGTAGAAGGCCAGGAAGTGCCGCGCCAGGGGCAGTACGTCCTCCGGGCGCTCGCGCAGCGGGGGGACGTGAAGGGAGAAGGTGGCGAGCCGGTAGAACAGGTCGATCCGGAACTCCCCGGTCTTCACCGCCTCCTCGAGATTGCGGTTCGTGGTGGCAAAGATGGTTGCCTCGATGGGGATGTCGTGCCGTCCTCCGACGCGCCGCACCTTCCGTTCCTCGAGGACCCTGAGCAGCTTGGCCTGCAGGTTCGACTTCATCTCCCCGATCTCGTCGAGGAGAATGGCACCACCCGAGGCGAGTTCGAAAACCCCTTTCTTCTCGACCTTGGCGTCGGTGAACGAGCCCTTCTCGTGGCCGAAGAGCTCGCTCTCGATGAGGTTCTCGGGAAGGGCAGCGCAATTGACGCCGATGAAGGGAGCCGCGCTCTCCTCGGCGTGCATGAGGCCGTGGACGTATCGGGCGAGCAGCTCCTTGCCGGTCCCGTTCTCCCCGGTGATGAGCACGCCCGGGACGCCCGCCCGCGCCAGCTTCTGGGCGCTCTCCTTCAGCTTGAGAATGACCTCCGAGCCTCCGATGATCTCCCTCGAGGAGAGGTCGGAGCTGATCTTGCGCAGGTATTCGACCTCGCGCCTCAGGTTGCCCTTCTCCACGTTGGAGGCCACGACGAGCTTCAGCTCCTCCATGTCGAAGGGTTTGGTCAGGTAGTCGGAGGCTCCCGACTTCATCGCCTTCACCGCGGTCTCGGCGCTGTCGTCGGACGTCAGCATGACCACCTGGGTGCCGAGCCCGGAGTCGGTGAGCTCCTTCAGGACCTCCATCCCGCTTTGACCGGGCAGCCTGATGTCGAGGAGAAGCACGTCCGGGGCGAACGCCCGGATCTTGTCGAGGATGTCTCGTGGGTCCGTTTCGGCGCGCACCTCGTAGCCGTCCGCCTTGAGCGCTCGCTCGACCATCGCGATGATGAGGTCGTCGTCGTCGAGCAGGAAGATCCGCCCCTTGGCTTTCATGCGCACAACTCCGTCGTCGCGACCACGGGGAGGCGGACCTGGAAGACGGTCCCTCCGGCCGGGTTCCCGGCCACCGCAATCGAGCCGCCATGCTGTTCCACCAACTTCTTCGAGATGGCGAGCCCGAGCCCGGTTCCCTTGGGCTTGGTGGTGAAGAAGGGCTGGAAGATCTGGTCGATGTGCTCGGCGCTGATCCCTCGACCGGTATCGGCGATCTCGACCAGGATGGAGCCCGGCTCGCAAGCGGTCCGCAGGCTCAAGGTCCCGCCCTGTGGCATGGAATCCACGGCATTGAGGATGAGGTTCAGCAGGACCTGCTGCAGTTGCATCGGATCGGCCATCGTCTCGGGTATCGGCCGCAGCTGCTTCACGATCCGGACCGCCGTCGAGCGCTCGCCGGGGATCGAGAGCCCGACCACGGCGTGGATGATGTGGTTGACGTTGAGCCGCGCCAGTTGAGGCTTGGCGGGCTTGGCGAAGTTGAGGAAGTTCTTCATCAAGGACTCGAGCCGCACCACCTCCTGGGCGACCCGCTTCACCACCTTTCGGTCCTCCTGGGAAAGGCTGGCCTCTTCGGCAAGGACCTGCATGGCCGCCTTGATCCCGCCGAGTGGGTTCTTGATCTCGTGGGCCAAGCCCGCCGCCAGCTGACCCACCACCACCATCTGCTCGTTTCGCCGGGCGCTCTGCATCTGTTCCTTGAGCGAGCTCGCCATCTCGTTGAAGGCGCCGGCGAGCTCGCCGAACTCGTCCTTCAGGTCGGCGACCCGGTGGCCGAGCGCCCCACCCTTCAGCTTCCGCGTGGATTCGAGGAGGACATCGAGGGGACGGGTGAGTCCCGAGATGAAGATGAACCCGAGCAACACCGACAGCAGGGGACCGAGCACCACCAGGGCATAGAGCACGTACTTGGCGGATGCGATGTCGCTCAGCATGAGGTGGGTACTCCGCTCCAGGCTGGCGGTCGTGACGTCGATCATGTCACGGGCCTCGGCGATGAGATCCTCCCCGCTGCGGAAGGCGGCTTCCTCCTCGGCGGACGGGTTCCCGGAGTCCGAGCGCACCGCCAGGACCCGAGAGAGCGCGTCGCTGTATTGTGCGGTCCGCGTCTTCAGGGACTTGAGCCGCCGAGCGGCGAGCGGCGAGTGGTGGCACTGAAAGCAGGTGTCGAGGAGTTCGCCCATGCGCCCGGCGCTCGCCACCACCCCCTCGACGTCTTGCGTCTCGTGCGGCTCGCCGTGGATGAGCTTCGCCTGCACCCGCTTGATTTGAAGCAGGTACTGTTCCCTCAGGAGTTCCACCTGATGGAGGGTGATGAGCCGGTCCAGGTTGTTCGTGGAGCTCCGTATGGCGAGGGCGATGTAGAGACTCGGCAGCATGACCGCGACGGTGAAGGCGCCGAGCCCGATGATGATCTTGCGCTTCATCGGAAGTGTGGCCGTTCGAGGCGCTCATCCCTTGCAACCGCCCAGGGCCGTCCGGGGCGGCCGGCGGCCAGGGCGAGGGGGCCCGCTCCGGCCGGCCTCGCCGGAATGACCCGGCAGCCGCGGCTTCGGTGGCGTGCTGCATCCCGAGGCCGCGAGCGAGTAGCCGAGGCCCCTGGCACAGGCCGGCCTCGTCCCCGAGACCCCAGGGCCTCCTTCAGCGTCCGCGCTTCAAGTTGGCCACACAATGCCATGGCGACACGGTTCGAGGTGCCGGCTCCACATCTTCACTCTTGGCTCGGGTACTATGGCGCGGCGGCTCGCCTCGACTCACCGGCCGCCGAGGAACTCGCCGTGGCGCCGGTGAGCTGTGGGCGACCGGCCTTGTCCGAAGTCCCGTCGATGGAGTCATCGCGATTGGCGGCTTGCCTGAAGCTGCGAATGGTCTTGCCGAGGGCGTCTCCAAGCTGCGGCAACTTGTTCGGCCCGAACACGAGCAACACCACGACGAGGACGACGACGAGCTCACCGAACCCGAGGCGCATGCGCCGACTATACGCTCGGCCCCCTCGGCCGCAAACTGCGCCCTATGCCGCAGGGTCAACATGTCCGGGTCAGAGCCCACATCGCCCAGCCATGCCAGGTGACGGCCTCGATCGCCGCAGCAGAGCATCATGAGCCCACTTCAACTTCCGACTCCCACACCGACGCGAGGGGACCTTTCTTCGCTCTGCCGTGCGGCGTGCGGGCGCGCCCGAGCTGGCGGCAACGTGGTGCCGCGGCCCCCGGCCGCGACTCTCTTCGTCGTGATTCGGCGTCCGCCGCCTCTTCAGGCGCCACCCACTTCATCGCCGCATCGCTCGTCGAAATGCGAGCTGGGTTCCGCAAGCCCCCGGGCTCACTCACTCGCCGACCCACGCTCTCGCGTTCCCCATCGGAACCGGTACGGACGCGAATCCGTCCCTCCTATTCCGAATGACGTGTGTTGAAGCGGTTGCCTCCATGCAAAGCGCAAGGGGTCCGCGCCGTCCCGAAGCTGAGGCCGGCGCGAGCACGAGGGGCCCGCGAGCCGAAGCGCGCCCAGACCGACGCGAGGTCGCGCCATGGCCTTCGACCCCTGAGCGACCGAGGAGGCCGGCCCGGCCTTTGCGGGCTCGACCCCAGCGATGCAGAGGCGCTCCACGGCGGCCGTTGCAGCCGGTGGGGCAGCGCCAAGAGCGGTCCGGGTCGACGAGGCGGTCCCCCGGCATCGCTTTTCGGTCGGTCGGCCCCAAGGCCGCGGGCCTCGCAGTGACGACGCTCGGGGCCTTCTCGTGTTCACCGTGCGAGCCGAGGGACCGGATTCGAGTCGATCCTCGACTACCGCGGCCTCGCGCGCCGTCGCCTTCGCCGTCCTGTTCTCTCGCTCAGCGCGCTCCCACCCTTCGCCGGGAATCCCGGTCCGACGCGGTCACCCACCGAGCGTCGGGGCCGGGCAGATGCGGGTGCGGCAATTTGCCGGTGGCGCGTCGAATTCAGGGGGCCTCATTCCTCGAGGCCCCGCCGAGAAGGCCTGGTCTCCTCCAAGCTCCCGGGGTATGCCCCTGGCGTCTACACGGCGGCCTGCTCATGCTCTCCGCCTTCTCGGCCGCCATCCTCCTCATCGGCTCCAGGGTTCCGCATCCCTCCTCGAGATGTCTCGTGGGTGAAGACCCCGACCTCGAGAGCGCGTGTCCGCTTCGCGGCCTGCGGCTGGTCAGCCCCGGCGCGCCTCGAGCTGCCGAAAGCCCTCCTCGCTCATGGTCTCGGCGCCGAGGCTCCGCCCCGGAGCGACCTCCGGGCCGTGGAAGTCCGACCCGGCGGTCGCCACGAGCTCGAGCTCCCGGGCGATCCTGAGGTACTTCTCGCGCAGGGACGGGTTGTGATCGGGATGGTAGGTCTCCACACCGGCGAGGCCGTCTCCTTTCAGCCGCTCGAGATCGCCCCGCTCGATCCGGTTGACACCCGGATGGGCGAGGGTGGCGGTACCCCCGGCCGTGCGCACCAGCTCGATCGCCTCCCGTGCTCCCAGCCGGTAGCGACCGACGAAGGCCGGGCGCCCTTCGCCGAGGTAGAGGTCAAAGGCCTCCTTGACGCTCGCCACCAGCCCGCGTTCCACCATGGCCCGGGCCACATGGGGCCTCGCTAGGATCTTGCCCCCGCTGAAACGCTCGATCTCCTCGGGAGCGAGGGCGACGCCCACCTTCGCCAGCTTGTGGATGATCTCTCCCATGCGCACGCGCCGCTTCTCGGCGAGGAGGTCCTCGAAGGCGCGCAGGGGAGCGCTTTCCGGGTCCACGAAATGCCCGAGGAGGTGCACCTCACGCTGATCGAAGAGGACCGACAGCTCGATGCCCCCCACGAAGATGAGGCCGTGTAGGGCAGCGGCCCTCTTCGCCTCCACCAAGGCGCCCACCGAGTCGTGATCGGTGAGGGCCCACACCGTGAGGCCGGCCCGGGCGGCTTGGCTCGCCACCTCGGAAGCGGAGTACTGTCCGTCAGAAGCCGTGGAATGCGAATGGAGGTCGATAACTGCGCGTTGGCCTGTCATTGCGTGGCCCATCCCTAGTATCATAGCGGGCGGCTAAGGAAGGGCCTTAGGAAGCGCGGCGCACCAGAGAACGACCATGCAGCACGTCCTACGCATCTCCCGCAAGATCGACTACGGCCTGCGGGCCATGATCTACCTCGCCTCCATCCCGAGCGAGGCGGTGGTACCGTTCCGGGAGATCGCCCGGCAGATGATGATCCCGGAGGACTTCCTCGCCAAGATCCTGAAGACCCTGGTCGACCGCGGTCTCGTCAAGTCGGCGCGCGGACCGCACGGCGGCTACGTACTCGCGCGGCCGCCGGGCGCGATCAGCTTCCTCGAGGTGATCGAGGCGGTCGAGGGCCCCATCGCCATCAACGTGTGCCTGGACGGGGAGGACCCCTGCACGAAGGCGCCAGCCTGCACCATGGTGGGCGTGTGGCGACGCGGCCAGGAGCGCATGCTGGAAGTGTATCGGAGCACCATGCTCGCCGAGCTCGCGCTCAAGCCCGACCCTCAGGGAGCAGTGGGGTTCGTCCAGCTGCTCGCACGCTCGGAGCCGGCAAGCTAGCGCTTCTCGCGGCCTTTGGGGGGAGCCCGTCTCGTCCTCTCGCCCGGACGGCCAGGGGAGAGGCCCACCTGTTCTCGCCTTGACCCTCATCTCCGCGCGAAGGTAACGTGCGCGCCCGGCATGGCTCGCAGGAACCCCGAGCAGCTCAGGAAAGCCTACCTCGCCCGTCCCCCGGTCGAGCCCATGAGGCTCCGGCCCCGCATGACGGTGGAGGACCTCGTCCTCGTCTACCGCAAGGCCGGCGCTTTCAATGGAGGGCGCCTGGCCGAGGCCTGTGACCTGTTCGGGCGGATGATCGACTCGGGCGCGACCATCGCCCTCACCGTCACCGGAGCCATGACTCCTGCCGGCATGGGGGGGGCATTCCAGGCCATGATCGAGGCCGGTTTCGTGGACCTCATCATCGCCACCGGCGCGAATCTCTACCACGACCTCCATTTCGCACTCGACCTCCCGGTGGTGCAGGGGCACTTCCAGGTCGATGACCGCGAGTTGTACCGGGCCGGGATCGAGCGCATCTACGACGTGTTCATCACCGAGGATTCCCTGCTCGACACCGACGCCTTCGTGCGCGAGGCCCTGGAGAAGGCACCGGAGGCCTTGCGAGGTCGCATCTCCACCGCACGCCTGCACCACTACCTCGGCCATCTCGTCCGGGCCCAGGCCAAGCGTCCCGAGAAGAGCTTCGTCGCCACCGCCGCACAGTACGACGTCCCGGTCTTCACCTCCTCCCCCGGCGACTCCTCCATCGGCATGAACGTGGCGGCCATGAAGCTGCGCGGCGGGGCCACCACCATCGACCCCGATCTCGATGTGCTCGAGTCGACCGCCATCGTCTACGACGCCAAGTTGAACGGCGTCGTCATCCTGGGCGGGGGATCGCCGAAGAACTTCTACCTGCAGACTCAGCCGACCCTCTGGCAAATCCTCGACCTCAACCGGGGGGGGCACGAGTACGTCCTGCAGATCTCGACCGACTCGCCGCAGTGGGGCGGGCTCTCGGGTGCCACGCCCTCGGAGGCCATCAGCTGGGGCAAGGTCCAGGCCGATCTGGCCCACAACCACGTGGTGGTCTACGCGGACTCGACGGTGGCGGCGCCCATCGTCTTCGCCTACGCGCTCTCCACCCGCAAGCGTCGCGAGCCGCGGCGGCTCTTCAAGCGCCTCCCGGCCATGTACGAGAGGCTACGAAGGGCCCACCAGCGCCGCCATCCCGGTTCGGGGGCGCTGCCGGAGTTGAAGCAGGCGGCCACCACGCGGGTGGCCCGACCGCAGCGCAGCCTTCCCCGGCGCTAGGGCGAAGAGTACCCATGGCCTTCGACCCCTCGGCGGCCGCCCGACCGGACTCCGGCGTGTTTGGGCTCTCCCACTCGGAAGACGAGGCCCGGGTGGTCCTCCTGCCCGTGCCCTTTGAGGCGACCGCCTCCTACCACGGCGGTACTTCCCGAGGCCCCGAGGCCATTCTCAAGGCGAGCCGTCAGGTCGACCTCTTCGACGTGGAAACGGGGCGTCCCTACCTCTCAGGCATCCATCTGCTCCCTTCTCCCCGAGTCGTCGCGGATGCCGACACACGTGCCCGCGACGCTGCCGGAAAGGTCCACGCCGCCGGGGGAGCGCGCGAGGATCGCCCTGACCTCCTCGCTGCGATTGCCCTCGTGAATGCTGCCTCGAACGAGGTCAACCGGTTCGTGGAGGGCGAGGTGGATCGTCTCATCGGAGCCGGCAAGAAGGTGGGCGTCGTCGGCGGCGAGCACGCGGTCTCGTTCGGATCCATCGCCGCCCACGCCCGGGCCTTCCCCGGCCTCGGCGTGCTCCACCTCGACGCCCACGCTGACCTGCGCCGCGCCTACGAGGGTTTCGAGCACAGCCACGCTTCCGTCTTCTACAACGTCATGGAGGAGCAGCCCGCGGTCGCCCGCCTGGTGCAGGTGGGCCTGAGAGACGTCTGTGAGGAGGAAGTCCGCTACGCTGAGGCCTCCTCAGGCCGCATCGTTCCTTATCACGATGCCCTCCTCGCATCGCAGCGCTTCGAGGGCGAGACCTTCGGCTCGCAGGTGCGTCGCATCGTGGCCGAGCTGCCACGGGAGGTCTATCTCTCCTTCGACATCGACGCCCTCGAGCCCGCGCTGTGCCCGCACACCGGCACCCCCGTGCCGGGCGGCCTCACCTTTCAGCAAGCGGTGGGGCTGGTTCGGGGCGTCGTCTCGAGCGGGCGCCGAATCGTCGGCTTCGACCTCGTCGAGGTGTCTCCCGGCGAGGGGCCGGTCTCCATCGACGGCGATGTGGGGGCGCGCCTGCTCTACAAGATCATCGGGTTCATGCTCAAGTAGCCCCGCTCACCGCGAGCGAGGCGCGCCCTCGAGATCGGGCGCAGTGCGCGCGAACGCCCCGTGGCGCCGGGCGAAGGCGACGAGGTCGCTGTGGCGCGGATCGGCCACCACGGGCCCGAGCTTCAGGGGCCGGCCGAAGACGGCCAGGGCCGTCAGCGCCACCCACAGGACCAGGGCGGCCTGGCCGCCCCCGAGGAGAGCGCCAAGGGCCCGATCCCACCCTCCCCGCCTCTCCCGGCGCGCGAAGGCCCCGAGCAGCGCCCGGACGGCGAGACCCGCCACCGTGGCGCAGACCACGAAGGCGATGAGACTCGCGGCGGCCGGAGCCACGAACAAGGGCACGCGGGAGTCGATGAGGCGAGAAAGGCGCGGGCCGAAGAGGCGAGAGCCGGCGAAACCCGCCCCTGCCGCGCACAGCTGCGCCAGCTGGGAGAGGGCGCCGGTGAAGGCGCCACAGAGGGCGGCGAAGACCACCGCGATGAGGCAGGCCTCGTCGAGCGTCAAGGGCTCGCCCCCCTACCGTATCTTGAAGGGATCGACCTTGGGTTTCGACTTCTCGACCTGGGCCAGGAGTTCCTTGAACTTGGCATTGCCCGGCTCGTACATGAGCGCGGTGCGGAGGGCCCGCTCCGCCGGCTCCCAGCGCTCGGCCGCGACGTCCTTCAGCGCCGCGGCATAGAGCTTGCGTCCGTTGGGGGTCTGCCCGAACTGCTCGTCGAGCTTGCGCTTCTGCGCCTCCTTGTGGGCGACCTCCTCCACCTCGGTGAAGCGAAGCTTCTGCGCCCGGTCAGGACCTTGGACGTCAGCGGCGTAGCGGCTGCGCTTGGCATCGTCTCGCAGAACCGTGTAGGCCTCGTTCACCCGCCGATAGATGCGACCGACGAGTTCGCGCAGCTCCGGCGAGGGCAGGGCCGCGAACCGATCGGGGTGATAGGTCCGCGATTCGCGGTAATAGGCCGCCTTGACGTCGGCGGCCCCCGCCCCGTAGGGCAGCTGCAGCACCTGGAAATAGTCGAGCTCCTCAAGCGAAGCGGCGCGCTGCTCGATGGCGATGATGAGGTTGACGTCCATCTCGATCTAGTGCCCTGGCCCACCGGCCTCGTGGCCGGCGAGCGCGATGTCCGCGTTGTGATCGATGGCCGTTTGCAGGTCCTTCTCGGAGAGCCCGGAGGAGAGGCTGATGGTGGTCGAAGCGCGCTTCTGGGTCTCGAGGTCGGTGGCGGAGACGTTCACGATGCCGTTGGGATCGATCTCGAAGGTGACCTGGATGGCCACCTCGCCGCGATAGCCGATACGAAAGCCGGTGAACTCGAACTCACCCAAGAGCTCGCAGCCCTCCGACTTCGTCGACTCGCCCTGGTACACGCGAATGCGGACCCGTTCCTGTCCGTCGCGGCTGGTCGTGAAGGTCTTCGACTTCTCGATGGGGATGGGCGTGTTCTTGTGGATGATGAGTTCGGTGAGCCCACCCACCGTTCCGACGCGCAGCGAGAGGGGGGTCACGTCCAAAAGGTAGCTCGCCTGGCCCGTCACCGCTGCGCCGGCGTCGAGCAGGGCGGCCGCCTGGATACTGGCCCCGAGAGCGACCACCTCGTCCGGGTCGATGCCGGTGAGGGGCTCGCGCTGAAAGTAATGGCGGACACTGTTGCGGATGATGGGGAGGCGAGTCGGGCCGCCGACCAGGATGACCGCGTCGATGTCGCCGGCGGTGAGACGGGCCGACTGCAAGGCCTCGTCGCACACCTTGAAGGTGCGCTGGACGAGATCCATCACCATCTTGTTGAACTGCTCCATGACGAGGGTCTGGGTGAGGTCGAGGACGTCGCCCTCGGGCGTCTGGCAAATGCCGGAGACCTGGATGTGAGCGGTCCCGTCCCGGCCCACGTCGATCTTGGCCTTCTCGCTCGCCTCCTTCAGCATCTGGAGGCAAAACTTGTTGTGCCGCAGGTCGAGCTGGTGCTTGGCGAGGAAGTCCTCGGCGAGCCAAGTCATGATCCGGTCGTCGAAGTCATCGCCGCCGAGGTAGGTGTCCCCGGCGGTGGACAGCACCTCGAAGACGTCCTTGCCGATCTCGAGGATCGAGATGTCGAAGGTGCCGCCGCCGAGGTCGTACACGCAGATCTTCTGGTTGATGTCCTTGCCGAAGCCGTAGGCCAGGGCCGCCGCGGTGGGCTCGTTGATGATGCGCAGGACCTCGAGGCCGGCGATGCGCCCGGCGTCTCGAGTCGCCTGTCGCTGGTTGTCGTTGAAGTAGGCGGGGCAGGTGATGACCGCCTTCTTGATCTCGTGGCCGCGCGCCGTCTCGGCGATGGCCTTCATCTCCTTCAAGACCAGGGCCGAGATCTCCGGGATGGCGTAGGTGCGTCCCGCCACCTGCACCCGCACCGCGTTGTTCGGGCCCTCCACGATCTGGTAGGGCATCACCGCCTGGGCCTTCTTCACCTCGTCCGAGAAGTAGAAGCGGCCGATGAGGCGCTTCGCCGAGTACACCGTGTTCTCGGCGTTGGTGATGATGTTCTTCTTGGCGTTGTTGCCGACGAGCACGCTGCCTTCTTGCAGGAAGCTCACCACCGAGGCGTGCGTGTGCTCGCCCCACTCGTTGGGAATCACTTGTGGGACGCCGTCTTGAACCAGAGCTACACAGCTGTAGCTCGTCCCGAGATCGATTCCGACCGCGATGTCTTCGCTCATGGAGTTCCGCTGTCGTTCCGCCCGCTTGGCGGGGAGAATCCCACACGTTCGGAGCGCTGGCCGCCTTCCACCTCTCTCGCGTTCTGCGGTCCCGGGAGTCCCGGCCGTGCCGGCTCGGGATGGTTCCGAGGCCGATCGCCATTATAGAGTAGGTGGGCGCGAGAACGACGCCCGGGAGCCGAAAAGCCGATGGGTGTGCTGGTTGCGATTCTTCAGAGCGATCCCAACCTGATGCGCTGTCAGGTGCAACGCCTCGAGGGCCACGTGCTCTTGCGCGAGGCGGAGCGCTTGCCGGATGCGTATGGGTTCGGGTACTACAAGGGGAGCGACGTCCTGCTCGGCAAGCGTCCGAGCGGAGCTCCCTATACCTTCACGCTGACCCAGCTCGCTGGGGCGGTGGACAGTGAGGCTTTGCTGGTTCACGCCCGTTACGCGACCGTGGGCACGCAAAAAGACGAGAACACCCACCCCTTCCGCTTCCGGCGCTGGCTCTTCGCTCACGACGGCACGGTGGAGTCCTTCCGGGAGGTGAGGCCCCGGCTGCTCGCTGCTTTGCCCGAGTTCTTGCGGCGCAACGTGGAGGGCGATACCGACTCCGAGCACGCCTTCATGCTCTTCCTCAAGTACCTGCGCGAGGCGGGCCACCTCGATGACCTCGACGTGGACGCGCGTACAGTCGGGCGTGCGCTCGCTCACGTCACCCGCGATCTCGACGGGTGGAGCCGCGATGCGGGCGCCACGCGCCCGAGCTCCCTCAACTTCGTCGTGACGAACGGGCGCGTGCTGGCGGCGACCCGCAGGGGGCGCCCCCTCCATTACGCGCTCCTCGAAGGCATCATGCCCTGCGTGCGGGAAGCCATCGGCCCGGGTACCCCCGAGAGCGACCCGCGCGTTCGTTCTCATCGTCAGGTGAAGGCCGTCTGCTTTGCCACTCACCTGCTGCAGTCGAACGGCTTCCTGGAAGTGCCCGACTCGAGTTCGGTCTCGGTAGGACGAACGCTGCAGGTTTCGGTGGCGAGTCTCGCGAGCGCCTGAAGAATCTCCCTCCTCAGACGATGGCCCAGGGCCGGGGGACCGCGATCGATTCCCAGGTCTCAAGCGCGAAGCGGTCGGTCATCCCGGAGATGAAGTCGGTCACCGCCCGCTCGAGCGACTCCCCGTCGCGTGGCACGACCGCGAAACGGTCCTTCACCCTGCTGCCATCCGCGCACAGCCAGGCGAAGAGGTCCTTCAGGATCCGCTGCGCCTTCTTGAACTCCTCGCTCACGATGGGGTTCTCGTACACCCTCTGATAGAGGAACTCGCGCAGCGCGATGAGCGCGCCGTGCACCTCGGAGGAGATCTCGATGTGGCCCCCGCCGTCGAGATCGGAGACGCGGATCACGTCCGAGATGAGGGTGGCGAGCCGCTGCGAGTGGCGTTGGCCGAGCACGCGCTGGATGTCGCCCGGAACCTCCTCGGCGGCGAGCAGCCCCCCCCTGACCGCGTCGTCGAGGTCGTGGTTCACGTAGGCGATGACGTCGGCCAGGCGCACCACCTCGGCCTCCAAGGTGAACGCCTTCGTCCCGCTGCCTTTCATGAGCACGTTGCCGCGGCCCTTGGAGTGGCGAAGGATGCCGTCTCGGACCTCGGTGGTGAGGTTCAGCCCGTGGCCGTCGCCCTCGAGGACCTCCACCACCCGCAAGGACTGCACGACGTGGTGGAATCCTCCCTCCACGAGCTCGTTCAGCACCCGCTCGCCAGCGTGACCGAAGGGGGTATGCCCGAGGTCGTGGCCCATGCAGATGGCCTCGACGAGCATCTCGTTCAGGCGCAGGGAGCGCGCGATCGATCGCGCCACCTGGGCGACCTCGAGGGTGTGGGTGAGTCGGTTGCGATAGTGGTCCCCGCGCGGCGCCAAGAAGACCTGCGTCTTCCCCTGGAGCCGCCGGAAGGCCTTGCAGTGGAGGATGCGGTCGCGGTCCCGCTGAAAACAGGGCCGCATGTCGTCCTCGGGGTCGGTGCGGTCGCGACCTCGCGAGCGAGCGGAGAAGGCGGCCCGAGGATGGAGCGTCTTCAATTCCTGTTCCTCCAGCATCTCGCGGATCGAGCCCGGCATGGGGGTGTTCTAGCGCATCCGTCAGCCGGGGCCAGCGAGAGTGGGCCAAAGGCCCGGCGAGGTCCCCGTGCACGCGATGCGCGCGGCCCGCCGGCAATTTGGGGCAGAGCGCCCCTTCCCTCGAGCGACGCCTTTGACCTCAACCGTAGAAGCTCGCCTCGAGCGTAGCGATGAAGAGGTTCGAGAGGGCGTGAAAGAACACCGGCGCCGCGAGGTCTCCGGTCCGCTCGCGCAGCCAGCCGAAGAGGAGGCCGGGGAAGAAGGTGGCGAGCCGCCAGGGCTCGAGCACGACGAGGTGGCCTACGGCGAAGAGGGCCTGGGTGACGAAGAATCCACTACCGAGCCGCGCCCCCAGCACCTGCACGCCGCGCCCCGGAGCGGTGGCGGCCCAGGTGGTCTGGAACCAGCCCCGATAGAAGAGCTCCTCGGGCAAGGCCACCACGAAGAGTTGGACGAGGGCCAGGACCCCGAGGCGCGGGGGCAGGCGCAGGTGGGGCGAAGGCGGGACGGCGTAGGGAGCGAGCACGGAGGCGAGGCCGGGCGGCAGGGAGGGCAGCAGCCGTCCATAGGCCCAGAAGCCGGCGAGAAAGAGGGGGAACACCAGCCCACAGGCCGAGAGGGCAACGAGGCCGCCCCTCCCCCATCTCCGGAGGCGCTCGCTCGGTGTGAGACCACCCCAGGGCAGCCCATATGGGGACCAGCCACCCACCTCGCCAGCGGCTTCGATCCTGCGCTCGGGCAGGAAGACGAACAGGATCGCCGCCACCCCGGCGAGGTTCCCGGCGAGCAGGCCGGTCGGCTCGACCGCGGCCAAGGCCTTCGCCAGGGCGAGAAGAGCAATGCAGGCGGCCCAGGTGAGCACGGCTACGCGCCGGGCGCGCGCCGGCGCGCGCCGGGCGAGGGAAAGGCTCATATTCTCATTCTACTCAAGGGGCCTCCCCCCGCCTGCAGGCGGAAAAGAAGCCCTGCCGGACCTGGAGATGCCCCCGAGGTAGGCGCGCGAGACGGGAGGCGAGCCTGGCGCGCTGGCAGGCTCGCCGGTCTACATCACGGGCAGCTCGCGGCCACGGTGATCTGGACCGAGCTCGAGATGAGGGGCGTCGCCCCGGGGTTCACCACCGTGAGCTGGTAGGTGCCGAAGGGGACGGCGGTGAGGTCGGCGTTCACGCGGAGCTGCCCGCCCTGGCATTGCCCGGAGGCCGCGGTGCCATTGAGGCAGCTCGTATCGAGCGGTGAGTTGTTGATGAGGTTTCCGGTCACGTGCACGACCGAGTTCGGATAGAAGTAGCTGCCGGCCACCGAGCCGCTGAAGGTGGTGCCCCCGACCACGCAGGTCCCGTTCGACCCGCTCACGCTCGTGATGCTGGGCGCACCATCGGTCACCGTGAAGGTGAGCCCGCTCGAGGTGCTCCCATCCGGATTGGTCACCGTCACGCTGTAGGTGCCGACCGGCAGGGTGTTCGGCGTAGGGGCAACCGCAGTGAGCTCTCCCGCACTGATGAACGTGGTGGCGAGCGGCTGGGCTGCGCCCCCGGTGGGTCCCATGGAGATGACCGCGCCCTGGATGAAGCCGAAGCCCTGCACGTTCAGCGTCACGGGCGAGACCTGGTCCTGCTGGGCCAGGGCCGGGGTGAGCGCCCGCGCCAGCAGCGCGTTCACCACCTGGATGCTGAGCGTGTTCGAAGCGAGACGCCCGGGCATGTTGAGCAGGGTGGCCTGGATGGTACCCGTCGACTCCCCGTTCAGTGCTAGGGCTTGGGCCGGCAGGGTAGCCGTCCCGCCCGAGCCGAGCGTGAGGGGGAGCTCCTGGGCCGCCACCACCCCGCTCAGACGGACGGAGAGCGCGGTCGGTGCGGCGGCGAGCCCGTCGAAGGTGAAGGTGAAGGTCGGGGAAGCGCCGAGCCCGATGGTGCTCGGGGCTACCGAGACGAGACGGGGGTTGCCCGTGGCGAGTGCACAGGCCCCCGCCGTGCAGGTGAAGCCGTTCGAGCAGGCGCGGCCACAGTTCCCGCAGTTGTTGGTGTCCGTGGCGAGCGTGACGCAAGCCGAGCCGCATGCGGTCTGACCCGCGCTGCAGGAGGTGGAGGAACTTCCCTTTCCGCATCCCGTGGCGCCCAGGCTGACGAGGGCGAGGGCGAACACCCGCCCCCGGCGCGCGAGGAAGCGCACGTCGAGGCGCAGACGTCGGAGCACGAGGAAAGCGAGGAGCAGACACCAGGACACAAGGCCGCCCGTCCCGGAGGAGGAACAACCACCCGACTTGCCCGAAGCGGCCGGGACCGCGTTCTGGGTGGAGGAGGTGATGCCCCCGTTCACGCACTGGCCGCCGCTGCAGGAGCCGACCGGGCAGGTGATGTTGAGGCACGGGTTGTCGATGCAGGCCCCCTGGCTGCACACCTGGCTCGGAGCGCAGGTCACGCCCGCACACGGGTCGGTCACGCACGTCCCGTTCTGGCAGACGCTCGTGCCGGTGCAGGCGGGCGAGCAGGTGCTCTCGCAGAAGCCGTTCTCGTCACAGGCCTGGCCGGTCGGGCAGGACACGTAGCTGCAGGAGCGCACGCAGTCCGCCACGTAGGTGCCATTCACCATGGGACCGACACGGCAGAAGGTCCCGGTGGGGCAGGTGAGCCCGGCACATGGGTTCGGGACGCACACGCCCTGGATGCAGTCCTGGGTGGTGTCGACCTGACCGCCCGAGTAGCAGACCTCGTTCATGGAGCAGCCACCCGCCAAGCACTGTCCACCCGAGCACGACGATCCTGGGCCGCAGGTCACGCCCGCGCAGGGGTCCACGCAGCCGGAGCTCCCGCACACCTGCCCGGCCGGGCAAGAGCAGTTGGCCTGACAGGTTCCGCTCGTGCAGGTGAAACCGGTGGGGCAGCGTGCATTCTCCCCGTTGCAGGAGGTGGGGAGGCACACCCCGTTCTGGCAAGAGAACCCGGTGTCGCACAGGCTGCCGCCGGAGGGCGGGTCGTCGACGGTGCCGTCGCAGTCGTCGTCGAGGCCGTTGCAGACCTCGGGGTGCGGGGTCACTTCGCCCACGCACGGCCCCCACAATCCGCCCGTGCAGGTCTGGGTGCCGGACTTGCAGATGCCGACGCCAGCCGTGCCCGTCGGGCCGTCGTAGCAGGATTGGGTCGTTCCCTCCTGGCACACGGTGGCCTGGCAGCCCTGCTCGTCCGCGTCGGGGACCCCGTTGCAATTGGCGTCAGCGCCCGGGGTCACGCAATCGAGTGCGCCGGGCGCTGAGCCGGTGCAGGTGAACCCACCGCCGCTCGCGCACTTCAGGACGCCCTGGGCACAGTTGCCGAGGAGCCCGGTGGTGCAGGTGGTGTTGGGGTCGGAGCAGCCGAAGCCGAGGTTGAAGAGCGTGTTGAGGACGATGCGGGTGCCGGCGGTGGAACCCTTGGTACAGCCCGAGGAGGTCGGCGTGCAGCCGACCGAGGGCGAGTAGTCGTGCCCGCCAAGGTAGGCGACCGTCCCGCGCTGCGAGCCGTCGGTGCCCTGCACCTGGATCGTGCTTGAGATACGCCAGGGGTTCGACACGTAGGAAGACCCCGAATCGTTGATGAGCGGGGTGACGTTCGCGAGGTACAGGGAGAGCGGGGAGGTCGCGACCTCGTCGGGATCGTAGGTCATGATGGCCCCGCTGACGAGTGCGTACTGGAAGTCACCGACCTGCATGTCGGGGTTCGCCGGAGCGAGGATATTGGAGACGGCACCGCTCGCGATGCTGCTCGTGTTAGCTACTCCCCAGTTCCAGCTGTAGATGCCGTTGTTGGTCTGAAAGCGGGTGGCCGGGATGCCGAGCGGGTTGCCGTTCTCGCTGGTCTGGCCGGCCACGCCCTCCATGGCCTGGATGCCGAGGCACTCGACGAAGAGGTTGTTCCCCGCGTTCACGAAAGAAGCGATGTCCTGCAGCTGCCAGGCGAGGGTGTCCGAGGCATTGGCCGGCGGGAGGGCCGGCGTCGCCGTGCCGCTAGACCCCGTGGGCGTTGTGCCGTCGGTGTCCCAATGGGGCACCCAGAGCAGCTTGTATCCGCCCTGTGCGAGCGCGGTATCGGCATAGGTCTTGCCCGCGCCGGGCGGGACGAAGTCGTTGTCGCACAGGATGTCGTAGATGAGCCCCGGACCCTGGTTGAAGTTGGGCGCACACGAGGTGCCGTTGCAGACCTGTGGGATCTTTGTGTCACCGGCCGGGTTCGCGAGGTAGGCGAGCACCGCGCTCTTGCTGCAGCTCGGGCCGAGGCCTCCGGCGCAGTCATTGTTGCCGGTGCAGGGCCAGGAGAGCCCGGCCGCCACCGCGTACTGGTACATGACGTTCGCGCTCGTCTTCTTCCCCGCGGGCGGCGTGACGTAGAGGATGGCGATCTTGGGTGGCGGGCCGGCGAGGGGCCTCACCTGTTTCGCGCTAAAGGCGGTCTGCACCAGATGAATGTCGACGACCGCCTGTGCCTTGAATGGCGCGAAGTCGGGATCCGTCTGGAGCAGCGAGACGACGTTATAGGTGGCGACGTCGCCCCCGTCGATGATGAAGGGACCGCCGATGTAGCTGATCCCGCTCCCGCTCGAAAGGCCCGGCTGGTTCGCGAAGGTACCGTTCGACCAGTTCATCACCTGGGCGGCCACAACGCCAGCAGCGCCGGGAACCACCACGTCTGGTGCGGTAGTGGCGTTCTTGGTGTTGTCGATGGCCCAGTAAACCGGAACGTTGTGTTTGAGGAGGAAATAGACGAGCCCATAGGCGCGGAAGACACCGTCGTCGGCGGTCGCGTTGCAGCCGGCCGTCTGGTTGGGCGCGCTCGAATCCCGCTTCTGGTAACAGTTGTCCATCGGGATGACGAGCGACCCCGCCGGGAAGGACTTCGCCGCCGGTCCCATCGTTCCACAGGTCTGGGCGGAGCCGATGGCGACGGCGCCCAGGATCACTATGAAGCTCGTCGTGAGGGCAGTGCGCCTCATGGTATCTCCCGCTCGAGTGACACACGCATCATAGACCACCGGTGCTTGGCCTCGCGCCGTGGGTTTTCTGCGCACGTTCACTCACCGGCTCAGCCGTCCGTGAGTGATCGTGGTCGCGAGTCGGGTCTAGGGGGTGGCTGTGGGGGGACCGATGGCGCTGCGGACCGTTTCGAGCGCCACCCGCGCCTCGAAGGGCTTGCGCAGGACCACGTCGGCGCCCAGCCGTCGATATTGCTCCACCTCGCGCTCCGAGATGCGGGCGCTCATGATGGCAAGGAAGGTCCTCTTCCAGTGCGGGTGGGCCTTGACGAGACGGCAGACGTGGGCCCCGTCGAGCCTCGGCAGGTAGACGTCGAGCAGGAGCGCCTCCGGCTCGAGGGAGGAGAGCTTCTTGAAGGCTTCCTCGCCATCGGCGGCCGTCCCGACCATGTAGCCAGCGTCCTCGAAGGCGCCGCTCAGGTCGTCGAGCAGGGCCGGGGAGTCATCCACGATGAGAACGGTCTTCAACTTGCTCATGGCAGCGTTTCCACTATCTCATGGAATGGATGGACCGCGAACCCGCCGTGGCTGGCACCTTCTACCCGCGTGACCCGCGGCGCCTCGCCGCAGAGGTGTCGGGGCTGCTCCGCTCGGGGGAGCCGGCCGCGCCCGCCCTGGGGATCCTGTCGCCGCACGCAGGGTACAGGTACTCCGGCGCAGTGGCCGGGGAGACCTTTGCCCAGGTGGTCGTCCCGGAGCGAGTGGTGCTCATCGGGCCGAACCACACCGGGCGAGGCGAGCCGGTGGCCCTGTGGCCGGATGGAGCCTTCGCGACGCCACTCGGCCCGGTCCGGGTGGACCCGGAGCTCACCGCCGAGCTCGCCGACCACCCGGTGATCCGGGAGGACCGTGTCGCCCACCTGCGCGAACACGCCCTCGAGGTCCAGCTCCCCTTCCTGCAGGTGAGACGGCCCGGCGTCTCCATCGCGGCCCTCTGCCTCGGCCCCTTGAGCCTCGAGCAGGTGGAGGAGGTCGGTCGGGCCCTGGCGGCGGCGCTCGCGAGGTTCCCGGCCCTCCTCGTCGCCTCGAGCGACATGAGCCACTACGTGAGCGCCAGGCGGGCGAGCGCCTTGGATCATCGAGCCCTCGAGCGCCTGCTCGCCCTCGACGCCCGCGGACTGTTCGAGACGGTGCGAAGCGAGCAGATGAGCATGTGCGGGGTGGTGCCGGCGACCGCCATGCTCTTCGCGGCCCGCGCCCTTGGAGCCACCCAGGCGAGGCTCGTACGGTACGCCCACAGCGGCGAGGCGACCGGCGACCTCGAGAGCGTGGTCGGCTACGCCGGGGCTCTGGTGAGTTAGAGGCTCAAGGCGGCCTTTTCCACCCGCCCTTTCGTGCTAGCTTCCGCTGCCTCATGACGACGGACTCGCCGCGGCTGCGCTTCGCGCCCTCTCCTACTGGCTATCTCCACATCGGGGGGGCCCGCACCGCCCTCTTCAACTGGCTGTGGGCTCGCCGAACGGGCGGGCGCTTCATCTTGCGCATCGAGGACACGGACCAGGGACGCTCGACCAAGGAAGCGGAAGAAGCCATTTTTGACGGACTGCGCTGGCTGGGCCTCGAGTGGGACGAGGGCCCGGGCCTGGGCGGCCCGCACGGGCCATACTTCCAGATGCAGCGGCTCGAGCTCTACCGGAGCTACACGGAGCGGCTCATGGCCCGCGGCCGGGCCTACGCCTGTTACTGCACCCGGGAGGAGCTCGACGTCCTGCGCAAGAAGGCCGAGGCGGAGAAGGTTCAATTCCGATATCCGGGCACCTGTCGCGACAAGCCCTACGATCCTTCGCGGCGCCACGTCATCCGCTTCCGCATGCCGGAGACGGGGAGCACCACCTTTGAAGACCTGGTGAAGGGCCCGATTACGACGCCCCACGACACCTTGCAGGACGAGGTCATCCTGCGGGCCGACGGCGTCCCCCTCTACAACTTCGGCGCTCTCATCGATGACATCACCATGCGCATCACCCTCGTCGCCCGGGGCGACGACCACGTGAACAACACCGCACGGCAGATTCTCATGTACGAGGCCCTCGGTGAGCCCACCCCCATCTTCGCGCACCTTCCCATGATCCTCGGTGCGGACAAGACCCGCCTTTCGAAGCGTCACGGGGCCACCTCGGTGACGGCCTACCGTGACATGGGATACTTGCCCCATGCCGTGGTGAACTACCTCGCGCGACTCGGCTGGTCGCACGGCGACCAGGAGCTCTTCACCATGGAGGAGCTCATCCGGCACTTCGATTTTCGAGAAGTGAATGAGGCCGCCGGGGTCTTCAACCCGGACAAGATGCTCTGGGTAAACCATGAGTGGATGAAGAAGCTGCCCCCCGAGGAGACCGCCCAGCGCGCCGTTTCCTTCTTCCGGGCGGCGGGCCTGCCCGCCGAGGACGACGCCAAGCTGCGCCACATCTGCGAGGTGGCCCGGGAACGAGCCAAGAGCTTCGGGGAGATGGTGACGCAGTTCCGGTACTTCTACGCTCCCGTCGCGCTCGACCCGAAGGCGAAGGCGAAGTTCCTCACCCGGGAGACGCGGCCCTTGCTCGAGGAGATCCGCTCAGGCCTCTCCGCGCTCCCCGACCTCGAAACCCCTGCCCTCGAGCGGCTCTTCTCGGGCGTGGCCTCCTCGCGGGGGCTCGCGCTCGGGAAGGTGGCCCAGCCGGTTCGCGTGGCGCTCACGGGCGGCACCGCCTCACCCGGCATGTACGATGTCATCCAGATCCTGGGGCGGCCGGAGGCCCTGAAGCGCCTCGAGGACGCGCTGGCGCTCACGGCTTAGCGCGGCGCCTTCGATTTCTACCTCAGGGGCGGGCAGCTTCGCTGGCTCCGGAGTTGCAGGCGCGCGGCCGGTGGGATACCACCGTCCTAGCATGAGCGACGCCCCACGCCCCCAGAATTTCCTCGCCGACATCATCGCGGCCGACGTCGCCGCCTCGCGCAACGGCGGCCGGGTGGTCACCCGCTTTCCCCCTGAACCCAACGGCTTCCTGCACATCGGCCACGCCAAGTCGATCCTGCTCAACTTCGGCTTGGCCCGCGCTTTCGGCGGAAGGACCCACCTGCGCTTCGACGACACGAACCCGGTGACCGAGGAGACCGAGTACGTCGAGGCGATCGAGAACGACGTGCGCTGGCTCGGTGGGGATTGGAACGACCACCTCTACTACGCTTCCGACTTCTTTGATGAGATGTACGCCTGCGCCGAGCGGCTGGTGCGCGAGGGCAAGGCCTACGTCGACAGCCAGGACCAGGAGACCATCCGCGAACAGCGAGGCAGCTTCGAGCGCCCCGGCCAGAACAGCCCCTACCGCGACCGCCCGGCCGCCGAGAGCCTCGACCTCTTCCGGCGCATGCGCCAGGGTGAGTTCGAGGACGGCGCCTGCGTGCTGCGCGCTCGGATCGACATGGCACACAAGAACGTGCTCATGCGCGACCCGCTCCTCTACCGCATTCGCCACGTGAGCCATCACCGCACGGGGGATCGCTGGTGCATCTACCCGATGTACGATTACGCCCATCCGCTCGAGGATGCCTTCGAGGGAGTGACCCATTCCATCTGCACCCTTGAGTTCGAGAGCAACCGCGAGCTCTACGACTGGGTGCTCGACAACCTCGGCCCCTTCGACCCGAGGCCTCACCAGTACGAGTTCGCCCGGCTCGCCCTCGGCTACACGGTCCTCTCCAAGCGCAAACTCCTCCAGCTTGTGAACGAGAAGCGCGTGTCCGGCTGGGACGACCCGCGCATGCCGACCATCGCCGGTATGCGTCGGCGCGGGGTCACCCCCGAAGCGCTGCGGGATTTCGCCGAGCTCATCGGGGTGGCCAAGAACAACAGCGTCGTCGACATCGGCAAGTTCGAGTTCGCCATCCGCAACGACCTCGAGCAGAAGACCCCGCGCGCGCTGGCCGTCCTGAATCCGCTCAAGGTCGTCCTCGAGGACTGGCCCGAGGGCCGCGTGGAGGAGCTCGACCTGCCCTGGTGGCCCGGTGAACCGGCGCGCGGGAGCCGCAAAGTCCCCTTCGGCCGCGAACTTCTCATCGAACGAGACGACTTTTCGCTCGACCCGCCGGAGGACTTCCGCAGGCTCGCTCCCGGGCGCGAGGTGCGCCTGGCCGGCGCCTACCTCGTCCATTGCCACAAGGTCGAGCAGGGGGCGAAAGGCGAGCTGAGCGCCGTGGTGTGCAGCCACCACCCCGCCTCGCGGGCCAGCGAAGGCGCCCGCCAGGACGGGCCGAGGCGTGCCCCGGGCACCATCCACTGGGTACACGCCGCCCGGTCTCACCCCGCCGAGGTGCGGCTCTACGACCGGCTCTTCGCGGAGGAGCAGCCGGATGCGGCGGGCGACTTCCTCACGGTGCTGAATCCCCACTCCCTCGTCCTCGCCAAGGAGGCCCGCGTGGAGCCGGCCCTGGCGTCCGCCGCCCCCGGGAGCCGCTACCAGTTCCTCCGCCAGGGATACTTCTTCGTCGATCCGGTCGACTCGGGGCCGGGCGCTCCCGTCTTCAATCGAACCATCACCCTCAAGGACACCTGGGCCCGTGCCTCGAGCAAAGCAACCGAGCCGGGCGACACGCGCAGGCCGCGGGAGAAGAGGCGAGCCGCAGTCGAACCCAGCGAGGCGCCGCGCAAGTCGCGCAGCGAGCTGCGCGCCGAGATGCGGGCGGCCCACCCCGGGCTGGCGAGCCGCTTCGAACGCTATCAGGCCGAGCTCGCCTTGACCTTGGAGGAGGCCGAGATCCTCACCTCCGAAGACAGCACCGCCCGCTACTTCGACGCCGCGCTGAAAGCCTACCTCGGCGCGAGGCCAAGCGCGGATCGCACCCCGCGCTCGGTAGCGCGCTGGCTCGTGAACGAGCTGCTCGGCCTCGCCAAGGGGGCTTCCCTGGAGACGCTCCCCCTCGCTGCCGATGCCTTCGGGCGCTTCGTCGCGCTCGTCGACCAAGGTGAGGTCACCCCGGTCGCCGGCAAGGTGCTCCTGGCCAACCTCGTGGAACGGGGAGGCGAGGCCGCCGAGCGGGCCCGCGAGCTCGGACTCCACAAGGTCGAGGACCGCGCGCAGTTGCAGGCCGCCATCACCCGCACACTCGAGGCGAAGCCGGCCGAGGTGGAGCGCTACAGGGCCGGGGAGAGCAAGCTCTTCGGGGTCCTCGTGGGTGGGGTCATGCGCGAGTTGAAGGGCGCGGCCGACGCCGCTCTCGTCCGCAAGCTCCTCGAGGATCGCCTGAGGCGCGAGGGGCCCCGGTGAGGCGAACCCCCTTGACGATGGCGCGCCCCTACCGTTATATGGCCGCGCTCGCAGTGTTGCTCTCGAGCGCCTCGGTGCGAGCGGAGCGGGTGGCGGGAGCCCTGCTCCCGGACGAGGCCAGGGTCATCGAGCCGAACCGCTACCGCATCGAGAAGAGTTACGAGGACACGCTCAAGTTCTTCAAGAACGTCTACCCCGTCGCGAGGTATCCTAGGAGGATCATCGTCAACCAGCCGGGCCTCAGGGCCGTGCACATCGACAACCCCGACGCACGACCGAACGGCTGGGACGGCATCAATGTCTACGAACTCGGGGGCGAGACGCGGGTGTTCGTGCTCGTCCTCCCGGCCGACAAGGAAAGGAAGGGCCGGCCTTAGCTAGGCCGGTTCGGCTTGTTGGGGGATCGTCTAATGGCAGGACGCCAGACTCTGGATCTGGCTATCTAGGTTCGAGTCCTAGTCCCCCAGCCAAATTCCTTGACGAGGCGGCGCCCAGGGCCGCCTTGGAGCGCCCAATCGAGGAGCGAGGGTCGCCGAGGCGCGAGCGCCTCAGGGCGTACCGGGCGTCCGCAGGCCGCTCATCGAGCTCATCCGCCCCGAACTCATCCGGTTGCTCGACTCCGCGGGCGTAGGCAGGGCCTGCAGGCCTTCCTTGCCGTCGAGGGTCGTGAAGCTCCCCTGCCCGCTGCCGCCGCTATTACCGTTGGTGACGGTATTCCCACCACAGGCGAAGGCCAGGACAACACACAGCACCAGTGCACAACCGACAAGGCGTGGAGACACGTGACTCCCCCTGACCATTGAGTTGCCAGCGTCTATAAGCCGCGAAGTGGCGGTTTCAAGGGCGCCGAAAGACTCCCGAGGCCCACCACCCCTGAGGCAAAGCAACGTTTTTGCGCGCCAGTACGGGCGAAGAAGGAGGCTTCTTCGCCGCGAGCGCCCAGATCGTGTAGCGCGAGCACGGTACGCCTCGGACCCTCCACTTCCCCAAGGGTGGAGTGCCTCGGCGGGTCCGCAGTCCTTGGCCCACAGCGGGCCGCACGCGTTTCACGGGGGGAGCGAGCTCATGACCGACGAGGTGCTTTCGCCTGCGCAATTGAGCCGGCGGGGACTTGCTCGCGAGTCCGGGCGGTTCTCGAGGCGGCTCAGCTCCGGTCACCTGAATCCTATAATCAGTGGAAATTCTTTGCTTTTCCCTCTTCCCATCGAGGGGTGGCAAGGCAGCCGCCCGCGGGGGCCCGAGCGGCGGTGCCGGGGGGAGCACCGGGACGTTGACACCAGGATCGTCCGCCGGTAGATGGGTGCGCGCCGTGGCCCCTTAGTCTAGCGGTTAGGACGTCGGCCTCTCACGTCGAAGACATGGGTTCAAGTCCCGTAGGGGTCACCATTTCCTGCCCCGCCACTGGTGAGAGTGGCGGGGCTTTTTTTGACCCTCGCGGGCGCTCGGCCTCGGACCCACAGCCCGCCGGCACCTGAACTTGCGCCGTCAAGGTGGGGCAGGGCCTCGAGGCCCCCGGTGCCGGCGCGTCAGGCTCGGCGCACCGGGGCGGGTCCAAGCACGGGGAGAGCGGCGGAGCTCCGCGGTCCGGCGATGCGACTCGGGCGCGGAAGCGCTTGCGGACACGCCGGGCGTCCCGGCGCCGCCACTTCCGCAGGTCGCCTGCCGGTGCCGCCATGACCTGCCCGCTACCGGGCGCCCGGGAAAGCACCCCGCGCGCAGAGGCGCGGCGTTTTGTCGCGAGGGGCCGCGGTGCGTTCCCTTCCCGTGCCCTGGTACAGGTTAACGGATAGCTGGGCGACCCTTCAACCGCCCGGGAGGTCCCGTGAACTATCCGGTCTGGGAACTCGAACTCGGCGGTGGTCTGCTCATCGCGCTCGTGGCGGTCACGCACGTCTTCGTCTCGCACTTCGCGGTCGGGGGCGGACTCTTCCTCGTGGTCGCCGAGGGTCGGGCCTATCGGCGCGATGACGCCGCCTTGCTCGCCTGGCTCAGGCGGCACGCCAAGTTCTTCGCCCTCCTCACCCTCGTCTTCGGGGTCATCTCGGGGGTGGGAATCTGGTTCACCATCGGCCTCGTCCACCCGGCGGCCACCTCGGCCCTCATTCACATCTTCGTCTGGGGCTGGGCCATCGAGTGGGTGTTCTTCTTCGTCGAGATCGGCGCCTCTCTCATCTACGCCGCGACCTGGGACCGCGTCGATCGTCGCACCCACCTCGCCATCGGGTGGATCTACTTCGGGGCGGCATTCATGAGCCTCGTCGTCATCAACGGCATCCTGACCTTCATGTTCACGCCGGGCGCCTGGCTTGCGACGCGCTCCTTCACCGATGCCTTCTTCAACCCGACCTATTGGCCTTCCCTGCTCGTCCGGACGCTCGCCTGCATCGCCTTCGCCGGTCTCTACGTTTTCGCGACCGCCTGGCGCGAGCCGTTGGAGAGCCGCCCGGCGCTCGTTCGCTACGCAGCGCTCTGGGCCATTCCAGCCCTGATCGTGGGACCGCTCGCGGCCTGGTTGTACTTCAGGATGGGACCGGAAGCGTTCACGGTGGGCGGAGCCATCCATGCCACCGCCATCGCCCTGCGACTCGTCATGATCTCGGCCGCGAGCCTGGCCGTCCTCCTCGCCGCGGTGGCGCTCGTGGCGCGTCGATCGCCGGCCGTCGTCTCGCTCCCGACCGGGCTCGTCCTCCTCGCGCTCGGCCTCACCACCATCGGCAGCGGGGAGTTCATCCGCGAGTCCCTGCGCAAACCGTACGTCATCGGCAACCCGCAGGCAGGCTACATGTACCTCAACGCGCTCACACCGGCCGAGGTGGTCGCCACCCGAAAGGACGGGCTCCTTGGCGCTGCCAAATGGGGCCCACCCGCGGACGGAGCCGGGGACGACCGCGCTGCCGGAGCGGCAGTGTTCCGTCTGGCGTGCCGCGGTTGCCACACGGTGGGAGGGTACCGGGCCATTCGCAACTACGTGGGGGGCAAGTCGGTCGAGGCCATTGCCACGATGGTTAGGACGCTCGACAAGCGGACCGGGCGCATGCCGCCCTTCCCCGGGACGGAAGCCGAGCAACGCCAGCTCGCCCTCTATCTGGCAGGGCTCTCCGGTGTCATGGAGGCCCCTTCGCCCTCGCCCGCGGGCGACGCCCTCGCCGCCGGGAAGAAGCAGATGGAGGGCTTTTGCCTCTCCTGCCACGTGCTCGAGGGCCCGCAGGCCGACAACCCGCTCAAACCCAAGATACGAGGGTGGTCGGCAGAGCAGGCCTATGACCGGATCGGGCGTCTGTCGAAATTGAATCCCGCCATGATGGACTTCGACGGGACCGATGCGGATCGACAGTCGCTCGCGGCCTACCTCGCTCACCTCGCTGCGGAGTGATCATGACCCCCGTCATTCCCCGTGTCGACGCCATCCCGCTGCCGGCCCCGACCTGGCTTCTCACGTTCTTTCTGATCTTCACCTTCCTGCTCCACCTCGTTCCCATGAGTGTCACGCTGGGAGGCGGATTCTGGGCCATCGTGGCGGTGCGCCGCTCTGAGGTTCCGGCCTACCGGGACCTCGCGGCCCGCCTCGGCCGCTGGCTTCCCTATTGGGCAGCGGCGACCGTGACGACCGGTGTGGCAGCGCTGCTCTTCCTCCAGGTGCTCTACGGCCCGGTCTTCTACGCTGCGAGCGTGCTCCTCGCCTGGCCCTGGCTGTCGGTCGTCGCGCTCCTGCTCATCGGCTACTACGGGTACTACTTCCGGTCCTATCGTTTCGCGAAGAACCCGCGGGCCGCATCGTGGGTCGGATTCGTGGCGTGGCTCGCCTTCGCCGCCATCGCCTTCATCTTCGTGAACCAGATGACCCTCATGCTCCACCCGGAGCGGCACTACGCCATGTACCTCGAGAGCGCGCGAGGCCTGCACTTCCACCTGGTCGAGCCCTCGCTCGCGCCCCGCTACCTGCACATGCTCGTGGCGGCTTTGGCCCTCGCCGCCCTGTGGGTGGGCCTGCTCGGGCTCTTGGCCCTCCGGCGAGGCGAAGGGGAGAGCGGTCGGCGCGTGCTCACCCTCGGTTGCTTTGGGTTTGCCCTCTGCACGGCCTTGCAGATCCCCATCGGCACCTGGATGCTGCTCGCCCAGCCTCACCGGGTCGTGGAGGCCTTCGTCGGTGGCAGCGTGACCGCAACCCTCTATCTATCCGTGAGCGTCCTGCTCGCCCTGTCGGTCATCCTGGTCGCAGCGAAGGCCCCCCGCGCGGCCCGGCCCTCGCGCGCGCTCGGCCTCGCGGCGGGCCACCTCGGGCCGGTCGTCCTCCTCATGGTCCTCGTCCGGGACGCCGTGCGGCGGACGACTCTGGGGGATGTGCTCGACTTGAGTGCGATGGCGGCGAAACCGCAGTGGGGGGTCATAATCCTCTTCCTGCTCCTCTTGATCGCCGGGCTCGCCACCCTCGCCTACATGCTCCTCGCCCTGCGTCGCCTGAAGAGCGCTCCCGGGGCGCCCACCGACGCGAGGTCGTAGAGCCGAGGCTGGACCCTCGAAGACGCAAGGTGAACAAGAGATACCTCTGATTCGAGGCGCCCGGTGCTTCGGGCGCAGCTGGATACGCGGCGCCGGGGCTCCCCGCGGCCGGGGGCCACTCGATGCGCGGGCCTGCGCGGCGAGAACCGAGGCGTGAAATCGGCCGGTCGGGCCCGGATCTTCAGTCCCGGTGAGGCCGCCCCTTTTTCGGCGCCCTCGGCTCGGACCGATGTCGCTTCGTCGCCCACGGCGAACGTGTGAGCGACGGTATCGGTCAAGCCGGGGCCTACGTTCAGATCCAGCAGCGGGAGCGTGGCGGGATCGAGTTCGCGGTGCCGTAGCACGTGCGGTGGAAGACTGTCGGGGGCGCCCCAGGGCTAATACCCGCCGGACGTCGAGCTCAACACCACGCCATACGGTGGACGGTGGGCCCGTTGGTGTAGTTGACCGTTCCTCGCGCTCCACCTCGGTGGACGAGGCCGAGGCCCCTCTTGGATATTGAAATTCAGCCGCGGCGCTCCCGCTTCGACACAGGCAGCCCTCCACACCCGGCTGCCAGCTAGCTCCTCAGGTAGCCGACCTTACGACAAGGCGGTTACCCGCAATGTCGGTCCGTTTTCGCCCCGAAGGCGCGATTCGCAACCCAACTGGGTGTATCGACTGCGTACCGTGATCGCGTGTCGCTCTAACACCATCTTTCCACACAAAGGGGGAATGCACACTATTTGCCCACCTGGAGACCTCGATGGGGTCTACGAGCCGAGACTTGTTTGGACAGGCACCGAGGCGGGGGTGGCGCCTGCCCTTGCGTCTCCTGCTCTTCGCTTGGGTCCTCGCCGCTTGCGGCGGCTCGCAGCCGGGTGAACAGCCCACCTTCTACCTGCATGACGTGGGCGTCATCGTGCACTCAACGGCACCGTTCTCGACGAGGCCGGATTTCCCCGCGCGCGTCGAGAGCACCATCGATGCCGCACTCGCGTACTGGGGCGGCACCTGGCAGAACCTCAAGGGCTCTACGATCACCTTCGAGGACGCGCAGGACTTGAGCTGCGGCCAGGTCACCGACGCCTTCGGCTGCGCCGACGGCAGCATCCGCCTCACCACGCGGGACCCGAGCTTCGGCATCTGGGACTGCGTCGAGCAGACCGTGCTCGTGCACGAGATCGGGCACGCCGTCATCGGCGATCCGGACCACACCGACCCGAGGTGGATGGGTTTCACTCCGGTCATGGACGCACTCGAGGGACGCACGGGCTATACCTCGACGGGCACGGTTTCCTGCCAGCTCTTTCCGAGCGTCTGGCAGCACGTGCTCGGGTCCCAGTGAGCCAGAGGCGGGTAAGGTTCTGCGGGGAAGCAAAGCGCTCGGGCCCGCCGACGAGCCGGTCGATTCTCCGGCCGTGCAGAGCGGCCTGCCGCGAGAGCGAGCTATCCCCGGGCGGGAAAGCGATACCTGGATAGAACACGAGCAGGGCAGCCAGGCACCCGGCCCAATCTATCGGCTGAAGCCGCCCAACTCGGGAGCCCCGGCTCCAAGGCGAGTAGAGGTGTGAACGTTCCTGGGGCGGCCGGAGTGCGAATCCGGTGGACAGCCTTCGATATTGACGGCACGAAGGGGCATGCGCGCCTGCACCCCCACCGGTGAGAAGAGTCGGCGGCGATTCTCCCCGTTCTGGCCGGCCTTCGCGCTCATCGCCGTTTTCGAACCCGCCCTCGCGCCCGCTACACCTCCCGCCGACCCCATCCCTTCGAGCGAATCCGCATCCGCCGGGCCGGGGGCCGAGGCCGAGTTGCGCTCGCACCTTCCGTATGAGCTCGCTCACGCGGCTCGTCCTGACGCGTCGGCGTGGAGCGCGGGAGGGGAGAGGGGCACTCCGCCCGTGAGAGGCGGCCTCGCGGACACCTCCGACCCGCGAAGCGCGCCAGCCGGCCCCGGCCGCCCGCTCCTCGGAGTCGTGTCCGAAGTGCGGGTCGGCGTCCTCAGTCACGACGTCCTCTTCTTCAACTCCCGCGAACTTCGATTCCCCGATCCCTTCCGCCATCCCTTCGAGAGGGGCGAGAACCTCAACGCCGAGATCCTCTTCGAGCCCCCCGGATGGCTCGACTGGGTCGGCGCGCCGCGGCCGCGTCTCGGCGGTTCGGTGAATCTCCAGGGCTATACCGACAACCTCTATGTCGATCTCGACTGGGACCACGCCTTCCGGTTGGGCGTTTTCGTGGAAGGATTCGCTGGCCTGGCCTTGCACGACGGCCACCTGCAGGACGGAAACCCGGGTCGCGCTGAGCTCGGCTCGCGCTTGCTTTTTCATCTGGGGGCCGAGGTGGGCTATCGCCTCGGGAAGACGAGCCTCTCGCTGTTCTGGGAACACATGTCGAACAGTGGCCTCGCCGTGAAGAACCAGGGTCTCGACAGCATCGGCCTGCGCTGCGGCTACCGCTTTGACTGAAAGTCGTATGGGAACGGCGCGCCCGCCATGGGTCCGCTTCAGTCCGGGTGGAGCCGCTCCTGCAAAGCATGCCAGGTCGGATCGTCGCACCAGGCGTCGGGCGATACCGAGTCCATCTCGTGCACGCACCTCACGAGCCGGGCCACCTCGGGCTCTCCGCATCCGAGCGGGCTCTGCCTGCGCTCGCGCAGCAGCTGCCAGGCCGCCGTCCGGGCGCGCTCGGCGCGCGAGGCGGCCGCCCGGTTTTCGTCGAGGCGCGTGAGGTCGGCGACGCCTCGAAGGCGCGCGGCCTCTTGCTCGGCCGCGACCGCAGCCTGCGCAGCCGCCAGATCATCGGAAGCGCTGCAGATGAGGACCGAGGCCGTAAGCAGGTCGGATGGCACCTCTTCCCGGACATCCCGGACCGTGGCATCGCGGGTCCGGGCCGGCGTGAACTCGATCGAGGCGAGGTAGGCCCGGACGTCATCCTCACCCGCATCGGCTCGAGCGCCTCCCGGGGCGGCGATGAGGGCCACCACGGACGCGATGACGCACATCGACCGTGCCAAGCAGCCGTCATCCTACACCCGCCTCGCCGAGAGGCCAGCCCCACGTCAAGGGACAGGCTCTCATCCCCATACGCCGACCGAGCGGCCCCTGTGCCCGGCCTCCCGCAGGACGAGGCCCTCGCTCTTCCAGGCCCTCGCCGCGGTCGGGCCGACGAAGTGACCCTTGGGCTCGCTGCGCCGGAAGGTCTTTCTCAGAAACCCGCCGATCTCCTGGAAAATGGCGCGCAGCCCGGGGTGCTTGCCGTGGCGGGCGCCCGGGTCGTCGCTCACGTCGAGCTCGGCCCATAGCCTCCCCGCCACGAGTTCCCCGCTCTCGCTCCGGAGCGAGCGCTCGTAGTGGAGGACCGGGGACGGGACCTCCTCGATGGCGAACAGGCCCCTGTTCTGGCCGCGCTTCACCGGGTGCACCACCACCGGACCGAGCCGCTCGGCGGCCAAGTAGTAGGCCGAGGCATCGAGCCCGGCCACGAGCGCTTCGTCGGCCAGGGGCGCCGCGAATCCGGAGGGGACGAACTCCGGATACACGGTGAGTCCCTGACGGGCGAGGACCCGGAAAAGCGCCTGCTCGTCCTTCGGGAGCATGAAGTAGCGGAGCGTGGCCGCCACGGTCAGCGTTCCCTCTCGAGCAGCACATCGTAGGTCTGAGCGATCCGGACCGCCAAGATGAGCAGCTCGCCCAGGCCCTCCGGATTCACCATGCGTCCGCGTCCGTCGTCGGCGTAGAGGACGTTCACCACCTTCCCCCGGGCCAGGATCGGCATGGCGAAGGCGTTCTTGGGTACACCGCCGCCGAGCGCGCGCAAGAGGCGGATGTTCGCCTCGGAGCGCAAGAGCGGCCCGAGGAAATGCGACCGACTCTCCACCACCGTCTTCAATAGACCGGGCTCGACGAGGGAGATGTGGAGGCGAGCCACCCTCTGTGGCGAAAGTCCCTGCCCCAGGCCCTCCCATCCGTCGAGCCCCCGCGTGTGCACCGCGAGCAGGACGACTCGCCGAAAGTAGGAGCGCGCATAGCGCAGGACGATGTGGGCGATGGCTGCCCGGTCCGTCACGCCGGACAGCGCGCCCAAGGCCTCCGCGAACGAGAGCGGCCGATCGAGTTCGGCCTGGCGGCCGGCCGCCATGCCCTCCGGCTGCCCCTCCTCGAGGGCGACGGCGCTTCTGCCCTCCCCCGCCCCCGCGCGCGGGACCGAACCGCGACGGGTCGAGGGGGAGGTACGAGCAAGCAGGTCGACCTCATCGCGGCCGGGAAATTCCGACCGGACCGGCGGCGGAGTCACGAGACGGCTCTCGTAGAGCGAGGCGAACTGCTCCTCGTCCATCAGGTCCTCGGCCGGCGCGGGCTCGGCGACGGTGGAGCTGCGCAGGCGCGTGAACTGCTGTTCGATGCCTCGCACCGGTCGTCCCGCCGCGTAGTGGGTGCGCAGAAGGGCCCACAGGCGCGCCTCCGGCACGACCATCGGCACCACCGTCTTGTCGAGCGAAAAGGCGAGCAAGTCGAGCTGATTGAGGTTGGAAGGGTCGCAGCACAGCAACGTGAGCCGGCGGCCCGACAGTTCGTAGGGCACGATCTCCAGCCGGTCCGCCTGTTCGGGATTCAGGAGGGCGAGAGCCTGCGGCTGCGGGGTGAGCTCTCCGTGCAGGCATGGCACGCCGTAGCGGCGGGCCAGCGCGCCCGCCAGGGCCTCCTCGCTCACGACTCCCAACTCGAGAAGGTTCGTCCCGAGCCGGCCTCCGAAGACGACCTGGCTGTCGAGGCCCTCCAACACGTGCTGCGGCTGGCAAGCGCCCATCTCGACCAGGATCTCGCCGAGCCGGGTGAGCTTCCTCGCCATCAGGGAGACCCGAGGACGGGCGTCGCGCTGCCGACGGCGGGAGCGCTCGGGGCGTGCGACGGGGAACGACCCAAGGTGATGGTTCCCACGTCGACGGTGGCTCCGGCCGGTACGGTCACCTTGACCTCGACCGGCTGGGCTTCGGGCAGGCCCGGCGAAGCGCCTCTCCGCACCGCCAACACCCAGGTGCCGGCCGAGACCCGGGCTTCGAAACTGCCGTCCTCGGCGACGCTGAAGGTGCGGCGGGAGCGCCCGTTCAGACAGACGGTCACACCGGAAAGACCGCGCAGGGGATCCGCCACCCTCCCCCGGACGAGGCCTTCTCCCTGCATCTGCTCGCGGCTGGGATGCTGCAGGACCCAGCGGACGAAGCGAACCTCGGTCGTGTCCGACTGCATCTGCACCACGCTGCCGTCCTGTGCGAGAGCAAACTCGCGGAATTCGAAGCGCCGGTTGCCGGGCGGAGCACGGGCCCAGCCGGCCAGGTGGAGATGGGGATCGAGCGCGATGAGCAATACCTCGGCGCGGGGCGTCGGCTCGTCGGTGCCCTCGCTGCGATCGATGGCGAGCACCACCTCGCCGCGATGCCCGACCCCGACCAGGCGCACCCCCGAGACGGGGACGAGCGAGTGGAACTGGACGCTGCGCCGTACGCGCCCATCGGCTCCGGCCAGGGTGACCGAGACCCGCCAGCGATCGACCCGGTCCGCACGCGCAAAGAGGTTGCCGGCAGGCAAGCCGGGGAACGGGCCGTCGGCCCTTATTCCACCCCAGCTCAGCTCGGCCCGCACGGACTGGCCGTTCTGCATGAGGAAGACGGGACGTTGCTTCAATGTGAAGAGGAGATCGACGCCTTTGAAGGACGCGGGCAAGAGACCCGAGATGACGAGCCTCCCGCTCGCCTCGTACTCCTCGAGGGCGAGCAGGTCGTTCTGGCGGTACAAGTAGAGGTAACCTTCGTCCGACACCGCCAGGTCGGCCTCCAGCACAGGTTCGTCCCCGTGCTGTTCCACCGGGAAGGCGAAGATGGGGTGACCGCGCGCATCGAACCTCTGGATCCTCCCGTTCAATCCATCGAGGACGTAGAGCGTGCCTTGGGGCCCGAGGGCGAAGGTGGAGGGACCGAGCGCGTCCTCGTCCTCGCGGGAGGTGTCGCCCTGCAGGCCGAATTCCCCCGGCGCCGCGCCGTTCCCGCCGCGCACCCACATCTGGCTCGCTGGTCCCGCCGGCGACCCGATGCTCTCACCCGGGAGGTCGACCGTAGGCGTGTTGCCCGCCACCGCGACCACCGCCGTCTCGTTCAACGTGTTCAGTGCACCCGGTGTACATCCGGGGGGCGGCTCGGCGGGCCAGACTTCGACCGTGCCCACGTCCCGGTTCTCTCCCTGGGTCACCGCCACATCGTCGACCCGCTGGTCGGGTACGAGACCGGGGCCGTTGATGACGAGTGAATAGGTCCCGGGCGGCAAGGCGAGGCTAAAGCGTCCGCCCGCGTCGGTCTCGGCCGACGCATCGCGCCCAATGACGCTGACAGTCGCCCCCGCCGGAACCGTCGGGCATCCCTTGTGCCGCAGCATGCCCACGATGCCCCCGCCAGACGGCGGGGAAGCGGACCCGGGGGATAGCCCCTTCACGGGGGCCCCCAGAGCCATCGCGACGCTCAAGAGTACGAGGGCGAGGTGCACCGGGTGCCATCATACCGCCCGGTTCTCTCCCTGCGGAACGACCTCCGACCGTGAATGTGGGAGGTCGACCCCTCTTCAGCGGGCCGGGTCCCGGCTCGGCCCGGTCGGGTGAGCCCGCCGGCTCGGGCTTCGACCGCGCCCGGCTAGCGCAAGGCTCGCCGGCTCGATGGCGCTCGAGCTAGGCCCGCGGTCCGCCTGCTGGCGCGACCGGCAGGATGGCCTCGACGAAACCCCAGATCAGGGTGTGGGCGCCTCGCCGCGCTGACCCTCGAGGCCCCCACGGACGGAGCACCGCCTGCGGACGTCGAGTGCCCGCGCCGGTCCCGGAGGGAAATCCCTTCAGGTCGCCCTCTGCCTCTCGAGCCGCGCAACGAGCCGACGCAGCGCAATCTCCGTCTTGGCGTCCTCGATCTCACCTCGTTCGCAGGCGGCGATGGCCTCGGCGAGCGGTCTCCAGCGCAGCTCGGCGCCCTCCTCGAGAGGCGACCCGTCGCCGTGGCCCGGTGCAGCCCACACCTCAGGCCCCGAGCCGCGCGGCACCTCGCCCGCCACGAGGTAAATCTTTTCCGAGGTGATGCCGGGGAGCATGAAGAAGGGTCCGCCCAGGGCCTCCAGCTGGTCCGGGGCGATCTCGAGGCCGGTCTCCTCGCGCACCTCCTCCACCGCCCGCTTGCGGATGGCGTCGGGTCCCACCTCTCCGGGCTCGAGAACGCCCGCCACCACCTCCTCGACGAGGAGGTGGTCGACCTCCGGCAGGACCGTGGCCTGACCACGCCGGAAGTAGGCGGCTGGGCGGATCCCGCTGCGGGTCAGTACCTCCGGTCCCGCTTCACCGCGCGCCCACAGGCAGACCGCCACAGCGTCGAAGGTGGGACGGTCGATGAGGTCGATGGGGTATTCGCGCGAGTAGGACCCGTCCAGCCGACGGTTTCGGGCCCTGAGGCGCCGCAAGCGCAGAAAACCCTCGTCGCAACGCGCCCGGGCGGTACGATCCTCCACGACCTCGATGGCAGCGACGCGCGGCATCGCCATCCTATACTCGGGCGCGAGCGGTCCTACCATCCTTCAGTTCGGGGCTCAGGTTGAACAGGGCGGCCCGCTCTCGACCTGGATCGAGGGCCGGCGGCCGCCCGCGCCGCCTCGAATCAGGCCGCTTCTCCCGCCGCCTGATACCCGGGGAGCTCGTCGAACTGCAGGTAGCGGTAGACCTGGTGAGCGCGCGGAGCGATGCGCTGCTCGTACTGGGCGAAGTACTCAGCGGGGGTGGGCAATCTTCCGAGGCTCGCCGCCACCGCTCCGAGTTCGGCCGAGCCGAGGAAGACCTTGGCGCCGCGGCCCATGCGGTCGTCGAAGTTGCGGGTGGACGTCGAATAGACGGTCGCCCCGTCCGGCACGCGCGCTTGGTTCCCCATGCACAGCGAGCAGCCGGCGGTCTCCACGCGCGCCCCGATGGCGCTGAAGACGGAGAAGAACGCCTCCTCACGCAACTGCTCCTGATCCATGCGCGTGGGCGGGCAGAGCCAGGTCCGCACGGCGCCCGTGTACTTCTGGCCCTTCCAGATCTCGCCGGCGGCCCGGAAGTGGCCGATGTTGGTCATGCAGGAACCGAGGAATACGTCGTCGACCCGGGTGCCGGCTACCTCGGAGAGGCGCCTCACGTCATCCGGGTCGTTGGGACAGGCCAGGATGGGCTCCTCGATCCCGGCGAGGTCGATCTCGATGACCGATGCGTACTGTGCGTGAGGATCGGCGCGCAGGAGCTCCGGTTGGGCGAGCCAGGCCTCGACGGCAGCAATGCGGGCCTCGAGCGTCTTCGCATCGCGGTAGCCGTCGGCGATCATCTTGCGCATGAGGGCCGCGTTGGACCGGAGGTAGGCGGCGACGCTCTCGACCGAGAGAGCCACCGTGGCGGCCGCGGCGCTACGCTCGGCGGCGGCGTCGGTGAGCTCGAAGGCCTGTTCGACGGTGAGATCCGGAAGGCCTTCCATCTCCAGGATGCGGCCGCTGAACACGTTCTTCTTGTTCTTCTTCGGCACCGTGAGCAGACCCTGCTCGATGGCCCGGTAGGGGATGGCGTTCACCACGTCGCGCAGGGTGATGCCGGGGCGGAGCTGGCCCTTGAAGCGCACGAGCACGCTCTCGGGCATGTCGAGCGGCATGAAGCCGAGCGCCGCGGCGAACGCCACGAGGCCGGAACCGGCCGGGAAGCTGATCCCGATGGGGAAGCGGGTATGGCTGTCGCCGCCCGTCCCCACCGTGTCCGGCAGCAGGAGGCGGTTCAGCCAAGAATGGATGACGCCGTCGCCGGGTCGCAGGGAGACCCCTCCGCGCTCCTCCACGAAGGGCGGCAAGGTCCTGTGCATCTTCACGTCGGCGGCTTTGGGGTAGGCGGCCGTGTGGCAGAACGACTGCATGACGAGCGGGGAGAGGAAGCGAAGGCAGGCGAGCTCCTTCAGCTCGTCCGCGGTCATGGGCCCGGTCGTATCCTGCGAACCGACCGTCGTCATCTTGGGCTCGTAGAAGCCGCCGGGGAGCGCGCCTTCGAGGCCGCAAGCGCGCCCCACCATCTTCTGGGCGAGCGTGTACCCGTGCCCGGGCTTGGGGATCGGGTTCTTGGCGCGCACGAAGAGCTGGGTGGCGTCCTGGCCGAGCGCCGCCCGCGCCCGGTCGGTGAGGGCACGCCCAATGATGAGCGGGATGCGGCCTCCGGCCCGGTACTCGTCGACGAGGGTCTCGGGCTTGAGCTCGAAGCGTGAGACCAGCTCGCCTCGCTCGTTCACGACCTGGCCCTTGCGGGTCTCGATGACGATGAGGTCGCCGGTTTTGAGGCCCGTCACGTCGGTCACGATGGGCAGGGCCCCCGAGTCCTGGGCGGTGTTGAAGAAGATCGGGGCGATGGCGCCACCCAGGATCACCCCGCCCCGACGCTTGTTGGGTACGAAGGGGATGTCGTCGCCGATGTGCCACAGGAGGCTATTGATGGCGCTCTTGCGCGAGGAGCCGGTGCCGACCACGTCGCCCACGAAGGCGACCTGCTGCCCTTGGGCGGCCAGGGCGGCGAGGGTGGTGAGGCCGCCTGGGAAGCGAGACTTGCCCATCGACAGGGCGTGCAGGGGGATGTCCGGGCGGGTGGAGGCGTCGGCGGCCGGCGAGAAATCGTCGGTGTTGGTTTCGCCATCGACCTTGAAGACCCGCACCGTCACCCGTTCTGGCAGGCCAGGTCGCGAGGTGAACCACTCGGCCTCCGCCCAGGCGAGGAGCACCCGCTTCGCGGCGCCGTTCCTCTTGGCGAGCTTCGCCACCTCCTCGAAGGCGTCGTAAACCTGGGTGGTGCGGCCGAGGGCGAGCGCCGCCTCCTCGGCGAGGCCGGGGAGGCTCAGGCCCTCGACGAGGGGAGCGACGTTGTAGCCGCCCATCATGGTCCCGAGCAGGCGCAGCGCCTCCGAGCGCGAGATGAGCGGCGAGGAGCGAGCCCCGCGCATGATCTCGGCGAGGAAGGCAGCCTTGACCGCCGCGGCCGGATCGACGCCGGGGGGCACGCGGTTCTCGAGCAGGTCCTTCACGAAGGCCTCGCGCCCAGCCGGAGGGGCCTCGAGGAGCCGGCACACGTCCCGTGTCTGCTCCGGGTCGAGTGGCCGCGCCGGGATGCCGAGGGCCCTCCGCTCCGCCTCGTGCTTCAGGTATGCGTCGATCACGGTCGTCTCCTAAGCGTTGAGGGCCTTCTCAATAAACGGGTCCGCCGCCGCCAGGTCGCGGGCTAGAGAGCTCGGGAAACAATCGGGTCGGGCGGGCACTTCCGGAGGCGCGCGACCCCTTCTCCTACACCATAAAACCTGGCTTGTCAGCCCGCCGCGCCTCGCCTTCCACGGGCGTGTTCGTCACCATGGCAGGACCTCGATCTCGAGCCCGACGCATTGCGCCAGGCCGGGCGGAGCGTTCGGTTTTCTTACGGGACCATGCCTGCTCCGGGTTGACCGGACAGGGCTTGTGGACCACTCCTAGCTTCACGATGGACGTCCTCGTGACTGGAGCGGGCGGTTTTCTGGGGCGCACGCTCGTGCGCTGGCTCCTCGCCACCGGGCGGCGCGTGCGCGCGCTCGTTCGCCCGCGGAGCGCGGTGGGACAGCTGCCACCCGAGGTGGAGATCGTGCACGGCGACGCGACGGACCTATCCGCGCTGCGCCGGGCCGTCGAGGGCTGCCCCTGGGTGTACCACCTGGCTGGAGTCCGGCGGGCGGCCGACCGCGAGACATTTCTCACCGTGAATGCGGGTTCGACCGAACTCATCCTCGACGCTTGCCTGGAGAAGGGAGCCGCCCAGAGGCGCTTCGTTCTCGCCGGGTCTCTCGCCTCGCTCGGCCCCTCCCGCGCGGGCCGGCGCGAGGAGGATCCGTTCGCACCGATCGAGTGGTACGGTGAGTCCAAGGCAGAAGCCGAGCAGATCGCGCTCTCCTACCGCGACCGCCTGCCGATCGCCATCGGCCGCCCTCCGCGCATCCTCGGGCCGGGCGATAAGGAGAACCTCCTGTTCTTTCGCATCGTGGCAAAGGGTTTCGTCCTGCGCATCGGAGGCCCTGAACGACCGCTCTCCTTCGTCGACGTCGACGACTGCGCGCGGGGGTTCGTCATGCTGGGCGACCTTCCCCAGGCCGTCGGCGAGGCCTTCTTCCTCGCCTCGAGGGAGCGCACGAGCATGCTCGGACTTCAGGAGGAGGTGGCCCGGGCATTCGGCGTGACGCCCCGCGTCTTGGGCGTCCCGGCCGGGGTCCTCCCAGCGCTGGCCCTGGCCGCCGACGGCCTCTCGAAGCTCGCCGGGCGTGCTCTCCCGCTGAACCGCAAGTTGGTTCGGCAGATTCTCGCGGCCGGATGGACCTGCCACGCCGACAAGGCCGAACGGGTGCTCGGGTTTCGCGCCACCACCTCGCTCGCCGAGTCGGTGGCTCGCTCGGCGCGCTATTATCGCGAGCATCATTGGCTGTAGGATTCGCCCCCCGGGCGGGACATGGCCCGCAACGGGCCACCAAACTGATGGCCGAGCCAGAGCGAGCTGCGTTCTTCGACGTCGATGGCACCCTCGTGCGGACGAACATCGTCCACGCTTTCGCCTACTACGCCATGAACCAGGGCGGCATCTTCGGCACGGCCTGGCGCACGGCCAAGACGGCGGTGGGCGCCCCCTTCTACTGGGCCATCGACAAGTTCAACCGCAAGGCCTTCAACGAGGTCTTCTACGCCTCGTATCGCGGGCTCTCGGAAGACCGGCTCGTGGTGCTCGCCCATGAACTGTTCGAGGAGGTGCTGCGCCCGGCCATCTACCCGGGCACCCCTCGCCTGCTCGAGCAGGCGAGGCGCTCGGGCTGCCGCCTGATACTCGTCACCGGTGCCCTCGACTTCACCATGACCGAGCTCGCCCAGCATCTCGGGGCGGACGACCTCATCGCGAACCGGATGCACTTCGTGGAGGGGATGGCGACCGGGCGAGTGGTACCCCCCATCGTGGAGGGCGCGCACAAGGCGGTCATCGTCCGCGACTACTGCGTTCGGGAGGGACTCGCCCTCGATCGCAGCCACGCCTATTCCGACAGTTTCTCCGACTACCCCATGCTGGCGGTGGTGGGACATCCGGCGGCGGTGAACCCGGACCTGCGCCTGCGCAATGTGGCCCGCGCCTACGAGTGGCCCATCCTCGACACGACGGAGTAGCGAGTTGCCATGACGGCCCGCCCCCAGCCTCCTCCACCCGACGACAAGGCCCTCTAGACATGCGCTCTCCGTCCCGCCTGCGCCAGCTCTACGAGCACACGGAGTCCGTGGTCACCATCGACACCGACTCGGCGCCGCGCGTCATGTTCTCCGGGGAGGACCTGCTGCTCGAGGACCTGCCGGTGGGTACCAAGGTCATCTACCCGAAGCCCCCCATCGCCGGGCTCCCCAACGTCAAGGCGGCCGTGAGGTGGGCCCTCAATCATCCGGAGGGTTCGGATCCTCTCCACGCGCTCCTGCGGCCCGGCATGAAGGTGACGGTCGCCCTCGACGACATCTCGCTGCCCCTGCCTCCCATGAAGACCCCCGACGTGAGGCAGCAGATCCTCGAGGTCGTCCTGGAGTTGCTCAGGGACTCCGGGGTGGACGACGTCCATCTGGTGGTGGCCATCTGCCTCCATCGCCGCATGACCGAGGCGGAGATGAAGCGGATGGTGGGCCCTGCCATCTTCGAGGCCTTCTATCCCGACCGCTACTACAACCACGATGCGGAGGACCTCCAAGGACTCGTCGTGCTCGGGACGACCGAGCAGGGCGAGAAGGTGGTGCTCAATCGGCGCGCGGCGGAGTCGGACCTCGTCATCTACGTGAACTTGAACCTCGTCCCCATGGACGGCGGCCACAAGTCGGTCGGCACCGGGCTCACGAACTACGAGGGGGTGAAGGCCCACCACACCCCCTTCCACATTCGCCGGAGCGATTCCTACATGGACCCGGAGCGCTCCGAACTCGCCCATGCGGTCGACCGCATCGGGCGCTACATCGACCGGCACCTCAAGGTCTTCCACATCGAGTCCACCATCAACAACCGGATGTTCGAGGGCCCGCTCGAGTTCCTCATGAGGCGAGAGGAAGCCTGGACCGAGATCGACCGGCTCAAGTTGGCCGGAATGCGAGCCGCCTTGCAGAAGCTCCCCCCTGCCGCCAAGCGCCGAATGTTCCAGGCCATCCCGGCCGGTTACGACGTGATCGCGGTCCACGCCGGCCTGACCGAACCCACCCACCAGAAGATCCTGGCGAAGAGCTACGAGCAATACCTGGTGGACGTCGACTTTCAGGCCGACATTGCGGTGGTGGGGATCCCGTACGTCTCCCCCTACAACGTGAACTCGATCCTGAACCCGCTCCTCGTCCAGGTCATGGCCTGTGGCTACCTGTTCAACCTCTATCGAGGTCGGCCCCTCATGAAGAAGGGGGGAACCCTCATCCTCACCCATCCCTGCTCGGACACCTTCGATCCCGACCACCACCCGAGTTACATCGAGTTCTTCCACCGGCTCCTGCCGGAGACGCGCGACGCGGAGGTCCTCGAGTCCAAGTACGAGCGTGAGTTCGCCGAGAACCCGAGCTACGTGCACCTGTACCGGACCGGACACGCCTACCATGGCGCCCACCCCTTCTTCATGTGGTACTGGGGGGAGAACGGGCGTGCCCACCTCGGACGCGTCATCGCGGTCGGGGCGGACAACGAACACGTCCCGCGCATGCTGGGCTGGGAGAGCGCCGAGCGGCTGTCGGACGCCATCGACATGGCCCGCGCCGCCCATGGCCGAAGCGCCCAGATCGCCATGCTGCACTTGCCGCCCATCGTCATGACCCAGAACCCCGGATGACGAGCCACGGCAAGAATGGACGGGCGGCCGGCCCTCCCCTCATCGCGTCGGCGAGGCCCGGGGCGGCGCCCCCGGGCGGCCTCGACATCGCGGCGGCCTTGCGCGAGAAGAGCATCCTCTTCACCGGAGCCACCGGGTTCGTGGGGAAGGTCATGCTCTCCATGCTCCTGCACCGCTACCCGGAGGTGGGGTGCGTCTACGTCCTGGTGAGGCCGGGGACGGGCGGCACGGCCAGTGCGCGCTTCTTCGACAAGGTGGCCTCGAGCCGGCCCTTCGATCCCTTGCGCGCCCAGCACGCCTCGAGCTTCGCCGACTTCATGCGGGCCAAGTGCGTGCCGGTGGCCGGCGACGTATCCGACCCCATGTTGGGCCTGTCGCCCGAGGACCTGGCCGCCCTGCGCGGCCTTTCGCTCGTCGTGAACTGCGCCGGGCTGGTCGACTTCAACCCCTCGCTCGAGCTCGCTCTCAACGTGAACGTGATGGGGGCGCGCCACGCGGTGGATCTCTGCCGCCTGACCGGTGCCCCCCTCGTGCACGTCTCGACCTGCTTCGTGGCCGGCAACCGGAGCGGGGTGGTCTTCGAGGACGAGGAGATCGGGGGCTACTTCCCGCGCCGAGGGGGCGTGGAGGGCCGGCCCACCCGCGACACCCTCGATGCCCGCGATTTCGACCTCGAACGCGAGCTCGTCGAGTGTGAGAAGCACATCGCCCGGGTGCGCGAGGACGCCGAGGACTCGGCCCTGCGCTCCGAGTTCCGGGCCCGCGCCGCCGAGCGTCTCGCCTCGGAGGGAAGGAGCGCATCCGACGAGCGCGCCGAGCGCCTCGCGCTCGGCCGCGAGAAGCGCCTCTACATCTCCCAACGCCTGGTCGAGCTCGGAATGGAACGGGCCCGGCACTGGGGGTGGCCCAACACCTATACCTACACGAAGAGCCTGGGGGAACAGGTGATCGCCGGCGGCGGTATCCGGTATGCGCTGGTCCGTCCCTCCATCGTGGAGACCGCCCTGCGCTACCCCTTCCCGGGCTGGAACGAGGGATTCACTACCAGCGCTCCTCTCGCCTTCCTGGGACTCAAAGGGCACCGGGCCTACCCCATGGCCGAGCGGGCCATCCTCGACATCGTCCCGGTCGACCTCGTGGCGGCGGGGACGCTGGCGGTCGCGGCCGAGGTGTTGGCGGGCACGCCGGAGCGGGTGTACCACCTCGCCTCCGGCGACGTGAACCCTCTCACCTGCCGCCGCACCGTGGAACTCGTCGGACTCTACCGCCGGCAGTTCTACCGGTCGCGGGAAGAGGGCAACAAGCTCCTCAACGCACTTCGCTCCCGCTTCGAGCCCTACACCGTCTCGCGAACCCACTACGAGGCCTTCAGCACGCCGGCTTTCGCCAAGCTCGCTCGGGCCGCCAGCCGTTTCTTGCGCGAGGAGGGCCCGCGCTGGGGCGCGCCGCGCGTGTCGGCCCTCCTCGGCCAGGCGGCCGACAAGCTCGACGAGGTGGAGAGCAAGCTCGACCAGACCGAGGCCCTCTTCGAGCTGTTCTTGCCCTTCGTGTGGGACAACCGCTACCTCTTCCAGTGCGCCCACATCCGCCAGCTGTACGCGCGCCTCTCCCCCGAGGATCGGCTGAGGTTGCCCTGGGATCCCGAGAAGATCGACTGGCGGCGCTACTGGCTCGAGATTCACATGCCGGGACTCGAGGAATGGGTCTTCCCCGAGCTCGAGGAGGAGTCGAAGAAGAAGGTTCACGGCGTCAAGCAGCACCGCGACCTGCTCGAGCTCCTCTACGCCACCTGCGAGGCCCACCGGACGCGGGTGGCCCTGCGCATGGACGGCGAGCGCAAGGACCGATTCACCTACGGCGAACTGCGCGCCTTCTCCGAGCGGGTGGCGGGCTTCCTCGCCGCGCGCGGGGTGGGCCGCGGAGACCGGATTCTCCTCGCCAGCGAGAACCGCCCGGAATGGGCCCTCGCCTTCTTCGGAATCCTGGGCGCGGGCGCCGTTGCGGTACCGCTCGACGCCGAGCTCTCGGCAGGGGAAATCGCCAACCTGGCCGAGGGCTCCGGCGCCCGGATGGCGCTCTTCTCCGAGGAGGTGGCGGAGCGCCTCGCGGGTTTGGCCGACTCCCCGCTCCGCGGGCCGGGGTTCTCGGTCGTGCTCCTCGCCGAAGCACTGACCGGCGACCCGACCGCCGCCCCGCACCGCCACGCGGCCCAGCCGGAGGACGTGGCGTCGATCATCTTCACGAGCGGCACGACCGGCACCCCCAAGGGGGTCATGCTCACCCACCGCAACTTCGTGAGCCTGGTCGCGAAGCTCTCCGGCATCTTCGAGCTCGGACCTGGCGACGGGCTGCTCTCGGTGCTCCCCCTCCATCACACCTTCGAGTTCACCTGCGGACTGCTCGTTCCCCTCTCGCGCGGAGCGGAGGTCACCTACCTCGACGAGCTGACCGCCGACACCCTGGGCGACGCGCTGGAAAGCGGCCGCATCACCGCCCTCATCGGCGTTCCGGCGCTGTGGTCGCTCCTCCACCGTCGCATCACCCAGGAGCTCTCGGCCCGGCCGGGCCTCATCGAGGCCGCCGCCCGGCTGCTCATGGACACGCATGGCCGGCTGCGCGAGCGGCTCGGCGCGAACCTCGGCAAGCTTCTCTTTTGGCCCATCCACCGCAAGCTGGGCGGCCGCCTGCGCATCCTCGTCTCGGGTGGGTCGGCACTCTCGCCCGAAGTCCACAAGGCCTTCCACGAGTTGGGGTTCGACCTCTTCGAGGGGTACGGCCTCACCGAGGCCGCGCCGGTCCTGTCGGTCTCGACCCCCGAGGACGTGGGCGCGGGCGGCGTCGGTCGGGCCGTCCCCGGCATCCAGATCCGGATCGACGCGCCGGACCAAAGCGGGGTGGGCGAAGTCCTGGCACGCGGCCCGAACGTCATGCTCGGCTACTACCGCTCCGGCGCGAGCTCGCCGGAGGTCGACCGGGAGCTCACCGGCGCCGTCTTGAGGGACGGCTGGCTGCACACCGGCGACCTCGGCAAGATCGACGCCGAGGGAAGGCTCACCCTGGTCGGCCGCAAGAAGGACGTCATCATCGACGCCGACGGCAAGAACGTCCACCCCGACGAGATCGAGGAACTCTACTTCGCGGAAGACCTCGTGAAGGAGCTGTCGGTCGTGGGACTCCCGGAGGCGGGCGGCGAGCGGGTGGCCATGCTGGTCGTGCCCGCCTGGCGAGACCGAGAGCGTTCCGAGGTGCGAAAGCTCATCGAGGAGCACGTCCGCCAGGTCTCGGCCAAGTTGCCCTTCCACAAGCGCGTCAAGGTCTGGCATCTCACCGAGGCGGAGCTCCCTCGGACCTCCACGCGCAAGGTCAAGCGCAGCTTGGTGGTGGAGGAGCTGAAGCGGCTGGAGGGGGCTGCCCAGAAGGGGGCTCGCCTGCGCGACCTGGTACGCGAAGGGAGCCCCGACGGATGGCTGCTCGACCTCTTGGCCGACGTCTCGCGTCGACCGCGTGCTCAAGTCGGGCGGCACAGCCTGCTCGCCGCCGACCTCGGCTTCGACTCCCTCATGTTGACCGAGCTCGCGGCGGCACTGGAGGAGGCGGGGGTACACCCATCAGCCGCCGAGGGTTTGCACCAGGTGACCACGGTCGCCGAGCTCGCTCGGCTCGTCGCGTCGGCGAGTCACCGGGCCGACCAGGCGCCGCCCGGGCGCCGGTCGGATAGGGAAGAGGTCGAGCGCGAGATCTTCGTCCCGGGGCCGCTCGCCTCCCTCGGGCGGAGGCTCCTCGGGGCCGGTCAGCGGTTGCTCTACGGCGGTTTCTACGCCACGAGGGTCCGCGGCGAGTCCTTCATTCCGCGCGACCGCAACTTCCTCGTGGTGGCGAACCACGCGAGCCACCTCGACATGGGCCTCGTCAAGGTGGCACTCGGAGATGAGGGCGAGAAGCTCGCCGCCCTGGCGGCCGCCGACTACTTCTTCGACACGCCGCTCAAGCGCGCCTACTTCGAGAACTTCACGAACCTCATTCCCATGGAGCGCAGCGGTTCGGTCCGCAAGAGCCTGCGGGCGGCCGTGCTCGCCCTGCGCCAGGGCATGCACCTGCTCATCTTCCCCGAGGGGACGCGCAGCCGGGACGGGCGCATGGCGGAGTTCAAGCCCACAGCCGGATACCTGGCGCTCCATTGCGGCGTGGACGTGCTGCCGATCTACATCCATGGCACCCACGAGGCACTTCCCCCGGGTCATGTCGTCCCCAAGTCGACCGAGCTCGAGGTGCACATCGGCCAGGTGATCTCGGTCGAGGACCTCCGGCACCGTACGGCAGGGCTCCACAAGGGCGAGGCCCACAAGGAGGCGACCCGCATCATGGAGCAGGCGGTGCGCGCCCTCGCGCCGCCGGCCCCGTCGGCGCAAGGACCAGCGCGCGAAGGCGAGGTCGCCGCTTCCGCGCCCGGACCCCCAGGCCGGAGCACTTCTCCGGGGCCCCTCCAGCGCTGGGGCGCTGGGGCGCCGGCCCGGGGCGAGGGGCTAGGCCAGCCGATAGAGGGAACCCTCAGGGCCAAGGGAGGCGGGGGAGGCTCGTGAACATCCTCGTCACCGGCGGGACCGGCTTTCTCGGTTCGGCCCTCGTTCCGCTCCTCACCGCGCAAGGGCACCAGGTCCGCGTGCTCGCCCGGGGCCGGGCCGACCTGGCCAAGGCTGCGGGGGCCGAGGTGGTCACCGGGTCGCTCGAGGACCGGGCCGTGCTCGAGCGCGCGCTCCCGGGCACGCAGGCCGTCTACCACCTGGCCGGCCAGGTCGCCTTCGACCCGGCCGATCCAGCGGCCCTGTACAACCTTCACGTTCAGTGTACACGATCGCTGCTCGAGATTGCGCTGGGGGCGGGGGTCGAGAAGGTCCTCCTCGCCTCGAGCTCCGGCACCATCGGCATCTCGCGCGAGGAGAAGATCCACGACGAAGACGACCCGTATCCCATCCAGGTGGTCTCGCACTGGCCCTACTACCTCTCCAAGATCTTCCAGGAGAAGACGGCCCTGCGCTTGGCGCGCGACGGCGGACTCGCGCTGGTCGTGCTGAACCCGTCGCTCTTGCTTGGCCCCGGGGACGAGCGACTCTCCTCGACGGACGTGGTCTTCAAGTTCCTCGAGCGGCGAATCCCTGCCATGCCGACGGGCGGGCTCTCCTTCGTCGACGTCCGCGACGCGGCCCAGGCCTTCGCGGCCGCGCTCGAACGGGGTCGACCCGGTGAGCGCTACCTGCTCGGCGGGGCCAACATGACCTTCGCCGACTTCTTCGGGCGGCTATCGCGTCTCTCGGGTATTGCCGCGCCGGCCTTGCGGTTGCCCTCGGCGGTGAACATCGCCGGGGCGCGATTGCTCGAGCGCTTCCACGACTGGCGGGGAAGCGATCCCCCCCTCTCGGTCAACGAGGTGGAGATGGGGGAGCACTTCTTTTACGTCGACAGCGGCAAGGCCCGCCGCGAACTGGGGTTCGCCCCGCGCGATCCGAACGAAACGCTCTACGACACGGTCGCCTGGCTCGAGAGCCACCTGCGCGGAAAGGGTCGGGCGGCAAAGGGCGCCTGAAGTGGTCTCCCCTCGTTGCTACATGGCGCCCCCGCCCACGTCGCGCAGCTTGCGCACGGACGAGACGCCGCAGTGCTCGCCGCAGGCGGGGCAGACCTCGTAGGTCACCTCCTTCACCACGAGCACGTCCGGATCCTCCTCGGCAGGAGCGAACAAGGCCCCGCAGTCGGGACAGTGGAGCACCTCCACACGCGAGGGCCGCGCGAGAACCTGGGAGCGGCGGGTGGCCGGGGGACAGCGTCGGCACTCCACGCCGTAGAGGAACCCCACCTCGCACACGGGTGGGCTCTCGTCCAAGTCGGCTCCGCAGTACTGGCAGACGTCCTCTGGCAACCCCGGGGGCCTAACGGCCCGGGGCTGGCGAGACCAGTCTTTCCCGTCGCAACGCTTGGCGCGGAGGCGCACCTCCAAGAGATCCGAGCGCCCCCTTCGACTGTTTCCCCTCGGGCCCTCGTCGTTCGCGAGCAGGACCGCACCGCGGCCCAGGTACTCGATGCGTCTCGCCTCGATCTGCTCCATAAGGACCTGCTTCCCTTCCCACCTCGTCCGCCGTGTAGCTCGTGCGGCGAGAAGGCGGCGTGAGATGGCGCCCTCCCGCGGGTTGCCCAGGGCGAGGGCGCCACTCCGCCGATCCTGGGTCCTCCCTACCCTCAGTCTCCCATGCAGGTGCCCACGCGGCGGGCGGCGCCGATCCAGGGGTGGTCCCGGGGCACAAGCTTCAGCTTTTTCGTGACCTCCTCGAGCGGCACGGGCTTCGTCGTGTCGCCCCGGGCGGCCACCATGACGTTGTACTGACCCTTCGCGACCAGATCGGCGCAGGCGGTGCCGAGCCGGGTGGCGAGCAGGCGGTCGGCGGAGGAAGGGGTCCCTCCCCGCTGCAGGTAGCCCAGGATCGTGACGCGCGACTCGAGGCCCGTCAGTTCCTCGAGCCGGTGTGCGAGCCTCATGGTGTGCCCTGAGCGTTCTCGCTCGAGCGCCTTCAACGCGCTCACCACCTTGGTCCTGGCCTTTCCGGTCTTGGCCTTGGCCACCTTCTCCTGCAGGGCCCGCATGGCCGTCTCGTCCTCCTTGGGAATGGCGCCCTCGGCGACGGCCACGATGCTGAAACGCTTCCCCCGGCGGCTGCGGTCGCGGATGGCGTCCGCCACGGCGGCCGCGTCGTAGGGAATCTCGGGGATGAGGATGGCGTCGGCCCCACCGGCCACCCCGGCCCCGAGCGCCAGCCATCCCACCTTGTTACCCATGATCTCGACCAGGATGATCCGGTGGTGACTGTGCGCGGTGCTGTGCAGCCGGTCGATCGCCTCGGTGGCGATGCCGAGCGCGGTGTCGAATCCGAAGCTCACGTCGGTGAGCAACACGTCATTATCGATCGTCTTTGGCAGGGTGATGACATTCAGTCCCTTCTCGGCCAGCCGGAGGGCGTTCTTCTGAGTGCCGCCCCCGCCCAGGCACACGAGCACGTCGAGATGGTGCTGCCGGTAGTTCTCGACGATGACGTCGGTCACGTCGGCCACCTTCCCCCCGACCGGCATCCGGTGGGGCTTGTCGCGGCTCGTGCCGAGGATGGTTCCACCCTGGGTGAGTATGCCCGACAGCATCTCCTCGTTCAGCTCCATGGTCCGGTTCTCCATGAAGCCGCGGAATCCGTCGCGGAATCCGATGACCTGCATGCCGTAAAAGCCGAGCGCCGCCTTGCCCACGCCACGGATGGCCGCATTGAGCCCGGGGCTGTCACCACCCGACGTGAGGATACCGATGTACTTTCGCACGGGGAGCTCCCTGCCAGCGCCTGACGCCCTCGCGTCACTGAAAGCACGCCGCTCGCGCCGGCCCGACCGGGCCGGAACCACGCCCATCCTGCGTGGCCACATATCACGAATCGTGGGGAGTGCGGCTCGGGCTCACCGCCCGGGACAGCCAGCGTCGAAGCGGGGCCGCCGGGGGCGGACGCGTGGGGTGCGGCGCGAGGCGAGCGCCGATACTGCAGCCTCCCCCGGTTCCCTGTCGCGCGCGGCGCCGCCCGGGAGATGAAGCGGCGCCGCGTCCCTTCGCGCCGCTCTCAGCGCTGGAAGAGGAAGATGACGGTGCTCGCCTTCACCACCCCACTCGAGAGCGAACCGTCGACGCGCACGATCTTGCCCACCGCCAGGTCGCTTGCCGAGGTCGAGGCGGGCACGAAGGCCGCGCTCGAGGCGTCCACCATCTCGTCGTCGACCGTGAAGTTCGACACGCTCGTGAAGGCGGTGATCGGTCCAAAGAGCTGGACCGTGTCGCGGGAGAGCACCTCGACCCGCTGGGCGATGACGTCCCCGCTCGAGGTGTCGAGTTGGCCGCTCACCTCGACGACCTGTCCGTTGGCGAGAGGCCCATTCGCAATGGAGGTCGAGGAGGTGACCGTCACCGTGGCGTTGTTGAGCACGAAGCCGGTCGGCGTGCCGCCCGTGGTCACGAGCCCCGACAGGACGCCCGTCAAATTGACCTCGGGTATAGGAATCCCGAGGAACAAGACCGAGGTCACATCGAAGACCGTCCCCGTAAAGGTCCCGGTCACCTCGACCAGGGCGCCGTCCTTGAAGTCGGCCGAGGTGCCGCCCACGAAGGTGACGTTCGGGTCGAGCTGCATATCGATGCCGAGCAGGGAAAAGGTGGGCGGCGATGCGGTCGAGACGTAATCGCTCACCGCCCCGTCGAGTCGGAAGGGCTCATGGGTGGGCGGATTCGCGAACGTGATCTGGTCGGCCACCACATCGGCCGGACTGAGGTGACCCCTCACGAGGACGAAGGCGCCGTTGGCGAGCTGGCTCGCCGTTCCGTTCCTGAAGGTGGCCTGCGATCCGTCGACCGTGGTCCCGCGCACCACAAAGCTGCTCAGGCTCGTGAAGTTGCTCACCTGACCGAAGAGCACGACTTCCCGGCCGGAGGAGGCCGGCGTGATGGCTATGGTGCTCGCGGAGAGCACGCCGTTCGAGAACGTACCGTCCACGCGTACCAGCGCATTGACCGTGAGATCGGCCGCGGTGGCGCCACCCTCCAGGGTGGCCTTGGAAGCGTCCACCTGGAAACCGTCCACCGTGAAGTTGGGGATGGCCTGTCCGGAGGCCGGACTCACCGCGGTGACGAGCCCTCCGATGCGCACGGGCCTCGTCGCGAAGCCCGCGTTCGCCACCCGAATGCTCTTCGCGACGAGGGTGAGGTCGGGGGCGGTCCCTTGGGGCAGCTCGTTACTGAAGACGTAGACCTTCTCGCCGTCGGCGATGGTGGCTCCCGACGGAACGAGCCTCGCCGAGCTGTAGTCCACGGTCAGGGTGCCCAGCGTGAAGGTGGTGCCGGTGGCATTCGCCACGATGCCGCTCACCCTGAGTGCCGTCGCGCCTGTCGCCGGGAGCACCACGACGCGCGTAGCGTTCACCACGCCACCCGCCCCGGGTGTGCCGTGGACCTCGACGATCTGGCCGTCCTCGAGCTTAGTCGAGTCGGTGATCCCGACGAAGAGGGTAGCTCCCTCCCCGCTCGGGGTGAAGACCACGGTTTCGCCGAGCACCGTGAAGCTATTGGCCACCTTGTTCTCGGTGCCGTTGTCGTTGGGGTTGATCGAGCCGGCATCGATGGGCCCGATCACGCTCGCCTCGATGAAGGCCTTCCCTATCTTGCCGTTCTGGAGCGAGAGGTCCACCTGCTGGCCGAGTGCGAGGGAGGCGAGTGTGCAGGGAGTCGGCGCGGCTGGGTCGTCGTCCCTCAAAACGGTCGCCGCGCTGTCGTCGTACTCCACCTGGTCGACGATCACGCTTCCGAAACCCGTGATCGTCCCCGAGACTGCATCGGGTGTGGTGTTCGAAGCGCCGCTGCCGGCACAGGCGGCGAGGAGGATGAGCGCCGGGGTGCATGTGCGAACACGGTTCATCATGGGCCCTCCAGGGCTAGGTGCGCCTCGGTCAGGTACGACCCGCTCCAGGCGCTGTCGCCATTCATTCCCAGGGCGAAAGACCGGCCGGGGCGAGCGGCGGCCACCTCTGAGGGGCACTCAGCCACATGAGGGTCTCTCGCCCTCTCGCGATAGTCACCCAGTGAGACCTAGTTCTTCATGGGGTTTCCTCTGGTGGGCGCGAGCGCAGTTCGGACCACAATGGCCCGTTCTTTAAAGGGGGTAACCATGCCCTGAGAAGAGCATGCGGGAAGGCTAGCTTCACCCCGAGGGGTGTAGTATGCTTCAGCCATGCATCTTGGCATGGGCGAAATGCTGGTCGTGTTGGTGATCGCGCTCCTTGTCTTCGGGCCAAACAAGCTCCCTCAGCTTGGCGACGCACTCGGGAAGAGCATTCGCAACTTCAAGAAAGCTCAGAACGAAGACGCGCCTCTCGAGGTGGAACAGCAGCCGCAAAAGCAGCTTCGCGACGGTGCCGCGGTATCGAATCCGGCGGCCCCCAAGGTCGACTCGAAGACGGTCTAAGTGTCCCGCGTGGAGGCCAGTCCTGGCTTCCTTGAGAAACGGTCTTGGGGACGATGAGGCGCACCACGCGTTTGTTCCTGCACGTGGACTAAACTTCGACGCCGTCGAAGCTCTGCTGCCGAAGCCGTTCGAGCAGCCTTGACCGGGAGCGGCGATGCGGGCTTCTCTTCCGAGAACATCGCGGCGCTGCGAATTTGGATGCGGGCATTCCCCCACCGCTCAGCGCCTGCGCCGATAACTCCTCGGAGCGCACGCTCAACAAAGGGTGTGCGTTGCGCACCGCCGACGCCGCTCGGCCTTGTGAGGTCCGGCTAGCCGTTCCGGGTCGGCAGGGCAAAGGCGCCGTGGAGCCGAGCCAGCTCGGCCGAGATCCAGGTCGAGGACTTGAAGTTGAGCGGACGGACGAACTTGCGGCTGGGGCCGTACCGAGTGAGGACCGGCGCATCCGGCTCTTCGTCCTCGATCGATACCGCGCCAACGGGCCCTCGCCCTTCGTCGGCGTGGGGTTTCCCCCGCGCGCCGCTCTAGGGGGCGAAGCTTTGGGCATCGGCGCCGCCGAAGGCCACCTCAGATCGTGACCAAACCCAGCACCCCCACCCGCGCGTAGCCGCCTCGCGCACCAGGAGCGCCGGAGCTCGAATACGGTCACCGCTATCAAGCCTGTGTACGACGCCCAATAGGCAATCACCACAGTGACTACCCCCCGTGCGCTTGCTTGGCGCGAGCGCCCTCGGCTCCGCCGGCTTCCTCCACACGGTTCTCGATCGACCTGTTTCCGTGGGTGGGCCGTGAAGGAGAGGATCGGCGAGTATCCGAGCCCGGTCGCAGCGTTCCGTGCGGGGCCGCTGGGCTCGCAGACTCCGCAAGATCGCGACCAGGGCCCTGAGCGGACTTCGGCGCCTCGGGTCGCAGGATGCGCCTGTCGCGCTCGCTCAGCCGATGGTTCAGATCGGCCCGCGTGACAGCGGTAGCTCCCTGGGCTCGGCCAGTAGGCCACGTCGAATTGGGCGGCGAAGAAACATGCCTTTCATGCCTGCGCGCCGACGGGCTTCATTCGGAATCCGGGCGACCATCGCGCCGATCGGTCCGAGGCCTTGTCCGGTCTCGACCGCCTACCGCGGCTCTCGCCGGTGTCGGGCGGACCCGGTCCCGCTTCCCACACTGCTGGGCTCTGTCGGGGCCCGGGCCGCGCGCGGCTCCGGACGAGCCCTACAGGAACGAGAGGAAGCCAATTCGAACGGCGAAGTAGAGCATGATCGCCCCGGCCGCCGCGTCGATGCCCCTCCCGATGCGCGCGTAAAAGGCTTGGGCCCGCAAGTTCGAGAGGCCTATCGCCACCGCCGTGTACCACGTGAACGACATAACCACGACCGCGAGAAGCACCGTCACCCTCTCCACACGCGGGACGGCCGGACCGAGCATGACTCCGAAGACCCCGACGAAAAAGACCGCCGTGTGCGGATTGGAGAGGTTGGTGAAGAGCCCCCGGGTGAACGCTCCTCCTCTTCGCGCGGGTCCCGAATCCCCCAGTGCGACTGTCCGTCGCACCCACATGAGTTTCAGCCCCATGGATGCGAGATAGAGTGAACCGAGAACCTGCACGAGGCGCAGAAGTCCTGGGATGGCCTGCACCGCCGTGGAAAGTCCGAACAGGCTTGCGGAAGCGTAGAGCGCGGTGCCGAAGGCCACTCCGAGTGCCGTTTGGGCACCTTGGTAGCGCCCCGAGGCGAGGCTCGTCCGGGCGACCACGATCACGCTTGCACCTGGCGTGACGGCCGCCGCGCCGTAGGCGGCGAGCACAGGGGCAATTCGGGCGAGGGCGGCGGACTCGGCAAGATCCATGGGTACGCACGATAGCAGGAGCCCGGAAGGAGCCAAGGCACGGCCGGCAAGGCGATCCTCAGCGAAACGCGAAGGGCCCGTAACCCCTTCATCTTCGGGAGCGGTCGAGATCGCACATTTGATCATGGAGCCCGTCCGGCGGGGCTTCGCCGCCAAAGTGCGCTCCTCCCAGCGGCGAAGCCGTCCACGGAGTGGACGGTAAGGGTCGGCAATTTCGATTTCTTGGAGGCACCGCCCGGATTCGAACCGGGGAATGAAGGTTTTGCAGACCTTTGCCTTACCACTTGGCGACGGTGCCGCCCTGACGGCAGTGGCAGGCGTTTTTACCGGACCCCCGGCGCCCCGTCAACGCGCGCTTGGAACGGAGCAGATTCGCCACGCGTCGCCCAGGACCCGCACGAACGCTCGGGCCGATGCACCTCGGCGATCCGGCCACCCGACAGGACGGCCTTGCGCCTGCCGGCTCGGCCGGGCACACGGGCGCCCCGCCGCGACCGCGGACTTCTCGACGGGCGATGTCGCTTGGCCATTTCCGCCGGGTGCACCCTCGGAATCTAACGTTCGATTCTTCTTGACCTCGCGACGTCTCACTCCCCGTAAGCCCTCACCGAGCGTGGCGCATGGCGAGGCGCGGAAGGCGGGGCAAAGCCTTCACGGCGGGAAAGACGGCGCCTTCGGTGCGAAGTGAGCCCTGTCATACCGAATCGCAGGCGAGGCGCCTCGGCGAACGGTCGGCCACGGCATGTCGGACACACCATGGTGTCGTGGGACGCCGAACAGGGCAGCTCACCGCAGCAAACCAAGACCTGGAGAAGAGGTCGAGCCGCCGGTCATCACCACCCGAAAAGGGGGCCTTCACTCAACGACCATCGCTTCGGGGTGAAAATCCTGGACTCGGCAAACGAGAAGCAGGACGGTCCGGGCTCTCACCCGGGCGGTGTTTCTCGACGGACAGTGATGCCCCATCGGAGCCCCGCGGTTCAAACGGGTCCACCGCGCTCGCTCGTGACTATTCCCCTGGTTTACCGGTCCGCAAAGAGTTAAGAAGGAGTGACTCTGCGTCATCACTCGTGGCTTCACCCGCAGAGGGACAAAGGCAGGGCTCGCCATGGATCTCTTGACTCGGTTTGCCGGTAACGTGAAGCGCCTGCGCTCGAAGAAGAAGCTCTCGCAGAAGGCGCTCGCCGACAAGGTCGGAATTTCCGTCTCCTACGTCTCGATGCTCGAGCGAGGCCAGCGCTCACCGCCTCTCGAGACGATCGAGAAGATGGCCAAGGCGCTCGGTGTGCCGCCGGCGCTGTTGCTCGGCGGCAAATAGCGCGCTCGGCCGAAGCGACCGGAAGGCGAGAGCCCATCATCGACGGCGCCCCTTCACCGTCGGCTGTGGTGTCTTTTCGGTGGTCGGACATGACGGGTTTCCCTCGCACTCTCACGAGCGCCCGCGGGGTGCGAGGACCATAACTCACCCATGGAGTGCACAGCTGGGAGAAGTCCTCGGCTCCCTCCGGCGGAGAAGCCGTCCATGCCTTCCTGCCCTCGCTGGCTCGGGCGCAGCTTGCCGTTCCGGCAACGATGCTTCGGCCGGCTCCCCTGGGTTCCCAGGGGAGCCAGGGCTTCCGGCTCGCTCCCTCGCCCGCGCACTCGCCGTGGCACTCCTCCGGCCCGGCAGACTTCGCCCGGCCTCTCTTCCTTGAGCCCCGCCTGAAGGCGGGGGCGTACCGATGACCCTAGCTCTCGAGGTTCCTCGACCCACGCGGCGAGACCTCCTCGACTCCATCGCGCAGCGCCTCAAGAACGGAGCCCGGGCGTGGGCGGAAGAAACCCTCGGCGCGCGCATTGCCCTCGCTCGCTCCATGCTCACCGGCGCAGGTCGCATCGCCGATCGGGCCGTGATGGCGGCCTGCCAGGCGAAGGGCGTCGCACCGGGAACTCCGGCAGAGGGCGAGGAGTGGCTCGCCTCCCCCTACACGACGCAGCGTCTCTTGCGCCAGACGATCCACTCGCTCCTCGCGCTCGAGAAGGAAGGCGCAACGCCCATCGGGGCGGTACGCCGTACTCCCGGCGGGAGGCTCGCGGTGCGGGTTTTTCCAGCCGACCGGCTCGATGGAATCGTCTTCGCTGGCCTTTCCGGCGAAGTTCACCTCGAGAAAGGCGCGGACGAGGCCGTCCTTCGCGACACCCGCGCCAGTTTTTACCGGCAAACTCACCGCGACGGTCGCCTCTGCCTCGTCCTCGGCGCCGGCAACGTGAACTCGATACCCGCCGCCGACGTCGTCGCGAAGCTCTTCAACGAGGGCATGGTCTGCCTCCTCAAGATGAACCCGGTGAATGCCTACATGGGCCCCCTCCTCGAGGAGGCCTTTGCCGAGGCCATCGCTCAGGGGGTCCTCGGCATCGTCTACGGCGGCTCCGAGGAGGGCGACTACCTCGCTCATCACCCCGCGGTGGACTCGGTGCACATCACCGGTTCGGACAAGACCCATGATCTCATCGTGTGGGGTCCACCAGGCCAAGAGCGCAGCGAGCGCATCGCGCGAGGCGCGCCCCTCCTCGAGAAGGAGATCACGAGCGAACTCGGCAACGTCACTCCCATCCTGGTGACGCCGGGCCGCTACAGCGGCCGCGAGCTCGACTACCAGGCCGACAACGTGGCCGGGATGGTCACGCACAACGCGTCCTTCAACTGCGTGGCCGGCAAGATGCTCATCCTGGCCCGAGGCTGGGGGCAGCGCACGCAGTTCATCGCCCTGCTGCTCGACAAGATGGCTCTCACCGCCCCCCGGCGCGCCTGGTATCCGGGGGCGGAGGAGCGCTATCGGAAGCTCACCTCGGGCCGGGACGAGGTCACTCGCCTGCGCGGGGGCGAGGGGCTCCTCCCCTTTGCCCTGGTCGGCGGCCTCGATGCGCAGGACCCCGACGAGCCCGCCTATCGGATGGAGGCCTTCTGCCCCCTCCTCTTCACGACGGAGCTCGCCAGCGCGGACCCGCTCGAGTTCCTGGAAGAAGCCACCCGGTTCGCGAACGAGCGCCTGTGGGGAACCCTGAGCGCAGCCGTCGTGGCGAGCGGGCACGACCTCACGGACGGAGTCACTGCGGCGGCGGTGGAGCGCGCCCTGGAGCAGCTCCGCTATGGAGCGGTCTGCCTCAACGTCTGGCCCGGGGTCGCCTACAGCTCAGGCACCGGCCCGTGGGGGGCCTATCCGGGCGCTTCGCTCGCCGAGATCCAGAGCGGGCGCGGCTTCGTGCACAACACGCGCATGCTCGAGCACGTGGAGAAGTTCGTCATGCGCGGCCCCCCCGCAGGCAGGTTCAAGCTTCCCTATTTCCCGAGCCACCGTACGGCGCATGTGCTCGGTCGCCGTCTGGCCGCTCTCGAGCTCGATGGGCGGCTCGTTCGCCTGCCGGGGATCGTCGCCTCTGCGCTGCGCGGGTAGCTCACCAGATCTCGCACCGCCGCTCGCCCGAGCGCACCATGGGGCTCCCCGCAGGACAGGAGAACGCCTCGTCGAAGGCGCGAAGGTTGGAGAGCGGCCCGTTCACTCGCCACCTTTCCGGCGCGTGCGGATCGGTGGCAGCCCTCAACCGGACGAGCTCGGGCCGCACGACGGCGCACCAGACCTGGGCATAGCCGACGAAGAAGGCCTGCTCGGGTGTGAACCCGGCGACCGACGCTTCAGAGCCATCCGCCGTCCGCGAGGCCTGGAAGGCGGCCCAGGCGAGCTTCAGGCCTCCGAGGTCGGCGATGTTCTCGCCGAGCGTGAGCATCCCGTTGACCCGCTTCTCGCCCCCCGCGACGTAGTCGTCGTACTGCTTTATCAGGCAGGCGGCGCGCCGCTCGAATTCGGCGCTCACCGAGGGTGTCCACCAGTCCTTGAGGTCACCCCGCTCATCGAATTTTCGACCCTCGTCGTCGAAGCCGTGGGTGAGCTCGTGGCCCACCACCGTTCCGAGCGCGCCGTAGTTCACGGCATCGGGGGCACCGCGCGTGAAGACGGGCGGCTGCAGGATGCCGGCCGGGAAGACCATCTCGTTGAGCTGCGGATCGTAGTACGCGTTCACCTGGGGTGGAACCATGAGCCACTCGTCGCGATCGACGGGCTTGCCGATCTTGTCGAGGTCGCGCTTCACCTTTAAGGCGTTGGCGGCGAGCACGTCTTTTAGGAACGACGCGCGTCCCACCACGAGTTGGTCATAGTTTCGCCAGCGGTCCGGGTAACCGACCTTGTTCACGATCCGATCGAGCTTGGAGAGGGCCTTGCCCCGCGTCGGCCCATCCATCCAGGAGATCGAAAGGAGGTCCCTCCTCATGGCCGCCTCGACCGCCGAGACGAGGTCTTGCGTCTTCTTCTTGCCCTCGAAATGGCGCCGCACGTAGGCCTGCCCGATGGCCTCGCCCAGGGCGCCCTCGGTCGAGCGCACGCAGTGCCTCCAGCGCGGCTCGAGCACCTTCGCCCCCGTGAAGTGCTTGCTCATGAAGGCGAACTGCTCCTGGGTGAAGGCCCGGGGCAGGGCTCGCTGGCCCGCCAGGCTGGCGAGGAACCGCCACTTGAGATAGGCCCGCCAGGTGTCGGCCGGCGCCCCTTGGAACAGCTCCTCCAGGCGAGCGAGGTAGGCCGGGGTGGTGGTGGTGAACTCGCGCAGCCCGGGATGCCCGAGCTCGGCGAGGTAGCTCGCCCACGGGAAGCTCGGGACCAGCTTCGCGAGCCCCGCCAAATCGAGCCGGTTGTAGGTTCGCTCGGGATCACGCATCTCGACGCGGGTAAACTGCGCCGAGGCCATCGAGCGCTCGAGGGCGAAGATGGCCTCGGCCTGGCGGGCGGCCTCCTCGCCCGGCTGGCTTGCGAGCACGAGCATCCTCGCCACGTACCTTCGGTAGTCCTCTTGGACTTTCAGTGAAGTCGGGTCGTCCTTGAGGTAGTAGTCCCGGTCCGGCAGCGAGAGCCCGCCCTGGGCCACCTCGCCGATGACGCGGCTCGCGTCTCGGCTGTCCTGCGTGCTGTCGATGCGGAAGGCCGGGAACACCCCGTCGCGATGCAAGCGGGCGAGGTGGACGGCGAGAGAGCCGAGGTCCCTCACCTCGTCCAGATCGGCCAGGGCCTGCACGAGGTCGGTCCTGCCCCGTTCCTCGAGGCCCTCCTCGTCCATGCAGGCCGCCCAGTAATCACCGACCTTGGCGGCATACCGATCGGCCGGATCGAGATGGCGAGCGGCCTCGCGCTCGGCGATCTCGCGCAGGAGCTCGAGGTTTCTATCATCGATGGCGGTGAGGCTCCTGCTGTAGGAGGATCGATCGGGAGGCAGCCTGAAGCTCTTGAGCCAGCTTCCGCAGGCGTAGCCGTAGAAGTCGTCGCACGGCTTCACGGTAGGATCGATGAGCGCGACGTCGATCCCGAGCCCGGGTGGGGGTGCTTCGGAACGGCCGTCGGTACGGCTCGGCGCGCCGGTGCGGCAGGCGGCGAGCAGACCGGGGAGAAGCACGGCGCACAGGGCCCCTTTCTTTGGGACTTTGCCGGCCATGCGGGAACGGGTTCCTTAACGCGGATTGTCCTTCGAACGCCGGGAGAGGCGTTCCGCGCGCCGGCGGAAAGCCTCGTGCGCTCGACGCTCCTCCTCGGCGGTCTCGGTGAGGAGGAGCGGCGCCCTCTGTGGCTTCCCCTCCGGGCCGAGCGCCACGAAGGTGAGATAGGCCCGGCAACACAGCCGCCTGTCCCCCGCCATCGGGTTCTCGGCGGTGACGCTCACTTCCACCTCCATGGAGCTGCCGAAGACGGCGTTCACCTGGGCACCCAGGATCGCCATCTCTCCCAGCCGGATCGGCGCGAGGAAGGCGAGCTCGTCGATGGAGGCGGTCACCACCGTCATCCGGGCGTGGCGCAGGGCCGCCATGGAGGCAGCGAGATCGATCCACTGCATCACCCGTCCACCGAAGGCGGTGCCAAGCACGTTCGCGTCGGGTGGCATGACGAGCTCGGTCATCTCCACGCGCGAAGAGGAGGCGAGCTTGGCCGTGAGGTCGTTCATCCCCGGGCTCCCTGGGTCACGGGCGGGACTCGACGCGTAAGACCGCACCGCTTTCGTTCGTCAGAGCGGCGCGCTAAGAAACCTCGCATGCCGCTCGAGGTCAAGCTCATCGACTACGCTCGCGATCCCCTCTTGAAGCTCTATGGCGCCTACCGAACCTGCTACGCGCAGAAGACGCCCAGTGAGGTGTGGGCCGACATCGGGGAAGGCCGAATCACCCCGGCGGCCATCCGGGACTTCGTCCAGGAGCGGCTCAAGACCGGGCACGCCTCGCCGCTCGAACAGGTCGTTTTTTGGTTCGCCATCTCCGGGGTGTCTCGCTCCCTCAGCCATCAATTCGTGCGTCACCGGATCGGCATCAGCTTCGAGCAACAGTCGCAGCGATACGTGAAGTACAAGGAAGACCGGCTCGAGTACGTGACGCCGAAGACCTGGATCGACGCACCCGGGATGCGCGAGGAGTACGACGAGCTCATGAAGGAGGTGACCCGCGTCTACCGACGGGCCCTCGAGGCCGGGATCCCGGCCGAGGACGCCCGCTTCGTCCTGCCCAATGCCACACCCACGAACCTCCAGGTGATGGTCAATTTCGCTGAGCTTCTGCACATCGCCGACTTGAGGCTCTGCTGGCGTGCGCAGTGGGAGATACGCCGGATGGTGGCGCTCATGCGCCGCGAGATCGTGAAGGCGGTGCCGGAGATCGGAGCCTACCTCCAGCCGAAGTGCGGTGACCGCCGAATGGGTTACTGTGACGAGCCCGTCAAGGACTGGGAAACCTGCCCCCTCGGCAAAGTTCGGCCCCATAAGGAGCAGATCTTCGAGCTCTTCCGCGAATACAAGGCGGGGCACCTCGTCCCGCTTGGGGAGGCCGACCTTCGCCGGGTCGAGGACGACGGCAATGAGGAGTGACGGAACACCGCGCTTGGCGGGGTGGCGCGCTCCCCTGCGCGGGAATCCCGCCAAGCGGGTGGTTCGTCGAGGTGTCCCCTCGGGGACGCTGGCGAGGTCTCGCTTGCCCTGCTCTTCGCTTCGACCGAGCTTTGTTCCCTCGTCGGCTCTCGGCCACGTGCTCTTCCGCTCGCGAGTCTTTTTTGCTAAAGATCTGGTTGTCTTTCCTCCTCGTGCGAACTAGGTTCCCGCGGGGTGGGTGGACGTACCCGGACGCTCGGCTGTAGGCTTTTGAGGTAGCCACGCCGAGGAGCCGCGCATGCTGGTATGCGCCGGCCAGTCGCGGGGAGGGACACGGCAGGGCGCGTGACGTGGGAGTGCGCGCTCGAGACGCTACCCGAGCCCAGGCAAGGACCCGCCGCGCAGGGCGAGACGCCCGCGGCCGAAGCAGACGACAGCATGACAGAAAACGAGCAGACCCCCGCGGCGGGCCCGGCGCCCGCCCTCCCTGAACCCGAGAAGTCCTCAGACGCCTCCGCGGAGGTCGCGGACGTCCAGCCATCGAGCCCAGCCCAGGGCGTTCCCGGCCAACCGGGCAGCGGGCGTCGGCGACGCCGGCGCCGAGGCCGCCGTGGCCGGGGCGGTCAGCCGAACCCGCAGGCGGCCGCTGGGGGTCCGCAGGGCGTACCCCAGCAGCCCGGCTCCAACGGAATAGGTGGCACCGTCGGCCCCGGGAGCGCTCCCCAGCCCCAATCTCAGCCGGAGACCACCGAGGAGGTCGCGGGCGTCCTCCAGTTCGAGGGCAAAGGCCTCGGCTGGCTCCGCGATGCCCGGCGTAGCTACCTGCCCCAGAGCCTCGACGTCGAGGTACCCCGTTGGCTCGTCGAGCGCATGCACCTGCAGCCTGGAGTGCTGGTGAAGGGTGTTGCCGCGCTGCGCAACATGAAGCGTGTCCTCACCCGGGTGGATGAGGTCGAGGGTACCGACCCCATTGCGGTCGCGCGCAGGACCCACTTCCAGAATCTCACCGCCACGGATCCTACCGAGAAGCTCCTCATGGAGACTCGGCCGGACGAGATGGTGGGTCGCGTGCTCGACCTCATCGCCCCGATCGGCCTCGGGGCGCGAGCCCTCATCACCTCGCCTCCCAAGGCGGGCAAGACCATCATGCTTCAGCGCATCGCCCAGGCCACCACCGCCAATCGGCCTGACGTGCACCTCATGGTCCTCCTCGTCGACGAGCGGCCCGAGGAACTCACCGACATGCGGCGCAACGTCCAGGGAGAGGTCATCGGCTCTTCCAACGACCGCCCGGCCGATGAGCACATCCACGCCGCCGAGATGGCGCTCGAACGCGCCAAGCGTCTCGTCGAGGGCGGCAAGGACGTGGTCATCCTGCTCGACTCCATCACGAGGCTCGCCCGCGCCTACAACCGGGAGATCGAATCCTCGGGCCGCACCTTGACAGGCGGCGTCGACAGCCGCGCGCTCGAGCGACCGAAGCGGCTCTTCGGCGCAGCCCGCAAGGCCGAAGAAGGTGGCTCGCTCACCATCATCGCCACCGCCCTCATCGACACCGGCTCGCGCATGGACGAGGTGATCTTCGAGGAGTTCAAGGGGACCGGCAACATGGAGGTCGTGCTCTCGCGACAGCTCGCCGAGCGCCGGATCTTCCCTGCGATCGACATCGCCGCCTCGGGTACGCGCAAGGAGGAGAAGCTCTTCCTTCCCAAGGAAATCGAGAAGATCCGCAAACTTCGGGCGGCGCTCGCTTCGCTCAAGCCCGTGGAGGCGATGGAACGCCTCTTGAAGAAGCTTTCGGAGTTCGACACGAACGAGGAGTTCCTCTCGAGTTTCTGACCCCCTTGGGGTGGGTCGGGGCCAGTCCGGCATCGCGATCCGGGGGACCAGTCGATCCGGGCTCTGCTGCCGACGTATGATGGCTGCTGGCTTTGAGCCAGCCCTCATGGGTCCTGAACGCGTCCTCATCGTCGACGACGACGAACTCATCCTCCGAGCTCTCGCGCGCGTGCTCGAGGCGGGCGGATTCTCCACCCGTTGCTACCTCACCCCCGAAGAAGGACTCACCTCCATCGAGGGTGACCGACCCGTGGTCATCATCTCCGACTACATGATGCCGGGGATGGACGGCATCACCTTCCTCAAGCAGGCGCGGGCCCTGGCTCCGGGAGCGGTTCGCATCCTGTGCACCGCAGCCGAGGACTTCCGGGTCGCCCTGCAGGCGGTGAACTCGGGCGAGGTCTACCGGATCATCTCCAAGCCCTGGCACCAGCAGGAGCTCCTCGCCACCGTGGCGCAGGCGGCCGAGTCGGCCCGACTCAAGCGCGAGAACGAGCGCCTCACCTCCGAGGTGCAGCGCCAAAACGGCAAGCTGCGCGAGATCAACCTCCGCCTGGAAGAGATGGTCCGCCAGCGCACCCAGGCCCTTCTCGAGGGACTCATCGCCGCCCTCGACTACCGCGACGCGGAGACCCAGTGGCACTCTCGCCGGGTCTCCCTCTACGCGCGACGGCTCGCCCAGCAGCTCGGCATCGTCGAACCCGAGCTCACCACCATCGAGCACGGTGCGCTCCTCCACGACATCGGCAAGATCGGCGTGCGCGACCGGGTGCTCCTCAAGCCCGGACCGCTCTCCACCGACGAATGGAGTGAGATGAAGCGCCACCCCGAGCTCGGGTGGGCCCTGTTGCAGCGCGTCGACTACCTTCGGCCCGCCTCCTCCATCGTGCTGCAGCACCAGGAGAAGTGGGATGGCACCGGCTATCCGGCCGGACTGCAGGGAGACGACATCGTCATCGGAGCGCGCATCTTCCACATCGTCGATACGCTCGATGCCATCACGAGCGACCGGCCCTACCGCAAGGCGCGCCCGTTCAGCGAGGCGCGCGCCGAGGTCGAGCGCTGCCGGGACTCGCAATTCGACCCGCGGGTGGTGGACGCCTTCCTCTCGGTCGCGGCCGAGGACTGGGAACGGATCCGCCTCGACGTGGAGACGGTCGCCGTGCTCTCGGCTGACCTGGCCGAGCGGCCTCCCATCCCCGAGCATGAGGACCAGGCGCTGTCGCCGGCCACCCTCATCGTGCCCAACATCTGAATCGCGGCATCGCACCGGGCTGGCCCGAATCGCTTCCGGGCGCGCGAGCGGGGCCGAGCTATAATCGAGCTCATGGCCACGAGCTGTTACGGCTGCGGTGCCGACCTGCGCATCGACGGGCCGGTCGGCCGCCGCACCACCTGCCCCGAGTGCGACGCCGACCTCCACGCCTGCGTGAATTGCCGTCACTACGACGAGTCCTCCGCCCACGCCTGCCGCGAGCCTCACGCCGAACACGTGCTCGACAAGGTCGCCTCGAACCCCTGCGATCTGTTCATGCTGGGAGACGGCGCCTCCCGCCGCAAGGCGAAGTCGCGCGCCGCGCGCGACGCGCTAGGCGCCCTCTTCGGGGAGGCGCCGCGTCCCGAGGAGGAGAATCCGCGCGATGCCCTCGAGGCCCTGTTCAAGAGGAAATGAAGCTGCCGGCCGCGTGCGATGAAGGTCCTCATCTGGAACGTGAACGGGATCCGCGCTCGCGAGGTCCAGCTGCGCGAGTTGCTCGACCGCGAACAGCCCGACCTCGTCTGCCTGCAGGAGATCAAGGCGGCCGAGAGCCAGGTCCCGGGGCTTCTCCTCGATCCAGGCCGCTACTGGGCCTACTGGCACGGGGTCGGCCCGTACTCGGGAGTGGCCCTCCACGTTCGCCGGGAGCGGTCCTCGGTTCGCCCGGACTTCGTCCATCCCAGCTTTGACCACGAGTGTCGCATCGTGACCGCGACGCTCGGCCCGCTCACCGTCGCCAGCGTCTATGTCCCGAACGGGGGCAAAGACTTTGCCGCCAAGATGCGCTTCCTCGAGGCCCTCGAGACCTTCGCCGCCGAGGCCGAACGCGCGGGGCAGGCTCTCCTCCTGTGCGGGGACCTCAACGTGGCCCGTGCGGAGATGGACGTCCACCCGAAGGAGCGCAAGCCTCTCGCCATCGGCCAGCGCCCCGAGGAGCGCGCGCTCTTCGCGCGTCTCCTCGAGCGGGGGCTCGTCGACCTCGGCCGGTCCCTCCACCCGGACGACGACGCGCTCTTCACCTGGTGGCCGCCCTGGCGCAACCTCCGCCAGCGCAATATCGGCTGGCGCATCGACTACGCGCTCGCGAGCACACGCATCGCCACCCGGGCGCGTCGCTGCGATGCTCTGCGGGAGTTTGGCACGAGCGACCACGCGCCCCTCATCCTTCTGCTCGAGGATCCGCTGTCCTGACGACGCGTGAAAGCCCGACGGGCATCACGCAAGCCGGCCTCCACGCAACTGAAGGGTCAGTACATCGATTGGATGATCCAGTCGATGTAGCGCTCGTGACCCCCTTCGATGGGGAGGGCCACCACCTCGGGGAGCTCATAGGGATGGAGTTCGACCACCCGATCCGAGAGCTCCTCCAGCCGTCTCTTGGGGACCTTCAAGACGAGCAAGGCCTCCGGCTCGTCGTGCACCTCCCCCTTCCAGGCGTAGATGGATCGGATGGCGGGCACCACGTTGCCGCAGGCGGCGAGCTTCTCCTCCACGAGCGTCCGCGCGATTTGGGCCGCGGTCTCCGCGCTGGGTGTGGTGACGAGCACGACCACGGCGTCCTTCATGTTCGGCCTCCCTGTCTCACAGACCCTGCGCCTTGGCCACGATCTCCTTCATGATCTCGCTCGTACCCCCGGCGATGGTCAAAAGCCGCACATCGCGGAAGGACCGGGCGATCTCGCTCTCCGCCATGTAGCCCGCGCCCCCGTGCAATTGCAGGCAGTCATAGGCCACCCTCTGGGCGAGGTCGCATGCGACGAGCTTCGCCATGGAGATCGCCTCCTCGGCCGGCTCCCTGCGGGCGAACAAGTCCGCGGCGCGGTAGGTCAGCCAGCGCGCCGCCTCGACCGAGGCGAGGTGCTCGGCGAACCGGTGGCGCCAGACCTGCATGGAGGTGAGCGGACGGCCGAAGGCCCGTCGTTCCTTGCCGTAGTGCAGTGCATCCTCCAGCATGAGCCGCGAGCTCGCCACGGCCACCAGCGCCGCCGCCAGCCGTTCGCCCTGGAAGTTCGCCATGAGGTAGCCGAACCCGCGGTTCTCCTCCCCGAGCAGGTAACGCCGCGGCACCCGCGCCTCCTCGAAGAAGAGCACGGCCGTGTCCGAGGCGAGGTTGCCGAGTTTGTCGAGCTTGCGTGAGACGGAGAAACCCTTCACGTCGGTGGGAAAGGTGAGCAGGGAGAGGCCGCCCGCACCGCGCCCCCCGGTGCGCACGGCCAAGGTGAGGAAGTCGGCGCGGGTCCCGTTGGTGATGAAGGTCTTGCTGCCGTTCACGACGAGGTCGTCGCCCTGAAGGCGGGCGGTGGTGCGCAGGGCCGCCACGTCCGAGCCAGCGTCCGGCTCGGAGACCGCCAGGGCGGCGATGCGATCGCCCCGGATGGCGGGCGCCAAGAATTCGCGCTTCTGCTCGTCCGTGCCGAGCTCGGCGATGACCGGGATGGCCATCTCGCCTTGAACCAACATGGCCATGTTGAGCCCCGCCGAGCGCGAGCGCACGAGCTCCTCCACGTAGGCCACCACGTACCAATAGTCAAGTCCGAGCCCCCCGAAGGCCACCGGGTGACGGATGCCGAGCAGCCCGAGCTCCCCGAAGCGACGGAAGAGCTCGCGGGGGAACAGACCCGCCGCGTCCCAGGCCCGTGCGTTCGGGGCGAGCTCCCGTTCGCACAATTGGCGGACCATCCGGCGCAACTCCCCGTGCTCCTCCGTGAACGGCTCAAAAGCCACACTCATGACTCGCCCCGAACTCCTAGGTCCCGGCGACGCGCCCTGGCCTTCCCGCCATCCTAAGAACTTCCGTCCCATGATGTCATCGGACCTGGCGGTTCCCGGCAGGACGTCGGACGCCGCCGCCAGAAGCCCCAGACGAGTCAGGCCCGTGGGCCACGGCGACCGGGCACGGATGCCGAACCGACCCTTTCCCGGGCAGGTCGACACTGGCCTTCAATTCGGGAGCTCTCAGCGCCGGTCACGGCCCTGCCGAGAGACGGCGCGCGAGGGGCCCACCTCGCGATCCCGCCCCCGCTCCGCCACCTCGCCCCTTATGGGCCCGGCACCGCCGAGCGCAGTCCCGTAGGCGACTCCAGCCGCCGCGAGGAGGACCCCGAGCATCCCGACCGGCGAGGGCCGCTCCCCGAGCAACGGGATGGCGAGCGCATACTGGGCGACCGGGGTGAGCTGCAGCCAGACCGCGGCCTCGCTCACCGACAGTGCGCCGTAGGCCTCGGTCATGAGGACCTGGGCGGCGTAGGCAGCGAGGCCCATCGCGAGGGCGAGCGCCCAGGCGGTGAAACTCCAGGGCCACCGGTCGAGCGCGAAGGGCAGGACCACCGGAAGGCCCACCAGGCAGAAGAAGAAGAAGATGGTGGGTGCGTTGTCGGTCCCGCGCATGGCCCGGATCACGTTGGCGCTCGTGGCGGCGAAGACCGCCGCGCCCAGGGCGGCGAGTTCGCCCACGCCGAGACCGAAGCGGGCGCGCGAGACGCCGAGGACCAAGGTGACGCCGGCCGTGGCAGCGAACAGGCCCGCCCACAGGTGCGCGGTCGGCCGCTCTCCGAAGGCGACGACCGACATGAGGCTCGCCACCACCGGGAAGAGGTTGTAGAGCAGCCCGGCCTCCCCGGCCGGGATGCGCGCCAGCGCGAAGAAGTAGAGCACCACCACGAGCCCACCCGAGAGCCCCCGCGACACGAGCCGCGGTACGTCGTGCGGGCAGTAGAGGCCGGGCTTCAGGCGGAAGGCCACGAGCGAGACGAGTGCTCCGAGGACGAAGCGCACGACCGAGAGTTGCCCGGCTGTGAAGGCCCCCGGCCCTCGCGACAGGCGCCGAGCCAGGACCGCCATCAGCCCGAAGCACAGGCCGGATAGGGCGAGGAGAAAGCGCGCAGTCGGAACTCGCCGCGACGAGGTCATGCGGGCGCCCCCGCAAAGGAAGGCCCTCGCGAGCCTCCTCGACCGAGGCCGTAAAGGAGAAGAGAGCCGCATCGGGGGGGAAGGCGGAGGGGTTGGCCATCCCGAGGGCTCCACCCCAAGGAGCGCGTGCGGGACTGAGCCTTAAAGAGGGCCTCGCTCACGGGGGAGGCCCCGAGAACTCGCTGCGCAACCCCTGGGAGAACAGCACGAGCGAGGGCACGAGCGCGTGGAAGCGGAACAGGGCGAGCTCCGCCTCCGGGCGCTTGGGGACGCCCGTCGCCTCCTCGAGGAAGACGCCCACGTCGAGCCCCACTTCGACGATGGCCCCCCCCGAGGCCGCCCCGAACTGGAGCGCGACCGGATCGCCCTCCCCTGGCCGCCAGGAAAAGCCCGGCTTCGTGCCGCTCAGCAGGGATGCGATCTCGTGCTGGAGCTCCTCGAGCGACGCCCGCGGGAGGCGAACGACGGGCAGTCGCAGGAGCGGCCACCAGCCGCCGTCGCGCCGGTCCAGGTACTCGAGCCCGGCCGCCCCGAGCACCTGTCCTTGCTCATCCTCGCCGGCCTGGACGAGGGCGAAGCGCAGCGTGCCCGCGTCGTTCACGAGTTCGGCCATGCGCGACGGTGATACAGCCTTTGGGACCGGCGGGGAACTCGCCGTCCGAAGTGCCGCAGGTGGGCGCGTCCTTCTCGAACCCCCGAAGGTCTTCGCACCGGGTGGCCTCGCGCGGGAAGCTCTGGAAAGAAGTGGCGTCTTCCGTTAGATAAGCGGCCCCATGAGCGAGCCCGAGTCCATCGTCGTCAAGGGGGCCCGCGAGCACAACCTCAAGTCGGTCCAGCTCGAGATTCCCAAGCGGAAGCTCGTGGTGTTCACCGGGGTGTCCGGCTCGGGAAAGAGCTCGCTCGCCTTCGACACGCTCTACGCGGAGGGGCAGCGCCGCTACGTCGAGTCCCTCTCCTCCTACGCCCGCCAGTTCCTGGGCCAGATGGAGAAGCCCAAGTATGACACCATCCGGGGACTCTCGCCCACCATCTCCATCGAGCAGAAGGCGGCTTCCAACAACCCGCGCTCGACGGTGGGCACCATCACCGAGGTGCACGACTACCTGCGCGTCCTCTATGCCTCCATCGGGGTACAGCACTGTCCGAGCTGCGGTCGGCCGGTGGGCAAGCAGACCGCCCAGCAGATCGTCGAGGCCATCCTCGCCATGCCGGAGGGATCGCGGCTGCTCCTGCTCGCCCCCCTCGTCCAGAACCGCAAGGGCGAATACCGCGAGCTGCTCGGCGACGCTCAGAAGCGTGGCTTCGCGCGCGTGCGCGTGGACGGGCTCGTCCACGCGCTCGAGGAGCGGCTGGCGCTCGACAAGAAGCTCAAGCACGACATCGAGCTTGTGGTGGATCGCCTGACGGTGAAGCCATCCGCACGAGCCCGCCTCACGGACTCGGTGGAAACCGCGCTGCGGGAAGGGAAGGGGACGCTCGTGGTGGCCGTCGCCGAGCACGAGCAGAAAGTGGGTCCAGGCATCGACCCGGAGGAGTACAAGAAGCACGATCGCTTCTTCTCGGAGCTCAACGCCTGTCACCACTGCGGGCTGTCCTTCGGCGAGCTCGTACCGCAGGCCTTCTCCTTCAACAGCCCGGTCGGTTCCTGCCCCGACTGCCAGGGGCTCGGTACCCGGGCCGAGATGGACCCGGACCTCATCGTACCCGACCCTTCCCTCACCATCCGCGAGGGCGCCATCGATCCCTGGGCGAGCGGCATGGAGCGCGGCGAGGGCTGGACCTTCGAGTTCGTGGAGCACCTGTCGCGATCGCTCGGGATCGACCTCGACACGCCCTTCGAGAAGCTGCCGAAGCCTCAGCGCGAGATCGTCCTGCACGGCAACGAGAGCGCGGGCCGCAGCCGCATCGCGTGGGAAGGGGTGGTGAACCAGCTACACCGCCGCTTCAAGACCACCGGCTCGGAGGCCATGCGCCGCTACTACTTGCGCTACTTCTCCGACAAACCCTGTCCGACCTGCGGTGGCGAACGGCTGAAGCCGGAGAGCCGGGCGGTGCGGATCCACGGGCAAAGCCTGGTGGAGCTGTCGCGCATGACCATCCTCGAGGCGCATCGCTGGCTGGCCGGGCTCGGCCTGAGCGGCTCGGAAGCGCGCATCGCGGAGGAACTCCTGAAGGAGATCAAGAACCGCCTCAAGTTCCTGCTCGACGTCGGCCTCGGTTACCTCACGCTCGACCGGCCCGGCCCATCGCTCTCCGGGGGCGAGAGCCAGCGCATCCGCCTCGCCTCGCAGATGGGCTCGGAGCTCACCGGCGTCATCTACATCCTCGACGAGCCCTCCATCGGCCTGCACCAGCGGGACAACGGCAAGCTCCTCTCCACCTTGAAGCGCCTGCGCGACATCGGCAACAGCGTCATCGTCGTCGAGCACGACGAGGAGACGATGGAGGAGGCCGACTGGATCATCGACTTCGGCCCGGGAGCCGGCGAGCACGGCGGCAGGATCGTGGCCGAGGGGACGCCCTCCCAGGTGAAGGGCAACCCAGAATCGCTCACCGGGGCCTACCTCGCGCGGCGGCGCGAGATCGCCGTACCGCCCCGGCGAAGGCGCGCCCGCGGCACGCTCACGGTGGCCGGGGCTTCCGAGAACAACCTCAAGGACCTCACCGTCCGCTTCCCGCTCGGCACGCTCACCGCCGTGACCGGGGTCTCGGGCGCCGGCAAGTCCACCCTGGTGAACGCGGTGCTGCGCCCCGCGCTCATGCGCCTCCTGTACGGAACGCGGGAGGTACCCGGCCGGCACCAGGCCATCCTCGGCCACGAGCAGATCGACAAGGTCATCGACATCAACCAGCAGCCCATCGGTCGCACTCCCCGCTCGAACCCCGCCACCTACACCAAGGTCTTCGACGCCATCCGGGACATCTTCGCCCAGACCCCGGAGGCCCGCGCCTACGGTTACCAGCCGGGTCGCTTCAGCTTCAATGTGAAAGGAGGCCGCTGCGAGGCCTGCCAAGGCGACGGCATGAAGCTCGTCGAGATGCACTTTCTCGCCGACGTGCTCGTGCCCTGCGAGGTGTGCGGCGGCAAGCGCTTCAACGAGGCGACGCTGCGGGTCCTCTTCAAGGGCAAGAACATCGCCGAGGTCCTCGATCTCTCGGTGCACGAGGCCATGGAACTCTTCGCCCACCACCGGGAGATCCTTCGCATCCTTCAGACCCTCGATGACGTGGGGCTCGGCTACATCAAACTCGGTCAGCCCTCGCCCACCCTCTCGGGCGGAGAGGCCCAGCGCATCAAGCTGTCCCGGGAGCTCGCGCGGGTGGGCACCGGGCGCACCCTCTACATCCTCGACGAGCCCACCACCGGCCTGCACTTCGAAGACGTCCGACGGCTGCTCCACGTCCTCGACCGGCTCGTCGACGCCGGCAACACGGTGGTGGTCATCGAGCACAACCTCGACGTCATCAAGTGCGCCGACTACGTCCTCGACCTCGGCCCCGAGGGTGGCGACGAGGGCGGGCGGCTCGTGGCGGAGGGGACGCCCGAAGAGGTGGCACGCTCGAAAGAGAGCTTCACCGGCCACTACCTCCACAAGGTGCTCGAGTCCCAGCGGAACCCCCGCGCCGTGGGGGAGTAGCGCGCGACGGCCCGCGGACCTCTCGACCACACCCCGCCGCTGTCGTAAGTTCGGGCCCTGAGCTCCCCTCCCCGCCGCGGCGTCGCGACCGCCCAGGTCCTGTGTGCCGCCACCCTGTGGGCGGTGAACGGCGTCGTCGCCCGCAGCCTCTTCCGCCGCGCCATCGAGCCCACGCACCTCGTCGAAGTCCGCATGCTGCTCGGCGGACTGGCCCTGTTGCCCCTCTCCGCCGCCAGGGGGTCGCTCCGGATCGGAATGCGCCGCTGGCCACCTCTCGTCGCCTACGCCTTCATGCTGGCCATGGTTCAGCTCACCTACTTCGAGGCCATCGCGATGGCCGGCGTGGCGGTCGCCATCTTCCTGCAATACACCTCGCCCCTCCTCGTCGCCGCCTTCGAGGCGGCCCGGGCCCGGCGGCTCCCGCCGCCTCCGGTCCGGCTGGCTCTCCTCCTGGCGGTGGTCGGCTCGGCGCTGCTCGTGCTCCCGGGTGGCCCGGCCCGAGTGCCGCTCGCCGGACTCGCCTTCGGCCTCGCAGCGGCCCTGAGCTTTGCTTTGGCCACCCTCATCGCCGGGTCGCTCCGCCGCCGTGGGCTCCCCGCCCTGCCACTGCTCGGGTGGGGCCTCACCCTCGGCTCGATCGTCTTCTGGCCATCCCGCTCGCCGGCGCACGCCCTCACCGCCATCGCGCCTGCGGACTGGCCCTTCTTCCTCTACGTGGCCCTCCTCGCCACCGCCCTCCCCTTCACCCTCTACGCGTCCGCGCTGGCCGTCCTCCCGGGAAGCGTCGCCATGCTCCTCGCCATGCTGGAGCCGGCCCTGGCCGCGGTGCTCGCCTGGGCTGCCCTCGGTGAAGTGCTCTCGCCCACCCAGATCGGCGGCGGCCTGCTCATCCTCGCCGCCATCGTGCTCGCCGCCCGGGCTCGCTAGGGATGCGCGCGGGGCGCGCCAGTCCCCGCCTTAGTTGGGCCCCCGGTGCGTCGAGCCTGCGCCGGCGCGCGCCGAACGCCTCGCCGCGCAGTTCTTACAGGTGCAATGGTCCTTCGGGCAGGTGCAACCCTTACCCCCCTTCTCGCAGTCGCACCTCGTGTCCACTGCCGGGCCCGGGCCAGCCACCGCGCCCCGGCCCGGCCCGGTGAGGAAAGCAAGCGCACAGGCGGCGACGAGGGCCCTACGGGCGAGCGAGCAGGACATCGGTATCACCTCGCGTGAATGAAGGGCGAGGCGCGAGCCTAGGAGAGGGCCGGCCGAAGTGTCAAGCGCTGCTCCGGCCGGTACCCGTGAAGCCCAGGGATCGGCAGGTTCGAGGCCGCCGCATCGCGCGCCTGGCTGACTTTGTCCGTTGAGCAGCGCCCGGGCGAGCGTGTAGATTCCGCGGTGGAATGATCACCTCCGATCCCGAAGCTCTGCTCGCCCTGCTGCGCGATCCCAACCGGGAGACGCAGGAGATCGCCCAGGCGGCCGGTGTACCTCGCGAGGATGCGGCGCGCGCCTCGAGGCTCGTCCTCAGCATGGGCAAGGCGAAGCCCGAGGAAGTCTTGAGCCTGCCGGTCCCGCTCGCCCTCGCTCTCCTGCGCGCGGCAGCCGCCGCGCAACGGGCCGACGTCCTCGCCACGGCGGCCGGACACGCCAACAAGGAGGTGGCCAAGGAGGGGAAGCGGGCCCTCTACCTCCTGCGCGCCCGGGGCTTGCCCGTGCCCGAGCCGGCCCGCCCGGTAAAGGCCGCCAGCACACCTCCTGCCCCGGAAGCCCCTCCCGCCTGCTACGCCTCGGCCCTCGATGGCCGCGGCGAGCGCGCCGTCTGGGTCGCTCGCGTCGTGCCGGGCAAGGGCATCGAGGTGGGCCAGGCGGTCCTGTCCGACCAGCGGGGCATCCTCGAACTGCACGTCGGGGTCCTCGGCCGCAAGGAGTACCGGAATTTCGGGAAGGACCTGCTCGAGCGCGGGCGATCGATGGGGATCGCCGAGGTCGAGCGGGAGCGAGCCATCGGCTGGGTCGCGTCGGCGCGGGCCCTCCAGGTGAGCTCCGGCCAGCGCCTTCCGGAGGGAGCCGAGGCCTGGCTCACCCGGCTCGGCCCCTCCGCACCCGTTCCCCACCCCGAGAACCGTTTTCCACCCCTGCCCCCGGAGGAAGAACGGCAGGCTCTCGAGGCCTCCGCCCGCCTGCACGAGCTCCCCCTCGTGCGCGGCTGGCTCGCGGAGGAGGAGATCCTGCGCTCGCTCGCCCTCAAGCTCGATGAGGTGGCCGTCTCGAATCTCTACATCGACGAGCGGCAGCGGGCCGAGGCGGCGGCCTCCGCCGTCGCGCAAGCCCTCACCACCTACTTCGATGACGCGCGGCGGGCGTTGTGGGCCGAGCGCCTCTTCGCCACCGCCGAGCACCTCGAGCGCCTGGGCGACGAGGTTCATCCGCGGCTGGCGGCGGCAGCCGCGCGCGCGCTGCGCGCCGGACAGGATGTCTCCCGCATCCCCTTCGCGCGCATGCTCTTCGAGAAGGCGTTCCCCGCCCGCCCCGATCCCGCTGCACAGGTGGGCGGCCAGGGCAGCTCCCTCATCCTGCCGCCCACGGGTAGGTCCGCTCCGTGACGCGCCCGATGAGGTGGGGCCCGAGGCGAGAGGGCGGTCGACGCCTGCTGAGGCACTTCGAGGCGAGCCCGCCGGGGCCGAGGCGGTGGGCACCGTGAGCGGCGAGCGCCACGGCAACCCCCGCCCGACGGTGGACACGGTGATCCTCCTTCCGGGCGACCGGGTGGTGCTCGTCCTGCGCAAGAACCCGCCTCACGGCTGGGCGCTCCCCGGAGGGTTCGTGGAGGTGGGCGAGCCACTCGAGGTGGCGGCGGCGCGCGAGGCGCGCGAGGAGACGGGGCTCGAGGTGGCCCTGGACGAGCAGTTCCACTCCTATTCGAATCCACGTCGAGACCCCCGCTTCCACACCATCAGCACGGTCTTCATCGCGCGCGCGTCGGGGGAGCCCTCGGGCGGCGATGACGCGGCGGAGGCGAGCGCGTTCCCTTTCGACTCCCTGCCGACCGATCTCGCCTTCGACCACGCCGAGATCCTGGCCGATGTCCGGCGCTACCTCCTCACCGGAGCCCGCCGCAGGCTATGATGGTGAAGCATTCCTCCGCTTTCGAGGAGAACCCTGTGGGCCAGCCAGCGCGCCTCGAGCCAGCCGACCGCGCCCTGCTCCTCGGCATCGCCCGCCAGGCGGTGAAGGCGCATCTCGGGCTCGGTCCCGCCCCGGCGCTGCCGGCGAGCGGGCCTCTCGCCGAGCCGCGAGGTGCCTTCGTCACGTTGCACGTCCGGGGCGAGCTGCGCGGCTGTATCGGGACCTTCGCACCGGCCGAGTCACTTGCGAGCACGGTCGCCCGCATGGCTCGCTGCGCCGCCTGCGAGGACCCGCGCTTCGAGCCCGTGAAGGCCGAGGAGATGGCCGAGCTGACCCTCGAGGTGTCCGTCCTCGGACCGCGCCGCCGGATGAGAGACCTGCGCGACCTCGTGGTGGGGCGCGACGGCGTGCTCGTGAAGCTCGGCTACCGACGCGGCACGCTCTTGCCCCGCGTGGCGGTCGAGGAGGGCTGGGACGCGGTCACCTTCCTCGAGCGCACCTGCCTCAAGGCAGGCCTCTCGCCAAGAGCCTGGCAGGAACCCGAGGCGGTGGTCGAGCTCTTCCCGGCCGAGGACATCGGTGAGGAAGGCCGGCCCGAACCCCCCGCCACCCGTGACGAACGGAAATGACCACGCCGCGCCGGATCGCGCGTTAGGGATCCCACGATGCCTCACCTCTTCGGCTCCTCCGCCAGCTACGCGCTCGTCGTCGTGGTGGTCGTCGTCGCCTTTGGCGTGCTCGTCATCATCCACGAGCTCGGCCACTTCGCCCTCGCCCGCTTGTGCCGGATGAGAGTGGACCGCTTCAGCGTGGGCTTTGGCCCAGTGCTCCTCCGCCGACGCGGCCTCGAGACGGAGTGGGCGGTCTCGGCCATCCCCTTCGGCGGCTACGTCAAGATCGCCGGGATGAACCCCGGTGAGGCCATCGCCGCGGACGACCGCTCCGCCTACGCGAACCAGCCGGCCTGGCGCCGTTTTCTCGTCATCTTGGCCGGTCCGGTCATGAACTACCTCTTCGCCATCGTGGTGGCGGCGCTCATGCTCGCGAGCCTCGGATTCCGGGAGGCCTTGCCCGACCCCGTGGTGGGCGAGGTCGTCCCTGGCGGGGCCGCTGACCGGGCCGGATTCAAGGCTGGGGACCGCGTCCTGTCGGTCGACGGACGGCCCGTCGCGACCTGGGATGCCCTCGTCGCCGAGGTGGTGGCCCACCCGGGCAAATCTGCCTCTTTTGAATTACAGCGTGAGGGTCAGCGGGCGCCGCTCACCCTCCCCGCGACGCCCGAGTCCGCGGGCGGGCGCGGACGGCTCGGGATCGTGCAGGGATCGCGACTCGTGCGCGCGGGTGCCACCCAGGCGCTCTCCGCCGGCTTTCGTCTCACGAACGAGCGTGCCGCCGAGATCCTCTCCGACCTCGGGCGCATGGTGTCGGGAAGGCAGAGGGCGGAGCTGCGTGGTCCGCTCGGAATAGCCCAGGAGATGGCGCGCAGCGCCCGCGCCGGAGCGGCGCCCTTCGTCGGCATCGTCTGGCTCATCTCCATCGCGCTCGGCCTGTTCAACCTCTTGCCCTTGCCGGCGCTCGACGGCGGGCGGCTCGTCTTTCTCGTCTACGAGATCGTCACGCGCCGCCGCGTCGACCAGCGAGTCGAGAGCATCGTCCACACCGCAGGCTTCATCGCCCTCTTTGGCCTGCTCCTTGCCGTGACCCTGCTCGGTGATCTGCCGAGCATGTTCCGACACTAGCGGGTGAGCGGCGCAGCGGGCCGGCGGACCATCGGATAAGATGGGCCTCGTGGCCTGCACCGTGCTCTACTTCGCCGCCGCCCGCGAGGCGGCCGGAACCGGCTCGGAAGAGATCACCCCCGGTCCGGCGGACGTGGCGGAGCTCCGCCGCTTCCTCCTCGATCGCCATCCCAGACTGGCCCGCCTCTTGCCCCTGTGCCGGCTGGCGGTCAACGCGAGATTCTGCGACGAGGAGGAGCCCATCCCGGCGGGGGCCGAGGTCGCGGTCCTACCCCCGGTTTCGGGGGGCGCTCCCTCGTGCCACCTCGTCGAGCACAAGCTCGAGCTCGCCGAGGTGGTGGCGGCCGTCCGCAAGCCTTCCCAGGGGGCGGTTGTCACCTTTGAAGGCGACGTGCGCACCCACACCCACGGCCGCGAGGTGGTCCGCCTGGAATACGAGGCCTACCGACCGATGGCCGAGCACGAGCTCTCCCGGATCGCGACCGAGCTCGGGCAGGAGCATGGAGCCGCCATCGCCATCCAGCACCGGCTAGGGCACCTCGCGCCTGGCGAGGCGGCCGTGGTGATCGCCTGCGCTGCGCCTCACCGGACCGCGGCCTTCCGCGCCTGCGAGGCCGCCATCGAGCGACTGAAGCGCGAGGTGCCCATCTGGAAGCGCGAGGTGTTCGTGGACGGGTCGTCCTGGGTAGGACTCGGCCCCTGAACCGCGGTCTCGTGACCCGGCTTCGCCCCCCGAGGGTGGTATTCTCCAGTCGCTCCGCGTAGCAAGAGGTGTCCATGAAGGTGCTCATCGCCGACGACGACCAGACGATTCGCGCGTTGCTCTCGGACATGCTTGTCGACTTAGGTCACCTCGTGGTGGCGGCCGTGAACGGCGCCGAGGCGGTGGAGCTCGCCGTCCGTGAGCAGCCGGAGGTGGTGATCCTCGACTTCCTCATGCCCAAGCTCTCCGGGCTCGACGCACTCAAGGCCATGCGCGCCCGAGGCCTTTCCATGCCGGCCGTCTTCCTCACCGCCATCAGCGACTCCTCCATGCGCGAGGTGGAGGGGTTCGAGGCCCCGGCGGCGATACTCGAAAAGCCCTTCAAGAAGAAGACCATCGAGCGGGCCCTCGCCCGGGCCACCGGCGCCTTGCCCGAGTGAGGTCCGGTCCGGGGTGAGACTCTTTCGTTCCATCCTGCTCCTCATGCTCGTCTCGAGCGTCGTTCCGTCCATCGTGCTCGGGGCGTTGCTCTTGCGCGAGGCCCACGCCACGGTGAGCCTGGGCTCGGCTCTGGCCGCCGGCGGCGTCGCCCTCGGCATCGCGCTGCCGCTGTCGGCCTGGTTCGCGCGCAGGATTTCCCTTCCGGTATCGTCCTGCGTCCGGGGTGCGCTCGACATCGCGCGCGGGCGCTTCGGGCGGGAGGTCCCGGTCACGGTTCGCAACGAGATCGGCGAGCTCGCCTACACCTTCAACCACATGTCGCGCGAGCTCAAGAGTTACGACCACGAGAACCGAAGGCTCATCGCGGCCTTGGAAGCCGGCTACCTCGCCACCCTGCGCGGCCTCGCCTCCGCCATCGACGCCAAGGACCCGTCCACCCGCGGCCACAGCCAGAGGGTGGCCGAGCTGTCGGTGGCGGTGGGTCGCGAGCTCGGGCTGTCCGAGGCCGAGCAGAAGGAGCTCGCCTACGGCGGGTTGCTCCACGACGTGGGCAAGATCGGCATCCCCGAGAACATCCTCAACAAGTCGACCCCCCTCGCCGACGACGAGCTCGCCCGCATGCGCTCGCATCCCGCGATCGGGGCCGAGATCCTGCGCGGCATCGAGTTCTTGGACGGCGCGCTCCCGGCCGTGCGCAGCCACCACGAGCGCTGGGACGGCGAGGGGTACCCGGACGGCCTGGCCGGGGAGGACATTCCCCTCGTGGCCCGCATCGTCAACGCCGCCGACACCTACGACGCGTGTACCTCGGAACGGCCCTATCAGCCGTCCCTGTCGCCGGCGCGCACGGTGGAGGTCATCCTCTCGCTGCGGGGGCGCCAGATCGACCCCTGGGTCTGCGATGCGCTCGTCCGGGTGGTGCAGCGAGACTCCGCGCTCCGGGAGGCCGTTGGCCAAAGGACCTCGCTCGGGTGACGGACCGTCGTTCCCCTCCCCCCATAGCAAAGAGGACCCTCATGCGAGATGAGCGGCTCCTTCGAAAGGAAGCTCGGTGATCCGGCTCGCCATCTTCGACCTCGATGGAACCCTCGTCGACTCGCGGCTCGATCTGTGCCTTTCGGTGAATCACGCCCTGCGCGCCCTGGGCCAGAAGGAACGCCCCGTCGAGGAGGTCTCGACCTTCATCGGCGAGGGGGCCGTGAGGCTCCTCGAGCGGGCGGTTTCGCCCCGCCTCGAGCTCACCAAGCCGGCCGTCGCCCTGTGGCAGGAACACTACGAGGCCCACCTGCTCGATCACACTGTGCTCTACCCCGGCCTCGAGGAGCTCATCCGCGCCTCTCCCATCCCGCTGGCCGTCATCACGAACAAGCCGGGGCGGATGGCGCGGCGCATCCTCACCGGTCTCGGCGTCGGCGCCCACTTCGTCGAGGTGGTCGGGGGCGACGAGGCGCCGCGCAAGCCGTCGCCTGACGGCCTGCGTGCCATCCTCGCCCGCCAGAAGGTGACCTCGGAAAAGGCAGTGCTCGTGGGCGATAGCCTCGTCGACCTGGCCACGGCCCAGGCGGTGCCCTTGCCATTCCTGGGCGTGAGCTGGGGCCTCGTCCACCCGGACGAGCTCGCCGCACAGGGAGCGCCCGTTGCGCGGACCGCCGACGAGCTCGCCCGCGCACTCGGATTCGCGGCCTCTCCCTGAAGGAGAGGGCGACGACGGTCGCACCGCGCCGTGGCCGTCGCACCTCGAGCGAGCCCGGCAAAAAACTGGCTCGTCGGCCCCGAGCGTGCTAGGCGGGTTCCATGTGGAAGGTCTTCTTCGGGCTCCTCCTCGTCGCGGGCGTCGCGGCCGCGGTCGCCTTCGTGCCCGTTCGGGGTCGTACCGTGCTCGATCGTTGGAACGCCGCGCACACGCCCGCTGAGTTCCTGGAGCGGAGCCTCGCGGAAGCGAAGGTCGCCCTTGGTCTCAGGCACCCCGGTCGATCGCCAGCGCGGGCGACCAAGGTCGCGCCGCACCCGCTGCACAAGGCGGCTCCGGTCGAACAGATCTCGGACAAGGATCGTGCCGCCATGGACCGCCTCGTCGCGGAACACGCGCGGTAGAGCGCGGGCTCCCGCCGCTCCCTAGAGGGCTCAGCTCCGCCCCGGCCGCCCCCGCGTCCGGTCCGGCGCGCAAAGCGGGATCTAACCTGCTTGCGATCCGGCCCGGCATGGGGTTATCTAGGCGCCCCGCGCCCTCTCTAGGGCGCGAACGTTTTCGAGGGAGCGATGGCCGAGACCGAGTCCACCACGAAGAAGAAGAACAAGGCACCCGCCTCCAAGGGCGGTGGAAAGAAGAGCTGCAGCGTCGCGGGATGCCGGCGAGGCTACCGGGCGAAAGGCCTGTGCTTCTTCCACTACCAGAAGTGGCGCCGCGGGGAGCTCGAAGGTCGGCCTCCCCGGTACGTCACCTGCAATAAGGAAGGGTGCAAGAAGAAGGTGGTGGCTCACGGGCTCTGCCAGGAGCACTTCGACGCCTGGAAGTCGAGCCGCAAGGGAGTGAAGCCCGCGAGCGCCCCGGCAGCAGCGCCGGCCGAGGCACCCGCAGCGAGCTAACGCCGGGATGGGCCGGCCCCCGTCTCGAGCCTGCGCTCGATGGCGCGGGCGGCCGCGACGAGCAGCTCCACCTCGCGCTGGCTGGGTTCGGCTCGCCCGAGGAGCCTCCTCAAGTCGGCGAGGATGTGCTCGGGGTTTTGCGGGTTCAGGTAGCCCACCGCCGAGAGGATCGCGGCGAGCCGGCTCCACAGCGCCTCGAGGGTGGCATGGCGTGGCCGCTCGGGCACCGGATCCGGCTGCGGCCTTTCCTGCCGTGCGAGCGCGAGCTCATAGGCGAGGACCGCCGCCGCCTGCGCGAGGTTCATCGACTCGTAGCTCTTGGCGGTGGGAATGCTGCACACGGCCTGGCAGAGCTCGAGCTCACGATCGGACAGCCCGCGTCGTTCCTCGCCGAAGACGATGCGCACCTCGCCTCCCTCCACACTTCGGCGCGCCACCTCGCCCGCGAGCTCATGCGGGGTGAGGCGAGGCCGGCCGGGGATGGACCGCGAGGTGGTGCCGCAGGACCAGGTGGCCGTGGCGAGGGCCCCCTGAAGGTCCACGTGCAGTTCCATCGCCTGGAGCAGGTCGACCGCGTGGCGGGCCGTCTTGCGTGCCCGCGTCAAGACCTCCTCACGGGCATGCCCCGGCCCGCCGCCGCGCGGCAGGCCGTTCCAGGAGGGTGGCTCCACCACCGCCAGACGTGTGAGCCCGAAGTTCTTCATGGCGCGCGCCACCGCTCCGATGTTTTCGGCCGAGGAAGGCCGATGCAGCACCAGGACGACCATGCTTGGGTGCATCTCCCTTCCACCTCCGTTCGACCGAGCGCCGGGCCGCAAAGGGGATGATAGCTCTCGCCCAGCTGTAAGCGGTGCTACCATCCGCTCAACATGATCTCCGCCCCCTCGCTGCTCGCCCAGCTTCCCCATGCGCTCGCCAAGCTCGACCTGCCCGAGCTCGGAGAGCTCTATCGCGGCAAGGTCCGCGACAACTACAGCCGGAACGATCGCATCGTGATGATCACCACCGACCGCGTCTCGGCTTTCGACCACGTGCTCGGTACCATCCCGTTCAAGGGCGAGGTCCTCTCCCGTCTCACCCTGTTCTGGTTCGACCGGGTGAAGGACATCGCCCGGACTCACCTCATCGACGCACCGGACCCGAGTGTCATGGTGGTGAAGCGCGCCAAGGCGCTACCGGTCGAGATCGTGGTGCGCGGCTACATCACCGGATCCTTGTGGCGGGATTACGCAGCGGGCCGGGCGGGCACCTACGGCATGAGCTGGCCGTCGGGGCTGAGGAAGGACGCGCGCTTCGACAGCCCGGTCATCACGCCCTCGACGAAGGCCGAGTACGGACAGCACGACGAGCCCATCAGCGAGGCCGAGATCGTGCGGCAGGGGCTCGTCGCGCCGGAGATCTGGCGGGAGGCCACCGCCCTCGCGCTGCGCCTCTTCGAGCGCGGCCAGAGCTGGGCGAAGAGCCGTGGGCTCATCCTCGTCGATACGAAGTACGAGATGGGCCTGAGCGACGGCGAACTCCTCGTCATCGACGAGATCCACACGCCCGACAGCTCCCGCTACTGGCTGGCCGACGGCTACGAAGAGCGGTTCCGTGCAGGGCAGGAGCAGGAGATGCTCGACAAGGAGAACATCCGCCAGTGGCTCATCAAGGAGCATGGCTTCTCGGGCCACGGGAAGCCCCCTGCCCTCACCGACGAGGTGCGGGTCATGCTCGCTCAGAAGTACCTCGAGGTCTTCGAGCGGCTCACCGGAGAGGTCTTCGCCTCCGAGGTGGGCGACGTGGCGCGACGCATCCGGACGAATCTCAAGGCGCGCGGGTATCTGTGAAGCACCCGGGCCGCGCGCCCCGTCCCTGAAAAAAGAAGAGAGCGCCCGCCCGGCTCCTTCGAGGGGAGCCGGCCAGCTCGCGGAGCGGGCGGCCCCCCGGGCCGGCGTCGCGACGTTTCGGCCTGAACTTGATGCCCGTCAAGGCAATCGGCGGGCGGAACGTGAGCATGCTCCGCGCACGTTTCTTCCCGTTCGTGAGGGAAACATCTTGAAGCCCTTCATCGCTGCGCTCGCTCTTCTCGCCGCCTTCCCTCTTCCCTCGCGCGCTCGGAACAACCGAACTGGACTCGCCCTCACGGCGCAGAGGGTGGCGAATTGCACCTCCTCGCGCTGTGGTCCAGACGCGCGCGTCAAGTTCGCGTGCGAGGCGCCTCGCTGCCGCACCGGGATCCTCTTCGCGCCCGACGCCTCGAAGATCCCTTCCAAGCTCGTCTGTGAGCCTCCCGGCTGCGATGCGCCAGCCTTGCAGGAACTGCTCAAGCCCGGGGGAGACGGACCCCAATCCGCCGATCGCCACGGCTGAACCTCGCCGCGAGCGAGAGGGACCTTTCCGCCTGAGGGCGGGATCACCCCGCGTGTTTAAGACTGATAGTGAATGCGATGGGCATTTCGGTCCCGCGCTCAAGGGACGGCACGCCAATGTCGGTTGACGGTGATCAGGCGCCTTCGGGTCGACCCCTCTTGTAGCGAGGCGCTCCGGCAGGGACTGCTAGCCTCCTTGCAGTCGGAAACCATCGAAGGAGGCAGCGATGCGGGCCCGGGCTCTACTCGTGGGAATCGCCCTGCTCGTCGGCTGTGGCGGTCCCAGCACCAATTCACAACAAGTGATGAACGGCCCTGCAGGGGCGACCCCTCAAAAGGCGGCCACCCAGACGGGTTCGAGCCTCTGGCCCTCGACCGCCGTTCCCGCCCTGGCCGACTCCGGCCCGGACAGTGCGGTGGAGCTCGGGGTGAAATTCACCTCGGCGGTGGCCGGCACGGTCACCGGCGTCCGGTTCTACAAGTCCGCCGCCAACACCGGCACTCACACCGCGAACCTGTGGTCGAGCAGCGGGACGCTCCTCGCCAGCGCCACCTTCAGCGGCGAAAGCGCCTCCGGCTGGCAGCAGGCGAACTTCGCGAGCGCGGTCTCCATCCTGGCGAACACGGTGTACGTGGCCTCCTACCACACGGCCGTCGGCCACTACAGCGACGACCAGAACTACTTCGCCAGCGGCGGAGTGAGCAGCCCGCCACTCGCCGCTCCAGCCAACACCCTCTCCTCGCCGAACGGCGTCTACGCCTACGGGAGCGCGAGCACCTTCCCGAGTCAGGGGTGGAACGCCTCCAACTACTGGGTGGACCTGAGCTTCACGCCCTCCGGGACCGGGGTGACCTTGTCCACCGTTTCGGTCTCGCCGGCGAACCCCACCCTCACCCCCGGGGCCACCCTGCAGTTCGCGGCCACCGGCACCTATTCGGACGGCTCCACGAAGGACCTCACCCAATCGGCGACCTGGGCTTCCTCGAGCCCGAGCGTGGCCACCGTCTCCGCGGCCGGGCTCGCCACCGCGGTGGGCCCGGGAACCACCACCGTCTCGGCCACCTCGGGCGGCGTCGCGGGTTCGACGACCCTGACCGTGAAGAGTGCAGCGCTCGCCATCGTCACCACTTCCCTGCCGGGCGCGCTCGTGAACGCCGCTTACAGCGCCACCCTCACGGCGAGCGGCGGAACGCCACCCTACAGCTGGTCCGCCTCGTCCGGCCTTCCGCCGGGCCTCGCGCTCGGCCAGAACGGCGCGCTCACCGGCACGCCCACCGCCGTAGGGACCTACAGCTTCACGGTGACGGTGACCGACGCGGCGTCCTCCTCGAGCTCGGCCTCCCTCAGCATGACGGTGAGCTCGCAGTGCACACTCTGGCCCACCACCGCAGCCCCGAGCGTGGCGGACTCCGGACCCGACAGCGCGGTCGAGCTCGGGGTGCAGTTCCGCTCCGACGTGGCGGGCCAGGCGATCGGCATCCGCTTCTACAAGGCGGCGGGAAACACCGGAACGCACCTCGGTCACCTGTGGACCGCGAGCGGGACACTTCTCGGCAGCGTGACCTTCTCCGGCGAGACCGCCTCGGGATGGCAGCAGGCGAACTTCGCAAGCCCGATCGCCCTCGCCGCCAACACGGTCTACGTCGCCTCCTACCACACCACCGTCGGCCACTACAGCGACGACCAGAGCTACTTCGCCAGCCACGGCGTCGACAGCCCACCGCTCCACGCCCTGGCGAACGGCGTCTCCGGCTCGAACGGGGTCTACGCCTACGGAAGCGGGAGCTCCTTCCCGAACCAGGGATGGAATGCCTCCAACTACTGGGTGGATGTGGCGGTGGCGGTGGCGGTCGCTCCCCCCTCCGACACGACCCCTCCCACGGTGACGGCCTTCAGCATCCCCTCCACGGCGAGCACGCTCCTCGTGCCCATCACCACCTTCACCGCTACCGACAACGTCGGCGTGACGGGTTACCTCGTCACCGAGTCGTCGTCCAAGCCGACCTCCGCAACGGCGGGGTGGTCGGCCCTTCCACCGACGAGTTACACCTTCGCCTCGGCGGGATCGAAGACCCTCTACGCCTGGGCCGAGGACGCCGCCGGCAACGTGTCGGCGAGCCTGAGCGCCTCGGTCACCATCACGCTTTCCGACACGACCCCTCCCACGGTGACGGCCTTCAGCATCCCCTCCACGGCGAGCACGCTCCTCGTGCCCATCACCACCTTCACCGCTACCGACAACGTCGGCGTGACCGGTTACCTCGTCACCGAGTCGTCGTCCAAGCCGACCTCCGCAACGGCGGGGTGGTCGGCCATTCCGCCGACGAGCTACACCTTCGCCTCGGCGGGATCGAAGACCCTCTACGCCTGGGCCGAGGACGCCGCCGGCAACGTGTCGGCGAGTCTGAGCGCCTCGGTCACCATCACGCTTTCCACGCAGGTCCCCGAACCTGCGGGCTGGTACGCAGGCGACATGCACGTGCACCGCAGCTGCGGCGGCTCCCCCGACGCGCTCGCCACCATGTACCAGATGATGGCCCCGAACAACCTCGCCGCCATCTCCCTCCTCGCCGACATGGGCAACGGGGAGGTCCAGAACCCGACCACCGACCTCCCTCTCGTGAACGGGCAGGACGCCTCCATCTCCACCCCAGGGCGGATCGTACACTGGGACGCCGAATGGCACTGGGACCCCACCTACACCCAGTACTCGCACCAGGCGCTGGGAGGGCACATCGTGGTGCTCGGCGTGTCCGAGGCGCAGCAGATCTGGCAGGAGTACACGTACCCCATCTTTGAGTGGGCACACCAGCAGGGCGGCATCGCGGGGTTCGCCCATCTCCAGTACCTCGACAATGCGATCCCCCAGGGGCTCACCTGCTGCACCCCCATCGAGTACCCGGTGGAGGTGGCCCTGGGATCCGCCGATTTCATCTCGGAAGACGTGGACGACACGAACTGGGCCGGCGACGGCGAGCCCCTCGGGCCTCCGGTCGGAGATGGGGAACCCATGAGCCCGACGGCTGCGCTAGAGGCCTACTACCGGCTCCTCAACTGCGGCTTCCGCCCCGGCTTCGCGGCGGGAACCGACTATCCCTGCAACTGGAGCGACCCCCTCGGCTCCTTGCTCACCTACGTCGAGGTCGCGGGCGGCAACATGACCTACCGCAACTGGATCGATGGGATCGCCCTGGGCCGGACCGTGGTGTCCCGCAACGCACACCACGAGTTCGTGAACCTCCTCGTGAACAACACCGCCTCGCCCGGCGACGAGGTGAAGCTGCCGAGCGCGGGAAGCGTGACGGTGAACGTCGAGTGGACGGCCGATGAGGCCCTCACCGGGACCCTCGAGATCGTCTCCAACGGTACGGTGGTGGCGAGCCAGGCGGCCTCGGTTGCGCCCGGGGCTCCGGCCACGTTCAACTCGACGGTCAGCTTTGCCCACAGCGGATGGCTGGCGGCTCGGCGAATGGACGCGAACGGGGCCCACCAGGTGCACACCGCCGCGGTCTTCGTCACCGTCGCGGGGGCCCCGGTACGCGCCAGCGTCGACGATGCCAACTTCTACGTGCAATGGATGGATACGCTCTTGCAAAACACCTCGCCGGGCGGCTCCTGGAACGTCTACTTCCCGACCAGCCTTTCCGCCGCCCAGGCGCGCTACCAGGCGGCGAAGGCCTTGTTCCAAGAGATCGCCACCGAGGCGGCGGCCATCGCGCCGCCGACGACCACCTCGACCATCTTCACCGACCAGGTGCCCACGCTCTTCGACAACGACGGCGCCTACGAGCTCGGCACCCGGTTCTACTCGGACGTGAACGGTCAGGTGACGCAGGTCCGCCTCTACACGAACGCCCTCGAGGGAGGGGACCACACCGTCCGCATCTGGCGCGCGGCCGACGGTGCGCTCGTGTCGGGCCCCTACACCTGGAGCGTCATGTCCGGCCTCGAGGGGTGGCAGAGCTTCACGCTGTCGACGCCGCTCGCCATCGTGGCCAACACCGACTACATCGTGGACGTGTCGAACAGCAGCGATCACAACTACGCCGAGCAGGTGGAAGGGTTCAGTTCACCCATCGTGAACGGTCACCTGCACACCTACGTCGGCAGCGGCCTCTACTCCATGACGCTCGGCACGATGCCCACCTCGTCCTGGGAGAACACCAACTACTTCCGGGACATCGTCTTCACGCCCTGAGGAGGGGCGCCGGAGAAAGGCCTTCGCTGGGGAAGGGCAGACAAGGGCCCCTTCTGCCCTGGGCACGGCTCACGAAGGGCCGCGCTCAGGGCTCTCCGAATACCCGGCGGAAGATGGTGTCGACGTGCTTCTGGTGGTAGGCGAGGTCGAAGCAGTGGTCGATCTCGGCCTCGGAGAGAACCCGCCGGACGTCCGGGTCCCGCTTCAAGGCCTCGCGGAAGTCGACCTCCTCTTCCCACACCTTCATGGCGTTGCGTTGCACGTAGACGTAGGCTTCCTGGCGGGCCACCCCCTTGCCGACGAGCGCCAAGAGGACGCGCTGCGCCTCGTAGAGGCCTCCCGTCAGCTCGAGGTTCCTTCGCATGTGCTCCGGGTAAACTCGCCAGCCCTCGACCAGCCCGGCGAAGCGGTGGAGGCTGAAGTCGAGGGCGAGCGTCGAGTCCGGGCCGATGACCCGCTCGACCGAGGAATGGCTGATGTCGCGCTCGTGCCACAGCGCCACGTCCTCGAGGGCGGCGAGCGCGTAGGAGCGAACGAGCCGGGCGAGCCCGGTCAGGTTCTCGGAGAGAATGGGGTTGCGCTTGTGGGGCATCGCCGAGGAGCCCTTCTGACCAGCCGTGAATGGCTCCTCGGCCTCGCGGACCTCGGTCCGCTGCAGGTGGCGCACCTCGGTGGCCTGCTGCTCCAGGGTGGCCGCCGCCACCGCCAGGGCACAGAAGAACTCGGCGTGGCGGTCGCGGTTCACCACCTGGGTGGCGGCGCCCTCGGCGCCCGAGAGGCCGAGCTTCTCCATGACATGGGCCTCGACGCTCGGGTCCACGCTCGCGAAGGTCCCGACGGCGCCGGACACTTTCCCCACCGCCACCTTGCGCCCGGCCCGCTCGATGGCTTCCCGCCGACGCCCCCAGGCATCGTACCAGCCGGCGAGTTTGAGACCGAAGGTGATGGGCTCGGCGTGGATGCCGTGACTGCGACCCATCATGGGTGTCGCCCGGTGTTCGAGGGCCCGCTTCTTCACCGCGGCCCGCACCCGGTCGATTCCCTCCAGGATGAGCGACGACGCCTCCTTCAGCTGCACGGCGAGGGTCGTGTCGAGGACGTCGGAGGAGGTCAGGCCACGGTGCAGGTGCCGAGCAACGATCCCCCCCTTCTCCTCGAGGAAGGTGAGGAAGGCGATGACGTCGTGCTTGGTGGTGCGTTCGATCTCCTCGATGCGGGCCACCTCGCGGGCTGAAAACTCGAAGGACGAGAAGGTGTCCTTGAGCTTGCCCAGATCCTCGAGCGGGACCTCCCCCCTGCTTGCCATCGCCTCGCAGGCGGCGAGCTCCACCTCGAGCCAGATGCGGTAGCGCCGCTCCGGCGACCAGATGCGCGCCATCTCGGGGCGCGAGTAACGTGGGATCATCGAGTGACCTCCCGCCTTCCTGTAGACCCCAGGGCTCCTCGACCTCCTCGCTAGCCCTGGCCCGTCGACCCGAAGCCCCCCCCGCCCCGCTCGCTCGAGGCGAGATCCTCGGCGAGCTCCGGGCGCACCCTCACCACCGGCGCCACGACGAGCTGGGCGATGCGGTCACCCCGCTCCACCTGGAAAGGCTTCTCGCCGAGGTTCACGAGCACCACCGCCACCTCGCCCCGGTAGTCCTCGTCGATGGTCCCGGGGGCGTTCACCATCCCCACCCCATGGCGCAGCGCCAGGCCGGAGCGAGGCCGCACCTGCCCCTCGTGACCGGGCGGCAGCTCGAGGGCGAGCCCGGTGGGCACGAGGCGGCGCTCGCCCGGCAAGAGCGTAAAGCCCTCGTCCGCCCGCAGGTCGAGCCCAGAGGCCTTCTCGCTGTGATAGCTCGGCAGCTCGAGGGGCGGCCCCCGACCTCCCACCCGCTTCAGCTTCAAGGTGAGGTGCGCCGCCATGTGCGCCGCCTCAGGCCGGCTTGGCGCCCTCGCCGCTGGACTTGCGGGCGGCCTCGGCGAGCGCCTCCTTGCGGCTCAAGCGAATCTTGCCGGTGCGGTCGACCGAGATGACCTTCACGAGCACTTCCTCGCCTTCGGAGAGCACGTCGGTCACGTTTTTCACGCGCTTGTCGGACAGCTCTGAGATGTGGATGAGGCCGTCCGTCCCGGGAAAGATCTCCACGAAGGCCCCGAACTCGGCGATCTTGCGGACCGTGCCGAGGTAGGTCTTGCCCACCTCGGCTTCCTGGGTGAGGTCCTTGATGCGCTTGATGGCGGCCGCCACCTTCTCCTGATCGGAGCTGGCGATGGACACCGAACCGTCGTCTTCGATGTTGATGGAGCAGCCGGTCTGGGCTGTGATCTCCTTGATGACCTTGCCCCCCGGGCCGATGACGTCCTTGATCCGTTCGGGCCGGATCTTGATGGTGGTGATGCGGGGCGCGTAGGCGCTGATCTCGGTGCGGGGGACCGAGATCGACTTCATCATCTCGGAGAGGATGTGCCGGCGCCCCTCGGCGGCCTGGGCCAGGGCGCGTTCCAGGATCTCGCGGGTCACTCCCCCGATCTTGATGTCCATCTGGATGGCGGTGATTCCCTTCTCGGTGCCGCAGACCTTGAAGTCCATGTCGCCGAGGTGATCCTCGTCGCCGAGGATGTCGGAGAGGATGGCGATCTTGTCGCCCTCCTTGATGAGACCCATGGCGATGCCGGCCACCGGTGCCTTGATGGGCACACCGGCGTCCATGAGCGAGAGGCATCCCCCGCAGACCGAGGCCATCGAGGAGGAGCCATTCGACTCCATGATGTCCGAGACCACCCGCACGGTGTAGGGGAACTTGTCCTCGGGGGGCATCACCTGGCGCAGGGCCCGCTCGGCCAGGGCCCCGTGCCCGATCTCGCGCCGCCCCGGGCTGCGCAGGAACTTCACCTCGCCCACCGAGAAGGGCGGGAAGTTGTAGTGGAGCATGAACTTCTTGAAACTCATGCCGGTCAGCTGCTCGACCCGCTGCTCGTCCTCGGAGGTCCCGAGCGTGGTGGCGACGAGCGCCTGGGTCTCGCCGCGCGTGAAGAGCGCCGAGCCATGGACCCGCGGCAAGAGGCCCACCTCGCAGCTGATGAGCCGGATATCGCGCTCGCCGCGGCCCCCGATGCGCCGGTGCTCGTCGGTGATCATCCTGCGCATGTACTCGTACTTCACGTCCTCGTAGTAGCTCTTCACCTCCTTCTCGCGGCTCACGAGGACGGCGAGCGCAGCGGGGTCGCCGCCGGCTTCCGCCTTCAGGCTCTCGAGCACCTCCTTCTTCACCTCGGAGAGCCTTCCGTAGCGATCCTGCTTCTCGTGCCGACCGTAGGCCTCGCGCACCTTGTCCCAGGCGAGCGCCTTCACCCGGGTGCGCAGGCCCGGGTCGTTCTTGGGCGGCTCGAAGGAGCGCTTGCCCGCGACGCCCTTCGCCTCCGCCAGCCGCCTCTGGGCGGCGAGCAGGTCCTTCACCGCCGCCTGCCCGAAGAGCAGCGCGTCGATCATGACCGCCTCGGGCACCTCCGCTCCACCGCCCTCCACCATGACGATGGCCTCGTCGCTCGCAGCCATCATGATGTCGAGATCGGCCTCCGCGCGCTCGGCGAGGGTCGGGTTCGCCACGAACTGGCCGCGCACCCGCGACACCCGCACCCCGGCGATGGGACCGCCGAAGGGCACGTCGGAGACCTGCAGGGCCGCCGAGGCGCCGGTCAGCGCCAAGACGTCGGTGTCGTTCTCCTGGTCGAAGGAGACCACGCTCGCGATGATCTGGGTCTCGTTGGCAAAACCCTCGGGAAAGAGTGGCCGGCAGGAGCGGTCGACGAGCCGCGAGACCAACGTCTCCTTCTCGGTGGGACGGCCCTCGCGGCGGAAGTAGCTGCCCGGGACCCTCCCCGCCGCGAAGAGCTTCTCCTGGTAATCGACGGTGAGCGGGAAGAAGTCGAGCCCTTCCTTCTTCTCCTTGGCCGAGACCACCGTCACGAGCACGATGGAGTCGCCCATGCGCACCCACACCGCGCCGTCCGCCTGCTTCGCGATCTTGCCGGTCTCGAGCAAGACCTCCTTGCCGCCACACTGCACCCGCTGCTGAATGGGGTTCATGCGTGTTCGTCCTCTTTGAATGCTGGGGCCCGCCGAGCGCCTTAGCGCGCTGCGGGCCAAGTGGCCGCGACCGGGATGCTGCTCACGGGGCCCTCGGGAGGTGCTTCGGTTCCTGACCTCGCCGCCCCTCGAAGAGACGGCGAGGTCGGAAATCGAAGCCCTCGCTCGGAACCCGCCGTCGCGGGTGCTGACCTCAAGATGCCTCTATTCCCGATGCGAACGCCCCGGCCGAACGGGCCGGGGCGGGTCACCAGGGTCACTTCCGGATGCCGAGTTGTTCGATGAGAGACTTGTAACGGTTCTGGTCGACGGTCCTGAGATAGTCGAGCAGACGCCGCCTCTGGCCGACGAGTTTCAGGAGCCCGCGCCGGCTGTGGTGGTCCTTCTTGTGCGTCTTGAAGTGCTCGGTCAGGTAGGCGATCCGCTCGCTCAGGAGCGCTACCTGGACCTCGGGCGACCCGGTGTCCTTGTCGTGTCTGCGGTACTTCGTGACGAGTTCGACTTTCTTCTCCTGGACGATCGCCATAGCTGTTGCTCCTTGGGTAGGCCGAAAACCGCCGCGGGGGCGAAGGCGTGCGCCGCGAGCGACCGTAAACGGCTTGAAGTTCGATGTGATAAAGGAATTCCCGAGCCCCGTCAACGGCTCGCGTGCAGGACGCGAAGCGGTCGCACCCTGCCGCCGTTCACCTCGCACACGGCCCGGAGCTGCCCGTCCGGGTCGAGCGCACCGCACAACCCCGGCCGCGTGCCCTCGAGTTCCAGGCACTTGCCGTGACCCAGATCGCGCGCCTGGGCGGTTGACAGCCTCACCATGGGGAAGCCCCGCAGGGCCTCGGCGAGTGGCAGGATGCGGCCGCCGATCCCGGGAGGAGCTTGTGCCAGTTCCTCCGCCCGTTCGAGCGATAACGCCTCGGAGAGCGTGAATGGTCCGGCAGCGAGCCGCCTCAGAGCGGCGAGGTGGGCCGGGAGGCCGAGCCGGGCGCCGAGGTCCGCCATGAGGGTCCGGACGTAGGTGCCCTTGCCGCAGCGGACCTCGATGCGAGCGTGGACGAGCCCCTGCACGGGAGGGGTCATCTCGAGGAGTCGCAACTCCTCCACCCACACCCGGCGGCTCGGGCGCTCCACCTCCTCGCCCGCCCGGGCCGCCTCGTGCAATCTCCGCCCCTTCACCCGGATGGCCGAGAACATGGGCGGGGTCTGCTCGAGATGCCCGGTGAAGCCCGACAGCGCCTTGCGCACGAGGCCTTCCTCGAGCTTCGAGGGATCGGCCCGCGCCACGACCTCACCCTCGGCATCCTGGGTGGTGGTGGCCGCCCCGAAGGCCACGAGCGCCTCGTAGGCCTTGTCACCCGCGGAGAGGAACTGCTGCAGCTTGACCGCTTCCCCGAGCAGCACGACGAGCACGCCGGTGGCGAGGGGGTCGAGGGTGCCGGTGTGCCCGGCCTTGGCCGCCCCCGTGAGGCGCCGCACCCGGGCCACGACGTCGAAGGAGGTGGGCCCCTTGGGCTTGTCGACGACGAGCAGGCCGGAGATGTCAGAGGGAACTCTCAAGGCGAAGCCCTCCAGGTATCCTTCGACCTCGGGCATTCCCCTTCAGGCCTGTCCACTCTTCTCCCGCAGCTCCTTCAAGATGCGCTCGATCTTGTCCCCTTCCGCGACGCTCGGATCGTAGGCGAAGCGCAGGTGCGGCACGTAGCGCAGCTTGAGCCGCTTCGCGACCTCGCGCTGCAGGTATCCCGCGGCGGCCGCGAGACCCTCGAGCGTCTCCGCCCGCACCCCATCCTCGCCGAGGACCGACACGTAAGCCGTGACGTCCTTCAGGTCGGACGCCATCTTGACGCCGGTCACGGTGACGAGGCCCTTGATGCGGGGGTCCTTGAGGCCGCGCGCGAGCACCTCCCCGAGCTCGCGCTGGAAGGCGTGGCCCACCCGCGCCGGGCGGTCATGCGTCGCCATGGTCGTCGTCCTCGCCCTCGCGGTGCTCCGTGCGGGAGAGCTCCGAGGCTCCCCTTCGCCCGCGCTCATCCGAGCGGTCCTGTTCGGCCTCGGCCAGGGACCGGCCGAGCCCGTCGTCGCCCATCCCGTCGGGGAAGGTGTCGATGGCGATGGCGCGATCGAGCACTTGCAGCTGGCCCCCGTGCATGGAGGCGACGAAATCAGCCACCTTGTCGAGGGTCTCGTTCACGAACGCGTGCTCGTTTCCGACCGCGGTCACCCCGAGCACGCTGCGCTGCCACAGATCGTTCTCGGCCACCTCGGCGATCGACACGTTGAACCTCGACTTCACGCGATCGATGGCCGAGCGGACCAGGTGTCGCTTCGACTTGAGCGAACCGGGCTCCGGAAGGTGGAGCGAAAGCCTTAAGACTCCCACGAACATGGAGAGATCCTTGAGGGGTTCGTCCGGACCCAAAGGATGCGGCGAGGAACGGGCCGACGGCAGCGCTACTCGAGGGACTGTCGGATCTCCTCCAGCTCGTAGGCGTCGATGATGTCGCCCGGCTTCACGTCGGCGAAGTCGAGGCCGATGCCACACTCGAGGGGCGCTGCCACCTCGCGCACGTCGTCCTTCAGGCGGCGCAGCGAAGTGACCTTGCCGCTGTGGACCACCTTGCGCTCCCGCAGCACCCGGACGTGCGCACCGCGACGGACGAGCCCCTCGGTCACCGCCGACCCGGCGATGGTGCCGGCGCGGGGTATGCTGAAGAGCTGGCGCACCTCGGCCTTGCCGAGCGGCCGCTCCTTGATGATGGGCTCGAGCAGGTTCTCCATCTCCTTGCGAACCTCGTCCACCGCCTCGTAGATGATGGAGAAGAGGCGGATGGTGACGCCCTGCTGGCTCGCGTCCTGCTCGACCTTGGTCTCGGGCTTGGTGTTGAAGCCGACGATGATCGCCTTGCCTGCCGCCGCGGTGAGCACGTCGGATTCGGTGATGGCCCCCACTCCCGTGTCGAGGATACGCACGCCCACCTTGCGGGTGGCGAGCTTCGTGAGCGCCTGAGAAACGGCTTCGGCCGAGCCCTGGACGTCGGCCTTGATGACGATGTTGAGCTCCTTTTGACCGCCGGTCTTGGCCTTCGCGAACAGGTCCTCGAGGGTGGCCTTCTTCACCACCCCGAGCTCCTTCTGGCGGGCCTTCTCGGCGCGGTGCTCAGCCACCTCCTTCGCGGCCTTCTCGTCCTCGACCACGTTGAACTCGTCGCCGGCGGTGGGGACGCCGGAGAGCCCCAGCACTTCCACCGGGTAGCCGGGGAGGACCTCCTTCAGCTGTTCGCCTCGCTCGTTCATCATGGCGCGCACGCGGCCGTACTCGCTGCCGGTGACGAGCGCGTCTCCGACCCTCAAAGTGCCCTCCTGCACGAGAACGGTGGCGACCGGGCCGCGCCCCTTCTCGAGCTTCGCCTCGATGACCACCCCCGCGCCGAGCTTGTCGGGGTTGGCGCGCAACTCGAGGACCTCGGCCTGCAGGGCGATGTACTCGAGCAGCCCCGGGACGCCCTCCTTGGTGCGAGCCGAGACCGGCACCATGATGGTCGTACCGCCCCACTGTTCGGGGACGAGCTCGTACTCGTTCAGCTGCTGCATGACCCGCTCGGGCGCGGCGCCGGCCTTGTCGATCTTGTTGATGGCGACGAGGATCGTCACCCCGGCCTCCTTGGCCTGCTTCACCGACTCGACCGTCTGTGGCATGACCCCGTCGTCGGCGGCCACCACCAAGACCACCAGATCGGTGACCTGCGCTCCCCGCTGGCGCATGGCGGTGAACGCCTCGTGTCCGGGCGTATCGAGGAAGGTCACCGGCCCCTTGCTCGTCTGCACCGAATAGGCACCGATGTGCTGGGTGATGCCCCCGGCCTCGCCCGAGGCCACGTCGGCCTGGCGGATGGCGTCGAGCAGGGAGGTCTTGCCGTGGTCGACGTGCCCCATGACCGTGACGACCGGCGGGCGCGGCTTCATCTTCGAGGCGTCCTCGGCCACCTCGGGGATGTACTCCTCGACCTCGAAGCCCCGCTTCTCGACGGTGTAGCCGAAGTCGCTCGCGAGATAGGCCGCGGTGTCGGCGTCGATGAGCTGGTTGATGGTCGCCATGGTCCCGCCCTGCATCAGCTTGCGGATGAGGTCGGAAGCCTTGACGCCCATGAGCTGCGAGAGCTCCGACACCGAGATGGCCTCCTCGATGCGGATGACCTTCTTGTGCTCGGCTTTCTCGGTGATCTGCGTCTTCGCCCCCTTCTTGGTGGCCTTCTTCTTCTTGCCGCGGATGGGGATGTAGGCGCGGTCGGTGATGGCCGCCGCCAGGAGTTCCTTGCCGGTGAGCCCCCGGGCCGCCTCATCGGCCGGCCGACCGCTGCCCCGTCCGCGCCGGGCCTTGTCCTTCGAGACGTCGATGAACTCGCGCTCGCGCCCGAGCATGCCGGGTACGACCTTCAGTTCACGGACCTCGCCGAGCGCGCGGGGGCCGGGCGCGGCCGGGAAACTCCGCCCGCTCGAGGGTGGCGTCACCCGCCGCACCGGCATGGTCGGGCGCGAGATCACGACCGCCTGCGTCGAGGTGGGGCGCAGCGACCGGGGGTCGACCTGCGGCCTCGCCGGCGGGTGGGCGGCCATAGAGGCCGCCGCGGCCGCGGCGGGCGGAGCACGCCTGACTGGTGGGGCGGGTGGCGGAGGCGCCGGCGCTTTCGCCACCGGAGCTGGTGGCTCCGGCCGACTGGGCGGCGAGCTCACCGCAACCTCGGGAGCCGCCGCCTCAGCCGAGGCGGCGAGCGGCGGCACCTCGGGAGGAGCCTCGACGACGGCAGGCGAGGTTGGCACCTCGGCAGGGGTGGGTCCTGGAGGGGGCTCGAAGGCGGGCTCGGGCGCCCCGTTCGCTGGAGCAGGCGGGGCAGCGTGAACCACCTGAGGCGCGGGCGCTAGGGGAGGCGGCGGATGGACCGCGGCGGTCTCCACGTGGGCCTTCTTGCGGACGACGAATCCCGGGCCGGAGGGCTTTACCGGAAGGGGCTTGGGCTTCTTCTCGCCGACGATCTTCTCGAAGGCGGTCGCAGCCTGGTCGTCCTCGAGCGAGGAGCTATGGCTCTTCACGTCGGTGTAGCCGAGGGCATGGAGCTTATCGACGAGCTCGTTGTTGGAGAGCTCGATCCCATGCTCCTTCAGCTGCTTGCCGAGCTCGTGAACCCTCTTCTTCGACATTGCCGACACTCCTAATCCTTACGGGCACTTCCCGTCAACAAATCCCTGAGGAGCCGGGAGTCCGCCTCCACGGCCGGCCGACGGAACGCCCGGGCGAAAGCCCGCCGTTTGACCGCTCGCTCAAGACACGCTGCCCGGGCATGGAGATAGGCTCCCCTCCCCCCCGAACGCGCGAGGTCCACTGCCACCTGCCCCTCTCGGGCAAGCAACCGGACGAGGTCGCGCTGGGCCGCCTTCTCGCCGCAGCCGATGCAGGTGCGCACGGATTCCATCGGGTTAGACCGGACTCCCGGAGGCCGCCTGGGCGCGCTCGGCGTTGAGTTCGCTCCTCAGCTTCGCCTCCTCTTCGAGGTAGACACCCACGGCGTGTTTCACCTGGCGCGCCTTCTTGATCCCGAGCTCGGTCTGCTCGGCGAGCTTCATCACGTCGGCCTCGTTGTGAATGGACTCGACCGTCGAGTACCCGGCCCGCTTCAGCTGCTCGATGGTCTTCTCGCCCACTCCCCGCACGCGGGCGAGCCGTTCGTCCTGGGTGAGCTCGTCCGGATGGCGGCGCGCCTCGGCCAACCTCGCCGCCTCCCGCTCCTGCTCGAGCCGGATCTCCTCCTCGGTGTCGACCACGGCCTGTTCGCGCGCCTGCTTCTGCAGCTCGGGGATCATGTCCATCGTGAAGCCGGGGAACTGGGTGAGCATCTCCGGCGCCGCGTTGGCGATGTCCTGGGCCTTCCTGAAGCCGTGAGCGTAGAGCATCTCCTGGGTGGGCTCGGGGATGCCGATGGCCGAGAAGCTGATGGTGGCAAACTCGCGCATCTCCTTCACGCGCGACTCGGAGTTGATGTCGAGCTTCCACCCGGTGAGCTGGGAGGCGAGCCGCACGTTCTGGCCGCGCCGTCCGATGGCGAGCGAGAGCTGGTCGTCGGGGACGATGATCTCCATGGCCCGGTTCTGCTCGTCGAGCAGGACGCGCGACACCTCGGCCGGCGCAAGCGCGTTGCAGACGAAGCGAGCCTGGTCGTCGTTCCAGGGCACGATGTCGATCTTCTCGCCGCGCAGCTCCTGGACGACCGCCTGGACGCGGCTGCCCTTCATGCCGACGCAAGCGCCGACCGGGTCCACGTCCGAGTCGCGCGAGCTCACGGCGATCTTGGCGCGGCCACCCGGCTCGCGGGCGGCGGCCTCGATGACCACCACGCCCTCCGCGATCTCCGGGACCTCCATCTCGAAGAGCTTGCGGAGGAGCTCGACCGAGGCCCGCGAGAGGATGATCTGGGGTCCCTTCGATTCGCGCAGGACGTCGAGCACGTAGGCCTGAATGCGGTCGCCGGCCCGATAGCTCTCGCGCGGCACCTGCTCGCGCACCGGCAGCACCGCCTCGGCACGGCCGAGATCCACGATGACGTTGCCGCGCTCGAAGCGCCGCACGATGCCGGTGATGACCTCGCCCTTGCGGTCCTTGTACTCATTGTAGACGTTCTCGCGCTCGGCGTTGCGCGTGCCCTGGATCATGACCTGCTTCGCGGTCTGGGCCGCGATCCGACCGAAGGAGCGACGGAACGTCTTCAGCTTGAGGAGGTCTCCCCACTGCTCGTCCTGGGCCTTCGCCTCCGCCTCGTCCTCTGGCCGGTAGTAGATGGGAAAGTCGAGCTCGTCGCCCACGTCGACCTCGATGCCCTTCCCGCGCGCCGTGGAGATGGGGATCATGTTGACCGGGTCGGGCAGCGGCGTCTCGGGGGTGGGATCCTCCACGATGGTGAGCACCTGGAAGAGGTCGATCTGGCCCTTGTCGTCATCGTAGTGGGCCTTCAGGGCGCGCTCGATCCCGAAGTGCTTCTTGGCCGCCATGGCGATGGATTCCTCGAGGATGGCGACGAGCGTCGAGCGCTCGATGCCCTTGTCCTTCGCCACCTGGTCGAGGATGAGGTTCAGGTTCACGTTCTGCTGCATGGCTACTCCTTTTTCCTCAAATCGGCCTCGAAGTCGTACTCGAGGTGCGCCTTGGCGATCTGGTCGTGGGGGACCCGCTGAACCGTCCCGTCGACCTCGACCTCGACCTGGCCGTCCCGGTATCCTTTGAGGGTGCCGGTCCAGTTCTTGCGAGGCCCCGAAGGCGTGGAAAGGGGGCCGTAGGTCTTGAGGTGGACCCGCTGACCGGCGAAGCGCTCGAAGTCGCGCGGGCTCCTCAGCGGCCGGTCGAGGCCGGGCGAACTCACCTCGAGGCTGTAGGCGGGTTCGATGAAGTCCTCGACGTCGAGCAACGGCTCGATGATGCGGGAGATTTCCTGGCAGTGATCGAGCGTCACCCCTCCCGGACGATCGAGGTAGATCCGCAGGACGTAGCTCGGGCCCTCGCGGCCCCACTCCACCTCGACGAGCTCGAAGCCCTCGCGCTCCACGATGGGCTGGAGCAGGCTCCGGGCCCGCTCGGCAATGGGCTCTGTCCCGATGGCGCTCATGTTTCGCAAAAAAGAAAAAAGTGGGCGCAACCGCTGCCCACTTTCGTGACCCGGCCGCCCGGATGTCGAAAATGTCGAGGCGTGTAGGTAACAGAACGGCTCGGATCGGTCAAGCACGCGCCGGGGTGCGATCGGCCCGTCGCCAGACGGGCCGGTGGGGCACGCCTCGCCTCCTCGAGCGAGCCGGCCTAGTGCGCCCGGGGGGCGCGCAACCCGACGAGATATTCCCGATTGCCGGCCGGACCTTCGATGGGCGATTCCACCTCACCCACCACCTCGAAACCGAGGGCGCGCGCCGCCTCCTTCACCCCCTCGACCGCCGCGCGGCGCTTCCCCTCCTCGCGGACGACCCCACCCTTCCCCACCTCGCCCTTGCCGACCTCGAACTGCGGCTTCACGAGCACGACTGCCTCGCCGCCCGGCCGCAAGATGCGCAGCACCGCCGGGAGGACGAGCCTCAGCGAAATGAAGGAGAGATCGGCCGAGACGAGCTCGACTCGCTCGCCGAGCGATTCAGGCGTGAGGTGGCGTGCGTTCGTCCGCTCTCTCAGCACCACCCGCGCGTCCCCGCGGAGCTTCGCGTGCAGCTGTCCATAACCCACGTCCACCGCGTACACGCGGGCGGCGCCCCGCTCGAGCAACAGGTCGGTGAAGCCGCCGGTGGAGGCTCCCAGATCGGCACAGACTTTGCCGCGCGGGTCGAACGGCAAGGCTTCCAGGGCGCGGGCGAGCTTCTGGGCACCCCGCGAGACGTGCCGCTGCGCCTCGGCGCCCTTCTTCACCCGCAGGGGAAGCTCCGGGTCGACGAGCTGACCGGGCTTGTCGATCCGGGCCTCACCGGCCACCACCGCACCCGACATGACGAGGGCCTGTGCCTGGGTGCGGGAGGCGGCGAGGCCCCGCTCGACGAGCAACAGGTCGATGCGCTCCTTGCGCGGCACTCGCGTCCTCCCTGGCCGAGCTCGCAAGGAAGACCTTGGCGCCCGAGCGATTCGGCTCTCCGAGCCCCCACTCTACCTCGCTCGTCGCCCGCTGCCCGCTCGCGGCAGAGCGATCAGGCGACGCCGCGGGCCTCCGGGATCGAGACCCGGTCGTCGAGCAACTCGCGAGCGGCCGCCGCGATGCCGGCCGCGTCGAGGCCCAGAAGCGCCCGTTGCTTGCCGGCCTCGCCGTGAGAGATGAAGCGATCGGGCAGGCCGAGACGCCGCACGCGGAGGCGCGCGAGCAGGTCCCGCCGCGACAGCGCCTCGAGGCACGCCGAGCCGAAACCGCCGGCGAGCACCCCCTCCTCCACCGTCACCATCCGGCGGGTCCCGGCCGCGAGCGCGCACAAGAGCTCCTCGTCGAGGGGCTTCACGAACCTCGCGTCCAGCACCGCCGTTTTCACCCCCTCGCGCTCGAGCGCGCTCGCCGCCTCGAGAGCCGCGGCGAGCGTGCTCCCCGCCGAGACGACGAGCAAGTCGGGGTGCTGCCCACCGTCGCGGAGCAGGCGGGCCTTCCCGATCTCCACGGGGGTGGGCGTGGCATCGAGCGGCGTGCCCGTGCCGGTCGCCCGCGGGAAACGGAAGGTGGCCGGTCCGTCGTGGGCGAGCGCGGTGGCAAGCATGTGGCGCATCTCGTTCTCGTCGGCCGGTGCCATCACCACCATGTTGGGAACGCAGCGCAGGTAGACGAGGTCGAAGGCTCCCTGGTGGGTCTTGCCGTCGGCGCCCACCAGGCCACCGCGATCGAGGGCCAGCGTGACCGGCAGCTGCTGCAGCGCCACGTCGTGGATGATCTGATCGTAGGCGCGCTGGAGGAAGGTGGAGTAGATGGCCACCACCGGCCGCATGCCCTCGCAGGCCAGGCCCGCGGCGAAGGTGAGGGCGTGCTGTTCGGCGATCCCCACGTCGTAGGTCCGCTCGGGGAAACGCTGCTTCGCTCGGATGAGACCCGTCCCCTCCAGCATGGCCGCCGTGATGGCCACCACCCGCGGGTCCCGCTCCATCTGCTCGCAGAGCGCCTCCGCGAAGAGGTCCGTGTAGCTCTTCACCGGCGGCTTCTTGGCAGTCGACTTGCCGGTCGCCACATCGAAGAAGCTGAGCCCGTGGCCGCGGGTGGCGAGATCGGCCTCGGCCGGCTTGTATCCCTTGCCCTTCGTCGTGATGGCGTGCACGAGGACCGGACCATCACAGCTCGCCACCCTGCGGTAGGTCTCGACGAGCCCCACGACGTCGTGGCCGTCCACCGGGCCCACGTACTGGAAACCGAGCCCCTCGAAGAGGATGCCGGGCGAAACGAGCGCCTTCGTGGCGTTGATGGCGTGGCGGATGACCTTGATGGCATCGCCGCCGTTCGGCATTTGCCGGAGGAGCTCCTTCACCGTGCGCCGCCAGTTGTTGAAGGTTCGCGAGGCAAACTTCTTCGTGAACCACTCGGACAGGGCACCCACGTTGGGGGAGATCGACATTTCGTTGTCGTTCAGGACCACGAGCAGGTCACGTCCCAGGTAGCCGGCTTGGTTGAGCCCCTCGAAGGCGATGCCCCCGGTGAGGGCGCCATCGCCCACGAGCGCAGCCACCTTGCCCTGCTCGCTCTTCAGCCGGCGTCCCTCGACCATCCCGAGCGCCGCCGAAACGGCGGTCGAGGCGTGACCGACGCCGAAGGCGTCGTGCTCGGACTCGTGCCGCTCGGGGAAGCCGGAGAGGCCTCCTTCGCACCGGATCGTCCGAAAGAGCTCGCGACGTCCGGTGAGGAGCTTGTGAGCGTAAGCCTGGTGACCGACGTCGAAGACCAGCCTGTCGTGTGGCGAATTGAAGACGTAGTGGAGCGCCACGATGAGCTCGACCGCTCCGAGCGAGGAGCCGAGATGCCCTCCGTTACGGGCACAGGTCGCGATGATCTCGTCGCGGATCTCCTGGCAGACGCGCGGCAGGTCCTGTGGTTGCAAGTCCTGGAGGTCGAGCGGCGAGTCGAGTCGATCGAGCAAGCGGGACATCGGTCATCTCCTTCGCGTCACGACGAAGCGCGCCACCGCCCGCAGGGCCTCGGCGGATGGTCCAAGGCCTTCCAGCCTCTCGAGCGCCTCGGCACAGGCGCGCTCGGCCCGGCGGCGGGCCTCCTCCACCCCGAGGAGCGCGGGCAAGGTGGCCTTGCCCGCGGCAGCGTCCTTCTTAGCGGCCTTGCCGAGTGTGGCGGCGTCGCCCGTGACGTCGAGGAGGTCGTCGGCGATCTGGAAGGCGAGTCCCAGGCGGAGGCCGACCTCCTCCATGCCGCGAGGTGAGCCGGTCGCCGCCACGGCGCCACCCACCACCGAAGCCGCGATGACGGCTCCGGTCTTCCTCCCCATGAGGTCGAACACCTCGGCCTCGCAGGGGGTCCCCCCCTCGGCGGCCAGGTCGAGCGCCTGCCCCTCCACCATGCGAAAGGCGGCCGCAGCGAGGAGCCTCGAGAGGACGAGGGCGCGCTCGTCCCGGCCAGCGAGCAGGTGTTCGAAGGCGAGGGCCTGAAGGCCGTCGCCGACGAGGACCGCCGTCGCCTCGTCGAAGGCGCGGTGGAGGGTGGGCCGGCCGCGGCGCAGATCGTCGTCGTCCATGCAGGGCAGGTCGTCGTGGACGAGCGAATAGGTGTGGATCATCTCGAGGGCGAGCGCGAAACGCATGGCGAGGCCGTCGTCGCCCGCGTCGCCTCCGAACGCCTGGCAGGTGGCGAGCACGAGCGCTGGACGCAGCCTTTTGCCCCCGCTCCCCAGCGCGTAGGCGAGGGCCTCGCCGAAGCGGTGCGGCCCACGCCGGCGTCGCTCCTCGGCGGCCGCGCGCAGGAGCGCGTCCACGCGGGCGGTCACGGACTTCAAGAATTCCTCGATGGGGAAGGTTCCCGGCACGGGGCCCTGGTTCTAGCACACGAGGGCTCGCCGCTCACCCGGCGCTCACCCGGTCAGACGGGCGGGGTCGCCGGGGCCGCCCCCCGCTCGGCCAGGATCTGGCGGATGCGGGCGATGAGCCGGTCCATATCGAGCGGCTTGGGGAAATAATCGACCGCCCCCGCCTCGATGCCCGCTCGCTCGTCCTCCACGCTCTTGCGGGCCGAGATGAAGATGACCGGGATGTCCTGGAAGGTGTCGTTCTTCTTGATGGCCCGGCACAGCTCGAAGCCGTCGATCCAGCTCATCATCACGTCGAGCAGGATGACGTCAGGCCGGTCGACGTGCATGGCCGAGATGAGCCTCAGACCGTTCGCGGCCTGCCCCACGTCGAAACCCTCGAGCTCGAGAGCGAGGGTGAGCATCTCGCGCGTGTCCCGGTCGTCGTCGACGATGATGACCTTAGGCTTGCGCTCGACCTCTTCGCTCATTTCTGCGCCTTGCCCTCGGGATCGAACGGCACCTCTTCCTCGCAGCCGTCGGCGTTGCGGACGAGCATCTCGATGCGCCGCTCCGCCTCGTCCAGGCGCCGGGTGGCCTCGTTCGCCAGCCGGACGCCCTCGGCGAACTTCTCGATCGACTGCTCGAGGCTCAGCTGGCCCGATTCGAGCTCACCCACCACCCGCTCCAGCCGCGTCACGAGGACGTCATACGTCTCGGGTCGATCGGGCCCCGGGCCCACTCGCTCGCTCGCTTCGCTCAACGCTCACTCCCGCGCCACGATGTACCTAACAGACGTCCCCCATCCCAGCAAGCGCCGGCCTCGTCAGCGGCCTCGACCTGGCAAGGGATCCTCGCCCGCCTCGGCGGAAGTGACCCGGGCGTCGAGCCAGCCCTTGGAGAGCGCCACCCGGAGGTCGTCCCCCGGCCCCACCGCCTCGCTTTGGGTCACGAGCCGCCCGGCGTGGAGGACGAGGGCGAACCCGCGCTCGAGCAGCTTCGCCACGTTGGCCGGCTCGAGCTTCCCTCGCAACCGTTCGAGCCGCAGCCGCTCCCGGGCGACCACGGTGGAGCGAAAATCGCGAAGGCGCCGCCCGGCCTCCTCGGCGCGCCTCAGCAGCGCGCGTACCCGCGCTCGGGGTTCCTGTAGGGCGAGCCGCTCGCGCCCTTGCGCGAGGCGCAAGCGCAGCGACCGGATCCGGGCTCGCAGGGCCGCCTCCACCCGGTGGAGGTCGTCGTCGACCCGGTTGCGCTCCACCGAGAGCAGGTGCGCCGGGTCGAGGAGCTCAGCGCGCAGAGCTCGAATCTCGCGTCGGCGGGCGAAAAGACCCTCCGCGACTCCGCGGCGGAGGCGCGCCCGCAAGGAGGCGAGGTGAGCCTCCAGGTCCTCCTTCACCGGCACCACGATCTGCGCGGCATGGGTGGGAGTGGCGGCCCGCACGTCGGCCACCAGGTCGGCCACCGTGAAGTCCACCTCATGGCCCACCGCACTCACCACCGGCACCGAGCAGGCCGCGATGGCGCGGGCCAGCCGCTCGTCATTGAAGGCGGACAGGTCATCCTGTGAGCCGCCCCCGCGCGTCACCACCACGACGTCGCAGCCCGCCCGGCAGAGCGCCCGCAGCGCCGAGGCGAGCTGGGCCGCTGCCCCCTCTCCCTGGACGCGACAGGGGGCCACCAAGACCGGCATGGTCGGGTAGCGGCCGTGGAGGACCCGCAAGAAATCGCGCAGGGCCGCGCCGGTCGGGCTGGTGGCCAGCCCCACCCGGCGTGGGATGACCGGGAGGGAGCGCTTGCGCTCCGGGTCGAGCAGGCCGTCGCGCTGCAGCCGTTCCTTGAGCTGCTTCAAAAGGAGCGCCTGGGCTCCCGCCCCGCGCGGCTCGACCTCCTGCACCACGAGCTGGTACTTTCCGTGAGGGGGATAGATCTCGAGGAAACCTCGCACCACCACCTCGAGACCGTCCTCGAGCGCGAAGGGGACCTTGCGCGCCTGGGAGGCCCATACCACCGCCGAGAGGCTGGCCTCCTCGTCCTTCAGCGCGAAGTAGAGATGACCGCTCGACTGGCGGCGCAGGCTCGCGATCTCCCCCGCCACCCACACGTCCTTGAACCGTGGCTCGAGCTGGGCCCGCAAGAGCCGGGTGAGCTCGCCCACCCCGAGCGGGCGCGGCCGGACGCGGGCGAAGAGATCACCGGTCTCCCCGGGCTTGGGCGGCGCCGCCATCGCCCTCTTGTACCGCGTCCCACTCACGGGCGCAGTCCTCAGCGCGAGCACCGAGGGCGGACGCCGGAAGCGCCGAACCCGCGTCCCTTCTTGGAAGGGCCCGGCGGCCGAGAAAAGCTCGCAGATCCGCACCCGCCCTCAAAGGCGGGAGGCGAGGCGGGTGCTCATGGCGCCGGCGCGGCCCTCAGGCGGCCCTCTGCTCGTCGGCGAGGGCGCGCATGACGAGGTCGCGCAGGGCGGCGATGAAGTCGGGCCGAGTCCCCACCGCTCGCGCCCGGCCGTAGTAGGCTGCCCCCCCCTCGAGGGCCGCCTGCCGCCCCAGGATGTCGAGGTCGTAGAGCGTCTCGAGGTGCTCCGACACGAAGGCGATGGGCACCGCGACGACGGCGCGCTCCCGCGCGTGCGCCCTCAAGAAGGCAACCGTGTCCGGACCGAGCCAGCGCAGCGGGCCCACCCGGCTCTGGTAGGTGATCCGCCAATCGCCGGGGGCGAGTTCGCACCGCTCGGCGGTGCCGCGGGCGGAGATCTCCACGTAGCGCGGGTACGGATCGCCCTTTTGCACCTGGCTCATGGGGAGCCCGTGCGCACTGAAAACCACGAGAAGGTTTCCTCGGAGCGCGGCGGGGACTTCGGCGATCGCCTCGCGCAAGGTCCCGGCCGCGGCTTCGAGGAAGCCCGGGTGGTCGTGCCAGGTGCAGATCTCGTAGAGCGGCCTGTCCGCAGGCCAATGGCTTCTCATCTCCTTGAGCGAGCTCAAGGTGGTGGCGTTGGCCCATTGCGGGTAGAGCGGCAAGGCGACGGCTCGCTCCGCTCCGACGGCGAGTGCCTCCGCGACCGCTTCCCGAGTGCCGGGTCTTCCGCAACGCATGGCGAGGTGGGTCGAAAAACCCGGTCCGAGGGCCCGGGCGAGCGCACGGGCTTGCTCCTCGGTGCGCTCGACGAGGGGCGACCTCCCGCCGATGAGCTCGTACTTCTCGGCCGAGGAGGGAGCCCGAAACTTGGCGATGAGGAAGGCGAGAGGTTGCCGGAGCGGACCGAGGCCGCGCGGGAGCACGTCCAAGAACAGGTCGTAGAGGTAGGGCCGCACCTCGGCGAGGCTGCGCGGGCCGCCCAGGTTCATGAGGAAGACAGCGGTTCGCAAAGGGGCCCCCGGGCGCTTCGAAAGGCTACACGGTGCGCGAGAAGGTGTTCTTCCGACCGGCGTGCTTGCCGAGGTAGGCGTCGAAGAGCATGGCTACGTTGCGCACGAGGAGCTGACCGAGCGGGAGCACGCGGAGGGTCCGACCGTCAAAGGCGACGAGGCCGTCCTTCACGAGCTCGTCGACACCGCGGCCGAGGGCCTCGCTCATGTCCTGCCGCGCCCGCGGCCCGAAGCGCTCCTCCACCTCGCCGAGGTCGAGCTTCAGCAGGCACATGACCCGGTTGATGACGAAGCGCCGCAGCACGTCGTCGGCGGTGACGCTCGCGCCCCGCTCGATGGGGAGCTGCCCCGCCTCCACCCGGTCACCCCACACCCTGAGCTTGTGCGAGTTCTGGGCGTAGGCCCCTCCCACGTCGGAAATGGAGCTCATGCCGAAGGCGACCGTGTCGGCCGCCGGCCGGACGGTGTAGCCCTGGAAGTTCCGGGTCAGATAGCCCTCATCCTGCGCACGGGAGAGCTCGTCCGATTCGAGAGCGAAGTGGTCGAGCCCGATGAGACGGTAACCCGCCCCGGTGAAGGCCTCGACGGCGTCGAGGAAGAGCTCCACCCGCTGCTCGGTCTTGGGCAGGGCCTCCTGCGGCAAGAGGCGCTGGTGCGGCTTCGCCCACGGCACGTACGCGAACCCGAATACCGCCATCCGGTCCGGGTGGATGGCGAGGATGCGCTCGAGCGTGCGCTTCCAGGTCTCCGGGGTCTGGTACGGCAGGCCGTAGATGAGGTCGAGGTTCACCCCCCGGAATTGATGGCGCCGGGCGGCTTCCACGAGCTCGCGCGTTTCTCGCTCGCCCTGGATGCGCCCGACCACCTCCTGCACCTTGCCGTCGAAATCCTGCACCCCCATCGAGATGCGGTTGAATCCCAGCTCGGCCAGCGTTGCGATCTGGCCCTGGGTGGTGATGGCCGGATCGATCTCGATGGCCTTCTCGGCGTCCGCGGTGAAGGTGAGATGGCGCGCCAGGATCTCGTGGCAGCGCACGAGTTGCTTCACGTCGAGGAAGGTCGGCGTGCCGCCCCCCCAGTGCAGCTGCGAGACTTCCCGGCGATGGGGCAAGAGCCGGGTGACGAGCTCCACCTCCTTCTCGAGGAGGTCGAGATAGCCGTCGGCCCGGTTCCGGTCATGGGTGGCGACCACGTTGCAGCCGCAGAAGCGGCACATCTCGCGGCAGAAGGGGAGGTGCACGTACACCGAGAGCGGGCCCTCGTCCCGGTCGGCCCGTGCGAGGTGCTCGGCATACTGCGCCGGCCCGAAGGCCTCCGTCCATTCGGGCGCCGTCGGGTAACTCGTGTAGCGCGGTCCGGGCCGATCGTACTTCCGGATGAGCTCGGCGGAGGGGATCTCGGTCACCGGGTGCACCTCGTCACGGGAGAAACCCGTGCACCGCCTCGACGAGAGCCTCGACGTTCTCCGGCGGTGTCTCGGGCTGGATTCCGTGGCCCAGGTTGAAGATGTAACCGGGTTCGTGGCCGACCGCCTCGAGGAGCCGCCCGCAGCGGGCGAGCAGGGTTTCGCGGGGCCCGAGCAGGAGGGTCGCGTCGAGGTTGCCCTGGAGGGCGAGGTGGGGGAGCTCGCGCCTCGCCTCGGCGAGCGAGACGCGCCAGTCGAGGGAGAGCACGTCATATCCCAGGCCGCCAAGCTGGACGAGATGCGTGCCGAGCCCGGTCCCGAAGAGGATGGAGGGCACGCCCGCGCCCCTCGCCGCCTGGGCGATGCGGGCGAGATACGGGAAGCTGAACTCGGTGAGGTCCTCGCGGTCGAGCTCGCCCAGCCAGCTCTCGAAGACCTGCACCGCCTGAACCCCGGCCGCCACCTGGGCCTCGATCTGCAGGACGGCGGCGCGCGTCAGCTTCTCGAAGAGGGCCTGGGCACATCGCGGGTCGGTGTAGAGCAGGCTCTTCAACCGGGCGATGCCCGACTTGCCCCCTTCCACGATGTAGCTCGCGACCGTGAAGGGCCCCCCCACGAACCCGATGAGCGGAACCCGCCCGCCGAGGGCATGCCGCGTGGCGCGTACGCCCTCGAGCACGAAGGGCAAGTCGCGGTCGGGGTCGGGCACCCGCAGGGCCTCGACGTCGGACCGCGTTCTCACCGGATTGCCGATCCGGGGACCTCCGTCCCCCTTGCCCTTCTCGCCCTTCTCGAAGGAGAGGTCGAGCCCCATGGCCGGCAACGCGATGAGGATGTCGGAAAAGAGGATGGCAGCGTCGAACCCGAACTCCTCGATGGGTGCCACAGTGACCTTGGCGATGAGTTCCGGGGTGCGGCACAGCTCGAGGAAACCCACCTTAGCTCGCTCGGCGCGGTAGCTCGCCTGGTAACGCCCCGCCTGGCGCATGAGCCAGATGGGCACGCGATCGACCGGCTGGCGTCGGCAGGCCTTGAGGAAGCGCTCGGACTGCGGGGTCATTGCGGGCCCGGCATCTTATACGAAGGGGGGGACCGGGGCACATGGGGGGGGAGAACGCCCCGTTCGGAGGTGAGGGAGGGGGCGTGCGGTCCGATGCAGGGGCGCCCCGAGGAGTCTCGCCCTCGCCATCGTGCGCCCGTGCCCGGGGGTGGGGCGCGCTCTTTCGGCGCGGGCCGCCCCTCAATGTCAGCGCTTCGCGAGGCGCCCTGCGGAGAGGGCCGACTCCACCTCGCCCGCGCCGATCCCAGACACCCGCAGCGTCTTACGCCGCCCGCGCGCTCCCTGGATAATCTCGACGGCCGCCTTCTTCACGCCGAGTGCCTCCGCCACGAAATCGAGCAACCGCGCGTTGGCCTCGCCCTCGACTGGAGGCGCCGCGAGTGCGATCTTGAGCCGTCCCTCCTGCTCGCCCAAGACCCGCGTCCTCGAGGCCCGCGGCGAGACGAGCACCTCGAGAAGGGCCCCCCCGGGCACGTCTCGCGCGAAGCTCACCTCGCGATCCCCACGAGTGCGATGCGCGCCCGGTCGGCCCGGCGAGCCATCTCCTCGCGGTCCATGAGCAGGGTGTGGCCCGCCTCGACGGCGAGCACGCGAGCCTTCGCCTCGCGCATGACCTCCACCGTGTCGGGTCCGACGGCGGGCAGATCGAAGCGCCGGTCCTGCTGAGGCTTCACCGCCTTCGCGACCACCGCCCCCTCGGCGAGGGTCCCCCCGCGCCGGATGCAGGCGTCCGTCCCCTCGAGCGCCTCTACCGCCAGGGCTACTCGGTCCTTCACCACCACGGTCTGGCCGAGGTCGAGCCGTCCGATGCCGCGGGCGAGCTCGAGGCCGTAGCGGGCGTCCACCCACTCCTCCTCGGTCGGAACGCAGCGGCCGAGCACGCCCTCGGGGGCCAGACGGTCGGCGAGGAAGGGGGTGGGATCCCGCACTGGAAAGCCTTCCTCCTCGAGGTAGCCGGCGGCGGCGCGCAGGAGGTGATCGTCGCTGCGCACGGCCACGCGTGCGAGGAGCTTCACGCCGACCGCGTCGAGCCAGGCGTCCCGGAAGAACCGAACCTTGCTCACCGAGCCGAGCATCACCACGCCTTCGGCTCCTCCGGCCCGCAGCGCGGAGAGCACCTTGCCGAACTCGCCGAGCTTCACCCAGGTGAAGGCGTCCGAGCATTCCTCGAGCTCCTCCGCCGCCTGGTGGACGAAGGCCACCACCACCACCCTGTGGCCAGCGCGGCGCGCGCTTTCGGCGAAGAGGATTGGAAACCGCCCTCCGCCGGCGATGAGCCCGATGGTCGACACGTGACTCCTTGCCGGGAAGGTCCCCTAGCGCACGAGCCCGCGATCCCCCACCCCCTCCAGGAAGGCGACGAGGTGCTCGATCTCCGGAGCGTGGGGATACTCGGCCCTGAGCTGCTGGCAGGCCTCCTTGAGCGCAAGCTTCTGGCGAAAGACGATGCGGTGGGCTTCCTTCACGCGGGATATCTGCTCGGCGGAAAAGCCGCCCCGCTCGAGTCCGGTGGTGTTGATGCCCACGAGTTGGGCCCGGTCGCCCTGGACCATGCAGTAGGGCGCCACGTCCTGGACGACCATCGAGCCCCCGGCCGCCATGGCGAAGCGACCGACCCGCGTGAACTGGTGCACCCCGGAAAGCCCGCCCAGCAGGACGTGGTCCTCGAGCCAGACGTGTCCCGCCAGCGGGACCGAATTGGCGAGGATGCAACCGTCGTCTACCCGACAATCATGCGCCACGTGGCTGTTGGCCATGAAGAGACAGCCGTTCCCGATGCGGGTGACCCCGCCCCCCCCCTCGGTGCCGAGGTGGATGGTGGTGAACTCGCGAAACCGGTTGCCGTCCCCGATGACGAGGCGGGTGTGCTCACCCCGGAACTTGAGGTCCTGCGGGATCTGGCCCAGGCAAGCGTGCGGGAACACCCTGTTGCCGGCGCCGAGGACCGTGTCGCCCTCGACGACGGCGTGCGCCCCCACCACGTTGCGCGGCCCCATCCTCACCTCGGGGCCGATGACCGCAAAGGGACCTATCTCGCAGCTCGGGTCGATCTGGGCAGCCGGATCGACGAGGGCGGTCGGATGGATCCCCATGCGCTCCTCCCACTGTGCGCCCTTCCCGTCGCTCCCGGGCTAAACGCCCTCGGCCCGGCGCGGAACCGTGCGGAGCGCGCTCGCGCACGCTTGTGCCGCTCCGTTCACGGCCTCTTCTCCTCGTCCTCGAGGGCCTTCATTCTCTTCGCGAGGGCCCTCACCTCGCGCAAGAGCTCAGGTAGGCGCAAGAGCGCCGCCTCGATGCGAAGCTGTTCCTGGCGAGGCCGCGCCGGACTGCCGAGGACGAGGCCACCCGGTTCCACGTCCTGCATGACCCCCGACTGGGCGAGGAGCTTCGCCCCATCCCCGATGGTGAGGTGCCCGGTGATCCCGACCTGGCCCGCGGCCACCACGCCCTGGCCGAGCCGGGTGGAGCCGGCGATCCCCACCTGGGCGATGAGGAGCGACAGCGCGCCCACCTGCACGTTGTGGGCGATCTGCACGAGGTTGTCGACCTTGACCCCGCGACCGATGCGGGTCGACCCGAGCGTCGCGCGGTCGACGCAGACGTTGGCTCCGAGCTCCACGTCGTCCTCGATGATGACGTTTCCGGACTGGGGGACCTTGTAGTGGCGGGGGCCCGAGCCGTCCTCGCCTTCCGGGTCGAAGGCGAAGCCGAACCCGTCGGTGCCCACCACGCAGCCGGCCTCGAGCACCACCCGGTTGCCGAGCACGCACCCTTCCCTCACCACGGCGTTGGGCCAGAGCACGCAGGCCTCGCCGAGGCGGCTCTCCGTCCCGACCTGGGCGCCGGGAAAGAGGATGCAGCGCGGCCCCACCACGGCGCGCGGCCCCACGTAGGAGAGGGGCATGAGCTCGGCGGTGGGGTCGACCTCGGCGGAGGGGTGCACGTAAGCGTACTGCGAGACGCCGGGACTGGCCCGTCTCGGGGGATGGAAGAGCGTCGAGATCTTGGCAAAGGCGAGATAGGCGTTGCGCGCCCGCAGCAGGGTGCGCCCGGGGAGGACTTCCTCCTCCGGCTCCACCAGGACGGCGCTCGCCTTCGTCGCCTGGTAGGCCGCCCGGTACTTGCGGTTGGAGAAGAAGGAGAGGTCGCCGGGCCCGGCGTCCTCGAGCGAGGTCACCCGCTCGATACGGACGGACCCGTCGCCGGCGACCTCGCCGCCGACCTGGGCGGCGAGCTCGGCCAGCGTGTAGGTCACTTCCCCTCCTTCTTGGCCGAGGCCTTCTTGTCGGGCGCGCCGCTGTCCTTCTTGGCGGTCGGAGCGGGCGGGGAGCTGCCCTTGTAACGCGCGTTGTACTTGCGGACGAGCTCGTTCGTGAGGTCGAGGGCGGGAGCGCCGTAGACGAGGGCCTCGGACTGGACCACGAGCGAGACGCCCTCGGCCTCCGCGATCTCGCGGACGATGCCCGACATCTTCTCGAAGATACCGCGGGTCATCTCGCGCTCGCGGTCGGAGAGTTCCTTCTGCTGCTGCATGAAGAACCCCTGCAGCTCGGTGCCCTTGCGCTCGATCTCGCCCTGCTTCTCCTTGCGGGCGTCATCGCTCATGAGGCTCGACTGCTTTTCGAAGTCGCCGCGCATCCTCTCGAACTCGCCCTTGCGCTCGTCGAGCATCTTCTGCTTCTGGTCGAATTCCTCCTTGAGCGCGGCCCGGGCGGCCTTGCCCTCGTCGATTTCGGTGAGGGCACGCTGCAGGTCCACATAAGCGACCTTGCTATCGGCCCGCGCCGGCGCGGGCCGGCCGAGGAGCGCCGCGGCAGCGGTGACGAGCGCGGCAGTGAGGAAGGGATGTCTGAGGGTCATGGCGGTTTCCCGGGGATGACGGCTAGAAGAAGTTGCCGATCGTGAATTGGAAGTCGACGGCGCTGTCGATGTAGGTTTGGGTGTACGGGTCAAAACGACGGTTCAACGGGAACCCCCACTCGAAGCGCAGGGGCCCGATGGGGCTGAACCACCGTATGCCGAACCCCCAGGATTTGTACAGGGAGAGCGAGACGGAGGAGTCGGTCCACGATCCTTGCGGGAACACGTTGCCCATGTCGAAAAATCCCACCCCGCGGATGCCGACCTTCTCGACGATGGGGAACTCCGCCTCGAGATTGAGCGTCACCTCCTTGTTGCCGCCGATGTAGGCGTTGTAGAGCGCGCTGTCTGGCAGGTTGGTGGTGGCCACCGGCACCGTCGGCGAGATGGACAGCAGGCGGTATCCCCGGACCGAGTTGATGCCTCCGAGGTAGTAGCGCTCGGAGATGGGGACCGGATGGGCCGAGTCCCAGCCCATGATGTAGCCGAGGTTCAGCTTGGCCTTGCCCACGATTCCGAGGAAGAGCGGATGGTAGTAGCGGCTGTCGAGGGTGTAGCGGGTGAACAGGTTCACGTTCGAGCCGAACAGGGCATGCGGGGCGAGGAACGGCGGGGCGATCTCGGCCGAGATGGACTCGAAGTACCCCCGGCTCGGGAAGAGCCGGTTGTCGCGCTTGTCCACCTGCAGCGAGAAGCGCAGCGAGCTCGTCGTCCCCGACTTGAACTGGTTGTTGAGGTTGACGAGGTTGAGGCCGGTGGGCGTCACCGTCACGTACTCGTTCGTGTAGGTGGCGAACAGGCGCACGTCCTCGAGGTGGCTCGTCCAGGGGATGACCGGGGCGAGACCGCTCAGCTCGTAACCCCAGGTCACCGAGCCGCCGATGGCCTTGCGCTGGAAGGTGCTGAAGACTCCCTCGGTGACGTAGACGTTCGTGGCGAAGGTCCACTTGGTATCGAGGAAGTAGGGGTCGACGTACTCGATCTGGCCGAGCTGGCGGATGGACGAGTAGGAGAGCTGCAGGGAGAGGGTCTGTCCCCAGCCGAGGAAGTTGTTCTGCGAGATCTGGGCGGTGAGGATGAGGTTTTCGTAGGAGGAGTAGCCGGCTCCCACCTGGAAACTCCCGGTGGACTTCTCCTTCACCGCCACCCGGGCCACGATCTTGTCGTCGGCGGTGCCCCGCTCGGTCGTGATGGCGACGCTCTCGAAGAACCCGAGGGCGGTGACCCTGGCCTTGCTCGTGTTGAGCGCGGTGTTGTTGAAGAGCTCGCCCTCGTAGATGCGCAACTCGCGGCGGATGACCTTGTCGCGCGTCTTCTCGTTGCCGATCACCTCGATGCGCTCGAAATAGCACTTGCGGCCGGGCTGGATGTCGTAGGTGAGGTCGACGATGCGCTCCTTGGCGTCGACCTTGGTCTCGGGGTTCACGTTGGCGTAGGCATAGCCGTCATCCCGGTAGACGTCCGCCACCGCGATGAGGTCCTTGCCCACCCGCGAACGGGCGAAGATCTCGCCGGGCTTCACCTGGATGACCTTGAAGAGCTCGGCCTTGTCGTGGAGGAGCTCGCCCGAGAAGTCGATCTTGCCGATGCGGTACTGCTCGCCCTCCTCGATGCGCAGGGTGATGTACAGGAAGTGCCGGTCGGGGCTGAGGGCGATGACGGGCTTGCTCACCTTGGCGTAGATGTAGCCGTGGTCGCCGTAGACGAACTGCAGGTTCTGCAGGTCCCGCTGGAAGACCTCTTCCCGGTAGTTGCCAGCGCTGGTGATGAGCGAGAGATAGCCGCCCTCCTGGGTGGACATGGCTCCGAGCAGCTCGCTCCGCGAGACGTGGGCGTTCCCGATGAACTGGATCTCCTTCACCTGGACCTTGGCGTGCTCGTTCACCTCGAACACGAGTGAGACCTGGTTGTCGGGGCGGTCCTCCAGGCGGTAGGTCACCTCCGCGAGGAAGAATCCCTTCTCGACGTACTTGTCCTGGATCTTCTTCACGCTCTTCTGGACGAGGTTGAGATCGAGGATGGTGTTGGCCTTCTGCTCGACGAGATCCTTCAGATCGTCGTTCGACAGCTCCTTGTTGCCGGTGATGCGGGTGTCCCTCACGGTGGGCTTCTCCGCCACGAGGAAGACGATCTCGGGACGCTCCGGGTCGCCGCGCTCCTCCACCTGCACGTCCGAGAAGAAGCCGAGCTTCATGACGGCTCGGATGTCGTCGTCGATCTTCTTGAGGTCGAGCGGCTGGCCTGGCTTGGTCGCCATGGCAGCCTTGATGGCGTCGGCTTCCACCCGCCGGTTGCCCTCCACCGCCACGCTGGCGATGACCGGGCCTTCAGCCGCGCGCGCGGGCGAGCCGAGGACGAGGGCGAGCACCGAGCCCAGCAGGACGAGGCGCGTCACGAGGGGGCGCAATGTATTGCAAGGAGGCGACATGCATCAAGAAGAACCGGGACCGGCAGGCCACATGCCCCTACCCGCGGCCGGGGGCGTCAGGAGAGTAGGCCGGAGCTGAGGCACAGCTTTCGCGGTAGGGCCCCGGCCAACCGCTCGTTGTGCGTGACGATGACCATGGTGATCCCGAGGGCGGCGTTGAGCTCCTGCAGCAGGCGGTGGATACCCTCGGCCGTGGCCGGATCGAGGTTTCCGGTGGGCTCGTCGGCGAGGAGCAGCCTCGGCCGCAAACACAGGGCGCGGGCCAAGGCCACCCGCTGCTGCTCGCCGCCCGAGAGCTCCCCCGGCTTGTGATCCATCCGTTCGGCCAGCCCCACCCGCTCGAGCATCTCCTCGGCGGAACGCCGGGCCGAGGGCCGGGGCAAGCGCCGGATGAGTGCGGGCATCATGGCGTTCTCGAGGGCGCTGAACTCGGAGAGGAGGTGATGGCTCTGGAAGATGAAGCCCACCGTCTCGTTGCGGAAGGCGGCGAGGTGCGCCTCATCCCGCGCGAAGACGTCCTCGCCCTCGAACAGCACCTGGCCGGTGGTGGGATGGTCGAGAGCCCCGACCACGTTGAGGAAGGTGCTCTTCCCCGAACCGGAGGGCCCGGTGAGGGCCACCATCTCGCCGGCCGCGATATCGAGGTCCACCCCGCGCAGCGCCTCGACCCGTCGATCGGCCGCCCCGGCCTTGTCGGGCGGCATGAGGTAGGTCTTGACGAGGTGGCGGACCTCGAGGAGCTTCGGCGCGCTCGGCTTCGATGAGGCGGACATCACTCGCTCCTCAGCCCCTCCACCGGCTCGAGCCGCGAGGCCTTGCTGGCGGGATAGATGGTGGCGAGGTAGCTGAGCGCGAGCGCGAGCAGCGCCACGAGCCCGAACTCGGTGGGGTCCATCCTCACCGGCAGGTTCGAGATGTAATAGACCTCCGGATCGAGCGGGATGCCCACCTTCTCGATGAGCAGGCAGGTCCCCACCCCGAGCAGCAGGCCGAAGGCCATGCCCACCGCGCCGATGATGACCCCCTCGGCCACGAAGATCTTCATGATGCTGGACTGCCCGGCGCCCATGGCCTTCAGCACCGCGATCTCGCGCCGCTTGTCCAAGACCTGCATGATGAGGGTGGCGACGATGATGAAGCTCGCCACGAGCACGATGAAGCCCAAGATGATGGCCATCACCACCTTTTCCATCATGAGGGCGGAGAAGAGGTTGCGGTTGAGCTGGCCCCAGTCGCGCACGCGGAAGGGGTAGCCCTCGAGCGCGGTGAGGACCCGCCGCAGGATGGGCCGCGCCTCGTCCACGTTCGACACCTTGAGCTCGAGGCCGGTGACGGCGTCGTTCGTGCCGAAGAAGCGCTGCGCCTCCTCGAGTTGGATGTAGGCGAACTTCGAGTCGTACTCGTACATGCCGGTGTAGATCACGGCCGCCACACGGAACGGCCGGCTCTTCGGCTGCGGCCCGGCCGGACCGAGATCACCGAGGGGAGAGATGACGTTCACGATGTCACCCACCGAAACCCGGAGCGAGCGGGCCATCTCCTTGCCGATGGCGATGCCGGGCAGCACCCGGCCGCCCGCCGGCACGGCAGGCGCTCCCCGGGGACGGGAAAAGCCCCGCTCTCCCGAGGCCTTCGCTCCCTCGAACGCATCCCCTTCGTCGGAGAGGAGAGCCTCACCGGCGCGGGGATCCTCGGGGGGTGGGATCCGCTCCGGATGGTCGAGGAACTCGAGCTTCCCCTCCTCCGGCAACACGTCGCGGGGCAGGTGGGTGACCGTGCCCACCGTGCTCGGGTCGATGCCCTTGAGGACGGCGCCGGTGAGGTTCTGGTCCGCCGACAGCATCACCTCGTTGTAGAGGAAGGGCGTCGCTCCCACGACCCCGGGCACGGCCAGCACGCGCTGACGGGTCTCCCTCCATTCGGTGAAATCGTTCTGCCCGTACTTCATCACGATGCCGTGGGCGTTCGTCCCCAGGATCTTGGCCTTGAGGTCGCCCTCGAAGCCGCTCATGACCGAGAGCACCACCGTGAGCGCCCACACGCCGATGGCGACCCCACCGATGGAGATGAGGGTCATGAGGAGCGTGGCCGGCATGCGCTTTTGCAGGACGAGCTCGCCGCGCCGGACCGAGCGGCGCTCGGCGCGCGCCCTCCGGTAGGAGGAAGCCATGGCCACGAGCAGGCCGGGGACGATCCCGGTCACCACGAGCAAGAAGAGCCCCAAGAGCGTCCGCGGCGAAAGACGCAGGTGGCTCCGTGCCACGAAGAGCTCGTAGGAGAGGGAGGGATCGACCCGGCCGCCCCCGAAGAGGAGGAAACCGAAAGAGGCGCCCACGAAGGCGCAGGTGCCGGCCAGGAGTGAGGCGAGGAGCAGTCCCAGCACGACCACGAGCGGTCCCTGCGCCTCCCAGCTCACCAGGGCGAGCCCGGTCGGGCGCAGGCGAGGCAAGGCCAGGAGGACCGGGCCGAGCAGAAGGGCGAGCAGCACCAGGGTTGCAGTCGCGATCTCGTAGAAGCCGATGCGCCGTCCCACCGCCGCCCCGATGAGGCCCCCGGCGACCGCCAGCACGGCCCCACCCAGGATGGCGAGGAGCGTGGCAACCCCGCTCGCCAGCCCGAGCCGGTCGAGCAGGACCACCTGTCCGAAGCCGGCCACGAGCGGGGCCGCCAGGATCCCCGCCGCTGCGAAACCGAAGGTGGCGGCAGAAAAGGCCCGCGGCGCGTAGGGGGTGGAGCTCGGCCCGGAGGGGCTGGCCAGGGGTCCTTGGGGGGTGGGAGCGAGGTTCGACGGGGCAGTCACGTGAGTGGAAACGCTCGGGGAGACGTGTCAGTCCCGCCCCTTCAGCAGCGGAAAGAGCACTACGTCGCGGATGGAGGCCGAGTCGGTGAGGATCATGGCCACCCGATCGATGCCGATGCCCTCCCCCGCGGTGGGGGGCATGCCGTGCTCGAGCGCCCGCACGAAATCCTCGTCATACGGCATGGCCTCCTCGTCGCCCTGGGCCTTCGCCTTCATCTGCGCCTCAAAGCGCGCGCGCTGGTCGGCCGGGTCGTTGAGCTCGCTGAAGGCGTTCGCCACCTCCATGCCCGCGACGAAGAGCTCGAAGCGGTCGACGAGGCGGGGGTCGGCGTCGCGGCGGCGGGAGAGCGGACTCGTCTCGAGCGGAAAGTCGATGACGAAGGCCGGCCGCTGCCGGGGCAGCTCGGGCTCACCGAATAGCTCGAAGGCGATCGCCAGGGCATCGCCCGGCGAGCGGCTCGCCGCTTGCTCGAGCTTCCAGGCACCCTCGGAATCGTTCTCCCGGCTGGCGGCCCCCGCCACCGCCTCATCGAGCCCCTTGCCGGCGAGGGCGTCCTCGACGGAGAGGCCGAGGGCGCGCGCCCCCACCTCCAGCATGGAGACTCGCGGATAGGGGGGGGTGAAATCGATGGTCTGACCCTGGAAGGTGACGAGGGGCGAGCCGTTCACGTCGAGCGCCAGGCGGTGAAACAGCTCCTCGGTGAGCCGCATGAGATCTTCGTGGGTGGCGTAGGCCTGGTAGAACTCGATCGAGGTGAATTCCGGGTTGTGCCTCCGGTCGATGCCCTCGTTGCGCCAGATGCGGCCGATCTCGTAGACGCGATCGAACCCTCCCACGACTAGTCGCTTCAGGTGCAGCTCGGTGGCGATGCGGAGCTTGAGGTCGAGATCGAGCGCGTTGTGGTGGGTCTCGAAAGGACGGGCAGCTGCGCCGCCGGCCTCCTCGGGCTTGTGCAGGGTGGGGGTCTCCACCTCGAGGAAATCGCGTTCGTCCAGGAAGTGGCGGATACCCGAGATGATGCGGGCCCGTTTCCTGAAGGTTTCGCGCACGCCGGGGGTCACGATGAGGTCGACGTAGCGACGGCGGTAGCGTTCCTCGACGTCGGCGAGCCCGTGCCACTTCTCGGGCAGGGGCCGGATGGACTTCGTGAGGATGGTGAAGGACCGCGCCTCGACCGAGAGCTCTCCCGTCTTGGTGCGGGTGGCCGGGCCCTCGGCCGCCACCACGTCGCCCACGTCGAGCAGCTTCAGCACCTCGAAGGAGCGCTCCCCCAGCTTGTCCTTCTTGAGCCAGACCTGGATCTCGCCCGAGCGATCCCGCAGCCGGAGGAAGGCGGCCTTCCCGAAGCTGCGGATGGCGAGCACCCGGCCGGCGAGCGACCAGTCTCCCGGGTCCTGAGCGATCGAATCGGCCGGCGCCTCGCCGTAGCGCGCGAAGAGATCCAGCGCCAGGTGGCGGGGGGCATAGCCGTTGCCGAAGGGATTCACGCCGAGCTTTTTCAGCTCCTCGGCCTTGCGAAGGCGTTGCGCGACGATCTCGCGCTCGGTCGACCCCAGATCTTCGGGCATGGTCTTTAAGGCCTCGTGCTCTTGCCTGTGGGCAAAGCGCCGGAGGAACTCGGAAACTACCCGGCCCACCGGAAGGGGTCAAATCTGCCGCGCGAGCGGGCCTGCGGTCAGGCCGGACGGTAAACCCGCCAGTCCATCTCCGGGAAGATGTTGTCCTTCCCCTCCACGAAGGCGAGCCAGCTCTCGTCGATCGCATCCTGGCGAACCTGGTCGTGGAGGCGGAAGAACCTCAGCAGATGATCCTTGGTGCGGCGGATGGCGTACTCGACCATGGTCCCCGTCTTCATGATGAAGGCCCAATCGCTCGACTGGGCGAGGAGCAGCTCGCGGGCGGCCTGGTTGAGAGCTCGGCGCCGCAGCCCCTCTGCCTCGGCGAAGTCGCGGGCGAGCCCGATCATCCGCTCGGTGGCCTTGTGCAGGTGGCGGTACACCCAGTCGTTCGAGCCGTCGAGCCAGACGCCGGCGTAGCCCCCGGAGCCCCAGGAACTCAAGGGGGGGGTCGCCACCTGCTGCTCCGGGTTCTCACGAAGGTAGTCCCCCGGCGTGGCGAGCCTGAAGACTCGCTGGTCGAAGGCCACCTTGCGGATGAGGAAGTCGATGAAGGCGGGACCCTCGTGCCACCAGTGTCCGTAGAGTTCCGCATCGTAGGGCGAGACGACGATGGGGCGCGCCCCAGCCATGCGCGAGGCGAGGTGCTCGAGCTGCCGCTCGCGATTGAACATGAAGTTGCCGGCATGCGCGCTCGCCCGCTCTCGCGCTCGAGCCGGGTCATAGGGCTGCTTGTGCGCCGTCTTCCCGGTGATGCGGTAATACTTGATGCCGAGGTTCTTGCGCTGGCCGGTCGGCTGCACGTAGTCGCGGACGTAGTCGAAATCGAGGTCCCAGCCGATGTCCCGGTAAAACTCGCGGTAGTCCGGGTCGCCCGGATAGCCGTGTTCCGCGCTCCACACTTGCATCGAGGACTCGGGGTCGCGTCCGAAGGCCGCCACCCCGGCCGGGGTGAAGACCGGCGCGTAGACGCCGTAGCGCGGTCTGGGCGTGGCGTCGGTAATGCCGTGGGTATCGACGAAGAAGAATCGGAGGTTCTGTTCGACGAGGAGCTGCTCGAGCCCAGGATAGTAGCCGCACTCCGGCAGCCAGATCCCCACCGGATCCCGCCCGAAGTGGCGCCGGTGGTGCGCCACCGAGACCGCGATCTGGGCGCGCACCGCCTCGGGGTACATCTGCAGAAGCGGCAAGAACCCGTGGGTGGCGCTGCAGGTGCATAGCTCCAGGCGCCCGGCGTCCTCCAGCCGCCCGAAGGCGGCCACCAGATCGCGCCGATAGCGATCAGCAAAGAGGGTGGCGAGCTCGCGGAACTCGCGCTGGTAGTGGAGTGCGAGCGGGTGGAAGGTGGGGTCCGTTCGCGTGCGGTGAACCTCGCGATCGGCGAGCTCGCACAGGCGCTCGAGCCGCACCGCGTAGCGGCCCATGAGCAGTTCGTCCCTCAGCATCGCCACGAGCGGCGGCGACATGGTGAGCGAGATGCGGAAGGGGACGCCTTCGTCAGTCGCCCGGTCGAAGACCCTGAGAAGCGGGAGGTAGGTCTCGCTGATCGCTTCGTAGAGCCAGTCTTCCTCGAGGAAGTCCTCGAACTCCGGATGGCGCACGAAGGGGAGGTGCGCGTGCAGGTGCAGGGAGAGGTAACCGAGCGCTTCGTGGGCCATGGCCTAGCGCCCCTTCCCGGCGGGGCCATCCGGAGGCGAGGCGGGTAGGCCCCCCGGCGAGGAGGGACGCCCCCCCATGCCCCCGGCTCCGCTCCCACCCCGGATGCGGCCGAAGCGCGACCAGTCCGACAGGTGTGCGAGCTCGCCCCGCATCTCCTCCGGGAAGGGCTGCCCCGCGTAGGCCTCCCGCCCCACCCCCGGCAAAGGCTCATCCCAGAGGATGCGGAGGAACCGGTCGTCGACCGCCGACGGGCCCAAGCCGGGCAGGAGGACGACGTTCGAGCGCGGGTGGAGCAGGCGCTCCTCTCCGCGGCTGTCGACGAGGTGGATCTCGGCGAGGTAGAGCCGCCCGGGAAGGAGGTCGTGGACGTAGTAGCTCTTCGAGGCGAGCGCGAACGGGACCACGCGCTGTCGAGCCCAGGAAAAGGTGCGCTCGCAGGCGAAGATCCACAGCTCGGAACGCGCCTCGGCGAGCCCCTCCATGGCCGCGGACAGGGTCGTTCCCGCGTGGTCCCAGTACACGAAGAGCGTCCACGGATCGCGCGGCAGCACGACGAGTGTGTCTTCGTCGTAGCTCGGGGGAAGTTCGCCCAGCCGCTCATCGAAGGGGGCGATCCCCGGGCCTTGCACCTTCAGGCCCCGCCGGGTGTGGTGAGGGGTATCGAGCGCGCTCTCGGTGAGAGGGTGCGGCGCCACCCGGGCGGCCTCCTCCCCGGCGACGCGCGCCACCATGTGGCCTTCCGGATCGGGCTCTCGGTCCACCGCGGGCGAGGCTCGAAGCGGGTTCTCCAGGGACGCGCCCGCCGCCCGTCCTCCCCCCTGCCCACCCTCGCCTGAGCTCCCTTTCTCCCCCGAGGGCTTGCTGCGCAGGCGGCGGCGGCCGCCAGGGGCGAGCTTTTGCCCAACCTCGTCGGCGGCGCTCGCCACCCGGGCTTTCACGGCCGTGAGGGCCTCGATGAGCTCGGCCTTGGTCTTGTACCGAGAGTGCTCTTGGCCCAGGGACTTCTTGGCGAGCTCGCGCAGGGCCTCGAGGGAGAGCTTCCTGAGGTCGGCCATGTCACTCCCTTGAATCAATCGCATCGAGCAGCGTCAAGCATAAGAAAGGGGCCGTCCGCGCCGGGCGGCTCCCGGGGCAGCGCGCGGGTCTTGAGTCATCCTCTCGGCCGCGGGAACCCCGCCCCGTTTCTGCTAAGCTCCGTTCGAGAAGCGACGGTTTTGTCCCATGGACGTCGATCGATCGAGCGGGAGCGCCGCATGCCCGAAGTGCGGCACCGAACACGCCGGGCGGGACTGCACGCGCACGACGCCCTCGGCCCCGGAAACCCTGATGCCCTCGGGTGCGGTCCAGGATCCGCTGGTCGGTTCGATGGTGGGGAGCTTTCGCATCCAGCGGCTCCTCGGTCGGGGCGGCATGGGTACCGTCTACCTCGCCGAGCACCCGGTCATCGGCAGCAAGGTGGCCGTGAAGTTCCTCCACGAATCCATGTGCACGAGCCCTGAGCTCGTGGGGCGCTTCTATGACGAAGCACGTGCGGTGAACCTCATCGGTCACGAGAACATCGTCGGCATCTACGATCTCGCCCTGCTCCCCCCGAGCCGGTACTACATCGTGATGGAGTACCTCGATGGGTCACAGCTCTCGGCCTTGCAACGAGCCGGCCGCCTGCCGCCGGCCGTGGCCCTCGAGATCCTCCTCCAGCTCACCGATGCCCTGCGGGCCGCCCATGGCCGCGGGGTGGTCCACCGCGACCTCAAGCCAGAGAACGTCTTCTTGCTGCAGCGCCACGGCTCGCCCCACTTCGTGAAGCTCGTCGATTTCGGCATCGCCAAGCTCGCCGATCGCCAGACGCAAGGTCGCACCGCCGCCGGCGTCATCATCGGGACCCCCGAGTACATGGCACCCGAGCAATGCGACAACAGGTCCATCGACCGGCGAACCGACGTCTACGCCCTGGGGGTCATGGCCTACGAGATGGCCACGGGCCGCCTGCCCTTCACCGGGCAAGGCGTCCCGCAGCTCCTCCTCGCCCAGCTCACCCGGACGCCCCCCCTGCCTCGCCAGGTGGACCCGAGCGTCTCGCCAGCGCTCGAGCAGATCATCATGAAGGCGCTCGCCAAATCGCCGGCCGACCGCTTCCAGGACATGGCCAGCTTCGCGGCCGCGCTCGAGGCGACTCGCGAGCACGAGCCCTCAGCCAAGGGAGCTCCCCAGCTCTCCGAGCCCCCTTCCCCCCCGGCGGCGGCCGAGTTCGATGTCTGCTTCTCCGACGGAGGGAGACATCGGCTCCAGGCCAGCCAGGTTTCCCGCGGTGGGCTCTTTTTGGGATTTGAGGGACCCTTCCCGCCCCTCTTCTCCAAGGTCTCGATCGCCTTGCCGGGCGAGAAGGGCGCGCTCGAGGTCCCGGCCGAGGTGGTCCGGCATGTGGCCGAGCGCGATGCCGGGCGCTGGGGCATGCAGGCCGGGTTCGCCGTGCAGTTTGGCCCCTTGAGAGCACCCGAGCGCCAGGCGGTCGACGCGCTCGCCCAGAGCCGGCCAGCCCGGTCGGAGCGCCACGCCACGCCGGTCTCCCTCACCCTCGAGGAACTCGAGCGACGCGCCGCCGCCGGCCCCTACGAACTCCTCGGTGTGAGGCCCGAGGTGGGGTTCCCGGAGATCCGCTCGGGCGCTCGGCTCTTGCGCGGCCAGATCGACGCCTTGCGGCTGCGCCTCCCGGCCGAGCAGCAGGGCTCCCAGGTGACCGAGATGCTCGCTCGGGTCGACGCCGCCCTTTCCGTGCTCGGCACGCCCGCCGAGCGGCTCATGTTCGACGCGCGGCGCGGCAACTTCCACGGCGTCGCCCATTGCGTCACCGCCGGCCTCACCCCGGCCGTCATCGAGGCGCGCCGGCGCACCCTCCTCGCCGAGTCCCCGATCCGAGGCGAGGAGGCGAAGCGCCACCTGGCCCGGGCTCAGGTGGCGGCCAAGCTCGGCAACAGCGCGGCCGCCCTCGCCGCCTACGAGGCCGCCCTCACGGCCGACCCGCTCGACCTCGCCGTGCACCAGCGCTACTGGGAGCTGAAGCGGCAGCCTTGAGAGACGGCGGCAAGGGCTTCAGGCGCCGTTGCGGCTCGCCGCCGCCGCGCAAGGCCGCCTACAATCGGACCTTCACATGCCGGCCACCGCCCTCGCTCTTCCGGCGCTCGCGCTCCTCCTCGCCCTCGCGGGCGAGGAGACGAACCCCGCCGAACCCCCCTCCGCTCGACGCTACCTTATCGAGCGGGTGGAACTCGTGGGCCTCCGGCGCACGCAACCGTCCGAGGTCCGTCGCCACCTGGCGGTCTCCGAGGGCGATCCGCTCGACGACTCGGCCGTCCGCCTCTCGCGCCTACGCCTTTTGCAGCTCGGCTGGTTCTCCCGCGTCGAGAGTCGGGTGGAGCGCGGCAGTCAGCGGGGGCTCGTGATCCTGGTGTTTAGCTTCACCGAGCGCAACACCCTCATCGTCTCCGACTTCGTGCTCGGCTCGACCGGGCCTCAGCCCATTTACGGAGGCTTCGGGCTCACCGAGGGCAACTTCCTCGGGCTCGGCCTCGGCCTGTCGGGGGCCTTCGTCTACGGAGGGACACCCTCGGAGGAGCCGCTCGCCCCGGCTCGCTTCGCGCTCAAGGGCGCGTTCTACGATCCCGAGTTCAACTGGGGTCGTCTGGCCATGGTGGCCGGCGTCTCCGCCATCCTTCTCCACGGCGAGGAGTTCGCCTGCACCGACCCGAGCTGTCACCTCTTCCAAGGGCACTACGACCGCGCGCCGCGCCTGCGCTACGGGCGGGTGGGGGGTGAGCTGACGATCGGCATCCGGCCCGGGCCCTTCGAGCGCCTGGTGGCCGGCCTGCGCCTGGAGAGGCTGAACGCCACCTCACTCCCCTCGCAAGGTGGAATTGGGCAGGGTCCCTCACCCTCCATCCACCTCGGGCATTCCCTCATCACCGCCCTCACCGCGAGCTACGACCGGGACACCCGTGACGACCTCTTCTTGCCCTCCTCGGGCACCCGCCTCGCCGTGAATATCGTGTTCGGCTCGCAGGAGCTCGGGGGCGACTACGAGTACAGCCGATACCTCGTTCAAGTGGAGAGCGACCATGGATTGCCCTGGGGAGACACCCTGAGGCTCATCGGCACGGCCGGCGCGGTGCAGGGTGACGCTCCCTTTTTCGAGCGCTTCTATCCAGCTGACTTCGCCTACTTCTCCATCGGGCCGGCCCTCGGCCGCGCCCTCGAGCTCAACTTTTCCACCGACAACCGCTACGACGCCTACCTCGCCATGGGCGGGGTGGAGTATCTCTGGCCGCTCTGGTCGGCCGGCCGTTTCTTTCACCGCGGCTACCTCGCCTTCGGTGCGCGGGCTCTCTACAGCAACGCCCGTCCCGGCGCCGGGCGCACCCCCGCCTCGTCCACCCCCTTCTCCGGCGACGTGGCCCTTCGCCTCGACACGCCGGTCGGCAGCTTCAATCTCTCGGCTGGCTACGCGCTCGACAACTTCCTGTGATGCTTCCTCGAGGCCGAGCCGGGCTCGTCGCCCTCGTCTTCGCGATCGCCGCCCTGGCAAAGGACGTCCCGCGCCCGCTCGCGAGCACGTTGGCAGCGAGGGGCGGGCGGCTTCTCGCGACCCTGGACCTCGCCCCGGCCTTGCCCCCGGATCTGAAGAGGCTGCTCTCCAACGGCCTCAGCAACGTCATCGTCCTGAACGTGGCGCTCGTCCCGGAGCACGGCGACGAACCGGTCGCCCTCTACGGCCGCGAGGTCGACGTCCTCTACGACGTGTGGGAGGAGACCTACGCGGTCACCGTGAAGGACCCGCAGAGCCCGCACGGCTCCACCCGCAGTTTCCGCAGCTACACCGAGCTCTTCGCTTACCTCAGTGAGCCGCGAGCCATCGACCTCGGTCCCCCGAGCGAGCTCGGCTCGAAGAGTTGGGTGGTGAGGACGCGCCTCGAACTCAACCCGGTCTCGCGCGAGCTGCTCGAGCGAACCCGCGAGTTCATCGCCAACCCCGCCGCGGGGGGCCGGGGGGGCACCCCCTCGCGCAGCGTGCTCGGGGCCATGGCGAGCTACCTCTTGCGGGGCGCCGAGCCGGGAACCGAGGTGCACCTCTTCGAGTCGGCACCCTTCACCTCACGCGAGGTGACGACGCCGTGACCCCCTCGCGCGGTGTGGAAGGGAAGTCTCGCGTTCTGCGGGGAGGGCCAGCCGGGCGCCCACGGTGGCCGCGGCTGCGACCTTCCCTCTTCGAGCTCAAGATCGCAGGGGCTCTCGTGCTCGCGGCGGTCGTGCCCCTCGCCGCCGCCCTCTGGCTCGCGCGCACCCTCACCGAAGAGAACCTGGCGGTCGCCTTGAACCCGCGGGTGGTGGCCCGGCTCGAGGCCACCCCCGCCCTCTACGGCGACCTCTTCCAGTCGCGCAAGCAACTCTACGCCGAGCAGGCGCGCGCGCTCCTCGTGGGGCTGCCCTCCAACCCTTCTCACCTCGAGGCCTTCCTCGCCTCGGCGGTCGAGCACACGCCGCGCCTCAGGCGTGCCGCACTGCTCGACGAGGACGGCGCGGTCCTGTTCGAGGCGGAGGCGAAGGAGCCGAACCCCGACGGCGAGTGGCGCCCCGCTACCGCCGGACCCGTGGCGGTCCCCGACCCGGCCCGTCACGGGTTACCGGCGGGGGCGGCCCTCGAGTGCACCTTCGCCGTGGAGGCCCGCTTCTTCGCCGACCTCTCCGAGGCACGCGACCTCGCCGAGGTCTACCACAGCGCGGAGGCGCTGCGCGCCGACATCCAGCGCAGCTACGTGCGCGCCTTTTCGGCCCTGCTCGGAGCCTGGGCCCTGGTGGCGGGGGTGGCCGGCGCGCTGCTCGCCCGCCGCACTACCCAGCGCCTGTCCGAGCTCGTCGGCGCGGTGCGACAGCTCGCCCGCGGAAACCTCCAGGTGCAGGTCGAGGCGGGCAGCGCTCGCGACGAGGTGGCCGGCCTGGCGCGGGCCTTCAACAGCATGGTGCGCGAGGTGCGGGAGAGCCGCGACCGCATCGTCTACCTGGAGAAGATCTCGGGCTGGCAGGAGGTGGCGCGCCGACTCGCCCACGAGATCAAGAATCCGCTCACCCCCATCCAGCTCGCCTTCCAGCAGCTCGAGGCACGCTACCGGACCGGCCCCGCCCGGGACCCCGATTTCTCGCGCCTGCTCGCCGACGCGGGCGACATCGTCCGCGAGGAGATCGGGACCCTGCAGCGGCTGGTCGAAGAGTTCTCCTCCTTCGCCAAGCTGCCGGAAGCGCAGCTCGTGTCGGCCGAGCTCGGGCTGTTCGTGGAGGAGTTCATCCGCACGAGCCCACAGCTCGCCGAGGAGGCCGAGCTCGAGGTCGTGCGCAGCGGAGATTGCCCGGTTTCCATCGACCGGACCCTCATGCGCCGGGTCCTCACGAACCTCGTGCGCAACGCCATCACCGCCTCGCGTCCCCAGAGGGCATCTATCCACCTCACGGTGGCGCGGCGGGAGGAGCGCGCCCTCCTCGCCGTCGCCGACGAGGGGCCGGGCGTGCCGGAGGCGCTGCGCGAGCGCATCTTCGATCCCTACTTCACCACTCGGCATGAGGGGACCGGACTCGGCCTCGCCATCGTGAAGAAGATCGTGCTGCAACACGGGGGCGACATCTCCGTCGGAGCCCGCCCTGGCGGAGGGGCCTCCTTCGAGCTCGGCCTGCCGCTCAGCGCCCCTGGATCGCCCGCCGGAACGCAGGGGTGACGCCGGCGCCCGCCGACCTTAGAATCGACGGCCATGGCGAGTTCGCTTTCGAACACCGTAGCCCTCGTCACCGGCGCCACCGCCGGCTTCGGACAGGCCATCGCCCTGCGCCTGTTCGAAGAGGGCGCTCGGGTGGTGGTGGCGGGGCGCAGGGCCGACCGGCTCGAGGCCTTGAGGCGCCGCCTCGGAGAGCGCATCTTGCCCGTCGCGCTCGACGTCCGCGATCGGCGGGCCGTGGAGGACACCCTCCTCGCCCTGCCCGCCCCCTTTGGCGAGATCGACCTGCTCGTCAACAACGCCGGGCTCGCCCTAGGCCTCGAGCCGGCCCACCGGGCCAGCCTCGAGGATTGGGACGCGATGATCGACACGAACTGCCGGGGTCTCGCCCTGTGCACGCGGACGCTACTGCCCGGCATGGTGGCCCGAGGGCGCGGGCACGTGGTGAATATCGGCTCGGTCGCCGGGAGCTATCCCTATCCCGGCAACAACGTCTACGGCGCCACGAAGGCCTTCGTGCACCAGTTCTCGCTGAACCTGCGCGCCGAGTTGCTCGGCACCCCGGTGCGGGTCACGGTCGTCGAGCCCGGCATGGCCGAGACCGAGTTCTCCCTGGTGCGCCTCAAGGACCCCGAGAAGGCGCGCGCGGTCTACCAGGGGGTGAAGCCCCTCTCGGCCCAGGACGTCGCCGAGGCGGTGCTCTGGTGTGTGAGCCGACCCGCCCACGTGAACGTGAACGTCGTGGAGCTCATGCCCATCCAGCAGGCCTTCGCGCCCTTCGCCGTCGACCGCCGGCGCTAGCCCTCTTACCGACCCGCCCGAAGGCCTTTCGGCGAGCGAGCCGCCTATAATTGCGGCATGGACGCCGGCAAGCTCACCGTCCTCGTCGTCGATGACGAGAAGAACATACGTCGCACCCTGCGCATGGTCCTCGAAACCGAGGGCTACGCCGTCCTCGAGGCCGAAAGTGCCGAGGAGGCGCTCACCCTGCTCGAGGCGGAGCCGGTCGACCTCGGTCTGTTCGACGTCCGCCTGCCCGCCATGGACGGGCTCGCCCTGCTCGTCCGCGCCCGCGAGCTGTGGCGCGACCTTCCGGTCATCGTGATCTCGGGACACGCCGAGACCCCGGACGTGGTCGAGGCGATGCGGCGGGGCGCCCTCGACTTCTTCTCGAAGCCGGTCGACCGGGATCGGGTGCTCGTGAGCGTCAAGAATGCCCTGACGCGGCGCACCCTCGAGGAGCGGGTGAAGGAGCTCTCTTCGCGGGAGCGCCGCTTCGGCGACGAGATGCTGGGCGAAAGCGCCGCCCTGGCGAGGCTCCGCGAGCAGATCGCCAAGGTGGCCCCCACCCAGGGCCGGGTCCTCATCACCGGCGAGTCGGGGACCGGCAAGGAGCTCATCGCCCAGGAGATCCATCGACAGTCGAGGCGGGCGAGCGGTCCCTTCGTCAAGGTGAACTGTGCCGCCATCCCATCCGAGCTCATCGAGAGCGAACTGTTCGGCCACGAGAAGGGCAGCTTTTCGGGAGCGGGGGCACGCAGGCGCGGCCAGTTCGAGGTGGCCCACGGCGGAACGCTCTTTCTCGACGAGATCGGAGACATGAGCCTGTCGGCCCAGGCCAAGGTGCTACGCGTCCTGCAGACGGGCGAGGTGACGCGGGTGGGCTCGGAGCGGGCGTTCACGGTGGACGTGCGGGTGGTGGCCGCCACGAACAAGGACCTCGAGGCGGAGGTGCGCGAGGGCAACTTCCGCGAGGATCTCTTCTTCCGCCTCAACGTCGTGCCGCTCGGCGCGCCTCCGCTGCGCGACCACCTGGAGGACGTGCCGCTCTTGGCGGGTCGGTTCGTGCAGCTCGCCACCCGCGAGAACGGCATGAGGCCCAAGCCCATCGACCCGGAAGTCCTGGCGCGCCTCAGGCAGTACGCGTGGCCGGGCAACGTGCGCGAGCTGCGCAACGTGTGCGAGCGCATGGCCATCATGAGTGGGGAGAAGGTCACCCTCGCCGACGTCCCAGCCTACGTGGCCCCGCGCCCCACCCCCTCCCCGGGCGAGGTGGGCTCGACGGATCTCTCGAGCTACGGGGAGGTCCCGCTGCGCGAGCTGCGCGAGCTCGTGGAACGCGACTACATCCTGAAGAAGCTCGAGGCCCACGACTGGAACATCACCCAGGCCGCCCAGGCCCTCGGCATCGAGCGCACGAACCTACACAAGAAGATCAAGCAGCACGGCCTGTCCCGCGCCGGGCGCGGCGAAGGAATGGACTAGGGCGGCATGCTGTCCCATCTCATCCCCGGGATCGAACCGCTACCCTTCTCGGCCACCGACGCGTCCGAGCGGCGCGCCCGCCTGACCCGGCGCTTCCCGGCAAGGGTGGCCGCTCTCGAGGCCGCCTGCCAGCGCGCACCGGACCCCGACCAGGCGCTCGCCGGGGCCGAACGCTTTCTCGACGTGACCGGCGCCATCCCCGAGGAGTCGGACCTCGTGGAGGCGCTCGCCCTGCTGTGCGGGGCTTCGCGCATGATCGCGCGGTTGCTCGCCCGCGACCCCAAACTCCTCAGGCGGGCCGCCCGCTCGCCCTATCTCCTCAGCCCGCGACCCGAGGGCGCTGTGGCGAGGCTCCTCGCCCGCGCCGCGCGGGGGCTCGACCCCGAGGACGTTCCCGGGTTCCACCGACTCTTGCGCAGGGTCAAGAACCGCGAGGTCATCCGGCTCGCGCTCCGCGACCTCAGGCGGGCGCGCATGGGCGAGGTGACTCTGGAGCTCTCGAACTTCGCCACCGCCTGCGTCGACGCCGCCATCCGCTTTCACGAGCGCCGGCTGCGCGCGCGCCACGGTCCGCCCGCCGGCCTCGAGGAGCGCGAGCCGGGAGCCGGGTTTTGCGCCCTCGCCATGGGCAAGCTCGGGGCCGGCGAGCTCAATTTCTCCTCGGACATCGACCTCATCTTCGTCTACGGGTCCGACGGATCGACCCGCGGCCCGGGGAGCCTCACCCATTTCGCTTACTACGCGAAGCTCGCCGAGCTCGTCACCGAGGCCATCGCCACCCCCACCGACGACGGGTTCGTCTTTCGCGTCGACCTGAACCTGCGGCCCGACGGCCGCAGCGGCCCCATCGTGAACAGCGTGCGGGCGGCCGAGCTCTATTACCAGGCGTTCGGTCGCTCCTGGGAGCGCAACGCCCTCGTCAAGGCTAGGCCAGCGGCGGGCGACCTCGAGACCGGTCGGGAGCTGCTCGCCTTGCTCGAGCCGTTCATCTGGCGCGGCTCGCTCGACCTCGAGGTGCTTTCCGAGATCCAGGCCATGAAGGCGCGCATCGACGCCCGCGCCGGGGCCGAGGGCGAGCGCGACCTGAAGCTCGGCCGAGGCGGCATCCGGGAAGCCGAGTTCTTCGTCTCGGCCCTGCAACTACTCCACGGCGGCAAGCGCCGGGACCTGCGGGAACGCTCGATGCTCGCCGCCCTCGACCGCCTGCTCTTCGAGGGCGTGGTGCCGGCCCGGGACCGCGACGCCCTCGCGGACGCCTACCTGTTCCTGAGGCGGGTCGAGCACCGCCTCCAGATGCAGGACGGCCGACAAACCCATGCCCTCCCCCCGGAGGAAGAGCGCCTCCCTCTGGCGCGGGCCATGGGCATGCCCACCGTGAAGCGCTTCGAGCAGATGCTCGTCGCCCACCGCGAGCGGGTGGCTGGACTCTTTCGCGACCTGCTCGGGACCGGGCGCGGCGAGGTGAAGCTCGACCCGGAGCTGTCCCTCCTCTGCGATCCGCAAGTCGAGGCGGCCCGGCGCGCCGAGTTGGCCGTGCGACGCGGCTTCGCCGACCCCGACCGGGCGGTGGCCGCGGTGGAAGCGCTCGGGCGCAGGCGCACGCCCTTCTCCCCGAGCGGGGATCCGGTGGCGGCCGTGGGACTCATGCAGGAAGTGCTCTCCACACCTGACCCGGACCAGGCCCTGGGATTCCTCGCCGACTTCGCTGCGGCCCTGCGGGCCCCTGAGCCCTACTTCCGCCTCCTCTCCGAGCAGCGGCGCGTCGCCCGCCTGCTGCTCTCCCTCTTCGGCACTTCCGACTTCCTCTCCAAGCGTTTCCTGCGCTACCCCGAGCTCCTCGACTCCCTGCTGCGCGAAGACACGGTGGCGCTCACGAAGGACGCTCGCACGCTCGGCCAAGAGCTCGACGAGAGGCTCGACCCGCCGAAGCCGAGTCTCGCCCCGGATAGTCCTCTGCCCCGAGCCGAGTTGCCCTCCCTCGACGATCTCCTCGAGCGCACGCTCGGGCGGCTGCGCCAGTTCAAGAACGAGGAAGTGCTCCGCATCGCGCTGCACGACATCGCTGGGGTGCTTTCGCTGCGGAGCGTCATGACGCAGCTGTCGGATCTGGCCGAGGTTTGCCTCGTGCGGTGCCTCGCCCTGGCCGAGGCCGAGATGCTCGCTCGAGGCCGGCTCCCCGCCGAGCGTCTGTGCGTGGTGGCCATGGGCAAGCTCGGCGGACGCGAGATGGGTTACCACTCCGACGTCGATCTCATCTTCCTCTACCGATCGGAGGGTGAGCAGGCGGGCGACGCCGGGACCTCGTCCCTCCACGCCGACCAGGCCCGCCTTGCCCAACGCCTCCTTTCCTTTTTGCAGATGCCGCTGCGGGAGGGTTTCCTCTACAAGACCGACACGCGCCTTCGGCCCTCGGGAAACCAGGGGGCCCTCGTGTCGAGCGCCACCGGCTTCGCCCGCTACCATGGAGCCGACGGCAACGCGCCGGTGCGCAGTCAGCTCTGGGAGCGGCAGGCCCTCTTGCGCGCGCGCTTCGTGGCCGGAGATCGATCGCTCTTCGCGGAGATCGAGGAGAGGGTGCTCGTCCCCACCCTGTGGCGGGAACCGGCCGACCGCGCCGGGATGGCCGCCGAGGTGCGGCGCATGCGCGAGCGCATCGAGACCGAACTCGGCCAAGAAGCGGCCCGGGGGGCGAATCCCAAGGCAGGGCGGGGTGGGCTCGTCGACGTCGAGTTCGCGACTCAGTACCTTCAACTGGCATACGGGTACGCCCACCCCTCGATTCGATCACCTTCAACCCCCGACGCGCTCTCGAGCTTGCGCGAGGTGGGCCTCCTGCGCGAGGGGAGCTATCGCGCACTCGCGCGCGGGTACGAATTCTTGCGGCGGCTCGACCTGCGCCTGCGCATCGTGCACGACTACACGGTCGACCACTTGCCCCGCCCCGGAAGCGCTCTCGCCCAGCTGGCACGGCGACTCGGCTACCACGGAGAAGATCCCGGCGCCCGCCTCATGGCGGACTACGCTCGCGTAACCGGCGAGGTGCGAGCAGCCTTCGAGGAGACGCTGAGATGAGCTCAGCGTGGCGCGCAGGATTCCTTGGCGGCACTCGCAGCCGAGGCGAACGAGCTTCGAAGAGCGGCCGAGCGGACGCTACCCCTTCGCCGTCCATGCCCAAGCGTCGGAATTCCAAGCTCAAATCCGGGCGGAGAGGAACTGCCGAAGGATGCGGGGGGCACCGCGCGTGCGGGCGACGCCGTTGAAACCGCCCCGGCCTTAGTGCATCTTCGGCATTCACATCCTTTCTCTGGGACGCTCTCCATGAACAAGGCCGACAAGATCTGGCTCGACGGGAAGCTCGTGAACTGGGACGACGCCCAGGTGCATGTGCTCACGCACACGCTCCACTACGGCGTGGGCGTCTTCGAGGGTATACGCGCTTACAAGACCTCCGACGGACGCTCGGCCATCTTCAGGCTGCGCGAGCACCTGAAGCGGCTGTTCGACTCGGCCCACATCATCCTCATGGACATCCCCTACCCCGCCGAGCGGCTGCACGAGGCCTGCATCGAGACCCTCAGGACCAATCGTCAGCCCGAGGGCTATATCCGCCCGCTGGCCTTCTTCGGCTACGGCAACATGGGCGTCGGGGCGGTGAACCCGGTCCAGGTCGCCATCGCCACTTGGCCATGGGGAGCGTACCTGTCCGACGAGGGACTCAAGAAGGGTATCCGAGCCAAGGTGTCCTCCTTCACCCGCATGCACGTGAACGTGAACATGGTTCGCGCCAAGGTGAGCGGTCAGTACGTGAACTCCTTCCTCGCGAACCGGGAGGCGGTCCTCGCCGGCTATGAGGAGGCCATCCTCCTCGACACCGAGGGGTACGTGGCGGAGGGGTCGGGCGAGAACATCTTCATCGTCTCGAACGGCACCCTCATCACCCCGCCCCTCTCCTCCCCGGTGCTCGGCGGGATCACGCGCGACTCGGTCCTGCGCATCGCCAAGGACCAAGGCATTCCCGTCGTCGAGCAGAAGTTCACGCGCGACGGGATGTACATCGCCGACGAGCTCTTCATGACGGGCACGGCGGCCGAGCTGACGCCGGTCCGCGAGGTCGACAGCCGTCGCATCGGTGCTGGCCAGCCCGGCCCGGTGACGAGGAAGATCCAGGAGGTCTACTTCCGCGCGGTGCACGGCGATGAGCCGCGCTACCGGGAGTGGCTGACCTACTACTAAGAGATTACCCGCTCGGGACGTAGAGAGGATCACGCCAGGTTGAAGGAGCCCTAGGCCCTGATGGGTCTAAAAAACATTGTTGGCCCCTTCTCGGAAGATCCGTCCCTCTCGAATGTTGTAGACGGCGGTCAAAACATTTGACGGCCTGCGGCTCTCTCTGTAGAGTCCGCAAAATTTGCGAGTGCAATAATTCAATATTTTTAATTACTTGGACTCTTAGGCCATCACCCTGGGCGCACTCTCGAGCGCTCAGACCAAATCTCAGAGGAACGCGATGCGGAGCCGGTATCTCGATCTCGAGGATCGCACAGAGGACCTCGCGGAGCTCCTCCGCGACGAACCGGTCGTCGCCCGGGAATTCAACAGGAAATACGAACTCTCGTGGATCTACCACGAGAGCGCTCTCGAGGGCGTCGTATACAGCGGCCAGGAGCTCGAACTGGCGCTCGCCAACCAGCCCGTCTCCGAGGCCTCGGTGGTGAGCGCGTTTCGCGATATCCGGAACTTCAAGGCCGCGATCGATCTCATCCGCGCTGAAGCGACCTCGAAGAAGCCCAAGATCGGCCTTCCGCTCGTGAAGAAGCTCAACGAGACGATCCATGCCGGAATCGAGGCGCGCGCCACGGCCGAATTCCGCAAGGAGATCCCCCTCCACCGGGCCTACTTCCACGAAATCGCCCAGCCGGCCCGCATCGTCCCGCAGCTCACGAAGCTTCTCGAGTGGTGCGACTCGGCCGAGTTCCGATCGTCGCACCCGATCCAGAAGGCTTCGAAGCTCCAGCACGGATTCATGCTGGTGTATCCCTACACCGAGGGATCAGGAAAGATTGCGCGCCTGCTCGCGAACCTCCTGCTCATCCACAGTGGATACCTCCCTTGCATCATCCACACGATCGACCGGCAGCGGTATTACGAGTCCCTGAAGCAGCCGGAAACCATGCTGCGCGATCTCATGATGGAGTCGATGGAGAACGGGATCGCGAATGGCGAGAAGCTCTTCCGGCAGGCCCTCGCCGCGCGCGCCAAGAGAGCCTCGCGCTAGGGCCCATTCGAACGCCGGCCTGGCGGCACCAAAAGGGCCTTGCGGGCGTTTCTGCCTCGCCTCTTACCCCTTTTGGGCCGGGAATCCGATCGGCGCGGACGCCGTGTTGTATCAGCAATCTATTGTAATCACGAATGATTTGCCATCGGTCGCGGTTGGACCCGACGGACATGGCGACGCAGGCTGCGGCTATTGTATAGAAGGCCGCTTCGATGATCCTCGGGGCCCATGAAGGCGTGTCAGGTGGCGTCTCCACGGCGTTTGCTCGGGCCGAGGCGGACGGTGCGGACTGCCTGCAGATCTTCACGCGAAACGTGCGGGGCTGGGCCGCGAAGCCCTTTCCTGCCGACGAGGTCGAGCGCTTTCGTGCCGAATCGCGCCGGACCCTGAAGCCCGTTGCCGCGCACTCGAGTTACCTCGTGAACCTCTGCTGCGAAGATCGCGCGATCCGCAAGAAGAGCTGGGAGACCTTGGAGGACGAACTCGGGCGATGTGAGCAGCTCGGCGTGCAATGGCTCGTCTTCCATCCGGGTAGCCATGCCGACGAGAAGGAGGGCATGCGGCTCGTGTCGGAAGGCATGACCGAGGGGCTCGAGCGGGTCCCAGGGAAGACTCGGCTCCTCATCGAGACGACCGCCGGCCAGGGGTCGAGCCTGGGGTGGCGCTTCGAGCAGGTGGCCACCATGAGGCAGGCGGTCAGGAGTCCCTACCGCCGGAGAGTGGGCGTCTGCGTCGACACATGTCACCTCCACGCCGCGGGATATGACATCACAACCCCCGCCTCGTACGATGCCACCTTCCGCGAGCTCGATCGGGTGGTGGGCCTCAAGCACGTGGAGGCCTTTCACCTCAACGACTGCAAGAAAGCGCGCGGTTGCCGAGTCGACCGACACGAGCACGTCGGCGAGGGCACGCTCGGCCTCACTCCCTTCCGGTTGCTCGTGAACGACCGCCGTTTCACCGAGCACCCCGGCTTCCTGGAGACCGAACTCCGGTTCAGGGAAAACCTGGCGGTCTTGAGATCGCTGCTTCGATGAAAGCCGCCGTCCGCATGTCGGTCAACCCCAGGAACCTCGAGCGAGCGCACCGCAGCGCCCTCGCCCCGGCGCCGCGCATGGCGCTGCTGCGCTCCAAGTCGGGCAACCCCCAGCGCCTCAAGCTCGAGCGGCTCATCCAGTACGCCCGCGGGCACAAGAAGGCGCTCGTGCTCACCCACGACAACCCTGACCCGGACTCCATGGCCTCGGCGGTCGCCCTGGGGTACATCCTGCAGCGGATGGCGCAGCTCGAGAGCGTGGTCGCCTACGGAGGGATCGTCGGGCGCGCCGAGAACCGCGCCTTGGTGCGCGTCCTCAAGCTGCCGGTGGTGCCCATCGCGCGCGTGGTCTTTGAGGACTACGACCTCATCTGCATGGTCGACACCCAGCCCGAGCAGGGCAACCACTCCCTTCCAGCGCGGCACTTCCCCGACGTGGTCATCGACCACCACCCGGAACGCCCGGAGACCCGCCTCGCGCCCATCGCCGACGTGGGTGGGGAGATCGGGGCCACGAGCACCGTGGTGGTCGAGTACTTTCGGGCGAGCGGCCTCGAGATGCCGCCTGCCATCGCCACCGCCCTCTACTACGGCATCAAGGCCGACACCCGCGACCTCGGCCGGCAGACCACCCCAGCCGACGTCGACGCCTACCTGTGGCTCTTCCCGATGGTGGACAAGGAAGCTCTCGCGGAGATCGAGCATCCCCGCCTCCCCATCGAGTACTTCCAGCTCTACCACACGGCCATCGAGCGCGCCCTCGTCTACGACCACGCGGTCGTATGCAACCTGTCCGAGATCTACGCGCCGGACATGGTGGCCGAGGTGGCCGAGCGCTTCCTGTTCCTCGAGGACGTGAAGTGGTCGCTCGCCTACGGCGAGTACGAAGGCCATCTCTACTTCTCGATTCGAACGAGCGATCGCAGGATGAACGCTGGACGGCTCATCCGGGAGGTCATCGAGGAGAAGGGGGGCTCTGCGGGAGGACACGGCTCCATGGCCGGAGCGCGCCTTTCCCTTCGGGGCCTCGTCCCGGCGGCCCGCTATCGTCTGGAGCAGGAGCTCGTCCAGCGCTTCCTGAGGGAGTTCGGGGTGCGCGGCAAGAAGGGCAAGCACATCGTCTAGGGCGAGTGGGGACGCGGGTGATCTACCTCGACCACAATGCCATCACTCCGGTGCGGCCTGAAGCCAGAAGCGCGGTTCTCTCGGCCCTCGAGGTGTTTGGCAATCCCGCCTCGGTCCATGCGGCCGGACGGGCCGCGCGCGACGTCCTGGACGGGGCGCGTGCCCAGGTCGCGGCGGCCCTTGGCTCAAGGACAGGAGAGGTCGTCTTCACCTCCGGCGGCACCGAGTCCGCGGCCATCGCCATTCGCGGCGTCCTCGGCGCCTCCGAGGGCGGCCGGGAAGAGCTCGTCGTCACCGCAGTCGAGCACCCGTGCGTCCTCGACCTCGCAGAGGCCCTGCGCACCACAGGCCGCCGCGTCAGCATCCTGCCCGTCAGCCGGAGGGGTTTACCCGACCTCGAGGCGGCCGAGGCTGCCATCACTGGGCGCACCGCCCTCGTCTGCGCCATGGTCGCGAATAACGAGACGGGGGTGCTTCTCCCCGTCCGGGAGCTGTGCGCCCTCGCTCACGATCGCGGAGCGCTCTTCTTCACCGATGCCGTTCAGGCGGTCGGAAAGATCGAGGTGGATGTGCGGACCCTCGGTGTCGACCTCCTCGCCCTCACCGGCCAGAAGTTCGGGGGCCCGCGCGGCTCCGGCGCCCTCTACGTGAGGAGCGGGGTCAGGCTCGCCCCCATCTCGGGCGGTACCCAGGAGCGCGGGCGACGGGCCGGCACGGAGAACCTGCCGGGCATCGCCGGCCTGGGGGCCGCGATCGCGGCTGCCGTCGCGGGCCGGGGTATTGAGCAGCCGCGGTTAGCGGCCTTGCGGGACGCGCTCGAAGCGGGACTCCTCGCCGAACTGCCCGGCGCCATCGTGAACGGCGCCGGGGCTCCCCGCCTGCCGGGGACACTCTCCATCTCCTTCCCCGGAGCGGATGCCGAGGCGCTCATCATGGCACTCGACCTTGAGGACATCTGCGCAAGCGGTGGCAGTGCTTGCCACTCGGGCTCGGCGAGCCCCTCTCCGGTCCTGCGCGCCATGGGCCTCGACCCGGCTCTCGCTCGAGCGACGGTGCGCCTGTCGCTCGGCTGGACGAGCACGCGCGAAGAAGTAAAGCGGGTGAGGGAAGTCATTCCGCGTCTCGTCCAACAAATTCGCCGAGAAATCCCAGCCGCCTGACGTCGAGCGGATCAGGCGGCGAGCAGGCCCCGCACCACGGCCGCGATGGCGAGCCGGTTGCCCACTCCCGGGTCGAAGTGCAAGCCCAGCTCTGCGGCAAAGGCACCCGCGTGAGGATAGCCACCGCGGTCGGCGAGCGCCCGGAGGACGAGGGCATCCACTTCCTCGCTTACCTCCGGTCGGAGGGACGAGGGAGGGTGGCGCCTCCCGGAAAGAATGTGGCGGACGGTCTCGTCCGGGTCATCCTCGGGAAAGGCCTTCGCGCCGGTGAGCAGCTCATAGAGCACGGCCCCGAGACCGAAGACGTCGGTGCGAGCGGTCACCGGCTCGTTGCGGAGCTGCTCGGGCGAAAGATAGCGGACCTTGCCGTACGCAACCCGCCGCATGTCGCCCGTCGCCCGCGCCACACCGAAGTCCCCGATTTTCACTTCTCCCGCCCGCGAGACGAAGATGTTGGAGGGAGAGACGTCGCAGTGGATGACGCCGAGGACCTGGCCGTCTTCTCCCCGCGCCTCGTGGGCGGCCTTGAGTCCTTCGGCCACCGTCTGCACGGCGTAGAGCGCGAAATCGACCGGGAAGAGGATGCCGCGCTCGTTGAGACGGGCGAGGAGCCGCCGCAGGTCGGAGCCGTCCACGTACTCCATGACGATGAGGGGTGCGCCGCGATGCTCCACGATCTCGAGGACCTCGACGATGGCGGGATGGTGGAGCTGGGCGGCCAGTCTCGCCTCGCGGGCGAAGTGCCTCACCTGTTCGGGGTCCCTCGCGAGTGCGGGGAGCAATCTCTTAACCGCCACCGGAGTTCCGGCGCGGGGCCCCTCGAGTACGCGGGCGCGGTGGACCTCGGCCATGCCGCCCCGGCCGATGCAGGCCTCGATCTCGTAGTTCGCGACGATCACCGCCACAGGTCAGCGAAGCCGGGCCGGGTGAACTTCCCGAGCCAGACCGATGAGATGACGCGCACGACTGCGATGCTACTAGACCGACCTGCCCCTGGCACCTCCTCTCGGCCTTGACAGGCCGGAAACTGGAAGCTAGCATGATGTCAGAAACTTGCGTGATTGCGCTGGGTTGTAGCTCTTTGACCGCTCTTGATCTGCCCCCTGCCGGGTTCGTGATTTAGGCTTCGCGTCGTTTGGGCCGACTTTGAAAAAGCGGAGCGCCCGCCCGCGCCCATGAGCAAGCTCCCACGCTACGAGGGAGAAGCCTACGGGTGCCGGGGAGAACGGGTGCCCCACCTGTAGAAATACAGGTCCAAGCAACCGAGCCACACGGCCTTCGCGGGGGGCTTTTTTTCATGAACGGGAACGCGAAGGAGATTCTGCGCGCGCAGGCCCTCGAGGCCCGCAAACATCTCGGGTCCGAGGTCCGCAGCGATGCCTCCCGCGCCGTCGCTCGCCGCGTGGCTGCCCTCGACTGCTTCGCGCGCGCCCGTACGGTCGCGCTCTACGCACCCTTCGGGAGCGAGGTCGATCCCCTTTCGCTCACCGCGATAGCGAACGCGTCGAGCCACCGGTTCGCCTTCCCGCGGATCGAGAAGGACGCGCGCGCCCTCGCCTTCGCCGTCTGCGCCCCCCAGGATCTCGTGCCCGGGCCGTTCGGAACCCGGGAGCCACCCGGGGGTGCGCTCACCGTGGCGCTCGACGAGCTCGACCTCGTCCTTGTGCCAGGTGTGGCCTTCGACCTCGAGGGCGGGCGCGTCGGACGAGGAGGCGGCTATTACGACGCAACCCTTTCTCTTCTCGCGTTGCGCACGCGGCGCTTGGGGCTCGCCTTCGAGGTCCAGCTCGTCGCGCAAGTCCCGCGCGAGCCTCACGACGGCCTGCTCGATGGGGTCGTCACCGAGGCGAGGACCGTACTGCGGGGCGGGGCCGCTCAGGGCCCCCCCGTCCGTTGACAGCAGGACCGAGCTCGGGCATGCATCGCACGCCTTGAAAGTCCTCTTCCTCGGAGACGTGTTCGGCAAGCCCGGTCGCCAGGCCGTGAAGCACTTCGTTCCCAAGCTCGTCGCCCGGCACGCAGTCGACCTCATCGTCGCCAATTCCGAGAACAGCGCGGGCGGCGCCGGCGTCACGCCGGAGAGCGCGGACGAGCTGCTCGCGTGCGAGGTCAACCTGCTCACGAGCGGCAACCACATCTGGTCAAAGCGCGAGATCGTCCCCTACCTCGAGCGAGCCGATTCTCGCCAGCTACGGCCCGCCAACTATCCCGGCGCGCCGGGGCGCGGCAGCGGGGTGGTGCACACCCCCGACGGGCGGGCTCTCGGAGTCATCAACATCGAGGGCCGGGTCTTCATGAAGAACCTCGACGATCCCTTTCGAGCGGCAGAAGCGGAGCTCGCGAAGCTCACCGGGAAGGGAGTGAGGGCCATCCTCGTCGACATGCACTGCGAGGCGACGAGCGAGAAGAACGCCATGGGGCACTTCCTCGACGGGCGGGTGTCGGCGGTGGTCGGGACCCACACTCACGTCCAGACCGCGGACGAACGCCTCTTGCCCCTCGGCACCGCCTACATCACCGACGTCGGCATGTGCGGGCCCCGCGATTCCATCATCGGCGTGAAGAAGGAGCTCGTCCTGCAGCGCTTCCTCACCCAGCGCCCGGTGGCCTTCGAGCCAGCTCGGCGCGAGGTCTTCCTCCACGGCGTCCTCCTCGACATCGACGAGTCGACCGGCCTCGCCCGCTCCATCGAGCGCCTGCAGGAGCGGCTGCCGGACTCCTGATATTGACTGTCGTCGAGCTATCGAGGGACGACGAGCGCCCCTCCTCCCTCATCCTCCAAGGCTGGAAGGGTTTGACGGGTTCGCGAGCGCAACCCTCCGAGCAGTGCACCGTGAAACCCTGGCTCTCCCGAACCCGGCGTCTCGCCAAAGAGGGGCGAGGGCCTGGGCGCCTCGACCCCCGCCGCCTCCGACTTCAGGCAGAACTGCCGGTGGAGTTCGCAAAGGCGGCGGTGAGTATGGACTTCGAAAGACCGGTGGATAGCCGATCGCGAGGCCCCCAACCTCGCGAGGGCGGCACGGCACGCGTCCTTCTAACTGTCCACCACGAGCAGGGCGTGGTTCCGTCGCCCACGCTGGAGCATGACGTACCCGCCGGCGAGCAAGTCGCCCGGGCCGAACTGTCGGTCGACGCTCTGGATGGGCTCGCCGTTCAATGAATAGCCCTTGCCTTGGATGCCCCGACGCGCCTCGCCCTTCGAGTCGGCGAGGCCCACCTTCACGAGCGCGTCGAGGATGCCCAGGGTCGAGAGCTCGGTCCGGGCCACGTGCGCAGCCGGGATCTCCCGGCTGAGGACGCCCAGCGCCTCGCGGCTGGCCTCGCGCACGGGTTGCCCCCCGAACAGGATGTGGCTCGCGGCCGCCACGCTGGCCGTCGTGGACTGACCGTGTACTCGAGCGGTGACGTCCTCGGCCAGGCGGCGCTGGGCGACCCGCTTGCCAGGGTCGCGCCCGTGTTCGGAGAGGACGGAAGCGATCTCCTCGAGCGGGAGGAAAGTGAAGAACTTGAGCCAGCGCTCCACATCCCGGTCGTCGGTGTTGAGCCAGAATTGGTAGAGCTTGTAGGGCGAGGTCTTGGTGGCGTCGAGGTAGATGGCCCCCTCCTCGCTCTTGCCGAACTTGGCACCTGAGGCGGTGGTGAGCAGCGGCAGGACGAGACCGTGCGCGCTCGCCCCCTCCTTGCGCGCGATGAGCTCGGCGCCGGCGGTGATGTTTCCCCACTGGTCGCTGCCGCCCATCTGCAGCTCGCAGCGCTCCGTTCGCCACAGGTGCCAGAAGTCGTAGGCCTGCACGAGCATGTAGGTGAACTCGGTGAAGGAGATCCCGGTCTCCATGCGGCTCTTCACCGAGTCCTTCTGCAGCATGTAGTTGAGGGTGAAGTGCTTGCCGGCGTCGCGCAGGAACTCCATGAGGCCGAGCGGGCGCAGCCATTCAGCGTTGTTGCGCACCCGGGCAGCGTTCGGTCCTTCGAAAGAAAGGAAGCGTTCGAGCTGCTCGCGCTGGCGCTGCGCGTTGTGGTCGATCTGCTCCACGCCGAGGAGCGGGCGTTCCGAGCGCCGTCCGCTGGGATCGCCCACCATTCCGGTGCCGCCGCCCACGAGTACGATGGGCGTGCCGCCGCACCGCTGCAGCCAGGCGAGCCCCATCACCGGCACGAGGTTGCCGAGCTGCAGCGAGTCGGAGGTCGGGTCGAAACCGACGTAGCCGACGATCGGTCCCTGGCTGAGCCGCTCCTTCAGCCCGGGGGTGACATCGTGGATGAAGGCGCGCGCCGAAAGCTCTTCGATGAGGTCTCGCATCGGCGCGTAGCTTAGGGGGGCGGCCAGAGGCGAGCAAGCGACCGCGCCGATCGTGCGCTTAGGCTCCGTGGAACCCCTGGCCCACGAGGTAGACCTCGTACGACCGCTCCCGGGTGGCCTGGGGACGGGCCACCCGCACCTTCGCGAAGAGGGCCTCCACTTCGGAACGGAAGACCGGGAAGTCTCCGCCCATGAACACCTTGGTGACGAAGGCACCGCCGAGCTTGAGCGTCTCCTTCGAGACCCGCAGCGCCATGCGGCAGAGCTCGAGCGAACGAGCCTCATCGGTCACCTTCACGCCGATCGTCTTCGGGGCCATGTCGCTCGTGACGAGGTCGAAGGGCCCGTCGTGAAGAGCGCGGATGCGGGACAGGGCATCGGGAGCGAGCAAGTCCACCACGCCCGTCCTGACCCAACCCAATCTCAAGGGACGGATGGGCTCGCGGTCGACGCCCACCACCGTCCCCCGCTCCCCCACCGCCTCGGCCAGCACCTGGAGGAAACCTCCGGGGGCGGCCCCGAGGTCGAGCACGGCCTGCCCGCGGCCGAGCAGGCGGTGGCGGCGCACGATCTCCTCGATCTTGTAAGCCGAGCGCGCGCGGAGCCCGGCGGCCTTGGCGCGGCGGTAGTAGAAGTCCTTCGGATCGTACGGCTTCGCCATGAGGGTCGGCCCACGTTGTGCCGGCGGCGAACGGGCACTATCCTGGCCAGGTTCGCTCCGTCAAGGGCATGATCTCGTTTAAGGCGCTGCTCTTCGCTCTCCCGGTCGCCTTCGCCGGCGGCTGGATGGTCCACGCCTCGAGCGGCCGCATCGCGGTCCTGCGTGCCGAACTCTCGGCGCTCGACAGCGAGGGCCGCGCCGAGGGCGCATCCTTCGTGCGCACGCTCCAGGGATCGCACGCCGAGCGACAGCTCGACATCCTCTCCCGGCGAAGGGCTGCGGCCATCGCGCTCGCGACCGCTCGCCGCGACCAGCTTCTCGGGGGGATGGTGGTCGCCTTCGCCATCCTGCTCTTCGTCTTCGTGCGGGCTGCCCAGCGCATCGCCGCCGAGATCGAGGAGGACCGCTCCGTCCTCGAGCATCCTCCACCGCCGCCCATAGCGCCACGCGGCGGTTGACGAGGTCGTTCCCAGCCTTTGCCCCACGCCTTGACTTCCCACCCTCCCCGTTGGATAACCGAGACTACCCCCGCATGGGGCCGAGAGAGGAATCACCGATGGCGACGACGATCACCGAGGAGTGCATCAACTGCGGCGCGTGTGAGCCCGAATGCCCGAACGGCGCCATCTCTCAGGGCGAGGACATCTACGTCATCGATCCCAAGCTCTGCACCGAGTGCGTGGGTTTCCATGACGAGGAAGCCTGCGCCGCAGTGTGTCCGGTCGACTGCTGCGTCCCCGACCCGGGCAACTCCGAGAGCGAGGCGCAGCTCTACGGGCGGCTCTCTACCATCCACCCGGACAAGACCTTCCCGCCTCTGGCCGACCTCCCGGCGAACCTGTCGCGCTTCCGCAAGAGCGCCTAGACGACCGCACCCTTATCCCCGAATGCCCTGTGCGCCTGCCGGGTGCACGGGGCATTTTCTCGTCCTCTGGAGGTCTCATGGGGACGCTCACCGGGGGTCAGCTCGTCGCGCGCATGTTGCGCAGGGAAGGCGTCGACATCGCCTTCACGCTCTCCGGGCTCCACATCGCGCCCATCTACGTCGGGTGCGTGCAAGAAGGTATCCGCCTCATCGACACCCGCCACGAGCAAGCCGCCGCGCATGCGGCCGATGCCTTGGCGCGCCTCACCCGCCGCCTCGGCGTGTGCCTCGTCACCGCAGGCCCGGGCGTGACGGGAACGGTGACGGCGGTGGCCAACGCCTGGGCCGCGAACGTCCCCCTCCTCGTCCTCGGGGGGGCAGCTCCCTCCTTCAATCTGGGCCGGGGATCTTTGCAGGAGATGCCCCAGACCCAGCTCTTCGCCGGGATCACCAAATGGTCCGAGCGAGTCCCATCGCCCGACCTCGTGCCCGGCTTCCTGGCTCGGGCCTTTCGGCTCGCCCGCTCCGGCCGGCCCGGCCCGGTGTTCCTCGAGCTCCCGTGGGACGTGTTGACGAATGGAGCCGAAGAGAAGCTCGTGGAGGACGCCCAAGGTTACCGCACCGACGCGCGCAGCCCGGGAGACCCCGCACAAATCGCACGTGCGGTCGCCCTCCTTTCCCGCGCCGAGCGCCCGGTCCTTCTCGGCGGATCCTCCATCTGGTGGGACAGGGCTCCCGAGGTTCTCGCCCGGCTGGCCGAGCGAACTCGCATCCCGGTCTACCTGAGCGGCATGGGCCGTGGCTGCTTGCCGTCGACCCACCCTTGCTTCTTCCAGGCGTCGCGTCGAGAGGCGCTGGCCGACGCCGACGTGGTCCTCACCGTGGGCACTCCCCTCGACTTCCGTGTGGGCTACGGGAGCGAACCCACTTTTGCCCGAGGTGCCAAGTTCGTCGAAGTGGACATCGACCCCTCCGAGGTGGGCCGGAACCGCCCCGTCGAAGTCGGGATCCTAGGGGACGCAGAGAGCGTGCTCGGGCAGCTCCTCGAGGAGGCTGGTGGCCCGGGGACCCGGCCTTGGGGTAGCCCTGAGTGGAGCCGGAAGCTTCGACAGCACGAGTCGGAGCGCGCGGAACGCCAGCGGGCGTTCGAGGAGAGCGACCAGCGACCCATCCACCACTTTCGGCTGGCCAAGGCCCTCGACACCGTGGCGGGTCGCTCCGAGGTGACCTACGTCGGCGACGGCGGCAACGTGGTGGCGGTCGCGGCGAAGGTCCTGCGGGTTCCCGGCCCCGGGCGCTGGCTCGACCCCGGTCCGCTGGGCTGCCTGGGGGTCGGTGCTCCCTTCGCCATCGCCGCCAAGCTGTGCGCTCCCGAACGCGCGGTCTGCGTGGTTCAGGGCGACGGCGCTTTCGGCCTGAACGGCATGGATTACGAGACAGCGGTCCGGTTCGACTTACCCTTGGTGGTGGTGGTCGGGAACGATGCCGCTTGGGGCCAGATCCGCGTGCCACAACGCAATCTCTACGGAGACGATCTCGCGCCCTCCACCCAGCTCGCCCCGACCCGCTACGACCGCATCGTCGAAGCCATGGGGGGCCGCGGCGAGCACGTCGAGGACCCCGACGAGCTCCTACCGGCCTTCGAGCGCGCCTTCGCTTCGGACAGGGTCTACTGCGTGGATGTGACCATCGATCCGGAGGCCGCGGCAGCGGCGGGTGCAGCCGGATACGCCGTATGACGAAAGGGCCGTGCGCCGCGCCGCTTGGATTCATAGGTTGGGGCGTTCGATCGAATGTGGGGCCTCGCCTTGCCCGGCGCCGGTGACGGAGAGGTTACTTGCCGTGAGGAGCTCAAGCGATCCCGGCAGACCTCGCGCTTTTTTGGAGGCCCTCGGACGGGAGGGACCCTTGGCTTTCCGAATGCAGGTCGACCGCGGTAGTGCTCTCGCCCTCATCGTGGACGTGCAGGAGAAGCTCGTCCCGGTGATGTGGAACTTTACGCCGGTGGAGAAATACTGCCGGGCTCTCATCCTCGCCGCCCGCGAGTTCGGGATGCCGGTCTTCGCAACCGAGCAGTATCCCAAGGGCCTCGGTGCAACCCTTTCGTCGATCCGCGAGGCCCTCCCCGCCCCTCCTCTCGTCAAGATGCACTTCTCCTGTGTCGCCGACGAGGAGATGAGAAAGGCGCTCGCCGCCAGCGGTCGGCGCCAGGTCATCGTGGCCGGACTCGAGTCGCACGTCTGCGTTTTCCAGACCGTGCGCGACCTCATCGGAAGGGGCTTCGAGGTCTTCGTGTGCGCCGACGCCGTCACCAGCCGCTTCGAGGAGCATCGCCGCGTCGCCCTCGAGCAGATGCGCGACCTCGGAGCCATCGTCACGAGCGTCGAATCGATCGTCTTCGACCTCCTGCAGGTCTGCGGCACCGCTGAGTTCAAGCGTGTTTCCAAGCTCTTGCGCTGAAGGCCGCAGGTCACCCGGAGCGGCTGGTCTTCCCGGGGCTAGCGAACACAAGCCAGTTGACCCTCTCTCGCGCGGGTGCTACCTAATCCACCCCCTGAAGTCACCGGGGCGTAGCGCAGCCTGGTAGCGCACTTGCTTGGGGTGCAAGTGGTCGCTGGTTCAAATCCAGTCGCCCCGACCATCTGAAAGCCCCGGAGTTCTTGGCGAAAGCTGCCGCCTCCGGGGCTTTCGTTTTAGGGTCGAGGGAACACCCGTCACGGTCGAGGGAACAATCCAGGGAACATCGCGCCGAGGAGCGTTCCGGTGGATCCGCTCAGGTTGACTCCGCCGCCGTGGGCCTCCCCTGCCATCATCCGATGATGCGCTTTCTCAGAGCTGCCGGCGGATACCTCCTGGAACACCACCTTGAGCTCGTCGAGCTCGCGCTGTCGATCTTCATCACCTGGCTCATCATTGTGGAGGTCCGGTTCGCGAAGGAGGCGGAGAAGCCCCAGGCTGAGCAGCTCCGCCTCATCAATGAACTGCTTTCGACTGCTCAGCGCCAAGCTGCGGCCCTCGACAAGACGATCGACGCGCAGTCGCTGCAGGCGGAAACGCTCCAGGGCATAAGCAAGCGCCTTCAGGATCAGGTCGCGCTCCTTGCCGCCGAAGAGGATAGGCGACTGGCAGAGCTTGCGCGCAAGCCCCGGCTCCAGCTGACCGCGGGCGGCCTGGACCCCACGAGAACTGGCCTCGAAGTGCCAAGCACGCACGCCACCCCGAACGAGCTCGAAACTGATCTCGTGTTGCGAAACGTTGGAACCGCCCCGGCGCGGAGTATTACCCTCCGCGTTGTGGTCGACCGTAAGGACGTTAGTGTCTCCTGCGGTCCGTGCATCGAGGCTCAGCTCCCAAGCGGAAGTGCAGGCCGGACGTGGCTCATAGACGTTCAGCTCCTCCGCGCGGGCAATCGGTTGACCGTCCCGTTGCACCTGGCCCTACCTGGAGAAGAGAGGCCGCCGTTTATAGTCTCATTCAATGCGGACGCAGAGAACGTACCGCTCACAAACCTCGGCTCGATCAGGATAACAACCTCTAGCGCAACGGGGCAGATCGGGGCCCATCAGTAAGTGCTCATTCTTCTCCACCTCAGGCCTTCGCTCCCACGGCCTGAGAGCACTCGCGCAAAACCCGGATGTCGAGCTCCTCGGCGAGGGCTGCCAGGGCGCGAACGTCGGCCCGGTGGGGCGACTGGATGCGGCCGGCGTGGGCGAGCAGCCGCCGCACGTCGGCGAGGGCGTGCTCGAGGGCCAGGAGCCGGGTGGCCTCGAGGCCCACCTCCTCCTCTTCTTCGGGGCGGGTTGGGGTGGCCGTGAGCAGGCTGCGGTAAGCGACCGACTCGGATGCGTACATGCCGGCGATCATCTCGCGGAGCACCGAAGCGTTGAAGCCCTACCAACGGCATGGGGGTACGTCACGAGTTCGCCCTGGCGCCAGGGCCTTTCGCATGGTTCGCCTGAGGTAGAATTGGGGCATGAGAAAGAAGCCTCAGGATCTCCTAGGGAGTACCGCGCAGCTGGAGCAGGACAACGAGGGGAAGTCAGTTGCATCGGCCCTCGTGGACTTCGGGACCGCGAGCAGGGCTGCGGCCGCCATCGAAGAGTTCAAGGCGAGGAAGGTGACGCGGGCGGAACTGAAGGAAGCGCCGGCGTTGGTGGCCATCGAGTACGAAAGACAGTCGCTAGCCGACCCTCCCCACGGTTCGATCGCGCACGTAATCGTGAAATACGAGGGTGTCCTGCTGCCTGCCAAGAAGGCCCGCAGTGTTTTCGGCTATGAGCCCGACCTCTTCGAGATCACCAAGCTCGGTCCCGACCGGTACGGCTACAAGTGCAAGGACTGCGGCTGGGTGTGCGAGGCAAAGAATCACGCCGAAGTTGCACCACATCCTTGCTCCCCGTCTGACAGCAGTTAGTTTCCGCTCACGACGAGAAGAGGGCCGCCCCTCGCAGGGCGGCCCTCGCCGACGGCGGAAGTTCTGGGGCCCCTACTTGGCCTTCCTCTTGAAGCCTACGAGGGCCAGGGCCTTGTCGAGGAGCTCGCGAGCGACCTCCGAGACGGGCGGCCTCGAGCGCGGTTGGCGACGCTCCTCGGCGAGGTCGAACAGGGCGTCGCGCTGGTCCGGTCGGACCTGCAGGATTATCTGGACGTGCCCCTTCGCGCCGCTCCCCGGTGGCCGTCCGATCCTCTGCTTCGGATTACCGTGTGGCATGGACCGGGACCTCTACTCGGCAGCCGCAGCAGCCGCAGTGACCTTGACGAGGACGCCCTGAGCCCTGCCGCTGGCGGAGAGGGCTTGCCCCAGGATGAAGGCGGCCATCTCCTCGTCGCAATCAACGATGCCCCGGGCGAGTGCGATGGAGCGGCTCATCTCGTCACAGAAGCTCCGAACTGCGCCATCGAGCTTTCGGTTGCACTTCACCATGTGCCTCTCCCTCGGCCAGCGCGGGTTGTGATCGGCGGCCGTGGGTGACACCCTAGAGGGTCTCTCCATCCTTTGTCAACATGATCATATTGACAAAAGCTAGAAGCAGCTCGTGGGCGCGGTGCCTACCTCCCGTAAATCGTGAGTCTGGACGAGGTGGTGCCCGCCGCGACGGTGATCTGGAGCTTCGTCGGCAGCCCGATGGGAAAGGCGAAGTTCAGCGCTGGTGTGCCGAGCGCGCCCGGTGAGGCGCCGATGACGCCTCGGCTCTTGTTGCTCGCGGTGGCCGCGAATAGCACCAGGCCCGCGTCCACGTTCGTGGCACCGTCATCGAGGTAGGTGTCGAGGGTGATGTTGCGGGTGGCCGCGTCGCCGTTCGTCACGACCACGTAGATCTGGGTGAGGCCGGTGACGTCGAGGACGCCGCTCGCGTTGGCCCCAGCCGCGCCGGTGCCATCGAAGAGCACCTTGCCCTTGGTAGCGACCCGGATGGCTCCGGTGTCAGCCGCGCCGGCCGGCTTCAGCGTGTCCGCGGTGATCCACGGGGGCTCGGCGTTCGCGAGCGTACAGAGGGGAGCTGCGAAGGCTTGCGAGGCAAGAAGAGCTACGGCGGCGATGACGGCAAAGCGGATCGGGCGCATGGTGGCCTCCTGGGTCGTGGGTGATGCTTCCCTTCTGTGGCTGCTACGGCTGTCCGTAGATGGCTGCCGAGAGGCTGCCCTTGCGCTTCTTGCCGTAGAGGGTGCCCAGGGCCTGCTCGCCGAGGGTGTCGTTCGGGTCGCGGTTCTCGTCGGTCCAGTAGCCGAGGGCCTGGCGCGCCTGGCTCACCGGAAGACCGGCGAACATGGCCGCGCTCGAGCCGAGCTCCGGCCCGAAGTTCGAGAGCTCCTGCTGCCAGTCGTCGTCGTTCAGGAAGGCCTTGCTCACCTTCCAGCCGCTGTGCAGGGTCTTAGCCGCAGCTGAGTAGAGGGCCTCGGTGGGGTTCAGGGTGACGTCCTTGCCGCCTTGCACCATCGCCTTCACTACCGGGCCCAGGATGGGGATGAACGAGAACGGTGCCAGGACCGCCGTCTGCGCCACCCACTTCGACCAGGCAGCTCCGCCGGTCTCGCCATCGTCATCTGGCTGCGGGCCTCGGCCCATCACCAGCTCGTAGGCCAGTTCGCCCATGAGGACGTAGAGGCCGACGCGGGTGAGCCGCCGGAAGGCCCTGGCGTTCTGGCCGTCCTCCATGAAGCGCTTGGCATCCACGCCGGCGCCCATCAGCTGGTTAAACTGGTTGGAACTCCAGCCGTAGAACATGGTGAACCACTTGGCGCGGGGGTCGCGCGAGATGGCCGGCAGGTCGATGGTGCGGCCTGCCATGAGGGTCTGGCGCACCGTCTGGTCGGCCCAGCGCACCGCGGCCTCGTCAGCCTCCTGCATCTTGCGCAGGTTCTCGGCCTTCTCCGGCTCGAGGGGCGTGCCGGCCTGGTCCGCGAGCCCCTTCTCCTTCAGGGCCTCGTCCAGCAGTTGGATGTGCCCCGGAACGCTGCCCACGATGCCGTCCACCTTGCCCTCGATGGCCTGGTGGTACGCACCGAGCCACGTGGCGTTCGAGGCGATGGCGTCTCCGGCCTGGAAGGCCCACATGGCGATCATCGAGGCGCGCTTCTTGGCCTCGTCCATGGCGACGCTGCCGCTCTCGAGGGCGTGCTGCATCGACTCGCGCAGGTCCCGGTCGAGGGAGAGCTCCCGGTTCCGCATCTCGGAGGACTTCGACTGGATGAACTGCACCGCCTTGCCGCGCTGGGAGATCATCTGGCCCACGCCCTTGGCGAGGTACGGGGTGTCCACCCGGGTGCCGGCGTTCAGGAAGCCGAGGGTGTTGTGGAGGGCGTGGCCGACGTGGAGGCCGAAGACCGAGCCGGTGAGGCCCCGCCGAGTCGCAGAAGCAAACTTGAGCCACTCGCTCGAGCCACCGTCGGGGATCACGAGGTCGTTGGCCGAGTCCTGCAGCCACTTCGTGACGAGCGGCAGCATGTCCGAGCCGGCCGTGCGGTGCATGGCGGCCTGGAACTGGTCGCTGCGGATGAGGTCGTAGGTCTGGATGAGCGCCTCGCGCATCGCAATGTCCTTGGTCGCGTGCGAGAGGTGCCGGTAGAGGCCGGTGAGGGAGAGCTCGACCGGGCGCGCGTAGTCCTCGATTCGGGAAAGCAGGTGGCAACGCGGAGATTCCGCGCGTGTTTCGAGCCCTGCGAGCGCCGAGTGCAGAGCGAGCGACCATTCGCCCAGGAACGGGAGCTGCGCCCCGCCAGTATCCAACACGACGCGAGCACCGTTCAGGCGCACATCGCGAAGGGTCTCAGCGTCCGCAGCCCTCCTCGAGTCGAGCGCTACCTGCCTGTCCGACGCAACACTCTTGCCGAGCGCCAGCTGGTGCGCGAGCTCGCGGGCGTCTCGACGGTCACCGACCACGTCAACGAACCCGAGGCTCTTCGCAGCCTGCGCGTCGAGGATTTCCGCGTCGTGGGCCTCCGACCATCTGGCGACCTGCTCCGGCGTGGCCGTGGTTCGCGCGCTGAGCACCAGGCGCTGGAGGCGGTCCAGCTCGTGGAGGGTTCGGGCCTCACGCTCGTTTTCGGGGCTCCTCACCTCAGAGCGCCCGTCTGGTGCTGATCGCAGGTAAGCATTCCCGTGCAGCCCGAACTTGGCCCTCGGGTCAGCCACCACGTAGTCGGCCGCGAGCACGTAGATGGCCGCAATGCTCCCTGCGTACCCCGCCACGAAGGCGACCACCTTCCCCCCAGCCTCGCGGAAGGAGGTCAGAGCGTGGAAGAGGGCACAGGCTCCAAAGCTGTCGCCTCCGAGGGAATCGACCGAGAGCATCACCACCGGGACGCGGCCCTCGTGTGCCTCGTTGAGGCGGCGGAGCACGTCGGCCAGCATGACCTGCCCTTCCCCGGCCACTGCGGACGCGTACCCGTCCCAGACGCCGAGGGAGGCCCGCATGATCTTGATCTCGATGAGGTTGGCCACGCGGTGCCTCCTACTGGCCCAGCAGTGTCTTGGGCATGGTCGGAACGATGTCGGTGCCGGCGCCGGAGGTGAGGAACGAGGCCTGGCGGCCAGAGCTCTGGTTCAGCTTCTTCTGCGTGGCGCTGTAGCTGGCGGCTCGGATCGCCGCGTCGGCCGGGTCCACTTGCGGCGGCATCGTAGGGAGGGTGGGAGTTGAGCACATGGTCAGTTCTCCACCGGCGGCCGGTTGCGAAGGGCCAGCGCCACCCGGCAGGACAAGTCGCCCAGCAGGCGGGCATCTGGAAGCGCAGGGCTGGGGAGCAGCGCTGCTCGCTGCGAAGGGATCCGCTCCCCCCCGGCCAACCGCCGGGCAAGGTCGCGAGCGTTCTCCCTGGAGTCGATGAAGTCGATCAAGCCGAGCTCGTGGGCCTCCTTCGCATCGATAGCCATTACCGAGTTGAGGCCCGAGGGGCGGCCGAGCCACCCCGCCGCCTCTGCCTCGGGCACCAGACTGTGGCTCGCGATGACGGCTGCCCCGGCGCGGTTCAGGTCGTCCATGAGCGCGCGGGATTCGACGGTGACCTCGTCGCCGTCCACGCCGTGCACGCCGAACATGGCGTCTCTGCTGGCAACGATGTGGTCGGCGCCAAGGAGGTAGATCGCCGAGTTGCTCGCCGCGTCCCTGGCCACGAAGGCGACTACGATGCCGCCCGCCTCACAGAAGGCGCGAAGCGCGTGGTAGAGGCCAAGGCCGGCGCGAGCGCTGCCACCGAGCGAGTCCACCTCGAGGAGCAGCACTCGGATGCCTCGCTCGACCGCTGCGTTCATCTCGAGCAGGACGTCGGCCAGGTAGAGGGCGCGGCGACCCTCGACACGGGGGGCCAACACGCCGGGCGCCAGCCAGAGATCGGCGCCCTCGATCGACAGCAGCTGGTAGGGCAGCGGCTCGCCTGGGGCGCTGGCACTCGGCGCGTCCTCGGCGAGGTGCGGCTGGCCGTCACCCTTGCCTAGAGGCGCGCCGACCTGCTCCCAGAAGTCGTAGGCCGCGCCGGCGACGTGCTGCCCGGCCAGGGCGCCCGCTGGCGCCACGACGGCCTCCCCTGGCCCCGTCTCGACCCCCGAAGCTGCGGCGACGCCAGTACCGACAGCTCCACCGAGCGCCCGGACTGCGGCGTTGCCGGCCCAGTAGGGCAGAGTCTTCACAATGCTGATCAGGTGCTGGCCGAACCAGCTCGTGGCGCCGTAGTCCTTGTTCTGCTGCTTCTCGAGCTCGTTGGCGCGGGCGATGTCCTCGGGCGACGCCAACCCCATCAGCTGTTTGTTCGCGAGGGCCACGTACTCCTGATCGCGCATACCGTCGCGGAAGGCGCGAACCACCGCCGGAGCCGTCACGAGCTGCAGCTGCTGCCAGTTGTCCTGGCCGACGTCGGGGTTTGGCCCGCTGTCCACCCACCTCCACTGGCCGGTGATGGCCCACTCGAGCCAGCCCAGCGCCGCCACGTCGTCCTTCATGACCTCGGGCTGCGAGGCCTTGCGCATGAGGTCGAGCGTCCTGGGGCGGTTCCGCAGCGACTGCGCGAGGGCCTCGTCGGAGATCCCCTTCTTCACGTCATCGAGATGCTCGGAGACGTAGGCCGGGTCGTAGCCCGAGGCGCTGGCGTAGGCGGCCACCTCGGCCGCGCGGTCGGGCGAGTCGGTGGCGTTCGCGGCGCGGTACGCCGTGAACTTCCGCTGCAGGTCGTCGTCCTGATCGGTCGAGGCTCGGAGGTCCCCGGCCAGATCGTCGTAGGACTTCGTGGCTTGCGGCTGTGGAGGCGGCGGCGGGGCCGGCTGCGTGGGATCGGCCAGAGGTCCGTTCGGGCCCTCACCGGGTGCCGGAGCTGGGGGCGCCCCACCCGCGAGCTCTGCTGCCAGGTCGTCGTAGGAGGCCATCTAAGCCCCCACCGCTGCTGGCATGGACGCGCGGACGAACTGCACCGGGATCTGCCTGTGGCAAGCGGAGCAGAACGGTCGGATGAGGTCGCCGTCTTCCCCCCTGGTCCGGAGCTCGAACCTCGCACGGGCGATCCCACTGCAAAGGGTGCACTCCTCCTCTTCGACGCGCTCTTCAGCCTCGGTGATCATGTGGTGACCTTTCAGGGCTTCGATGGCGGCAAGGCGTAGGGATCCGGGACGACGTACAGCCGCAGGGCTCGCCCGCAAGATGGACAGGTCGGCCCCGGCGGCTGCGCGTTGCCCATTTCGAGGTGAAGCATGGAGCGCCGGCCGTCGAGGCAGTGCCTGCACGAGGGGTGGAACGACGCCACGTACTCCTCGAGGTGCTGCAGCCGAGTCTTCAGGGACATCGCGCGCCACGCCGGTGAGCTCCGGTTAGACGGTGAACGTCACGTTGGCGGGCATGCTCTTGGTGTCCGCGAGCCAGACCTTGAGCTTCCCCTGGCTCGGGGCGGCGCCGTTCACGGTGATGTAGGCGCGCAGCCAGCGCTTACGGATGCCCGCGGAGCAGACGCCCACGTTGAACGGCCCACGCGCCACCGTCAGGCCGGAAAGCGGGATGTTCTTCGTGGCGATGGTGACGGCGTTGGTGCCGGAGCTGTCGTCGCAAGCCTGGATGGCGATGTCGAAGCTCGTTGCGTTGTTGAAGTCCGCTCCGACCACCCGGGCCACCCCGGCGAGGTCTGGAGCGCCCAGGCCCACGTCGGCAGAGCCCTTGCCGTCGTAATAGCGCGTTCCGGCGACGGTGGCAGTGATGGCCTGGCCTCCGCTGGTGGTGAGCTCCTCTTCGTAGTCGATCAGCATGGTGTGATGCTCCTTTCGCCGCGAGTCCTAGCCCTGCGGCACTTCTTGACGAGTTGAACAGGTGGGGCAGTTGACGGTTCGTGGAAGCGCTCTTCCCTCGTCAAGGGCCAGGTAGGCGCGCAACCCGGCGGCACGGCACCTGGGGCACGCGATGACCATCAGGTACGCGGCCCCCGCAAAAAGGGTCTCTGCCCGCATAGCCTCGACCGCCATCCCAGCGAGGATCTTCTTCCCACCGATGATCTTCATGAGGCAGCTCCTCCTCGAGAGGCCTTCGCGCGCATCCGCGCGTAGTGCACCACCAGGTGGAGCGCAGGGACCACCCGCTGGTACCGCGGGCCTTTCGATGCGCTCGGCATCGTCTCCTGCTTTGCGGCCGCGGCCTGCGCGTGAATCCGCAGGAGGGTGGCGGCGAGCCTCCGGTGGAGTGACGCCTCCTCATGGCGGCCCCACCCGTCGCGGTTCTTCGCGCCCTCTAACATCTTCTGGGCGGACTTCACCGGATCCCCGAGCAGGCCAAGGCAGTGCCGCTTGACGTCCTCCTCGTCCTGCTCGAGCCGGGAGGTCGAGGGCGTCGGCGCCGGTTGGCTGCCGAGGAAGGTCGTCATCGCCTACCCTTGAGGGCCTGCGCGACCCGCACGAGGAATCGCGCGAGCTGGGGGTTGTCTCCAGCCCCGGAGGTGTTGAGGAAATCGACCAGCTTCGCGTCGCCGAAGCGCCGCACGACCTCGCGGGCATCGTTGGCGTGGGCTTGGATCTCGGTGTCGGCCTCGAGTTCCGATCTCCAAGAGGCCGCAACCTTCGCCTGGGCCTCCTGCTGGGCTGCCAGGGCCTCTGTGACTGCCCTCTGGCCCATTCCGAACAGCTTGGCCGCAGTCCCCGTGTCGATCTTGCTCTCGGTGACGAGAGCAGCGTACTCACCGGCCATGGGGTGCGTTGGATCGAAGTCCTTGGCGACCTTGGTGAACTCGTCCAGATTGAACTCGCCTGCCTTGGCCGTGGCAGTGTCGGGAGGGGCCTTCGCCGCCTCTGGTGGGGCGGCGGCCGCTTCGCCCTCGGCAAGCGCTGCCAACGCGCGCCCCGCCTTCGCCTCATCGCTCGTGTAGAGCTTCGACAGACGCTCGCGCTGGGCCTGAGCGCTGGGGTCGTGCGACGGCTCGGCCGGCTTCCCGACAGTGGTCGAAGGGGCGTCGTAGACGATCTTCGCTACTGCGGCCTCCGAGAGCTTCGGGGCCGAGTTCGTCGCCGATGCGGTCACCGGCGCCGGCTTCGCCGGGGTGGCCTGGCGGTTCGCCTGCGAGTCAGCGTGGTCGTAAAGAACCTTCGGGTCCATAGTCGCTCCCGGCTACGTGGTGACGCCTACTTGGTGACGACTGCAGCGGCACCGGAGACCACGGGGCGCCCCGCGCGTACGTCCTTCTTCATCTCCAGCTCCCGCTGTGCGGCGGCGTCGGCGGCCACCTCTGCGGGCGAGCGCTGCACCGACGCGAAGTGCTTCGCCGTGGCCTCGTCCCGGCGCTGGGCACGGCGGCTCACCACGGCTTCGTGCAGCCCGGCGATGATGGATGCCGGGTCACCGACCAGGCCACCGAGCGGCGAGCTGTGCCAGTGGGATGCCGGCCCGATGCGATGCAGGCTGCCATCGAGCTGCCGGACCTTGGTCTCGAGGGCGTTGGCCTGCTTGATCAGCTCCTGCCCGGCGCTGTTCGCCTTGAGGAGCTCGCTGAACTTCTCTTCCGCGAGATCGAGCGTCGAGGAGGTGTGTGCGAGCACCTTGACCTCGTGAGCGGCGAGCTCCGCTTGAGCGGCCTCGAGGCGCAGGGGCTCGGCCGTGGCCTCGGCCTCGCCGATCTTCTGCTGGGCAGCGCGCTCGCGCTTCTCGAGCTCCTTGACCCTCTCCAGGGCGACACCACGGTCGGCCACCAGCTTGGTGAAGCCGGGGCTGTCCACGTCCGTGTTGCTCACCTGGGCCTCGAGGCGCTCGCTCTCGGCCCTGGCGGCGGCCACCCGCTTCACCGCGGCCTCGTGGCCGGCCTTGGCGGTGGCAACCTTCGCCTCCGCGAGTTCGAGCGGGGATGGTGTGGATGCGGCGGGCGGAGTCGTCGTCTGGTCGGTCATGTCTTCTCCTAGGCCTGGGCGGCCATGTTGGTGCTGCCGTCGGTGAAGGGCCGCGTGAGGAACGAAGGCGTCGGCCTCGAGCCAGGCCGGCCGTGGGACATTTCCGCCACCCTCGCCTCGAGGGCAGCGATGCGCTGCTCGTTGTCCTCGAGCTCGCGCGCCGAGACGATGACGTTGGCGAGGGTCGAGTAGCTGTAGGTCAGGGTCCGGGCGACGCCGGGGTCCACCTTGCCGTCTTCAACGCCGCGGATGAGGTCGGCCAGGCCCTTCTTGACGTTGTCGAGGTTGCCCAAACGCCGGTTGTAGGGCCGCTTGACGCGGGGGGAGGGGGTGGGGGTCCCAGTGCTGGCAACCGCTTCGCCTTGGGCCGCTTGCGTTTTCGTTCGCTCGTCCATGCGCTCGAAAGCCTCCTAATTGGGCGTTTCGCTACCCATGAAGCGCCCGAATTGAACTTTGCAATAGGGCTACCGAGAGGCCTCGAGGGCCCTCCATCGCCTCACACCGTCCGAGCCGGGAGCCACCACGGCGCGGCCCTCGAGGGCGAGCACCCGCAAGGCAGCCTCGGCGAGCTGCACCGACACACCGAGGGCGGCTGCCACCTGGCAGACCGTCGAGGGGCTCGTCACCTCGAGCTCGGCGAGGACGCGGCCGGTGAGGCCGAGGGGTGCCTTTGCGGCCGCGGTGCCCGGCGTCACACCGACCTCCTCACCGACGGGCGCAGAGCACTGGTAGACCGCACGCGCGCAGATGCTCCCTCGATGGCGAGCTCGGGGCGCAAGGCGACCCTGTTCAAGGGGACCTCTCGCTCATCCGGCGGCCTTTGTGGCTTCTGCTGCCTGTGCGTCACGCGCAGCGACGAGCCTCGGTGTCGGAGTCTGTCTGAGCCACCCTATCCACCAGCTGAGGCTCCCAGGCGTCACGCCCTGCTCGCGGGCGATGCGCTCGCATTCGCTAGCGACCCCGTCTACCCCCAGGTGCTGCAGGAAGCGTCCGAAGGTCACCCTCACCTTCTCCCGATCCCTGCCGATGTCCATCTGGTTACCGAAGGCGCTGCCAAGCTTCTGGCAAACCTCTTCGATCTGCTGCCAGTCGCCGCCGCCCTCAGCGTTGGCGGCGTCGTTCTCACTCTCCTTCTCCTTCTCTATCTCCTTCTCTTTCTGGGGGACGACATCGCGAGACGTCGCGCGACTCTTCTTTCGTAGTTCCGCCCGCTTGGTCCTCTTGGCTGCGCGGTCGCGCGAGAGTTTCTCGGAGTAGCTTCCACTCCATCGCTCCCAGTTATGCGCGCGCAACTTCTTGCCCCGACGTTCTAGAAAGCCCAAGTCGCTCAGTGCCGCGCAGAGTTCTCCAGGCGCTCCGCTCCAGCGCGCCGCGCTCTCGATGGCCCGGATGGTGTCATCGTCATGCGGCAGGACCCCGTCGATGTAGAAGCGGCCTAGGTACATCCACACTGCGACGAGGTAGAACCCGGCGCGGGTGTCGCCGAGCCGGTGCTCGAGCGCCTTGACCTTGGGGTGGTCGAGCAGATCCGTGGCCACTTGCACCCAGGGGAGGCCGCGCAGCTGCGCCATCACGCACCTCTTCCGGCGCAGGGGTCGGACGCAATGGACCTGCCCCACGGCAGGCCGCCGAGGACGAGCTGCTCGAGGTGGCCGTCGCCCTGGACCTGGAGAACGGTACCGTCGCCGGCCACGAAGAATGAGCCGCGGGGCAGTGCGGCTGGGGCACCGTGGGCTGCGCGAGCTCGGCGGTCGATGGTGACCAAGGCCCGGGTGCTCACCGGAGCTCCTCGACGGGCACGCCGAGGGCTACGGCGAGCTTCTCGGCGGTGGCCGGCGACATCAGCCCAGCACGTTCGGCGAGGTAGACGGTGCTGCTCGAGACCCCAGCCTTCACCGCGAGCTGCTCGCGGATCAGGCCCTTGCGCTCTCGCACCTCTCGGACCCGGTTCTGGATGAGTGCATTTGGTTTGTGCATGGTCGCAAGCTTGCGCTCAAAGGCAGGGGCAGTGCAGGGCTGCCGAGAGGCCACCGGAAGAGCAGGCGTCGGGTGGTAGCGGGTGGTCCAGCAGGACATGCCCCGCGGCCGGCTCCCGGTTCATGCCGCCTCCGGCGTCCGGTTGATGCGCGACGCCTCCCAAGCCGAGATGTCGCTCTCCAGCCACGCCCGCCGGTTGCCGAAGTAAGCGGGCGCTGGGAAGGTGCCCTGCTTCGTCCAGCGCCAGATCGAGCACCGGCTGACGCTGAGTCGGCGCTCGAGTTCAGTGATGCCGATCCAGCGTGGGCTGGGGATCGGCGAGGTCGAGGGTCCCATGTGCTCTCCTTCCGCCGCATGAGAGCGGCTGTGATGGAGAGCAGTATCAGGGGCTGCTGGAGCCGCTCTGATACCTGAGCGTGCCGGTTTCTGCGCGGACTACGCGGCGGCCTTCGTGGAGTGCAGCTTCGACGCTGCGGGCCGAGCGTTCACCTCGGCCAAGGCCTGGCGGATGCGGTTCTTCCCCACCCCTAGCCGGCGTGCGATGGCGTTGATGCTCAGGTCTTCCAGCCGCTTGAGCTGCAGGATCCTCTTCCTAAGAGTAGCGCGCTGCCTCTTCGCTTTTGCGCTCCTCTTGAGTCGAGCAGTGGCGACCCCGGCCCGTCGAGCCTTTCGCTGGTCCGCCCCCTTAGCAACGGCAGGATAGTAGTAGCGGGCCGCTCTAAGGGCGCCCTGCAGGGCAGCCTCGAGCTCGCGGTTGCGGTCCTCAAGGTTCTGCTGGCGGCGCGCCGAGCGGTGATGCCCTCTCGCAACGAACGCCAGGTACTGTTCGATCGTTGCCACCTGATCGGGCCGCAGCTCGCGGAAGAGCCTGCCCAGCGCGCGTGAGAGTCGCACACCTTCCGCGCCTGTCACCGGCCGCTCCCAGCTGCCGGCAGGAATGCCACCGATGCGCCAGGAGAGAGCAGTCTGTCTACGTACGCCGCCCACTTCTCGAGCGCGGCCCGGCGCTCGGTCAGATAGTCGCCCACGTCGTAGGTCTGCGTGATGCGCCCGATCGAGTGGTTGAGGCAGCGCTCCGCGATGTGCCACGACACACCGAGGGTCTCCCCGAGGTGCGTCCTCATGGTCCTGCGCAGGTCGTGCGGTGTTGGCCGAGGCTCTGTGAGGTCGAGGAGAGCCTTCTTGCCCTTGGGCGCCTCGAAGAGCTTTCTCATCCCAGCCACCAGGGCCTTGTCCGAAAGCACCTTCTTAGGCTGGAAGGGACTGGCCACCACCCACTCCGACCCCTGAGAGAAGGCCTTCATCTCCTTGAGCAACTCGACCACCCGCGGCGTGAGCGGGACGGTCCAGGGCCGGGCGGTCTGCTCCTGCTTCTTCGTGAGCTTCTGGTTAGCAATCGGGATCAGCCACAGGCCCTCCTCTAGGTCCACCTCCGACCAGCGGGCGCGCAGGAGCTCACAGGTGCGGACGCCGGTCAGGAGGATGATGCGCAGTGCCACCTTCACCGTCGGCGAGAGGCGGGCCTGGTCGACGGCCGCCCAGAAGAGAGGGATCTCCTCCTTCGAGAGATAGCGCTGGCAGACGTTGTGTTCGACGCCTAGAGCATCGGCCTCCAACGGATAGGCCGGGTTTGCAGCGGCGGCGACCTCGTCGCGCCCACAGGCGAAGCGAAAGAGCTGCTTCGCGTGAGCTAGGACCTTGCCGGCCTGGGTGGGCGAGCCACGCGCCACCACCGCCTCAACGACCAGGCGCACGTCGCGCGACGTGATGGAGGTGATCGGCCGGTCACCGAGAGCTGGGATGAGCTCGTTCTCGACCGTTCGCTTGACCTCGTCCGGTCGCTTGCGCCGACGCTGGATGTGCTTGAGGAAGTCCTTCGCTACCTCGCTGAACGTGACGGCGCCGTCGGCGGCCCCTGGCGCGGGAGCTCCGCGCCTCGGCCGAGCCGCCTTCAGTTCCGCTTCGAGGTCCGCGAGCCGTCCGCACCTGTGGGCGTCCTTCAGTCGCTCGAGGCAGGCTCTGGCCTCGCCCAGGGTGACGTGGCCAGACCTCGGCGCCTTCGACCACGGGCCGATGGTGATGGCGCGCCCGATGGATCGAACGTACCAGCGAAAGACCCGACTCCCCTTGTTGACGCGCAGGAACAGCCCAGGTGAAGCGCTGTCGCGGTACTCCCCAGGAGGGAGCTTCTCGATTCCCTGGGGCGAGAGTGGGGGCTGGGTGGTAGGAGTCTCGTCAGCCACGGGGACCTCCTCGACAGGTTCCTCGGCAAGGGCCTCCTGGCGGATTCCAGCCGCCTCGAGGCCCGCTTCATGTGTTCCCTGGCGATCTCTCGCCGAGGGTGCGAAATGTTCCCTGGCGAACCTGCCCAGGGAACATCTGGCGAAACCGTCTCACAGAATCACAGACGATTTCCAAGCATCGTAGCAGAAGCCTCCGACAGCGGCTTCCGCTAATGTGTGCGGCTGCTTATGCAACCTTCAGTGATCCTTAGCGCTGGTTCGCGGGAGGGTTGGGGTGCAAGTGGTCGCTGGTTCAAATCCAGTCGCCCCGACCATCTGAGGGCCGCGATGTCGTTCGGGTTTCCCGGCGCGTCGCGGCCTTCTCCTTTCGTGTTTTTCGGCGCTTGCATTGCCGGTGCATTAACCTGCGCCGATCCAAAGGAGAGCGCCCGCTCCAGGTCCTCGCGGAAGTCGTCGACATCGGTGTGGTCGTACACGGCCGCGGTGATCTCCGGCGACGAGTGGCCGAGAGCGCGCTGCACGACACCGAGGTCGACACCCGCTTTGCGAAGCAGAGTCGCATGGGAATGCCGTAGGTCGTAGGCGCGGAGCTTCCGAGGCACGGGTGAGACCCACAGACGCATGTGGCACTTGGGGCAGCGGTCATCGCTCGCCGCCTGGCGCGTCTCTTCGTAGCCACAGCCCTTACGCCGGCAGATGAACCGATACCCCTCGACGACGCCGGCACGCTTGAGCGCACGCCGGAGATGCGCGACGAGGAGCCACCGGGTCTCGGGAGCGTGCGGTGCGCCGTCGGGCCGCGGAAACATGAGCGCACCGCGGGATTCCTTCATCGCTGCGAGTAGGTATGGACGGAGCTCGGTCACCACCGGCACGTCCCGCGCGTCGCCATCCTTCGGTAACGGCACGGTCCAGGAGTGGCGCACTGCGAGGGTCCAGGAGCGCGTGTCGAGGTCTTCCTTCCTGAGCCCCAGCGCCTCGCCGGGCCGTAGACCCGCGTAGATGCACGTAGCAGCGATCCAGCGCCAGGGCGCCTCCAGGGATGGCTCGGGGAAACCTGCGAGCACTGGCAGAACTTCCTCGCGCTTCAGCACGTGTCGCAGAGCCTTGCTGGCCTTGGGAACCTTTCGCCGCTTCACCCAGCGAATGGGATTGTCGGTGCTCCAGGTCCGGTGTTTCGGGTCCCGTGCCGCGCACGCGGAAGGTGCGTATGGTCTGTGACCGCTAAGGGCCCGAGGAGGTTCCCGACCAAGCGGCACTTCGCAACAGTTCGGTACAGTAGAAGGGCGTCCACAAACCGCATCGGCCAGCCGATTCGTCCGGCCCTGATGAGGCCCCGACCTCACCGGGAACACATTGGCTACGACTCGCGCGCGAGAAGCGCATTCAGCAGGTCGAGCGGCGGCGGCTTCGCGAGGTGGTCATCGAACCCGGCCTCCTTCGCACGCTGCCTGTCTTCTGGCTGGGCGTACCCACTGAGCGCGACGAGGCGCGTGGTCGGGAAATCCCCGTCCGCGCGCAGCGCCCGCGCGACCTCGTACCCATCCACATCCGGAAGGCCGATGTCGCACAGGATCAGATCCGGCTTGAGTTCACGCGCGAGCGCGATCCCGGACCTGCCGTCATGGGCGATGCGGGTGCTATGGCCGCTGAAGGCGAGGACCTGCGCGAGCGTCTGAGCGGCATCGAGGTTGTCCTCGATGATGAGCACCGAGCGTGGCACCCCCGTCGGGGAGGCAGGCTCGCCCGAAGGGGCTGCCCCCTCGGGGGGGGCAGGGCTAGTGGTAGCTCGACGACGAATTCCGAACCACGGCCGAGTCCGCTGCTCCGCGCCGACACCGATCCGCCGTGAAGGCTGGCGAGCCCCTTCACGAGGGCGAGCCCGAGGCCCAGGCCTCCTTCCTTTCTGGCCCAATCCTGCCCCAGCTGCACGAAGGGCTCGAAGATGCGCTCGACGGCACTCGCCTCGAGTCCGACTCCATTGTCCCGGACGCGAAGTGAGGCCTGGCCTTCGTTCGAATCGACGACAACGTTGACGCTCCCCTTCGCTCCGGTGAACTTCGCCGCGTTCTGCAGCAGGTTGCTTACGACCTGCGAGATGCGCGTCGAGTCTGCGTCGATCCAGATCGGCCCCGCAGGGACGTCCAGCCGCAGGTCGAGCTCACGCTGCTCGAACACAGAACGGAGGTCGTCGCAGGTGCGCCGCACGACGTCCCTCAGGTCGAAGCGTTCACGGTGCAGCTGAATCTTGCCGCGAGAGATGCGGGTCGCATCGAGAAGGTCGTCGACGAGCCGCGTGAGGTGCTCCGTCTGGCGATGAATGACGTCCATCGCCCGCGAAGCCTGGTCACTGCCCGGCTGGGCTCGATCGAGGATGTAGAGGCCGTTACGGATCGGCGCGAGCGGGTTTCGCAGCTCGTGCGAGAGCACGGCAAGGAAGTCACTCTTCCTCTGGTCCGATTCTCGCCAGAGATCCGCCTCCCGTTTCGCCATTTCAGCGAGGCGACGCTCGCGCTCGTTGACGAAGTACTCAACGGCGTCTGTGATCACGAAGTCGAGCCCCGCATTGAGGCGAGCAAGCTCCGTGACCCGGTCCGCCATGCCTTGCGTACCAGCTTGCACTTGCTCCGCGGCTTCGGCGGCGAGGAGCAGGCGCAAGATGGTCATCCGGAGCAGCCGGACCTCGTGGATGAGCTGGGTGAGCTGGAACGCCTGGTCGACACGATGCGCAGCGTGCGCAATCGCGGCGGCGCGCATTCGCGTGCCCGGCGGCCCTGTTCGCGCCATCCATTCCGCGAGCTCTTCCAGGAGCTCGGGAACATGGTTCCGGAGGACGGCGTCTGCGAGCTTGATGACCCGCGGCTCACGCTCGACGAGCGCCTCCCACTCGCGCACGATCTCGTCGCGCGATTCGCGGAGGAAGGTGTACGTCGCGAGCGCCAGGACTTAACAGCCATACCGGAAACGAAGGGCCACGTCACTCGGCCAGGAAGCCACCCGTCCGGGGCCTGCTGGAGTGACTGCTTGCAGGGCTAGGCCGGGACCAACCACACGTAGATGCAGTCCCCGGAAGGCCACCGAGGTGTCTTCGGTATCTCACAGCGCACGAGGCGCGGGCGACTGCTACAACTTCGCGTTGACGTACTTGGCGAGGATCATCTTGGCGGCGGTCTGGTACCCGACACCGAGTTCCTGACCGCGCTTCCGGAGCGCCGCCTTCAGCTCCTCGCTGAGCAGGATGGACGTCGGCCGGGGGCGCACGACAACGGCTGTCCCCGCGTCCTCGATGTCCCCACCGAGGTCGCGCTCCTTGAACTCGCGCAGCGTCGCGTCGCGGGTTCCCCGAGCGTTCTTCAAAGCCCGGTCACGGGCGGTCGTCTTACGTCGCTGCATCGTAGGTCTCCTTTTCCCGCCTCCGCATCGCGCGGCAGCTGATCGGGCGCAGCATGTCACCGCGCCTCGTGAAGATGAGCGCCGGCATCCGCGCCGCCTCCATCTAGACTTGAATGGCGTCGAGCGCTGCGAAGGTGTCCCGGTCATCAAGGTGGGCGTAGACGTTTGCGGTGAGGCGCGGGTCGCTATGCCTGAGGAGGCGCTGCCCCAGCGCAAGCCCCGAGTTCCGCACGACCGCGGTTCCAAAGGAATGCCGCAACCCGTGAAAGCTCACGCGCCGAGGCATCGGCATCGCGTAGGTGGTGGACCGGCCACACCGCGGACACGAATCGGGCACGTCTGCCGCCGGGCGGCTTTCTCGCCACCCGCACCGCCACGCGCGGCAGCGGTGCTCGTACCCTTCCAGCACGCCAGCCCGGACAACGGCGGCCTGAAGCATGCGAACGAGGCGCAGGTTTCGGGGCTGCATTGATCCGTCGGCCTTCGGGAAGAGGAACGGCCCAGGGGATCGCAGTGCCTCGACGAGTTAGGGCCACAGCGCTGGCGCGATGGGCACCGGGAGGGTCTTTCCACCCTTGGGGGTCGGCTCTTCCCAGGACCGGCCGACCATCATGCGCCCGCTGTTCAAGTCGACGTCGTCCTGCCGCATCCCGAAGATCTGGCCCTCGCGCAGAACCGCGTAGAGGGCGACCGCGACCGCCCCGTTCCACTGCTCAGGCACCTCGGCCAGAACCGCCTCCCATTCGTGCGGTTCCAGGATCTTCTTAGGCTTCGGGTCCAGCCGGGCGCGCGGTACGCCTTTCACTGGGTTCGGCCGCCCAGCCCAAGGGCCACCCGACGTGCTCGCCACACTGAAGACGTTGTGCAACAGGGCCCGGAGGTGATTCCGGTAGGAGGGCCCGAGCCCAGCGCACTCCTTGTCGGCCAGCCAGCGCCGTAGCCGCGCGGTGGTCACCTCGCGGAGGGGCAATGCACCGAGGTCCGGGCGCAGGTGGTGCCTGAGCAGAAGGGGCACGGCCCCGGACTTCAGGTTCTTGCCGTGGTGCTCCCACCACCTTAACCAGCTCGTCGACCGGCATGCCAACGCCTCGGTCGTGACCGGGTCGAGGCCCTACCGCTCGCGCCTTGCTCTCTCGCGGTACTCGTGCAGCCGTCGCTGCGCCTCCGCCTCGATGCTCTTCTGCGTGATTGGGCGCCCATCCCTCCCCACCGCCGGGATGGTCTCCTGGCGCTGGCGATAGTTGCCGTCCCCCACTGAATGACTGCCCTTCCATCAGCTCGCAGCGTCAGACCACGAACCCGGCTCTTCATATTCACTCCTACCGGCTCCGGAGGGGACGAAGGGAGACCTGCTCCCCCCGCATAAATGCGCGAACCGTCTCCGGATGGAATCGGAGAAGCCACCCGATACGAACGGCGGGGAGTCGCCCCTGTCTCTGCAGCTTGTAGATATGCGACTCGGACGCCTTGAACAGGGCAGCGACCTCTTTCGCCGTGAGCAGCGCTTCGGATCCGCTGGTCTGCGTTGCGACCGTGTTCATGAGGGGTCCACACCGGCTCCGACGCGCCCGGAAGCGCTACAAAGAGTTCGACGAGCTGGGTCAAGCGCGGGTCTTAACCGTTCTTGTCGTCGGTCAGATCTTCAAATGTTAGTCGTACCTACAACTGCTTGGCATGTTAAGAAACGCCTAACTCGTCGTCACGCAGGCGGGGAGCCTCTTCTGGGCTCCCACTTCGAGGAGAGACGTGGTTCTGCGCACGCGTGGGCCATCATGACCGCAGCGGACGCTTGGCCGCTCGCTACTGGGCAGAGGCCCGTACAAAGCCAGGAGTGCCCTCACGGCGCGGAGAGCTGGAAGCTGTAGACGCCGCTCTCGCTTTTCACCCCCTGAACCAGCTGGTTCAAGAATTCGCTCTGCACATCCCAAGTGTAGACTCCCGCCACCGGTTGCCCGGGCAGAAGCTGCGAAAAGTCGACCAGGTCGAACCAATGCCTGGGGTCAACTGTGAGCTCGAGAACCTGCGGCGCGGCGGAGAAGTTGAGGTCGACCGAGGCGCCCTGTATCGCCTCGAGCTCGAGACAGGGAACCTGCACGCTGGCCGTGTTCGGGATGGCAATGGGGCCATTAAAGGCCACCGTAGTCCCACCTTTCGTAGCCGTCCCGGCGACCATGCCAACCTGTTCTGCGAGCAACGAGCAGCCCGACGAGCTTACCGGAGTTCCGCCGGGAGGATAGAGGTCGATCTCGACCGCCACCGCTTGCCCGGTCTCTCCGTCCGCACCTCCCGGCACGTCCTGGAGCGAGGGGTCGAGCGCGTTCACGAGTACCTGCTCGGTCGCCTCGATGATGACGACGCCACTGCGAAACTCGTCGGTCACGGGAGGAAAGGCATTGAAGTAGAACGGGCCGAGCCAGAGCTGAGCGGTCTCGAGCTGCACGGTCCACCCTTGCGGGTTTTGAAAGGTGAGTGGGCCTTGAACCCCCCCGACTCGGAAGGGGACGGTGATCAGCGCCCCACCCGTCGTGCCGCCGCAACCGAGGAGAGCGAGCGGAGCGGCGATGGAAATGATCCGCCTAAGCAGGAACATCTAGTCCTCCTCTCGATCGAGCGCGACCGTGAGCGTGAAGAGCACCATCCGCGGCGGAGCAGCGGTGAAGTGTTCGGTCGGCGCGAGCGTCGGGTAGTTTCGGCTGTGGAAGTCCGACGCGTAGAAGGACTCCCAAAGTGCGAATTGCCGGTTCAGGAGGTTCGTGGCGGTGACACCCAGCTTCACCGGGCCGTAGCGCAGGGCTGCCGAAGCGTCGATCTGGAGGCTCGGGGCCGCGGACTGGCCGAGTGGAAGAGGACGTGTGCCCACGAGGCTCACCCCGAGGCCGAGCTCGCCGTGCAGGGGCCTTCCCCAGGGCCTTAGCCAGGGGATCACCCCGTTGAGTGCGGTATCGGAACGGGCGGTGACGAGCGGCACGTAAGGAACGAGCGTGCCATCCGTATCGTAGGTGGCATGCACGGTCGTCACGGAAGCCGCCTCGTCGAGGAAGCGCGATGTGGCACGCAGTGCGCCGACGAAACCCTTCCGCGTGGTGGCGCTCGAGGGGGCAAGTCGGCCCAGGTCCGGATTGAACACGAGGTCATTCGTTACCTTGGTCTCGTACCCGACGGCTCGAGCACTCCAGTCAAAGGAGCCGAGCCGGCCCTGCGCGAGCAGACCCGCTTCGTAGGCCGTCAGCTTCACGAAGGGCGCGTTCTCGTTCTGCTCGATGGTGGTCGGGTCGAGCGACTGTGCGCCGAGCCCATAGCTCGCGGTGAGATTCACGCCACGAAACGGCCCAACGAGCGCCGTCGCCTTGGGTTCGAGCAGCTGCCCGGAAGCCGTCACCCGCTGGGTCGCCGAGCGCGGGCCGGAGGCGTCGTAGGCTGGGCAATCGACGTCGAGGGGCTCTCCAACCTTGTAGTTGCCGGACGTGGCGCAGAGATTCTCCACGTTGTAGCTGAAGGATTCCTGCCGCAGGCCACCGCGAAGCGTGAGGAAGGAAAGCGGGTGCAAGTCGACGTCGAGATAACCGGCCAGGTTCACGATGTCGGTCTCGTAGTTGAGGTCGGTCAGGTACGGGATCTGCGTACCGAACCGCAGGCGTTGCTCGAGCGGCAGCGTGTGATCGTAACGCGCGTAGTATCCTCCCTCGACGGCCTGATCGCGCCCCAGGAACCGGAAGCGTAGGCGGTAGCTTCCCCGAGCACCCGCGGTGAGCGCGTGGTAGTCCTTCTCGGCGGCGTCGCCCCGCTGCGGATGCTCCGATTGGCCGAACACCACCGGGTCGAGCAGGAACCCGGTGAAGTTCTCCACGATGCGGAGCGTTCGATAGCTGAGGAAGAGCTGCTGCGTCGCCACCCCGTCGCCGAACGGCGACTCGAGTTCAAAGGAGGCGATGTAACGGCTGGCATCGCCGCCTTGGCTCGTATCCTCGCTGCCGTAGAAGCCGACCCGCCCCGAATCTGCGTCGTCCTTGCGGATGACGCCGGCTGACTCATAGTGCGTGCTGTAGGCGGTGACGAGCAGGCGGTAGAGGCCTCGCTCTCCGAGCTCGCCCTCGTACTGGGCCATCGTGCTCGCGCTCTGGCTCGCGCGGTTGACTCCGTAGCCGTCGCTGTTGGAGAACTGGGCGGCCGCGAACGTCCCCTCTCGCTCCCCCTTCGGCGCCCACAGAACGAGGTAGCGCGAGGTGCCGTAAGAACCGTCGGTGAGCGACAGGCGCAAGCCGCGGTCGTGAACGCCGAGCTCGTAGCGCGCGCTGCCGGCGACTGCGAAATCGCCCTGGTGCGGATCGAACGGCCCTTCGGTGACCTGCAGGTCCTTCACCAGCTCGGGAATGATGAAATGGGTGTCGGCGTACCCGTGGGCATCGGGGTTGTCGACCTCGTTGATGGGGACACCATTCACGGTGAACTCGATGGCCGACCCGCTGTCCGCCTCGAAGCCGCGCAAGAACACCTGCTCCGCGTGCCCCTCCCCGCCCTCGTTAGCGATGAAGATGCCGGGCGCGAGTTGCAGGAGGTCCTCGGCGTTGCGCCGTGGAACAACCGCGAGCTGGCCGATGTCGATGACGAAGTCGCTGCCCCCGCGCTCCACCTTACGTTGGTAGCCGCGCACTCTGACCTCCTCGATGGCCTCGCCCGGCTTCGGTGGTTGCGGGTTGGCGGGCGGGGGCGTCTCGGAGGCGGCGGGGGCAGTGGCCGGGGTCGGTGGAACGGGTGGTGTGGCTGGGGCGGGCGTGGCAGACGTCGGCGCGGGTGCGGGCGGCGTGGCTGGGCCGGGTGCGGATGGACCTTGGGGCGCTGGCCCCTCGGGTGCGGGTGCAAAACGGAACGGGATGCGCACCCGCACCTCCTCGGGCTGCCCGTCGCGCGTGGCGGGTTTGAATCTCCATCGGACGACCGCAGCGATGGCGGCCGCATCCAGGGCCTGCCCAGCCGACTGGGCCACAGAGACATCCTTGACCGCTCCGTCCGCCCCGATGGTCACGAGCAGGACCACTTCGGCCGGCTGGGTAAGGCCCTCCGGGGCAACCGCCGCGGGCGTTTCGGTGGGCTCGGGAGGAACGATCAGCTGCGCAGCCACCGACGAAGAACACAGGGTGAGCGCGATAGCAGTGGCAATTCGGATCATTAGCGTAGGAAGTGCACGTTGAAGAGGTTGGTCGAGCCGGGGACCGGTTTGCCCGAGGTGTCGAGTGCAACTCGATACCTCTCGCGCTCGGCGCAACGACGTGCCGCCTCAGCGAAGCCTCCCGGAGGTCCTCCGAGGACGTCGACGTGCGCTGGCGAGCCGTTCTGGTCGACGGTCACCCGAACGGTGACGCGGGCGTCGCGAAGCTCTGTGTCCTGCGCCTCCTCGGGCCAGGCACAGGCCCAGTCGCGGTCGAGCGGGGAAGCGGGGCGAGAGAGGTCGGGTGCAGCCGGAGGTGGAGGGAGGGCATCCGGAACGCCCCCAACCTGCGGGACTGTATCCTCGACGGCCTTCTTGCTCGTCCCGGCTGCCGAGCTGTAACCCCCCGCGTAGGCCTCCCCCTGCCCGACCACCAGATCGAAGCCCGTCAAGTCGGCGGGGCCGGTATTGTCCGGGACCTGGGTGATGACCCGTCCTACCTGGGCCGGGGCCGGAGGTGCGGTTCTACGGACGCTTCGGGGACTTCTCGCCACAAGCTGCGGCGCCGCCTTTCGGTGCTCGGGCGGTGGCGAAGGGGGGGAAGGGGGTGGAGCTGGTGCCGGCGCTCGCTGCAGCACGGCCTGGATGTCCGGATGAGGTAGCTGCACTGCCCGGTGCGCCGCTGTCTGGTGCTGGAGCACGACCGCGGCGGCGATGAGTGAATGCGCAAACACAGCCACTACGATGGCAAATAAGTGCCGGGGGACGTGTCCGCCGCGGTCGAGGGCGAGGACGGCGGCGTAGGGCGGTTGCCCATCGGGGAGGCTACCGCGAGGTATGAGGAGCCGCCGTCGACCTCGTCGCTGGGCGGACAGGCTCACGGAGTCGCCCCGCTCGGGCGTGCGTTCGAAGCGTCCACCGCAAAAGCGATGTTGGTGATGTGGGCCTGGGAGAGGAGGTCCATGACGTGGATCACGCGCCAGTGGGGCACCTCGCCGTCGGCCTGAATGACAGCCCTGAGGTCGGGATGCTGCGCGTGTTCCTCCTCCGCCTGGAGACTCAGCGCATCATCCCCTGTGACGGCATGGCCGTTGATGTACGTGCCTCCCTGCTTCGTGAGCTGCAGGGAGAAGATGACCTGAACGGCCTCGCCCCCAGCGGCCTTCGGGAGCTGTACACCGAGGGCGCTCGCCGGAGCGACCACCAGCTTCGCGGTCACCATGAAGATGATGAGCAAGACGAGCGTGATGTCGACGAGGGGAGTGACGTTGATGCCGCTTATCACCCCGCCCGTGCCGTTTCCGGTTCCGCCGGCCATCAGTCCACCCCGGCGGGACTCAGCTGAGGCGGGGACCCTGGCGGCAGCTCCAGCGGCACCTCGGCCGCGAGGTGGGCGAGGAGCACGTTCGTGAGGGCCTCCGTATTCGCCGCCACGCCTTGGATGCGCCGCTGGAAGTAGTTGAAGGCGGCCACTGCCGGGATGGCGACGAAGAGTCCGACGGCGGTGGCGACGAGCGCTTCCGCGATGCTGCTCATGATGGCCTGCGGCGCCAGAGCCGACGCGGCCTGGACCGCCGCGCCGACATCGGTCGGCTGGCCGAGGATCTCGAAGGCCTCGATGACCCCGATCACGGTGCCGAGGAGCCCAAGGAAGGGGGCGTTGTTACCGACCGTCCCGAGCACGGCCAGCCCACGTTCAAGCCGTACCCGCTCGAGCGCCGCGGCTCCCACCATGGCCTTCTCGGCTGAGGCGGGGCCGAGGTCGGCATGGCGAAGACCTGCTACCACGACTGCTGCCTCCGCGGAGCGGCTCGCCTTCATGCGCTCGAGCGCCTCACGGACTCGGCCACCGCGCAAGAGAGCGTCGAGCTCGGCGGCGAGCTTGGGGATGTTGTCGCGCACCGACCGCAAGAATGCGGCCCGCTCCACGATGATGATGAGATTCAAGGCCGAAAGGCCAAGCAGGATCCACATCACCCAGGCGGCCTTGAGGTCGAGGAGCGCGTGCTTCAGTAACTCGATCAGTGAGGTGTGCATAGTTCTCCACTCGTCCCACCCGGGAGGCGCGCCGGCTCAAGGACGCGCTCCCGGGTCGGTAACCGCCAGAGCTAGAGGCCCGGGAGGTAGTAGGGGTCGGAAGCTTGTTGACCCACGATGTAGCAAAGGCCGTTCGCGTTGAGGTGCATCTGGGACTGGGCGCTGAAGGCCATGAAGTCGGCGATACCGGGGAGATTCGCGGCGGGCACTCCGTTGAGGTTGAGCGTCACCTCGCTGGTATTGGACTGATCGCTCGAGTAGCCGGAGGGCTGGGGAATATAGATGGACCGGTCAGGGATCGGGGTCCCGTCCGAGAAGGTAGCGGGAGCGTATGGTTTGGTGGCGAGGGTGCGCAGGTCGAAGGGGCTCGCTGCAGACGTGCCGGCCGGGGCCCAGGCCGCGATGGGATCGAATCGCAACGGCGCGCCTTCCTGTTTCAGGATGTCCCAGAAGGCGTGGTCGACGTGGAGCGTGACCTGAGCGATGACGGCTCCGCTCGTCGTCGGTTGCACCCCGCGGTACTGAGGTAAGTTCTGGTCCGAGCCGAAGTCGGGGTTGGCACAATTGATCATGCTCGTGGCATCGTTCCACCCGAGCATGAAGGAGACCGCGGTGGGAAGAGCCGCGAAATCGTTCAGGACAGTCTGACTGTAGTTCGAACCGGTGATGCCTCCACCCACGTAGGTCGCTGTACCCCGATAAAGCTTCGACCAGCCGTTCTTGACCATCAGGTCGTAGTCCGAGACCTGCTGGGCCGAAGTGAGATTGATCTGGGTGGCGGGATAGACGGCCTTCATCGTGTCATAACTGAATGAGTAGCGGGTGTTCACGTCGAACCCCTGGCCGTTGTCCTGGGACACGAACCTGAAGATCGCCCCGGCCGGCTCGACACCGTCCTTCCCCACGAACCCTTGCGGCGTGTGCATGTCCACCACGAAGGGCCCGCTCTTGGTGGCGACCGGTGATTGCACCTGGTTCTGTGCCGGTGTTTGCGTGGCGCCCGGCGCCAGCCGGAAGTTGCCGAGGACGACCAGGATCTCGTCGAAGGACACGCTCCATCCGTCAACGAAGTAGGGGTTCCCCTGCGTGAAGCTGGCGCTGTTCCAGAAGGGAAGCCCGCTCACCCCGAGCGTCTCCCCCGAGAATGTGACCTCGATCGAGCCGGGGGTGTTCGGGGAGTTCGGGCCAAAGTCCGGGGTACAGGTCGTGTTGAGGGCGCTGCTCGTGCCCTGCTTACAATTCGCGGAGGCACCCCCACCGGCATTCGGGT